>Ga0335395_10000010_pt1 | contig 203963 bp, 181 predicted proteins | sample MAT02_FD_205744 | JGI IMG/M metagenome (GOLD analysis project Ga0335395, IMG submission 205744) | Freshwater microbial communities from Lake Fryxell liftoff mats and glacier meltwater in Antarctica - MAT-02 (spades assembly) (version 2) ...
CAGGGAGTCGCGTTGTTTCGGGGGCTGCGCCCCCAATCCGCTCCGGGCCGGCGGCCCTCCGCCCCCCCGCAGCCTGCGCTGGTTTAGCGACTCGTCCCACCCATGGCGGGACCGCCGGCAAGGCCGGCGACTGGGCCTAGGGCCCAGGGAGTCGCGTTGTTTCGGGGGCTGCGCCCCCAATCCGCTCCGGGCCGGCGGCCCTCCGCCCCCCAGCAGCCTGCGGCTGCTCTCTCGCTCGCTCGCTCTTGCCGCCTTGCCCCCCCCTCTTGCCCGAGAGGCCACAGGTCCACGATCCACCTCCCCATGCGTCGTCTGCTCGTCACCTCCGCGCTTCCCTATGTGAATGGCAACATCCACATCGGCCATCTGGTCGAGCATGTCCAGACCAACATTTGGGTCCGCTACCAGCGCCTGCGCGGCCATGCCGTGCGCTATATCTGCGGTGCCGACACCCATGGCACCGCGACCATGATCGCGGCGCGCAAAGCCGGTAAGCCTGAGAGCACGATCATTGCCGAGCAGGTCGCCAAGCACACGGCGGACTTCCGTGACTTCCAGATCGACTTCGATCACTACGGCTCGACCGACAGCGCCGACAACCGCGCCCTAGTCGGCGAATTCTGGGCGGCACTCCGTCGCGGCGGTCACGTCGAAGAGCGCGAAGTCACCCAGCTTTTCGATCCCCAGGTCGGAACTTTCCTGGCCGATCGCTTTGTCAAGGGCACCTGTCCGCGTTGCGGCGCCGTGGACCAATATGGCGACTCCTGCGATAAATGCGGCGCCACCTATAGTCCCGCCGATCTCAAAGATGCCCGTTCGACGTTGAGCGGGGCCAAGCCCGAATTGCGGTCCGCTGCGCACTATTTTGTGCGCCTGGAAGATTTCCGGAGTTTCTTGGAGACCTGGATCAGCCAGGGCACCCTGGAACCGGCGATCGTCAATTGGCTCAAGGGCGCATTTCTGATTGACGGCGAACGTCTGCGCGACTGGGACGTCAGTCGTCCCGCGCCGTATTTCGGCTTCGAGATTCCCGACGCGCCCGGGCATTTCTTTTATGTCTGGCTGGATGCGCCGGTGGGCTACATCGCCGCGACCAAAGAATGGTGCGACGCGCACAATGAGGACTGGCGCACCTGGTGGCAGGGCGACCAAGCCGAAGTGCATCATTTCATCGGCAAGGACATCGTCTATTTCCACACTCTGTTTTGGCCGGCGATGCTCAAGGCGACCGGCTATAATCTGCCGACGCGGGTCAACATCCACGGCATGCTCACCGTCGATGGTGAGAAGATGTCAAAGTCGAAAGGCACGTTCATTGCCGCGCGGACGTACTTGGATCACCTCGATCCGGCCGCCTTTCGCTATTACATCGCGACCAAGCTGACCCCGGCGCCGGACGACATCGATCTGAATCTGACCGATTTCACCGACACGGTGAACAGTCACCTGGTTGGCAAGGTGGTCAATCTTGCCAGTCGCACAGCGCGCTTCGTGCCCAAGCTGGCAGAGACTTATCCCGATGACGGCGGCTTGTTTGCCCGCGCTGCGGCCGCCGCCGACGAGATCGCCGCTGCCTATGAAGCCACTGATTTCGCCAAGGCCACGCGCTTGATCATGGGCTTGGCTGACCGCGCCAACGAATACGTCGAAGCAGCAGCGCCGTGGGCCCTGAAAAAGGATCCGGCCAAAGCGCAAGCCTTGCAGGTCGCGTGCACCGTTTCGCTGAATCTTTTCCGCCAGTTGGCGATGTATCTGGCCCCGATCCTGCCGGACCTCGCCGCCAAAGCCGGCGCGCTGTTCGGTGAATCCCTGCATCGCTGGGACGCTGTCGCCACGCCGATCACCGGTACTGCGCTCGCTCCCTTCGAACACCTGATGCAACGCATCGACCCGATAAAGGTCCAAGCCATGATTGACGCCAGCCGTTCAAGCGAACCCGCGCCAGCGGCACCAGCACCAGCGGTGGTATCCGCCCAGGTTGCCGCCGCCAGTGCGGCTGAACCCTTATCCCCGACCATTGGTTTCGAGGACTTCGCGAAAATTGATCTCCGCGCCGGCTTGATCACCGCCGCCGAAGAAGTTAAAGGCGCCAAGAAGATTCTCAAACTGAGCGTCGATATCGGCAGCCTCGGCAGCCGCACTATTTTTGCCGGGATCAAGACCGCCTATCAGGCGGAGAGCCTAGTCGGGCGTTTGATCGTCGTGGTTGCGAATCTTGCGCCCAAAACCATGAGTTTCGGCACCAGTGAAGGCATGGCCATCGCCGCCGGCCCGGGTGGCAACGAAATATTCTTGCTCGCGCCGGATAGCGGAGCGCAGCCGGGAATGCGGATACACTGATGACGGGCGCGGGCCTCCGTGGTGACGGAAGTCCTGGGAATTTGCGTCCGGAAGTCCGGAAGTCCGGAAGTCCGGAGGTCGGTCGCGTCGCCATTGTTGGGGGTGGGATTGGTGGGTTGAGTCTGGCGTTTCGTTTGCTGCGCGACGGATTTCCGGCGGAACGGATGACCATTTTGGAAGCAGGTCCCCGTCTGGGCGGTTTGATTCAGTCGACTCGGCGCGATGGGTTTCTGATTGAGCATGGACCGGATTCGATTCTGCGGGCTAAGCCGGCCGGGATCGCTTTGTGGGACGAACTCGGATTGAGTGATCAGATCGTTGGCACCGAGCCCACTGCCCGCACCGCGCTGATCGCGCGTGGTAATCAATTATTTCCAGTGCCGAAAGGTTTGTACCTGCTGGCGCCGGGAAAAATTGGGCCGCTCTTGCGCACACCCTTGCTGTCCTGGCGCGGAAAACTGCGCGCCGGCATGGATCTCATCCTGCCGCGGCGCAGTCCGCAGGCGCCGGAGGAATCGCTGGGGCAATTTGTCCGTCGCCGTTTCGGCCGCGAATTGTTTGAACGTATCGCCCAGCCCTTGGCCGCAGGGATTTATACTGCCGATCCAGAAAAACTGTCGGTAGCCGCGACCATGCCGCAGTTCCTGGCCTGGGAACAGGAACATCGCAGCTTGATCCTGGCGGCAAAAAAACGCCAGCGCGACGCGGCGAGCGGTTCGCGCTATGGATTATTCGCCAGCTTGCGCGATGGCCTGCACACCATGGTCAGCCGTCTGCATGAACAGCTGGGTGGCGTTGATATACGCCTGAACGTGGCCGCCACCGGCCTGGCACGCCACGATGGCCAGTGGCAGGTCGCGAGTCAGCAGGGGAAGATCACGGCATCCCATGTTGCCCTGTGCGGCCCGGCGCACCTCGCCGCACACCTGCTGCAGCCGGTAGATGAACCCCTGGCCAGTGAATTATCAGGAATTGCTTATGCGGGTGCGGTGATTCTGAATCTGGCGTTTTCACGCCAAGCCCTGCCTGATCTGCCGGTAGCCGCGGGGTTCGTCGTCCCGCACCGCGAAGGCCGCCAGATCCTCGCCGCGACCTTCATGTCGCACAAATACGCCGACCGTGCCCCGGCCGATACCGTGTTATTGCGTGTCTTCTTGGGCGGCGCTGGCGACAGCGGCCAATTGCAGCGCAGCGACGCCGAGCTGGTTGCCGCCGCGTGTACGGATCTGCGCGAATTATTGCGATTGAATGGCAGCCCACTGTGGTACGAGGTCGACCGCTGGCCGCTGACCATGGCGCAATACCATCTTGGCCACCGCGACCGCGTTGCCCACATCCGCACCCGCAGTGCAGCGATTCCGGGACTAGCGTTGATTGGCAACGGTTACGAAGGCGTCGGCATACCCGACATCATCGCGCAAGCCAACCGCGTTGCCGCGGGGTGGTTCGCGCGCAGTGAATAATCCTAAATCCGGCAGTTACCCTCAATCATTAGCCAGGGCTGCCGGTCATTTTGGCGCATAATAAACGGCGACCGATGGCTGTTAAGGCAGTCTGAGAATGACTCCGCTGAACTGTTTGGCAAAGATCAGGCGCAGGAGGCGATTCCATCGTTCTGGCGGCGCCAACTGCTCCGCAGTCAGCCGAAATTGGCCAAGAAACTGCGCCAAGTTGCGGAAAATTTTGGTGACCATTGCTGCCTTGGCGTGCACGTTGGTGATGGTGAGAAAGCGCCGTCCGGCGTGATGGGTGAGTTGCCCAATGGTGTTCAGAAGGAGCGGTCGAGAAGTAACGGCTTCACGGTGATGCTCTGGACTGGCCATGCGCACAAAGTGGGCTCCCGATATGCCCTCCTTAAGGGACCAAGCCGACTCAGCACGGAAGAGCAAGAAATCCTGCGGGATATCACGCGGCGGAATAGGGAGACTGCGCGAGCCTACCAGCGTCACTTGGCCTTTGATGACTTCTTCAAACAAAAAGGCCCCGTGGCATCCAGGGGGTTTTTGAAGGGATGGATTACGGCAGCCCTCAGCGCGGGAATACCCGAAATGGAAACGGCGGCGACGTCCATTCGCCACCACTGGAAGATGGTCGTCAACTGGACCAAGACGCACCTCAGCAATGGGATCCTGGAGGGGTTCAATAGTCTCCTACAAGCCATGAAGGCCTGCGCTCGGGGATATCGAACATTCGAATTCATCCGGACCAGCGGATATGTGAGCGGAATCAAGCCCATCGTCAATTCCCACTCCAAGTGACGAGGAACCGGGGAATTGTGGTTCACGCGCGACGTGCTGCCGTATGTGGCCCACAACGGCCTGCCAGGGCTGCTCGACCATCCCCAGACGGTGGCCGCCGCGAGCAAGGATGACCACGCGGGTGGCCAGCGGGCGTGGCATTTTTCCGCCTATCTGACCGGCGCGATCGACCGTGGTGCATTCCTGGCTCAACCGGCGGAGCGCCAAGCGACCAGCTTAGTCCTGCTGGCCAGATGACCTGCGCGCTGAAATCGCCAGTGACACGCAGGCGGCGCAAGCTGCATACAGCGCATTTCTCGCCTTGGCACCGTGGCAGCGACCCATGGATGAGGGCAGCCGTCAGGTGACCCTGGAACGATTTGCCCAATGGCGGCTGCACATCGTCGCGCCAACCGCTAATCCTGACCCTGCCGACGAGCCCTGACTCGTCCCCACATGGTGAGTCTGGTACCTTCGCAACGATTCCTCCCGTCTACTTGCAAACGTTTCTCATTACCGTAGAGTTCGGGCATGCCGCAGACGCTTCTCGATCCTGGCCTCGCCTTTGGAGAGCTGGCCGTGCCCACAGCCAGCCTGGATCGCCTGCCGGTGGGCGATCAAGCCCGCATTGTCACCGTGCTCGGTGACCCCCGGACCCGGCGGCGTTTACTCGAAATGGGCCTGTGCCCGGGCGTGCTGATTACCAATGTGCGCCGCGCCCCCATGCGCGACCCGATCGCCTATCAGGTGCGTGGATATCACCTGAGCCTGCGCGCCGAGCAGGCCGAGCATGTTATTGTCACCACGGATCTGAGCGTCGAAATCAGTGCTGGCACCCACCCTGCCAACACCACAGAAGCCACCGCCGGTTCCCGCAAAGTTTAAGATGCCCGATCTTCTCGCTCCGCCGGCGGCGGCGACCGCTGCTGCATCCTCGTCGCCCATCCGCCGCGTTGCCCTGGCGGGAAATCCCAATGCGGGCAAGACCACGGTGTTCAATGCCCTCACCGGGCTACGCCAGAAGGTCGCCAATTATCCAGGCATCACCGTCGAAAAGAAAACCGGTCGGGCACGCCTGGCCGACGGCACCTGGTTGGAAGTGCTCGACCTGCCCGGCACCTACAGCTTGGAGCCGCAATCGCCGGACGAGGCCATCGCCGCGACCATTCTCCGGGATCAGCGCGAGGATACCCCGGCACCGGACGTGGTGATCGCGGTCGTCGACGCTAGCAATCTGGCGCGCAATCTTTTCCTGGTCAGTCAATTATTGGAACTAGGCCTGCCCATCGTCGTCGCCTTGAACATGATGGATGTCGCCGAGCGCCAAGGCCTGACGGTCGATCCCGTCGCCCTCAGCGAAGCTCTGCACCTGCCGGTTATTCCCATCATTGGCCATCAAGGCAAAGGCATCGACGCGTTAAAGACCGCCATCGCCACCGCCAGCGCAGTGCCGCCACTACCGGCGTGGAATCTGCCCGAGGCGTTGTGGGAGGAATTACACCGGCTAACCCCGATTCTGCTGGAACACGCACCGGGAGCTTTTCCCGAGACGCCAGTTGACCCATCCCGGACAGCGCCGGTGTTCATCGCCGCGCGCCGCCTCCTCGCCGCGGAGACCGGCCCGCTGCTCAAAAAGCTGCACGAAAATCCGCACGTCAGCGCCGCCCTTGCTGCCAGCCTTGAACGCTTGGCCGCCTTGAAAATAGATCCCATGCAGGCCGACATCGTCGCCCGCTATGGCTGGATCGACACCCTGGTCACGGCAGCGGTCGTGACGACACCGGTGGCGCCGGGTGCTCGCGCGCAGAAGCGTTGGAGCGAACGGCTGGATGCGGTCCTGCTGCATCCCATCGCCGGTCTGGCTATCTTCGCGGTGGTGATGGCGGGGGTCTTCGTCACCATTTTTACCATCGCCGGTCCGCTCAACGATGCCTTCTCGGACGCGATCAGCTGGCTCGGTGCCGTGGGCTTCAGCGGCCTAGACGGAGGCCCCCTGCGCAGCCTGCTGCTGGATGGAATTGTCGCGGGGGTGGCCTCGGTAGTCGTCTTCGTGCCCCAGATCGCCTTGCTGTTTTTGTGCCTGGGCATTCTGGAAGACAGCGGCTATCTCGCCCGTGCCGCATTTTTGATGGACCGCCTGTTGGCCAAGGTAGGCCTGCACGGCAAAAGCTTCATCCCGTTGTTGTCATCCTTCGCCTGCGCCATCCCTGGGATCATGGCCACGCGCACCATCGATTCGCGCCGCGAACGCCTGGGCACCATTCTGGTTGCGCCATTTATGAGCTGCAGCGCGCGGCTGCCGGTCTATGCCTTGCTGATCGGTGCATTTTTCGCCAGCGCAGGTCCGCTGGTCCAGGGTGGCCTGCTTCTGGGATGTTATGCCCTGGGCATCGCCGCCGCTGCCGTGGTCGCCTGGGCATTCGGCCTGCGCGCGCGGCGCCGCGGTGAACGTGGCTCCACCTTTATTCTTGAATTGCCGACCTATAAACGACCGCAGGCGAGCTTGGTCGCTTGGCAGGTCTGGAATGGCTGCAAAGCGTTTTTGACCAAAGCCGGCACCACCATTTTCTGCCTGACCGTGCTGATCTGGGCGGCCTGCACCTATCCTGGCGCTCCGGATGCGGCGCGCACCACCGCTGCCGATCAGGCCGAACAATTCGTACGCACCGCCGCAACAGCTGAAACGCAGCCACACGAGGTCGACGCCGCCATCGCCACCGCGCGCACCAACGCCGAAGCCCAAACCGATCTCGAACACAGCATCGCCGGACGCTTGGGCCACCTCATCGAACCCGCCATCGAACCGCTGGGCTTCGATTGGAAAATTGGCGTCGGCCTAGTCGGGGCTTTTGCCGCGCGCGAAGTCTTCAATTCCACCCTGGCGGTCATTTATAATCTCGGCGCCCGCGACGCCGATGACATAACCGATCTCAGCACCGCCATTCGCACCGATAGGCGCGCCGACGGCACCTTGATCTGGCGCCCGCTGACCGCGGTATCGCTGTTAGTGTGGTTTGTCCTCGCCATGCAATGCATCAGCACCACCGCCGTGGTCCGCCGTGAAACTGGCGGCTGGACATGGCCGATGATCCAACTCGTCGGCATGAACATCATGGCCTACATCGCCAGTCTGATCGTCTTCCAAGGCGGTCGCTGGCTGGGATATTAATCATGCCTGACTGGATCCAACACGCCATCGTCGCGGTCATCGTCCTCACCTGCCTGATCCTGCTGATCCGCCGCTTTCGCCGCAGCCCGCGCCATGGCGGCAAAGCCTGCGATTCGTGTCCGTCGCGGGATCGGCATTAACAGGCTGTTGAAAACCCCCTGGGTGGGTGTGGAAGAGGGCTTTGAGTCCCCTGGACAAAAAACCACTCTGCGAATTTTCAGGGACATTAGTGGCCGCAGGTCGCCCCTGGAAAGTCGCCGGGCAGCAGGCTGTTCATGTTCAACGGCCTGCTCAAGACGGTCTCACCACAGACCAGCTGCTCCGGGGGCGGAATGCTCGCCTTGCTGGCATAATTAAGAGGATCGCCGTTTTCGTGGCTCACCGCGACCCAGCGCCCCCGCGGCAGGGCAGTCGAGCTCGATACGGCAGTCGCGGAGCCTGCGCCCTGTGAACTGCGCTGCCACAAAAGCCCCGCGTTTCAGCAAGGTACGGATGTCGATGGCTGGGGGCACAATTCCCGCGCTTGGCATGGGATATGCTGAGCTCTCCCTGAATGCCTAGCCCCTCCTGGAGGTTCCCATGGCACCCCGTGGCGACAAATCTGCCTATACGGCGAAACAAAAGCGCCAAGCCGCGCACGTCGAAGAGTCCGAACGCCAAGCAGGACGCTCGACCAAAACTGCCGAACGGATCGCCTGGGCGACCGTCAATAAGCAGGACGGCGGCGGCAAAAAGAGCTCTATCGGTGCGTCCCGAAAGTCCGCGATCACCAAGCGTAAACCCAGTTCTCGTAAAAACACCGCGTGATGGCTCGGTGCAGGTTCGCTCCAGGTCCCTGCCCTCCCTTGCGCAAACCCTTTTCATTCCCTTCCCCACCTAGGCGAATTTCCCATGCTTACTCCCCTCCGTTTCGGTCTGCTCACTCTGACCCTGACTGCATTTGCTGCTGAACCGACCGTGCCTACCCCGGCCCCGGCTCCTGTTGCACCGCGTAATGTTGCCCCCAAGGCGACGACCACGCCGGATCCAGTTCTACCGGATCCGCAGCAGCCGCCGCTCGATGACGGCATCCGCGACCCGGGCGAAAACGTGATGCCGCAACCGCGCCCTGGACTGCGCGTCGAGGATCCGGGAAACACCCGTCGCGGCGAGATTCGGCCCGGTAATGACGGGATTCGTGATCCCAGCGGGATTCGTGATCCCAGCGGGATTCGTCCCGGAAATGATGGCATCCGTGATCCCGGCGAGAGCAACACCACCCAACCGCGTCCGGGGATGTCCCTGGATACAGAAAATGACCAAGGCTTGGGCGGCGACGGCATTCGTGATCCTGGGGAAGGGAATTCAACCCGGCCGCGCCCTGGTGTAGTGGACCCTGGCGGGCAGCCACGGCCCGGCACCGCCCCGGCAGCCTCTGGCACCTCCACCGGAAATGGCGGTCGCTGACTCGGAGGTCTGAACCTAAGCGCGAGCTTCGGGCCCCTCTCAAGTTTCCTCTGAATTGTTTCCTGGGTGTCAGCGCATCGGTCATCCCGTCCCTACACGACTGAAAAATGCCTCAGCGGATTTCGCTGAGGCATTTTGGTAGGCACGACCACGTCGCAGAAGTGCTGACAGTACGAACTCGTGGTCCTGGTCTGATATTTCCTGTCGTAAGCGCAGACCCCGTCGGCCAGATGCAAGGCGCGGAAGGCTCAGTGGGAGCAGGGCTACCACTGCGCCTTCCGCAACGCAGCAGATCGCTGGCGCGGTCACGTTTGCGGCATGAAATATCAGACTAGGACCACGAGGGTCACGAACAGCCACGGAAGACAGCGACCAAGAGGACTATCGGCAATGGCACGCCAATGGCCCAGAGCAATATTGTCCAATTGACCTTTGCGGCGCGATGAAGGACGGAACGCATCGGGATATCTCCTGATTAACCGTGAGCAGCAGGCAGACCAATTCCGCCACGCAAAAGACCCCGTTCTTTCCGGCAAAGCGCATGGAATTCCGGCTGGTCGAACTCCATTTTGCAGGCTTAGGATAAGGAGCGATCCCCACTGGCAGCCGCCACTGGCAGCCGCCACTGGGGATCGCTCTGTTCATCTGTTCATAAGGAAGCGCTGCTACCGGGACCAACCCGGCATTTTCGACAACATGTTCAGCGGCGGCAGATCAAGCACGCAACCGCAGCACCAATTGCAGCCGAAACCGCGATGGATTTCAAGGGGTGGTCTTCGACCGTATGGGTAAGGCCGTCCACCGCAGCGCGGCTCTTCGCGATAGCGCCGTCCTTAATCGCGGTCATACCCTCTACCGCGCCTTCTTTGAGATAGGTCAGTTTATCGCTGGTGATGCGACCAGACAGTTCAACCACCTGCCGAAGATCGGTTTTGAGCTGGGCCATTTTTTGGCTGAGTTCGCTGAGGTTCAAGGATTCGGTATCGATAGGCATGACAGACTCCGCTAGGGGGGACGAGAAGGTGGATTGGAAACGGGAAATATTACTTTTTCACCAGCACAAGGCCGGTGATCAACAAAATGGCGAAGACAACGACGAAAACCCAGAACAGGAATTGAGCGATGCCAGCGGCACCGGCGGCGATGCCGGTAAATCCGAACAACGCAGCGATGAGGGAGATAACGAAGAAAATGGCGGCCCATTTCAGCATGACGTGCCTTTCAGCAGGGGTTGATGGATAAGTTGGAGATGCGCACGAACGGTCTGCACGAGGTCATCCCAGGTGAGATCGGCCGCGTTAGCGGGCTTAGGTGTGGAAACTCGACGGCTGCGATGCCAGGCCGGCGTGACCATTCGCAGCGACCCAATGGTCGGAGCGGTCGACCACAGCCACGGCCGCGCATCGACCCCTTTTAGACTCAGGCACGCAGCTGCGACATGGGCAACCGTTCCCAACAGAAGTCCGCCCGGTTCAGGAACGATCCATTGAGTGGCGGCAGTGGCGCGCCCCGTTTTGAGCAGCACACGCGACTGCCGGCGGAGCAACGTCAAGCACGCCACCATGCCGTCCACGGGAATTTTTCCGCCGTTGTGCGCTGGCCGCTCCATGGCATCCAACACGGGCAACCAGATCCGCGTAGCGCGCTCCTGAACGGACACGGCCGCAGCCGCTTCGCCAAGGTAATAGGCCGCCACTACCTCCTGGCGCTCTTCGACGGCAGCGAGCAGGGCGTGGATCAGTGCTGCGGCCTCATCACCAGGTGGAGACTCTTGAGGAGGAGACCCCGGCCAAGCGGCAGTGGGTGCGGTTGACGATTGGGAAGCAACTTCAGTAACTTCAGTCAGGCTCATGGAGGTCCGTTGGTTAGGGGTCTCCATTGCACAGGTCGTGCCAGAATAAATCGCCCGTCAGCCCCGTGCGGTTACCGATTGGTGGGTATTTTCACCGCGCTTGTGCACGAACCCCGCTCGGCTGAGCCTGCAAAACGCAGGACTGCCCAGGATTCCCCCAATCCGGTCAGTATCCTGCCTGCTTTTTGGCGTCGGTCGGATTGGCGACAAAGGTGGTGCGGCAGCGCTTAAGATAATTCAAGGCGTGGACCTGCCCCGTCATCTCTAACTCGCCGCGGTAGATGGGATCGTGCCAGCCTTCAATGTCGATGGCACCGTGGAAGCCGACTCGGCGCAATTCACTGATGATGTCGGTCCAGTTGCTGTCGCCAAAACCCGGGGTGCGGTGGTGACAGAACTCGCGACCCGACAGGATACCATGGCGGCTGATCACATCGCGATACACCGAAGCATCTTTGCCGTGCACGTGGAAGATGCGCTTGGCATATTGGCGCAACTGCGGCATGGGGTCGATCAACTGGCACATCTGATGACAGGGTTCCCACTCGAGGCCGACATTATCCAGGCCGATCCAAGCAAAGAGCAAGTCCCACGCCGTATCATTGGTAGCGATATTATAGCGGGGACTGCCCCAGGTCCCGCCCATCGGGCAGTTTTCCCAGGCGATACGCACCCCTTTGGCCTTAGCCCGTTCAGCCAGGGGGATCCACACCCGCTTGACCTCTTCCTGATGTTTGTCGATAGCCAATTCCGGGTTGGCGCCCGCAAACCCGGTAACCACGTCGGTCCCGAAATGGTGCGCATTATCGATGAGGATTTCCCATTGTTTGGCGTCATCTGCACTGGTGATCGGATTGCCATACATGCCGATGGCGGCGATCCCGGCGCGCTGGCCCATCAGGGCGCGCAGTTCTGCAGCCAGGGCCGGCAGATCCTGCTGCTGCGGATTTTTTCCCCAGCCCCAGGTCAATTCGAAGGTCTCGAATCCATGATCGAGGATCTGGCGGATATAATCAGGGGCTCCGGCGCCACTGACGAGGGTACCGATGCGAATGGTGTCGACGGGATTGGTCACGGATGCTCCGGTGCACGGCGCGTGGTGGCGCGGGGAATGAGGGTAAGCGGCAGCGTTTCGCTGGGCGGTTGGCCCGTGCGTTCGATCAGAATCTGAACCAGGGCCTCGGCGGCCCAGGCGCCGAAATCATCCATCGGTTGGCGCACGGTGGTCAGGCCGAGGTGATCCATCAGCGGCTGGTCGTCAAAGCCGATGACCTGGATATCGTTCGGCACGACGCGGCCGATTTCGCGCAGATGATCCAGCACACCGACGGCGAGCAAATCATTCACGCAGACGATGCCATCGACGGCGGACTCAGACAGCACCTGCGCGGCGGCGATGCGCCCTTCTTCGGGGCTGACCGCCGCACAGCGGAATACCGGGGCGTCACTTCCCGCACTGGCGTGAAAACCTATTTCGCGATCGCGAAACGCATGCGCCGCTGCCGGGCCGGTGACCAGGGCGAGCTTGGTGCTGCCGGTGCGGCGCAGATACTCCGCCGCCAATTTTCCACCGGCGATATTATCGACCTGCACCGAGGGTATTTCAGGCAAGGCGTAATCGACAGCCACGATCGGAATGCCAGCGCGGTGGAATTCGTCGCGCCGCTCCGGGCCAACCCCCATCGAACACAGCAGCAGCCCTTCGCAGGAGCGTTCTTTAAGTAAGCGGTCGAGCTGGCGATTCTTGTCGGCCCGATCCTGCACATTGCACAGCACCAGATCGATGTCAGCGGCCGCCAAGCCCTGCGAGAGCGGCTTGCACACTGAAAAATAGAAATTGGTGCTGAAGAACGGCAGCAAGGCGGCGACCCGTGGCCGGTTCGGACCGCCCGCAGCCAGACGCCGCGCCGCGCGATTGGGACGGAAGTCGAGGTCAGCCATCGCCTGGACTACCGCCTGGCGGGTGGAGTCGGCGACGCGGGCGCTGCCGTTGATCACTCGGCTGACCGTGGCGATGCCGACCCGGGCCCGCTTGGCGATGTCGTAAATGGTTGGTCCGCTGCCCATGGAAGCGCTTTCATAGGGCGAGGCAGGGTCCCCGCAACGACAGAACCCCAGCCGGGACTCCAGCTTTGCGCCAACTCCCCGGACAGGCCACGAGCCACGCAATCCCAGCCGTCACGGTGCATGGACCCGGCCACCCTCAGCGCCACGATTCCCGCCTATGAACACTGCTTCCTGCACGCTTTCACTGACCGAAGACGTCCTGCAGGCGGGCAATGAGTTGATTCAGCGGACGTGGCGAGTGCAGGCAGGCGCGTTGATTCCGCTGTCGCTGCGCGTCGACAGCCGGGAATGGATCGTCGCTGCCAATGAACCCGGCACCCTCCCACCGGCGCCCATTCGTGGTGCGGCGACCCTGCGCGTCGCCGCCGCGCGCCGCTTCGGAGTCGAAGCCGAGGGCTTGCATGGCCTGCTGGCCATCGGCGACGCCACCTATGAAATCAGTGTCTTTCCCGGCGTCGCTGCGGTCACCCTACGCCTGCGCGGGGTGACCGACCCGCAGCCCCACGCTGCGCTCAGTGACCACGGCCCCAGCGGTATCGAAGAGGACCATGCCGCCACCTGCAAGGCCGTGCCCGCGCGGGACCTGTGCGAACACATCCGCCTGACCAGCGCGCACGTCCACGTGCACAGCGTGCAGCTCATGGATCGCACGGATATCCACGACAATCTTGCCGAGCAGCGCAGCTGGCGCGCCTCGCCGGTGGAAGTTGTATCGCTGCGCGGGGTCTGCTTCGCGGTCGAGGATCCGCTGACTCGCGCGGGTCTCGTCCTCCTCAAACATGCCCCCCTCCCGCACGCGCGCCCAGCGCCCTGCGCCGTCGATCTGCGCGTGCAGCACCGCGATGTCGCCCTGATCGGCCACGGCGCTGGCGACACCGGTGAAGGGTACGCCTGGAGTGTGCTCGGTTACCGTGGCGGGGCAGAAGGGCGCTGCGCGGCGTTGCAAGGTCTGCAGCGCTGTTTCCGCCCGTATATCGCCGGACGCGATGGATTATTCCTCTCCAATACCTGGGGTGATCGCAATCGCGATGGCCGCATCAATGAATCTTTTATTGCCAACGAGATCGCTGCCGGAGCGGCCCTCGGGGTCGATGTGGTGCAGATCGATGATGGTTGGCAGCGCGGCATTACCGCCAATTCGGTCCATCGCGATAAGGGCGGGGTCTGGTTAAGTTTCTGGGCTGCGGACCCGCAGTTCTGGAACGCCCATCCCGAACGTTTCCCCCGCGGGCTCACGGAAACTGCCGCTCTGGCCCACCAGCACGGCGTCGGCTTAGGACTTTGGTTCGCGCCTGATAGTGCTGACGATTTCAGCAACTGGCGCAAAGACGCCGATACCGTCCTGGCAATGCACCGCGACCTCGGCGTCAACCACGTCAAGATCGACGGCGTCAAAGCGCACACCAAGCGCGCCGAAGGCAATTTGTGGCATTTCTTCCGCACCGTTTTGGAAGCCAGCCAGGGCGCAGTGGTTTTCGATCTCGACGTCACCGCCGAAATCCGCCCCGGCTACTTCGGCATGATGGCGGCCGGCCCCTTATTCATTGAAAATCGTTATACCGATTTGGGGAAATATTGGCCGCACGCCACCCTGCGTACCATTTGGCAATTGGCGTGGTGCATCGACCCCACCCGTCTGCGCATGGAATTTCTCAACCCGAGCCGCAACGCAGACAAATACGAGGGTGACCCCCTCGCGCCCAACCGCTGTTCACCCGCCTATATCTGCGCCACCACCCTGCTCACCAATCCGCTCGGCTGGTTTGAAACCAGCAATCTGCCGGCAGCGTTCAGCGCCGAAATCATCCCGCTGATCGCCATCTGGCGGCAGCACCGCGCTGCTTTGCATGGCGGCGTCATCGTCCCCTTGGGCAATGCTCCCGACGGCACTCAGTGGACCGCTTTCCGTTCCCGTTCGGCCGACGAAATCCATTATCTCATCTACCGCGAATTGACCGACGAAGAAGACTGGGCGACGCCCCTCCCGCTCGGCACCGAAACTTGGCAGCCAGAAGTGCTCTATGGATCCGCCGAAATCGCTGTCGTCCACGAATACCTGGCGATCCGTATCGCTGATCCACTTGGATTTGCGTGGGTACGTATTCGCAGAAATATCACTGCCTAAGAAATTCTATTTGGCCCTTGGCGTTTTATGCCTTTGCTGCGCGTCCGAGGTCCGAGGTCCGAGGTCCCGAAACCGTATGCGGACCTTTGGATGTATCGGTGGGTTTCTTGCCACATCAAGTCTCAATCAGAGTGCCGGGCGATATCTTTTAAACGAGACCCGCCTACATATTTACACTTGTCTCGCACGCTCTTTCGGGACATAGGACATAGGACATAGGACATGTGAAAACGAAGGATGGAAATGGCACTGTAGGTGCCAAATATCACTAGCCGCCTGAAACGAGTTTGAGTACAAATGCTGCATCGCGAAGTTTACCTAAAGGAACCACAAGCAGGCCTTCGCCAGTAGCAGTAACTGAAGTCGGTTGGTCAGCAGTGCCGGTGTTGGTATTCCAGCGGGTGACGGTCCAGGTCGTGTCGGGGGCGACGCGCCAGGTAATGCTGCCGGCTTCAACGAGTTCGGGCAGCGCCAGGGTACGATCCAGACCTTCGCGCCACACATAAGCGCGGGCCGACGTTTCGGATTGCATGCCCACCGCGACCACGCCGAGTCCGGTCAGGGGACGCTGCATGCGCCAGGCTTGGCCGCGGGGATCCCAGTCACGCACGAACCGGGCGATGTTGCCATATTCGCTCCACGCATCGGCGGCATCGATCCACATCCACCACCAGAAACCGGTGTTGCCGCCATACGGCAGCACGGCCTGCATCCATAAGCCGGTATGCAATTCTGCCGCCAAGGTGCGCCGCTCATTGCGCTCCCAATGCCCGCCCCATTCACCGATCAGGGTCGGGCGCTTGAGCACGGTCGGCGGATAATGTTCGCCGAGATATATTTCAAATGCACGGGCCAGGCCTGCGCCGGGACCGCCCAGTCGTTTTTGCGCCTCTTGGAAACCGGTGTAGGCATTGCTGTTGCTGAAACCCAGGCCATCCATCTGCCACAGTCGGCTCGCTCGCCATGGATGCGAGAAATGGATGCTGACTGCGCGGTGCAGGGGATCATTGGCGCGGAACCAAGCGAGGTTACGCGCGATCCACGCCTGGGTGACCGGGGAATGGCCCAGATCATCATCGGAAAAAGCCCTGCTTTCCTTCCAATCGCCAGTGAATTCCATTTCGCTGCTGAGGACGAGCGCGGCGATGGCACGGTGATAGCCCCAACGCGCCTGGATATAGCGCAGGCGTTTTTCCTGATGCTGCCACGCGGACTCGTTGGAATAAAATTCCCCTGGACTGCGGCACATGCCGCCTTGACTGATGCTGTACGGACTGCCGGGATTGCCGCGCCGATCTGGATTCCACTGCTGATCGACGAAATCGCTGGTCATACCGTGATTCTGCAATTCAAGCTGGACGTAGACGCCTTCGCGCTCGGCGATCTCCAGCACCCGGTCCAGGCGTGCCGCCGCGTGCTGATTGTAGACCAACAGCCCGCCGTATTCGTCCCATTCCCGCGACCATTCCAGGCCACACCACCACGGACACATCCATACCCGCGCCCAGTTCATGCCATGCGCGGAAAATTGACGCAACCAGCGTTCAAAGGCGACCGTGCCCAGGCGTTCGTACTGGGATGACACCCAGCCAGGCAAGGGATCACTCAGCACGTCTGCGTTGCGGCGCGGAGGAGATTTTCCCGCGGCTTCCATGACCAATACGCGGTCCTGGCGGGTATCGCCGGGGCTGCGTAAATTTGCGCCGAGAGGATACCAGAACGTGCCGTCATCGCGCCGCCACCAAGTCGGGTCCTGGGGATCCGGGCGTACCGGCGGCATTTTCGGCCAGGCATCCGGCACCTGCGTCGTCCGCCATGCGCTGGTCGTCGTGCATTCCTGATCCTGGACGGTCAGGCGCGCGACGATGCGCCAGCGCCATGCACCTGCCGTGGGCGGACTAAATCGCCAATGCCAGCCGCCATTGCCGGCCGGGGTCACGGTTTCGGTGCCGTCGGCAAAGGCGAGCGTCATCGGCTCACTCCAATAAGCCGGATAGCGCAGACGTTGACCCTGCGGCCCCTCGACCTCGCCCACGACATCAGCGTAGTCCGGATCAAAGGGATTGCGCACTTGTTCAGACAGCTCGAAATCCACCGCAATCGGCGTCGCGCGTGCGCTCGGTTCCGCGACCACCGTGAGTCGTTCGATAGTCAGCGTCACCGGCAGGGCTTCGGGCCAGCCCAGGCGGCGGATGCGATCAATGCGGAATGCCGCGCTGTTTTCCCTATCACCATGCACAAAAACCGCCAAGCCGAGCTGACGTAATTGCCGACGTTGGTCGCCGGTCCACGGCAATGCATGCCCCACCGGTTCCCACGGGGCCCCCGCGTCGAAATTAATGCCCAATGTCATCCAGCGTGGCGAGGCGAGGACCCGCTGCACGCGCATCTGGTACCAGCGATGATGGCGATCGGTCACCCAGGCATAACAATCCGCGCTGACACCCGGCGCGGCGTCGAGGCGTACGTCATATTCCAAGCGGTCCAGATTGGCGACGTTGGCGCCGATCTCACGTTGCGCCGCTCCGATGCGGACCTCGCCCACGGTGGTCAACGGCAACAGTAATGAGCGCACGCCATCGCTGCCATCCTGGCCCGGCATAGGTGCAACGACACCTGGCCAGGGCGCACGCGTCCAGCCATCAGCGCCGGTTTCAAACGAGCCCCACGGCGGATCCTCGGCGCGGTAACGATACGTCACCAGCTGCGGATGGCGCAACAATAATGGGCGGTCATCTGCCGAATTCGCCAAGGCAGCCAGCTGCGTGGCCACGGTATGCAACTGCGTTAATTGCGCCGCGTCATTGGCGGGATTGGTCATGCCCGCGGTCCAAGTGGTCAATTCGGGCACGGCGCGGACACGCGCGATCACTTCGCGGGCGTGCTCGAGCCACACTTCTGCCTGGCCGGTGGTGCTCCACCAGTCCTGGGGATACGCGCAGGGAACCGCGGCGCCGACATGCACCGGATTCTCGCCGAAACGAAATGGACCCTGTTCTTCGACGAGTCCTTGGGGCAGCAGATCGAATGCGACCACCGCCTGCGCCAAGTGCGCGTCCAAAGCCTGGCCCTGCATCGGCGAGGTGGCCAACAGCCCGCGAAATCCCGTCCAATCCGCACGCCAGCGCAGAATCGGCGCCAGCGCCGCTGGAGCATCGCGATAGCCGGCGCGACGCAGATCGCCGTGATCAGCCATCGCGACCGCGTCATGCCATGCGGGCACCTCGGGCAGCGAATAGGCTTGGTCGGGCACGTTGGGTAGGACTTCGACGCTGGTGACCAGGGCGGGAATCTGCACCTCGGCGGATTCCCAGTGGGCTGCATGCTGCTGCCATTCGATCCGCCCCACCCGACCGGCTTCGCCTGGACGCAGACGGAATACCCAGCGTGCCGGACCCTGGGCCTGCCAGCCACGGGAGGTGTCGCCACCAGGTTGCTCGAGAAATGCTGGGATGGTGCCCGCAGCGCCGACAAAACGCACTGTGCCCCATTCACCACGGACATCGCCAAGCAGACGCAGGCGCCATTCCTGCCAGCGTGGCACATCCACCCCCGTCTCGCCAGCGCGAGCGGTCCGCTGCACCAGACCACTCCCAACTTGTTCGAGCACCAAAGTCGGCGCACCCCTCACCGGAAGGACGGTGATCATACCGCTCACCGATTCGGCCCCGGTTCCGCCATGCACGCTGACTCGCACGTGCTGCACCGTGCGAGCGGCGTCGCCGCCGAAACGCCCGGCGCTGCCAGACCAGGCGCCCGCATCCAACGGTAAGCGCCGTTGGCCGCCGAGTCCCGCATGCAGCGGAGGCAGATCTGCACTGGTGAACCAGCGCCCATCCCCGGTGATCACCGCTATTTCCAACCAGCGGTTGGGTACGGTTTCCGGACCGGCGGACATCTTCCATTGCACCTGAAGAGCCGCCGCATCAAGCAAGGCATCCGTCGGCACCGGGATTTCAACGTGGGCACCACCCATGGCGGGCAGGGTGAAACTCCATGGGTCGGCGCCGGCAAGTAGCGGGCATGCGAGTGCCAACACCGCTATCGCCAATCTCCGACAGACTCCAAATCCCGCACCTGGCTGTTCGCGGCGCGGTCGAGCTTGTTCAGCGGGCATGAACATATCCCCGCACGGAATTGACCACGGCTTGCGCATCCGGCCATCCACCAGCCGAGCCCAGTACGTGGGTGCGCAGCCCCCACGGCGCCGTGCGTCCGGGATCGCTGACCCCAAAAATACCAATGACCGGCGCGTCGACCGCGGCTGCCAAATGCATCGGGCCGCTGTCGTTGGCCACCACCACGGCGGCGCGCGCGCAGATATGCGCGAAGGCACCCAGGCCAAGAGCTGGCAACAAATGTGCGCCCGGAATCGCAGCCGCAGTCGCTGCTTCTTCGCCCGGTCCGGGACAGGCTACCAGGGTCATGCCGTGGTCGCGCAAAGCCGCCGCGAGGGCCGGGAATCCCGGCCACATTTTGCTGCGCCCAGCCACCGTGCCGACCGCCAAGGGCGCCAGGACGACATACGAGCCCGTAATGTTTGCCGCCGAAAGTGCCTGCGCTGCCTGCTGGCGATGCAGCGCTGCGACACGCAGTCCGAGCCGCTTGGGTGGGCGCCGCCAGCGGCGCCGGCTGGGCAAGGGCCAGCCGCCATCGGCGGCGGCGGTCACCCAGGCCAAGCGCCAAAAAGTCTCGACTTCATGCAGACCGATGGTGAAGGGAATGCTGCTACCCAGCAGCCAACCGCGAGCATCCCGCGCCAAACCGATCGCTTCGCTGCCGGCCATGCGCGCAGCCAAGGCGCTGCCAAAAGAATTGGTCAGCAATAATGTCCGCGACGCGCCGAGTGCTGCGAATTGCTCGACCTGACCCACCAGACTTTTCGGTAATGCCAGCGTACGCCACGGCATGCCGGCGAACAGATCCACCGCCCAACCACGTCCGCAGGCGACCACGTCATAGCCCACCGATGCCAATAATTCGAGGGCGGGCACTGCCATACAAGCATCGCCGACCCAGTTCGGCAAGCGCACCACCAAGCGACTGAATCCCCCGCTGCGCGGCGCGCTGCCGGAGTGCCCAGCGACCTCGTGTGGACGCACGATGCGGAACGCGCCGGAGCCGAGGCCGATTTCCGCCGAAGCCGCTTGAATGGGAGAAGCCGTCACCATCCATCCAGCTTCGCGAGCACCGCCGCCAGGGAAATACCCGCTCCGGGGGTGACCGGGAACCAGTGCGCCCCGCTCGCCACACACAGACCGCCGTCTTCGCGTTCGCTGTCGCCGATATGCAGGACCGCGCCTGCCGTGCAGGCGAATTGGCGCAGCAGCGGCTGCAAGGTCGCCGGATCCGGCTTGGCCGTACCCAGGGTCGCCGAGACCACCACTGTGGCAAACGGCCCCAGCTCCAGGGCTGCGAGCAGCGGTGGCAGACGGGCATCGAAATTACTGATCACCGCCAGGGGCAGACCCCGTGCGGCGAGGCCAGCCAAGGTCTCACGCACGCCGGGCAATACCCGCCAGCGCCCTGCCGTGGCGAAGGTGTCATAACATTCCCAGGCGACCTCATTCGGCAGCGGTTCACCGAAGGTGCGCCCGACGACGCGGATCCAGAAGGCGCGGGCGTCGTCCTCGTCAGCACCGTACGGCACCGGCCATTCCGCGTGCGTGGTCCGGAACGCAGCGGGAAATTGCGCGTCCAGGCTGGCCGCGTCGCGCTCCAGGCCGTAAGCACGCGCCACCTCGGCGTAGACCGCACCAATGCCAGGATAGGGCGCAATAAGCGTGTTATGCGCATCGAAGGTGACCAGCCGAAAACGATCCTGCGCGGCTGAATCGACCTGCGTCACAGCCCGAGCACGTCTTTCATCGCGTAACGACCCGGCGCCTTGCCGTGCATCCACGCCGCGGCGCGCAAGGCGCCAGAGACGAAAATATCGCGACTGTGCGCCAGATGGCCGAGCATGATGCGCTCGCCATTGCCGACAAAATACGCGGTGTGATCGCCGACCACATCGCCCATACGCAGGGCATGGACGCCAATTTCACCGCGGCGACGCTTGCCGACCTGGCCTTCGCGGCCGTGCACCAGGTCCGCGCGGGTGCGTCCAGTGGCTTCGGTGATCGCATCGGCAATTCCGAACGCCGTGCCGGACGGAGCATCGACTTTTTGGTTGTGATGCGCTTCGACGATTTCGATATCGTAGTCTTCGCCCAGGGTCTGTGCCATGCGTGCGGCCAGTTGGAATACTACATTCACGCCGACGCTATAATTCATCGCGTGCATCGCCGGGGCCGCCGTCGCGACCTGGGCCAGGCCGGTAGCAAGATCGCTGGGCGCAATGCCGGTGGTGCCACTGACCAGCGCCATGCCGTGCTTGGCACAATGCGCGGTGACCGCAGCAAAAGTGCTATGATGGCTGAAGTCAATAATCACTGCGCCGGGTTCGACCGGCAGCGCGGTCAGCACCGGGGCGTCGCTGACGATACCCAGTGCCGACACGGTACCGCCCTGTTTATCGACCCCGGCCAGTAGGTGAAAGGCCTGCGGCTGTTCCGCAGCCAGCGCCAGTAAACGGCGGCCCATGCGGCCAGCAGCACCATGAATAATCAGCGGAGTAACCATGCCGCGCAGGCTAGAGGACTGCTCGGTCCTGACCAGCAGGCATTCATGGCCGATCCTGACAAGACCGCCAAAACCGCGCTGATTCATCCAGCCATAGACTTGCGATCGCCTGGGCCGACGTGCTGGCGGTCGAGGTGACGCCGAATCGCCAGCTTCAGGCGGTGGCTCAGGCCATCGATGGCCAATTCCGCCGTGGCATAGCGACCGTGCACCTGCACGGTGCCGTGCGGCAGTAGGCGCACCTCGGCGCGAGCTTCGATGTCGTTGCCGCCGCGCGGGCCATTGACGTCGTCAACGGAGAAATGCACCTCGCTGATCGATTCCGCGAAGCGGCCGATGGCGAAGCCCAGGCGACGCTCGAGTTGACCCAGCAATTTGGTGCGGTCGGTTTCGGGAAGGCGGCATTGTAGGGAGATGTCCATAGTGCCTGCATGCTCACGGAGCGGGCACAGGGGTCAAAGATGATCGGCGCAAAGCAGAACGGCCCTTGGCCGGATCACCCAGCTGGCCGCACGCCGCCAAGACCGCGTCCCCCTTGGTCAGACGCATACGCACCGCCACGCCAGCAGCTTCGATATGATTCCGGAATGCAATCAGCGTCGCATCATCCGGGCGCCGCCACGCTGAACCCGGAATCGGATTGCAGGGGATCAGATTCACCAGCACGTGCAGGCCTTGTACCCAGGCGATCAGGCGATCCGCCTGTTCCAAGCTGTCGTTGATATCCCGTATCACTGCGCAACTGACCATGAGGCGACGGCCCGGTGGAAAGGGCAAGGCGAGCAAGGCGGCTTTCAGCGTGGCGAGGTCATGGCGCCGATTTACTGGCATCAATTTCGAGCGCAGGGTATCATCGGCCACGGTCAGACTGACCGCGAGATTACTGCGCAGCAGCCCCAATTCCGCCAGACGCGGGAAAATATCGGCGCGCCCCACCGTCGACACGGTGATATGACGGTGGGCCATTTTCAAGCCATGCGAACCGGTGAGAATCGCCACCGCAGCCGCCACCGCTTCGACGTTGTCGAGCGGCTCGCCCATGCCCATGAACACCACGTTGCGCGGGGTCGTGCCCAACTCACGTCCGGCGGCGAGCACCTGGCCGATGATTTCATGCGCGGATAATTGCCGCACCAAACCCATGCGCGCGGTCTGGCAAAAACCGCAGCCCATGCCGCAACCGACTTGGCTGGACACGCAGACGGTATGGCGTTCGCCGCCGCCCATGGGAATGACCACGGTTTCTACTTCGGCGCCGTCGGCGAGGCGTAGCAATAATTTAATCGTTCGCCCGCGTTCACCGTCGTCGGCTTCCAGACGCCGACTGACAGTGGGCAATTGGTCGCTGTCAGCCAAAGCGGCCAAGGTCGCCAAAATGCCGGGCCGCGAACGTTCTGCTTCTTGCCACGCCGGGACCGCCGCAGGATCCCAACGCCCCGTGAGGTGCAGATGGCGGAACGCCGCCGCATGAAAACGCCGCGCATGGCCCACGTGCTCGCGCAGCCACGCCGAGAAGGTCGTGAAATCCACGCCAAGCAGATCGCTGCGCACCGTCATCGTGGCCCAGCTTTTACCCTGGCCTGCAACCAGCGCAGCAGATGCGGATTGATGCCGCCATCGTTGCTGCGTTTGGGCAGACTGAGATCGCCACCGGCGGCGATGATCGCTTCGCTGCCACTGCTGGCGCTGGAATAGCCGATAATCACGCTGCGCTGGGTGTTTTCGCACTGGCGCAGGCGGCGCGTTACCACATCGCCGCGGTCATCGCCCAGAAAGAAATCCATCAGCACCGCCTCGGGCTGGGTGTCCTGACGCACCGCTTCAACAAAGGCGCTGATTCCACTACCGCCCTCCAGAAAACCACGGAAATGCACCCCCTGCACCAGGGCCACGGTGTCGGCCACCACCTGATGGTGGTGGTGGGTGTCATCAATCAGCCAAACCTGCATGGGCATCCCTGCCCCACACGGGGGCCGTTGGCGTCATAGTGAGCGGATCAGCTGCAGTACCAGCCTCGCTCGCTATCTCTGTCAGACTCCGAGCTCTCCGTTGCTCGGCCCCAGGCACGTTCCACCATGCCAGAGAAGTTCCACTCCTATCTGAGTGGCGCCGCCACGCCCCTGTCCACGATTCAGCCATGCCGGTCACCAATCCCTTCTCCTATGTCCGCCCAGTGCGCACCGCTTCGCGGTTGTCGCTGGTCCTGGGCCACATGGCGGTCGAGGCGTTGCGGGCGATGGGCGATGTTGCGCGTCTGCTGGGACTGACCCTGGTCGCGTTACGGCGCGATCCCCAACGGCGGACGATTTACTTCGCACAGTTGTACCACATCGGTTATCTCAGCTTGCCGGTCGTGCTGGCGGGCTGCACCGCGATCGGATTGGTCCTGGGCGTGCAGAGCTTTGCCACCCTGCACCGTTTCAATGCCGAAGTGATGAGCGGGCCGATGGTCAATTTTTCTCTGATCACTCAGCTCGCGCCGGTGATCACCGGGCTGATGCTGGCCGGACGCGTCGGCTCGAATCTGGCCGCGGAATTGGGCACCATGAAGGTCACCGAACAGATCGATGCCTTGCGGGTGATGGGCACTGATCCGATTGCGCATCTGGTCGCGCCCCGTTTTCTGGCCCTGGTCCTGCTGTCGCCCTTTCTGACCGCCATTGGGGCCGCCGCGGGCATGATCGCGGGCAGCTTTTTAGTGGTGAATGTGTGGCAGGTCGACGGCGCTGCGTATTGGTTCCAATCGGCAAAATATATCCGCATGTACGATATCATCACCGGCTTATGCAAACCGGTGATATTCGGAGGCCTCATCGCCCTGGTCTGCTGCCGCCGAGGTTTGATGACCCGCGGCGGCGCCACCGGCGTTGGCGAAGCCTGTACCCGCGGCGTGGTTCAGGCCAGCATTCTGGTCCTGGTCGCCAATTTTCTGTTGTCGCTGATCTTCCAGAAGATCTGGGACCTGTTCGGCGCGCCCTAGTGCTGGCAAGAGTGCAGGTCGCGGTGGTCGGCGGCGGCGTCATAGGCTTGGCCTGCGCCGCTGAATTGGCACTGCACGGGCACCTCGTCACCGTCTACGACGCCGCCCCCGAAGCGCGCGAAGCCAGCTGGGCCGCTGCTGGCATGATCGCTCCGCATCATGAATGTCAGGAAGACGGGCCATTATATACGCTGGTCCGCGCTGGGCTGGATGCCTATCCTGCATTTTTCCAGCGCCACGGAATCAACCCCGACGCCGTTGACCTGCGCCAAGATGGCTCGTGGATTCCGGTGCTTGATGACCGCGATGCCCACGACGTCGCACAACGCGTCAATTTCCTGAAGCTCAACGGCGTGCCCACGCAGTGGTGCGATGCCAGTGCCTTGTTGGCACAGGAGCCCGGTTTTGCGCGCACCATTCGCGGTGCCCTTTTGGTGCCCGGCGGTCAGGTCAATCCGCGTCTGCTCACCGCCGCTCTGCAAGCCCGGTGCCATGAATTGGGCGTGCAGGTCCAGTATCGCCGCCGCGTGCAAACCCTGACCGAGGCTGGCCCAGTTATCGATGGCGAAGTACACCCCGCCGCAACCACCGTGCTCGCCAGCGGCGCCTGGACCCCGGCCCTGGCCGCGATAAGTGGCATGGCCCTGGAAGGCGAACCCGTCAAAGGCCAGCTTTTGCGTTTCGCCTGCGCCGATGGGGCCTTGCAGCGTTTTGTGCATTGCCGCCACGCCTATCTGGTGCCCCGCCGCGGCGACGGCGTCGTCGTCGGCGCAACCATGGTCTGGGATGGCTTCGACAAACGCGAAGACGCCGCCGCCATCGCCGAACTCGCCGCCTCGGCTCGCCGCCTGCTACCCACTCTCGAAAATTCCCCCATTGCCGAAACCTGGACCGGCCTGCGCCCGCGCCTGCACACCGGCCTCCCCTGCATCGCGAAGGCCCGCCCTAACCTGATCATCGCCACCGGCCACTTCCGCAACGGCATCCTCTTAGCGCCGTTGACTGCCACCTGCGTCGCTGCACTTGTTGATGGGCGAGAGACGCCACTTGATATCACGCCTTTCGCCGTCCCTGACATTTCCGCAAACCGTCCTGCGTCCTGCGTCCTGCGTCCTGCGTCTTCGACTGGGATCACGAACCCAAAAAGCGGGTCCTAGACGAACTGCAATTACGCGCGGAACCCAACGTGCCACATTGCCTCATTTCCTACCGTATCGCCCTGCGACGCAGAGCGTCGCGCACCGGGTGGGCCGTCCCACACGCAGACGTTTTCCGCGTCATTGCAACAAGGCGCGAAGCGCGAGAGCAAAACCAGGGCCCCCCAGCGCAGCTGGAGGGGCGGCCGCCGAGGGGTGGTGGGCGGATACAATGGGCAAAGCCCATCCGCCCACTTTTTTCCCCCAACGGGGAAAAAAGAACCCCGACAAAGGCCGGGGGGGGCTTGGGGGCAAAGCCCCAGAAACAAAAAAGCTGGTGGGCGGATACAATGGGCAAAGCCCATCCGCCCACTTTTTTCCCCCAACGGGGAAAAAAGAACCCCGACAAAGGCCGGGGGGTTTGGGGGCAAAGCCCCCGAAACAAAAAAGTGCGCCCTCCGGGACTCGAACCCGGGACCCAGAGATTAAAAGTCTCTTGCTCTACCAACTGAGCTAAAGGCGCATATACTATTGTATTAGCCCATTTCGACCGCTGCATGCGCGCGAGCAAAATGCACAGCCGGAACACCTGGGACGCCCTCGTCGACGTTATGGCTGCTCCCGTCAAGGCCTGACCAGATTCTGTCGCGACAGACTCCCAGGGTCCGGCTGTGCGCTGGGCATGCTGGGTCCCATCTCGCCGTGTCAATGTCCTGTACTGCCGAGCCCGACGCGGCTGCCCACCCAAGACACGTCTGACACACGCTGCTCACCTCGTTCGGCCAAGGCAGCTTCCACCGTCGGGGCCGCTCATAGGGTGGCGCCGATGGGATTTCCACGCCGGCTTGCCGCCACCTGCGCTGTCCTGCTGGTTGTGACCGGCTGCTCGACGGCCCGCACCCAGCGCGAGTCTAACGCCACCACTGACGACGTCGGCCGCTTTGCTGCCAATTCCAAGGACGAACTCGCGCGGGCGAAGGTCGACATCGCCCGCTACGGCAAGGCCAATGGCCTGCTTGCCGCGCATCAGACCATGGACGTCACCCGGTTCATCGAATGGCGGAAACGTGAGTGGTGGAATCTGCAGGATGAATTCGCGTATTTTCTGGCCTACGGCACCCATGAAGCCGAAATGCTGGTTCGCGATGTCGGTCGTCACTACGGCTACAATGTCGCGAATTTTCCCCGCACCCGCGAAGACATGCTGCGCTTCCTGCACCGGGCTGATCCGGAGTGGCGCAATCTGGTCATGGATGTGGCGATCTTTATTGAGTATCAGCACCGCGAAGAGTGGAAACTGCGCGCAGATATCACGCGTTTCTACCGTCACGTGCAGTGGGAGGTCGCCAACCAGCTGATTGATCTCGAATCCTTCCTGGAATGGCGGCACCGCGAATACCGCAAATTGCTGCAAGACGGCCGTGCATTTTTTGCCAAGGCCCAGGTCGAAGCCGACGAACTGGTCTGGGATGTCGAACGCTGGTGGTTGCACCATCAGTTGGAATTGGATCGCTTGGATGCAGATCTGTCCGCCTTTGCCGAGAATGAACGGCAGATGGCCCCGCGCCTGGTCGATGATGTGTTCCGCTTCACCCGCTGGCAGGAACGGGAATGGGACAAGCTCAAGGCTGACAGCCGCCGCTTCGTCAAGCACGCTGATTGGGAAGCCACCCGCCTGATGGAGGACGTGCGCCGCTTTCACCAGAGCAACCTGGATCAGGTGCCCAAGCTGATCGCCGACGTGCGCCGTTTCTTTGAAACCTACGAACGCGAAGTGGGCCCGCTCAAGGAAGAGGTCAAACGCTTCTGGATCACCAACATCGCCGTCGGGCAACTGGCGATGGCCGACCTCCAGCGCTATCTCGGGCATCGTCACGAAGAGATCGCCGAATTCGAGGCCGGCTTCGCCCGTTTCCTGAGCTACGGTTCGAAAGAGTGGGAAGACACCAAGGCCGCCCTGCGCCGCTTCGTCACCTATGAGGACGCCGCCTTTGGCGATCATCAGATGCCCACCGAAGGCCGCGGCCGCGCCACCCTGTTCAACGACCACGTGCCTCCGCCCGGAGTCGAGCGGGCGCATTGACCCGGCGGGTCTGCCGCCCATCATGCCGACCCGCTCAAACAACCTGGACAGGTGGCAGAGCGGCCGAATGCGCGCGCTTGGAAAGCGCGTAACGGGGTAACTCGTTCGGGGGTTCGAATCCCCCCCTGTCCGCCAAAACAAAAACCCCGGCTTCGCCCGGGGTTTTTCTTTTGCCGAACGCCTCGTGCCGAAGCCGAAATACAAGCAAGATAACTGAAATCGAACGCAAGGCCGCACTACCGCGGATGATTGTCGCCGGAGCGAACCCGCTCGCCCATTAACCAAGCGCTCTGATTGCCTGATTCCTGGGCAGTCGTATGGACCCACGATGCGCAGCCGGGTTACTATCAAGTCCGTCGCCGAGAGCTGTGGACTGTCCATTCCGTCCGTCAGTCAGTCAGATCCTGAACGGCAAGGGATCGTATCATGTCGATACCCGCGAGCGCGTCCTGGCTGCCGCCCAAAGTATGGGCTATCGGCCCAATGCGTATGCGCAGTCGATGCAAAGCGGGCGCTTTAATGCCGCCGCCCTGGGCGTGGCCACCACGGCCGGACTTTCGTACTTCGAGCCCGAATTGGTCCTAGCCTTAGAAGACCGCTTAGCCGCCACCAATCGCCATCTGGTTATCGCCCGCCTGCCCGATGAGCAGTTGACTGATGCCGGCTATGTGCCGCGCATTCTGCGCGAGCTGATGGTCGATGGCCTGTTGATCGCCTACAATGCGCAGATCCCGCCGCGCATGCTTGAATTGATTCAAGAACTGAATTTACCATCGATCTTCATCAATAACGATCTCCCCGAAAATGCGGTCCATCCAGACGATTTCAACGGCATCAAGCAGGCCACCGAACACTTGATCGCCCTTGGCCATCGCCACATCGCTTACGCCGACTTCGGCACCGGCCTGGAAGAAGTGCCCTGGCATTATTCCAGTAAAGCTCGCCGCGGCGGCTACCATGCGGCAATGGCGGCAGCGGGGTTGGAGACGGAATTATGGAGCGAAGCGTGGCCGCCTGCGAATGAACTGCGCTTTGCGTATGGGCTCCAGTGCCTGCAGCGTGCTCAGCCGCCCACTGCGGTCGTGTGCTATAATACCGAGACCGCTGGGCCGGTCCTACTTGCAGCTGCGACCATGGGTATCGAAATCCCCACCCGTATGTCTCTCATTACCGTGGAAGCGACCCGGCCAACCGCTTTCGGACGTCCCGTAGCCACGATGATCCTGCCGACGGTTACGTTAGCGCAGAAAGCGATCGAAATGCTGGATTTGCGATTGAAGGGCGAGCCAGCGCCGACCCAAGCAGTCGGATTGCATCTGGATCCAACGGGAACGAATGGGGTGCCACATTCCGTGCCAATTCGGTAAAAACAACTCCGACTCAGCGTGAAAGTTACCACGGCGTAAAGTGCCCTGAGGGTTCCCTGCAATCGTCACCCCAGTGGCACACCTGGTGGTGTGGAACTTAATCCTTTCGGCAAACGCTGTCCAGACGTACACTCCTGGGCTTTACGGAATAGTATTACCAGCCCGGGGCATGACTGGTTTGAAAGCATCCAGGCTGGTGCCAAGCGCTGCGCACGCTTTGACTTGCCACTGTTCAAGCCCGAGGGTCTGTTTTTCACGTCGTCCGTTACCGTCATCAATGACGACAGTCTGCACGCCGGGAAAGAGTTCGAAAAGAAATCGCGTGGTGATATTGGCTGAAGGTTTGTTGCGGTGAGATGGGCGCGGACGGTGCGCTGATTAATGCTCCAGGTCATCAGGCCGACGCAGTAAATAATGGTTTCTCGTCACTTGGAGTGGGAATTGACGATGGGCTTGATTCCGCTCACATATCCGCTGGTCCGGCTGAATTCGAATGTTCGATATCCTCGAGCGCATGCCTTCATGGCCTGTAGGAGACTATTGAACCCTTCCAGGATCCCATTGCTGAGGTGCGTCTTGGTCCAGTTGACGACCATATTCCAGTGGCGGCGAATAGACGTCGCCGCCGTTTCCATTTCGGGTATGCCCGCGCTGAGGGCTGCCGTAATCCATCCCTTCAATATCCCCTTGGAGGCCACGGGGCCTTTTTGTTTGAAGAAGTCATCAAAGGCCAAGTGACGCTGGTAGGACCGCGCAGTCTCCCTATTCCGCCGCGTGATATCCCGCAGGATTTCTTGCTCTTCCGTACTGAGTCGGCTGGGTCCCTTGAGGAGGGCCTATCGGGAGCCCACGAGACAGGGCTGATCGCGCTGCTCACGGCGGCGGACCGCATTCACGGCGTCACTGACGAGCTTGACGATAGGGAATCGGTCCAGAGTCACTTTCGCGTTGGGCACATGCGCGGCCACGCCGCTTAAGAAGGCCTCACTCATATCGCAGGTCACGTCGCGAATGGACTTCGGGTCCACGCCTTTTCTCCGCAAAAATTCTGCAAATTCCGCCACTGTTGCTTGTCCCTTTCCCTTCGTAATGAAAACCACGCGAGGGGTATCAAGGTTTATAAACACCGTGCTCTATTGATGACGTCTGCGGCGGCTGGTCTCATCCATGCCGACTCGACGTAATTTTGACACGTCCTGCGATTCGACCGCCTGCCGCGTACACCACTCCAAGACAAGATACGCCAGAGCTTCTTGTCGGCCAAACGTACGATGCGCGACATCTGGGCCACCGGCATCCCCTTTCCCATCTCCAGCACCAAACCCTCTAAAAGAAGCGTATACCCACTCCCCGGCCGCGCCCACGGCACCTCCATCGTCAGCACATGACCGGCCTCACAGCGCACCAGAGGCACCTCCGCAGGGAGATACGTCTTCTGTTGCCAAAAATCCATATGCCGCCATTTCTGCGGGCGGTAATCGTGGACATGAACCTCGGCTTTGCCGCATTCCCGACACACGCAAAGCACATCGCTGCGACGATAGCGGATGTGAAGCGGATGTGCAGATGCATTTCCTGCTGCTGGGCATCAAAATCCACGGACCCAATTTCCCCGTCAGGACCGAGGCCAAGCGCTGCGGTGAGGAGGTCTCGATTATCCATGACCCACTTATCGGATGGTGAATTTCCACCTCAAGCGACGAGGAACAAAATAATTCCGGTTCACTGGTAACGGTTGGAATGCGACCATACAGCATTTCAAACAAGGCGGCACCAAAACAATAAATATCGCTGCGCAAATCGACGCGTTCACCCCGTTCTTGTTCGGTGGTTCATATAATTCGGCGTTCCCACCAGCCGCCGTGGCGCGGCGTGCACGGTTTCGATAGTTTGGGCACAGTCCCAATCGACCAGAAACACCTCGCCGAATTCGCCGACCATGATGTTGTCAGGCTTAATATCACGATGGATGATGCCGCGGGCATGCGCGCTGGCCACGGCGTCCAGGACCTTGAGCAGGATTCCCACCCGCTCATAGACTCCGGCAATCACCGCTGGAATTGCGCCGTCAAGCGGTATGCGCAAGAGCTCACCCAGGGATCGTCCCTGGATCAGACGCATGGCGAAATAGGCAGCTCCGTCCTCGGTGAAGTCGAGATCGTAAACCGGCGCTATATTGGGATGCTCCAACGCCGCCGTCATTTTCGCTTCGTAGACGAAACGACTCGGACACCGAGGATCTTCGGCTTTGGCTTCGTGAAGGAATTTAATCGCCACTTGGCGATCAAAGACCTGATCGGTTACAGCCAGGACTTGGCGTGTCGCCCCGACCCCTGCCACGGCATCGATGCGGTAACGATCCGAAAACATCGCCCCAGAGGGAGCCAACGGATTGGCCTTGGCAATGCGTTCGATCCGTGACGAGGAAGAGCTCAGGAGCGACGAGGAAGACCATAGCGGATCGCGAATGGTCGCCGCCAGATAAGTATTGACCGGAGATTCAGACGCCTGGGTTACCCGCTCTGACCACCGCACCGGGCTGGCAAACGTCGCCATCGCTTCTGTTCGCAATTCCGTGAAGCCAGATGAACTGACGGCGATGCATGGCGTGTCCGTGTCGCCCTCGCGGCGCCAGCGGTCAAGCGGGACGGATGAGATCAGCGGCTGAATGCAGCGATCCGCTAGGTGGCGACGGTGCTCGGCGCTCGGCAGCCTTAGCCGCCTGGCCCGAAAGCGCGTAGACCACCAGGCCCAGCAGCACCACCAGGACCAACAAGGCGACGGAGATGTGCAGGTATAACCGGGCCCGACCCAGGGCGGGATTTTCGGTCAAGGTCGGCGTCGCCGGCAGTGCCGCCAAAGCCAGCTGGCCCAGGCGGCTGGCCAGGGCCGGAGGCGGCATGTCGATCGCCTGCGCGTCCATGGTCGCGGCGAGACCCAGATCTCCTAGGGACAGCCCACCGGCGTGGAGTTCGGCCCCCAGGCGTTTCATCGCCGTGGCGCTGCCTTCTGCCAGGGCTTCAGCGAATTCTCTGCGTTGGCTGTCGGCGTGCCCACGGGGCGGCAGAGCGCAGAAGTTCACTAGCACATGCCAACGATCGAGTGGTGCCAGCCTTGCGATCGCGGCATCCAGCTGCGGCGCCAATGCAGCCCAGGTCGGACCACCGCCGAGCGGTGCCACCCCTCTTGCTGCGGGTGTACGCGCCAGTACCGCCGCATGCAGCCACACCGCCAACGGCCCCGACACCTGGGCCGGATCGCCGATCAGATCGGCAAACACCCCGGCGCAGACCCCTCCCGCCGCAGGCTCCGCCACCCGCCGCAAGGCCGCACCATACACCAGCCCGCCATACCGACGGACCACCTCTGCCACCGCCCCCGCATCCTTGCCCAGGCGCAACCGATCCAGAAGCGTGCGATCACTGTCATCATTGCCGTTCATTTCTAAACCTAACATGGCAAGCGCAAAATGTCAGCCACTGGTTGGGGCGACCGTGTGCACGAATCTCACCCTGATTTTGGTCCTTTTGTCATGCGCTTGCGGTCCTATGTCCTATGTCCTCGACATAGTATGCCCTGGTACGCTTCATCTATGTGATTGTTTCTCGGCAGGACTATTTCGAATGATCGAGGTTCGAGGCTCGAATGCACAACAGACAGCCCACGTTCATAAAATAAACCAGCACAAAGTATGTCGACGACTTAGGGCATCGGACCACGGCTAAGGACGTTCTTCCCATGGTGGTGGACGATCAATATCCGGAACCGCCGCCAATAAGGCTTTCGTGTAAGGATGTTGCGGTCGGGTGAAAATATCGTCGACTAGGCCGGTTTCGACGATGCGACCGTGTTGCATGACGGCGACGCGATTAGCGAGCAGACGGACGACGGCGAGATCGTGCGATATGAAAAGATAGGTGAAACCCAAACGGTGGCGAAGGGTGCGCAAGAGATCGAGAATCTGCACCTGCACCGACACGTCGAGTGCGCTAACCGGTTCATCCAAAATCACCAGCGCCGGCTCCAAGGCGATGGCGCGGGCCAAACCGATGCGCTGACGCTGGCCGCCGGAAAATTGATGCGCATAGCGATTGCCGGCATCCGCATCCAGTCCGACCTGAAGCAACAAATCACGTGCGCGCGCCAGGGCTTGCGTTTTGGACATCCCGAAACAGCGCAGTGGCTCGGCGACCAAGCCGGCTGCGGTGAGCCGTGGATCGAGCGACGATGAGGGATCTTGAAACACCATTTGTACGTGGCGCCGCGCCTGTCGCAGTTCCTCGCCGTGCAGATGGACCAGATCCCAGACCTGAGCGCCGGGCTGGAAAAGCACACGACCAGAAGTGGGCCGAACCAATTGCGCAATCGCCCGCGCCAAGGTGGATTTCCCGCAGCCGCTTTCGCCCACCAACGCTAGGGTTTCACCGCGGGCCAGCTCCAGCGAGACCCCTTGTACGGCGCGATGGGCAATACGACTGCTGAACCAGCCCGATTGAGAATATTCGACCACCAGATCCGCGACCCGCAGCAGCGGCGTCGCAGTCGTCGTCGCCGTCAATGGTGCCACGCTCATGCCGTTCCCACCGGCGGCTGAATGCACACGTAGCGATGTGACTCCTGCAACGATTGCAGGGGCGGATCGCTGACGTGACAGGCCGCTTCCGCCGACGGACACCGCGGCGCAAAAGGACAGCCGGGCGTAGCGGCGATGCGCCGCGGCGGACTGCCGGGAATGGCGTGCAATACTTGGTCGCGCGGCTGATCCAGCCGTGGCAACGCCGCCAGCAGACCACGGGTGTAGGGATGTTGTGGCGCCGTGAAAATAGCCGCGGCAGGCCCGTCTTCGACCACGCGACCCGCGTACATTACCAGCATGCGCTCGCACATGCCGCGCGCGACGGCGAGATTATGGGTGATCAATATCAGGCCCATGCCGCGTTGGCGTTGTTCGCGGCGGATCAGGGCCAAGACCTGGGCCTGCACGGTGACATCCAGCGCCGTGGTCGGTTCGTCCGCGATAAGCAAATCCGGATTGCACGAGAGCGCCATGGCGATCACCACCCGCTGTCGCTGACCGCCCGATAACTCATGCGGGTAACGTGTGACCAATTGCGCCGGATCCGGCAGGCCCACCGCAGCCAGCAACGCCAGGACCTGGGCCTGGGCGGCCCCAGCGCTCATGCGCTGATGGATGCGGATTTGCTCGCTGATCTGCGCGCCGATTCGCAGCCACGGGGTTAGGCTGGTCATCGGATCCTGAAACACCATGGCGATGCGGCGTCCGCGCAACGGTCGCCAAGCATTTTCGCTCGCACCCGCCAATTCCTGACCGGCGAAACGGATCGAGCCCGCGCTGACCACGCCATTGCCCGGCAGCAGGCCAAGCAGCGCACTAGCCAAAGCGCTCTTACCACACCCGCTTTCGCCGACGATGGCGATGCTCTCACCCGGGGCCATCGCCAAGCCGACGCTGTCAACAGCGCGTAAAACGCCGCCGCGAATGCGAAAATCGACACACAGATTCTGCACTTCCAACAACACGGATGGCGGGCTCGCAGCCGGTATATGCATTTAGCGACCCTCCAGACTCGGATCGAGCGCGTCGCGAATACCATCGCCTAGAGCATTGAAGGCCAACAAAGTCACCGCCATCAGCGTCGCCGGCACCAGCAGCAACCAGGGCTGATTCATGGCGTCGGCACCATTCTTTACCAACCCACCCCACGATTCGACCTGGCTGCCGGCAAAACCAACACCTAGGCCGAGAAAGGCGAGAAAACTTTCCTGCAAGATCACCGCTGGAATAGTCAAGGTCGCATAGACTGTTACTGGCCCCAGACAGTTCGGAATCAGATGGCGGATCATGATGCGCCAGCCGGACGCGCCAGAAAGCCGCGCCGCCGCGATAAATTCGCGGCCCATCAGCGACAATACCTGGCCACGAACGATGCGCGCCGTGGTCAACCACTGCACCGCGCCCAGGGCGGCGAACAGCAAAAACAAGGATCGACCAAATACGGTCATTAATAATATCACCAGGAACATGAAAGGCAGAGCATAGAGCACATCCACCCCCGCCATCAACAGCCGATCGGAGCGCCCACCGAGAAAGCCCGAAAGAGTACCATACAAAACGCCGATGACCAAGGACACCGCGGTCGCGACCAGCGCGACGAGCAGGGAAATGCGCCCGCCATGCAAAACCCGAGACAACAGGTCGCGCCCCTGTTGGTCCGTCCCGAGCACGTGAAAGAGGTGCAAGGCCTGGCCATCGGCGCGGACCTCGCGGACAGTCTCGCCGCGAACGGCGGCAGCATCCACCGCCACGCCATCACGCTGCACGCTCTGCACCAGGCCCTGGTTATCCATGGTCGCAGTCACTGTGGTTTCAACCACGTCGCCCGAGACGGCAAAACGCAAGACCCGCTTTCCGTCAGAAAACCAACCAGGTGGAGGCGCCTGGCCCAGAACAATAGTCGCGGTCGGCAGGATCACACCCTGATGTGAGACCGCCCGCTGATCAGCTGACAGCTGCCAGGAATCCAGTAATTCCGGACCTTCCATGCGTGCAATTTCACTGACCACCCCGGCGCGATCACATTCGATGCGGTAATCGACATCGTCCTGGGTCCGCAAAGCAAAGGTCAATGCATTCGCGTAGCGCTGGCTTGGCGCTACTTCCGGCGGGTGTCCGACCAGCAGCATCGATAAAGCCAGGCAGTCCGGATGGCTGGAGCCGGGCGGCGTCGATCCGATCCAGGGATGAGAGCGATCGGGATCGATGCGGGCCAGCCACGGTGCGGCCAAGGTGGCCACGGCGACCACCAACACCACGCCCAGCGACAGCATGGCGAGCACATTACTGCGCAGACGCAGCCAGGCCAATCGCATCGGCGATAAGCGCAGCTCCGGGCCGGGCGTGATGCTGGGATCAGCCACGGTTACGCACCCGCGGATCAGCCAGCACGAACAGAATGTCGCTGAGCATATTGAACAGAATCAGAAGCACGCCGTAGACCAGCACGGTGCCCATAACCACGGTATAATCGCGACTCAAGGCCGACTGGACGAATTCCTGGCCGATGCCGGGAATCGCGAAGACCGCTTCGACCACCACCGAACCAGTGAGAATATCCGCGGTCGCCGGGCCGAGATAACTGATGACCGGCAATAATCCGCCGCGCAGGACATGCCGCCACACCACCATACGCCCCGATAATCCTTTGGCGCGCGCGGTACGCACATGATCGGCCGACAATACTTCCAGCATGCCGGCGCGGGTCAGGCGGGCGATGCGGGCGGCAAAGGGCAAGGCCAGAGTGAATACGGGCAGCAGCAGATAGCGCGGCGCGTCGAATCCCTGCCACCCCGCCACCGGCAGCCAACCCCACCATTGCCCAAACACCAGGGCCAGAATGGGACCGATCACGAAAGTCGGCAAGGCCAGCCCGGTCATCGCCACCACCATGGTGCCGTGGTCGAGAGCGGAATTGCGCCGCACCGCGGCGATCGTGCCGGCCGTTACCCCAGCCAGCACGGCAACCAGCAACGCTAATAATCCCAGCCCCATCGAGACCGGCAAATGGCGCGCGATCTTGGCAACGACCGTCTCCCCCGGCGAGCGGAATGACGGCCCGAGATCGCCCTGGACGAGATCACCCAGGAAACGCAGATATTGGCGGCCCAGCGATTCGTCGAGGTGGTATTGCGCTGCCAAAGCCTGCTCGACCGCAGCATCGGTGCTGCGTTCATCGTCAAACGGCCCGCCCGGCGCTAGGCGAATCAGCACAAAAGTGATGCTGGCCAACACCAGCAGCATCAACGGAGCCAGCAGCAGTCGGCGAAGCAGGGAGCGGAGCACCATTGGACTGTGGCGTTCCGCCGCCGGTGGTCCAGACAGCGTCCGGCGTCAGCGACTGCTTGCGTCCCAGTCACGCATCCGGATTGAAACGGTAGCCTTCGCCGTGCTCGGTCAAGAAATGCCGTGGATCGGCCACGTCGGCCTCGAAATATTTGCGCAAGCGACCGATGAAGGTGTCGATGGTTCGGGTGCGGATTTTGGATGCATCGGCAATCGTCCAGACCTCACGCAGGATCTCTTCGCGACTGATCGACACCCCCGGCTTGCGCGCGAAGTGGCGGACCAGACGCAGCTCCAACGCGGTCAATTGGCGTTCTCCGCGCCCAGTCGTGGCCCGACCACTGGCAAGGTCGACCTGGTTGGCACCGAATTGAACGAAGTTGTCATTGCGCCGCCGCGGTAATCGCGAGCGCCGCAACAGTGCGGCGACGCGGATTAGTAATTCCTCCAAAGCGAACGGCTTGCCTAAATAGTCATCGGCGCCGGCGCTGAGGCCTTCGACGATGGCGTCGGTCGATTGGCGCGCGGTCAACATCAGGATCGGACACAGATTTCCCTCGGCCCGCCAGCGTGCCGCCAAAGCGATGCCAGTTCCGTCGGGCAGCATGACATCAAGGATGACCAGGTCGAAAGGCTCGCCGTCCTGCATCGCTGCTATCGCCGCGGCACAATCCGCAGCGTGCGTCACCTGATGCCCTTCGGCCCTGAGATTCAGGACCAGGTTCGCCGCCAAGCGTTGTTCGTCCTCGACCAGCAGCAGACGATCAGGCATGCGCGGCTCCCAGTGGGACGTGAACGGTGAACACCGATCCGCCACCTGGCCTAGCCTGGGTGGTAATGCGACCCCCGAGTTGGCGGCAGAGCTGCGCGATGACATACAGACCCAGGCCGGTGCCTGGGCGGTTTCGCTCACTCGGCACGCGGTAAAAGCGGCGGAATATCCGGGTCTTCTCCTTGCTGGGAATGCCGATGCCACGATCACTCACGCTGATGCGGATCGCCCCCGGTGCCGGCGCGATAGCCAGGGTGACCTCGGGCTGGGCATCGGAATATTTGCAGGCATTATCGAGAAGATTGCTGATGATGTGCTCGACGGCGACCCGATCACTGCGTATTACCGGCAAGGTCGATTCGACTTCACTGCGCACCGCTTCACCCGGCAGCTGATATCGCTCGACGACTCGTTGTATGCAGGACTCGGCAATGTGCGTTACATCGATAATTTCCAGACGCGGTCGCCATTCCGCATGTTCCATGCGCCCGGCGTCAATGACGTGATCGACGAGATCCTGCAACCGATCCAGATCGCCGCGCATGTCGGTCAATTGCTGACGCGTCGCCGCCGGATCCAGTTCGTGCCGGGTGCACGTATCCACCGCCAGACGCAATGCCGCGATCGGGGTGCGCAATTCATGCGTGATGCGATCGATAAAAGCGTTCTGCGCGGCTAGCAGCCGACTGCGGCGCACCATTACCCCTAAGGAAATGGCAATCGCGGTGATTACCGTGGCGAGAAACAGATCGCCCACCGCCATGATGAACCAATAGGCGGTTTTTTTCAGGGCACCGTCGGCCTCGCTGAAGGCGGAGCCGTAATAGCTGGCGAAGATCACATTCCAGCCCACCGTGATCGCCACGGTCAAAACCAGAGCGACCACCGCGAGGATGACATTAGGCAGGATGCGATGCCGCATGCCGCGATCATGGCAGCGCTCGGAACCACGCCAAGTGCGCGGCGAGCAAGACTAAAGTCTCCGGGATCGCCGCCCTGCCACTGCACCAGCCCCAGACAGGCTTTGCGGATTCCTACTTCGCCAATGTCAACTCGCTGGTGGCCGCCTGTTCTGCTTCCATTGCCGCATCCGTCGCCGCTACAGTGGCTGTCACGGTGGACCCTGCTCCGGCTGAGTCGTCGAGCGGGCGCAACCCTAAGTCCAGAATCGCTTGCGGCGGCTGCTTCAATTTGCTCACCAAGCCCAGCCACGACAGCGCAGTTAGGCCGTAGTACGACAGATCAATCTGCCACCAGCGGAAGCCCTGGCGGCACGACGTCTGATAGTAATGGTGATTATTGTGCCAGCCTTCGCCGCAGGTGATCATGGCGAGGATAAAGCTGTTGCGCGAGTCATCGGTAGTCGGATAGACCCGCTTGCCCCAGAGATGGGTCAGACTGTTGATGGTGAAGGTGCCATGCCAGCACAGCACCGTGCTCCAGAAGAATCCAACGACCAGACCTTCCCAGGCATTGCCCATCCACATGCCAAAGAAGTATGACAGAGCACCCAGGGCAAACGGCGGCAGCAGATGGTACTCATTCAGGAAACGGAGCTCGGGAAATTTCGCCAAATCCGGAATCAGTTCATACGCGGTTTCATCATTGTCTGGATTGAGGATCCAGCCGAAATGGGAGTTCAAGAAACCGTACTTGGGCGCATGGCGATCTTCTGGCGTGTCGGAGGCCTTATGATGATGGCGATGATGCGCCGCCCACCACAAGGCACCTTTTTGCGCTGAGCTTTGCGCCAGTAGGGCAATGCAGAATTGCACCACCCGTGAGGCTTTGTAACTGCGGTGCGCAAAATAGCGGTGGTAGCCAGCGGTGACGCCGAACATGCGGATGTAATACAGACTGAAGCACATAATCACCGACCACCAGGACACCCCGGTCCAGATCGCCGCGAAACAAGCGAGGTGCACCAGGAAGAAGGGGAGGGTGCCGACATAACTGAACAGGCGATAGGCGCGCGGCTTCGGCGCAAAGGCAGTTGGGATGGTCATGCGGTAATCCTTGAGTCGCAGCATAAATGGCAAAAATGCGGAATGATGTCAAAGGATGTCAAACCAAACGGATCGAACTCGCAGTGTCCGGCGATACCCCGCGTAGGCGTGTTCTCCAGCAAAGGGGTGCAGTTTCTCACATACGCAGGGCTTCAACCGGATCCATGCGCGCCGCTTTCCAGGCCGGATAGAGGCCAAAGCCGATGCCCACCACCAGCGAACTGGTCACCGCTAAGCCGGCGATGGGCAAACTGAAGGCGACCGGAAATCCGAAAACCGCCTGTACCAAAAGCCCGGCGAGGACGCCCAGCACCAGCCCCACGGTAGCGCCCAGAGCTGTGATCAGGATTGACTCGCACAAAAACTGGGCCGAGATATCGCGGCGACTGGCGCCGATTGCGCGGCGGATGCCGATCTCGCGCGTACGCTCGGTCACCGTGGCGAGCATAATGTTCATAATGCCAATGCCGCCGACGATCAGACTGATGGCGGCGATGACCGCGATGATGACATTGAAAACCTCTTTCGTGCGCTGCGCTTGTTTGAGCGCTTCCAAGGGCACTACCACCACGCTGTCCTGGGCTGCCTCGTGGCGGGCCTCAATAATCCGGCGCATCTCGGCACTGCGCTCAATCAAGATATCGTCGCCGTGCATGCGCAGGCTGATTGCATCGAGCGGACTTTCGCGCAACCGCGTCGGAAAGACCTGATGCGCCGTCGCCAACGGCACATAGACATCGTGATTGCGATCAACCACTGCGGCATCGGCGACGTCGCTGACGCCGAAATCCTTGGCCATCATGACGCCGATAACCACGAAAGGTTCATCACCGACGATGATGGTCTCGCCCAGCGGATCCGCGGGCAATCCTAAGCGCCCCGCGACCGCAGCACCCAAGACGCAAACACGCGCGTAGCGATCTTCGTCATAGGCGCGAATGAACCGCCCCTGCGCCAAGCGGTGATCGACCACTTCGCGAAAATCGCCGCTGACGCCGAGCACGCGGACCTCATCATTGACCTCGGCACCGTTGCGCACCTCAGCGCGGATGACCTTCCACGCCGCGGCATGGTCAATATCCGCAACGTTGCTGCGAATAGCCGCCAGATCATCGCGGGTCAATCCTGCCGGATTGATCCGGCGCTGACGTAACAGGCGCACCCCATCAAGATCCAGACTGCGGATGGTGATATTGCTCTGTCCGATTTGCCGAATGAGATCGAGCTGCTGCTGTTTTCCGCCTTCGGTGATCGCAGTCATCGCGATCACCGCGGCGACGCCGAAAACAATACCCAAGGTGGTGAGAAAACTGCGCAGACGATGGGCGCGAATACCTTCACGATAGGCAATGCGCAGCAGATCCCGCCAGCCGATGCGGCCGCTGCCGGCGACGGTCGCAGCGCTGGCGACCACCGCCGCGACGGCGTTGGGGTCCACCGCATGCGGCACCAATTCATCCGCGACAATGCTGCCGTCGACAATTCGCACGACCCGATCGGCCTGCTGCGCGATCGTGTCATCGTGCGTGACCAGAACGATGGTGCGGCCCTGCGCGTGCAGCCGACGCAACATCAGCATGATCTCGGCGCCGGTATGCTGGTCGAGATTTCCGGTCGGTTCATCGGCGAGCAATATCTCTGGATCGGTGGCGAGCGCGCGCGCGATGGCCACCCGCTGCATTTGACCGCCAGACAATTCCCGCGGCGTATGGTCTAAACGGTGGCCCAGACCGACCTGGTTGATGATTGCAGTCGCCTGGGCCCGCCGCTGCTGGCGCGAGAGTCCCGCGTAGAGCAGACCCAGGGCTGAATTATCGACGATGTCGACTTCGGCAAGGAGATTATAGCTCTGAAAGACGTACCCGATGCGGCGGTTGCGGATGCGCGACAGGGCTACGTCGTCGAGGGTGGCGATCTCCTCGCCGCACAGGCGAAAACTGCCGGCAGTCGGCCGGTCCAGACATCCAAGCAGATACATCAGCGTGCTCTTGCCGCTGCCCGAGGGTCCGACGATGGCGACGAATTCCCCGCTGGTGATGGTCAAATCGATGCCGCGCAAGGCCTGCACGACATTGCCACCCCCCAGAACATAGGTGCGCTCAATGCCGCGCAGTTCAATAACCGGACGTGCTTCGTTCATGGCCACTCCACCGCGACCACGTCGCCGTCTTGAAGTCCGTCGGTAATGATAAAATCGAGATTACCAAACGGGGTCCCCTGCACCGCTTGCAGCTGCACCTGTCCGGCAACCAGATGCTGCACGGTCCACCCCTCTCCGCTCTGACGCACCGCCGCCAAGGGCAGATGCAACACATCATCACGGCGGGCCAATTCAATCTCGACCAACGCGGTCATACCTTGACGCAGGCCTGGCTCGGCGGTGGTGATGGCGACTTCGGCCGCGAACACGATCACCCCGGATACTTTGCCGGTGCCGTCCAATTTATCCTTGCCCAGAGCACTGACCGCGGTGATCGCCCCGCCACTGCGGTACGTCGGCAGGGCTGGCGCGGTAATGTGCACCGGCATCCCCACGCTCAGGCGAGCGACGTCGACTTCATTGACCCGCATCGCTACGATCAGGCGGCCGGGCGGAAATACTTCCAGCAGGATATCCTCTTCCCACACCTCATCACCGGCCTGCTTGGGGCGGGAATCGTGGCGTTGCAGCCGCACCACTCCGGCGACCGGCGCCGTGACCACGTTGGCCGGAGTATCGGCCAAGCTGAGTAGACGTTCGCGCAGCGCGGTTCGCTCGAGTTCGGCTTCGCGCAAACGCTCGGCGTCCGCTTCATCATCAGGGTCCAAGGTAGCGATCTCCTGGTCGAGAAAGGCGAGACTGGCCTGGACGACTTCGGCAAACACCGCCCGTCTTTCCACCTCTAACGTCAAGCGATCGGCTTTAGCTTTGGCTAGGGCGATGTCCTGATCGGCGATGGCGATGGCCCGATCACGATCTGCGCGGACGGCGCTGGCGCGGGTCTCGGCGCGCGCGATCCGCGCCTGCAATTCCGCCAGCTGCTCGGGCAGCGGCGGTCGGTTGAGGATGCCCAAGCGTGCTTCCAGGATGGCGACCTGCCCCGCGGTACGGGCGGCGGCTTCATGCTGCTCGGCAAGTTTGGTCTGACTGATCGCTCCCGCGGCAAAGGCCACGTCGGCCTGCTGCACCTCCAGCGCCGCCTGATCGGCGGTCAGCCGGGCACTCGCCAGATCCAAGGCCAGTTGCGCGCTAGGCAGATGTTTCTTTTCGATCTCGATAGCGATGCGGATCTCTTCTTCGGCGGCTTCGGCCGCGCTGACGCCTGCCGCCGCCGCATCCCGCGCGGGAGCCGCCGCTGCGCGCGCCGCGCGGGTGCGACTGACCACCCCGGCGAGGTCGGCCAACTCTGTCATGAGCTGGTGATGTTCCGTTTGCAGTGCGGCCAGATCGATGGCCGCCTGTTGGCGCGCAGCGATGGCATCGGCCTGCAGGCCGGTCAACTCCCGCTGGGCTTCCGCGGTCAATTCATCAATGCGCGTCTGCTGTCGCAGCGCCAGATCACGGGCAGCTGAACGACGGTCAAGCGCTTCGAGATGAGCATCTTGCGCAGTCTGCCAGGCAACTCCGCTGGCTTCGGCGGCGTTGCGCGCGACGCGGGTGCGTTCTTCCAAGGGCTGCAATTCCTGATCGAGACGAATCAGGGCATCCCCCCCCTGCGCTGGCGCGGTTTCTATGCGATATCGCAAGTGTTCGAGGAGCAGTCCACGTTCGGCCTTGGTCACGGCGCGATCCTGTTGGTCGACGGTGGCTTGGCGACGCAAGGTCGCCAAGCGCAATTCCTGGCGCTCGGCCAATAATTGACTGCGCGATTCGGCGGCGGCCCGCACCGCTTCGTCCTCACCGATCGCGAATACTTGCGTGCCGGCTTCCACCCAGCTGCCGTCCTCGACGATGTATTGCAGGCGACCATTGAAGGGCACCTTGACCTGGAGACCATCTTTGGGCTGGAATTCGCCGCGGCACACCAGGGTATCGATCACGCTGCCGCGAGCGACCTGGGTGGTGGCGGGAATCCGCGCAGTCGGCGCGCGCAGGGTACGATAAAGACCCGCCGCAACGAGCACGACGACGGTGACGATGATAACCAGCACAACACGTTTCATGGCAGTTCCAGTTCACCCTTGGTTCCAGGAATCAGACGATCACGCAATTCGGCGGGGACGGCAAACGTGCAGCGCACGCGCACCACGCGACGCAGCCCCAAACGCCGTTCCACGCCCGTAGGATCATCATCAGGGGCAGCGACCACCGCCCGTCCGATGGATTCGATTTTTGCGTCCAGTCGGCGATGATCGAAACGGGTCAAAATGACGGTCGCCGGACTGCCGACCGTCAGCGTGCTTACCCGAGTCTCCGGAAGATCGACTTCAAAGGCGAGATCGGCGGTGTCGAGCACATCGGCCACGACCATGCCGCGCCACACCCAGAAATCCTTCTGAAAAGTGGCCGTACGGTTGGTGCGATCGTCCCAGCCTTTGCGATAGAACAGACGACCGTCCACGGGGCTCAGTAGATCCTTGCCCTGCTCGAATTGACGTTCCCAGCGATTGCCCTGCAAGGCATCGGCCAGGGCTAATTCGGCGCGCAGCGACGAGGCCTTTTCCTGAACCCGGGCTTGCAGCAGATCTTGCTCGCGACCACCAAGGTCGCTAACGGCATCGGTCCACACGGCCTGAGTTTCGCGCATGGTCAGCCAATCGACCGCCTGTTGGGCGCCAGCCAGGGCAAGAGCCCGGCGCTGCACGTTTATCGCCGCCTGCGCCGCACTGCGGCGCGCGCTGTCGAGCCGCTGTGGATCGCCAAGTTCCTGCGCGCGCACCAGAATCTGCCGGGCGAGCGTATCTTCGGCGACCGCCCGCGCATGTTCCGCCGCGGCGGTGGCGACGGCGAGTGGATTGGGCGTGGCGGCAATCTGGGCATCCAGCCGAGCGATATTTTCACTGACCACTTGCGCACGATGTTCGACGTTGGCGCGTTCGGCCGCGACGCGACGGGCTTCCGCCGATTCAGCATACACCTGCGCCGCCTGCTCGCTGCGGCGGGCATTTTCGTCACGACGTTCCTCTACCCACGGGCTGTACAAGCCGACCACGCGTTGCCCCGCGGTGACCACACCACCATCAGGAACCATTTCGGCGATGCGGCCGCTAGCGGTGACGCTAACCACGGGACTGCTGCGCCCCGCTACGATCTCGCCATTGAATCTGGTCTCCAAGGCATCGGCGGCGTCCAGTGACACCGGTTGCAGGCGCGTGCCCACGGGTATCGCGGGGGTGACCACAAAACGTCCGCCCACCGGGACGGCTTGGCAGCGCTGCGGCGGCGCGCCGACCACCTGCACATACCAGCGCTCGCCGGAGCGCCCAAGCAGATGTGCTGGGAGCACGGTGCCGTCGGCAGGCACCGGAATAGTCACATGCACGTTCACCGCGCTGCCGGGGCGCAGTTGGGTCGGATCGCCACCGCCGGGAATGCGCAGGATGATTTCATTGCCGAGCTGATCCAGGGGGCCGTCGTCCGCAGCGTCGGCGCGCAGACTCAACGGCACCGCGATGCCGATCACGTTAGCGACTGCAGCCTCGCCACGCTGACCGTCCGCCCCCTGCCAGCGTACTTCCGTGACGGATAATTGTTCGGCGAGATCTTCCTCGACCGCCGTAGCGATGGCAGGGCCGTCGACGGCCTCTGCAGGCATCTCAGGCGGCGCGGCGCGCAGCAGACGCGCAAGATCCTGATGGACGAATGCACGCAGACGCACGCTGCCGGTGCCGGCAAGAAATGCCGCCGGATCCCGCGTCCAGCCCACTTTCCACCCGGGTGCGATCCATTCGCGCGGCAGTGCAAGGCCCGCCACCGGGGCGCGCAAGGCTTTGCTGAAGCGATCCCCGCATTCAATGCGTACCGGCTGGGTGGCGGAGCGAATCGTGGTGGTGATCACGCGGGGTTGATTCGCTTCGATGCGCCGTTCCACCCCGATGACGCGGCGGCCATCGGCATCGACCACGGCGACGACCACGCCGTCCCAATCACGATCATCGCCGAGTTCGAGACGCAGCGGATGCGTTCCCGGCGGCACGGTAGCCACAAAAGCCGCTTGGCCGCGGACGATCACCGCGCCGAGTCCGGGCCTTCCCGGGCGGCCCGAACGCAGCACGGGGAAAAGGGTTCCCACTTTATCGGCGAAACCAAATCCGCTCGCCTCGGTAAAAGACTGGTCGGTGACCAGACTGGCCTGCCCAGAATCCTGGTCCGCGCCGAGACCGGGTGCGCCAAAACACCACACGGTATCGCCGATGGTCAGGCTGCGTAGCGGCACGTGATCCCAGGCATCACGGGTCGCCTCGTGCAATTCGCGTTCGGCGCGTTCGCGCCACTCTTGGACCTGCCGACGCTCGCGGCGTTGCTGAGCTTCAAGGGCTTCCATGCGTCCGGTCAGTCCCGCGCCGCTGACCGGCTGTCCCTGTGCATCGATACCCAGACGCATGCGGATATCTTCGCAGCGCAGACGACGGCGTTCGCGCACGAGCGCAACATCGCGCCCACGCAGGTCGGCCAATTCCGCGGTGGCGAGCGCAACCGCCTGGGCGCCATTGATGCGGTCCTGCTCACGGCGTGCTGCTTCGTCCTGGGTTATTTCGCCCGCGGCCAAGGCCCGTTTCGCCAGGGCCAGGATGCGGTCAAGGCGGGCACGTTCGGCTACGGCCTGATCGCGGGTGGCTTCGGCCAAGGCGATGGCCTGCGGATCGATGCGGTCAGCGGCGAGCAGACTGGCTTCTGCGACCGCGAGATCGCTGCGCAGACTCTGGCTTTCAGCCGCAATGGCGCTGCGCTCGGCGGCGAGGCGTAATTCGCGCTGGCGCACGTCTGCGTTTACCACCACCACATCACGTTGGCGTTCTTCGACCCGGCGCCGATGCCATTCCGACGAGAAGCCGATTAACGGATCGCCCTTGGCTACGGGCGAACCATGCGGCACCACCCAAGTCGCTACCAATTCGCGCGCGGTCGGCAGTACCAATTCCGTCGCCGCCCGATCGATGTCGACCGTCGCCTGGAAATGGAATTCCGCGGCCAGGGGCTGCGCCGGCACCGCCCATTCTGCGGCCCAAGCGACGTGGATAAACACGGTCAGCGCGACGATCACGATGCCGTTACGGGTCGGCATACACCGTGCTCCCCAGCGGCGCCCGCTTATTTTCTTCTGCGTCCAGGGAAAAGACCACCGTCACCAGGACCACCCGCGCGTCCGCCGATTCTTCCCCGCGATTGCGCCGCGAGGCGACCAGCGCACGGCCGATCTGACTGATACGCCCTGCTCGTGGTTGCGGGCCCAAGGCGGGAATCACGACTGCCAGCTCTTGGCCTTGCTTCCATTGCGCGGCCTGGTGGTCGGCGACCTCGAACACCGCTTTGCGCTCGGAACCGGTGGGAATCACCAAGGGCTCATCCAAGTCGAGCCAATCCCCGATCTGCAATAAACGCCCATCAGGACGCGGGCGCTGATAAATAATTCCGGCCACGGGAGTGCGCAATTCTTCGCCATTGACGCGCTGGCGATCACGCTCCATCCGGTTGGTCGATTGACGGCGATCATATTCTGCCCGCGCCAGCTGCGCCTGACCTTCGAGACGTGCGATGAGATAGTCGGAACGACTCTTGGCGAGATCGGCCTGGGCATCGCGCGCCACGGCCGCAGTTTCGCGCATGCTCACATAGTCATCGCTGCGCTGCGCGGCCACGGCATCCAGGCGCGCACGCAGCAGGCGCAATTGGGCTTGCTCGCCCGCGATCCGCAACGCGGACGCGGCGTGGGCCGAAAGCGCATCGGCAACCCCGGGCACCGCCAATTCCTCGATCCGCACGGTCGTGGCGCGCAGCGCATTTTCCTGGCGGACCACCTCGGCTTGACTGGCGAGACGGGCGGGATCTTCGCTTTCGAGTTGGCTGATCAAAACTTCGAAGCGCGCCGAATCGGCGGCAACCAGCGCTTGTCGCCACGCTGCCGCCGCCCGGCCAATTTTTGCGGCGACTTCGCTGCGCGTGCGCGTCAGTCGCGCTTCCGCTTCTAATTCGGCGTAGGCGACGGCAAAGCGGCGCTCGGCGGGATCGCCCCCGCCGGCGTACGTCAAACCCGCGACTGCCTGCCCGGCAGTGACCTCGCTGCCGTCGGCGATCAGCCAGCGGAGGCGCCAATTATCGCGATGATTGCGGGTACTGACCCGCACCGGGTGAAATTGGACGGGGTCGATGTTACCGACCAAACGTTCGCCAGCGTTGGCCACGGTGCCGGTCGGCACAACTTTTTCGCCGGGCGTGGCACCTGCGATAATAAGAAAGGAATGGCCCCAGCGCAGACCGGTGAGGGTGCGCACACTGCCATCGGCGGCGGTCACCTGCGGATGGCGGAGATCCGGAATAGCCCAAGCTGGCAGACTGGCGATGGTCGGATTATTGCTGTGTTCACCGCTGATATCGAGTTCGATGGCACAGGTCGCCGTGCTGCCGGGCAATAATAGATCTAGCGCCGCCAGCGGTTGGATCTGGATCCGAAATACCGAACCGGTGCCATCGGTGGCGTTTTCCGGCTGCGCCGCGATGGCCACCACCCGCCCGGGAATGGAGCGCCCCAGCGCGGGTACGGTAATCGATACCGTCGGTGGCGAAGACGGAGCATCCACCCGCAGCCAGGGCCGCCAGCGGTCGGCGACCTGAGCCACGACCACCAGGCCACTCGGATCGAGCACGTCGGCAAAATCATTCCAGCCGGGTTTGGAACCGCGTCCGGTAAAATCGTCGGCGTAGCGCAGCACCCCTGCGTCGGTTGCGGTTATGACGGGGGTGGCGATGACCCGGGAAAATTCGTCGATCTGGGCCCGGAATTGTTCAACGTCCTTGTCGTCGATGAATCCGGCGCGCTGTTCACCTGCGTCGACCGCGGCGAGTTCCGCCTGCACGCCGGCCGCTTCGGCGCTGAGGCGTTCGCGGTCGAGGGTGCGTCGACGACGGGTGATCGCGTTCGTCGTCTGTTCGAGAATCTCCAGATTCAGCGCCGGGGCGGCGACCTCGGCCGCAGCCAGGGAGGCCTCGGCGGCGGCGCGCTGCAGAGAACGCGGATTGACCGTGACCGCCGCGGCGAGCTCCTGCAGGCGCTGCTGTTCTGTGCGCGCTCGGGCGAGACGAGCCTGGGCATCATGTAATTGTTGCCGGGCGATGGCGATGACCGCCTCATCGCGCACGCGGGTGGCGGCGATCGCCGCGTCGGCCACTGCGATGCGCCCCTGCACATCGGCGAGGCGCTCACGCAGGCCGATCAGGGAACGCTCACCAAGCAGGCGAGACCGCCGGGCTTCCGCTTCGCGCGCGGCACCGACGCGCAGTTCATAATTGCGCCAGCGGCTGGCGACCTCGGCATCGACGGCAAGAATCGGATCACCAGGGGCCAGCCGCGCGCCTTCGGGAGCGGCGTCGAGCACCGGCAGCCACGGGCGCAAAACGTGATACGCCTGCGGATGGCGGTGATCGATGCGCGCAGGCACGGTGATGGTGATGGGGCCACCCGTCCAGGTGCCGACGGTCAGGGTCTGGTCGGCAGGCAGCGTCGGCGCAGATGCCGTCGTGCCACAGCCGATTCCAGCCACGGCGAGGGCCATGGCCACCGCTGCAGCCAATACCGTGCGGGCATAGACGACAACGGCCCGCGAATACATCACGGGTGGTCCTCTCCCCCACCCCGCTGTGCGGGCAGGAGGGCGCGGTATTCGGCCACGGTGTTGGCGAGATTGATCCGGGCATCCAAAAGGCGGACGTCGGCATCGTCGAGGGCCTGCTTGGCGCGCGTCACTTCGAGATTATCGACTTCGCCCGCTTCATAGCGCGCCAGCACCGCTTCCAGGCGAGCGCGTTCGGTGACCACGCGGGCGGCGGCCAATTCGGCTTCGGTACGGCCGCGTTCCCACGCCCGCCAAGCGGCGCGCAAATCCTGTTCAAGGCGGGCCAAGATATCGTCGTAGGCCAATTGCTGATCAGCCAGCTGGCGCCGCAGTTGGAAGAGCCGCGCCCGTTCGACGCGTTGACCATCCAACGGCAAGGACACGTCTACCCGCAGCGCCAGGCGATTATCGGCGTCGAGATTATCGCCAAAGGCTTCATTGCCTTCGAGGCGCCGTTCGGCGGTAAACGTCGCAGTGACATTGGGGGCCACCTCGTCGGTGGCGACGCGGATGCGCTCGCGCACTAATTCCTGGCGCGCTGATTGCACCATCAGGTCCTCATGCGCGCGCAAGGTCAACGCCATGTCAGTGGCGAAATCGCCAGGCAGGGCGGGCAGGGTGTCGAGATCCTCGGGACGCAGCACGACTTGCGATGCCAGTGGTAGGCCGAGCTGATTCAGCAGACGCTCCATCGCGTCGCGTTCATTGGCCAGCTCGCGGACCAGATCCGCCTGGGCCTGATTCAAACTGATCTCAGCGAACAGACGGTCAGCCGCAGGGCGGAAACCATGCTGCACATTTTGTTCGACATTATCTAAAAATGCGCGCGCATCGGCGACCCGAGCCAGGCGCACTTTGACCCGCGCCTGGGCATTCTGCACAGCGAGGAAATTACGGGTGACGTCACGCTCGAGGCGCTTGGCCTCGCCGAGCAGATCGTAAGCAGCGGCGAGATATTCGACTTCGGCCTGAGTCAGTGGCAGGCGTAGCCGCGCCGCTTCGGACAGCGCGAAGACCCGACGTGAAAAGGCCACACCGTAGGCGCTGCGATAGACATCACTGCCGTCATCCCAGGCGCTGGTGGCAAACGGGGTCACGTTGACCCCTATGATCGGCACCGGCAGATCAGCGGCGACGCGGGCCGAGCCTCCATCGGCGGCCTCGGTGGCAGCGGTGTAGTCCGCGGTCAGCAGCGGTCGATAGCGTTCGGCGTGGGCGATTTCAACTCCCAGTCGCGCCCGTTCGCGTGCGCCGGCGCGCTGCAGATAGGCGCGATTGGCGGTCAGGGCCTGGTGGACGCAGGCTTCGCGGCTGAAGACCGCGAGCAAGGGACCGTAATCGATCAGCACCGGGCCCTGCACCGGGATCGCGGCGGCCAGACTTTTTTCGGTCGCGGTCACCGGCAGGGCTACCGGAGTCGGTGCGCGTGATACCGATTCACCCAGAGCGGGCGACGCGGGAACGGGCGCCGTCCGACCACAGGCGACGGTGAGCAGGACGGTGGGGACTATCAGAAGCGGGCGAAAAGCAGACACAGGGACCTTAATCCAACGCGGGGAGCAGCCGAAGGTGACGCACAATACATCGCCACGTGCCTGACGGTACCCTGACCGCGCTCTGACCATGCATCGCAGGCGTCAAGCAGAACCGCGACGTGTGCAAGTTCCTGCGGTCCTTGCCCTCTCGTGCTGACTACCCCGCGGCCGATCACGGATCGTTGAGCCGGTTCGTGCGCAGTGGTTGGGCATGGGCACTGAGGGCAACCGCGCTGTCGGCAGCGTCCCAGCGCATGGTCACGGTTCCAGTCGGCGCACGGAAAGATTCTCCGCCGATTTCTACCAAGAGACCGTCGCCGCGGCGGGCGAGGGTGAATCGGGTCGGGCCCGGCGATAGCACGGTCCATGCGCCGGACTTTTTCTCGACCTGGATGCCAGCCGCGCTGAGGCGCAGCTGTTTGCCGTCGATGTCGAGAGCGACCAGCTGGGTGCCGGTACAGGTTGCTTCGACCACAACCGCCAGCGGCACCGGGCGACCACGCCATTGCAGCGGGCCCAAGGTCGCGCTGCCGTTGCCGCGCATTTCCGCGCCCGCAGCGGTCAGGGTGGCCTTGCCGGCCAGGGTGTCGGTCAACCAGTGCTGGGCGAGCTCCTGGCCCAGGCGGCGGCGTTCATCGCCAGAACCTTGGCGCAGCACGGCATCGCTGAGGCTGCTTTCCAACACTTCCAGATCCGCGAGCACCGCCGGGCTGCGCCAGGCTTCCTCACGAGCGAGCCGTGACAGACCTTTTTCGGCAGTGGGAAAATCGCGGCTGGCGATGGCTGCCTGGACTTCTGCGAGGCCGGGTCCGGCCTGGGTTTTTGCCCACGCATTCCAGTCCTCGCGAATGCTGGCGGCGAGCTGATCGATCCGTTTCGTGTTGCTGGGGTTGCGCTCGCTGGCGCGCTGCAATTCCGCCAAGGCGGCGGCGTAACGATGGTCGGCGGCGAAATCCCGCGCGCTGCGCCGGGCCTGGAAGGTCGGATCGAGAAGAATGGTTGCGACCGCCCCGGCGACGATCACTGCCAGCGCGAAAAGGAGCAGCCACCACCAGCGGGCACGCCGCCGCGAACGCGGTTTGGCCTGCCGCTTACTGGGAGCAATTCCCGCAGCCGGAGCAGCAGCCATTTCGACAGCTGGGCGCCGCGGCGGAGGCAGGCTATGTCCGTGCTGCAATTGGCGCAAAAGATCCAAGGCTTCTCCGGCGCTGGCAGGGCGATCGGTGGGCTTTTTCTCCATCAGGGCGCTGATCAGCCGCTGCACGGGTTCGCCCGGCCCCGACTCGGGAAACTCCAGCGGTTGGGTGGTGGCGTTGATCAGGATCGCCACCGCGGTTTCGCCCTCAAAGGGCACGCGACCGCAGGCGAGGTGAAATAAACTGGCGCCCAGACTATAGAGATCGGCGCGTTGATCGGCGCGATGCGCGTCGCGGCCCTGTTCGGGCGGCATGTAAAACGGCGTGCCCATCATGGTGCCGGTCTTGGTAGTGAAATCTTCTTCCGCGTCCTGATCGCAGCGCGCGAGGCCGAGATCCGCTAGCTTGACCGTATCGGTGGCGGTGATCATCAGATTATCAGGTTTGACATCGCGATGAATAACGCCGTGATTGTGCGCGTACCGTAGTGCATCCAGGGCCTGCGCGGCGATGGCGAAAATGGTGTCGTCGGGGAAACGATTGTCGGGTAATTCCTCCAAGCGGTCGCGCGTGGTCTGACCTTCGACCAGTTCCATGCTGAAATACAGCGACCCTTCGGTTTCACCGACATCGTGCACCGCGATCAGATTGGGATGGGCTAGGCGCCCAGCGGCGCGGGCCTCGCGCAAGAAGCGTTCACGAAAGCGGGTGTTTTCAGTATAGCGCGGCGACAACACTTTTAAGGCGACTTGACGGTTCATGCTCAATTGGGTCGCTCGATAGACCTGGCCCATGCCGCCAAGGCCGAGCAGCGCTTCGATGCGGTAGCCGCCCAGAATGCGTCCAGATTCGAGGCGCCGGGTGTGCCGCCGCGTGGTTGGACGCGGAATATCTGCATCGGAATCGATGGGGTCGACCGATGTTCCATTGACGCTTTGATCGGTGACGGTGTTGGCCTGCGCCACGGCGGTAGCGATCGGGGCATTGGTTTCGCCTGCGTCCGCCATGCCGGCCATGGTCAGCGGCAGGCCAACGTCTTCGTCGGCGGTCTGGGCCTGGGGATCCGTGGGCTCCGCGTCTATGGCCACGTGGCGGCCACTGCCCCGGCGTTGGCTGCGCAGATCGTGGCGCACGCAACGGCGCAGGGCGCGGCTGAGGCTCTCATCGCTGGGGCGCAGGCGACGGGCCCGTTCCTTTAACAGCGCGATTAATTCCGCTCGGCTGACCATGCGGATGTCAGCGTAGATGCTGACTGTGCCGATGCCACGGCGGGCTGGCCCGCCGCAGGCGCTTGGTGGCGGCCCGCCGTAGGCGCTTGGTGGCGGCCCGCCGTAGGCGCCGTGGGCTGGCCCGCCACCGGGGCGATGGTACGGTGGGCATTCTCCCGTGCCTGAACCGCTTTCCGTCCCCCTTTCTGCTGATAACGCGCTGGTCCGCGAGCTGCGGGAATTGCATAAGCCGGAGGGCCGCCGCGCAGCGCAGGCCGTGCTGATCGAGGGCCGTCGCGCCATCGCCGGATGCTTGGCCGCGGGCTGGCTGCCTGATCTCATTCTGACTCCGCCTGATACTGAGATTCCCAGCGCTTGGCCGCCGACGCGACCCTGCTCCCCCAAAGCCGCCGCGCGCGTCAGCCAAGCGCAGTCGCCCTCGGGCTGGCTGGCGCGGTTCCCGCTGCCAACGCCACCGCCACTTGAGGTCATCCAGGGCGGCCTCGTCCTGGTCGACGTCAGCGATCCCGGCAACGTCGGCACTCTTTTGCGCTGCGCGGTGGCCTTTGGCTATGCCCAGGTGGTGCTCATCGGCGGGGCCGATCCCTGGGGCGCGAAGGTGGTCCAGGCCACCGCAGGGACCCTGGCTGGCATCGCTGTGCATACCTACCCGGCCGAAACGGCCGTTACGGTTGTGGCCGGAGGAGCCCCGCTCACCGCGCTGGTGGTAAGCGGCGGGCAGGCTCCCGAAGACCTGCTATCAGTGCCGCGCTGGCTGGTCATCGGCAGTGAAGCCCATGGCTTGAATGCCGCGTGGAATGCGGCCTGCCGCGACCGTTTGACCCTGCCGATGCCCGGCCCGGTCGAGAGTTTGAATGCCGCTGTCGCCGGAGCGATCGCCTGTTATTGCCTTGCTCGTCAACGCCGGTTGCATCCTGCCCAAGTGGTGCATTGAACGTTTGTTACATTTGGAACACTTGAACGAGGGGCGTTGACGCCCTCCCCCGGTTTCCCTATACCTTCCGCCGTCCCCCTATGGTGAACGACGTCATGCAGCGAGAGTCTTCCATGTCGCTACCCCGGATGTCGCAAGCAATCGTACCCAAGGCCTACACGGTCTTGCCCGAAGATGCCGACAAACGCGGAGTGATCACGATCCTGATTAACAGCCTGGTGAAGGCGCGGAAGATCAATTCCGAAAATGCAGAGGAAATCATCGAAGGGGCCCTCGCCCGCGAAGCGATCGGCTCAACCGGTATCGGCCATGGCATCGCCATTCCGCACTGTCGCACCCCGCTGATCAAATCCATCGTTTGCGCCTTTGGCAGCAGCGAAAAAGGCATCGATTTCGATAGCCTTGACGGCGAGCCGGTGCACAGCGTGTTTTTACTGTTGACCCCGCCCGAACAAAAAGAACAGCATCTGCAATTGATGAAGAGTTTCGCGAGTCAGATCCGGAAGGAACATTTCTGCGAATTTCTGCACCAGGTGCGCGCCGCCCAAGGCCTAGTCGACCTGCTCACGGAGTTCGAGTCGCGCTAAGTCGGGACTCGTGCCGCCCATGCGCCGTGTCCAGACACTGACCCGTCGACCCCCGCGGGGGCGTGCGGCCTCCTTGCCTGCCGTCCTCCCATGATCAATGCCTTGGGCATCGACCTCGCCCCGTACCTAGTCGCGGATCGGGTGCTGCGCATCGAACACCCGATCGGCAAGGCCGCTCTGCTTGCGCGCCTCATCGAACGCACCGCCAGCCACCCGCTGGTCGGCGATCCGGCTGGTTTTACCAAAGCCATCTACGAACGCGAAGAAGTGACCTCCACCGGCATCGGTGGCGGCGTCGCGCTACCGCATGCGCGGATGACCACCGTCAAAGGCTTCGTCCTGAGTCTGGGTCTGCTGCCGCACGGCATTGATTATCAGGCCCAGGATGGCGCCCCCGTGCGGATCGTGGTGATGCTCGCCGCCACCGACGACGACCATCCGCGCTACCTCAAGACCCTCGCCAGCGTCGCCATGCGCCTGAAACAACCTGGTCTGGTGCAGAAACTGGTGCATATCACCGACCCGGCCCAGGTGGTGACTGCGTTTCTCGGCCATTCTTAGGGGCCGATACCGCTCTCATGTCATTGGGTAACGGCAGCCCCGTTGGCTCAGCCCCGGAAACGAGTTGCCCCGGCGCCAAGTGGCCCACGATGTCCCGCCCCCACGCCCCGGGAATCATGGTGGCACGGAGTACGTCATGCAGGTCGAAATCGTCAACGAAGGCACCCTCGGAAAAAAGGTCAGCCTGCGCTGGTCCAAGGATGAAGTGGCCGAACGGCGTGGCAAAGTGCTGCGCAGTCTCGCCGGCAAGGTGAAACTGCCGGGCTTCCGCCCGGGCAAGAATCCGCAGGGCTTGATTGAAAAGCGCTTCGGCAGCGAAGCCACCACCCAAACCGAAGAAGAATTGGCCAACGAAGGTCTGCGCCAGGCCATGCAAGAGCATAAGCTCAAGCCGGTCGGCCCGTTGAACCACGTTGGCAGCGAACGCGACAACGGTTATTCGTTGACCTTCGCCTTTGAAATTCATCCCGCGATAACCGCGCCCGAGGTCAAAAGCTTCACGCTGCCGAAGGAAGACGTCAGCGTAACCCCGGCCGAGATCGATGAATTCATCGCCGGGTTGACCCGTCGCGCCGGAACCCTGTCGGCGCTGGCCGAGGGCGAGACCATTGCCGAAGACGACAGCGTCACCATGACCGGCAAAGTCACCGTCGGCGACGCGGTCGCCCGCGAGCTGCACGATTTTCATCATCTGGTCGGCGGTTATCCGTTGCTCGGTACACCCGCTGAAAAGGTCGTCGAAATGCTCGCCAGCAAGGGCGTCGGCGCCGTGCTGGAATTCGACACCACCCTGCCTGACACCTTCGCCCCGGCTGAACATGCGGGCAAAGCCGCGCACGTTGCGGTGACCATCCAGTCGGCCAACCGCAATCGCGCCGCCGCTCTGGACGATGCGTTCGCGAAGCAGATGGGCCTGGACGATCTCAGCAAGTTGCGCGAAGCGGTGGAAAACAGCCTGAAATCAAAGAAAGATAACGAGCTGCATCAAAAGCAGGTCGCTGCCCTGGAAGAACAATTGTTGGAAAAGACCACGGTCGAGTTGCCGCCGCAGCTCCGCGAGCGCATGCACAAAGAACGCGGCGATGCCGCCGCCCAGGCTGCCGAAGCCGCCAAGAAATCGCCAGAGGACATCGCCGCCGCGCGCAGCGAATCGCTCGCGGCCACCGACAAGGGCATGAAGCGCTACCTGATCCTGTCGGCCTTGTCCGAACAGCTCAAGGTCACCGTCACCCGCGAAGACCTGGACTCGCAGATCCGCATGGCGGCGATGCGCAGCGGGCAGACCCCGGAAGCGATCGCCAAGCGTCTGCAGGACAGCGGCCAGCTGCAGCAGGTCGCCGAAGAAGTCCGTGAAGGAAAGACCATCGAAGCGTTGCTGGAGCAGGCACTCGCCTGATTCTGCGACGCAGGGGATCCCGCCATGCGCCTGACCATCGGTTCCGATCACGCCGGCTTTGCCCACAAGCAGGTCATCGCCGAGCATCTGCGCCAGCAGGGCCACACGGTTATTGATGTCGGGCCGCAGAATGCGGACTCGGTCGATTATCCGGATTACGCCAAAGCAGCCTGCCGCGCCATCATCGATGGCGCGGCGGACGGCGGCGTGCTGATCTGCGGCTCGGGGATCGGCATTGCGATCTCGGCCAACAAAATACCCGGCATCCGCTGCGCACTGATCTATAATCAGGACACCGCGCGTTTGGCCAAAGAACATAACAACGCGCAGGTGGTCGCCATCGGCGCGCGCTTTATTCCCGTCGATCAGGCCATCGCCATGGTCGACACGTGGCTCGCCGCCACCTTTGAGGCCCGCCATCAGCGGCGCCTCGACAAGATCCATGCCTTGGAGGCGCCCACGTGCTGAATCCTGCCGACCTGCTGCGCGAAGACCGCCTTGCGCCCGAGGCCATCACTGCCGCCAGTCATGACGGCCCCGCGGTCACTGCCGCCCTGAGCTCGCCCACTGGCACCAGGGCTGATGCTGCCCTGGCTCTGGCCGCTGGTCTGGCTCGCGCCACCGCCGCGCGGGAACCGCTGTTGGCGCTGCTCGACCGTGATGATCTGACCGGGATCTGCGCCGCCTGGGCCTTGGCCCAAATGGACAGCGAAAATGCCGTGGTCGCCGCCATTCAGGGCGGCGGCATCGACGTGCGCACGCATGGCTATCTCAGCCTGAGTCATCGCATCGCCCTGGGCCGCGCGTCTGCCGGCTTGGCTGACGCGCTGGTGGCTCGCGTCGAGGCAGAAATCGCCCGCGTCAAAGAAGGCAAGACCGGCCTGGGCGATCTCGCCCTGCGCCCGTTGGCGATGCTCGGCGATACGCGCTGTCTGGCGTTACTGGACCAGGTCCAAGACGCCGATCCCTATACCGATAAATTCGAATTGCAGCGCCTACGCAAAGCAGTCAGCGATGGCGGACGTGATAGCACCACTGTCAGCGAATTGAAACAGCCCTGGCAGGAATTATTTACGGAGCACCTTGCCCCGGCCCAGCCCATTGCCGCCGACGCCGCCGAGACGCAAGAGCAGGACGCAGTCCATGATCTCGGCGAACTCGAGGACGACGAGGCGATCGACGTGGACGGCGGGATCGCTCCCGCCGCCGGCAGCGATCCCGCTGCCACGGCGGCGCCGGCGCCGACCCCAATCGACTGGAAGGCCTTTGCTGCCAGCCCCCAGGGTCTGGCCTTGCCGGATTCGGTACGTGCCCTTGCGGTCCAACTCGGCCCACTCCTAGAACAACTCGCCGCGCGTGCGATCGGGGTCGGCTTGGTTGATCTGTCCGGCCAGGAATTCGCCGCGCTGCTGCTGCAAGTCCTGCCGCAGGCCCTGCCGCCGCAACATGTCCAAGCGGCCCTGAGTCCGCAGGCTCTGCACGGCTATCAAGGCATCGCCAAGTATCTGGTCGCGGCCGGTCTTGCGGTGCCCGAAAGTGATCTGCTCGCCGGAGTGAAAATGGTCCGTCAGGCTTTGATCGCTCAGATCCGCAAATCGGGCATGCTCGGGGGGGCAGATTATAGCGATCCGGAAGACAAGCCCGTGGTGAAGGCCTAAAAATGCCAGAGTGGCTGGCCGACCCGCCGTGGTTACTCGCGGTAGCTTATGTTCTCGGCGGTTTATGGGGCTTGGCGCGCGGTGGCGATCTGCTGGTCGACGGGTCGGTCAGCATCGCCCGCAAAGCGGGATTGTCGCCTGCGGTCATTGGCGCGACCATCATCGCCTTTGGTACCAGTGCGCCGGAGATGGTCGTCAGTATTTCGGCGGCGCTGTCCGCCCGCGCGCAGGCGGCGGGCGGCGCGGTCGATCCGAATGGCCCCATTGCGATTGCGGTCGCCAATGTGGTGGGGTCGAATATTTGCAATATTGGGCTGATCCTGGGCATAACCCTGATCGTCGCCGTCACCCGCATCCCCGCCTCGACCCGTCGTCTTGATCTCCCAGCCTTGATGTTAGCCACGATCGGCATGATCGCAGCCGCCTGGCCCTTAGGTGCAGCGAATCCGATTATTACGCGTATCGAAGCGTTGCTGCTCGTCGTGGGCCTGTTCGCCTATGTGATCATCGCCATCCGCAAAGGGAGGACCGGTGTCGATGCTACTACCGAAATCACCGCTGGCGACGAAGCAGCGGGCGAAGCGGCTCGGACCTCGGCTGCGGGCTGGCTGCGCATCGCTAGTGGCCTGGGGTTATTGCTGGTGGCTGGGAAAATCTGCTTGGTTGGGGCAGTCTCCTTGGCGCATATCGTCGGGCTGAGTGAGCGCGTCATCGGTTTAACGGTGGTTGCCATTGGCACCAGCCTGCCGGAATTTTTCGCCAGCCTGCAAGCGGCGCGCAAGGGGCATACCGAAATCGCCATCGCCAACGTGATCGGCTCGAATCTGTTTAATATCTTGTGCGTGCTCGGCATCACCGGTCTGATCATGCCCCTGCCGGTCAATACCGGCACCCTGAATATCGACCTGTGGTGGATGTGCGCATTCCTATTCGCGATCGTACCCGGCATTCTGCTGTGCCAGACCATCGGCCGCAAACACGGGGTCGTTCTCATACTGGGTTTTTGCGCCTACACCGCCTTCTTACTGATCACCGCCGCCAGTGACGTCTTGGCGGCTCCTGACCAGGACGACAAAACCGAAATATCGGCCCCGCTCATTCCGGTCCCCTCTGCACCCGCCCCGCCCCTGAAGTAGGGCGGACCGCGTGGGGGCGGGTGCCGGGCGACTGACCGGATCATTGGGTTGGAGCAGATATCGGCAGCGCAGACCGAGCCATTTCCGGCGAGAGCAGCCACACGCCAGGGCGGGCGAATTCTTTGTTCGAGCCACTCGGGAGAAATCCCAGGCGGGGCTGGTGGTATCCCGGGATCGCTTCGCGGTCCCGGGCTGGGGTCAGGGCGAAATCCGGCTGGTCGTCAACTCAGCCGGTCACTACGCGGCCAGAGGGCCAGCAGACGGCGGATAAATGGCGACCGGGTAGTCCGCCACTGGTATCGCAGAGAATGCGGCTCCGCGTGACTACCGCCTGCGGAACCGGAGTATGGCCACTGACCACGCAGGTATGGGCAGGCAGATCGAGCGGAAGCTGCTGCGCCCGCGCCTTGCTGTACAAGGCCGGGGGCAATTGCGGTGGACCGAATTGCCACCACGCGGTCGGCGTCATCAATTCATCGACTTGGGCCTGCCAGGGTTCCGGACCCAGGCCAGCATGCACCGCGATCCATTCCCGATCCGCAGATGCGCCTTGGCACACCCAGGGCAATCCTGCGAGCCAGGGTAGACACTCGCCCAGCCGTCGCCGTAACGCCTCGGGATCACCGGAGCGGACGTCGAGCGCAGCGCAGACAGCGCGTCCGCCGTAACCACGCAGCCAGGCTTGATACAGCTCAGGAAACGGAGCGATTCCACATTCAGGCACGCCGAGGCCCCTGACCAGGGCGAATTCGTGATTGCCGAGAACACAACGGGCGAAGCCGCCTTCGACCAGCGCGCGCACCCGGTCCAAGACCAGATGTGCGGACGGACCTCGATCAATCAAATCGCCAAGAAAGACCGGCGTGCCGTCGATCGCATCCAGCACCCGCTCCAGGCGATCATCCCAGCCATGCACATCGCCGATGAAAGCGACCGGACCTGACAACGGTTGGGAACTCACGGGGTTACCGTAGAACCACAGGACCAGCGTGAAATAGCCGAGTGTGAAAACTTCGCACCCATTCGCCCGGTGCCGGCGACGGCGGTGGATACCAGCCGCCGGCACCAACCGCCGCGAAAGACGCGGTGGCGTAGGCGATTATTTGATCTCGACCAGTTCGACCTCGAACTGGAGGATCTCATGCGGACCGATCTTTTCCCCTTGGCCGCTCTCACCGTAGGCTAGGGCAGGCGGAATAGTCAATTTCCACTTGGCGCCGACGCGCATCAGCTTGAGGGCCTCGGTCCAGCCGCGGATGACACCCGTCACCGCAAATTCGGTGGTGGTCTCACCCGAGCTGTCGAAGACCTCGCCGTTGATCAGGGTGCCGGTATAACGCACCGCGATGCTATCCGCATCGGTGGGCTGGCGACCATCGTCTGGCCCTTTGTCGAGCACCTCGTATTGCAAGCCGCTAGCGGTGGTGGTGACGCCGGGCTTTGTGCCGTGGTCGGCGAGCCAAGTAGAAATGGTTTGCTCGCTGCCACGGGCCTTGGCCTCGGCGGGTTTGTCCTCGAACAGGCTCTCTGACTGGGGACGCAGCTTTTCGAAGGAGTCGTTGGAAATCACGTAAAAGAAAGTCTGGAAGCGCTTATTGGCCTTGGCAACCGCGTCGCGGTGGGCTTTGACCAGTTCGTCGGCGCTGGCGCTGGCGCCGGGCTCGGCTTTCGCGGCAGCGTCTTGTCCAGCGGCCTTGGCCGCTTCAGCCACCTCGTCGGCTTCCGGATCATAGCGCACAAAGACCACGAGATACCGGTTCAGGCCATTGGCCTGGGCCGGTTCGGGTGCTTCTGCTTCAGGCTTATTGTCCTCAGCCTCAGCAGCCGGATCCGTCTGGTCCGTCTTTTCGACGGGCTTGTCGGTTGGCTTGCCAGCAGCGTCAGCGGAAGTGTCCTCCTCATCGCCCAGGGCCACTTCGCCGAAGAATAAGTGATAAACCAGGCCCTCTTTGGTTGTGACCGTGGTTTCCCCTTCATTGCCGATAAGTGCCGCGCGGCGACCACCGCCGATCGAGACCACCAGACGATTGGGGCTTTCGACGAGCTCCGCAGATTCCGCCAAAAAGAATCCGCGCGATGGCAACCACGTCGGGTCAAAGGGACGGATACCCGCCAATTTCAGCCAGGTTAACGCATTCACCAGACCATCCACGTCGGTCTTTTTCGGCTGTTTACCTGATGGCGCCTGCGGGCTGGTCCATGTGCCTTCGGCACTGGGACGGGTAAACGTCAATTCCGCACGGTTTTCAATGCGTTGTGAGCGTTCGTCGACGGAGTAATCCTTGACCGCGATGGCGCGAATATCTTCTGGCTTGACCTGAAGCAGGTCGGGTTTGACCCAATCGGTGAAACTGGTGCGCAGACTATAGCTATCGACCTTGGCGGTATAGATGTCGTTGCTGCCCGCTTCGCGCACGAATGAGCCCGCTTCGCCGGCAGATTTACCGACGATAAGATCCAGGAGCGTGGCACCGGCACCATCCTTGATGGTAATGCGACGGCCGGGTTCGGCATCCGCCGGAGCCGTCAGCGCAGCATCGGTGGATGGATCGATCAGGCTCAGCTCAGCGAAATCTTTGGGATCCGCGCTAACAAATCGGCCGCGCTGGACGCCGAGAATACCGGCAGCTTGGCCAACCTGTTTTTCGGCGTCGGCCGGGTAGCCGAAATGACTAGGAATAGACCAGACATCGCCTTTGCGTTGAACTTGGAATACGCGGTTCTGCTTGGTCGAAGCATCCCACGTCACCACCTTAATATCGGCAATCTCGTCAGGTTGCACCCCGTCGCGGCCGATGACCTGGCCAACCTGATCAATCCCGGTCACCGGGGCTTTTCGCAGATCGATCCAGGCAAAGCCACCCGTGACGGCGGCAGCGGCGACCAATACCGGAAGTAAGACTTTCATGGGGTGCTCCTGCTACGGGCGGGCGGGACGTGGGTGCGCTCGCGGATGACGCGACGCAGGAATACCATCAAGGCGATACCCGCGAGGACGACCAGCGGAATAATCATCGACGACAGACGCACGCGGGTGCGGATCGATTCGATCTTTTGCCGTTGCCGCGCCTTGGCGGACTCGATGGCGACCTCGCGATCGGTGTTGTAGCCATCGATTCTTACCTGAAGGAGGCGGTTCTGCTGCAATCCGGTGGCTTCGGCTAGGTTGGACTTGGTCGCGGCATCCAGATCCGTGCGCTTGGCGATGGCAGCGACCTTTTCATTCAATTCTTCTTGGGCGATCTTGATGGCGCCGTCGGCATTGTTTTTAGCCACATCCTCGGTTTGGGTGCGCTCGATCTGGGTCTGGGTAACCTGCTCATCGATGAAGGTCAATTTGCGCAGCGGCGTGTGCCGTGAGCGAATGGCGACGAGATCGTTCTGCCCAACTAAGACATCGACCAGATTGGTGGCGAATTGCACATTGCGTAGATCGCGCAAAAAAGCGGTCTCTTGCTGGCCGCTGATGCGTTGGCCGACATCGCGATAGAATTGGAAGAAGCTGTCATGGAATACGTCCGTATCGGCGACGACCACCACATTGATTGGCTTGGGACTGAGAATGCCGACGCGCGGTTCGCCGGGCTTGTCGCCGCTGGCGGTCAGATCCAACTTCGGATACGCCGATGGCATGGTGCCGGTGACCTGCACAGCGATGGAAACCTTGTCCATGGTATCGTCGGGAGTCCAGCGCGTCGGTTCTTTCGGGTTCAGACCACCGCTATACGGATTCGATTCGACGTGATCGCTAAAGCGGTGCCAGCCCCAGCTGGATTCGGGGGTCGGGCCGATCAAAGAAGTGACGGTGATGGTCGACGGCTTATCCTCGGCGGTCTTGATCATGCCGGCAAAAGGAAACAGCAGGTCGTTGAAACCGCGAGTGATTTCCGAGTCGGCAAAATTCGATTTTTCGCCGCTGCCATGGCGATGGGTCCAGACCATGGTCCGCGGGATCAAACCGCGGAAGGCGTGGCTGGGATTATAATCGGACCACAACACGGCGTTGAGATTGAAATCCAGCCCTAAGCTGCGCAAAATCGGCGCCAGATCCCCTTTCTGCTCTGGCTCTTCCTGGCCGCCATACGGATTCTGCTCGGCGGCCTTGGGTTGGCTGGCTGCCAATTGCGGACCCGAAAAATACGGCAGCGGATCTTCGAGCAGCAGCGTGGGCAGACCGTTCCACAGCGCATCGTGCAGATTCTGGATCTCGGAAGCGGTCAGACTGGACGGCTGCGGTACAATCAGGGCTTCGATGTCGTCGCTGACCGGTCCATCCAGACGGACTTCGCGAATTTCATACTGCTTGGCCCACTCATTGTAGATCTGCCAGGCCGGACGCATGCTGCGGGAGCGCATGTCGACACCTGGGCCCATGGCCAGATCGGTGGCGACAACACCAATGACGCGCTTGGCCTTGTTGCCGACGGTGCGAATGGCTTGCAGCAATTCGTATTCGACGTGCAGCCCCGGATCGACGTATTCGATGAGTTGGGTCTGGCTACCGCTGGTGACTGCGACTGAAAGATAGACCTCCTCTTGTTCGCGACCGACCACGCTCTCGACTACATCGGTGCGCGGTTTCAGGCCATAATCCCGGCGCGCATGTAGGGCGTCCTTATCTAATGCATCCTTGGGCCGATAGATGTCGATGGTGACTTTGCCACGGCTAAAACGGTGGATGGCCAGCAGACGATCTTCCAATTCCTGCGCCTTCACTTCCGCCGAAGCGGGCAAGCGTTGGCTGATGAAGGCAGCGATGCGCACGGGGCGTTCGAGATTCTGCAGAATGGTCACGCTCTGATCCGCAAGCGAGGCGGTGCCGTCGACGCTGAGATCGGTGTCGATGCTGTAGCGTTCGCCTATCTGCCACACATTCACCGCGATGACCAGGACGAGAACGCCAGCGATGCATTGCAGCAGGGTGCGCTCCTCGTGGCCGGCGCGCCAGCGGCGGCTGGCCAGGATCAAGAGCGCGCTGGACAGACCCAGGGTGATGAGGGTCAGGGCGGTGATAACGCCGCTGACCGTGACCACGCCGCGATTGAATTCATCGAAGAAGCCCGACCACCAGCCCAGGGTCAGCAGAATACCACTAAATGCGGCGCCGAAAACGAACGCGATCGCGGGCATGGTGACCAGCACGCTGGCGAACAGGCTCCAAGCGACGAATACTGCTGCGGCCAGCCAGAAACCGAGATAATTTGCGGCGACGAGCCCTACGTCGGGCTCGCCGATCCAGGCTAAAATACCGACGTTCGATAGCGAACACGCCAGAGCGATGGTGACAAAAGTCATCACCGCGAAATATTTGCCGAGAATGGAATCCACCAGGCTCAACGGCATGGTCAGCAGCAGTTCTTCGGTGCCGGACTCGCGTTCACTGGCCCACGCGCCCATGGTCAGCGCGGGCACCACCACCGCGAGCAAAGCCGCCATCATCGGGAAGCCATCCCACGACAGCAGGTAGCCGAGATCGGCGATGTTGCGGGTGTAGAATGCGTTCGGCAGGAACAGGATCGCAGCTGAGGCGACGACAAAGGCGAGAATGAAAATATAGGCGAGAGGATTGGCCAACAGACTGGTGAGCTGGCGACGCCAGACGGCGAACAGACCCGCTGAATTGAGCACGCTGCTCATGCCGAGACTCCCTTGGTCAGCGCATGGAAGCGGGATTCCATGGTTTCATCGCCGCCACCCTTCATTTCCGCCGGCGTTCCCTTAAAGGCAACGCGACCTTCGTTGATAAGCACGACCGAATCGCACATGGCTTCGACTTCCTGGAGAATATGGGTCGATAAGAGAATGGTCCGATCCTTGCCCAGGTCGCGGACGAGGTCGCGGACGAGAAGGATCTGATTCGGGTCCAGGCCCGAGGTCGGTTCATCCAGGATCAATACCTGAGGATCATGCAGAATGGCCTGGGCGAGGCCGACGCGCTGGCGAAAGCCCTTGGATAATTTACGAATGGTCTTGTGCCACACCTCGGTCACGCGGCAGCTTTCGGCGACCCGGTCCAAGGCATCCTTGAGTTCGGTCCGGCCCATACCACGGATGCGGCCGGCATATTCGAGATATTCACCGGGAGTCATATCGGTGTACAAGGGACCGTTCTCAGGCAGATATCCCAACATGCGGCTGGCGGCGATGCGATCACGGTCGACATCAATCCCGGCGATGCGGGCCGTGCCGCTGCTGGCGGCGAGATAGCCAGTCAACATCTTCATGGTGGTCGATTTGCCAGCCCCGTTGGGACCGAGAAATGCGGTGATCGAGCCCTTGGCCACGGCGAAGCTCACATCCTGCACCGCGGTGAAATTGCCGTAGTATTTGCTCAGTTGATCGGCTTCGATCAGGGGTACCTGCGGATCAGCGGTCATAGGAGTTCCTCGTAGCGGACGGCGGGCTTAGCCCAGGAAGACAGAGACGTTGGTCGCAGAGACGCTCCGGTTCAGGCGACCTTACCGGGCCTCCGCGGCGGCGCAGTGTGGTGGCGCAGGCTGACCGCGCCACCTCTTTGCCGGCTGCGGACGTCGCTCTGGATAACCCGCGCCAGCGGCAGGCTGGAGTTGCCGCCTGCGGGATGTGCCCTACCGTCCCGGACCACCTCCACGGAATGCCCATGGCCACTGCCCCAAACTTCGATCTCAGCCGCGATTTCCTTGATGGCTTGCTCATCCAGCAGCCGCAGCAGCTCGGCGGGAAAGCCGACGGCAAAGGCGGCGAAGTCAAAGCCAACGGCAACTTGCACTTCCTGCCGTCGAGCCCCGATGGCACCATGCACACCGCGGTGGTGTCATTCGCCTTGCAGGTCGACGGCGCTGAGCACCCTTTTGCCCGCGCCGGCTGGCGTTTCCTGTTCACCACCGATCAGTCATTTGAACCTGCCAAGAACGCGGAAAATCCATTTTTTCAGAGCCTCATGATGGTCGGCATCGGCAAAATATTGACCCAGCTCAATAATCTGTGCATGCACGCCAATCTGCCGCTGGTTCCCTTTCAGCCGCAACAATTGATGCGCACCGCCAAGCCTACCGGCGAGGGTTAAAAAGCCCACCGGCGAGGGTTACAGCGCACGGTTTTCTAGGGTGCATCCGGGGCATGGAAGAACACCTCGGCGGGCACCACCTCCTGCTTACGCCCCGGGCCCGTCCATTCCAAGTTCAGGTCGGCCCCGGAGTCGCCCTGATAATAGAAAATTTCCAGGGGCACCAACCCCGCGCTAGCCCATACGGTCGTGCGCCGTGTGGTCGAGCCTTGATGGACATCCATATTGATCAGGGTCTTACCGGCCACGATCAGGCGGCCGCCATCATCAGACCTGAGGGAGAGGGTCCACCAACCGTCTTGGGGAATTTCGATAAATCCGGAAAAGTGCAGGCCGTACCATTCGTCACGCGGGCGCTGATCAAGTCCGACTACGGGTGCGATCAGTTTTTCCGCGTCACGCCACAGAGGGTCCAAGGTGGCGAAGTTTTTCATGCGCGCGGCAATCCGCTGGAGGCGCAAGCCGGCAACCTGGGCGCCGAGTGGCTGCCCGGTGACGGTCAGATCCGGCGGCATGATCTCGACCGCGCGCCGCGTGCTGCCCGTCGCCCCGGCAGGGTCGGTCACCGTTGCTTCAACCGTATAGCTACCCGGCTTCGCATACCTGTGCACGCCACTGGCGGTATTCACGCTGACCCCATCGCCGAAGTTGAGTTGGTAGACCAACTGGTCCGCATCCTTGGGATCGGGGTCTTCCGAGAAATTCGCTGAATACTCCAATTGATAGGGCATACCAGGATCGATGCGCAAACGCAATTCCGCCCGAGGCGGCTGATTCTTGACCGAAGCCAGTGCCGGCGCCGTCGCGACCTGACCCGGATCGCCACGTGGTGCAGGTTGAGACGATTGCACCGGCCGACCCCGCATCATCCACCACAATAATCCGGCGCCGATAACAATCACCATGATGGCGATGATCGGGGTGGGATTACGACGATTGCCCGGATCATCCTCACTCGGAACCGGACCGGAGAGGCGCCGGGGTGGGTACCGACCGGAAACACGTGTGGGACGAGGCATAGGTCTGGCGGCCTATTCAATCCTGCTTTGCCGTAAAAACTACCAGGCTTTTTCATCTCCCCGACAGGCGATTGCGACACGCGGACGCGCCACGGGGGTCAGACCGGGGCTGTCGCCGCCAGGAGCGCTGCGACCGCATCCGCCAATTCCACGCAGCGCCGGGCATCATCGTGGACGATGGTGACATGGCCGAGCTTGCGCCCAGGCCGTGGCAATTTGCCGTAATCGTGCAGCTGGGTGCCGGGGATACGCAGCACGGCCGCGCGATCGGGCATCGTGCCGACCAGGTTAATCATGATCGCGTGACCGCGCATGGCGGTGACGCCGAGGGGCAGGCCAGCGACTGCGCGTAGATGATTGGCGAATTGGCTGGTCACCGAACCTTCGATGGTCCAGTGGCCGCTATTGTGTACGCGTGGGGCGAATTCATTCGCCAGCAGGCGATCGCCGTCCTGGAAAAACTCGATCGCCAACACGCCGACGTAAGCCAGTTTTTCAAGGACGAGCCGGGCTGCGGCCTCGGCTTGATCTTGGACCACCCAGCTATGGGGAGCGGGCGCCAAGGAGCGATGCAAAATACCTCCGCGATGTTCATTTTCGACCAGCGGCCAGAAGCGGATTTCGCCCTCGGCACTGCGCACCGCCAGTATCGAACATTCGCGCACGAAGGCGACGAATCCTTCGAGAATCAACGGCACACTGCTGAGTCGAGCCCAGGCGGCGTCGACATCCGCCGCCGTGCGCAGGATCGCCTGACCTTTGCCGTCATACCCATCGCGACGGGTCTTGAGCACCGCCGGGAAGCCGATGCGCACGATGGCGTGGTCGAGTTCTGCCCGCGAAGAAACCGGCGCGAATGGCGCGGTGGCGATGCCCAACTCGGACAAGAAATGCTTTTCGTCGAGACGGTCCTGCTTGGCGGCCAATGCCGCAATTCCCGGCCGCACTGGCACTCGCGCCTGCAAGGCCTGCGCGGCAGCGAGAGATACATTCTCAAATTCCCAAGTGATCGTTGCACAATCCGCCGCGAAGCGGGCCTGTGCGGTCGGGTCATCGTAGGTGGCGTGGATGACCTCGCCCACTGCCGCGGCGACGGCGCCTGGGTCAGGATCGAGAAAACGGCAGGTGAGGCCTAAGGGTAGTCCCGCCTGGGCGAGCATGCGCCCAAGTTGGCCACCGCCCAGAATGCCGATAATCGTCATCGCGTTCGCTCCGGTCGCTGCGCTCCCATCGCGGCTGGCCGCCGGTCGGTCGTCACGGTTTTTCACGCGGGTCGGGAATGGCGAGGACTTGGTCGGTCTGAGCCTGGCGGAAGGCGTGCAGACGCGTGCGCAGGGCGGCATCGGTGGTCGCCAGCATCGCCGCTGCGAGCAAGGCCGCGTTGATCGCACCCGCGCGGCCGATCGCCAAAGTGCCAACCGGAATTCCCGCCGGCATCTGCACGATCGACAGCAGGCTATCCATGCCTTTGAGCGCATGCGATTCCACCGGCACGCCCAGCACGGGCAGGGCGGTCTTGGCCGCACACATGCCGGGCAGATGTGCCGCACCACCGGCACCGGCAATAATCACGCGTAGGCCACGCTCGGCTGCCGATTCGGCGTAACTGAACAACAGATCCGGCGTGCGATGCGCACTGACCACCCGCACTTCGTGGGCGATCTGCAAGGTGGTCAACGTCTGGGCCGCATGCGCCATGGTCTCCCAGTCGCTGGTGCTGCCCATGATGATACCGATGAGTGGGGTATTCATAGAGGTTTCAGGTTAATAAAATCAGGAGACAGAAGCCCAACAGACCGGTGATGATGACCAAGACGCCACCGACCGCCCATTGGCGACCACGATCCCAGAACAAATCGACTTTGAAATGGGCATGGATCTGGCCAACGTCCATTTTGCAGTCAACGGTACGGCGCGCTCGCCACGCCTGCACGTAACGCGTGGCGTGTTGAGGCAGGGATTGAATGAGGAAATTGTGCCCTTTGCCAACGACGCGCAGTGCGGGTAGCAGCATGACCCGCCACAACACCGGGAATAATTGGCGATAAATCCAATCCGTGTCTCTTGTGCTGAACAACATCCGTTTCACTACCGGCAATAAAATGAAGAAGGCGCCAGCCGCCAAAGCAAGGGAACCTAGGCTGCCAAGTACGTGCGACATGGTCCACGCGTGGTACGCATGCAATGCACCGTTTTCCCCGTGATAGAGGGGTTGATACGGCAAAAGCGCATACAAAGACTCGGGCCACACGCCGATACCGATGCACAGACCAGCCAATGCGATCATAGCGATACGCATGTTCCAGGGTGGATCGGTGGGGCGTAAACCCGAATCCTTTTTCATAAACATGATCCACGGGAATTTGATCGCGACATGAATGAGGATCCCGACCGCGATCAGGGAAAAATTGAACCATGCCAGGGTCTGATAATCCAAAAGTGCAGGACTACCGCGCCCCATCTCGCTGGCTGCCGCCGTGATCAAAGACTTGGTCGCAAAACTGGAGGTAAGCGGCACCGCTGAAATAGCGAGAGCCCCAATAATACCGCACACCATCGTGATGGGCATGGACCGATACATCCCACCCATCTCAGTACATTTCCGCTTACCGGTCATCGTCAACACCGAGCCGGCCGCCATGAGCAGCAAGGCTTTGTAGATGATGTGTGAAAAAGCATGCGCTGAAGCGCCGGTCAGTGCCAGCTCACTGCCAAAGCCAATAGCGCAGATCATAAAGCCGACCTGGTTGATAATGCTGTAAGCCAAGATTCGCCGAACGTCGACTTCGAGAATGGCATAGATAATACCATACAAGGCCATGGCGATACCGACCCACACCAGCAGCGTCGTTCCGGCATACAGCATCATCAGGACATATACCGCCGTCTTGGTCGTAAAGGCCGACAGAAAGACGGTTCCACTCGCACTCGCCTCTGGATACGCATCCGGCAACCACGCTCCCAAGGGTGGCGCGCCTGCATTGACGAGAATACCGATCAGGATCAACCACGCTGCCGCGCTATCGAGCCGGCTCAAGGAGCGCACCAACTCGCTATCCAAGGGATTGACCGGTATGGCAAAATCACCGCCTTGGGCCGCATAGGCGGCAATGCCCGCCAACATCAGGGCCCCACCGACGAAATGAACGGCGGCATAGCGCCACCCTGCGGGGCCCGAGTCTTTTTGTCGGCCCGTCCACACCACCAAAGTCGAACCGATCGCCATCAATTCCCAGAACACAAACAAGGTGATCAGATCACCGGCAAACGTCGCGCAAATAGCTGAGCCCGCATAGAGATACGCCCCCGCCAATTCCGCCCGACGCTCTTCATTGATGGCAAACAGGGTGCCGATAAACGCCATCAGGGCAAAAATGGTTGCGAAAACTTTCGTGGGGGCATTTACTTGCAGGAGGTGCAGGTCTAACCCTGGCAGAAAGGGGACCGTCAGTGGATCCACTTGGCCGGTGATGGCCAAGATCGTGACCGCTAGCGTCACTCCACTTGCGGCCAGAGCACATACCGCCAGCAATCGGCCACGAAGGAAAGGCAGAACGCACGCTGCCGCAATCAGGAGGAGCCCCGGAGGAAAGCCGATGGACATCAGAAGCCCTCCCCGATCGACGCTTTTCCAGCAGAACCATGTTCATGCCAACGGTGTGGCAGTTTTCGCGGCGCCAACTGAGCCTGTATGGCGAAAGTCCGTAAGACATGCTGCGTTCCGGGTCGCGAGAAAAGCCGAAGGGAGCCTCCCGCCAGCCCTGCGAACCGGGCTAATTCAGAGCGCGTACGCCAGATCGAAACCTCGTCGCGCTGATTGCCCGCGAACCTCATGGCATCCCCCGTGCAATTTGGGCGACCAGATCCCCAACCACGCGTGGAAATAAGAAGAGCAAAATAGTAATCGCAGCCGTGCCGATAATGGCCACCCGCATGAGCCACGGCGCTTCACCCGCTGGCTGAGCGTGCTTTCCATCGGAGTGGTCATCGTGGTCAGGATGGTGATCGTGGCCATCGTGGCCATCGTGGCCATGCTGCTCATCCACGCGTGGCCGAAAAAAGGCGCGATGGACGATTTCGAGCAGATAAATGGAGTTCAGCACGGTGGACAGAATTAAGGCTACCACCGCGATCTGTGCTCCGGCACCCCACGCAGACTGCAAGAGCGACCATTTGCTCAGGAAGCCCACGGTAGGCGGCACGCCGATCATCGAGAGAGTCGCAATGGTAAAGGCACCAAAGGTCACCGGCATCACCCGACCCATGCCGTTGAGCTGCGACACTTCGGTGAGATGATGCGCGGTGTAGACATTCCCAGCTGCAAAAAACAGAGTGATCTTGCCAAAGGCATGCGCGATGATGTGCAAAGCACCGGCGGCGGCAGCTATCTTGGCACTGGCGCCACCCTGCGCGATCAGCCCCGCAGCAAGGACGATATAGCTGAGTTGCGAAATGGTCGAATATGCTAGGCGGCGTTTGAAGTTATCTTGAAAGGCTGCGATCGCCGAAGCGCAGATAATGGTGAACGAAGCCATCGCCACCAGCCACCCGGTATTGCCGAGATGGCCTAATGTATCGGCTCCGAACGTATAGATGGTGACCTTCAGCACGGCGAAGACGCCACATTTCACGACCGCCACCGCGTGCAGCAGGGCGCTGATCGGGGTTGGTGCGACCATCGCCGCCGGCAACCAACGGTGGACGGGCATCAAGGCGCACTTGGCCATGCCGTAGACCGACATCGCAAAGAGCACGCCGACGACCACCGACGAACCGCCGCCCGCTAAATATTCGGCCAGAATCCCGCCAGGGCGGAATCCGAGCTCGCCGCCGGTTACCGCCGCGATGCCGATAATGGCGAAAAGGAAAAGGCCGATCGAGGTCCCCATCAGAATGCCGAGGTAGGTGCGCCCGGCGCGCATGGCCTCGGGCGTACCCTTGTGGGTCACCAGCGGCACGGTCGACAAAGACAGCAATTCATAGCACACGAACAAGGTAAATAGGTTGGCGCTGAACGCCGCGCCCATGGCACAGCCAATGGCGATGGCAATAAAAGTGAAAAAACGGGTCTGATTCTTTTCCTTATTCGCACGCACATACCCGATGGCATACAGCGAATTCACTACCCACAGCACGCTGGCAATCAGCGCATAAACCAAGCCCAACGGTTCGACGTGAAAAGCCAGGGCCAGACCCGGCGCCACATCGACCAAGGTCCGCGCGCTGGCTCCGCCTTGGGTCCAAAAATCAGCGGCTAACACGCCGGGCAACAGGCTGAGCACTACCGCCGCCAGAGCGAGGGAAGTCATGACGGTGATGCTCTCGCGCACATTCGGCCAGCGGCCGGCAAGCAAGATCAGCAACGCCCCGCCCAGGGGCAGGCCCATCGCCAGAAAAGCAGTGTCAAGCGGGCTCATGGTACCACCTCGTCATGGACGACGGGATCATCTCCGCTGGCCCCTGGTCGCAGTCCCAGTATCTGCGCATGACCCGTTAAGGCCTGATTGGCTGCATGTTCAGCCAGGGCCACCGTGGGTTGGGCAAACACGCCCAGAACCACGCTGCCGCCGACCAAGATCCAGGTGCAGATAAGCATGCTCAACGGGGCTTCACGCACTTTCACGGCGTTCTCAGGTGGCGCGGTGAAGTACATCACCTCGACCACGCGCCACACATAAATCAACGCAAACAGGGAACCCGTCAGCAAGACCGCCGCGACCGGCCACAGGCCCGCTTCAAAGGCGCCCGATACCAAGTACCATTTGCTGATAAAACCTGCGGTCAGCGGAAATCCGATCAGCCCGAGCCCACCAACCAGAATGGCAGCGGCGGTAATCGGCATGCGCTTGCTGAGACCAGCGAGATCTTCCAAACGTTGACTTCCGAGCCGGAAAACCACGCAGCCTGCCGCCATGAACAAACCCCCTTTAATGAGGGCGTGATTCAGCAGATGCACGATGCCACCGGTGAGTCCAGCGTGATTGACCAAGGCCAAGCCGATAACCATGTAGCCGATCTGGCCCACTGACGAATACGCCAGGATCCATTTCAACTCACGTTGCTGCATGGCTTGAATGCCAGTGACTAAGACCCCCAGACAAGCGCAGGTCAAGAGAATGCCTGAACAGCTAAAAGTAAATTGGCCGACCGTGGTCGACAGCGACAAAAAGGTAAAATCGGGGCCGAAGACGGTGAAAAGAAACCGCACCGCCATGTAAATGCCAACCTTGGTAGCTGTCGCCGCGATCAGGGCCGACACCGCTGAGGGCGCCGCGCCATAGGCATTCGGCAACCACATGTGCACCGGCCACAAGGCCATCTTCACCGAGAGCCCGACAAAAAGGAAAGCAAAGGCAACCACGACGGTGCGATTGCGCTCCGGCTCAGGCAGGGCGGCGATGGCGCGCGCCATATCCTCCAGATTCAAGGTGCCGGTCACCATGAGCAGATAGCCGATGCCGACCAGGATGAAACTCGCCCCGACGCTGCCGATGATCACATAGCGGATTGCCGCGGTCAGGGCGCGTTTGTCGCGGGTCTTGCCCATCGCGACCAGGGTATAGATAGTCAGCGAACTGACTTCGAGGAGAACGTAGATATTGAACACATCATTGGTGACCGTGATGCCCAGCAAACCAACCAGGGCGAGCAGCCACATCGAATAAAATTGATGATGCCGATCACGGGGAATCTCTGAAGCGATGGATTGACGCGCATAACACGTGGTGACGCAGCCAATAAAGGCGACAATCAGGACGACAAAGATATTAATGGCGTCGATTTTATACGAAATGCCCCACTCTTGCGGCCAATTGCCCATGGCATAGGTGACTGCGCCCTCATTGAGAACACGAAAAAGCAAATGGATAGCGATGCCGAGCACCGCTAAGGTGGTAATCTGGGCCCATATCCACGGCAGCAGCTGGCCACGGAGAAATAAGCAGCAGATGCCAGCCAATAACGGCACCACAACGAGCAGAACGGGGGCTTGATCAATCACGCTTCGGACCCTGCCGCCGCTTCGGCTTCCAGATTGAGGATCTCGTCCTCTTCGATGGTGCCATAGGCATGCTTGATATTAACGATGATGGCAATCGCCACCGCGAAGACGCTCACGCTGACAACGATGGCAGTCAGCATCAAACAATGCGGCAGTGGATTATCGTACGGTCCGGCATATTTCTTGCCGGCTTCGTCCAAGAACCACACCGGCACGGTGCCGCCATTGATCACGGCCATCGAGACATAGAACAAAAAGATGCCGGTTTGGAAAATCCCCAAGGCGATGGCCTGTTTGATCAGGTTGCGCTTGGCGATAATCCCGTAGAGCCCGATCATCATGATCAGAATCGCGAACCAATAATTGGCGTGGGTAGCGAACAAGCTCATGCGGAATCCTCATCCACCGTCGGATCGTCTTCCGCAGGCTCGCTGATCATGTCGTAGATGAGGACCATCACTGAACACACCGTCAGGCCAACGCCATATTCGACCAGGGTCATGCCCCACGGTTCACCCTTTGCGGGATGACTCGGCACGATCCAACCGTAATCCAGAAATTGGCCGCCGCGCAGCAAACTATACGTGCCCACTCCGGCAAAGATGAGGGCGCCGATGGTCGCGATGGTCGCCCACAGATTGCGAGGAAATGCCTGATGCAAGGTCGCGCGACCATGAATCAGGGCATGCAAAATGAATGCCGACGCTAAGACGATGCCGCCTTGAAACCCGCCACCAGGGCTCAATTCACCGTGGGTAATGATATAACAGCCAAAAATCAGGATCGGCGGAATCAGACACTTCGCCACCACGCGCAGGACGAGTTGCTCTTTCATCAGCGCACATCCTTCCGGCGCCGCTGCAGGAGTAGCATCATGCTCATCCCCGCAATCAGGATCACCACGGTTTCGAACATGGTGTCGTAACCGCGGTACGTCGCGAGCACCGAGGTAACCATATTGGGCACGTGGCCAGCAAAATCATCGACTAAATCTAGTGGATCGCTCCCCACAACACTGGTGGGCTCGAATGCGGTATCCGCTGCATTTTCCACCGCGGCATGGCGTTCCCCAGGTCCGCCGGGAAGCTTACCGACTTGCTGTTCCACGAGGCGGACCGCCCGGTGGGTGTGGACCGGTGCCTGGGGATCGCCAAAAGCGGGCATATCCAAGGTCCCGTATACCAGAAATGCGCCGGTGATTCCGACGACGACAAGCCCGCGGAGGTCTACCCGCCGGCGTGGTTTCTTTTCGTCGCGACCGACATGAACCAATGCGCCGATGAGCAGGACCGTGCTGATACCGGCCCCGACTGCGGCCTCGGTGAAGGCAACGTCTATGGCATGCAGGGTGGTCCACTCCAGTGCCATCACCAAGCTGTAAACGCCCGCCAGCATAGCTGCGCCAAACAGGCTCCGGACTTCGATGGCCGCGATCGCGAGAGCGGTGACCAAGGTGAGCAGGCCGATATCAACCAGGAGTTGTTCAGACATCGACTCGCGTCCCTTCTTCGGACGGGACTGTTCCTGAGGGGCCAGCGGCGACGTCGGTTGGGTCGGAGCTCACTGGCTTGAGCCCCTCGAGATGCGCCGCCTTCGTGATCGCATGCGTGGAAGTCGGTGCCGTCACAAAGAGGATCGCCGAAATCAGCAGGAGGCGCGCCAGGGTCAGCCAGGGGGTTGTGGTAGTGCCATCAAAGACCTGAAAAGCCAAACCGAGCAGAATAAGGAGTTGTGCCAGAGTGTCCATCGTACCGGCAGGATGCAGACGGGTGTAGAAATCCGGCATGCGTACCACGCCGAGCGCACCGGTAAAGGCGATCAGGCAGCCAAAAAACAGAAAGACGATGGTTACCCAATCATTCCAGGCCATGGCTTTAGCTCAGCCTCCGGAATTCGATGTATTTCAGAATCGCAATGGTAGCGATGAAATTCATCAGGGCATACAACAAGGCAACATCCAGAAAGTCGGCCCTACCATCGACAAAACCGATCACCGCCAGGAGGAGCACGGTCTTGGTACCCAAGGTATTGACGGCAAGGATACGGTCGAACACGGTCGGGCCGAGCAAGGCGCGAATCAACAAAAGACCCATCGCCACCAGCAGAACAAAGGCCGCAAGCGCGAATATCCAATTCATAGGTGGGACTCGAGTCGTGCGACCTCTTTTTCCATAATGCCGGCACGTACCCCTGCTTCTGCTTCTGCGGTGAGGGCGTGGATCAGAATACCCTGCTCGTCGATGGCGATGACGACCGTTCCAGGCGTCAACGTGATAGAATTGGCGTAAACCGTCTTGGCGAAATCCGAGGTGAGGGTGCAGGGCACGCGAAAGGTCCGCGGCGATATGGGCATGTCGTGCGACATGACCCGCTTGAACACATCCATATTCGACAGCACCACTTCTTTGAGTAAATAGGGCGCATACCGCGGCAATCTCAACCAGCTGCCTATCGGCAGCATGTCGGCATCGACGATGCGCAGGCGAACACAGATCCACGTCACGGCAGCGCAGCAGACCACGCCCGCCCCCATCAAGTACACATTATGGTGCGGATCCAACTGGCCGGAAAGCAGGGCCCAAAAACCGAGCATGCTCACAAATAGGACGAGGATACGCATAGGTCTTTGACGGGGATGCGAATCCCGCGCGGGCAGAAACGTACACCGCATTTGGCAAACGCACAAGAGCAACCGGCCACAGCAGCATCAGGCATGCTGCGACCAGCCAACTTATGTTGGGGGAGATGGCCGCGCAGGCGGACCCTATGGCGCGCTGGGCGGCGAGGCGGTTTTATCCTCTCCGCTCCCGGCATCCCCCGGTTGGGCGGTCCCGGGTGGCACCTCGCCGGCCCCCGCCGCGCGCAGTTCCCGGCGTTGGCGGCGCAGATTGGCGACACTGGCCTGCATCCGTCGTTCGGCGCCGCGATCACGATGGACGAACCACAAAACCAGGATCGCAAACGCCACGACGCCCACGGACAGCAGCACGACCACTGGGGTCCAGTCCACCTCGATGGGTTCCTCAATGCGCCACGGGCCGGAAACGATGAACATGGTGTACACGCGATTGCTCTGGCGCCCGTTGGTCATCAGGCGCTCCATGCCGGGGTGCCGATCGACCGGAATGGAGCGCCACTTCATGAAGCGACCCTGGGCGATCAGGAAATCCCCCGGCTTGGGCAGGGGCTGGTCGGTAATCGCCGCCAGCTCGAAGATGCGCAGGACTGATTTGGCAACCGTCGTGCCATTCTCGGTGATGGGGCCGATGTCGCGCCGATACATCAGGACCCGCACCACGCGACGCACATCGAAGGGGCGATCGGCGGTGACCATCTGATCCTCCCAGGCATGCCAGACGGCCCCGCGCACGTCGACCGGCCGACCGCGATAGGCACTCGGGTTCTGGTGAATGGCGTTGGCTTCGCGGTTGGCGTCGACGCGTTCACTGACAATTTCCGGGGTGCCCATCTCACTTTTCACCTGCCCTAAAGTTAAATAATATGGATGGCTTTCGATCAGGGGCCGTTCGTCGTCGACATCGCGATAGAGATCCGCGGGAATGACGGCTTGGCCCTGATACCCAGCGATGCCCCCGGCATGTTCGCCCACGTCCTCGGCTAGCGGAGTGACCACTCGCGCCATCAGCATCGGCAGCAATTCCTCGCCATTGGCAGTCGGGCGTGGCAGGCGGCCGAGATAGCGGCCCAGGACCTGGACTTGGCCATTGAGCGTCAATGCACCTGATTCTTCGCCCACTGGCTGCAAGGCAGTCAGATATTGTCCCTGTGGCAAAGCCACGGTGAGCCACCGATATCCAGCATCTTCGCGCCCCGGTACGGCCGCCTCACCAATATCATCCAGCCGTCCGCTGATGACGACGAGCTGGCCCGCGTGTACCTGATCACCTAAAAAATCTTCTCCGGTGATGCGCTGAGGAATCCGCCGGCGCTCGCCATCATCCGCGAGAAGTCGTTCTCCCCAGGCGAGGCAGATTCCGTCGAGACCAAGAGCCAGGAGCGGGACCTCGCCAGCGCGCATCATGCGTTCGACATCGGCGCGCGCGGCAGCGACCTCCGCCGCATCGGGCAACGGGGGAAAAGCAGCCACATCTGGCCGCGGCGTAGCCTGTACGCTCGCCGCGGGCGGCGGGTCGATCCCGGCCTCGCGGCTTGTCGAAGGCAGGCCACGGATCCACCACAGGGCGATGCCGAATAGTATGACCCCGCCGAAAACGATCAGGCGCAACTCGCGTCGAGTCGCCACCGGCTTGGCCATCCCGCCCTGCGGATCACCGATGGTGGGAACGCGTTTTTTATTCGAGGGTGGTTGCAACATGGCGATCCTGACAAGGCGTCGAGCGGGGTGGTAAAAGCGGCATCCAGGTGCCCTGGTCAGCATCAACGCGCCGCGGCCTAGTAGAGTTCACTGCAGACTACGTCAAGCCTGTCGTAGGAAAACCGCCGCCCACCCGCGGCTGCGCACTGCTCAGCAAAGCCAAGACCCATGGGGGAAGCCCATGGGTCCGTGAATGCGCGCTGCCGGGCGAACCCAGCAGCCAAAGCCAGATACTGGCTTATTGCATATGGATGATTTCGTACAATTCATTGCCGTCTTCGTTGGCAGAATAGTTCCGCACCCGCGGAGGTGCAAAGGCCACCTGACGGGCGTTGATGAGATCGCTGTTCTTGGTGATGATCCCCGCGCCTTTATCGGCCTCAAAGGCACGTACGGAGTCATAGGCGAGCAGAGCGTATTTCCAGGACAATTTGGAGAAGCAATGAATGATGATGGGGGGAGCATCCTTGCGCACAGCAGCCTGATTGTCCCGACTTTCCAGGCCCTCAAGAATGGTATTCTTGAAATTCCGTAATTGGGTATCCAGCAGTTCACCGCCCTTCATCGACAGATACTTCCCCTCGATGGGGGTAGCGGGGCCGCCACCGACCTGCACCGAGATGTCATCGATCGCCCGACCCTGGCGTTCGGCCAAGATGGGGGTGAGTAAATCGCGGTACGCACTGGGCTGAAGATTACGGATGAATTGATTCGTCGTGCTGACCGGTCCCGGGGTGCGCGGATAGATCTTGATGTTGATCTGATCTGGTGGCACCGGCGACGGCGAACTCGCCTGCGCTTGGCCCATATTGGTCGGCATCAAGCTGCTGATCGCCTTTTCATCCGGCGTGAACTTGGTGGTCAGCATGAAGAAGATCAGCAGCAGAAAGACGATATCGATCATCGGGGTCATATCCATGACCACGGTGTTATCTATCGGCCTACGACGTAGCTTACGGGCCATGGGATGCTCCGGGGGTCTTGATCAATTCTTCTCACCCGGTTTACGGGTAGTATAATTGATGTTAATGAACGGCTTCATGTCCTTGGGGGCGACATTGCGCGGGGTCATGTCCTTGGGGTTGATCGAGTCGGTGACGACCTGCAACACTTCCTGGACCATGCGATACTCGGTATCGCCGTCAGCGCGGATTTCGATGATCATCTCGTCTGGAATCATAAGTACCGGATTGTTTACGTCCGGAATTTTATGCGCCAAATCGTACTGCTTGTCGAGGATCAGGCGAAGCCTTTGATAGTGGCTGTAGTCATCAACCCCACTCGAGCGGAGTTTCTCGGTGCCAATCATGATCGTGCCGGCTGGCGGGTCGCCCGACTTGGTGGTGCCAAAGACGTTGATGATGATCCGTTTCGGATTTTCAATCTTGGTCGCCGTCGTCGTCGGCGGCACGGTGATCTGTTCCGTACGCGATTGATTGGTGATCTTACCGGCGAGAATGAAGAAGATGATCAGCAGGAAGACCAAGTCGATCATCGGCGTGAGATCCAACTCATCGTTATCCTGCATAACAGGCGCTTTGGCCATGGTATCCTCCGAGGTTTGCTACGAGATGATTCAGCCGGGCCTGATTACTTCCGGAAGTAATCGAGGATCTCATTGGTGATCACGGTCGAGTCGAGGATGAACTGATTGAGCTTGCCGCGCAGGACGAAGGCGCAGACCAGCATCGGGATGGCGATGATCAGGCCGCCAGCGGTGGTCAGCAGGGCGCCACCGATGGTACCAGCCAAGTCCGCGGCATCGACGCCGGCAGGCTTGTTGGCCATGGTGATAAAGGCACCGATCATGCCGTACACCGTGCCGAAGAGCCCCATCATGGTACCCGTCGAGGCGAACAAGGTGATCCAGCCGACCTTGGCAGTCCACCGGTTGGCTTCGGCGGTCGCGGTGGTTTCCGCCGAGGCGACCATGGCGTCATAGCCGAAATCTTTTTTATCCAAGGCCGAGGCGACAACCTGGGCGGTCATGGCAGGATCGTTCTGGGTCATGGCGAGGGCGTTTTCGACCGCTTCATCGGTGACCCCTTCGGCAAAGGCGTTGTGCAGGTCATCGGCCAAACCCATCGGGATGATCGCGTCACGCTTCAAGGTGATGAACATCTGGATGGCGACCGCGAAGGCGACCACCGACATGACGATGATCAGCCACATCGGCCAACCGGCTTCGATGATCAGACCGAACGCGGTCTTACCACCACTGGCTACAGGGGTGACTGCGGCGGCGGCTTCTTCGGCCGCGTAGGCGGGAAGGAAGGCGGCAACGGCAAGGGCGGCGGTCGACAGCAGGCGAGCGGCGATGGTGTTCATGGTTGGTTCCTCGGAAGGTGGCGAACGGTGCTGGCCCACTGGGGTTCAGCCCACGGGGCACTGGGGCGGGCGAGGTTCGCATTAAAGGTCGCCGGTATGCAGCGACAAGGCGCGGTGCTTGTCGCTGAGACCGCCGTGTATCACCAGGAATGCGGCCTAACTCCTGGGCGTACAAGGGATTGACGGGTTACCGTGAAACAACGCTGCAACCGGGGCTCGGTTCAGCCGGAGTCGGAATCAAACCCGTCAGCGCTTCACTCACCGGGAGGTTACCACCCGGTGCGAATGATCAGCGCCAGGGCCGCCAATGTCGCAAAAACCAGCACAATTACTGCGAAAACCCGTTGCGCCGGGACTGCAAAAATACGCCGGCCAATGACCGCCCCCAGGATCACCGCCGGGAGCAGACCCAGATCGAACCACAGCGACTGGCGCGAAAACAGGCTCAGCGGAGCATAGAAGGGCACCTTGCTAACGTTCACTACCAAGAAGAACCACGCACCCGTACCGATCAATTGTTCTTTGGGAAATCGCTTGGCGAGGGAATAGAGGTTCATCACCGGCCCCGCGGCGTTGGCGAGATAAGGTGGTGAAGCCCGCGGCCAAACCAAAGCCTGCCGCCGGGCCAGGCCCGGCGCTGACCGGACTGGCCTTCTGAAGGCGACGCCAGACATGCAGCCCTACCATGGTCAAGATAATCCCCCCGATAAGGATATTCCCCGCCGAACGCCAGGGCGTGTCGTGCAGCCACCAGCGATCCACCGCCATCGCCACTCCACCCAGGATTATTCCCACCAGGACCCACGGCACCAGTTCGAGCAAGCGCGGAATCTGGGCATGGCGCCGATGATAGGCCACCGCGAAAATGTCCGCAGCGATCAGGAGCGGCAGCAGCCACCCGGCCGAGGCCACCGCATCATCGGTCAATAATGCGTACACCGGAACAACAAAAATGCCGAACCCCGGCACCCCGGTCTTGCCAATGCCGATCGCCAAAGCGCCGATGGCGGCGATGAGCCAGTGGTACCATTCGAAAGCAATCATTGCCGCGGGGCGGGGGCCACTTCATTGCCCCGGACCGGGGCAATCCCGAGCTATACCTCTGCCGGTCGTCCCGTAATAATGCGGAACGCTTCGAGATATTTATCCCGTGTCCGGGCGACCACTTCCGCGGGCAGATCGATGCCGCCGCCGTTCTTATCGAAGTGGATCGATTCCAGATAATCGCGCACGTATTGCTTGTCGAAACTGTCTTGGGCACGTCCGGCGACGTAGCGATCGGCGGGCCAGAACCGGCTGGAATCGGGAGTGAGCACCTCGTCGGCGAGGACCAATCGATTCTGGGCATCGACGCCGAACTCGAATTTGGTATCGGCGATAATAATGCCGAGCTTGGCCGCGTGGTCGCGCGCACGTTCATACAAACGCACAGAGGTGGCGGCGACAGCCTGGGCCTGCGGACCGATGATCGCCGCCGCCTGGTCGGGGGGAATATTTTCGTCGTGCGCACCCAGGGCCGCTTTAGTCGACGGCGTATAGAGCGAGCGCGGCAGCTTGGAACTGTCCACCAAACCAGTCGGCAGGGTGATCCCGCAGACCGTGCCGCTGGCGCGGTATTCCTTCCACCCGGAACCGCTGAGATAGCCGCGCACGATGGCTTCGACCGGCAGGATGCGCAGGGCCTCAACAAACATAGTCCGGCCCGCGAGCTGATCGGCGTAGGCCTGCACCGCGGTCGGCATGCGCCGGATATCCGCCGTGATCAGATGATTCGAGCAGACATCGCCGAGCAAATTGAACCAGAACAAGCTGAGCTGGGTCAGGATCCGCCCCTTATCGGGAATCGGCGACTTCATCACCACGTCAAAGGCGCTGAGCCGATCAGTGGCGACGATCAGCAGGCCGCCGTTGGTGCGGTACAGATCACGCACTTTGCCGCGCGCGATCAATTCCAGACCGGGGCAGTTGCTTTCAAGAAGAGGCGCAGCCATGGCATACCTTTCGGTCTTTCGGTGCAAAACCGCTACGCAATTATCCCGCCGCACGTGTGCTGGCGTTCGCCAACACGCAGCGCGGATCTCAGCGCGACATCTCGCGTTCCAGTGCCTGCATGGCCTGGATTTCCAAACCCCGAGCAAAGGCTTGGCGCACGCGGGAGACAGCCAAGCTCTGGCCGGTGGCGGGCAGCGGTTCGCCAGCACTGATGCCGACGCATTGGACCAGACGGACGCGGGCGACTTCGCCTTCCTTGGTGGTCTCGGCAATGACCACCGGATTGCCGGCCACGGCCAGACTGGCGGCCCAGCGGGCTTCTCCGCGGGCAGACCCTTCATCAGCGGGCGCAGGAGCGGCCAGCGTGCTCATCGCATTCAAGCGGCTGCGCGACACGGTCACCTGCCAGCGGGCCGCGACCTCAGCGTCGTCGACAAACACGGTACGCAAACCGCCCGGGCCGGCGGCTTCCGCACGGGCGCGCAGGGCCTCCGCTTCGGCGAGCAGTTTGGGGTAGGCCTGTTTGGCGCTCAGGTAGCGCTGGACTTCGGCCAACACGGCCGGATCGCTCAATTCGCGCTGCCGGGCTTCGCGGCGACCGATCAGTCGGATCACGACCCAGGCACCGCTGGAGGTCAATTGATGATCGCTGATATATTCATCCGGCTTGCCCGCGACCAGGCCAATGCTGCGCGCACTGCGACCCTTGAGAATGCCGAGTTCGGGACCCAGGTTGAGATCATCGCGTGCGTCTTCGGGCAGGGCGATCTCGGCAATGAGCCGACCATCAGTGGCAGCCACGGCAGCTGCAAAAGCGGCGGCATCTTTGGTTTCCAGGGCACCGTCCACGACTGCTGTCTGCAGGCGGCTGATCTGTTCCAGCGCCTGAGCTTGCGCACCCTCCAGCTTGAGGGCCTGCACCACCTCGGTCTTGACCTCATCGAGCGGACGATGAACCACCGGCGCCGGAGTCTGGTCGACATCCGGAGTGGTCGACGGTACGATAAAACGTTCGAGATGGGCTTGGTACCAAGCAGTCACGGCTTCGTCCGTGGGCTCCGGCTGGGTGGCTAGGAATCGGGCGGGGTCAGCGACGGCGACACTGATCAGGCGTACGGCGGGTTCGATGAAACGGTCGCGCAATTGCAATTCGTCATAAGCGCGGCGGATGGCTGGGTCATCGGCACCGGCCGTTACCGGCTCCATCAGCGGTTGTGCGGACAGGATGACCTCTTCGCTTTCAAAACCGGTCATCACCATCGTCATCGTGCTGCTGGCAGCACTACGCGACACCACGGGGGCAACGGTCAGACGTGCATCCAGGGCCGCATTGGCAAAGCGCTCAGCAAGAAAGGTCCGCAGGGTCTCGGTCGAAATCTCGGACCCGGCACGATCATCACGCAGGGTCGACAAATAATCGCGGCCACGAGCCGTCTTCTTCTGATAAAAATCTTGCAGCAATTCCTCACGCTGCGCGGCACCGGGCATCAGGCCACGCGCTTCGGCGAGCTGAGCCTTACGATAGGCACGCGCATATTGCTCTTGGTTTTCCTTTTCCCATTGCTCACCCCAGCCAAGCACCTGCTGCAGCGTCGCGGCGGTACGTTGCCGGCGATCCACCTGGACTTGATCCACGTTGTATGACGACAAGGATCCGCGACTGGCGAAGATTAGCCCAAAGCTGGGACCGATGCCGAACACCACGCCGACCAGGATGACCATGGTCCAGATGAAGACATGATCACCAACGCTCATCGGCCGTGAGGCCAGCTTGGCGCCATCGCCTTCGCCGGGCTTGGTCGGCTTGGCATCTTTGACGTGGGGCTTGTGGTCGTCGCTCATGATCGGTTCCGCTCGGGTTCCATTCGGAAAGGTCGGGCAGCGTCGGCCCTGGGTCCTCGCCCGCAAGGGCGGTGCCGCCTCGCACCCCCCAAGCCCGTTCACCTGCCCCATGGACCAGGGCCAACGGGACCCCAGGCTGCGCGACCATGGCCGCCCCCCCTCCTGAAACCGTGCTGAACGCATTCCTGAGCGTGCATGCCCAGGGTGCGCCGATCCCCCCGGCGCTTTACGCACAGGGCGAGGCCGTGTGGCGCGACCTGCGCGAAACGCCACCTCCGGGACCAGTCTGGGGGCGCTTTTTGGTCGCCATGGGTGAACTCGCGGCCGATCACGTCCACGACGCCCGAGCCGCGTTCACCCTGCTCCATGCCGCTTTAGAGCGAGCCCAAGCGACTGCCGACGCCGAAGTCGGCGCCGCAGCGGCCTTCAACTTGGGAGTTCTGGCCGAGCGCAAACAGGACCTGACCCGCGCCCGCCTCATCTACCGCGAAGGGGCTGACGCGGTTGCCCGCCACGGCACCTGGACTGCACCAGCGCTGCGTTGCGTCGAGCGCCTAGTCAGCGTGGCCCTGCACCGAGATGATCACCTATCTGTGGCAGAACAGGCTTTGCTGAAGCAGGCGTGGCTGGCGTGGCTAGCGGGGGTTGACGGCGTCGATGCTGATCTTGACAGCCGCCTCCTTCGCACCCTGGCCGCTTGTCTTTTACCCGAAGACGATCCCACCGCGCTTGCCGAACGCTGGCGAGCCTGGCCGCCCCATGCTCTCGACGACCAGCGGCGTGATGATGCGCCGACCTGCCTGCTGGCGCTCTACGCTACGGCAATCCGGGCGGCTGAGATGCATCTGAGCGACGAACCCTTTGCCGCAGAACCCTACCGCGCCCTGCATGCAGCCGCGCTGCGCCAGTTCAAAGCCTGATGAAGATCTGAGCAACAGCTTGTTCACGCCGCTCACGAATAGCTGCATGACGCAACTTGCCAGACCTCCGTTGGTCACCCAGACTCCCAGCCCAGATTGGAACCTCGCCCATGCCGACTCCCCGTCCGACCAAACGTCTCGCCCGCTTTGCCGCGCCCACGCCCTCGGCGGGGGTGACGGCGCCGGAATTGCCGCCTCTCGGCCTAGAAGCGACGGACCTGCGCCGGGACGTGCAGCGGCACCTCGGCATCACCTACGGTCGCGATGAACACCAGGTCAACGATTACTACCGCTACCTGGCGGTGGTCCAGACCGTGCGCGACCGCCTGATGGAACGCTGGAAAGCGACCCACGCCGCCTACTACGCTGCGGATGCCCGGCGTGGCTATTACCTATCGATGGAATTCCTCATGGGCCGGGCCCTGGGCAATGCGGCCCTGAATCTCGACCTGGAAGCAGAATTGAAAACCGCCTTGGCCGAGTTGGGCATGAAATGGGAAGAATTAGTCGAACAAGAAGCCGACGCTGGCCTGGGCAACGGTGGCCTGGGTCGCCTCGCCGCCTGTTTCCTCGATTCCTGCGCTACCTTGCAGCTGCCGGTGATGGGCTACGGCATCCGCTACGATTACGGCATGTTCCGGCAGCGCATCATTCAGGGCTATCAGTTGGAAGAACCCGATCATTGGCTGGCGCACGGCGTGCCTTGGGAATTGGAACGCCCGGAATATGTTGAGCGGGTTCATTTCGGCGGCCACAGCGAATTCTACCAGGATGCCGAAGGCATCACCCGCGTGCGTTGGGCCGATACCCAGGATGTCCTGGCGATTCCCTACGACGTACCGATCCCGGGCTATCACAACGGCACCGTCAATACGCTGCGGTTGTGGAAATCGACCGCGACCGAGGAATTCAATCTCGATGAATTCAATCAAGGCGACTACGTCGGCGCCGTCGCGGCGAAGCATGGCGCAGAAAACATTTCGCAGGTGCTGTACCCCAACGACAAGAGCGAAAACGGCAAGGAACTGCGTCTCCGTCAGCAGTATTTCCTCGCCTCAGCCTCGCTTAAGGACATCGTCCGCCGCTATGTGCGCGTGCATGGCAACGATTTCTCACGCTTTGTCGAATTAAATGTGATGCAGCTCAATGACACGCACCCGACGGTGTCGGTGCCGGAATTGATGCGCCTGCTGATGGATATCCACCAGCTCAGTTGGGAAGACGCCTGGGCGATCACCTCGAAGTGTCTGGCCTACACCAACCACACCCTCCTTCCCGAAGCCCTGGAGAAATGGTCGGTCGAGTTGTTCCGGCGCCTGCTGCCGCGGGTTTTGGAAATCATCTTCGAAATCAACGCGCGTTTCATGCGCCAAATCGCCTTCAAATGGCCGGGCGATACTGCGCGACAGGCGCGCATGTCGCTCATCGAGGAAGGGCCACATCCGCAGGTGCGCATGGCCTGGCTGGCGATCGTCGGCTCGTTCTCGGTCAATGGCGTCGCCGCTCTGCACAGCGATCTCCTGACCAAAACCATCCTCAAGGATTTCTACGCCCTGACTCCGGCCAAGTTCAACAATAAGACCAACGGCGTCACCCAGCGCCGGTGGATGGCGTTGTGTAACCCACGTCTGTCGACGCTGATCGACGACACCATCGGTGAGGGCTGGCGCACGGATCTCAGCGCCCTGCGTGGGCTGATCCCCAAGGCAGAAGATGCGGGTTTCCGTCAGCAATTTGCCGCGATCAAGCGCGCCAACAAAGTTGATCTCGCCCGTATCGTCAAACACGAATGCGGGGTTGAATTCGATCCCGACGCGCTGTTCGACGTCCAGGTCAAGCGTATCCACGAATATAAGCGCCAACTGCTCAACGCCCTGCACGTGATCCATCTGTACGACCGCCTTAAACGCGGCGACACCGCCAATTGGACCAACCGCTGCGTGCTGTTCGGCGGCAAGGCCGCGCCCGGCTACGCCATGGCGAAGCAGATCATCAAACTGATCGGCAATATCGCCGACGTGGTCAATAATGATCCTGATATCGGCGGCCGCCTACGCGTCGCCTTCATTCCCAATTACCGGGTCTCGCTGATGGAACGCATCTGCCCTGCTGCCGATCTGTCGGAACAGATTTCGACCGCTGGCAAAGAGGCATCTGGAACCGGCAACATGAAATTCATGATGAATGGCGCCTTGACCATCGGCACCCTCGATGGCGCCAATATTGAGATCCGCGAAGAGGTCGGCCCTGAGCACTTCTTCCTCTTCGGCAATACCACCGACGAGATCACCGCGTTGCGGCCGCATTACGACCCCAAGTCCGTCATCGCCAATAATCCCGACCTCACGCAGGTTCTGGACCTGCTCAGCGGCGGTCATTTCAGCCAGATCGAGCCGGGTATCTTTGGCGACATTCTCCATTCGCTGAGCGACTGGGGCGACTATTGGCTGACCTGCGCCGACTTCGGCGATTATCTGCGCGCGCAGGGCGAGGCCGCCACGGCGTATCGCGATCAGACCCGTTGGGTGCGTTCCGCCATCCTGAACACCGCGTGCAGCGGCAAATTCAGCACCGACCGCACCATGCGTGAATACAACGCCGACATCTGGAAGTTGCCCTCGGTCGCGCCCTAAACGGCCGACCCCCGGAACGGATGCGCGCCGAGGCGGCGGCGCGCATCCCGGCCTCGGCTCTTGGTCGCCGAAAAGGATCAGCTACCGTCGCCACGATCATGCTGCTCGCCCTGCACGGTTTCACCGAAAACGACCAGACCTGGCGCCAGGTCTTGGGTGACCGACCTGATGTGCTGACGCCGCTGTTGCCTGGCCATGGCTGGAAACCGTGTCCGTCCACACTTTCGATCGAAGCTCTCGCGGATGAGCTGGCGACCCGGCTGGGGACGACGGCGCCGGCCGACGTGGTTGGCTATTCCATGGGCGGGCGCTTAGCCCTGGTCTTGGCGCAACGCCATCCCGAGGTGATCCGCCGCTTGGTGCTGATTTCCAGCGGCCCGGGATTCAAGGACCAGGAACTGCAAGGCAGTCGGCGGACCCATGAAATGGCAATGGCCGAAACCCTGGAAGAAGAAGGCCTTGGGCCTTTCGTCGCTCTGTGGGAACAGAACCCCATTCTCAAGCCGCATCGGCCCTTTCCGCGCAGTGCCGCCGAGGATCTGCGCGCTCGGCGCATGCAGCATGATCCATTGGGTCTGGCCGGGGCCTTGCGCCAGCTTGGCGCGGGTGCGATGCCGAACTTGTGGAATGGCCTGAGCGAAATTGCATGTCCGACGTTATTGATCGCCGGCAGTAGCGACGCGCGCTACGTCGAGGTCATGGGCGAGATGGCCCGCCTGATGCCGCACGCGAAACACGTGGTCATCCCCGAAGCGGGCCACGCCATTCATCGTGAAAAACCAGAGGCCCTACTGCAGGCGGTGGAAAAATTTCTGCGCGATTAAGCCAGCACCTCTGATCATTCGATTGGTGGCATTTTAATGAGTACCCGCAGACGCTCCGCAAGTTCGCGTTTGCGCAACAGCCCCTGCGCAACCCCCATGGTCAGGGCATACCATTCCTCGATGCCACCCAGAACCTTGGCTCCATTGGTATCCAGAAACACCACTGCGGCATGCATGCCCAAGCGTTTGTTGCCGTCGCAAAACGGATGATTCGCGGTGAGATGAAAAAGGTAGGCGGCAGCCTGATCAATCAGGTCGCGATGGATGAGATCACCAAACGCGGTCATCATCGGCTGCGCCAACGCCGATTCCAGGGCGGCCGGATTGAGCACGCCGACGTCGCCACCAAACGCTTCGATCAAGTGCTGATGCAAGCGGAGATTTTCTTCGAGGCTCAGGAAACGGGTTTCCCTCACGGTTGCGCCAACCGCTTATACGCCTCACCAAAACGGGTAATCATGGCTTGGCTGGAGCGATCAATGTCGGCCCGACGGGTGGTTTCCGCGACTGGGGTCACCAGAAGCCGATTCCCTTCGAGTCGCAACTCGACCTGGTCGTTCTCAACTCCCATAAGTTCGAGTAAGGTCTTGTCGAGGATCAACGCTTTGCTGTTGCCGACGCGGGACAGGGTCTTGAGCATGGGTCACTCCTGACCGCAGGCATAACACCGTTCGAACGGATTTGCATCATGAACGATACCGATAAGAAAATCCCCGCCTGGATCGCCCAGGACCGCGGGTATACCGACATCCTCTACACCCACCTCCGGCGCGAGCACGGGATCATCGCTAAACTCACCATTAATCGCCCCGAGGTCCATAACGCATTTACCCCGAAGACCGTGCAAGAGCTGCGTGACGCCTTGCAGCATGCCCGCGACCATGGCGAGGTCGGGGTCATCGTCCTCACTGGCGCTGGCGACCGCGCATTCTGTTCCGGTGGGGATCAGCGCGTGCGCGGCCATGGCGGCTATGTCGGCGGCCGTGATGGCGATGCCATTCCGCGCCTGAACGTGCTCGATCTCCAGCGTGAGATCCGTTCGTGCCCGAAACCGGTGGTGGCCATGGTCGCCGGCTGGGCGATTGGCGGCGGCCACGTGCTGCACGTCGTCTGCGATCTGACCATCGCCGCCGACAACGCCCGCTTCGGCCAGACCGGGCCCAAGGTCGGCAGCTTCGACGGCGGTTTCGGCGCGAGTTATCTCGCCCGCATCGTCGGCCAGAAAAAAGCCCGCGAGATCTGGTACACCTGTCGCCAATACGATGCCCAGCAGGCGCTGGACATGGGCCTAGTCAACGACGTGGTCCCCCTCGCCGAACTGGAAGCGCGCACCATTACCTTATGCGATGAGATGCTGCAACATTCTCCGCTCGCTCTGCGCTGCCTGAAATCTGCCTTCAACGCCGACTGCGACGGCCAAGCTGGCCTGCAAGAACTCGCCGGCAACGCCACCCTGCTCTTTTATATGTCCGAGGAAGGCAAAGAGGGACATCAGGCGTATTTGGAAAAACGGGCGCCAAATTTCGGCAAATTTCCTAGATTGCCTTAATTTTTACCACGGACATGTATTTTTATGCTTTATCGCTTTTGCTCTCTATGCGTGTCCTAAGTCCTAGGTCCGAGGTCCGAGGTCCGCACCAGCGTGGCATAGATTGGAAATCCCTTTGGGAGCGTTGTGTCTATGTGAGCTTCATAAGGGATTTCCATCCTTTGCCTGAAGACCTAGGACTTCGGACTGCGGACTGCGGATGTAAGATAGGGAGCGTATCATGCCTGAAGACCTAGGACTTAGGACCTCGGACGCAGGAAAGAGGTCACATTCACGAGTGAGATCTTGGTTACTCGCCACCCGCCCAAAAACGCTGGCCGCAGGTATCGTGCCGGTGCTGGTTGGTGGAGGCTTAGCGTTGGCGACGAATACGGTGTTTTCGTGGCCGCATTGGTTTGGGTGTTTGCTGGGGGCGATGTTGATTCAGATTGCGGTGAATTTTGCTAATGATGCTTTTGATGGGTTGAGTGGGGCGGATGGAGCGGATCGCCTTGGGCCGACGCGGGCGGTGGCGGCGGGATTGATTTCGGCGCGGGCGCTTTTTATTGCCACGGCGGTGATTTTGGCGTTCGCGTTGCTGATCGGGCTGTGGCTGAGTGCGCGCGGTGGCTGGCCGATTTTGGGTTTGGGATTGGTGAGTCTGGTGTGCGCGCTGGCCTATACCGGGGGGCCGTTTCCGCTCGCTCATAAAGGCCTGGGCGATGTCTTTGTGTTATTATTCTTTGGTCATTTTGCGGTGCTCGGCACGGCGTGGGTGCAGGTGGCGCCGATTCTTGCCAAAGTGCCGACGGGTTCACGCTTCGCTTTTGAATCCCGCATGGCGACCAGCGACACGTGGTGGCTGGGCCTGCCGCGCGAATGGTGGGTGGTGGCGACGGCAGTTGGCTTGCAGGCAGTCACCATTATCTGCGTCAATAATCTGCGCGATCGGGTCAGCGATGCGCGGGTCGGTAAACGGACGTTGGCGGTCCACCTGGGCGACCGCGCGACGCGGCTGTATTACGCCGGGTTACATGGCGGCGCGACAATTCTGTGGTTGGCGGCAGGCTTGAATTGGCAGCCGTGGCTGCTGCTACCTGCCGCCCTGGCAGGGCTGGGCGGGGCGGGGCTCAGCTACGGGGTTGCCCATACCACGGGGGCCGCGCTGAATGCGTATCTGGGGCGCTCGGCTGCACTGCAGGCTGCCTGTGGCTTGTCGGCGGCGGTAGTCCTCGGCACCATGGGCACGTCGTGAGAGTCACCGTCACCGAACACCTGCTGCCGCTGGTCACCCCCCTGGAGACCGCGCATGGTCCCATCACCCGGCGGGTGGTGTGGGTGGTTGCTCTGGAAGATGAAGCCGGGCGGATCGGGCTCGGCGAGGCCGCTCCGCTGCCCTCCTTTGGCGGCGAGGATCCGATGACCTGTCAGGAGGTTCTCGGCCAGGTCCTGCCCCTGCTCGATGAGGATTTCGTCCTCGGCTGGCTCGAACGCGGGCGTGCCGATGCCGCTTTGGGTCGCTGCGAACGATTATTGGCGAAGGCCCCGTGCGCCCGCAGCGCGGTGGAAGGGGCACTGATCGATCTGCTCGCGCAGCGCCAGGATCAGACCGTCGCCGAATGCTTAGCCGGTGGCCCGACCCTGGACCGTATTCCGGTCAATGCGCTGATCAGCGGCTCCCTGCCAGAAATTGAGCGCACCGCCGCCGAACGTCTGGCCGAGGGCTATACTGCGTTCAAATTGAAGGTCGGTGGTGATGTCTTTGCCGATGCGCGCCGTCTGCGTGCCCTGCGTACCGTCGTAGGCGGCGAATCCGCCATCCGGGTCGACGCGAATGGCGCCTGGGATCGCAAACAGGCGCAATTCTTCTTAGAATCGGCGCGCGAACAGCGCCTGGAATTCTGCGAACAATTAATTCATCCGGATGACCAGCAAGGCCTTGCCCTGCTGCGCAAGGCCACCGGCGTGCTGATTGCCGCTGATGAGGCTATCAAAACGCCTGCGGATGTCGCGCGCCTGGCCGCGGCGCAGGCGGTCGATTTAGTTTGTTTGAAGCCGATGTTCCTAGGCGGCTGGCGCCCCACGCACCAGGCCGCGGAATTGGCGCACTCGCATGGACTCCAGGTTATTTTAACCTCAGCCATCGATGGTTGCATCGGGCGCGCCCATGCCACCCATATGGCGGCGGCGTTGGGCTTGAATCGACATGCGCAAGGGCTGGCGACCGGCCGCTTGATGGCGGCGGATCTGACCGCCAGCCCGTTGCGGCCGGTGCGCGGATTTATTCCCCTGCCCGAGACCCCCGGCCTGGGAGTAGGCGCCCGGTCATGACCGCGGGGCTGCTGGTCCCGCAACGCGGAGGGCCAGGGCCGTGGGCGTGGCGTCTGCCGGGCTTGGGTGGCGCCCTGGCGTGGTTGCAGCAGCTCGGTCTCGGCCCAGGAGATCGCCTCACCGTCACCGCGCCGACCAGCCCCGCCCTGGTCGCACTCCTGCAAGCTGCCGCCGTGGCCGGCATCGAACTGGTCCTGACGCATGCCCGCCTGCCCCCGGCGTTGTCTGCGCAGCAGGCAGCCGCAGCGCGGGGACGTCTGGCGCCAGCCCTGCCCAGCGCCTTTCCCGAGGGCCCATGCCCCACCAACATCCGGCCCGGGGGCGCGCTGCTGCTGCACACCAGCGGCACCACCGGACCTGCGCGCCGGGTCCGCCTACCGTGGGATCGCGTGCATGCGGCCTGCGCCGCCGCCGCCGCGCACCTGAAGATGCAGGAGCGAGAAACGTGGCTCGCCTGCCTGCCTCTCGATCACGCGGGGGGAGCCGCCCTGGTTTTGCGCGCGGCCTGTGCGGGTACACCGATGCTCCTGCGCGAACGCTTCACTTTGGAGGATGTGTATCTGCCGTGGGTGCAGGCCGCCAGCCTAGTCCCGACTCTGCTGCATCGTCTCGTCGCCGCGCAGCGACCGTTACCGCAGCGGCCGCGATTCATTATCGGCGGCGCTCCGCTGGACAACATGCTGCGCCGCGCCGCCAGCGCCCTGGGCGCGCGCGTGCGGACGACTTATGGCCTGACCGAGACCTGCGCCATGGTCGCCTGCCAAACGGCTGAAAACGATCGCGAAAACAGCAGCGAAAACAGCAGCGAAAACTGTGGCCCGCTGATTCCCGGCTGGGAATTACGCCTGGATCAGCCGGACTCCCTTGGCCGCGGACGCATCCAGCTGCGCGGACCGGGTCGCTGCGCGGGCTATGACGCTGACGCCTCCACTGACGCCTCCGCTGACGCCTCCGCTGACGCCTCCGCAAGCGTCGACCCCCAATCTTGGTTGCATACCGGGGACTGGGGCCGGATGGACGCGGGGCAAATCCAGGTGCTCGGGCGCGCCGATGAGGTCATCATCAGCGGCGGTGAAAAAATCGCTCCCAGCGTGGTCGAAGCGATTTTGCTACGCCACCCGGCTGTGCGCGACGTAGCCGTGATCGGTGAACCCGATGCCGAATGGGGCCAGCGGGTGGTGGCCATCGCCGTGGCGGCGGAAGCGACGCCCGCGTTAGAAAGCGAGCTCACCGCGTGGTGCCGCGATTCACTGGCGCCGCACCAGGTGCCGCGAGCGTGGCGGTGGGTAACGAGCCTGCCGCGCAATGACCTTGGCAAATTGCAACGCCAGCATCTGCGCTGACCCGTTGCGCGGTCTATCCAGCCCCGCCAACCGGACCGGGACTCATCTCCCCAGTCTGCGACAAACCCGTTGCGCCTTCGAGATTTCCAGGCCATACTAAGCGGACATCGTCCGCGACCCGGACGTCGGAGTGTAGGCGTGAGCATCGATCCCCATCAGTTGGTCCATGACGTCCGTGGCGGCATCCATGCCATCGCCTTTGCCCTGGATGATGGTGGCAAAGCGCACCAAGAATTCGTCCGGCGCTTTTTCGCCAATGATTTTTTGACCGCTACCGCCGAGATGAATGTCCTGGTCGTTGACCTGACTGGCGTCACCAGCCTGGACTCTTCGGCCCTGGGCCCGCTGGTGCAGAAACTGCGCGATGTCCAAGAGCGCCAGGGCGCCATGGCTTTGGCGGGGGTGCTGGCGCCGGCCCTGCGCGAGATCTTTGCCCTGACCCGCTTCGACAAGGTCTTTCGCCTGTTCCCGACCCGCGAGACGGCCATCCAGGCCCTGGCGACGCCCGCCGCGAAGTAACGCGCGGGCACGCACACCGGCGCCCCTACACAGATCTCTCGGCGAACCGCTAAACATGGCCGACCATTTGGGATGAGCGGGCCTCGTGAACCCCTCCCGGTAGAAACGGCAGGCCCTGACCTCGTCCCGGCGCTCGCGATCCCGCCCCGCCAATGGACACTTGCCAAGCGCAAATGACCACCATACTGCCCCACCCGCGAGGTTGAACTCTATGTCCCTGATGATCCGCCTGTCCCGTATCGGTCGCCTGCATCGGCCCTACTACCGCATTGTCGCCATCGACAAGCGCTGCCACCGCGAAGGCAAGACCAACGAGATCCTGGGTTCCTACGATCCGCTGCGCGCCGACAAGACTGTCGATGTGCAGATGGAACGGGTCGCCGCTTGGCTCAGCCAGGGCGCCGAAATCAGCCAAGCCGTGTCCTCGCTGCTCAAGCTGAACGGCTACGCCGTGCCGGCCAAGGCCGCCAAGGTCAAGCATAAGCGCAAGACCCGCAAGGGTGACGGCAAGACCTGGGTCGCGCCCTCGCGCCGCGCCCTGGTCAAGCACGCCAAGAAGGTCAAGACTGTCCGTAAGGCTGACACTGCTGCCAAGCTTGAGGCCCGCAAGGCCGCTGCCGCGCCGGCCGAAGCGCCCGCCGCCGAGTAAGCGCCCGCGGCCGAATAAGCGCCTGCCAGTGCCGACGCATCAGTACACCTGACTGTCGAAGCCGAATACCATCGCTGCCACACCCGTGGCCGCTGTCCCTGCTGATTCCTTCAGACACCTCAGGTTTTCACCTGGGGTGTCGGTTTTTTCTGCGGTCATCACACCAGGACAGGACGGACCAGATAGACGATGCCGGTGACCACGCCCCCTTCCCCCACGATCGGGGCGGCCTGCAAGTCGACCATCTGGGTTCCTACCGCCACCAAGGCGGCAATGGTGGTCGATCCCGAGTGCCCCGCCAGAACCTCGGTCACCAGTTCGCTGAGGCGCACCACCCCGCCCGCCCCGCACAGGGCGGCCATGCCGATGCGTTGGCATTCCTGCAGGGAACAACCGAGTATCCGCGCATAAGCGGGATTGGCGAATTCAACCCGGCTGCGCCGGGGATCCGCATCGGGTGTGGCGATCAACATCGCCTCGGGCAAGGCCGTAACCGCACTCTCCAAGAGCCGCAGAGACTGTTCCGCACGCTGCCGCTGCATGATCTGCGATTCCAAATCGTCGCGCTGCGCTTCGATTTCGCCGGTGCGCTGCTGCACCTGCACTTCGAGGGTCTCATTGAACGTACGTAATTCCTGATCGCGCTGCGCCATGGCATTGCGCATCTCATGAAAAGCCTGGGCAAGACGGCCTAACTCATCACTGCCGCGCCCGCTGATTTCACAGGTATAATCGCCCTGGGTCAAACGCCCGCTGGCATACATCAATTCGTCCAGGCGCCGTGCCCAGCGCTCGATAATGACCGTGATCACCGCCAAGGTCCCCAGCACGATGACCGCGAACGCAATCTCGCTGGCCGCACGCTGATGCACGGTAGCCGAGATGGTATCGCTGATGCTGGTGCGCAGATCGACCGAGACATCCTTGGAAAGATCGTCCAGACGTCCCTCCAGGGCCTTGCCCTCGGCATCAAGCGAGGCCGCGCGTAGTAAGAGATCGGCACCGATTTCGCCATTCGCCAAAAGACCGTAGGCGGCGCTGGCAGCGCGGGCATAGGCAGCAAGATCGGTGACCAACGTGTCCGCTTGCTGGCGACGCTGCGCATTCACGTCCCCCGCGACCAGGATCTCTTCCAAGGCCAGACGGACCTCAGCCGCAATCGAATCCGCCCGTCGCAAGGCGTCCGCATCGCCGACGACCACCGCATCCTGATAGGCAAACAGCTGGCGTTTGAAGTCAGCCTGGGCCGCTTGCGTCCGTTGCGCCGCCGGAAATACCACGCTCACCGTTCTCTCCAGCAGTGCCTCATTGCGACGCGAAAGGACGGAGTTCAAAGCCACGGTTGCCAAATACCCGATGACGAGCGCCCCGATGCAGAGCCAAAAAGTAGTCGCGATACGCATGGGTAATCCAGCCAGGATACCTTGTGAAGCGGGTCGCTCGCAAGTGACTCTTGACGATCGCGCAGCTTCGGAGGTACAATTTTGCGTCCACCCTCATCCCAGCTTTCCGTACCTCGTTCCCCTCATCTGTTTGACGGCAACGGCCGGGGCCATGGATTGGCCTGCGGTTGATGTCCATGGTTTCGTCAGCCAAGGATACCTGTACACGACCGGCAATACATTCATCGAACAGAGCGAAGATGGGACCTTTGCTTATAACGAAATTGGCATCAATATTGGCAGCCAAGTCACCGATCAGCTTCGCATCGGGGCCCAGATCTTCGCCTATGAACTTGGCGATTATGGCAACAATACGTTAATCGTAGATTGGGCCTATGCCGATTATCGCCACAATGATGCATTTGGCCTGCGCCTGGGCCGGTACAAGCTCCCGCTGGGCATGTACGGTGAAATGCTTGACCTCGATCTCGCATTCACCGCCGTCCTGATGCCGCAAGCCGTTTATGATGCGCGCTACCGGGAACTCTATGGCGGTTTGAATGGGGCTCAAATGTACGGCATTCTTCCCCTGGGAGCCGGGGGAAACCTCGAATATCAAGCCTTTGTGGGAACCACGAACATTGAAAATGACGGTTACCTGGCCGATCAGTTCACGCAGGGGCCGAACCCATTAAGCAATGTTGAGAGCATCGAGATCGGCACCACCTATGGCGCCACCCTCAATTGGCGGGCGCCACTTCCTGGACTGCGTCTTCATTTCTCGTCGCTGATCTCCAATGATCTGGATGTCAGCGGGAATGTTTCCGTAGCCGTCCCCAATCCGCCCTTGACCTTCGCCTTCGACCTTCGCCTTCGACCTGCCAACTACGTCCCATGTGAAAAATTTCTCCATCATCTCGTTCGGCAGTGAATATAGCGCCGATCGGCTCACGCTCGCTGCTGAATATCGGGTTCTGCAAGGCAGCGTGGATATCGAAATCGATTCCACCTCCGTCGGCGGCGGCATCGTCAGGGCGAATCAGGATATTCACAGTGATGGCGGGTACCTCCTGGCCGCCTACCGACTCAACGACGCCTGGGAAATCGGCTCCTATTACGGTATCTATTTCAGTGATCGCAATGACCGTGATGGCGACCGCTATGCCGGAACCGGGACCGACCGCGCGCGCGCTTGGCAGAGGGATCTTGCCCTGACGGTGCGTTGGGATGTCAATCCATCCTGGATCGTGAAATTGGAAGGCCATTATCTTGATGGCACCGCGATGCTTTCCCCTGGGATGAACGAAGACGGATGGACTCGTCATTGGTTCCTGTTCGCCGCAAAAACCACTCTGAGCTTCTGAGAGGACATTCCGTGCGCTGTCTTCTCATTTCGCTCCTCTTGTCTGGAACCATGGCGGCCGCCTCGGCTGCCGAGATATTCATCGTCCATCCTGACCTGCAATCGGTCTCTTTAAGTGCAGCTGATATCGCGGAAGTCCTGCACGGTCGCCGCACGACTTGGCCGAATGGTGTGCCCATTGCCTTGATCGCCCTGGAAGACCAGTCCTCAGCGACCATGACGACCATCCTCAAGGAATTCGCTCGTAAATCACCGGCGCAGTTCCTCGCGTACTGGAAAAGACAGGTTTTCACCAGCAAGGGCGCCATGCCCCGCATCGCCACCAATGAAGTCGAAATGCTGACGCTGGTCAGCTCGATTCCGGGCGCCCTAGGATTCATCGACGACCGTCAACTCACCGAGGCAGTGCGGGCCTTGACCATTCGTTAATTGATGCAAGCGAAATGGGCAGCTGAGGTTGACCGCCGCAGAGGTCGCGATTGATCCCGTCAATCAACGGGCGCCGCCACCCGTTCGCGTTTGGCGGGCAGGCCCGTTAAAATCGTTTCTGCCAGGCGCAGGCCATCTAGCCCGGCCGAAACGATGCCGCCGGCATAGCCTGCACCTTCGCCAGCGAGATAGAGGCCGGGCAAGGACGACGCCAGAGTCGCTTCATCGCGATCGAAACGCACGGGACTGGAGACCCGAGTCTCGATGCCAACCAAGCTGCCCTTGGTCATGAAACCTGGCACCACCCGTTCAAAATGAACCAGCGCCGCACGCAGGGCCTGCACCGTTGCTGGCGGCAATAATTGATCAATGCGACCCGGACGCACGCCCAACGCGTAGGAACTGCGCTCCACCTTGGGCCCGGTTTCCCCGCGCATGAAGGCGGTCGAGCGCTGAGCGGGACAGGTATAATCGCCGCCACCCGCGGCAAAGGCCGCCTGTTCCATGGCATCGACCAAGGCGAATCCGGCCAAGCCATCGCTGTCGTAGTCGACCGGCTGATTGACGATCAGGCCGGCGTTGGCGAAACCGCTGGCCCGGGCGAAGCGCGACATGCCATTGGTCGATAATTGCTTGGGCTCGGAGGTGGCGCAGAGGATCTCACCCCCCGGGCACATACAAAACGTCGTCACGCTGCCCGCAGCTGCCCGGGGCGGTCGGCTGACCAGGCTGTATTCAGCCGCACCGAGCAGATGTTTGGGTAACGTGCAGCCATGCTGACCGAGATCGATCAACTCCTGATCGTGTTCGATGCGACAGCCGAGCTGAAAACCCTTGGCGCGATGCGCAATACCGCGGCGGGCCAAGGTGACAATCAGATCACGGGCGCTGTGCCCAGGTGCCATCACCACCAACGGAGCTGCCAGGCGCTCGCCATTAGCCAACACCACGCCGGAACACCGACCATTCTCTTCGCTGATGTCAACAACCGAACTTTGCCACTGAAAGCGCCCGCCCCATTGTTCGATTTTCGCCCGCAGGCGTTTGCACATGTGCGGCAATAAATCGCTGCCGATATGGGGATGATGTCGCCACAGAATGTGGCGCGGAGCGCGCGCTTCGACAAAGGCTTCAAGCAGGAAGCGCATCCGCCGGTCTTTGGTGCGGGTATACAACTTCCCGTCGCTGTACGTCCCTGCGCCTCCTTCGCCGTAGAGATAATTGGAGTCGGGATCTAAAACCCGGCTGTTGTGAAAACGGCCGAGATCCGCGGTACGGGAATCCGCATCGACGCCACGATCAAGAATGATCGGTTCCAGTCCGTGCGCGGCGAGCAAATAGGCCGCCATGATTCCTGCTGGCCCGGTGCCGACGACCAGCGGATGCTTGGGCAGGCCTTCCCGCAATTTTAGATGCCACAGCCCGTCGTCATAGCGCGGTGGATCCGTGCCGACATGGAGTCCCGGCCCTTCGCTGACCGGACTGTCGCGGCGGACTTGGACCGCGAGCTGATAAATATATTTGAGCTGCGGTTTTTTGCGCGCATCCAGGCTGCGGCGATCGATCGCATACGAGCGCACGTCGGCTTCAGGAATGCGCAGACGCTTGGCGATCCACGGCCGCAGCGAATGGTCCAGGGACTGCACGGGCGCGTCGGCCAGCCCGTTCAACGGCACTTCCAACTGGTCGACGGTGACGACCTGGCTGTCAGCGGCGTCGGCGGTCAGAGAAAGGCGGTCCAGCGGCATGGGGCGAGGGCAGTCAGGGATCGGGAAAATGCTCGCGCTGATTCACCACCGCAGGCGCGGGGGCACTTCAGCGATAGATCGGGAAGCGGTCGCACAGCGCGCGTGCGGCCTCTTTGACCTCGGCAAGGATGGTTTCGTCACCACTGGCCTTGAGAGCACGGTCGATGAGCCGGGCCACCTCGGTGCATTCGGCTGGGCCGAATCCGCGCGAGCACACCGCCGGGGTGCCGATGCGGATACCCGAACCCTTTTGCGCAGGCTGGGTGTCGTAGGGGATCAGGTTTTTATTCACCGTGATGCCGACGTCGTGCAAGAGGTCCTCGGCTGCCTTGCCGTCAATGCCGAAACTCATCACGTCGAGACTGAAGAGATGGTTGTCGGTACCGCCCGACACCACGCGCCAGCCCATCGACATGAAGGTATCGGCCATGGCCTTGGCTGAGGCCTGCACATTGGCCATGTATTCACTGAATTCGCCGGTCAACGCTTCGCCAAAGGCCACAGCCTTAGCGGCGATGACGTGCATCAGCGGTCCGCCTTGAATGCCGGGGAAGATCCGCGAATTGACTTTCTTCGCCAGCTCGGGTGAGCGGGTGAAAATCATCCCACCGCGCGGACCACGCAAGGTCTTGTGAGTGGTGGTGGTAACGAAATCGGCGTGGCCAAAGGGCGAGGGATGCAGGCCAGCCGCAATCAGCCCGGCGATATGCGCCATGTCGACCAACAGCAGCGCATTCACCTTTTTCGCAATGGCGGCGAAGCGAGCAAAATCGAGAGTGCGCGAATAATTCGAGGCGCCGGCGATGATCAGTTTCGGTTGGAATTCGAGCGCGATGCGTTCGACCTCCTCGTAGTCGATGGTCTGGCCTTGTTCGGTGACGCCATACGATCCGATGGTGTAATCCAGGCCGGAAAAATTGAGTTTGTAGCCATGGGTCAGGTGGCCGCCGTGATCCAGCGACATGCCCAGGACCTTGTCGCCCTTGACCAGTCCGGCCGCCATATACACGGCCATATTGGCCTGTGAACCGGAATGCGGCTGCACGTTGACTGCGTAATCGGTCTTGAACAGTTTTTGTGCGCGGACGATGGCCAGGCGCTCGGCCTCGTCGACACATTCACAGCCGCCGTAATAGCGCTTACCGGGATAGCCTTCGGCATATTTGTTGGTCAACAGCGAACCCTGGGCCTCGATGACCGCGGTCGAAACAATGTTTTCCGACGCGATCAGTTCGATGGTATGCTGCTGGCGCTCAGCCTCGGACGCGACGATGCGGGCCAGCTCGGGATCGCTCTGGGCCAGGGTACGGGGGGCTGTGTGGCGGTAGACAGTCTGCGTTGACATGGGAAGGCGCAGTGTCGCCCGAACGCTGGCCGAGCAAGGGACCTTATGGGCAATCTTGCGCTATCGGCAGCCTGCGGGGAATCAGCCCTTGAGCCCGCACCCCGTCCGCCATCCTGGCCAACCTTTCCCCAACGCATTACCAAGGATGACGTATGACTGCGACTGCTGACGCCGGTGTGATCGGTATGGCCGTGATGGGCCGCAACCTGGCCAAGAACATCGAATCCCGCGGCAATACCGTCGCGCTCTACAATCGCACCTGGGCGGTGACTCAGGAGGTCATGCAGTGGGAGCACGCGCAGGGCGCGCGCTTTGTCCCGTGCAAAGAGCTCAAGGATTTCGTCGCCGCGATAAAACGCCCGCGCCGCATCATTATCATGGTCCAGGCCGGCAAAGGCACCGATGCGGTGATCGAACAGATCGCCCCACTGCTGGAAGAAGGCGACATTCTGGTCGACGGCGGCAATGCCCACTGGGCCGACACCGATCGTCGCAACGCCCTGGCCAAGCAGTGGAAATTCCACTTCGTCGGCATGGGCGTTTCGGGCGGTGAAGAAGGTGCGCGCATCGGGCCTTCGATCATGCCCGGCGGCGACCGCGCAGCGGTCGACAAGCTGATGCCGATCTTGACTGCGATCTCGGCCAAGGTCGGCAAGGACAATCAGGAACCCTGCGTGACCTGGTGCGGCGAAGGCTCCGCCGGGCACTTCGTCAAGATGGTGCACAACGGCATCGAATATGCCGATATGCAGATGATCGCCGAAGTCTATGACCTGCTCCACCGCGGCTTGCAGATGCCGCACGATCAATGCGCGCAGACCTTCCGCACCTGGAACGAAGGCGAACTCGGCAGCTTCCTGATCGAACTCACCGGCATCATCGCCGATCGCAAGGACAGTGATCCCAAGACCCTGGCCAAGGATCCCGACGCCTTCCTGTTCGACGCCATCCGCGACAGCGCCGGGCAAAAGGGCACCGGCAAGTGGACCACCGTCGCCGCCCTGGAAGTCGGCGTGCCGATCCCGTCGATCACCGCCGCCGTCGATGCGCGGTTGATCTCATCCTTGCAGAAGGAGCGCCTGGTTGCTGCCAAAGCGACCAAAAAGCTGATCAAGCGCAAAAAGCGCATCAAGCTGGCGATTGACGAATTGGCCAACGCGCTCTACAGCGCCAAAATCGCCGCCTATGCCCAGGGCATGTGTCTGATCAAGGCAGCTTCGGAACAACACAAGTACCACACCGACATTGGTAGCATCCCTGCCATCTGGCGCGGCGGTTGCATTATTCGCGCAGTGTTCTTGGATCGCATCACCACCGCTTTCAAAAAGCAGCCGGATCTGGCCAACCTCGTGGCCTCCGAAGAATTCGTCGGCGAAGTCGCCCGCACTTTGCCTGCTCTGCGCAAGGTCATCGCCACCGCCAGCCTCGCCGGCATCCCGGTGCCTGCCCTGTCGGCCTCATTGGCCTACATGGAAAGCTACACCACCGCCCGCCTGCCCGCCTACGTTATTCAAGCCCAACGGGACGCCTTTGGCTCGCACACCTATGAACGCCTCAAAAAGCCGGGGACGTTCATTCACACGGAATGGTTGGGTTGATATTGAAACGACTGCGAGCCAAGGCGACTTGGCTCGCAGTCGTTTCAATGTCCTAGGTCCGAGGTCCGAGGTCCGAGGTCCTAGGTCTTGTGGGACAGATCAGCTTGTAAATTTTGATCAGTTTAGGGTTTAAAAATCGCGAGTGATCCCGCATAGAATTCGAGGACATAGGACATAGGACATAGGACATCGACCAAGGAAATTGAGAAAATGCATATAGTCATCATCCCCGGCACCAACCGCACCGGGAGTCTTTCTATCTTGCTCGCCCAGCATGCGGCCAAGGACTATGAAGCGATAGGCCACACGGTCGATGTACTGCTGCTGGATCTGGAGCCGGATTATCTGGCGGGATCGGCGTATAAGGAGCCGACGCCGGCGATCACGGCGCGGGTGCAGCGGTTTCTGGCGGCGGATGGGGTGGTTTTTGTCGTGCCTGAATATAACGGCAGTTTTCCGGGCATATTGAAATTGTACCTCGATACCTTGCCCTATCCGCAGGGCTTCGATCGCCGTCCGTGTGCGTTCATTGGTCTGGCCGCGGGGCAATTCAAAGGGCTGCGTGCGGTCGAACATCTGCAAGGCGTCGCCGGCTATCGCAACGCGCTGATGTATCCGAATCGTCTATTCATTGGTGAGGCCTGGAAGCAGTTCACCCCCGAGAAAACCCTCGGCGATCCGGAATTGGCCAAACGCCTGCTGGCCCAGGCCAAAGGCTTCGTGCGTTACATTGAAGGCACGGCGCAATTGCGCGACGACGCGACCTGACCCACCGATTTTCTCAACCGCAGGCAATTATCTCACTTCTGTAATTTTCCCCAGGCGCGTCCTTTTCGCCGGGGCGCAACGTAATCCTTTTTGTTTAGCCGGCGCGGGCGACGGGTACGGCGACGGCCAATAAACGGCCCTCGGCGTCACGGCCATGCACGAAGCAGCGCACGTGGCGCTGATGCAGGCGCTCTCGCAATTCGCTGACGGCGGTCGCTGCCGGCGCACTTTCGACCGCCAGCCCGACTAGGCGCACGACTTCGCAGGCTTGGTAGCGCTCTAACTGAGCCGGTGTGGGCCGCAGCAAATTGAGATCGATGGTGCGGCCATCGACGATTTCGCGGACGTAGCCTTCGAAGACATCCAAGGCTTTGGTCACCGGTCGGTCGGCCCGCAAACGGGGTTGACTATGCCCCAAGGGACGGCGTTTCCTGGGGCTGATGGCGACAGTGGTCATGCCGTTCGTATTGCACACATGGTGCCAATCCCTTACAGGATTGCGAAACGCGCCTTAACATGCTTTTGATACATGAGTTAGAGCGAAGGCGATGGAATTGGCGCACGCTCCTGCGAGTGGCAATCTGCACGATGCACTCTGGAAATCGGGCATAATGCCCGAGCTACGTACTCGCCCACGCTCATCCAAGAGGGCTCTAGACTTTGAGTCGTTTCCGTTTGCGGTAGAGGGTCGAGGCGTCGACACCCAGGATCCGCGCAGCGTCTTCGAGCGACGCGGTCCGCTCCAAGATCCGCTGCAAGTGCGCGGCTTCGATATCGGCTAGCGAATGATTGCCGCCGACCTGCATGGCCTGACTGCCTGCCCCCTGCTGCAGCATGCGCTCAGGCAGATCGCCGACGGTGATCGTGGTCCCGGTGGCAAAGACCACGGCGCGTTCGATCGCATTGCGCAATTCGCGGACATTGCCGGGCCATTCATAGCGCATCATCAGCCGCGCCGTGCGTTCGTCGATGCGGATCGGCTTGCGCCCCGCCTGAGCAGAAAAGAAGGCGGCGAAGCCTTCGGCCAAGGCCAGCACATCGCCAGGACGTTCGCGCAAGGGCGGAACTTTGACCTCCACGACGCTCAGGCGGTAATACAGATCTTCACGAAATTCACCTACTTTTACCGCTGCTTCGAGGTCGCGATTGGTCGCTGCAACCACGCGCACATCGGCGTGTCGAGTGCGATTTTCGCCGACCCGTTCGAATTCACGGTCTTGCAGGAATCGCAATAATTTCGCCTGCAAGGTCGGACGGATCTCACTAATTTCATCCAGAAATAAGGTGCCGCCTTCGGCGGCCTCAACCCGGCCGGGCTGGTCGCGGACCGCGCCGGTAAAGGCACCGCGGGCATGGCCGAATAATTCGCTGGCGAGCAGATCCTCGGACAAAGTCGGGCAATTCACCACGACAAATGGGCGTTTGGCGCGCTGGGAACTGTCGTGGACGGCGCGCGCCAGCACGCCTTTGCCGGTGCCGCTTTCGCCGCGCAATAACACAGTGGTATCGCCGCCAGCAGCCTTGCCGACGGTAGCAAGGGCACTACGCATCGCCGGGGAGCTGGTGGTCAGATCGGTACCGGGCACTTCGCTACGCAGGCGCAATTCGAGATCTTCCAAGCGCTGCTGCAGATGACGACGATCTAGGGCCTGTTCGACCAACAAGCGGATCTGATCGGAAGTAAACGGCTTGGTCAGATAATCGCGGGCCCCGCGGCGCATGGCCTCCACTGCGGTATCAATGGCGGCGTGCGCGGTAACCAGGACCACCCACAATTCGGGTCGTTCGATGAGCATATCGCTGAGCAGGTCCAGGCCGTTGCTTTCGCCGAGCATCAGATCGAGGAAGACCAGATCGGGATGGACGCGTTCAATCGCCGCCAGGGCACTGGGGCCATCACCAACCGCGGTGACCTTGCAGCCCATATCCTCCAACGCTGCTGCCATCAGGCGCTGGGCGAGGGGTTCATCATCGGCAACAACCACATGAATGCTCATCTGTCGAGGACTCTAAGGGGGTCATCGTGCAAAATGCAAGTGGCATTCACCGTTTCTGAACCTTCCACGCCAGGGTCGCCCTCTTGCCGAACCGGCAAAAATGAGGCTATACTAAGCGGAACTTCTCACCGGCATGGATCGCCCCGCTCTCATCCCCCTCCTTCCCGCCGCGGGCGCTGCCTGCGCGGGAATCCTGACGTTGACCCTCGAACAACCGTGGTGGGGCGGGGTCGCCGCAATCGGGGTGGGCCTGGGACTGGCTTGGGCGACTTTGTTTCCACGCCGCAACGCCAACCAGCTGCACCTGGCTGTCCGCGCCGGTTCGGAGCGCCTGCAAGCGCTCAATACCTTTCAGCAGGCGATCCTGCACGCGACCGACTTGGCGATCCTAGCTACTGGGCCGGACGGGCGCATCCGCAGCAGCAATCCGGCCGCCGAGGCCTTGTTCGGGTATGCCACCGAAGAATTGCAGACCCGCACCTTGGCGCAGCTCATCAATCCAGCTGAATTGCCGGGCCACCATGCCTTTGCCACCCTCACCGCCGCTGCAGTTGCGCGCGGGCAGGACGAGTGCGAATGGACCTGCCGCAACAAAGACGGCGCCCCACGGCCCCTGCGCCTAGCGATCACCGCCCTGCGAGACGATGATACCGGCATTCTCCTGGGCTTTTTGATCGTCTGCACCGACCTGCGCGAACGGCGGCGTCTGGAAGATCAGCTCGAACGGTTTTTCACCCTGTCTTTGGAATTGCTCTGTCTCGCGGACAAGGATGGTCGCTTCGTCCGCGTCAATCCGGCCTGGACCATCTATCTCGGTTGGAGCCAAGAGGAATTGCGCCGCAAACCTTTCCTGGAATTCGTCCACCCCCAAGACCGCGCTTCCACCCAGGCAGAATTGGCCTCGTTACAGACCGGAGGATTCCGTCTGGGATTCGAACACCGCTTTGCCCACAAGGATGGCACGTGGCGCCATCTGCGCTGGTCGGCGGCAGCCGACCCCACCAATGGCATGGTTATCGGCGCAGCGCATGATGTTTCCGCCGAATTGGAAACTGAACACGCGCTCCGTTCAGCCAAAGAACAGGCCGAGCTGCTGGCGCGGACCAAATCCGATTTCCTCGCCACCATGAGCCATGAAATCCGCACGCCGCTCAATGGCATCGTCGGAATGACCAGTCTGCTCCTGGATTCCGAACTGGCCTCACGCCAGCGCGACTATGTCGAAACCGTACGCTCGTGTTCGGACAGCCTGCTCGCCCTCATAAATGACATTCTCGACTTTTCCAAGATCGAAGCCGGCTATCTGGAGCTAGAAGATGTTGATCACGATCTCCGTCAAACCATTGAAGAGGCCGTGCACTTGTTCGCTGAACGCGCTCAGGCCAAGGGCCTGGAATTGACGTGTTCTATTGCCGGTGATGTGCCGCTCGCCCTGCACGGCGATCCCGGTCGCCTGCGTCAGATCGTGGTCAACCTGGCTGGCAACGCTGTCAAATTCACCGAGCGCGGCGAAATCGCGGTTGCCGTGGTGAGCGATGAGATCGCCAATCGTGAGCATCCGCAACCCGGCATTCATCACGTGGTGATCTCCGTTCGTGATTCCGGCATCGGCATTGATGCCAAGACCTTGCCGCATCTGTTCCAACCATTCAGCCAAGCAGACGCGAGCACTACCCGGCGCTTCGGCGGCACTGGCCTGGGTCTGGCCATTTCGCGCCGTCTGGCGGGCCTGATGGGTGGGACCATCGAGGTCGACAGCCTGCCGGGTACGGGCAGTACCTTTCGCTGCCGACTGCCGTTACGCACCCGGATCCCGTCCAGCAGCGGTCTGCACGCGGCGCCAGAATTACTCGATGCGCGGGTGCTGGTGGTCGATCCGCATCCCACCGCTCGCGCTGGGCTGGTCGATCTGCTTACCAGCTGGGGCCTGGCGGTGCAGGCAGCGGACAGTGGGCCGGAAGCCTTGCTGGTTCTGCGCGCCGCCGCGGCCGCGCATAGCCACTTCCACCTCGTATTGATCGATTGGAATTTACCCGACGGCGATGGCCTGACCATGGCGCAGACGATCGCGAACGATGCTGAATTATCGCGTACCGCGGCGGTAGCGATGACCCCGATTGCCAGTCCCGTCCATGAAGACCGCCTGAGTGCGCGCGGGCTGGTCGGCTGTCTGACCAAACCGATCCGCCAGGTGCCACTCTACGAAAATCTGGTCCAGCATATTCTTGGTCGCGAACGTCCATCGTCGGGACAGCGCCACCGGGTGACCGGCCGCAACCTCAGCGGTCGCGTTCTGATCGCCGAAGACAACGCGGTCAATCAGCGTGTCGCCTTGGCGCTGTGTACGCGCCTGGGCCTGCGAGCCGATGCGGTCGGCGATGGCCTGGAAGCCGTGCAAGCATTGGCCCGCGCCCCCTACGACGTGGTCCTGATGGATTGCCAGATGCCGGAAATGGACGGCTTTACCGCCACCCGCGAAATCCGGCGCCGCGAGCGCCACTTGCAGCAGCGAACCCCAATCATTGCGTTGACCGCCAACGCGATGAACGGCGATCGTGAGCGCTGCCTGGAAGCAGGCATGGACGATTATCTGTCCAAGCCCATTCGCCTGGAGGGTCTGCACGACATGCTGTCACGCTGGCTGCCAGCCGACAGCGAAGCCCTCTCGTCATCTGCGTCACCCGCTCTGGAGGCAGTACCCGTGCCTGATCCTGATTTTGATCCGACCGTCTTGCAACGTCTGGGCGAAGAACTTGGTAGTGACGCTGCGGCAGTCCTGCGCGATATCATCGAACAATTTCTGCTCGACGCCCCCGATGGCCTCCACGCAGTGCAGCAGGCGATGCAGGGACAGGACGCCACGGCCCTGACCGCCGCCGCCCACCGGCTGAAAGGCCAGGCCCTGACCCTGGGGTGCACACGTGTGGCCACCTGCTGTGCCGGCACCGAGCACGCTGCCCGTAATGGCCAACTGCCCGCCGCCCGGGCCACCGCTGGGGAATTGCCCGTCTTGTTGAACACTGCCTGCACGCGCCTGCGCATCTTTCGGGAATCCCTGGCGACACCGTGAGCACCGATCGGCTGCCGCGAAGCACGCCGCAGGCCGGCACCACCACCCGCGCGGCAGTCCGTGGCGACGGTGAATTGCCGCCGATCGGCCCCTATCATTGTGTGCGACGGTTGGGTGCAGGTGCCTCGGGGGCCGTGTTCGTCGCCATTGACAGCCGCGATCAGCGCCGCGTCGCGCTGAAAGTCTTGCGCCACCGCGAAGGGGCCGACGAGGAAAATCGCCAGCGTTTCCTGCGCGAATGCGCGCACGCACGCACGGTCCATCATCCCAACGTGGTCGAATTTTTCGATTCCGGCTGGGATGGTGACCAATGCTATCTTGCCACGGAATTATTGAACGGCGGCGATGCCGCCGCCTTATGCCGGCGCTATCCGCGTGGCATGCCCGCAATCATGATCGCGGCGATTGGGCGCGACTGTGCGCGCGGCCTGGGGGCGATCCACGCGGCCAAGTTGATCCACCGCGACATCAAACCCTCGAACATATTTCTCGGCTCGACGGGACTCGCCAAGCTCGGCGACCTGGGGCTGTCCCGCCATCTGCAGCACAGCACCGATCTGACCGTGCATGGCCATCTAGTTGGTACCCCGGAATTCATGGCCCCCGAACAGGCCCTGGCCGAAGAGGAACTCGATCCTCGCGCCGATATCTACGGCCTGGGCGCATCACTGTATTATTTCGCGACCGGGCGCTCGCCTTTTGAGGGCGGCAGCGCGTGGGCCATCCTTGCCCAGCTGATTAACGATCCGTTTCCCGATCCGCGCATCTTGAATACCTCGATTCCGGATGCACTCGCCCAGGTCATTCTCAAGGCCAGCGCCAAAGATCGCGCGCAGCGTTATGAAAATGCGGGAGCCCTTACCGATGCATTGGAGCAGGTGCTGTCCGGAAGCGGCAAACGGCCTTCCGGCCGACGCTTGACTATTGATCCCGACGGGGCGCCGCGCCATGTGCTGATTGTCGACGATGATCCGATCATACGCCGCGTCTATCGCAGTCGTTTTGAACTCGACCGCTTGAGCGTCGACGCTGCGGACAGCGGTGCGCAGGCCATACGCTCGGCGCAAAGCCGCCGTCCCGATCTCATCCTCCTGGATCTGATGCTGCCCGATGGTGATGGGTTGGCCATTCTCAAACAATTACGTGCGATTCATGGCCTGGCCACGGTACCAGTGGTGGTTTTCTCCAACGCCTTCGAAGAGGAGCAGCACGAGCTGGCCAAGGTCGCCGGCGCCGCGCGGGTGCTGTCCAAGACCGGATGTTCCCCACGCTTTGTTTCCCATCTGGTTCTGGAATTGCTGGCCCAAGCCAGCGGGAAAAAGGACGCCGGCCCCGCTGTCTCTGTCGCAGGCGGTGTCGCTGCAGAAGGCGCGCCAGACGGCGCTCCCGCAGCTGCGCCCGCCGCCGAGCCGATCGAGGCGGAAACGACGCGCGTCGATATTCCTCTGACCCAATTGCGCCCGCTGGCAGAAGCAGGGCTGCTGCGCCTGTTGCTGCATCTGCGCGATCTTGAAGCCGACGATCGCATCGACCAGCGCCAACGCATCCTGCGTGAATTCGCTGGGACTGCGCATGGTCTCGCTTCCGCCGCCGGACTGGTCCAGCATGCAGGCGCGGCGCTGCTGGCGGCAGCAGCGGAACAACTCGCGCATCAATTATTGGAATGGCCAGATCGCATCACCGCGTCTGCCCGGCGCACCTTGACCCAGGCGGTGCTCGCCTTGCGCAGTGTGATCCCGACCCTGGGCCAACCTTCGAGCATGCCGACCGGCAAAGCCCTGGTTGTCGATGACGATCCAACCAGTCTGCGTCTGGCCTGTCAGGCCCTGGAAAAGGTCGGCATCACCGGCATCCCCCACACCGATCCCCAAGCGGCCCTGCGTGGTCTGGAGCAAGAGGAGATCTGCCTGGTTCTTACCGACGTGATGATGGCCGGCATGAACGGCGTCCAATTCGCCACCAAAGTCCGCAACCTGCCTGCCTACCGCCAAGTGCCGGTCATCTTCGTCACCGCCGTCGCCGACTTCCGCGAGCGCCTTGGTGCTATCGGCGGCCTCCGTCTCGACGCCATTGCCAAACCGTATTTGCTGATTGAATTGGCAACGAAAGCGCTTGCAGCTCGGTTGGGTTAACATTTCTTACGCATTCAGCCAAGCAATCCCGTTTTGTGCGGCGATTCTGGTATGCGGCCGTCCTGCGTCCTGCGTCCTGCGTCCTACGTCTTCGATAGAGATACGAACCCACCTGTCTGGCGATGGTCAACAATCCATTGGATACTGCCCCCACCTCATTTTTCGCTCCCGTCTCGTACGCGCAGGTGCGAGGACGCAGGACGCAGGACGCAGGACGAAAATGCCTATTTCAGCTGCAACTTCGCAAAAGATCCGAGTCGTGCTGACGGACATCGCCTGGCGCACGGCTATACCATCGAAACGAAACTCTCCTTGGGCACGAATACCCCCGCATACGATTGCGAGGACGCAGGACGCAGGACGCAGGACGAAAATGCCTATTTCAGCTGCAACTTCGCAAAAGATCCGAGTCGTGCTGACGGACATCGCATGGCGCACGGCTATACCATCGAAACGAAACGCTCCTTGGGCACGAATACCTCCGCATACGATTGCGAGGACGCAGGACGCAGGACGCAGGACGCAGGACGCAGGACGCAGGACGCAGGACGCAGGACGAAAATGCCTATTTCAGCTGCATTTTCACAAAGTCCCCTAGCCTCGCCAACCTATGATGAATACGAAAAATCCGCATGTGTATGATGTCGTGGTCATCGGTGGCGGCCATGCGGGGATTGAAGCGGCGGCGGCGGCGGCGCGGCTGGGATGTCGCACAGCGATGGTCTCGGGAAACCTCGATACGATCGGGAAAATGAGCTGTAATCCGTCGATTGGCGGGTTGGCCAAGGGCCAGTTAGCGCGGGAGGTCGATGCGCTGGGTGGGCTCATGGGCCGGGCCACCGATGCGACCGGGATCCAGTTCCGCCTCTTGGCGCGTTCGAAGGGACCAGCGTTGTGGAGCCCCCGCGCGCAATGCGACAAGGCCGCCTACGCCGCATGGATGAAGCAGACGCTGGAGGACCTGCCCGACTTGTACCTCGTTCAGGGCGAAGCCTGGGCGCTGCCGACGGCGGCCGATGGGAGCATCACCGGCGTGCAGTTGCGCGATGGGCGAACGTTGACGGCTGCGCGCGTCGTGGTGACCACGGGTACTTTTCTGCGCGGGCTGATGCATCAGGGTGAAAGCCAAAGTGGCGGCGGCCGCATGGGCGATGCGCCGAGTCAGGGCCTGTCGGCGGCGTTTGAAAAGCTCGGCCTGCGCTTGGTCCGGCATAAGACCGGCACCCCCTGCCGTATTCACGCCGACAGCGTGGATTGGACGCAGTGCGAGGAACAACCTGGCGATGAGCCGGCACCGCAGTTTTCCTTTTTGCCTGCCGGGCCGCGCCTACCGCAGATCTCGTGCTGGAGCACGCGCACCACGCCGGCGGCGCACGCGCTGATCCGTGACAACCTTGCACGGGCGCCGATGTACAATGGGCAGATCGCCTCGATCGGGCCACGGTATTGCCCGTCGATCGAAGACAAGGTGATGCGTTTTGCCGACAAAGAAGAACACCAGCTTTTCCTCGAGCCGGAAGGGCGCACGACCAAGGAAATTTACGTCAACGGGCTGAGTACTTCTTTGCCCATCGATGTGCAGGATGGGGTGCTCGCGGCGATTCCTGCGCTCACCAACGCGCACGTGCTGCGCTATGGCTACGCGGTCGAATATGATGTTGTCGCGCCGGATCAGATGGATCACCGTTTGGCCTGTCGCACGGTTCCTGGATTATATTTCGCCGGCCAGATTAACGGCACCTCCGGCTATGAAGAAGCCGCCGCCCAGGGTCTTGTCGCCGGTGCGAATGCCGCGCTCGACCTGCTTGGCCGACCGCCGCTGATGATCTCGCGCGCCGACGGCTATGTCGGTGTGCTGATCGACGATCTGGTCACCCGCCAGCCAGATGAACCCTACCGCATGTTCACCTCACGCGCCGAACATCGCCTGCATCTGCGTGCCGATAATGCGGATCGCCGCCTGACCCCACTCGCCGCGCGCGCCGGCCTAGTCGGGGCCGAACGTAGCGACCGCGTGATCGCCATGGAAAGCGCGATCACCGCCCACCTCGCCCGGATTCCCGACCAGCTCGCGCGGCAGATCGCTGGCGAGGGCCTGGACCAGGACGCGGCCCTCGCCCTGCTTCCTGATCTCGCCGGGGCCGATCCGCGCGTCGCCGAACAGGTATGGATCAGTCTGCGTTACCATACCTATCTTGATCGCCAGCGTGATCGCATCGCCAAGATGGAACGTCTACGCGACCTGCCCTTACCAGCAGATCTCCATCCCGAACAGTTCGCCGGCGTCAGCTTCGAAGGGCGCCAGGTGCTGGCGCGACGCAAACCACGGACCTTGGGCGAGCTGTCGGGCCTGGCAGGCATCTCGGCTACCGACATTGAAACCATCTGGGCGCATCTGCAGGCGCGCAGCGCACAGCAGTAGGCTCCGCACCACGCTGCAATGATGCGCTCGGCCGGGTTGGCGGTGGACAGACCTGCCGTTCATGCCGTACACTGCCTCGTCGACGACCTCTCCATGCTACCATGCGAACGTGAATCTGGGCGGGTGACCTTCCGCTGCATCTGCCAGAACGGCTATGTCGTCGATCTGGGCGAGCTGCGCTCGGACCTACGGCCTGAAGATCGCGCCATCGTGCTCGACCTCGGCCAGATCACTATTCTCCGTTCAGGCGACCTGTCCCTCCTCGTAGAGCTGCAGCGGCACGCCAGGGCCACCCAACGCAGCATGGAACTGGTCGCGGTGGGCAGCGATATCCGTAAGAATTTTACCATCACCCGTCTCGACCGTCTTTTCACCCTGAGCGACTGACCCATGGACCATTCCCACCCTAGTGATTCCGGCTCGTTCCCCTGGGTCCAAGGCCGCCCCCGCAAGGATCCGCTCGGTATCGATGCCATGCCGAAGCCCGAGGTCAACGCCTGGCGCATGTTCCGCATTCTCGGCGAATTCGTCGATGGCTTCCAGACCCTCAGCGAAATGCCCAAGGCGGTGACCATTTTTGGTTCCGCGCGCACGCGACCGGACCATCCGTATTATCTCGCCGCCGAGGAAATCGCTCGCCGTTCGGTCCAGCGCGGTTTCCCGGTGATCACCGGCGGCGGACCCGGCATCATGGAAGCCGGCAATAAAGGCGCCTTTGAGGCCAATGGGCAGTCGGTCGGCCTGTCTATCCGCCTGCCGATGGAACAGCACTCCAACCCGTACGTGAACGTCAATCTCGACTTCCATTATTTCTTCGTGCGCAAGGTGATGTTTCTCAAACACACCAGCGCCGTGGTAATCATGCCCGGCGGCTTCGGCACCCTCGATGAATTGTTCGAGACCGTGACCCTGATCCAGACCAATAAGATCGCGCCGATGCCGTTGGTCCTCTATGGCAAGGCATTCTGGCAGGGCATGCTGGATTGGATTACCGCCACCATGGATGAAGAGCACCACTATATCAGTCCCGGCGACCTCAATCTGATGACCGTGGTCGACTCGGTCGACGAGGCCATGGAAGCCCTGTCCGCGGCGACCTGGGACAATTCCGGCATCAGCGACCTAACGCCCGGCTGAGTTGCCGGCCCATTCCGGCGCTGACCCTGGCGCCCTCATCCAACCCCGTTAGATCCACTCCCATGGCCAACGGCAACGACCATCTCAAATCCGAAACTGCGCACTTCGACCCGACGGTCGAGCACGCGCAGGCTTTATTCCGCGAGATCTGGCATGATCTGGAAGTGACCCTGGGCCGCGATGCCCTGCGCTTTCCCAAAGAGATCATCTGGCTCAATGGCGCCCCAGGATCAGGCAAGGGCACCAACACCCCGTTCATTCTGCGGGAACGCGGCATCACCGCCGGACCCATCGTGGTCGCTGATCTGCTCAACAGCCCCGAATTCCAACGCATCAAGGACAGCGGCAATTTGGTCGGCGATCGCGAAGTCATCGGCGTCCTTTTGCGGCGCCTGCTTGACCCCATCTACGTGCATGGGGTGGTCGTGGATGGATTTCCGCGCACCCAGGTCCAGGTCGAATGCCTGAAATTATTTCACCAGAAGATGCTCGCCCTGCGCCGGGTCTACGCCAAGACTCCGCTTTCCATCCACTTCCCGTCGCCGGTGTTCCGCATCACCGTGTTGTATGTGGAAGAAAAGGAATCAATCGAACGCCAGCTCAAACGCGGGCGCCAAATCATCGCGCATAATCAGCGGGTACGCGATACCGGCGTCGGCGAATTGCTGGAAGAGCGCGCCACCGACACCAATGAAGATGCCGCACGCAAGCGCTACCGCATCTTTAAAGAAGCCGCTTTTCAGGCCCTGAACGAACTCAAACGGCATTTTCACTTCCACATCATCAACGCTCAAGGCGATCTCGTCTCGGTCGAACAGAACATTCAAAACGAGTTCCAGTATCAAAGCGCCCTGGAACTGGATCATGATACCCTGGACCTGATCAATCAGATTCCACTCGCCAGCGACATCGTCCTCAATGCGCGCCAGAATCTGGTCAACCGCCTGGAATCCTACCAGGGCGACCACAATGAATTGTTTCGCAAAGTCTTAGATGTAATGGCGCACGAGATTATGCCGGTGATTCTGAATCACGCGATCACTGGGCTGTGCAAGATCACCACCGAAAACGACCTCTTCGCCAATCCGACCGCCATCGCCATGCTCATCGACGTGTTCAACGAGCGTGGCTTCCGCGCCACCGCCACCGTCGAAGCCCGTGACATTCCCAGCCGGATCAATCCGCACACCAACGAGATTTTCTGCATCAAGCGCCCACGCTACCGCTTCGAAATCCGCTTCCAGGGCTCGGTTATCCGCCGCGGGCATTGAGCACAGCGTTCCTGCGGACCATCGGCAGGATCAGATCTGCGACGGGCATCGATGGCGCCTGAAGGACCTGCGCAACGGCTTCGGTATCTGTCGGCAATGGCGCACTCCGGGTGACGATAAAGCGGACTTCATCACCGAGGAATTCCTCCTCGGCAAATAATGCCGAGGTTCCGTGCTCAGCGCCCGCGGGCGCTGAGCACGGAGGGCAGGAAGATCAACGCAATCCAGCCATACAGCCCCCAGGTCAGCATGCGGGCACCGGTGGTCTCTTCCGCGAAAATCAACGCCAAAGCAGTCATCTGGAACAATCCCCACATGGCACAGGCCGGGACCTGAATCCGGCGATGGCGCGCCACTGCCTCTTCTAACGCTGGATACAGCACGGCGCTGGCTTGGGCGCAAATCAGTGCGATTAATAATCCGATAGCGTGGCCGGTCAGCGGATAGCTTGCCACTCCGATCAGGCCAACGCCGATCACTGCGCTGGTGCCCAGGGTCGCGCTGCGTTCGCGATCACTAAGGGCATGCCGCCCCAGCGGATGCGCGTACAGGAGCAGGTTGAAAACCGGAATTGCGGTCCAGGTCAAAAAAGCGAAGCCCAGATAAAGCCACACCACGGGTGACAACCACAGGGACCATTGCGGATAGATATCTGCCACGCGGCTGGCGAATCGATACGCAAGGTAACCGCCAAGAATCACCACCCAACGCGCGGTCGGCGACAGCGTCGCCAACCAGAACAGCCAGGCGAGGAAAATGCGATATATAAGATAACGCGCCTTGAGGGCTTCGACCAAACCAGCCCGCGCCGTTTGATCGGTCGGGTCGAGGCGAAGCGCTTCCGAAAAATGCTGGGCGGCGCGGGCGTGATCGCGCTGGCGCAAATGCATCCAGCCTGCATTGGCATGATGTTCGGCAGCGTCGGGATCGCGGCGCAGCCCTTCGGCAATGACGGATTCCGCTTCGTCATGTCGGCCGAGGCGGGTTAATAAAGCGCCACGAAAATCAGTCAGACCACGATGCTCGGGATCCACCGCCAGACCCGCGTCGACCTGGGCCAGCGCCGCACTGGCCTGATCGCGCTGGGCCAGAATCGCCGCGAGCAAGTGATGGTGATCTGCATCTTCGACATCCAGTCGCAGTGCTTCACGTGCGGCACGTTCGGCGTCGGCGGTGCGCTGATCCGCCAAGAGCACTTGACCGAGAACCCAGTGCGACGTCGGGTGGCTCGGGGCCAGCTGGACCGCGCGTTCGGCTTCACGTCGCGCGTCGGCCGGCCGGTCGAGGTTGCTCCAGCACTGCGCGAGCAGGGCGTGATTGAGGGCGTCCTCTGGATCTTCGGCGAGGGCCATCTGCAAGGCCTCTGCCGCAGCCTGCCAGCGGCCAATGCCCATGAGCTGACGCGCGCGGACCGCTTGCGCCGACATTAGCGTTTGATCCCGAGGTGTTCTAACACCTCGTCATAAAGTCCGCCTTGATTGGCGTAGAGGGCATGATTGCGCGCCGAGGCAAACCATTCTTTGCAGGTCGGGCGATGCTGCTTGGCCGCGGTCAGCAGATCTTTGCTGGTCAGTGGCGCGATGTCGCCAGTCTTCAATGCCACCGATAATTTTGCCTCGACCGCCTGATCGACCACGGCCATTAGATCGGCGCCGGAAAAACCGTCGGTCTTTTTGGCGACGCCCGCCAGATCCAGATCGACCGCCGGCTTGCCGGTCAGATGCACGCGCAAGATTTCGATCCGCGCCTGCGCGTCGGGTGGGGGCACAAACAATACTCGGTCGAAACGCCCCGGACGGCGGAAAGCACTGTCGATGTGCCAAGGCGCGTTGGTCGCCGCCAACACCAGTAACCCTTCGTTATCCGCCTGGGCGCCATCCAGCTCGGCGAGAAATTGATTGATCACTTGGCGGCCTGCGCTCTGGCGCATGTCGCTGCGGCTGGCAGCCAGGGCATCGACCTCGTCAAAAAACAGCACACAGGGTTTATTGGCGCGCGCACTGGCGAAGATCCCGGCGAGATTACGCTCGCTGGAGCCGATCCACATATCCAGCACATCATTGATACCGATAGAAATAAAGCCCGCGGAAATCTCGCCCGCTACGGCGCGGGCAAGATGGGTTTTTCCGCAGCCCGGCGGTCCGTAGAGCAGAATGCCGCCGCCGATCTTCTTGCCATAGGCTTTGAACAGATCCGGGCGCTTGATGGGATGGATGATCTTCAGACGGATCGCCTCTTTCAGGTCCTCCATGCCGCCGACCTGGGAAAAATTAATTTTTGGGCGTTCAACCGGCGCGGCGCTGGCGGAATCGATTTCGGCATCGGCGCCGGCCCGCACTCGCCCATCAGCCACCGGGCTGTCGTGCTCAGCGTTCACGCCGAGCTGAGCGGCGAAATCCTGATCCGCACTGGCTGGATCACGGCGCACCGCTGCGCGGTACGCGGTGACCGCACCGGCAGCATCGCCACGGCGATGGAGGAGGCGCGCCTGCAAGATCAGCGCCGCTGCCGAGGGCTGACCGCCGTCGACCACTTCCTCAATCAGGACCAGGGCTTCGTCAAAGCGGCCTCGTCGATAAAAAACCCGGGCCAAACCCAGGCGCGCTTCGGGGTCGCCGCCATCACTGCGCAAGCACGCGCGAAATTCCGCTTCCGCCTCGTCGTCACGACCCAGACGTAGCAGCGCGTCGGCGAGATGCCGGCGCAACGGAACATTATCGGGCGAAACGGCCAGCGCGGCGCGGAGAGCTTGAATGGTGGCGTCGTCAGTCATGGGTGTTCGCACATCAGGTGCAGGGGTTGGAGTGGGGACGGGCCAGACGTATCATCGGCCTGTGGCAAGGTGATAATCACGGTAGACGCGCTAACCGTCACGTGCGGACGCACATCCGCGGGAAGCGCGGAGTAGCCCTGCTGCAAGTGCTCGGCTACCGCAGCGGCGGACGTCGAAGCTGAGGGATCAGCCAGGAGCTGTAATACTTGGCGCGCGGCGATAATCCGGGCGCTCTGGGTGCGCACGGTGATTAATCCCAGGGTTACCAGCTCCATTCCCGCCGCGGTCAGCATTTTTGATGCGGCTTCACGCCGATTGTGCACGGACTCCTGAAAGAGAATACGGTTGGCCAAAGGAGGAATATTTTCTCCCTCTGAGTGCGAACCCACCTGAACAAAAAGCTGGGGCATGTTCACCTCCACGAGCGTCAGGGGATCGGTGGTGGGCGGGACCAATGTCTGAACCATGCTCATCTTGGCATTGAGCATGCGCAAGGTCCTATTGATATCCGGTGGATAATTGACCCGTAAAGTCGAAAGCATGCCTTCCCTTAAGGACCCGCTGCGGATGCCATGGTCACCATCGATGGTCATGCGCAGCATGAATAAACGAGTATAATACAAAAATTGCGCGTCGATGTCGGCAACAGGCACGGCTAATAACTTTTCCGCTTCTCTGCTCCGCCAGTTCGCCCCATTCCTGGTTTCGGCGATCATCTGGGCTCCGCTCCACAAACCATCCGCCTGCAAGGATACAGCCAATGCCAAACCGAACACATCATCCGACCCAGTGGCGAGGCGGCCCAGGCGAACCAGGGCTAAGCTATCGTCGAGGGCTGGGGAAATTGCGCCCGCATTCCGCTGCTCCTGCATGCTCGCCCACAGCGCCGAGCCCATCGCCTGTATGATCAACAGGTGGCTTGCCGACCCGACGGGGAGCATGCTTTCCGTGGCCTCCTGCGTGTAACTGGTGAGCGCAAGCGCAATACGCTGCGGACCATCCGCGCCAGCGATCGCCCGAGCACACGATAGCGCATGGGCCCGCGTTTGCGCATCATCCCCAGGAAGCGCGTCCCGGTAGTCGCCGGCGAGCCGATCCATGATCCGTTTCCCGGCCCTCCACTGTCGGGCCGCAGCTGAGACCACGATTTCGAGATCGTCCTTATGAAGGACGTAGAGCTGTAAGTAACGTCCGGTTTGCATTTTCAATGCGGCAAGGCGATCAGACCGCTCAGCATCGACAATCGCCGCATAATTCGGCCGGCCCTCAACGATAACCACATTCGGTTCCCAGGTCGTCTCTGGCCCCGGCACCAATTCCGGCATCGGTACGGGCAGCCAGCCGGGAATGGGATCGCTGAAGATGAGCCATAAACCTGCCATCATCAGGACGCTGCTGCCGTGATCACGCCAAAAAGACATGAGCAGCTTGTAGCACCACCTGATCGACAGGGAAACCCCCGCTGGAGTCGACGAACACATCGGCGTCGCAATCCCCGTATTCCCGAGATCCCTCTGCATTGAGGCGCATCGTGCCCCTGAACTCAGAGTATGGATGTGCCAGCGGACCCTGGCGTGGCCGGACTAGGGCCGCTACCCTGCCACCATGGATGCAGAACGCCGACGCCTGATCGAAGAACGTGAACGCAGCGCGGACTGGAAGCGCTGGGGACCCTATCTCGCTGATCGCCAGTGGGGGACTGTGCGTGAGGATTATTCCGCGAGCGGCGATTGTTGGAACAGCTTCCCGCATGACCATGCCCGTTCCCGCGCCTATCGCTGGGGTGAAGACGGCCTGTTCGGATTTACTGACCGCGGCTGCCGCCTGTGCATCGCCCCGGCGTTGTGGAATGGCGTCGATCCCATTTTGAAAGAGCGGCTCTTCGGTCTGACCAACGGCGAAGGCAATCACGGCGAAGACGTCAAAGAGATCTACCATCATCTCGACGCCACCCCCACCGCGTCGTACGCCAAGGCCTTGTATCGGTATCCGATTTCTGCCTATCCGTACGCTGACCTGGTTGCAGAGAATAGCCGGCGTGGGGTCGGCGACGACGAATATGAACTTGCCGATACCAACTGCTTGAGCGCCGGTCATACGGAAATGGTCGTCGAGTACGCCAAGGCGGCGCCGGAGGACATTCTCCAGCAGATCACCGTCACCAATCGCAGCGACAAACCGACCACGGTTCACGTGCTGCTGCAAGTGTGGTTCCGCAATACCTGGATCTGGGGCTGCCGGCATGAAGGCTGTACCCTGAAGCCGCAGATATCCTTAGATGATGGCGTGCTGCACGCCACGCATGAAAGCCTGGGCGATCTGCGCATCGCCGTCGACGGTGATCCCGAATGGTTGTTTACGGAGAATGAAACCAATACTGAACGTCTGTACGGCCACGCCAGTTATACGGCGTACACCAAGGACGCCTTTCACCGACGCATTGTCGGCGGTGATTCCGCGGCGGTATCGCCGCTGCCACGTGGGACGAAGGCTGCTGCGTGGTTCCGCTGCGAATTGGCGCCCGGCGCATCGCGGAGCCTGCGCCTGCGTCTGCGCCCAGCCACCGCTACGGGCGCCTGGTTCGGCCCTACTTTTACCAAACACCTCGCCACAGCTCGTGCCGAAGCTGATACCTTTTATCGCCCGTTGTTACAAGGCGAGCCCGCCACGGACGCGGTCCAACGCCAAGCCTATGCGGGGATGATATGGACCAAAAAATTCTATCATCTTGTCCAGCAGGACTGGCAATGTGGCGACCCTGACATGCCACCACCCGAGCGCAGTAGCAAACAGGCGCGCAACCGCGACTGGGGCCATCTCTTTGCCCGTGACGTGCTGTCGATGCCGGATGGCTGGGAATATCCGTGGTTTGCGGCCTGGGATCTTGCCTTTCATTGCATCCCCCTGGCCCGTATCGATCCCGACTTCGCCAAACAGCAATTGGAATTACTGCTCCGCGAATGGTATATGCACCCCAACGGACAGATCCCGGCCTATGAATTCGCCTTCGGCGACGTGAATCCGCCGGTGCATGCGTGGGCAGCCTGGCGCGTCTATCGCATCGGGGTCCTGGCCGGCGATCCAGACGTGGGTTTCCTGGAGCGGGTCTTTCAGAAATTGCTGCTGAATTTCACCTGGTGGGTCAATCGCAAGGACGTGCTCGGTCGCCATGTCTTCAGCGGCGGCTTCTTGGGGCTGGACAATATCGGCGTTTTCGACCGCTCCAAACCGCTGCCCGGCGGCAGCCATCTGGTTCAGGCCGACGGTACTGCGTGGATGGCGTTCTACGCCGCACGCATGTTGGCCATCGCCCTGGAGTTGGCGCGCTACAATCCGAGCTATGAGGATATCGCGTCGAAATTCTTTGAACACTTCGTTCACATCGCCGATGCCTTGAATCACCTCGGCGGGAAAGGCCTGTGGGAAGAGGACGATGGTTTCTATTACGACCGTCTGATCGTTGACCGCGACATCATTCCTCTGCGCGTCCGCTCGATGGTCGGGATCATTCCGCTCTTCGGTGCGATTGTCGTCCGTCAGGAGCACCTGGAACGATTCCCCGCCTTCGCCAAGCGCTTGGCCTGGTTCGAGCGCAATCGCGACGATCTTGCCCGGCGCATCTCGTGGCTGGAAAAAGGCGGGCCCAAGGGCGGCTTGCGCCTGCTGGCTATTCCCTCCCGCGAACGCTTGGAACGGGTCCTGCAGCGGGTCTTCGATGAGGCCGAATTCCTGGCCCCGCACGGGATCCGCTCCCTGTCTAAATTCCACGAAGACCAGCCTTACACCCTGCATCTCGCCAACGAACATTATTCAGTCGGATATGAACCAGGCGAATCGCGCAGCAATCTGTTTGGCGGGAATTCCAATTGGCGTGGCCCGGTATGGTTTCCGGTCAATCATCTGCTGATCGAGTCTCTGCGCGAATATCACGAATTCTATGGCGACAGCCTGACCGTCGAATTGCCGCGCGGCAGCGGACATCGCGTGCATCTGGGCGCGGCTGCGGATGAAATCGGCAGGCGCCTAGCCAGCCTGTTTATGCCAGATGCCAACGGACGCATGCCGTGCCATGGCAGCGATCCGCGCTGGCACCAGGATGCCAATTGGCAGGGACTGCCGCTGTTCTACGAATATTTCCACGGCGATACCGGCCAAGGATTGGGCGCCAGCCATCAGACTGGCTGGACGGCGCTGGTAAGCGAATATCTCGGCGTCGCCGCAGGAAATAGAGATCCTGACCATAATCCGTGAGCAGAAAATACTTTCCGTTTGGTCAACGGGCGCACGGATAGCAGAGAGGCGATCGACCCAGCTTTCACGCTCAGGTGCCACCCCCCATCGAGGAGCCGTACCTGCTCGATGACGCCATGTGGGAACCTGTGGCTCCATCCGCAGCTTGCGACCTCGGCCGCGACCTCACCCTGAGCAGCATGCTCCGTCTGCCGGTCACTGCCGCGCCGGCGCTCCCGCTCTCAGACAACCAGCGCAGCCTCCACAGTGGCCCCTCTGCGAGTGTTGCCGCCGACCGTCCGCTTCACCTCGCGGTGCCTGCGCACACGTCATTGGTCCCACTATTTTGGTGCTGGTGGCGGCCGTGGACGGTCGCGAACGCCTGCGCCTGCGGGTCACTGATCCCGCCGGACATGTGCTGGCTGAGTCGGTCATCACCTACCCCACCGTGGGCGAGCGCCTCTCTATTCCTCTCGCGCAGCTGCCGCCCGAATTCCAAGTCGAGCTTCTGGGATCCGGGCCTCTCCATCTGTGCCTGGGACCTGACGTTGCACCACAACTGATCGCCGCCGGCCCGGCGCCGACCCAGGATCAGACCCGGGTTGCGCTGCTCGGTCAGCACCTGGGCAGTGCGGCAGCCCGCGGCCTCTGGGGCTGGATGACCGGATGTGTCTTTGACGCGCTGGATGCCTAGGCGGAATACGATGAGCGCTGGAGCGCGTGGCGGATGACCGCATCACCGGCATCGAAAGCACCCTGCCCTTTGCTGGGGTGGCGCGGCATCGTCCGGAGCATCCCAGCTTGGCGCTTTTCCGTCGCTTCGTGACGACAGAACAGCGGGCCTTAGACGGGCGTTTGGTCTGGGCCTGGTCGCCCACCTTGCTGCCACGCTCGGCCTGACGTCCGCACGCGACACCTGAAGCCCGTCAGCTGTCGCCGAGGGGAGGGTACCTCCGACCACCTACCTCCTGTTTGCGCCATCGCCCGGCACGGGGTACCCTGACCCTGTGACCATCACCGCCAGCCTGCCCAAACCCGTGCTCGACGAGCTGACCACGTTGCTCAAGGAGCATCGTCTCGAGCTTCCCGTCCTGCCTGATGTGGCCGGACAGGTAGTGACCCTGTGTGCTCAGGAAACGTGTGATGCGAAGCAGTTGGCCGGTTTGATCACTCGCGATCAGGGCATGGCCGGCAACCTGATGCGCTTGGTCAATTCACCACTCTACGCCCCGCCGACACCGCTGGTCTCGCTGCAACAGGCCATCGCCCGTCTGGGCATCAAGCGCATCCGTGAAATTGCTTTAATCATCGCCTGTGAAGCCAAGGTCTTTCGCGTGCCCGGCCATGAGGCCTGGGTCAGCCAACAATTCCGCCATGCTTTGGCGGCGGCATCGTTCGCGCAAGAGATCGCCCGCAGTAAACGCTGGAATGTCGAAGAGGCTTTTCTCTGCGGCCTGCTGCATGACGTTGGTCGCCCAGTACTGCTGCAAGCACTGATCGATATCCACGCCCGCCATGGCTGTACCGTCGACATGCCCGGGCTCGACCATGCCATCGACCGCCTGCATGCCTACGTCGGCAGTCAATTAGTCACGGCGTGGACATTGCCTGCACGACTTTCAGAAACCATCCATCATCATCACCATCCTGAAACCGCCGAGGCCACCCGCGAACCTGCGACGCTCACTGCCTTCGCCGATGACTGCGCCCACTGGCTGCTCGGATCCGACGCCCCCGGCAGCCGCCCGATGGACCGTGAAACTATCCTGTCCCACCCCGCTCTCGGTGCGTTGAATCTCTACGCCGAAGACGTCGACATGGTTTTGGCTAAAGCCGACGACATTCGCGCAATGATTGCAGCCGTGGTTTCTTAGTATTGCCTCTGTCTGGGATTGCCACTGTCCTAGGTCCTAGGTCCGAGGTCCGAGGTCCTAGGTCCTCGATTGATAATGAGGACACTCCGTGCCTGAGATTGCCTTTCTTAATCAATTCACTGCTCTTTCTTGCACCCACTCCAGCGCACTCGACCTAGGACTTCGGACCTAGGACCTAGGACCTAGGACCTAGGACGGTGGCCTTGCACTATCAATGAGGAAAAAGCGAAACCCCCATGCAAAATTTTGACGTGATCATCATCGGCGGTGGCCCAGCCGGACATAGTGCGGCGTTGACGGCGGCGTCGGCGGATAAGCGGGCGTTGTTGATTGAGCGCGAGCATGCGGTGGGTGGGGCGTGCGTGTCGCATGGGACGATTCCCTCGAAAACGCTGCGCGAAACCGCGGCGTCGTTGATGTCTTTTCCGCACCGCACCGGCGGGGTGTTTAAAGTCGCCATGCGCGATGATCTCCAACTGGAAAGCCTGATGGCGCGCAAAGAGGCCGTCATCCGCGCCCACCAAGCGACCATGGGCCGCGAATTAACCGAACTGGGCGTCGAACGCTGGCATGGGCGGGCGCGCTTTCTGGATGCCCATCGCATCAGTGTCGAAGGCGTCGATCGTCAGGTGCGCGAGGTCACTGCGCCAGTGATATGCATCGCCACCGGATCGCGTCCGCGCAATCCACCCGGTATCGACGTGGACCATACCAATATTCTCGACAGTGACTCATTTTTATCGTTGACCTATTTGCCGAAAACCTTGGCGGTGCTGGGTGCTGGGGTGATCGCCAGCGAATACGCCAGCGTTTTTGCGACCTTGGGCGTGCAGGTAACGATGATTGATCGCGGCGACCGTCCGCTGGGATTCCTTGATCGCACCCTCACCGATTGTTTCGTAAAAGGGTTCACCGCAGCTGGCGGCACCTATCGCAGCGGTCTGAAGCCGATCACCGCAACGTTCGATGGCATCTGCGGGGTCGAAGTACGCTGTGAAGATGGCACCGTGATCGAAGCCGAAAAAGTGTTATGTGCGCTTGGCCGTCTCGCCAATCTCGAGGGTCTGGGCCTGGAACATGCCGGCCTCAAAGCCACCGATCGCGGATTACTCACGGTCGATGAAAATTTTCACACCAACGTACCTGGTATCTACGGGATTGGCGATGTGATCGGGCCGCCGTCGCTGGCCTCGGCCGCGTTGGATCAGGGCCGCCGCGCAGTGGCGCATGCCCTGGGTCTGGGCGCTGGCCACCCTCCCGAAACCACGCCGATGGGGATTTATACTATTCCCGAATTGGCAGCGGTCGGTTTAACCGAAGAGCAGGCCATGAAAAACCACGGTGGCTGCCGCACGGCGATCGCATCTTTTGCCGATCTCGCGCGCGGCCAAATCGCCGCCAATCAAGCGGGCTTGTTAAAATTAGTCACCGATGCCGAGGGTCGTAAAATCCTCGGCGTCCACGTCGCCGGAGAGGGCGCCGCCGAATTGGTCCATCTGGGCCAGATGGCCCTGCTCGCCGGGTGGACCGTGGATCAATTGGTGGCAACCACCTTTAATTTCCCCACCCACGCCGAAGCCTATCGCATCGCTGCCATCGCCATCATTCACCAGCGGCGTCACGCAAAGTAGAAGCGGGCTCACCAGCGGCCCACCCAGGCCGGGCAATGCGCCCTGCGCGTTATCGGGGCAATGGCTGGGCGCTGGTGATGGGGGCTGGCACATTCGGCAGAACCACCGGATTGCACGTAGAAATCGTTTGGCCAATCATAAACGCACAGATGCGATCCTCGACGGTATCGGACACATCAATGTGATTCCCCTGCGGAACCGCAATAAAGGTCGCGCCGCCCGCAGCGGCGACCTGTTCCCCCATGGCAAAGGGAATAACCGCATCGCGCTGACCGTGCACCACCAGAATCGGCACGTCTTTTTTGCGCAGAGCGCGCACCGCGGCGACATTATCAAAACGGTGCATCAATAATTCACATAACGGCCAGCCGACGCGTCCCCGTGCCATCGCCAGCATGCTGGTAAAGGGTGCGATCAAGACGACTCGCTGGGCCCCATGCGCTTGGGCATATTGCAAGACCGCTGCCGCGCCCAACGAATGTCCGTATACCGATACTTTCTCCGCTAGGGTGGGATCCTCGACGTGGCGGGCCAGGGCTGCGACCGCGCCGGTGGTACTGGCAAGAATACTCACCGGGTTCGGTTTCCCCTCGCACAGCCCGTAGCCGGGATAATCGACCAACAGGGCCCCAGCGTGGGGATCCGGCAACTCGCTGCCGAAATTACGCCACGTCAAAGCCCGGTCCGCATTGCCCACGCAAAACATCCACACCGCGGTGGGTTTGCCACCGGCCCGCGGTGGCACATAAAAGGCCACCTGCTTGCCCGCATCCGTCGAAAAGTGAAGCGTCTCCAAGCGCTGCGCATCCGGCGGCGGAATCTCATCCGCAGCGTAGCCAGATGGAAGGTAGATCATGCGTCCTTGGTAGAACCACAGCCACACCGGCACGATTGCCACCACAAGCGCCAGCGCGATCCACATGCCTTTTCGTATACCAAGAATGCGCATTAAAGCAATCGTTAGTTAACTTATAGGTAGGTCAAGAGCCCCGAGAGGGATTCGAACCCCGCACCAAAGAAACAAAGACCGCACCTCAGCGTGGCCATTAGACATGTCGGAGGTACGTCAACAAGGCGCCGTTGGATGGGAAAGGCATGGCAGCACGGGCTGCGAGCAAGCCGGGTGGATACCGAGTTTGCTAACCCAATTGTCCCTCGCGTCGGTGGAAGCGAATCGGTTTGCGTTAGGCCAGTACGACATCCGTATATTGGGCTAGGACTTTCCTGGCGGCAGTGGCTTGCCGTCCGTTTTGTACGCCGGAGGCGCGTAAATATTCAGAGTCCGCAAAGGCTCGGTACCTGTGTTGCATACTTCATGGCTATCACCGTGCTCGATGAGCATGATCGTGCCCGCGCTGAGTGGATAGCGTTTGCGATTCACCACCGCCTCGCCTTCGCCGCTGACGATGAACAACCACTGATCGGCTCCCTTATGGCGGTTGTGCGGGCCGCCTGCTGATTTCCCAGGCCGCAGAACCATTTCTGCGGCCTGCGCGCGTTCGTTGCCGATGGCGACGCGAAAACCAAGACCAAAGCGGAGATGTTTACGTTTCATCTGCGATTCTTTCCAGTGGGGTCGGCTCATGCGCGTCTCTGCGTGCGGAGGCACGCACGCACGGCTCAATCGGCTTGGACCAGCTCCGTCAGACGAGCGCCTTTTTCCTCGGCGTACCGTTGGCCTAGCTCTTTCAGCTCCTCAACAGACAACGCTTTGCGCAGTTCGGCGAAGATACCGCCGGCACTTTCCTCTTCCCCGACATGGTGGCGGATGTCCTCGGCCAACACGGTGACGCGGGCCTTCCAACGATCGTCGTCCGGATCGGTCGCAGCGATCTCTGAGAGCAGGTGTTTGATCTGGGCGTGTTCGGCTTCCGCTTCGAGCGCATCGCCGCGCGAGGACTTCCGTGCTTCCAGAACCGGATAGATGGCAGTCTCTTCAAAGCGAGTATGCAGCACCAGTTCATTTTTTATTTCAGCGAAAAGGTCGGCGCGTTTGGTCGCCTTCCGGGCTGCAATCGCATCCTTCAACAGGCTGGCGACATGTTTATGATCCGCTTTGAGCAGGGTGATGATGGATGAAGATGTCATGGTTACGGCTTTCGGGTGAGGTTAGGTTCGCATGGGTCGTGTTAGCCAAGCTGGAAACGCAACGCGGCGGTGAGGCGATGGAGAACGCAAATCCCATTATTTAATGGCTCCACGCGAGCCGAATTCTTACCCAACGGAATTGAGGACAGCGATTGGTATGCCAATATGAGGTTATCCGAAGCGACTCCCCAAGGGCGAGCTCAGGGATAGCCGCTTATTCTTGAGTGGAGGGCACCGCCGTTAGCAGTTTCGGCTCCTCCGCGCTGCGCTGACCCATCGCCACACTGGCCCGACATTCGCCCGCCATGGGGAAAGGCTTGGGAAGGATGCAGATTGCAGGAGTGTGCATGCTGCTTATTTGCAGGGTGCAGGCACGGAATCAGGAGCGGGCACAGAACCCCCCTCCGCATCGCGCGTGGCCGGACTCGGCCCAGCGGCAACTACAGGGTGATCCGCACCCGTGGCCGCCACGTCTTCCCCGATGATGCGCGCTCCGCGCGAGCTGCTGAAATAATACCATACCCACTGCACGAAAACAAGAATTCGGCTTTCGGCCCGAACCAGCTTCATCAGATGCAGGACCAACCACATCAGCCACGCCAAGCGCCCGTGTAGGCGCCATTTTCCAACTTCGGCAACGGCCCGACGTTTACCGATGGTGGCCATGTCGCCCTTAGAGCGATAGGTGAACGCGGGATGGGTTTTTCCACGGAGGCGAGCGCGAATCAGCTCGCCGACGTAGCGGCCTTGCTGCATGGCCACCTGAGCGACGCCTGGTACCGGCGTGCCATCCTGGGTGAATTCCGCCAGATCGCCGATGACCAGAATGTGCGGATTATCGGGTACCGCACAGTGATCGTCGACTGCAAGTCGGCCTCCACGTGCCAATGCGATTCCCAAACTACTGCCAACCAGGCCCCCGACCGCGGATGCGCGCACGCCAGCGCCCCAGAATATGGTGCGGGATTCCAGCCGGCGGGTCACGCCGTCGCAGGTCAATTCCGCCCCCTGCGCATCCAGGGCGGTAACCCGCGTATGCAGGGCGAGCTCAACGCCCAGTTCCTCCAAGGCGCGCTGGGCATGGGTCGAGGATTCCGTGGATAATTGCCCGATCACGCGGTCATCCGCTTCGACCAGGACGATGCGGGCATCTTCTGGTTGGATCCCGCGGAATTCACCGCGCAGGGTCTGACGCGCAATTTCCGCCATGGCCCCCGCCATTTCAACGCTGGTCGGACCGCCGCCAACAATCACGAAGGTCATCCACGCTGAGCGGGCAGCAGCATCCGAGGTGTTTTCAGCTTCTTCAAACGCCCGGAAAATCTTTGAGCGGATAAGCTCGGCGTCTTCAATGGTCTTCAGGCCCGGCGCGATGGCCGCCCATTCCGGATGGCCGAAATAATGCGGACACGATCCCGCAGCAAGGATCAGGGTATCGTAGCCCAGACGCCTGTCCTCCAGGACAACTTCGCGCGTCTGCGGATCCAGGCCAATCATGGTACCCAGTCGCACGGCGACATTGCGGTGCCGTTCGAGGATATGCCGCAACGGGGTGGTGATGTTCGCGGTGGCCAAGCCGCCGGTGGCGACCTGATACAGCAGGGGTTGAAAGAGATGAAAATTCCGCTTATCGATCAGGGTGACGTCCACGTCACGTCCGGCCTTGGCGACCGTGCGTGCAGCTTCAAGCCCGCCGAAGCCGCCGCCGATGATCACTACCCGATGCGCCATGTGAAACCTCCCGGAGTCGACCGTGTGTAAAGCATGTGCCATGCCAGATCCCCGTTGGCACACCTGGCGCTCCGGCCCTGACGTTCTCGCTTTTTCAACCTCTCCTAACTTTCCTTCATTGGAGTTCTCATGTTGTCCCACCGCCATTCCATCCTCGGTTCTGTGACCCTGTGCCTAACCGGCCTCTGCTTGTTTTCGGGCTGTGGCGAAAGTTCGGGCCGCTATCCGAATGAAGATCCACAGACCAAGTCGCGCATCGATTCCATCCATCGCGAGGCCAAGATCGAAATGGACCAAACGAAAAATGAGCTCGCTAAAACCGAACAGAATCTCGATTTCCGCGCCAAGCAGGCCAAGGACAAGGCTGAACGGGAACGCGCCAAGGCCGATCTTGAACATGATAAAACCGTGCAGCCGTGGCGGGCTCAGATTGACAACGCACAAAAGAGTGCCGCCAATGATCGGGCCCGGGTCAAAGCCGATTCTGATGCGATGCTCAAGAATGGCGGCAATGATCAGGCCGACACCATCGCCAAGGACAGCGCGAATCGCATCACCCGGATCGACAGGGACGTGAACGATAACGTGGTCGATTTGCAGCAGAAAATCGCCAAGGAAGACGCGGCAAAACAGCAACGCTACGTCGACATCCAGGCCGACGAGAACAAAGCCATGTCCGAAATCGCCAAGGATCGCACCGCCGCCCAGAATACCTTCCGTGAAAAGAAGATCGACATCGAAGCCAAGACCGCGAAGAACCTGAATGACGCTGGCTCGAATACCGACAGAAAATCAGCGCAGTAAGGTCGCCTTAGCCTGATCGGGAATAAGCACCCGCGCACGTCCCTCCCGGTCCACACCCCGGGAGGGATTTTGCGTGGCTAGGAGCGCTGGTGCCTTGGCGGCGGCGAAGGACGCCACTTGCCGAACCGGCGTGGCCATCCACGGTGGGCCTCCCCCGTCTGCCAAGGACCTCGCATGCCCATTCGTCGCGCTTTGCTTTCTGTGTTCGATAAGACCGGCATCGTCGAGTTCGCCCGTACGCTGCACACCAGCGGTGTCGAGCTGCTGTCCACGGGTGGCACCTACAAAGCCTTACAGGCCGCGGCTCTGCCGGTGATCGAAGTCGCCGACTATACCGGCTTTCCGGAAATGATGGATGGGCGGGTCAAGACCCTGCATCCGAAAATTCACGGGGGGTTGCTGTGCGTGCGCGATGAACACGAGCATGTCGCCGCCGCCGCCGCCAATGGCATCGGCATGATCGATCTGGTGGTGGTCAATCTGTACCCGTTTGAAGCTACCGCCGACAGTGCTGACGCGACCCTGGCTGATAAGATCGAAAAAATTGATATCGGCGGACCGTCGATGCTGCGTTCCGCCGCCAAGAATCATCGCTTCGTCACCGTCATCGTCGATCCTGCGGATTACAAGCGCTGCCTGACGGAAATGCAAGCCAACCAGGGTGGCACCACCCAAGCATTCCGGGAACAGTGCGCCCGCACCGTCTTCCGCACCACCGCCCGTTACGACGCGCTGATCGCTGACGAATTGACTCGCTGTGCTGGGGCCGCCGTGGACGAGGCGCTGCCCAACGAATTGGCGATTCCCGCGCGTAAGGTCCAGGATCTGCGCTATGGCGAGAATCCGCATCAGCGCGCCGCGCTCTACGACCTGCGTCTGCCCGGGGCCGCCGGGGTCAGCCGGTTGCGCCAGCTGCATGGCAAGGAACTCAGCTACAATAATCTCATGGACGCAGACGCCGCGTGGTGTCTGGTCAATGAATTTTCTGCACCTGCCTGCGCGATCATCAAACACACCAATCCCTGCGGCTGCGCTGCCGCGGGCGATCTCGCCGGCGCGTTTGCTCGGGCCTATGACGGCGATCCGCAGGCTGCTTTTGGCGGTATTATCGCCCTGAATCGCGAAGTCGACGTCGCCACCGCCGAAGCGATGGTGCCCCGGCAATTCGTCGAAGTGGTGATCGCTCCGTCCTTCAGTGCCGCGGCTGTGGAGATTTTGACTACTAAACCGAAGTGGAAGGCGAATGTGCGTCTGCTCGCCGTCGGCGCCTGGAACGGCGTCCCCGCAGGTGCCCGCTATGCGAAAAATGTACTCGGTGGATTATTGCTCCAGGATTACGACAGCGCCGGCTGGGATGCCAGCACGGTGCAGGTGGTCAGCAAACGCGCGCCGACCGCCGCCGAATTGACTGATCTCGGTTTCGCTTGGCTGGTGTGCAAGCACCTGAAATCGAATGCGATTTGTCTGGTCAAAGATCAGGAACTGGTCGGCGCCGGCGCCGGGCAGATGTCGCGGGTCAACAGCACCTGGATCGCCACCAGCTTGGCCAAGACCCGTGCTCAGGGGTCGGTAGCCGCCAGCGATGCGTTCTTCCCCTTTGCCGATGGCCCTGAAATGCTGGTCCAAGCCGGCATTACCGCGATCGCGCAGCCCGGGGGCTCCAAAGGCGACGCCAGCGTGATCGCCGCCGTCGACGCCGCCGGCCTAGCCATGGTCTTCACCGGGACCCGCCATTTCCGCCATTGAGCATTTGCGCGGGGGACAGTAGGGTGCGCGCCATGCACCGCTTCCTCTTGCTCGCCCTGCCGCTCCTCGCTCTGCACGCCGAAGGCTGGCAGCCCCCCGTTCCGCAACCGATGCTGGATGATCAGGCCTTTGCCGTCGCCATTATCGGCGATATGCCGCGAGCTTTAGCGCTAGCCGAATCCGTCATGCGATTGATCGACGAGGATGCCGTGCCGGGCTCCCTGACTCAGCACCTCGCCGAGGCCTTGCATCTGGACCCTGCTGACCTGGAGCAGCCCGGACCCGCCCTGATCGGCGTCGGCCCCGGTGGCGCTGCACCCGCGGTGGCCCTGGTCCTGCCCATGGCCAATGCCGAAGCCATCGCCGCAGCCATGACCGCCGATGGTCAGAACGCCATCGCCCACGAAGGCATGGTGATCATTGCCCTGGTTGGGCCCGCCCTGGATCTGGGCAAACGCTTGGCGGCGCAGCATCCCGGCATTGTCGCTAATCCGCCCCTGACCGAAATTCGCATCACGGTTGCGCCGCCGCGCATTCTACAGGCCTATCAATTCATGCTGCCGACCTTGCCAACGTTGGCGAAGAGCCAGATGAAGGACCCGGACCTGGCCCCCTTCGCGTCCATGGTCGGCCTGACTATCTCCACCATGCTGGATGCCGCCGCTGATCTCGACTTGATCCAATATGATATTGCCATGGATGGCACCACCCTCACCGCTGATGCGGTGATTGCCGCCAAAGTCGATAGCGGTCTAGCCCATGCCCTGGTGAGCCCGACGCAGCCCCTCTCTGACGACATCGCCAAGCGCCTGGGCATCGAACCCGGCATTCTGATCGCTCAGGGCAGTGTCGCCACGTCCGCGTGGTGGACTTGGGGCATGGATCTCTTGGAAAAGCAACGCCAGACGCCGGATGGCAAAGCCGTGCTCACCGACGAGATCATGGATCACGGGCGTCGTTGGCAGGCGCAAATAGTGGGCCCTTTCGCCATGCGCATGCGGACCTTGGATTCCCGGATCGTCAATGAAGGCATCAGCCAAATCGTCGACGCCGAACAATACCGAGCACTTATTCGCGAAACATTCCTCCTCTTGGAGAATTCGCCGATGGGCGCCATTTTTAACAAAAAGCTCGGACATACCTTTGCCTACACCGAGCACGCGCGAGAAATCAACGGTCACCCGGTCGATTCACTTGCCTTGGTTCCCCTCGATGACCAAGCGGATGTCGCCATCGATCCAGAAGCAGTGCTGATCATGGAAATGGCGACTGAGGAACTCCGCCCCACCGAATATGTCTTCCTGGACCACTACGCGATGTGGAGCGACCACCCCCAAGCTCTGGACCGTTTGACCGAGAAACCGACCGCCTCCCTGCCCCTATCGGCGGCGCAGACCTTCGGTGCCGGCCGCGACTGCTACGTGGACTGGTATCTCATCCCCCAGCTGCAGGAACAATTCCGCCAGCAGGTCCGCATGATGGAGGGCATGAATAACGGTTTCGATATGGGACCGATGTTCAAGCCGGTTTTCGAATTGCCCCGCGGCGAAGCGATCTGCATGACCTCGACCTGCGCCGATGGACGGTGGGGCATGGAACTGCGCTTCCCCCTGCAGCCCGTGCGTGACCTGAAAATCGCCTTCGAAGAAGGTCAAAAGAATCTGCATTTTGACGAAAATCGGTTCCCCGCTCCTGACCCTGCACCTATGCCGCCTGGCATGGAGAACAACGACGATCCCTTCGCCCCTGCCGAAGAGGCAGAACCCGCTGTTCCTGGCATGACACCGTGAATTTTTCCGGTACGTGTCATTGACGCTACAATCGTCCTTTGCGTTGCATCATCGCAATCTCACAGCGACGCAAATATATTCCACATCGCAACGAACCACGGGACACCCCATGCCGACTAAAGTCGGCGGTACGGAGGGCTGCGGAATCGCTGAATTATGTGCTCGCGGAAACATGAAGTGAGGATGCTCGCCGAGTATCCCCGCAAAGAATTGCGGAGACCTCGGACCTCGGACTTCGGACTTCGGACTTCGAGATTTCGAGATTTCGAAGACGCAGGAAGCAGGAAGCAGGAAGCAGGAAGCAGGAAGCAGGAAGCAGGACGCAGGACGCAGGAAGCAGGAAGCAGGAAGCAGAACCAAGTGGCAATAAACGAGCTGCAGAACGACAAGCCCGCAATTAAAAAAGCTCCCGCTGCATAAACAGCGGGAGCTTTGCAATTCACTCAGAACTGAGTGTGAAATTTACATCGACGCCGGAGCAGCGTCTTTCTTCTTGGCCTTTTCATTCCAGCCCGTGATGCCGGCGCTGTAATGCTTGACGTTGGTGTAGCCGAGTTCGGCAACGGCCTTAGCGGCCTGTTTCCAGGCGCCGCAGGAAGGACCGCCACAATAGGCGACGATCAGAGTCCCCTTGTCGGCGGGCAGCTTGCTGGCGAGGTCAGTCTTGGTGGCCTGGTAGTCGATGGCGCCATCGACATGGGACTCGGCAAAGGAATCGCTGCCGTTGACGTCGATGACGACCACGTTCTTGGCTTCGATGGCCGAGACCAGATCGGTGTGCGAGATATCGGGGAACTTGCCTTCGGCGGCGGAAAGGCCGAGGGTGAGGCAAAGGGCGACGAGCAGACTACGCATGGGAAACTCCGTGCTGAAGGTTGATACGAACGAGGCGGATCTTGGCAGATGTGCATGAAAGTCACATGAGAAGCCTACCCAAATTCCAGTCTGTTCAGGGTTCAGATAAACCCTGTCGGATGACCGTCGAGAAATCGCCCCGCTCGCTCCCGGCAACCCGTGCACGGGCGCTGATCGCATGGCGGGGATCGTCGATATCGCCGCTGATCAGGCCGCCATCTCGGGCTGCCGGGGCCAGTTGCGCGGTGGCGAGGAGGCGCCATTCCGGCCACGGCACGCTGCCCGGCCAGCGGCTGCGCAGATGGCCAGCGATCGCGCCGGCGCAATTCTGCCACACGGAATGGTAAAATTCCGGTTGATCTTGCAGGTGTTGAGCGCGTTCAAGCATGTCCTGCAAAAGTTGGCGGGCCTGTTCAGGCGTCGCCGTAGTCCGATACAAACGCACATCGGCCCCGCGTTGGATTGCCCGCAAGCCGATGAGATCGGATTCTTCGCCAACGACGTAAGTCAATTCATAGCGCCGAAAACATCCCGCCACGGGATTATAAGCCTCGCTGATTTCTCGCCTGGCCTCAACTGATATCGCCAGAAAACGCTGCGCATCGCGCTCATCACGATAGGAAAAACTGAGGAGCACATGCGCCAATGGGGAGTTCGGCGCAAACGGTTCCACCGCCAGCCAAACGGCATCGACCGTATCGAGATTGATGGTGCGCGAGATCCATATTGGGTCGTATTCTTCGGCCGTCCGCCAGCGGAACTGGCGGATACCGCGCACCGTCAGACGTCCGTCGTTGGCGAAGACCTCAAGATGACCGGCGTGTTCCGGGGTCCACACGCGCTCGTCACCACCGGGCTGCGGCAGCAATAAAGCCACCAAGCCAAGCACCAGGACGCCACGGCCAACCCAGAACCGCCAGCGCTGCGGGCGCTGAAAACCCCACACCCAAGTGACCAGAAACACGGACAACGCCGCGAGGATCTGGGTCGCCCGTCCACCCGGCGCCCAGGACCACACGCCCAGAGCGAGGTAGGCGCACAATGCCCAACCGAGAAAAGCCGCAAGAAACCGACCAGCAGGGCGCAGGAATCGCATAGTGGCTAAGCCTATGCCCGACGGCCTGGGCATCCAGCGCTTGGTGAACCCTAGTCAGCGGCGCATCAGCGCCACCATGGTGGCCATGACCAGCACACTCAACCACGAATGGGATGCCGACGTCGGCCTATATGGTACCGCCTGTCAGCATCAAGGCATTCACAGCGCCCTCCCGCAGGGCATGCGTGTGCATCCCCTGCGGGAAAATGCCCGCCGCGCTCTGGAATTGATTGCCAGCGATACCCAAGCCGAGCAGGCGCGCGGGCGCCAGGTCCTCAGTAACGTGTTGGCCTTGCAGGATAGCATCTCCACCAGCCCCACTTTTGGGGTGTGGGGCTATTTCGCTGCGGAACCGCCGGCACAGATGGTCCCCGCGGATTATAATTGGGCCGACTTCATCGGCTTGACCCTGTGCCAAATCCTGCATCGCCACACCAACCGGCTGGATGCCGATCTGCTGGAATGGGCGCGCAGCGGTTTGCGCAAGGCCTGCATGGCGATTTTCCGGCGCAATATCCACACCGGCTATACCAATATCGCGGTCAAGGGGGGCGTAGTCAGCGCCTGTGCCGGCGAATTGCTCGAAGACGCATTCCTGCGCAGCTATGGCACCCAACGCATGCAGGACTGGGTCCGTGACAGTCTACGCGAAGGCATCAATGAATATAATTCACCAACCTACAATTTGGTCGCCCTGCGCGCCATCGAAACCGGTTTGACCATTATGCCTGCGGGGCCTTTCCGCACGGCCGCCGCGCAAGGTCATCGCCTGCTCTGGACCAGTCTCGCCGAACATTATCATGTCCCCACTGGGCAGATCGCCGGTCCGTTCAGTCGCTGTTATAGTGATCTGCTGAAAGGCGAAGTTGCCGACCTCCTACACGCAGCCGCAACCCCTGGCGCCATGCCGGGTGACCACCCTTGTCCCGACGAACTTCGCGATCATTTCCTGACTCCAGTCGCCGCGCCGGTTGAACGGGTGCATGCTTTCCAGGCTGCCCGCGGCCAGCGCGCCGCGGTGACCGGCACCACCTGGATGGATGATCGCGCCTGCCTGGGCACCGTCAGCCGCGATACCCTCTGGTGGCAACGGCGTGCTATAATTGCGTACTGGAATGGGGAACAGGGGTCGGTGGTGGCAAAAATGCGGGTGATGAAGGACGACCGCGATTGGGCCTCCGTCGAAGGCCATTTCCGCCAACGTGGACCGCGGGCCCTGCTCGGCGTGAATCTGCTGACCAATCAAGGTGACCATCATCCTAGCCTCGACCGGCCTGGCGATGGCGCCTTTCCCTTTGAACAGTTGCGTCTGCGTTTTGAATTGATTGGCAGCGCGGTGCGCAGCGAGGCCCACGGCGATACCTTGCGCCTGGTGGCCGGCAACCACGTCCTGGTCATCCATCCCTTAGCAGCATCATGGGGAAAACGCAGCGGCACCTGGAGCCACGGTACCGATGGCAATGGCGCCTTCGTGGAATGCTGCTTCAGTCAGCCCCGTCAAGCCATCCTGCCCCTGACCAGCGATCCGCTGCATCTCGCGGCGGCGGTCGAAGTCGTGGCGACAACAAGCACATCCGCGACCGCACCGCAGTGGCGGCGCCAAGAGCAGGAAAACACCATCGTCTGGTCTGACGTCGGTCTGGAATTGACCTGGCCCGCAACTGCGCAGACCTATTGATCGCGAAAAGTTTTTCCCGCTACCAATCGAGCAGCGAGTTCGATTGCTGCGACCAGGCTTTCCGCCGAAGCAGTGCCCTGCCAGGCACGGTCAAAACCGGTGCCGTGATCGACCGAGGTGCGGATGATCGGCAGGCCCAGGGTGACATTGACGCCCTGGTCGAAATACAGGGCCTTAAAAGGGATCAAACCCTGATCGTGATAATGACAGATCCAAACATCATAGCGCGCGCGCGCCGCCGGCGTAAAGGCGGTGTCGGGTGGCAAAGGTCCGTCGACATCAAAGCCCAGTTGCAGTAATTCAAAAATCGCTGGCCGGATGGCGGCCTCTTCATCGCCGAACAAACCATCCTCGCCCGCGTGTGGATTAAAACCCAACATTGCCAGCCGCGGCCGGCGCCCGCGCAGGGTCGCAACCATCTCTGCCGCCTGGCGGGCGATGCGCACGATGCGCTGCGGATCGAGACTGGCGGGCACGCTGCTGAGCCGCTGATGCACGGTGGTCAAAGCGACCGCGAGGTTATCGTGATAGAGCAGCATCGCCTCGCCGCCGCTGACGCCGCAGCGTTGCGCGAGCAATTCCGTGTGGCCAGGAAAAGGAATGCCCGCGGCATGCCAAGCCTGTTTGTGAATGGGGCCGGTGACCATCGCAGCGAAATCATGGCGCTGACAGCCGCGAATTGCGGTTTCGACCCAACTTGCCGAGGCAGCACCGGCCAGAGCGCTGATGGTGCCGGGAATAATCGCGACCGCTGAAAAATCGGCGGCAGTTTCATCAAGAATATCGACCGCACCGTTCAAGCCCACCGCTGCGCCGACCCGGGTCAGCAGGGCGCGCGAACCGATCAGCACCGGCTGACACTGCGCCTGTACCCGCGCATCCTTAACCGCCCGCAGGGCCAATTCTGGACCGATGCCGGCCGGATCGCCAAGGGTAATTGCTAGACGGGGCAGCACATTAACCACCGATCACGCGCAGATCATCCAAACGCCACTCGGCGCCAACCACTTCGACGCCGAGCTGGGACCCGCCGGGCAGGTGGACCTGGGGCACGGTGAAGCGCTCTTGATCCTGAATGCGAATGGTCACCGTGCCGCCTTGGCAGCGAATCAGCAGGCGCAGCGGACCAGCCGGCGGTAATTCGCTGTCCTGCTGCGACCAGCCCTCGGCATTGCGCACCCGCAGGCGTAGGCCGGTCGCATTGATCTGCACCTGCACGTCGCGGCGTTCATTGGTGCCGCACGAAATCAAGCCTGAAGCCGCGTCCTGACCGACGTCAGCGAGCAGCAAAGTCAGTCCAACCTCCCAGTCATCGCCATCAAAAGGCACCGCCACACGCAGGGCGACCGGCTCACCACGCGGGCCACTGAGCACGCCGTCGGCCAAGCTGGGTTGACCGAGGACCGTCTCAATAAACCGCAGATCGCTGGGACGATCAAAACTCAGCACCGCCGCCTCGCGGCCACGCAAGGCTTCGCGGGCGATGACCAGCGGCGGCTCGGCCAACTCCGGGCGCGCCAGCAACGCGGCTGCTTTTTCTTCGTCTTCTACCAGGAGCAGGACGGCGGCCCCGGCCAAGGCGGCGGTCCCGGTCTGCTGCGGCAATTGTCGCGCAACCGTAGTCCACGGCGTTTTCGGGAAAAGCTGCGCCAGTCCAGCGGCCTGGCGGCATTGAGCCAGAAAGGCGCGCACCTCGGTCATACCTGGCGCGCCGCGGAATGATTGTTCCACTGTCGCGGCAAGCGCAGTGAGTCCGGCATAATCGCCGGCTTCGACGCGCAAACGGGCATCGCGCCGGCTGCCGGCCAAATGCTGGCGCAAACGCTGCCGGGCCTCTTCAAAACGCGTCGCGGCATCAAGCCGATCGGCGCGCAGCGCGGTATCGCGCACATGTGCCAGCGTCTTGAGTGCGGCGACGATATCGACGACCTCGCTGCTCGAGGTCACCATGGCCAATTGGTTTTGATACGATGCTTGGCCTTGCCGGCGTACACGATCAGCCAGGCGCTGCACGTCGCGAGCGCGTTCGCCGTCTTGCGGTGGCGGGGTCAAGGCCGCCTGCACCGCCATTTCCGCCGCCCCGAAGTCACCCTGGCTGAGCATGGTTTCAATCTCAGCCCGCGTCTTCGTCCACGCTTTCGCGGCGGAATCGATCGTAGTTGTCCCGGAATCTGGTGCCGAAGTCGCCGGCGCCCGGATTTGCGGCTCCGTCAGTAAAGGTGGATCCCGTCGCTGCGAACCCATCCACGGCAGGGTCGCGCGACCAGAAACGTTCGCATCATCCGGAGTGTCAGCCCCATCCCGTAAACCGGTCGGCAGGGAATTCAAGGTTTGCCAGCCAGCAATAATCAGCACCACAATGACGGCCAAGCCCAGACCGGTCCGCACCTGCCGGCGGCGGCGGGCCGCCTCGACGCGTTCGCTGCCGCGTCCACCTGGCGTCGGAATGGTGCTGGCATCGGCAGTGGGAACTTTGACCGGCCCCACGCTCCCGCTCTTGATTTTCGCCGGATTGCTGCTGCGTCCAGGATTACGACTGAGCGCTTCTCGAACCGGCGCCAATTCCGCCAAAAATTCAGCGACACTATGATAGCGCCATTCGGGATTTTTCGCCAACAGGCCTTGCAACACCTGATCCAGCTGCTTGCCCACGTCGGCCGGGGCAGTCGCAACTCGGCCAGCGATGGAAGGAATCGGATTGTCGCGATGGGCGGCGCGCCACGCATCCGCTGTGCTGGCGCGAAAGGGTGTGCGCCCGGCCACTAGGAGATGGAGCAAACACCCGAGAGCGTAGATGTCGCCCGCCACATCGACGCGGCCCTCTGGGGCACTGAACGCCGGATCGCCACGCACCGTGCTACCCGGCAGACCCGCCAAGGCCCCAGCCACGCCGGGATCTCGCAGGCGTACGCGCCCGTCTTCGCAGAGAATGGCGGCTTCGCCGTCGAGCAGTCCGTGGACGACGCCAGCTCCATGCAATACCGCAACCACCTTGGCGATGCGCTCCAACAGCAGAATCGCCTCCAGCACGCCGACAGTGCCGCGGGTGGCGAGATCAATAATGCTTTCACCGCTGAGCTTGGCGCCCGCGATCCACACCAGGCCCAATTCGGCGTCCAGGCCGCAGTCGAAACGTTCCGGCAACCCGGGGTCGTTCGGCAATTTCTGCGCGTTCAGGGAGGCCAAGGCCTCGGCGGGAGTGCCGACGCCATCCAACGCTTCGGGGGCAACGATGGTCACCGAAGCTTCACGGGTCAGCGCGGGTTGCTCAGCGATGAACAAGGCGCCCAGCGGACTGCGTCCGGCCAGACGGCGCAGGATGAAACCACCCAGTTGACGACCGACCAGGGTATCGGGATTGCCCAACACGCCTTGCGCGGCCTGGGAACGGCGCACCTTTTCGACTGGTTCGGGTGCCGTCTCGGGTAATTGCACCTGCACGCGGCTAGCGCCAATGGCGATGATGTCCTCGTGATGCAGGGCCTCGCGGCCATGCACCGGGCGCCCGTTCAATAAGGTGCCGTTGGCCGAATCCAGATCCTGGATGAACCAGCTGCCCTCGGCGCGGAACACTTTGCAGTGCTGGCGGCTGGCATTGCCGTCGCTGATCGGCAAGTCGGCCTCGCGGTGGCGACCAAGAATAACCGCATCACGGCCATCCAGATCCAGAATAGTGTCGACGTAGACCAGCTTGCCCATGGGAGTCCCCATCGTTCGCCGCTACGGCGCACCGCAACGGGGTTTATGCCCGCGGCCTGCGACGGGGGTGCTCGCAGGCCTGGCTCCCCCCCCCGCCGCATTCCCCCTGGAGCAGAGCAAGGCCTTGCCTACCCTGCCGGGCCCCCCGTCTAGGGGCCGAGAGGGAACGACCCGATGGTCATGATCGAACGTCTCACCAATGTCATGCGTCACGTGTTGGGCACCTCCAACGACGCCGTCCTCAAGCGGTTATGGCCGTTGGTACGCCAGGTTACCGCCAAGGAGGCCTCGTTGCAGGCCCTGGACGATGCCGAACTGCGCCAGCGTTCCTTGGCTTTGCGCGAAAAAGTCCTGACCAAACGGGCCACTCCCGACGGGGTCCTGACCGAGGCCTTTGCCCTAGCCCGTGAGGCCGCCGACCGCCGCATCGGCATGTGGAATGCGATCGATCCCGCCCGCGGCAAGCACGAACAATTTCCCGTCGCCGCCTGGGGCACCCAGCTTGCCGCCGTCGAAGCCGCCCGCGCCGCCATTACCGCCGGCACGCCGGTGCACGAAATTGATCTGTCCGCCAGTGTTTACGCCGCGATCCGCACCCTGTACCCCGTATCAGCCCCGCCCTTTCGCATGCGCGCCCACGACGTGCAGGTACTCGGTGCCATTGTGCTGCATCAGGGCCGCATCGCCGAAATGAAGACCGGCGAAGGTAAAACCTTGGTCGCGTCGCTGACCTGCTATCTCAATGCCCTGGCCCAAACCGGCGTGCATGTCATCACCGTCAACGACTACCTGGCCTCGCGCGATGCCGAATGGAATGCGCCCGCCTTGCGTTTTCTGGGCGTGACCATCGGCGCGATCCAAAACAGTATGCCGCCGCACCAGCGCAAACAGGTCTACGCGTGCGACATTACTTACGGTACCAACAACGAATTCGGCTTCGATTATCTGCGCGATAATCTCGCCCGTGAACTCGATAGCCAGGTCCAGACCCGACGCACTTTCGCCATCGTCGATGAAGTCGACTCGGTCTTGATCGATGAAGCCCGTGTGCCCCTGATCATTTCCGGCCCGGCCGAGCGCAAAAAGGAATTCTACGCCCAGTCCGACGAAGTCGCCCGCCAGCTGGAAAAGGACGTCGATTTCGAAGTCGACATCAAGGACCGCCACATCACCTTCAAGGACGAAGGCATCGACAAGGCGGCGAAGCTGTTTGGCGTCGACAATCTGTATGACGCCGGTGCCATGCATCTGCCGCATTATCTCGATAATGCGCTGAAGGCGCACCATCTATTTCTGAAAGACAAGGAATACTTGGTCGTCAGTGGCAAGATCCAGATCGTCGATGAACACACCGGCCGCATCCTGGCCGGGCGGCGCTGGTCTGACGGCCTGCATCAGGCCATCGAAGCCAAAGAGCACGTGGCGATCGAGGAAGAGACCCAGACCTACGCTACGATCACCCTGCAAAATTTCTTCCGTCTCTACGACAAGCTCGGCGGCATGACCGGCACCGCCCTGACCGAGGCCAACGAATTCAACGCCATCTACAAACTCGAAGTGGCCGCCATTCCGCCCAACCGGCCAGTGGTCCGCAACGATTTGGCTGACCTGATCTTTGGTTCGGAAAAAGAGAAATTCGAGGCGATCTGTAACGAAGTCGAAGAACTGCATGCGATTGGTCAGCCGATGCTTATCGGCACCATCTCGGTCGATGTCAGCGAACGTTTGGCCGAATTGTTCACCCGCCGCGGTATTCCGCACAATGTGCTCAATGCCCGCCAGCATCTGCGTGAAGCAGAAATCGTTATTAAAGCAGGGCGTTTCGGTGCCGTCACCATCGCCACCAATATGGCTGGTCGGGGCACTGACATCGTTCTAGGCCACGCCACCACCAAAGAGGCCCTGGACCACTGGAAGCGCCATGAACTGGCGCCCAAACGGCTCCATGCCGACAGCCCCGAACTGGACGAAGCCTGTGTCGATTTGTGGCTGAAACGCATGCTGCCCGAAGCCGACGCAGCCAAACTCGATGGCAAACCCGTCGCTGCAAAATTGGAAGCGCTCAACGCGCATCGCAAACAGCAAGGGTATCCGACCTTGCTGCTGCCATCGACCTACAAAGACGGTCGCGTTGACGTGCGCCAACTAGGTGGCCTGCGCATCATCGGCACCGAACGCCATGACAGCCGGCGGATCGACAATCAATTGCGCGGTCGTTCCGGCCGCCAAGGCGACCCAGGTTCATCCCGCTTCTATCTGTCCCTCGATGACGATCTGATGAAGCGCTTCGCCGGCCCGACGATGTCGGCGCTGATGCGCAAGATGGGCCTGAAAGATGGCGTGCCGATCGAATCCGGCATGGTCAGCCGGGCGGTCGAAAAAGCGCAAAAGCGCGTCGAAGAATACCATTACAGCAGCCGCAAGAATCTGCTCGAATACGATCAGGTCGCCAACCAGCAACGCACCATCGTCTACGGCCGTCGTCAGAAGATCCTTGAAGGCAAGGATCTCGAAGTACAGCTGCAAGGCATCTATCGCGATTACCTCGACGATCTGGTCCAGCAGTCGGCAGCCGAAGGCGTGCGCGGCAATGATTTGGCCACGAAACTCGCCGAGGAATTCGGCAAGACGGTCAACCTGCCCGCCCCAGCCCCCACTGAGATTCCGGTCCGTGACGGCGGCGATGCCTGTCGCGATTTCCTCCTCGCGCGGGTCAAGAACGCCCTGGGTCAGCGCAAACTAGAACAGGTCGAGGCCTTCCCCTTCGTTCTACGTTTCATCATGCTCGACATTATTGACCGCCGCTGGAAGGACCACCTCTACATGATGGATCATTTGCGCCATGCGATCTCGCTGGAAGGGTACGCGCAAAAAGACCCGCGCATGCGCTACAAGGAAGAGGGCTACCGCGCCTTCCAGGCGATGAATGGGATGATCACCTCCGAAGTAGCGCGATTGTTCTTCCGCGTGCAGATCCAGGTCGACGTTCCGCCCAGCGATGAATCCGGCCCGGCTGCTGCCCTGGCCATGGGTGGCTTTCAGCCCCGCACCGAAAGCGGCTCGCGGATTGCGGCCGGCGTGGCGCCGACCGCCTCGTCACCGCCGGCGCCGCCGACCCTGGGTGAAGTCGCTTACGCTGCGGATAAACGCACGCCAGCCCCGACCGATCCCTGTCCGTGCGGATCCGGCCTGCCGTTCAAGCATTGCCACGGGAAATAAGATGAGCGGCACCCCGCTGCCGCCAGCGGGGACCGCCCGCGTGTCCACGCCATCCTGGGGCACCGTCCATCTGGTCGGGGCCGGCCCCGGTGACCCTGGATTATTAACCGTCCGGGCGGCGGAATTGCTCGCTGTCTGTGACTGCGTGATCCATGATTACTTAGTCAACCCGGCGATCTTGAAGATGATTCCCTCCGCAGTGCCGCGCATCGATGTTGGTAAACGCGGGCACGCCGATTCCGTATCGCAGGGTGCGATCAATGCCCAGCTGGTCGTGAGCGCGCGCGACCATCGTTGCGTTGTTCGCCTCAAGGGCGGCGATCCTTTCTTATTTGGTCGCGGCGGCGAAGAAGCCGATCACTTGGCCGCGGCTGGCGTCCCGTTTGCAATAGTCCCAGGCGTCACCAGTGGCATCGCGGTGCCGGCCTATGCGGGAATTCCGATCACTCATCGCGCGAAATCCTCGGCGGTAGTCTTTGCCACCGGCCATCGTCGGCCCGGCGCCGATGACAGCGAACATTGGCGAGCCCTGGCCCATATTGAAACCATCGTGCTCTACATGGGCATGCAGAAATTGGCCGATCTGACCGCCGCGGTCATCGCGCATGGGCGCCATCCCGACACGCCTGCCGCGGTCATCCAATGGGGTACCTATGGTCGCCAGCGCACCTGCACCGCGACGCTGCGTGATATCGCCGCCAAGGCGCACGCAGAGGGTTTGGGCGCACCGGCGATCACCGTGATCGGCGATGTCTGTGCGTACCGCGAGCGCATCCGCTGGTTTGATAATCGTTCCCTCAGCGGCAAGCGCATTTTGGTCACCCGCGCGCGCAGCCAGGCCTCGGCGCTCTCTCAGCAATTTTCCGCTCTGGGCGCGGAAGTGATCGAAGTCCCCTTGGCCAACGTCGAAGCACCAACGAGTACTGCAGAGCTTGATGCTCTTTGTGCGGGGGAAGCCCCCGACTGGCTTGCGTTCACCTCGGTCAACGCGGTCGAGCATTGGTGGGCGCGCCTACGGGCCGGCAACCGCGATGGGCGCGCCCTGGCGGGCTGCCGCTTAGCAGTGGTGGGCGAGGGCAGCGCCGCTGCCCTCCGTCAGTGTGGTTTGTACCCCGATCTGATCGCCGAGCCCGCCCAGGCCGCTCATCTCGGCCAGCAATTATTGACTACCGGACCTGAACGTGCCCGAGTCGTTCTGCCCCAAGCTGATAATGCGCGCCCAATCCTGGCCGACGCCTTGCGCCGCGGGGGTTGGCAAGTGACCGAAGTCGTGGCGTATCGCACCGTGCCGATCGCCGAACCTGATCTCAGCGACTGTGTCGATCTGCATGCAGCAACGTTTGCCTCCGCCGCGACAGCGGAACGTTTTGTCGCAGCGCTGCCGCCGGCCCAGCTCGCAGACTTGCTGCGCTCGGGCATGCGCTGTTTTGCCATCGGTCCCGAAACCGCTGCCGCCATGCGCCGCTGTGGCCTGCCGGTGCACGGCATTGCCGATCGCGCCGACCCCACCGCGCTGGCCCAAGTCGTCACCCTTACCCTGAACCAGCCCTGAATCAGCCATGAATCAGGTCCTGAAAGTAATCCTGGTCCTGACCATCACCATCACCCTGATGGGCTTATTATTCGCCGTGTCGCGCAATCTGCGCCCTGATCACACCGACGAAATGTGCCGGGTGCGTTTATTGCGTATGGGCCAGGCGGTGGCGCTCTACGTCGAGGATCACGGTGGCGCCGCTTTCCCGGCCATTCGTAATCCGACCCCCCTCATGCTGTGGGAACCGCAGCAGCCCTTCGCGGCCGATACCCTGTTGCATCCCTATCTCGGCGGCACCGCGCGCCTGCCGCAACCGCTGCCACAGGAATCGCGTGAAGCCTGGCAGGCCCGTCTGCGCAACCGTGAACTCAGCGTCTGTCCGGCCACCGGTTTCCCGTATCTGAGCAATTCCGAATTATTGCGCAGTACACCCAGCGCCTTCACCCGTATCGGCACCGCAGATTGGGTATTTCGCTGCCAAGGCCGCACCGCCAGCGTGGGCGCGCATAAGAAAAATGGCCAATCCGGCATTCAGCGCGCCCTGCTGGGTACCGCCGAACGCACCATCGATACCAGCGAACGTGACGCGATCACCGCGGAACTGCGCGATTTAGAGATCGCCACCGCAACCCTGCCCGATGGCAGCAGTACCGGCACTCCGGACCAGCTCCGCCAGCTCGTCGCTCTGCGCCAGCGCGTCGCCGCTCTGGACCGCGCCTTCAGTGATGGGCGCACCACCACCGCCGTGCGCCGCTTGGTCAACGATATCGACTGGATCCCTTATCCCTGACGAGGGCCGAGATCCGCATCAGACCCAGCAGGCGCTGCAGGCGGCTTCGGATCCCCATAGAGCCGGTACGCAACCAGCGCCGCCACGGCGTCCGTAGTTTCCCGGACAAACAATTGCCGCCCACTGATCAACGTCACCCGCGTATCGTGGCCCTGCTCCACCGACTCGATCTGGGCCGGATTGATATCAAGGGCTTCACCGGTCAGACGGGTTAGACGGATCATGGGGCGAGTGTGCCGCCCGTGCGCGACCCTGCAATATCTGCCTGGATCAGGCGGCGCGAGGATTTCACCCAGGTTGGGCATGATGTGACCCATGGTCCCGGGATATGAGGACTCCTAGCGTGCGGTGACCGCAGCCAGGAACCACCGCTGCGCCCACGGAAGTCGCCATCATGGAACATCCTATTGCCGCCGACCTGCTTGGTCCAAGGCCCTACCCAGACCCATCTCCCCTGGCCGAGTTGGCAGACCCCCGCCACTGACGAAATCGGGCTGTGGTTCCACGAAGTGTTTCACCCCGATGGTCGTCCGTACGACGCCGGCGAGATCGCCGTGCTCAAAGCTGCGCGCGCGGCCGCGCACTCATCGCAGCCTATTGCGCACGCGCTAGCGCGATTATGACGCCAGCGCGGCCTCGGCCGGGATACCCAGCGCGCCATCCGCATGAACCAAACTCGGCAGTGGTTCGACATCGATCGCGCCGATGGTTTTCCACGCGGCGCCGGTAAAGGTCCAGCCGGTGGTATGTTCGACCCAGTCACCGCAATTGCGGTAGACGATAGGCTTGCCGGCGACCGTGACGATGCGTTGCCAAGGAACGTGGATATGGCCGCAGACCACCGCCGAGCAATCCGCCTCGGCGGCCAGGCCCGCACAGGCCTGCTCAAAACGATCGACATGCCGTGCCGCCCACGGGAGATGGGTGCGAAAAGCAGCCACCAAGGACACCGGTTTGCCGCGCCACAGCGAACTCAGTGCGTTCACCCAGTGCGAGCCATACATCAGGCCATCATAAAATCCGGCCCCGACCCGGCGCAGGAACGGATGGGTGTGGCAATGATGATCGACCTGATCGCCGTGCAGGAAAAGCACGCGTTCACCCCCCAGTTCAAGTATCAGGCGGTCGGCCAAATGGATGTCGCCGATCCGCGTCGGCAGGAATGCGCGCAGGATGCCATCATGGTTGCCGCACAACAGATCGACACGCATACCGTCGCGCGCTAAGGTCAATAATCGCTCCAAAATGACCGTGTGCAGGGCGGGCCAGCGCGGGCCCGGATCGATGAAATCGATCACATCGCCGCAGAGGACGAGTCGGCGCGTATCGATGGTGTCCAGGAGCTCGAGCAGTCGTTCGGCGCGGCAGTGGCGGGTCCCCAGATGGAGATCGGAAAGGGCGACGAGTTCACTGGACACGGTAGCTCCTAGGGTGGTGCAGCCGCCGGCTGCACAGATCGAGGCGGTCGCAATGCCGCCGGGAAGGGAATATGGAGGAAATGAATCACCACAGCCCACATCCTGCGCCGAGATACCAGCTCATGGTTGCGGTCAGGGCGCCAATGCAGGCACCGGCGATGACATCGCTGGGCCAATGCAGACCCAAGACGAGGCGCGAAATCGCGACCAAGATGGCGAATGGCAGCAAGATGACCGTCCACACCGGTTGCACGAGCACAGTGAGTAAGGTGAAGCCGACCGCGTGCAGAGTGTGGCCCGAAGGAAAGCTGAAGCGATCGAGCGGCGCCACTGTGCGATGCATGGCAGAAACCTCGTCGCAAGGCCGGCAGCGGCGCGTCGACAGTTTCAACAGTTTATAGATCAGGGTGCAAGTGGCGCCATTCAGGGCCAACGCCATCGACAAAGATGCTGCCTCCCAGCCGTGGACAAAGGGGATCACCGCCATCAGGGTATACCAGAATACGCCATCGCCGAGACGGCTGACCACGGCAAAAAATCGAGCCAGATGCGGGCGTAGGTTGAGCCGATTGACGCTGATCACCACACTGCGGTCGAGAGCGGATAAATGCGCGAGACTACTTAACATGAGCGGACTCCTGATACAGCAGTGGAGCAGCGGGCCTCTTCAATCAATTCCAAAAAGCGGTCGACAATACCATCCCACGATAAGGGCAACACGGCGGCGCGGGCAGCGGCGCCAAACGTAGCGCGCTGCGGATCGGCGGCGGCGGCACGGGCGGCCGTGATAAACCCAGCGCGATCATCGCAGGCGACCAGCCAGCCGGTCTGGCCATCGACCATGTGCAGCGCCGGCGCAGCGTAGCGGAAGGCAACGGCAGGCACGCCGCTGGCCATGGCTTCCAGCACCACATTCCCAAAAGTCTCGCTGAGACTGGGGAATAAAAAGAGATCGGCGCAGGCATAGGCCGTGGCCAAGGCGTCGCGATCGAGCAGCCCGGTGAACACCACTTCCGGATACAGCGCTTTCAGGCGCATACGTTCAGGGCCATCACCCGCGACGACCATGAGCGCTTCCGAATGGTCGCGGGCAATCGCCCGGAATGCCTCGAGGGCCAGCGGGATGTCCTTTTCCGGCGCAACCCGACCGACATGCAGACACACCAGGGTCTGCGGCCCGGCGCCCCACGCGCGGCGTACCGCTTCGCTGCGCAAAGCCGGATCGAATAAGGCGATATCCACGCCGCGACCAAGCGCGGCAACGCCGCGAAACCCCGAAACCGCCAACTGATCAACCTGGGCTCGCGTCGGCACCAGGGTCCGCCGGGCACGATTGTGGAAGCGGCGCAAATAGCCCTCGACCATCTGATACAGAAAGCCGACCCGGTAGTGCCGGCTATAATCATGAAAATTGGTGTGGAAGCCGCTGGTCACCGGGATGCCCAGCGACCGCGCCGTGCGTAAGGCCGAAACCCCCAAAGGCCCCTCAGTGGCAATATGCACCACGTCAGGCCGTTGCCGCCGCCACCGTGCCGCCAAAACCCCGCCACAGGGCAAGCCGAGGCGCAGACCGGTATAATTCGGCACCGGCAGGCTATCGCGTAGCAGGCAATCTCCCGGCTGACTTCCCGTGCTGTCGCTCCGCTGCCGTGGCCGCACCACTTCCACTTGGTGACCACGTCCGCGCACGCCTTCGACCAACCGGCTCAAGGTCATCGCCACGCCATTGATCTCCGGCGGCCAGGTCTCGGTGACCAACGCCAGACGCAAACGTCGGCCATCTGCCACCATGACAGTGGGAACGCCCGATTCGGCCAGCATGGAACGCGTTGCAATCATGCCTCCAGCGTCAGCGACCGGGTGAAGAGCTCACCGAGAGACCATGAAGAATTGATGTCTTGGGTCGCGCCGATCTTCATCACATCTTCATCCCTGATCCTCAGGATGGGCGGCCCGGGAGAGACCGATGGGCTACGACGTTCCAATCACCATCGATCATCTGACCGCTAGCGATGTTTTCAGCGATGGCGACCATCCTGGTACCATCGCCCATGAATCATTACACCATCGTCTCCAACAATTGCAGGCTCCCGGGGTCCTCAACCAAGATCAGGTCGACGCACTCATCGATCAATTAATTGATCGGCGCTGGCTGATGCCTCTCACTATCTGGCGTTGCCCCGCGGCGGATGGCTGGCCATCACCGATGACCGTCTACCGGCGTGGACCAGATTGTCCCGACACTGCGCTGCCGCCACCGGTCACGGCCTGAACAGGCTTTTCGGACTGGGCCTGGAGTCGCACCATAAAACAGGTGCCGTCCGCGCCGCTTTGCAATTCAATACGCCCACCCAGGCGCTGCACGAGATGCTTGACAATTGACAAGCCCAGACCGGTACCGCCTGACTGACGACTGCGGTGCGAATCCACGCGGTAAAACCGCTCGAAGACGCGTTCCTGGTGTTCAACCGGAATGCCGATGCCGGTATCTTCGACTTCAATGCGAACCCGCCCACCGCCGTCATCGAACAAGCGCAGCCAGACCTTGCCATGCGGTCGATTATAGCGGATCGCATTCGAAACCAGATTTGACAGGAGCATGCGGACAAGTTCGGGATCGATGTGGAGCGGCAACGCAGGGGCCCCAAGCAATTCGAGATGGATCTGGGCCCGCGTCGCCGCATCGCGGTTATCGTCCAACAGGCTTTCGGCGATATCCCGCAGATCGATGGTCTGCGGGTGGCCCGCCCATTCGCCTTCTTCCAGGCGGGACAGCATGATGATGTCGCGCACCAGCGAACTCAGACGTTCAGCGTGATGGACGATGCGCTGAAAAAATCCGCGCGTGGTTGCGGGTTCAATATCAGCGTCTTCCAAGGCGGTCTCAGCGAATCCGAGAATGCTAGTCAACGGCGTTTTCAGTTCGTGACTGACCGCGGACATAAAATCACGCCGGCGCATCTCCAGACGCTCGATGCTGGTGCGATCGTACAGCACGACCACCACCACCTCGCCATTGCCGGCCACGGCCTGGGCATGCAAATGCAAGCGACCCCGCACCACATGCACAGAATCCGCCTGTTCGCCGGCACGCGCCGCCGAAACCGCGTTAGCCAGGCCATGATCCGCGAGGTCCAGATAAAAAATACGCCCGATGGGTTCTTCGACGCCGACCAGATGTCCGTAAGCACGATTCGCATAGACCACACGATCGAGACGATCAATACAGGCGACCCCCTCTTCGAGAGCACCCAGGGCCGCGTCCAAGAGCGCCGTCGAACGAGCCAGGGCCGCTGAAGTATTCTGCAGCCGTTCACCCAACGCATTCAGCGAAGAGCCCAGGGTGGCCAAGGCGCCTTCCGGCATGTGCGCGCGCCGCTCATAATCGCCATCGATGTAGGCCCGGCTCACCTCGACCAGTTCACTGGCCCGCACCCGCAATCGCCATCCAACCAGGACCAGCAAAATCGTAGCGACGATCCACCCACTGAGCGCGAACACCGCAAACACCCCACCTGCGAGACCCGCCACGATCAGGGCGAATACGCCAGCGACGATGGTGACGATCAGCCAGGTCTGCCACCGACCGACTTCAACCCGGGTCAAGCGCGCCCGCCATCGGAAAAACGATAGCCGACGCCGCGCACGGTCTCAACCAGCTCATCATAGGGACGAATCTTATTGCGCAGATTGCGTACATGCACATCGACCGTGCGATCGGTGACCGCGTCTCCATCGCCACCGACATTGTCGAGAAGATCGTAGCGGCCATAGGCCACGCCGGGATGCGACGCGAGATAATACAGCAGCTTGAATTCCGTGAGAGTAACATTCACCGCGGCGCCGTCGACGGTGACGCGATGACGGACGGGGTCGACGACCAGCCCATCGATCTCAATCCTTTTGCGCTCGGCGTCATTGGCGGCGTCGCGGGCACGCAGCAGGCGGGCCTTGACCCGAGCCATCAATTCTTTCACCCGGAAGGGCTTGGTGACGTAATCATCCGCGCCCAGACCGAGCCCAACCACCACGTCACTCTCTTCGCCTTTGGCGGTGACCATGATGATCGGAATATGCGAAGTCGCATCCCGCGAGCGCAACTGCCGGCAGATCTCTAAACCATCGCGATCCGGCAACATCAGATCCAGCAGCACCAAATCATAGGGACTGCGGCGAGCCTCGTGCAGGCCGTCGTCGCCGTTGGCGACGACGACAACCTGGTGACCGTCCTTCTCCAAATTATAGCGGAGAACGGTCTGGATATCGGGTTCATCTTCGATGATGAGGATGCGCGCCATAGGAAAGATCAGGTCCTGAGGGGATGATGCAGGCTGAGGTCAAACGAACGCGAGGGAGGTGGCGAAGGATACCGGCCAAGGTCTGCCCAGAGTACCCACGCGGACGAAACGCGATTCACAATTCGCGTTCAAGTTCCTCTTTCTTGTGGCGGATCAGCTTGCCGCGGTGGGCATAGACCGCTTCTTGGGCAATGGACAAGGACAGATCACAAATGTGTTCGAGGTGCGAAAGAGCGCGATGCAGATGCAGATATTCATCGACATGCGCGGTATCGTCACGCATGCGCTGGGTCAATTCAGCGTAGCCCGCCTTGGTCATGCGATCGGATTCGGCTTCGTCGGCAACGAGACGGCTGGCGCCGTCGGAGTCGCCAGCGATGAATACCTCAACCGCGCGGCGAACCATGTCGACGGCCAGATTGCCCAACGGTTCCAGCACAATCGGATTGATCACCCGTTCTTGACGGGCAATGGCGGTGGCGCGTTTGGCCAGGCTTTCGGCGAGATCCCCGATGTTTTCCAGATCCAGGGTCACCCGCATGGATGACACCAGCAGCCGGAGATCGCGCGCCAACGGTGATTGCAGAGCAAGAATTTGCTGACAGCGCTCTTCGATGTCGCTATCGAGTTTATCGAGCTGGTCCTCATAGGCGCGGGCGCGCTCGCGCGCGTCGATGGTCGGGGCGAGAATGGCTTCAACTGCCATCCGTAAGGTCCTCAGGACCAGATCGCCCATCCCAGCAAGTGAGCGCCTCAGGTCAGCGATCTCGATTTCAAAATGTCGAACTTGATTCATGGCCGAAATGTCCAGAGAAGGGAAAAGGCGTGCAAACGATCAGTGCTCAGCCAAAGCGACCGGTAATGTACTCTTCGGTCTTTTTGTTCGATGGATTCGTAAAAATGGTCTTGGTTTCGTCGAACTCGATCAATTTACCCAAATAAAAGAAAGCGGTCTGATCGCTGACCCGCGCCGCCTGCTGCATGCTGTGCGTCACGATGACGACCGTAAAGGTCTTCTTGAGCTCGAAAATCAGCTCTTCGACTTTGCCGGTGGCAATCGGGTCAAGAGCCGAGCACGGCTCGTCCATCAACAGGATCTCGGGCTGCACGGCGATGGCGCGGGCGATGCACAGCCGTTGCTGCTGCCCACCCGACAAGCCGAAGGCCGATTCATGCAGGCGATCCTTGGCTTCTTCCCACAGGGCGGATCCACGCAGGGCCTCTTCGCAAATACGCTCGAGTTCGGCTTTGTTGTTCACCCCGGCGACCCGGAGTCCGTACACCACGTTCTCGAAAATGGTCTTCGGAAACGGATTCGATTTCTGAAACACCATGCCGATGCGTTTGCGCAGACTGGTCACCTCCAGCCCGGGCTCATAGATCGACCTACCGTTGATCAGGATATCTCCATTATGACTGATCCCATCGATGAGATCATTCATGCGATTGAAATTGCGCAGCAGGGTCGATTTACCGCAGCCAGACGGCCCGATGAAGGCGGTCACCTGCTTGGACGGGATTTCAAGATCGACGCAATGGATGGCCTGGGCCTTGCCATAGAAGAAATCGTACTTCTGGATACTGATCGCCCCCGAGGCGACCGGCGCCTGCGTGGGGAGTGAGGATGCAACCGCCGCCGGACGAGCCGGGGCGCTGGGATCTTTGGTTTCCATGGTCATGATTCTCGTCATTTCAGGGTCTTGGGAAGCAGAGAGCTCGAAAGGGTCCGAAAGGGCTCAGAACGTTGAGGCCTTGTATTTGCGCCGCAGGCGTTCGCGGAGCAAGATCGCCGTGATATTCAAGCCGACGACCAAGAGGATCAGGAACAAGGTGGTCGCGAAGACCATCGGCTTGGCCGCGTCTGAGTCGGGAGACTGGAAACCAAGGTCGTATATATGAAAGCCCAAATGCATGAACTTCTGATCCAGATGGACCATGGGGATGATATCCGTGGATTTCCAAATGCCATCCACAGGCAGACTGGGCGCAAGTTTGACCACCCCGACCAGCATGAGCGGAGCTACTTCGCCAGCCCCGCGGGCCATCGCCAGGATCAGGCCGGTCAAAATACCCGGGGCGGATGCGGGCAGGACGATCCGTTGGATGGTCTGCCACTTCGAGGCGCCCATGGCGAGGGATCCCTCTTTGGCTCCGCGAGGAACCGCGGAAATGGCTTCCTCGGTGGCCACGATCACCACCGGCACCGTCATCAGGGCCAGCGTCAATGACGCCCACATGATGCCACCGGTGCCGAAGGTCGGGGTCGGTAGGCGGTCAGAGAAAAGCCATTCATCCATGTTTGCGCCAACGACATAGACAAAAAATCCCAAGCCGAAGACGCCAAAGACAATCGACGGTACTCCGGCCAGATTATTGACCGCAATGCGCACGGCCCGCACCACCGGCCCCTGCCTAGCATATTCACGCAGATAGATCGCGGCGACGACACCAAAGGGGACCACGGCTGCGCTCATGAGGATGGTCATGATGAACGTACCGAAGATGGCGGGGAAGATCCCCCCTTCGGTATTGGCCTCACGCGGATTTTCCCAGACGAAAGCGACGCCGTTGCTGATGAAACGTTTGAAGCGGGCAAACGGCCCCAACTGGTTCGGATAATAGTGACCAATGATATTGCCGACTTCGATAGTGTTCTCGCCACCAGTGGGCAGGGTGTAAACCAGCTTTTCCAGCTTCTGACGTTGACGCAGTTCCTTGGACTTGGCGGCCAGGGTCTCGTATAAGCCCTGCTGCTCGGCAAGTTTGGCGTCAATGGAAGCAACCACCTTTGGATCGGCGGGTTGTTCCAACGAGCGCTTGCGGATGGCCAATTCATCCATGGTCCGATTAATCGAGCCGATTTGTGATTTTTCAATGGCCAGGATCTCATCGCGCCGTTCCTCGGCGAGCTCGGTGAGTCGAACCAATTCGGTTTCAAATGCTGCCGTGCCAAAGGCGACCTCGGTGCCGTCGGCCTGAATCAATTTAACCGCCGTGCCGATGGCATCGCCATATTCCATCCGTTCGATCAGAATCAGATCCTCGGGACGGGAACGCGATTCGATCTCGTTTACATCCAACCATTGGAAGCCGAGCTTATAGATATCCCGATTCCCGACGAAGACCTGCAGTTCACGCTGAGGCTCTTCGCTCCCGACGAGACGCTTGGCCCGATCGACCAGGATTTCACCGGCAATGACCCGCGAACCGGCGATCTGTCCGCGACTCCCCTCGACCAGGGTGAATTGCTCAACATGGCGCGGCCAAAACGAGGCCAAGCCCTCTGAGAATATCACCAGCAGGAGACCTAAGACCATGGTCAGGCCCAGGGTCAGGCCCATGGCTGACATCCATACCAAGGGCTCGCCCCGCGGTGAGCCCGGGTTGCGCATGGGCCGCGGCGTCGGAGATGGGGTAGTCATACGGTCTTATACCTTTCCCGCAGATATTGACGCAACAGTTCAGCAATCGTGTTGACCACAAAGGTCAACAGGAACAACACCATCGCGCCCAGGAACAACGTGCGGTACAGCGTGCTCAGGTGCGGTGCTTCAGGTAATTCCACCGCGATATTGGCAGACAGGGTGCGCATACCGGTAAAGATATTGAAGTTCATCACCGCGGTATTGCCGGTCGCCATGACCACGATCATGGTCTCACCCACGGCGCGGCCAAAACCGATCATCACCGCTGAAAAGATGCCGGCAGCAGCGGTGGGCAGGACGATGTGGATCGCGGTCTGCCACCGGCTGGCACCCAAGGCAAGGGAACCGGAGCGCAATGTGGGCGGCACGCTGGAGAGGCTGTCTTCGCTAATGGTATAAATGATCGGGATTACCGCGAAACCCATGATGAAACCCACCACCAGGGAATTGCGCTGTTCAAATGGGGTACCGGTGACGTAAGGCCACCACAGACGGAAGTCGTGGATCACCTTGGTCACTTCGCCGGTCGCGGGATCTACGATCGGGACCCGGCACACCAACCATTCCAGACCAGGGCCAAGTATTAGCGCCAAGCCGACCGCGAAAAATAGGATAGGGAATAACGCCAAGAATTCCCACCCGCGTGGGATCAGAGCTTGGGTGCGGGCGGATAGGCGGCTCCAGAACAGCCCAAAGAGTATCGCCAGGGTGGGGACCAGGATGACCCCGCAAAAGATGGTCGGAACCTGATCTTCAATTTTTGGCGCCAGCCACAAGGCGGCCAGAAAGCCGAGTACAACCGATGGCAGGGAAGCCATCAGTTCCAGCGTCGGCTTGACCACCCGCTTGAAATTCGGGCGCATGAATTCGGCGGTATAGACCGCAGCGAGAATCGCGATCGGCACGGCAAAGAGCAACGCGTAGAAGGTGCCTTTCAGCGAGCCGATGATCAGGGGCACCAGTGACAGCTTGGGCTCGAAATCATCCGTGCCGCCGGTGGACTGCCAGGCGTATTTGGGCTCAGAGAAGCCTTCGTACCACAATTTTCCGAAGAAGCTGCGCACCCCTGCTTCGGGATGCGGATCATTGAAATTATATACGTGCAGCTTGTCGCTGTCGTCCAGCGCAGCCATGCGCGAGTATTTCCCATTCATTGCTCCAAGCGTGGCGGCAAAGCCGATATCGCCCTGCCAACGGATGGTCTCGGTGGTAGCATAACGCAGGGACATGATGCTGCCTGCACCGAGAAGAAAGGCCTTATTGCGGATACTGTGCGCATACCAAGTGCCGCCCGTTGGCAGTGGCGTCAACTCCTTGGTCTGGCCGAACAGACGGAGGTCGTTCAGGATGTACAGGCTCCAGACGGTATTGGCGCCATTCGCATCGGTGCAGACCAGCGACACATCGCCGAGCAGCCAATCGATCGTCGCCAGCTTTCCCTGCGGAAACGGGGTAAACTGCTGGCGCAGGACGAACGCATCGTTCTCGAGATAGAAGTAGAATATTTCCCCGGCCGTGGTGGCCACGATCACTGAATTGCAGGCTGTGTTGACCAGCACCCGCTCGGGTACACCGGTGATGTGGTCGGTCAGATCCGCCTGGATGCCCGGGGTGATTTTACTTGCACCCATCAGGCTGCGCTTCTGCACCAACGTGGCTAACACGACATGGGGTATGCCATTCTGATCTTGGATACCGGCCGCTAATTTACGCTCACCGCTGTCAGCGTAATCGACCGCCCGCAGCGGATTGCCGGGCACACCGATATCGACCGAAAGCACGCGCTCAATGGCGCCAGACACCTCACGCGTATCATTGTCATTGCGCAGCGCACTATAGGTGACGTGGACGACATTGAGGTGGCCCTGGTCGGTGCCGACGATCACGGTCTGGCCAGGGTGATTGTAGGCAATGCTGGTGAGTGCGCCTTCGCCCTCATTGAGCAGAGAAATGGGTTCGCTCACCGTTTCGGCGGCGATATTGATGAAGCGGACTTTGCCAGTGCTATCAACCGTAAAAGGGAGGTCGCCCCATTCATCAAACCCCATGGCCAGGTAATCGGCCTCGGGCATTTGGATGACGGCGGTCTCGTGGACCTTTGCGCTTGAGAAAAGTGGCAATATTTCATTGAAGATGAAGATGAAGATGCCGAACACGGCAGCTATGACGGACAGGCCTCCGCAGACGATGAACCAGGTCATCAGACGGTCGACCAGCAGGGTCGAGCGCGTAGTCAGAAAGCGTTCGTGTTTATTGCTTGGCGGCAGGTGCGGCGAAGGAATGGCAGGCATGAAGGGCCCTTGGGCGGAAACTTTCCCCGACCGGCCAAACCGGCCGGGGAAAGCGGTACTCAATTCCGAACAAAACCAATTACGGTTGCGAAAGCGCCAGCCTTACTTGGTCAGCGACTCAAGAACTTCATCGCCGATGACCTTGGGCATCGGGAAGTAACCGTCCTTGGCGACGATTTCCTGACCCTGCTTGGCGATCACGAAGCGGATGAACTCGAAGGTCAGGGTATCCATCTTGGTGCCCGGCTTGCGGTTGACGTACACGTAGAGGAAGCGAGCCAGGGGGTATTCACCCCTGAGGCTGTTTTCCAGATTCGGCTCCTGGTAATCGGTGCCTTTATCCGACAAAGACAAAGCTCGTACGCCAGCTGTACGGTAGCCGATACCCGAATAGCCGACCCCACCCAGGTCACTGGAGATGCCCTGGACCACGGCGGAGGAACCCGGCTGTTCCTTGACGGTGTTCTTGAAATCGCCCTTGGCCAAGGCCGCTTCCTTGAAGAAGCCGTAGGTGCCGGAGGCACTGTTGCGGCCGTAAAGCGACAGGGGCTTCGAGGCCCAATCACCAGTCAGACCAAGGTCACCCCAGGTCGCAGCGGACTTGCCGCCACGCTTCATGGTGCTTGAAAAAATATTGTCAACCTGGTCAAGCGAGAGACCCTTGATCGGATTGTCCTTATGCACGAACAAGGCCAAGGCGTCGATGGCGACGCGAATCTGGGTGGGCTTGTAGCCGAACTTCTTTTCGAAGGCGTCGATTTCCGTCGACTTCATTTCGCGGCTCATCGGGCCAAGCTGCGAGGTCCCTTCGATCAAGGCCGGCGGCGCGGTGGACGAACCCTTGCCTTCGATCTGGATGTTGACGTTGGGATAGATGGCTTGGAAGCCTTCGGCCCAGAAGGTCATCAGGTTGTTGAGGGTGTCCGAACCCACTGAGTTCAGATTGCCCGAGATACCGCTAACCGGGGTATATTCCGGTTGGTCATCCGCGGCAGAAAGGGCGTGAAACGGTGCCAGGGCCAGAGTGGCCGCGACGGCGGAAGCGCACAGTAGGCGCGTGGTGGTTGCGATCATAAGATCTCCTCGTGAGCCGCGGATGGTGGGTCGGCGTATGAAGAAATGGTGAAGATCGGCTGAGGATTCCATGGCGCAAGCGCGCCTGCATCCACCGGTATAGATACGCGTAAGCTTAAGTGTAGCAGGAGATTACACTCATTTCAGCGATGAATTAGGTTTATATAGACCCAATTTTCGGAAAACATATGCTGGGCGACTGAATTCTCCATTTCTTCATCTTGCCTTGGTTGGGGATTCATCACCACCGCCCACGATCGCGCCCCAACCCCCTCTAGGAGCACTTTGTGCGCACCGCCATCCTTTCCCTCCTCGCTCTCCTCGCGCTTGCGGCTCTGGCCGGCTGTGGCGGCGGCGCTGACCGCACCTCCGCCGCCCCGGCAGCCTTCCCCCAGGATGGCGCCATGCACCAGGAAGGCGGCTCCATGGCCCCCTTCTATGGCGAAGTGTTCCACGAAAATCGCTTTTATGTCTTCGGCACCCGAGCCGAGTTCGCCACCTATAAAGCGAAAAAAGAAGTGAATCCGCTGGCTTCGAAGATGTACATCGGCAAAGGCCCGGACAAGAAGACCGTCATCGCGGAGACCAGCAAAGACAGCCCCGGCATGGCCGATCGCTTGGTCAAGCAGCTGCGCTCCCGTTACGGCGTGCAATAAGTCGAACCCACGAATCTGCTCGCGAGCCCACACCTCGCGAGGCGCACAGGCCCGCTGCCAACCGGCAGCGGGCTTTTTGCGATGCAATTCTCTCCCTGATTCCCAGCTTAGGTCGCCATGCGCACAATTCCTGCTTTCCCGCTCCTGATCCTGGCCCTGCTTGCCCTGACCTTGGCCGCTTGCGGTGGCCCCAATACGCCGCGTGGTCTCTCATTTGATGAGAACGGTGGACGCCTGGAAACGCCGACCGCCGAAAAGGATCGGACCATCCAGATTCTGGCACAGCAGATCACCAAGGGTCTGGAAACTCCGTGGCAGGCGCAAGCCAGCATCGCCGAGAATCCGGAATGGGATCCGATCGCGGAAAAATTCCTGTGGAAGCAGGCCACTATCGTCATCACCGTCGGTGGCCCCGCCCACGCCGCGCTCCCCACCGCGGAGCCGGAAATCGCGACTGCAGTCGCCGATTTCATGAAAACCCGCATGGCCAAAGGCAAAAGGCCGATCATCGCCGTCAACCGTGTCGCCACCGTCAGCGAACGGCTCTATACCGTGCGCGCCGGGGACACCCTGGTCAAAATTTCGGTCGCGTATTTCGGCAGCGAGGATGCTTGGCCCACCATTGCCGATGCCAATCCGACGGTTGATAGCGCGGCGCCTCTGGTGCCCGGGACCTTGCTGAAAATTCCCGCCGATCCCTGACGCAAGCTGAGCCGATTTCGGGGGTGGCCTAGACCGGATGGGCCTCGTGCTTCATCGGACCTTCGCCATCTGTTAGCGGCCAATTGATTGGCTGCGCATGCTCCTCTTCGGCACGATGGCCCGGAGATGGAGATGTCTGGATGACTACCCGCACCGTCAACCGCGGCAATCCCTGCGCCGTTTACGATCAGATCGCCCAGGTCCTGGTGCGGGAAATCCAAACCCGCCATCCGCCGGGCAGTCAATTATCGTCGGAAGCGCTGCTCGCTGCACGTTTCGCGGTCAATCGCCACACCGTTCGCCACGCCATCGATGTCTTAGTCGGCCTGGGAATGGTCGAACGTCGCCATGGCATCGGAACCTTCGTGTTGGACCAACCGGTCGAATATCCCGTCACCAGCCACACCCGCTTTACCGAAAATTTGCTCGCTCTGGGCAAGGCCGCTGACAGCCGGCTCTTGCGACGAGTGATTATTCCTGCCTCGCGTGAAGTCAGCCGGGCGCTGCAGTTGCCAGGGGAAACCGATGTCCTGACCATCGATACCTTGCGTATCGTCGATGGCAGGCCCTTTGGCCTGATTACTCATTCCCTGCCGGTGCCCCGCTTTAACGGATTATTGCTCGGTTATGATGGCGGCTCTTTGCATGCCTGCCTGCAAGATATGTACCGGCTCAAGCCGGTGCGGGTACGCACGATTATTTCCGCCCAGGCCCCGACCGATGAAGACGCCAGCGCGCTGCTGATTCCGCGGACCACGCCCATTCTGCGCATCAGTGCGGTCAATGTGGATGGGCAGGGCCTCCCGATTGAACATTCCCTGGCCCGCATGCGGGCTGATCGCATGCAATTGGCGATTGATCATCCCAGTCCGGATACTGCCGACCATAACCCGAATGGAACTGTATGAGCGTCGCCTTCCTTACCGACCTCGCCGCCGCACCCGCCAACGACGTCGTTGAACTCGGCAACCGCCTTGCTCAGGAATTGACTGTCGAGGCTGTGCAGGTTCCGCGTTCAGGCCTGGCCATGGTCGCCATGCGTGATGCGGTCTTCGCTGAGCCATTCCATCTGGGTGAAATTCCCGTCGCGACGGCGGCGGTGCAGGTCACTGCTGCCGATGGTCGCCAAGCTTCGGGCGGAGCGGCGCTGATCAGCGACCGAGAGGACCTGGTCATCGCCACCGCCATTTGCAGCGCCGTGTTCGAAGCGCGCCTGCCGGGCTGGGAAGCGGTGCAGACCCTGGTCGCCACCGGCGCCGCGCAGCGCCAACGCATCGCTGCCAGCCGCGCGGCCGTGCGTCAGCAAACCCGCGTTGATTTTTCTGAACTGACCACGCCGGAGACACCATGATCACGCTCGAATCAACGTGGACCTCGGCCGGGCAGCAGCGGCATTTTCGCGATCTGCTCACCGCGCTGTCATTTCCCGGACGGATCGTCCCGTTGCCCGCGGAGGACCGCAGCGAATCTGCCCATGTGTCCATGGTCGCCTGCCTTGCCGACGCGGGCAGTACGCTTGCCGATCCCCATGCGCTGCTCAGCTCACGCACCTGGGGATTGGTGGCCGCAACCCCGACGGCGGTTGACCGGGCTGCTTTTATTTTGCTAGATGGTCGTCGCCCCGCCGATGCCACGCTGCAGCCGCAACGCGGTACTTTGGAGGAACCCGAAGGCGGCGCGACCCTGATCATCAGTGTCGAATCCCTCGGCGCTGGACCGCTGCACCTGCGTGCGCGCGGCCCTGGCATCGCGACCGAGCACACCTGGTCGGTCGCGGGCCTCGACCCGAGGTGGTTGGTGCAACGCGCGGCGTGGATCGATTATCCGCGAGGCGTCGATGTCATCCTGTGCGACGCGCAGCGCATCGTCGCAATTCCCCGTACCACCATTTTGACCTGGGAGTCCTGACATGGGTTATATCGCCATTCGCGGCGGCGAACGCGCCATCGCCGCCAGTGAAAGTATTCTCGAGGCACTCCGCTGCGGAATATTCCAGGCGGACCCCCAGAGTGAGCCGCTGACGGTAACCGCTATCCGTGATCAACTGCATCTGCTCACCGATCGGATTTGCTCGGAAGGCGGGTTATACCATCCCGATCTGGCGGCCCTGGCGGCGAAACAGGCAGCTGGCGATACCCTCGAGGCCTCGTTCATCCTGCGCGCCTATCGCGCGACGCGTCCGCGCCTGGGCGAAACAACCCCGCTCGACGGCGCGGCGATGCGCCCGCTGCGGCGAATTTCCGCGGCATTCAAGGACCTGCCCGGTGGTCAGATCCTGGGTCCGACCACCGATTATTTGCAACGGCTCTTTCGCTATGAATTGCTTGATGAAGACCCCGATTCATTCCATCGTGCCGGCGCGCGCTGGTTTGCGGATACTCCTGCGGCACAGGCAGAATCATTTCCCAAAGTGGTCGAATTGCTGCGTGCCGAAGGACTGCTGCCACCGCCGAACGCCAATCCGCCAGCACCGGTCGATATCACCCGCCAGCCGCTCACGTTTCCGGCGCCGCGCTCGGCGGCCCTGGCCGCGATGGCACGCGGCGAAACGGGATCATTGCTGGCCATCGCCTATTCCGCGATGCGCGGCTGGGGCTATCTGCATCCAACGGTCGCGGAACTGCGCTACGGATTTATCCCGGTCATGTGGCCACATCCCCTGACCGGCGAGCCTATGGAAATCGGCGAGATCGCGGTCACGGAATGTGAAATAATCACCATGTACGACCGTGGCGCTGAAGAGGGCGCGCGACCAGTGTTTGGTCTCGGCTATGGTGCTTGCTTTGGCCACAACGAAGTCAAGGCCATCTCCATCGCGATGCTCGATCGTTCGCTGCAAAATGGTCGTAACCACGGCGCTACGGTCCCCGCCGAGGACGATGAATTCGTTCTTTTGCATGTCGACGGCGTCGATGCGATGGGGTTTTGCAGCCATTATAAAATGCCGCACTACGTCACCTTCCAATCTGATCTTGATCGCCTGCGCGCTACCCGCGCTGCCGCTCAAGCACCTCAAGCACCTCAAGCAAAAGAGGCCACCCCATGATCGCCGCCGCCATCACCCGGGTCGCGACAGCGCCGGTACCGCTGCTGCCGCGACCAACCCATCATTTCGGCTTTCTCGATGATTTCGCGAAAAAGGAGATTCGTCGCGCCGTGCTCAAGGCCATCTGCCTCCCCGGCCACCAGGTGCCGTATAGTTCGCGGGAAATGCCTATCGCCCGCGGCTTCGGTACCGGTGGCCTGCAATTGACCTTGTCCCTGATTGGCGCGGGTGACGTGGTCAAGGTCATCGACCAGGGCAGCGATGAATCGGTGAATGCGGTCAATTTGCGCGATTTCATCGGCAAGGTCGCGCCAGGCGTCACCACCACCACCGCCACCGCAGAAGCCAGCATCATCCAAAGCCGCCATCGCATTCCCGAATTGCCGCTGCGGGAAAATCAAATCCTGATTCTGCAGGTACCGTACCCCTGCCCGCTGATGATCGTCGAGCCCAGCGAGCGCGTGCGCCGCCGGATGCACGCCGAAGTCGATTATGCGCGTCTGTGGGTTAAGCTCTACGAGGACCTGGTGCGCTTTCAGGAAATCAGCATCTCCAACCGCTATCCCGCGCGCGTGCACGGGCGCTATGTCATGGATCCCTCACCGATCCCGCGTTGGGATCTGCCCAAGATGCACCAGAGCAAAGCCTTGATCCTGCTCGGCGCCGGGCGCGAGAAAAAAATCTATGCCGTCCCGCCGTACACCGAGGTCGAGCCGTTGCAATTCGACGATATTCCTTTCCAGGTAGAACGATTCCAAACCGCCGACGGCAGGCGCATTCCGTGCGTCCGTTGTGGTGCGAACGACAGTTTTCTTGATGAAATTCCGCAGGCGGCGGGGCCGGCTATTCATCAGTGCTCGGACCTCGACTGGTGCCTCGCCCGCGCCGCTGCAACCGCGGGAGCACAGCGATGATCGCCCCGCTTGATCCGGGAACCCGGATCCCGCCCATTCTTGAACTGACCAACGCCACGCGCATCCATGGACCCGGTTGTCCGCGCTGTCTGACCACCACGGGCGACAGCCACGGCACCAACACCTGCGCCGCGTGTGGCTCGGTGGTGGCGGTGGCTGAGGTCTCCCTGCGCCTGCATCGCGGTGAAATTCTTGGTATTATGGGTGAATCGGGCAGCGGAAAATCCTCGCTGATCCGGCTGCTCCATCTCGATGACCGCCCCACCGCGGGTTCAGCATTGTTTCGCGACCACGATGGTGGCGAGCACGACCTGTTCACCCTGGACGGCGCGCGGGCGCGCTGGCTGCGCAATCACCGTTTCGGCATGGTCCATCAACATCCGCACCTGGGCCTGAATTTCCGGGTCAGCGCCGGCGGCAATATCGCCGAGCGCCTGCTCATGGGTGGTTGTTTCAGCTATTCGCGCATCCGCGCGCGGGCCACGGAATTGTTGACCCAGGTCGAAATTCCCCGGCAACGCATGGATGACAGCCCCAGCGGATTTTCGGGCGGCATGCAGCAACGCCTGCAAATTGCCCGCGCCCTGGCCCCGGAACCGGAATTGCTGTTTCTCGACGAAGTGACGACCGGCCTCGATCTGTCTGTCCAGGCTCGGATCCTTGATCTGATCCTCTCCCTGCAAGGTCAGCTCGGCGTGGCGATGATCGTGGTTACCCACGATCTCGGAGTCATTCGCTTGCTCGCCGATCGCGCCATCGTCATGCGCCATGGCCGTATCGTCGAAGCCGGTATTACCGACCAGATTCTCGAAGATCCGCAACATCCCTATACCCAGCAATTAGTCTCGTCGGCTCTGTGATGAACTCGCCCAGGAATTCGTACCATGACTGAACCCATTCTTCAGGTCACCGGATTGGAAAAATCTTTTCACATACATGCGGCAGGGAAAACCTTGCCGTCCCTGGCGGCGGTGTCGTTAACGGTCGCGGCGGGTGAACTCGTCGCCCTGGTTGGCCCCTCGGGGGCCGGTAAATCGACGGTGCTGAAATGTATTCACCGCACGTATTTGCCCATGGCGGGATCTATTCTCCTGCACTGCGCAGACGGTATCATTGATCTGGCCACGGCCGACGAAGCCTCGGTTCTGGCCTGCCGCCGCCGCGACCTCGCCTTTGTCACCCAATTTCTGCACGTGTTACCGCGGCAGTCGACCGTGGAAGTGGTAGCGCGACCGTTGTTGGCCCAGGGCGTTGAACGCAGCGCTGCACTGGCACGGGCGCGTGAGCAATTGGACCGCTTCGCGCTCCCGGAACGCTTGTGGGACATCCCCCCCGCGACTTTTTCCGGGGGCGAAAAACAACGGGTCAACCTGGCCCGCAGTCTGGTGACCCGACCCCGGCTGCTGCTGCTCGACGAACCCACCGCCAGTCTGGATCCGCAGGCCACCGCCCGGGTGGTCGCGGCAATCCAGGCCCTCAAGGGCGATTCCTTTGGCATTCTTGCGGTTTTCCATGATCGCCAATTAGTCGCGCAATTGGCCGACCGCGTGGTCGAATTGTCTGCACCGATACCTCTTTCCCCGGTGGCCGTATGATCCGTTTCGTCAATGCCCGCGTTATTCTTCCAGACCGTGAACTGGCCCAGGGATCGGTAACCGTCGATGAAGATCGCATTATCGCCGTCGACGGAACCGGCAGTGCATACTGTCAGGATATCGATTGCGGCGGTCATTGGTTATTACCTGGACTGATCGATCTCCATTGCGACGCGGTCGAAAAGGAAGTCGCACCACGGCCATCGGTTCTGTTTCCGCTGCCTTTTGCGATTACCCAAAGTGATCGCAAAAACGCCCTCGCGGGCATCACCACGCCGTTCCATGCCATTTCCTTTGCCAATGACGAATTGGGCATTCGCAATAATACCACTGCGGCGCATGCCGCGCGCGCCATCCATCACCACCGCGGGCTGGTCGATAACCGCGTGCACTGCCGTTACGAAATAACCGACACCGAAGGGTTAGAACCTTTGCTCGCTTTGATCAACGAAGGGGCGATGGACTTATTGTCATTCATGGACCACACCCCCGGCCAAGGGCAGTTCAAAAGTCTCGACGCCTACGAACGCTATATGATGGGCGCCTACAAAGTCAGCCGCGACGAAGCCCGCGCCGCCGCCCAAGCCAAGAGCGTCGGTGCGGCCGATGCATTACCGCGGGTTGAAGCCCTGGCAGCTGCCGCGCGAAACAAAGGTATCCCCCTGGCCAGCCACGACGACGACACTCCCGAACGCGTGCGCACCATGCAGACCCTCGGCGGGGTGATGAGTGAATTCCCGATCAACCTCGCCACTGCCCAAGCCGCACATGCCGCTGGCCTGATGACCATTCTCGGATCACCCAATGTCGTGCGCGGCGGCAGTCAGAGCGGCTCCATGCGCGCGCTCGATGCGATTCTCGACGGCTGCTGCGATTGTTTGTGTGCGGATTATCATCCGGCTACCTTGCTGCAGGCGGTCATGATGCTGCCGCAACTCGGGGATATTTCCGCAGTGCAAGCCGCCGCCCTGGCCACAGTCAATCCTGCCCGCGCCGCAGGCCTCAGCGACCGTGGCGAAATTACCGTGGGCAAACGGGCCGATCTTATTCTCGCCCGTTTTGCGGACGGCGTTGCGACGACCCAGAGCACCATGGTCGCAGGTCGCCTCGTACTCCACGCGCACGCGCACCCGGCAGCCCAGTCCGTGCCCGCATGCGCGACGGCATGATCGCGCCGATGCAGCTGACGTTATTGGGCACGGGGGCGGCCGGAGGCATTCCGTTGTGGGGGTGCACCTGCGCTGCGTGTTGCTCGGCACGTGATGAACCTGCACGGCGACGACGACCATGCAGCGCTGCGCTCACCCATGCGGGGCGAACATTTCTCATTGATGCAGGATTGGGCGATTTGGAGCAACGTTACCCCGACGGGGTGAATGCGTTTCTGCTCACCCATTTCCACCCGGACCATGTACAGGGATTATTCCACCTGCGTTGGGGCCCGGTATCGGCAATTCCCGTGTATGGCCCGGCTGATGACCTTGGCTGCGCGGATCTATTCAAACATCCCGGTTGTCTGCACTTTTCAGCCCCAGAACCGGGACAATTCCTGGATCTCGGCCTGGGACTGCGCGCAATGCCGGTGCCGTTGGCACACAGTAAACCGACGGTCGGCTGGATTTTTGACAACGGCGCTCAGCGTTGGGCCTATTGCACCGATACCCGCGGCCTGCCGCCGTTAACCATGGCAGCCCTGCGGACTTCGCCCGTGGATATGCTGATCCTCGATTGCAGTTTTCCGCCCGTGTATTCGCAGCCACACGGCCACAACGATGCTGAACTCGCCCTGGCACTCATCGCCGAAAGTGGCGCCAGACGTGGCGTTCTCACCCATATTGGCCACGACTGTCAAAGGTGGCTGGATGCGACGGATACCCTGCCGGCTAACGTGAGTATCGGGTACGATGGCATGACTTTTCTCTCGGCTGTGGGCTGATCGAGCGGGTCTTGGTGGGTATGGCCACAGGCGATCATGTTTTTCGCGGTGCGCTGGTCCGTTTAGGGCTTGCCGAAATGGTGTGTTGGGGCGCACTGTATTATAGCTTTCCCGTGGTGCAGGTCGCCATGCAGCAGGACGGTGGTTGGGATGCGTCCACCCTGGCGGGCGCATTTTCGCTGGCCCTCTTGGTCTATGCGCTCGCCGGTCCATTTCTGGGACCGTGGTTCGACCGGCGTGGACCCTGGGCCGCCATGGTGGTGGGGGCGACTGCCGGGGCCGCGTTGTTGGGCTTGTGGTCGCAGGCCGCCAGCCCGAGCCATCTCTATCTGCTCATGGGTGGGTTGGGTCTGGCAATGGCGGCATGTCTGTACGAGCCAGCCTTTTATTTGGTGGCGCAATGGCTGCCGAAACGTCGTGCTTTTGGCTTGTCGGTGCTGACCTTTTTTGGCGCCTTGGCGAGCCCCATTTTTCTCCCCATGACCGGCGCCTTGTGCGGCACGTGGGGATGGCGTACCGCGCTGTTGATTCAGATGGGGGTCGTGCTGATTATTGGCGTGCCGTTGTTGGCCTCGTTGCCGCGCCGACGCGTTGCCATCAGTCCGGTGCAGGCGCACGGCGACCAACGCGCGCGACGGGTTTTTCATGAAGCCCGTTTTTGGTGGTGGCAGGCGGGTTTTATTCTGGTCTCGGTGACCGCGATTGCGATTCCGCTTCATTTGGTGGCGTATTTAGTCGAACGTGGCCTGGATTTAACCGCTGCTGCGACCTTGACCGGGGGCCTGGCGGCGGTGGGCATTATCGGTCGCCTGGTTTTCGGATTCATTGGCGATGGACGGTGGTTGATGCCGCTGACCATGACCGTGTTTTCGCTGATGTCGGTAGCGGTGGTCCTCCTCCTGTTTATTCCCGGCCTGCCAGGTGCGCTCATTTTCGTGGGGTGCTTTGGTCTTGGCTACGGCGCTTTGTGGCCGACCCGAGCGGCTTTGGTCGCCCAGGCCTGGGCGGGGCCGACGCTGGCCACTATTGCCGGGTGGTTCGCCTGCGGACCGAATGTGGCCAAGGCCGCGGCGCCGCTCATCGGGGCCGTCCTGGCCCGGCAATGGGGCATGGATGCTGGTTTTGCCTACCTGGCCGGACTGCCACTCATTGGTGCTGGATTAATCTATCTCGGGCAACGCCAGGCCCCGGTGGCGGTGAGTTACCCGCCAACCGCTACCGCAGCGGTCATCGCGGTGGACCTTCCGGGGAATTAATGCGCATCCACCACGCCCCGGTTTCGTCTTTACGGGAAAGGATTCCACGATGATCACTGCCGCTTTCCTTCGTCCATCAGCCCCCCTGGCGACGCGCATGCATGTGGGCCTGGGGACCCGCGATCTCGCCGCTAGCGTCGCCTTTTACACCCAGTTGTTCGCCACCGGACCTGATAAATTGCGCGCGGATTACGCCCGCTTTACCCCGGCGGAGCCCTGGGTGCATCTGAGCTTAAACGTGGAGTCGACCCCCGCACCGCTTGGCAGAGTGCAGCATTACGGCATTCAGGTCGCCGATCCCGAGATGGTCCGTACGATTGCCGCCCGTCTGCACGCGGCGGGCCTGCCACTGCGCGAGCAATTCGCGGTGGTCTGCTGTCATGCACGCCAGGACAAGGTCTGGATCAGCGACCCAGATGGACGTGACTGGGAGATTTTCGCCACCACCGATGATGCGCCGGTGGAGACGGTTCCCGGCACGTGCGGCATGGCCGGAAGCACCGGCGCTGCAGCAGCCAGTGCCTGCTGCGCACCGACCAGCCTTCCCGTCAGCACTGCCGACAAGCCACTTTCGTGCTCCCCGCGCGGGCAGTCGACGCCATGCTGCGGCTGATGCTGGATACCAACGAAGTATGGGCGGCGATGGAGCCACGGGTGCGCGCGTATTTCCGTCGGCGCGTGGGCCGTAATGACGCGTTGGTCGATGAACTGGTCCAAGACATTCTGGTCCGCATCCATCGCGGTTTACCCGACCTGAAACAAGCGGACCGCTGGCAGGCCTGGGTGATGCGGATGTGCCGGAATGTGTTCATCGATCAATTGCGGCAGCGGCGACATCTGACTATTATTGATAATGATTCGCCCGCTGCTTCAGAAGTCCCCAGCGAATCCATTCCCCTGGCGATCCAACGTTTTCTGCACGATATTCTTGCAGCCATCGGTGAGCCCCATCGCTCGGTAGTGCAACTCGCTGATTTCGAGGGCGTTCCGGGCCCCCTCGCGGCGCAGCGCCTGGGCCTGAGCCTGACCGCTTATAAAGCACGGCTGCATCGCGCCCGGGAGCGGATCCGTCAGGAATTAGAACGCTGCTGCGAAGTGGTGCGCGACAGCTGCGGAGCGCCGATTGATTTCCGCCGGCGCAGCGATGGCCGCGACTGCGACGCAGGCTGTTCCATTTCAGCCGGGCCAGTCCGCGACGATGCGGCCTGCGACCCAGACCGTGCGCAAGCGCGGTAACGGCTGACGCTGATCGACCAGAATCAAATCGGCGTCAAAACCGGCGGCAATGTGGCCTTTGCGCTGACCCAGCCCAACGGCGCGGGCGGGCGTTGCACTGACCATGGCCCAGGCGTCTGCCAAGGTGCGAATGCCGCTGGCAGCGAGGCGGAATGGCGCCTGCAACAGGCTGGGGTAATGATAATCCGAACAGAGCGCATCGACCACGTTAGCGGCCAGGGCATCTTTGACATGTATGCAGCCCACATGCGAGCCGCCGCGAACGTAATTCGGTGCCCCCATCAATACCACCATCCCCACGGCCAGGGCCTGGGTCGCGGTCTCGATGGTGGTCGGGAATTCGCTGATCGAAACCCCGCGCTCATGCGCAGCGTTCACCGCGGCTAGGGTGTCGTCGTCGTGCGAAGCCATTGGAATACCGGCAGCGCAGGCACGTGCGGCCAATTCGATTTCTTGCTGGAGGCCCCGTGCCCGTTCGCCCTGCGCGTGCACTATGAAGGCATCGATGTCGGCGTCGCTTAACGGTAGACGACGGCGCACCCCATTGCGGTAACGGCTCAGCTTGACCGGATCCTCCCCCGTCGGCAGGTGATCCGCAGTGGACAGCAGATGCACGCGGCCCGCCGCCATCCACGCCAATAATTCATCATGTCCGCTGGTCAGGCAGCGCTCATGGCGAATATGAATACGAGTATCACAGGAAAAATAGCCGGGAGCGGCCTCGGCCAGGGCAGAAACAATCGCCCGTACCGTCGCCCGTCCGCGCAAACCCGCTTCAAACGAATCGGTCAACGAACAAAAAAAAGTGGTGATGCCGGCAGACAACAACCAGTGGTCATTTTCCACCAAAGCCATTTCTACCGGCAGATTCACGCCGGGCCGGGGACATAATGCCCGTTCAAAGGCATCCCCGTGCACATCGACCATTCCGGGCAGCAGGGTGAGTCCGCTTCCGTCGATTTCCCGACCGGGGCCACTTTCCGCCCCCACACTGACAATGCGACCCTCGCTGAGGCTGACCGCCACCTCGGATTGCAACCCGGAAGGAGTCAGAAGGTCAGCACCGACAATGCGTATTGGGGCAGCGGTGGGAACCATACTGCGCACGCTCAGGGTCGCAGCGTCAAAATGGTGATCGTGCCACTTTTTTCGTTGGCCGTAAAGACGTGGATCACGTCGTCGAAGGTGACCACGGCCAAGCCTTCGGGGGCTTTATGACCTTTGCCCAGAGGCGTGACGCCGAGAACGCGCGGCTGGGCTGGATCCGCCAAGCTAATGAAGGCCACGGCATCGGCGCGTTCCAAGGTGGCCACCGCGTAATTGATTCCGCCAAGGGCGAAGGTCGCCACCATTTCTGGCTCACTGCCTTTATTGGGGCTGCGTTTGTCAGGGTAACAACCGGCGGCAGCGGCAGCTTCATCGATGCCGTTGCGGGTATCGCCGAGAACTTTCCCCGTTGCCGCATCAATGACGGAAACGGTCCGGCCACCCCCAGCGGGTTTGCCCTCTTTGATTTTTGAGGCCTTGGGATCGGTGTCGCCCTCATCGCCGGTCACCAGATACCGGCCATCGGGAGTGATGGCGATGCCATCGGGCTCGCGCAGGGCGGTCAATTCATGGCTGAAAATTGGCTTCCCATCATCGGTGATGTCCGCCATATGTTCGGTCTCGCCCAGGCCGAAGGCACCCGTGACCTTCGCCGCAGCGATATCGATGCGCAGCAGGCCATTATTTTCCTGCAAGGTCACCCACGCGGTGGTGCCATCGGGGGTAAATACGGCGCCTTCAGGTTCCAGCACGTCAGGTGCAGCATCGACCAGCGGGAGCATGAACATGCCCTCTTTTTTGGTCGCCGCGGTGCCGCGAAAATTCGCCGCGCCTGCCTCTGCCGGACGCTCTAGAAAGCGCCCCGCATCGGCCGTCGTAAAGCCGGGCGTGCCGGTCAGGTCGGACAGCGCTATCGTCGTCGCGGTGACCGGGGCATCGATCGCGCCCAGACGGATCAGGGTCACGCTGCCGGGAGGGCTCATCGCCTGGCCACCGACCACGGAAATATCTTCGGCCTCATCACAGACCAGAGCGGTCATGCCGTCAGGAGCGATCACCACGCTATCGCAGCCGTAACCCGCCTCGGCTGCTGCCAAGCGCGTGGCGCTGCTCAGCGACCATACCTCGACCCGACCTTTCTGGTCGACGCCAGCCTTGATCGCAACTAGGACGCGTTCGCCATCCGGATGCAGGGCCGCGCTGGTAACTTCTTCGTTCGCCAGCAAGCCCAACTTGATCAATTGCAGCTGCTTGGGCTGGGTAGGGGTGCTCAGGTCAAGAACGAGCAGCGCTCCCACATCGGAACAGGTCACCACCGCCCGTCGACTGGCCGCATGGACACTGATAATTTCGCAGCCCTCGACACCCTCCAAGGTAAAAGAACCCGCCACCTCCAACTGCGGCTCCGCCGCGACGATCAGGGTGGACAGACAGGACAGGGCGAGGGATGGCGTGCGCATGAGCGAGACTTGTCCGCTGCGTCCACCAAGAATAGAGGAATTTCTGGTGAATATCCGCCAAGTCTTTCTCAGGCCCTTCAATACCAACACAAACCCCTGCCACAGAGTGGCAGGGGTTTGGCGCTTGCGGCGCAATCAGCTTCGCGCTGATCGAAAATTATCGCAGATCAGAAGTTGAGCTGATGCTGGACGTAGATGATGGTGGCGTCGGCGTCACCTTCTTCGGCACTCCACAGCTGCACGGCAGCTTGAAACTTATTGTCGTGGCCGTTGAGGTAGTAGTTCACCCCGATATCGATCTGGGTGCCCGAGCCGCCCAGTTCACCATTGCCGAATTCCGACGCTTCATTGTCGTCATCGGTGTCTTCGTCGATTTTCTGGAAGCGGAGGGCGGGTTCGATGACGCTGCCACTTTCCATGGGAAACGCGTAGCCGACCTGCGCAACGATAGCCTGTTCTTTCACTTCAGACGAGCCGCCAGCAAACGGTTCGGTCTCATCGGTGCCGTTGCGGAATTCGAGATAGGCCGAGATATTGTTGAACCACAGCATGACATCGACACCGAAGGAGGTGAAGGTCTGGGTATCAGCGGCATTGACCTCATCGGTATTGGCAGCGTACGAGATGCCGACGTTCAGGCCCTTGCCTTCTTTGCCGAGGAAGGATTCAGCGCGCTTGGCGATGAACCATTCGGGGCTGAACGAGAACTCAGCGCGGGCGCCGTAATAGAAGCCTTCGGCTTCATCAGCCGAGGCGGCATTGGCAAAGTTCTTGTCTGACTCATTGTTGAACAGGTCGACCGCGACCACGAACATCGGGTGCTTGAACATGTACTCGATACCGATTTCGCGCACGGAACCAATGCTGGCGGCGAAGTTCTCGGTAGGGAACAAGGTCCGGCTCGAGGACATGGCGCCGTCGGACGGAGCGTTATAGGGCTTCATCAGACCAAAAGCGACGGAGTGCGACATGTCGCCTTCCATCTTCCAGGTCCGCTGCATCCAGGCATAGCGGGCCTGGAGAGCGCGGTTAGTACCGGAACCGGCAGCGGTGGCGGCCGGCGGAGTTCCCGTCGTACCATTATCAATTTGATCCGCGTTGAAAGCGAGTTCGCCCTTCCAGTTGTCGCCATAACCAATTTTCAAGTACAAGCGTGCACGACGGATCGAAAGGTCGATCGGATCGTTTTTGGCGCTCGCTTCGCCACCTTGGACGCGATATTCTTCGCCGTTTTGACCGGTCGCGTCAGCAAGCGTAGCGCGGGTCTGCAGACGGATAGCGACGCCGAGCTTGACCGTGTCGTCTTTAATCGACAGGGCATAGGTGGAGGGAATCGCGGCGCCGAGCAGGGCGAGAGCTGAAAGAATCTTCGAGAGCTGCATGGTGCTCTACTTTCTCCGGGTAGGGACGGCGCGGGGTCTAACCCGGCCGGTTCTGGTGATGGGCCGGATCCTGAGGCCCTCTATGAAGACCAGATGAAGATACCGACAATCCCGGGTGAGGAAGGAAACGATCACACGCATTGACTTCTTGTTCGGTTTGGTAGGGCAAAAACCCTTGGGATGATGACGTCTCAATAGGCATTTTCGTCCGGCGTCCGGCGTCCGGCGTCCTGCGTCGCGAGGTTCGCATAGCGGGGATGCAGATCAGTTTAGGCATTTTCGTCCTGCGTCCGGCGTCCTGCGTCCGGCGTCCGGCGTCGCGAAATCCGCATCGCGGGGATGTTGATCAGTTTAGGCATTTTCGTCCTGCGTCCGGCGTCCTGCGTCCGGCGTCGCGAAATCCGCATCGCGGGGATGTTGATCAGTTTAGGCATTTTCGTCCTGCGTCCGGCGTCGCGAGGTTCGCATAGTCGCAAAAATTGTGCGCATAGACGAGGTTTGTTGCTTCCAAGAATATCGTCATCGTGGCCAGCATAGTTTCACCGGAACTCCTTCGGGACCTCGGACCTCGGACCTCGGACCTCGGACAGGAATTACCCTAAGCCAGAAAAATCGAATGCCTCTATCGCGACGCAGGACGCAGGACGCAGGACGCCGGACGAAAATGCCTATTGAAATCAACATCCCCGCGATGCGGATGCGAGTGATGCGCGTGATGCGCGTGATGCGCGTGATGCGAGTGATGCGCGTGATGCGGATGCGCGTGGTAACAACACGTCACTACGAAATATGATAAAATATTACAATAGGTGTTTCGCCTTCACCATCAAATATTCGCTGATCGTCGCCGGGGTCAGGCGGTCGGCGTCGGCGTCGACGACCAGGGCGCCGGCGGTGGTGAGGCGATCGAGAATGCCCTGGCGCCAGGTGGCGATGACGGCGGCGGCGCCACTGTGCCAGAAACCTGCCTCGTCGGTGGGGGCGGTGCGCAGCACGTCGTGCACATCGGGATCACGCAGTAATACCAGCATCGGCACGTGGCGACCGACCACATGGGTGCATTGGCGCAGCAGTAAATCGGCGTTTACGTCGTCCAGAACATTCGTGAATTGGGTTATAAGACTGCGCTTACGATGATGGCGGCCCAGATGCATGAACGCGGTGTCATGGCGACTTTCCACCAAGGTGGGTTCAAGATCATGGACGGCGTGAATGAGGCGATGCAGATGGCGGGTGCCACCCGCCGGCGGGATCCAGCGCTGAATACCGTCTGCATAAGCCAATAATCCAACCCGATCATTTTGTTTGATGGCGACATAGGCCAGCATCAGGGCGGCTTCGATGGCGAGATCGAGCAAACTGACCTCAGCGCCGTTCGCAGTGCGCGCGCGCGCTGCCATCATCCGCCCGGTATCGATGACCAGCATCACCGACTGGCTTTGATTGATCTGATAATCGCGCACGGTCAGCACATCGCGGCGCGCGGTGGCCTTCCAGTCGATGCGATTGACGTGATCATCGCCATGCCAATCCCGCAGCCGTTCAAATTCAGTATCGCCACCCAGACGCCGCGACGTGCGCACCCCGATCAGGGAAAGCCTATCGGTTCGCGCCAACAGGGCGTAATCCGCCAACTGGCGCAGATCGGGATAGACATGCACGACGCCGGGATCGCCTAGATGCAGGCGGCGATGCCATAAGCCCAGACGTGACTGCACGGCGAGAAAAGCACCGCCGGCTTCAAAACGGCCACGACGCTGCGGCAGGGCGTGAAAGACGCAGTCGACCCGACTCAGGGGATCCAGGGTGAGCGCCGCGGGATCCTCTTCACACGCAAGCTCCCGCGGCAGGTCCGGGGCGACCCGCAGACGCCACTGGCTCCGACTGCGGTTGGTTACGGTGACGGTGATCGTTTCGCTGCGGCCACGGGACCAGGTTTTTGCCGTCGTCACCGCTACCGCGAGTTGCCCGGGGCGCAGACTGCCGATGACCGCGTCAATCAGTGCGACCGCGACCACCACCCCGTCGACGGTCACTATTATCCACAGCCACGACACATCGATCAGCAAGCCGAGCGACAGCACCGCCACCATTGCGACGAGAACCACCAAAAGTCGGCTGGGATACATGCGCGACTACACCGTCAGCCGACCACGCCGCGCGGCACCGGCACCGAGCGGATGGCCTCAGCGAGAATCGAGTCGGCGGTTTTACCTTCGATTTCTGCTTCCGGATTCAGGATCACCCGATGACGCAGAGCGGGCAGCGCCACTTCGACGACATCATCGGGAATCACGTAGCCACGCCCACGCCACAAGGCGATAGCCCGCGCCGCAGTGAGCATCGCGATTCCTGCGCGTGGACTGGCGCCGAGGAATAATCCGGGATAGCCACGGGTGCGCTGCACCAGCGCGGCAATATACGACACCATCATCGGTTCGACCAGAATCCGCCCGGCTGCTGCCTGCAAGGCGATGACCTGGGCGGGGTTGGCGACCGTGCGCACGTCGCGCTCAAGAATACGTTCCGGGGAATCCCCGGCCAGAAACAGTGCGTAGATGCGTTCTTCTTCGGCCAATTGTGGATAGGTCATCACCAGTTTGAATAAAAAGCGGTCGAGCTGGGCCTCGGGCAGATTATACGTGCCTTCGTTTTCGATCGGGTTCTGGGTCGCCATAACCAGAAATGGCGGCTCCAAGGGCAATTGGCGGCCATCCAAAGTGACCTGCCGTTCCTGCATGACTTCGAGCAAGGCGGAGTGGGTCTTAGCCGGGGCGCGATTGAATTCATCCGCAAGCAGAAATTGCGCAAAGACCGGACCGGGATGGAACACAAAGCGGCGCTCACCCATGTCAAAGACATGGCTGCCGGTGATATCCGACGGCATCAGATCCGGAGTGAATTGAATACGGTTAGTCTTCAACCCCAGAATCTTGCCAATCGCCTTGACCAGCAGGGTCTTGCCCAAGCCTGGCAGACTTTCGACCAAGACATGGCCGCCGGCGGCAATGGCGGTCAGCAGCCCGTCGACCAAAGCATCCTGGCCGACGAACAATTTGGCCAATTCGGCGCGGATGCGGGTGATCAGATCGCGGCTGGCCTGCATGTCGTCGGGACTGGCGGAAAAATCTGCCGCAGGATGGAAAGGTGCCTCAGACATGCGGTGGTCCTTGTTTTGGTTCAACGTAGAGCGCGCGGGCGGCCGCGAAAGCATCCGCGCGAGCGTCCTCGGCAGTTGGGGGTCGGCGCAAGACCGCCGCCAGCGCGGTCAGTACTTCACTCGTGGCGCGAGCACGGCGGAGATGGCCCGCAAAGGCGGCGACATGGCGGCCAAAACGCTGGAGGTCAGCGCGCGCCGGGGCCTCGGTGCGGCCCAGCCAGAGCATGCGCCCGCCGATCAGGACCAGCACCAGGGCGAGCAAATGGAAAACGACATAATTAAAGGGCGGCCGGCCGAAGAGCATGGCGAGGATATTCGGCGCCGGCGGATCGGCGACGGGACCGGTCGCCAGCGTGCGCACCCACGCTACCGAGACGGTATCCTCGTCAGCCGCAAATGTGCGTAATGCGTCGAGCAATCCCGTTAATAAACGCCGACAGGTGTGATCGACCTGGGCCGCATCCAGAAACGGCAGCGCACTAGCCACCACCACTAAGCGGCTGCCGCCATAGGGAATCGACACCGCCCAGGGGCGGCTCTCATCGCTTGTCGCCACCGTGGCCAGGACCTGGCCCCGAGGGGCCGAAAGCCGTTGCCGAAATTGCAAAAATGGTGGGGCCGAAGCAGCCACCAGACCCTCAAGCCGGGTCGGCGTAAATACCGGCGTCGGTTCCAAGCGCAGCGGACCCGATTCCTGGCTCAAGACGTAGAAGGGGAAATCCAGATCGCTGTCATACAACGTGCGCTCTTCCAGGCGCTTGATCTGCTCGATGAGAATTTTTTGCCGCTGGGCATCGGCAGAGGCCATCTCCACGCGTAATTCTTCGGCCCAACGGTGGCATAACCATGCCGTCATGGTGCCGTCACGCAGAATGAGCACCGCCTGTCGGCGCGGCCGCTCGCTCAACCACTGTTCAAGCCAAGTCACGGCCTCGGGGTCCGGCAGACCGGAATTTTCCGCGACATGCACCATGATCTCGACCTCCGCGGTGCGTTGATCGAGACGTGCGACTTCCCGCAGCGCGAATTCCTCCGCAAAACGCCCGCGTAAAACCCGCCAGCCATTGATGCTGCCGGTCATGCGTTCACCGTAGCCGGTCTGCAGATCCGTGCAGCCGCTGAACAGCAGCATCGCCGCAAGCAGGGCAACCCGGACCAGACCGCACGAAAATATCCTACCCCGGCTCACGTGTGCACCGCGCTGAGCAGAACTTTATTTCGCGCATCCAAGTCGCGCATCAGGGCGGCAGTGGGGAGATCGCGACCGAAATAGCTGCGTTCAAAGGCTAGAATAGTCGCGGCCAGGGCGTCGGCCACCACCGCATCGGCGGCGACCTCGGCAAGATAGTGTCGATTGGTCTTGCCCTGCACCAGGTGGATGCGGCCGACGGTCTCTAAGCTGCGTAATTGCCACGCAAATAACCAGATGACGGCGCGAGCCCAATCCTGGCGGGCGCAAGCCGCTGCGTATTCGTGCTCGGGTTCGCCACCGGCTTCGGGAACCGCAAAGGGCAGCGCGGCGACCGCGGCCTGCACCCCGGCGGCCCGCCTGGGATTCAGCAGCGGCGCCTTGCCCACGCGGATCTTCCACACCATCGCCAACACCAGGGCCACCAGCGCGATGACCAACGCGTACATCGCAAACGCAAACGGCGAGGTATCCCCATTGCCAACCAGTTCGCTCTCGCTGGGGCGTTCTTGCGGCACCACCCGCTGCCAGGAATCGGCCTGGCTGTCATACCACGGTTGACGGCCCAAATGGTTCTCGACGGATTCCGCGGCATGGAGCGAACTGCCCCCTGCAAGCACGCAAAAGGCGATCAGAAACAGACCCCGCCGGATCCCGCACACAATGTCTGCCGCGTTCACGCCGCGTCTCCCTGCGGTTCCAAACGATGGCCGGCCCGGCGCAAATCCAGTTCGATCTCCCACCCTTCACGCCGCGTGCGTAGATCGATATAGGCCAGGAAACGCACCACGCTTAAATAACCCAGAAATGGCCACGGCAACACCAGGACCCACGGCGATACCTGGGGCTGCAACCACAGCCAAAAATCTCTGTAGGTCAGGCTCTCCCAGAACAACAGGTTCACCAGTTCCACCCCACTGACGATGAGCATCAGCATCCCCCCACCAACCCACAGCAGGGTCAGGCAACCATGGGTGATTGCTTCCGAACGCCAGGCGGTCATCAATTGTCGGGCACGACGAAAACCCAGGCGCAGACCTTGGCGTTCGAGCACGACGACCTCGGCCAGATGGGCAGGGAAGAACAACAGCAGAAAGATAAAAAACAGTCCGGGCAGCCCATCGCCGACCGCACTGAATACCAGACACGGCAGGGCGATCACCGCCGCCCGGGCCAGAGCAGGTAGGACCAGGACGGGCAACGCGCGCAGGCCAGTGCGTAACGCCGACCAGCGCTGAGGCCGGGCGGTGAACATAGCTTCGCCCAAATAGGCAGTGAGCGGAGCTGTGGCCAGGGGCAGTTGAAATATCAGCAACACCAGCCACCACGTCACCCCAGCCCAGCCCTCGTCCGGCACCAGCTGCATACACAGATAATCCAGCAGCAGCCACGGGGCGGCGCCGATAATCAACAGGATGCCCAAATCCCGCGCATGCCGCCGGCCCATCAGCAGGGCGAGATCAAATAATTCGCCGACCGTCCGTTCGCGCACGACCAGGGTGAGATGATCCAGATTCATAGCTGGCGTCTACCCTCTGCGCGCGCACCGACGCCTTTGGGTAGCGATAATGCATGGCGGCGCCCCAGCCAACCCAGCGCGAAAAAATACAGCAGCAATGCAACAATGCAGCTCCACATCAAGGCGCGCTTATAGTCCAGGGCCAGGGCCGAGGGACTGATCCAGCCCTCGATGGGCGCCGCCAACGCGACCAGCACCGCGGCCACGGCCAGGACCGGGCCCACCCGGCGCGAAGATTCCACCAAACTGTCGGTCACGGGAAGTCCCCGGCGGATGACCAGACCGAGCCCCAAACGCAGTCCGGCCGCCCCGGCTAGGGCAATACCGGTCAATTCAAAGGGACCGTGCGCAGAGACGAATTCGAAGAAATGCGCCCGTTCCGGGCCGTCCTGTGCCGCCATCCAGCCAAAGCAGCAGCCGAGAAAAATGCCATTGAAGGCCAGCCAGACCAGGCTGCCAACCCCAAAGAATATGCCACTCGCGAAACAGGCCAGGGCGATGCGTACATTATTGAAAATGTAGAATCCACTCATGGCGGCGCCGTCACCACTGCTGCGGCCATGCGGAGCCTCGAGATAACTTTCTGCCATCTGGGTCAAGGTCTCTTCGCCGCAGAAGCTGACCGCCGCGGCCGGCTGCCACCACGAAACAAAGGCACTCAGCACGAATAGACCAAAAAAAGTGGCGAAGGCGATCCACAGACAGAAATCGCGCAGCAGCAATGCGGGGACCTCGACCATGATGACGTGCAGCAAGCGGCGCCAACCTGCCTGCACCCGCCGATAAAAACGCAGGTGCGCCTGGGCGACCAGGCCATGCAGGTACATTTGATGCGGAATCGGCAGATGAAAGGCCTCGGCCAGGGCCAGATCGGTGCAGGTCGCGCGATACAGGCGGCCCAGTTCCACTGCGCCTGCCGCGCCTTGCGGGGCGCCGCGGTCCTTGCGCAGCAGGGCCTCTAGACGCAGCCATTCGCCGCGCCGCCGCGCCAGCACGCGCGCTGCCAAGGCGCCGGGGCGGCCACTGGCGTCAGCCCGGACCGCCATCTCAGAGGCAGGCCTTTTTGCGATTCGCGCGGTGCCGCTGGGGTCAGGCGGGAACAAGGCGAGATATACCGCGACCAGCAGGGTGTCGCCCTCGGTGCGGGCATCGAGGTGAAAACGACGTCCCAGCGGTTCGGCCAGATGCGCCGCCATTTCACTGCGCCGATGCGGATGGAATTGCCGCCGCCGCGCCACATAGGCGGCGATGGCGCGCACCGTGCCGCCATCCAGCGATGCGGCGATCTCGGGCGGCAGCTGCGGTAAAAGCGCCAATGCCGCTGGATCCTGCGGCGGGGCTTGGCGCGGCGGCAAACGCCGTTCGACATAAATGACCAGCGTCCCGGCGGCAAGATCGCCCAGGCGTTGGAAACGCCCAGTCAACGCCAACGATCCCAGGCCAAAAGCAAATGTCGGAATCAAACCGAGATAGGGAAAACCATCGGCCCAACGCAGAATATTGCGAATCATGCAGGCGCCGAAGCCGGCTGGCAAACCATCGACCCCGATCACCTGGATGCCCAAGGCACGTTTGCCAGGCGTCTGGCCGCGCCACAACCATTCACACACGCCACCGCTGAGCCAGTCGAGCACGAAGAACAGCAGCAGAATCAATCCCTGCCCGGCCTTAAATCCCATCATCGCCACCGGAATGGCGATGACGATGAAAATGCCGATGCGGATCAGTCCATCAATTGCCCAAGCCGCAGCCCGCGCCAATGGTCCGGCGAGGCGATAATCAAAACTGATATGTTCCGGGGTTGGAAACGCCCGCAAAGTATCCAATAAGCGGGCTTCTGCGGGCACGCGCCGAGTGTGCCTGCAGACATTCCAGGGGGCAAGGGCTGGGACCTGCGCTCATGGATGCAGCGCTGGGAAGTTCGTGGTGAGTGGTGGTGCCCAACCCCGCGGAGAATCCGCGCAGACGTCATCTCGCACATGGCGAGGGGCGGCAAGCGCGGTATTCTATGAGCTAGGCGTCGCCCCGGACCATGGTTAATCCTTACGATCCACCGCGCGCCCAGCGCCACCTTCCCACCTTGCACTGGCGAGAGTCCCTCAGCGCCGACGACCGCGCCGCCGCCGTCGCCGCCCTGGACCGGCATTGCGCCGATGCTCAGGCCCTGGCCGCGGACCACCACGACGCGCGACCGCAGCCGCGCGGCCTGGGGCTGACCCTAGCCAGCCTGGGCGGGACGGCCCTGGTGGTGTCCCTCGGCATCTATTCCCTAGGGCTGATCCTGGTCCGCGATCGCGAACTTTTGCTGCTGCTGGCCGCAGTCTGCACCGCACTCGCCGTGGCCCTGCTGCTGATCGCGCGCAGCCGCCTGCGCGATGATGGTCGCCATGCCGAGGACGACCGCGGCGATCCCGTTTTGACCCTGCGCGCGTGGCTCGAAGCCCTCAGCCACGGCAGCGGCACTGAAATCCGCTGCCGCCTAGCACCCAGTGCCCGGGCCCTGACGGTCGAGGCCCCCGACGTGGTGCCGCATCGCAGCCGCACGGTCTATCCCCTCGCGCATGCGGAATCGGTGCTCGCGTGGGCCCGTACCTGTGCCCGTAGCGATCCTGTCCACCCGCGCTGGCTGGTGGTGCGCAACGTCGAACTCGACCACGTGGACGACGATCTCGCCTGGGTACGCGTGCGCCTGGAATTCCGCTGGTGGCCCCTGTGGGGCGCGGTCATGGTCGGCGGCACCTGCCTGCCCCTGCTGTTTTTCGCCCTCATTCCCGGCCTGATCCTCTATCTCGCCCTGATGCAAAGCCGAGTCGTCGTCGCCACCAAAGCCGTGCTGCGTGGCAGCGATGGACGCTGGTATGTGGTGCGACCGGAGTTGGTTGGTGAAAATTAAATAGAGGGATTGCCACGGTCCTATGTCCTATGTGTCCTATGTCCGAGGTCCTCGAGCATTGAGTGTGGTGGTGTTTTGAATAATTAACCCAGCTGTCGATAAGGGAAGCCACCTGATTAATTATTTGCATATTGCTCATGATCGAACCTGTCATGCGAAATCGCCTCGCACACACATTCGAAGACCTAGGACCTCGGACGTAGGACCTCGGACCCTTCCCATCCGCAGAACACATGAGAGTAAGCCCCAAACCAAGCTCACTGCTAGACCCACGGCATAATGGAAGCATCCTGTCCCACCCCATGAGCCTGACTACCGAGATCGCTAAACGCCGGACCTTTGCCATCATCAGCCATCCGGATGCGGGTAAGACCACCCTGACCGAGAAGCTGCTGCTGTACTCCGGTCTGCTGCGGACGGCGGGGATCGTCAAGAACCGCAAGGCGGGGGGTAAGAACGCCACCTCTGACTGGATGGGCATGGAGCAAGAGCGCGGGATCTCGATCACCTCGTCGGCGATGCAGTTCCGCTATGGCGAAGCGGTGATCAACGTGCTCGACACCCCCGGACACCAAGATTTCAGCGAAGACACCTATCGCACCCTGACCGCCGCCGATTGCGCGATCATGGTCATCGATGCCGCCAAGGGCGTGGAAACCCAGACCCGGAAATTGTTTGAGGTCTGTCGCCTGCGCGGCATCCCCGTGTTGACCTTTATCAATAAATGCGACCTGCCCGGGCGTGATCCGGTCGAATTGATGGCCGAGGTCGAAGATGTCCTGGGCATTCAGGCCAGTGCCTTAAATTATCCCAGCGAGATTGGCCGTGGCTTCGACAGTCTAGTCGATCGCCGCACCAATGAATTACTGCACTTTGTACGCACCGCCACCGGCGGCGCCAAAGCGGCGGACATGACCCGCCATCCGATTGCCAGCGACGCCGCGAAAGCGATTCTTGGCGAGCGTTTGGACAGCGTCACCGATGCCCTGGAATTGCTGCGCGAAGCCGGCAATCCGTTTGACCTGGATACGTTTCGGCGCGGCAAAGTGACCCCGGTCTTTTTCGGTTCGGCCTTCACCAACTTCGGCGTGCAGCCATTTTTCGATGGTTTCGTCGAATTAGCGCCGCCACCCGGCCCGCGCTTGGCCGATATTCCTGGGGGAGAAATATTCATCGATCCCATCGAAACCCCCTTCAGCGCCTATGTGTTCAAGATCCAGGCGAATATGAATCCCAAGCATCGCGATAGCTTGGCTTTCATCCGCGTGGTCTCGGGCCGCTTTGAACGTGATTTGGTGGTCAAGCATCATCGGCTGGGCAAAGACATCCGTCTGTCGCGCCCCAACACCATGATCGCCAATAGTCGCGAAACCGTCGACGAGGCGTATCCCGGCGATATCGTCGGCTTGCTGAATCCCGGTTCATTTGCTATCGGCGACACGATCTCCCTGAAAGGCGGCTTTGAACATAAACCGCTGCCGCAATTTCAGCCGGAATTATTCGCCCGCATTCAGCCCAAAGATTTAACCAAGCGCAAAGCCTTTGACAAAGGTCTCGCCCAGCTCACCGCCGAAGGCGCCGTGCAACAATTGCGCCCGTGGGATAATCCCCAGGGCGATCCCTTCATCGCCGCCGTCGGCCGCCTGCAATTCGAAGTCATGCAGTATCGCCTGAACGACGAATACGGCGTCGACACCCACCTAACCCCGCTGCCGTATGAATGCAGCGCCTGGCTCGACGGCGACGTTTCCACCTTTCAAAAGCCCTACAACGCCACCATCGCCTGCGACCGCCAGAACCGCCCCGTGGTCCTATTCGCCACCACCTGGGAAAAGCGCAGCGCCGCCGAAAAGAACCCCAACCACCGCCTCCTCGACTACGCCTAACGTAGAGCGTTGACGCCTGTCCAGGCCCAGCTACGTTGCCCCACCCCAACGGGACCACGGGCGCGATTAGCTCAGTTGGTAGAGCAAGGGATTCTTAATCCCTGGGTCCTAGGTTCGAGTCCTAGATCGCGCACCAAAAGAAAACCCTCGGCCTGTGGCCGGGGGTTTTCTTTTTCGGTACGTCCCTCTGGCCAAGGTCGATCAGTCGGCCTTGCCCATCAACATGTCAGCTGCACTCCGTTCCCGAGCTGATCCGTACCGCTTTGACGAGCAGTGCCCTGGCACGGCACGCGAATGCCTTGGTGGTTTGCTCGCGGACAACTCCCCTCTACATTCCCAGATACCCCGTTGAATGACTACCTTCGGGACTGGGCCGTGAACCGCTTACGTTGAGATACCATTCAGCGCGGCGCAGCGTGGCCGGGCCGGCGGCGGAGTCGGTGGCTACTCCTGCTGCTAACGACCCGCTCAGATCTGTTCGCGGCGCAGGTCGAGGGTATTGGGCATGTCGGGGTTGAAGCGCGGAGTGCGCGGGGTGACTAAACCACCGGAGTGCCCGCGCATTTCGAAGCGCGCCATGCGCCGGGCTTCGGCCTCATAGGCGTTGATTGGGAAACGTTCGTAGCCACGTCCGCCCGGATGGATGACGTGGTGGCGACAGCCAGCGACCGAGCGCCCATTCCAGCTGTCGAACCAATCGATAATCAAGGGCGCATCAATGCCGACCGTGGGATGCAAACAATTCGGTGGCTGCCAGGCGCGATACCGTATCCCGCAGACGCCGACGTCGGCAGCAACCCGACGCAGCGGCGCGAGGTAGCCATTGACCATAATCTGATACCGACCGGGTTCACCACCACGCACGGTTAATTGAATCCGTTCCATCGACGAATCGACATACCGCGCGGTGCCGCTGGCGGTGGCTTGTTCACCAAGCACTTCCCAGGGTTCGATCGCCGACCGCACTTCGACTTCCAAGCCGTTGGCAATGTGGCTGCCGAGCACGGGGAAACGGAAATCTTCCTGCGCATCGAACCAGCCCGGATCGAAGGGATATCCAGAAGCCCGCAGGTCTTCGATGACGCTGTCGAGATCACGCCGCAAATGCCACGGCAGCATCCAGCGGTCATGAATCAAGGTGCCCCAGTGCGCTAAAGGCTGCCGATACGGTTCCTGCCAGAAGCGCGCAATTAAACCACGCAACAAGGCAAATTGACACATCGCCATGCGTGCATCGGGCGGCATTTCCTGCGAGCGCAATTCAACCAGACCTAAGCGGCCCGAGGCCGAATCCGGGGCGAATAATTTATCGATCGATAATTCAGTGCGATGGGTATTTCCGGTCAGATCGGTGAGCGCATTACGCAGTAAGCGATCCACCGTCCACGGCGGGACGCCTTTGCCGTCCAGGCCATCCAGTAGCTTCAGTGCGTGTTCCAATTCATAGGTGGAATCCAGACGAGCCTCATCCGGGCGTGGCGATTGGCTGGTCGCTCCGACGAAGGAACCCGAGAAGAAATACGTGAGCGAGGGGTGGTTATGCAAATACGCCAACAACGACCGCAGCAAGTCCGGCCGCCGCAAAAACGGACTATCGGCCGGGGTCGCGCCGCCAAAGGTCACGTGATTCCCACCACCGGTGCCGGTGTGGCGACCATCAAGATCGAATTTTTCACTGCGCAGACGCAGACCGTGCGCCTCGGCGTAGGTGTTCAGATTAATATCTTCAAGTTCATCCCAATCGCGGGCGGGATGGACGTTGACCTCAATGACGCCCGGATCCGGCGTAACCGCGAGGCTGCGCAGACGGGCATCGCGCGGCGCGCCGTAGCCTTCGAGTTGGACAGGTATTGCCAGATCTTTGGCGGTGTCCTCAATCGCAGCGACCAGGGCCAGCCAATCCTCTAATTCAACCAACGGCGGCATAAACACATGTAAAACGCCAGCACGCGGTTCGACACATAAAGCAGTGCGCACATGATCGGCCGCACTTTTTTGCGGCTCAGGGGGCGGCAGCGCCACGGCTTCGCCGACACGCTGCGCGACCACCTGCCGCGACGGCAACGGGGCACGAGGTTGCATCGGATCGGGTAGCGTATCTTCGCGATCAGCAGCGGCGACCCACGGCAGGGAATCCAGCGGCAGGCGCAGGCCCATGGATGAATCGCCGGGCAACAGAAATACATGTTCGCCGCGCAAATACCACGGCGCACTCTGCCAGTGGCGATCAACGCAGCGCAACGGCAGCGTCCAGCCAGCAACCGCATTCAGTCCTGTTTCAAAAATTCGCGCTAAACGAGCGCGTTCTTGCGGGTTATCAAGGCGATTCGCCAAGGGATCGACATTGGTCGGCAGGCGCTGCTCGCGCCACGCATGATAAAAAGCATCTTCGTAGGCAGGAACCAAATGAGTGGGACCAACGCCCAGGCGATCGGTTAAGGCACGCGCGAATTGCTCAGCCTCGTCAGCGCCAGCCGGATGCTCGGGCGTATTCGATGCGATCAGCGCAGGGTCGCGCCACACCGGTTCACCGTCGACGCGCCACCAGCAGGTATAAGCCCAGCGCGGTAAGGGTTCGCCGGGGTACCATTTTCCCTGGCCATGATGCAAGACCCCGCCGGGCGCGAAACGTTGCTGCATGCGCCGTAGCATCTGATCAGCTAATTTCATTTTGGTGTCGCCCAGCGCCTCGGTGGTCCATTCGGGACCGTCGAGATCTTCGGCCGAGACAAAAGTCGGCTCGCCGCCCTGGGTTAGACGCACATCGTGTTTAATTAAATCCTCATCGATGCGCTTGCCGACCGCGCGAATCGCCTGCCACTGATCTTCGCGAAAAGGTTTGGTCGCGCGCGGGCGATCATCCAGACGGGTGATCGTCATGCTGACATCAAAAGTCGAGGTGACGGTGTCGTCTTCAGAGCGTTGGACGAAGGTGTATCCTCCTTCGATCGGTGCGGCGGCGCCGGGACTGGCGGTGCTGGCCAGGGGAATATGTCCTTCACCGGCGAGCAAGCCCGACGTCGGATCCATGCCGACCCACCCCGCGCCGGGCAGGAATACTTCGGTCCAGGCGTGCAGGTCGGTGAAATCGGTAGTCGCGCCCTGCGGGCCCTCCAGGGTCTTTTGATCCGGCACCAATTGAATCAGGTAGCCCGAGACAAATCGCGCGGCAAGGCCAAGATGACGCAAGATCTGCACCAACAACCACGCGGAGTCGCGGCAGGAACCACTGCCTTTGCCCAAAGTGGTTTCGCAACTCTGCACCCCTGGTTCCATACGAATCAGATAGCGAATGTCGTTCGACAGGGCCGCATTGATCGCAACTAAACGATCGACCGTGTTCGTCATCCCGGTGGGAAGGGTTTTCATATATGCGCTGAGCTTCGGGCCAGCGACGACCTTGCGGCAATACAAAGCAAGATCCTTGAGCATTTCTTTCGGGTAGGTAAATCCCCAGACCATGGCGAAATCATCGAGAAAGAAATCGAAGGGGTTGATGGTCACCATCAGAGCGACGATATCGACTTGAACGACCAGGCGGTCAACCGGCTCGGGAAATACCGCGCGCGCCAAACGGTTCCCGTGCGGATCCTGTTGCCAGAACACCTGGTTTCCCTCAGGCTCGACGGTCAGGCTGTACGCCGGAATGGGCGTTCGCGTATGGGCGGCCGGGTGCAGACGGATGATTTGTGGCGACAGCGAAATGGGGCGGTCGTAGGTGTAGACCGTGCGATGCTGCAAGGCGACGTGGATAGCCATAAGGTATTGGGACTCGGCTTAGGCAGCAGAAGTGGCGAGGGAAAAATGTTCCTGAGCAACGAGTTCGCTTAAGGCCCAGACTTTTTCAATAATACCACCTAGGACTGGCGCGATAGGGGCATCGTCCTCAACCATGGCCAGCACCGCGGCGACCAGGGCGCGCGCGGCGGGCAAGGTGCGAGCATGCGCGTCTGAGTTGCCGCCGGTCATGCCAATGATTGCTTCGACCATGGTCCGGCAACAGACCAGCAACGAGCGCGGCGAAGTCGGATCACCGATCAAGAATTGCACGACCTCCAGGGGATCGAGGCCGTCACGCATGCCCCGGCCAAACGTGTCCACGCCGCCAGCCATGGTCAGGGTCGCTTCGGTACGGCGATGCAACGCCGTGCCGGGCAGACATTCTTGGTGCGCCAAGCGGATGATCGGGCTCAACTGCAAAACGGTGACGATCGACGCCACCCGTTCCAGCATTTGCCCCAGAGTAATGACGTGCGGTAATTCTTCGCGCGCTAACTCAAGAAAGGCGCCACGGATAAGGAGGCATTGGCGAATGGACCAAGCACAGGCGTCTTCCCACCCACCAGAGCTTTCCACCTTGGTGCGATCCCAGGTCTGCACTTCGATCCAAGCTCCATTCAGCGCTTCCCAGGCATCGTTGGTAAACAGATGCCGGGCCGTCCGCGCATTATCGCGCGCACCGTGCAGACACGACACCACGCTGGAGGTATTGCGCGCATCCAAAAAGCACCATTCCAGGACGCTGTTGGCATCCGGTTGAAGCCCTGCCTTGCGAAATTGGTTCTCGTCGCAGCTGATGATCAGCGTTTCCGTCCACAGTGGCCCGGGACGACGATGATGTTCAGGGGCGTGTGCCAAGCGTTCGGCAACGCCCAGGGTGCGCGCCACATTCTCGGCGCGTTCGATATAGCGCCCCATCCAGAAGCAATTACCTGCAAGCCGTCTCAGCACGATGTGTCCTCCACGACCCAAGTGTCTTTGGTTCCGCCACCCTGAGACGAGTTCACCACCAGACTGCCTTCACGCAAGGCGACCCGAGTCAAGGCGCCTGGCACGACCTGGGTATCCTTGCCCGATACGACATAGGGGCGCAGATCGACGTGGCGCGGAGCGACGCCGTTTGCCGTCCAGGTGGGACACGTCGAAAGGGCCAGCGTGGGCTGAGCGATGAAATCACTGGGGTCGGCGAGAATGCGCGCCCGATACGCTTCAACCTCAGCCTTGCTCGCGGCTGGGCCGACCAACATACCGTATCCGCCGGAGCCGTTGACCTCCTTGACCACCAGCTCGGCCAAATGTTCCAAGACGTAGGTCAATTCACTGGGATCACTACAGCGCCAAGTAGGGACATTTTTCAGAATAGGTTCTTCATCAAGATAGAATTTAATCATCGCCGGCACATGCACATACGTCGCTTTGTCGTCGGAGACACCATTGCCGACCGCATTGGCGATGGTCACCCCGCCTGCCCGTGCCACCGCGAACAGTCCGGGCACACCTAGAGCTGATTCAGGATTGAATGCTTCGGGATCGAGGAAATCGTCATCAATGCGGCGGTAGATCACATCCACACGTTGCCGACCCTTGGTGGTATGCATCCATACTCGACCGGCGTCGACGAAGAGATCACTGCCTTCGACCAGTTTGATCTGCATGCGGCCAGCGAGATAGGCGTGTTCGAAATAGGCGCTGTTGTAAGAACCGGGAGTGAGAATGACGATTTCGGGTTGGTCAATTCCTGCTGGCGCACAGGCACGCAGGGCGCGCAACAGCAGATCCGGATAGTGATCGACCGGCCGCACTGTCGAAGCGCGGAACAGTTCCGGCATATGCCGCTGCAAAGCGCGGCGGTTCTCGAGCATGTAAGAGACGCCGGAAGGCGTACGCAGATTATCTTCCAAAACCAACCACTCGTCGGGCGCCGTACGCACAACATCGACGCCGGCAATATGGGCATGGACCCCGTGGGCGACTTTGACGCCGTGCATGGCCGCGCAGTAATAGGGGTTCTGACGGATTTCTCCTTCTGGAATGATCCCCGCACGGAAAATGTCACCGGCTCCATAAATGTCATCGAGAAAGGAATTCAGGGCCTTGACCCGTTGAATACTGCCTGCTTCGACGATGTCCCATTCGCGGGCGGTGATGACCCGCGGCACCGGATCGAAAGGGATCAAACGCTCGGTGCCACCTGCATCATTGTAAACACAAAACGTGATGCCCCGGCGGCGGAAGTGGCGGTCGATGTCCGCCCGGCGACGTGTGCGTTCTGCCTCGGGAAGGCCTTCGAGCATGGCGAACACGGCGGCATAGGCCTCATGACGGCTGCCATTGCGCTGATCTTCGGCAAAGGCGTTTTGTTGAGGCGCCCTTTGCGAAGAGCTTTGTGATTGCTGCTGCGAAGGAGAGCCCGGCGATGAGGGAGGTGTCGCTGTCGTCATGCTAAGTACCATTGCATGCTAATGCTGCCTTTCCCTTCCTGGGAGCGCTGTTTCCGTTGCATCATACAACAGTTTCAACAAGGTGGGGCATAGTATTTTTTCCGGCAAACCATTATGTGTGCCGCAAACCTTGGATGCGACCGGGGATACGACCACTTCATCGCCGGTCGCACGCTTCGCCTGTCTGTACGGGCCGCCGGTAGGAAGGAGATATCTGCTGCGGTCTCTACGGATTCAGTGACCCAGCCCTGGACCGATTACCACTCGCTCGCGAGGCGGAAAGCCACCCGCGCTTCGCGAGGAATATCGGAGCCATCCACTTCGACGGTTTCCAAAGCCATGGCCCCGGCCAGATCGATGCGAATCGCCCACAAGTTAAGCCCGATACCTGCGGTCACGACCCGACCAATGTCATCCTCGGCGAGATTGGAGTAGGTACCGACGCGCAAAGCGAGGAAACGCCACACATCCCATTCCAGACCAAACATCAAGCGTTGCGCCTGATACCCCTGGACCAGCGAATCCGTGCGCAGCACGTCGATATCCATGCTCAGGCCCAAGGTCTTGAGCGGGAAGAACCCGGCGCCAAGGGTGATCTGCGGATCCAAAGTAACATCCGAAAACCCAGCCGGACCAGCGAACTTTGGCGCATTCAGATTACGGATATTGACGCCCAGATTGAGCCGCGGCAACCGGTACAAGGCGCCGACGTCAACGCCGAAGGTGAAGGTCTCCTTAAAATTGTCTTCAATGGCGGTAAAGTCGTTATTATCCTCGTCGAGCACCAGGATCGTGGTGCCATAGACGCGACCGATCATCCCCTTCAGATTGACACCCACGCTGAACTGGTCCGAAAATGCATGGCCATAGGTGATCGGGATCTCCATCACGCCGATACCGGAAATGGTCACCGAGGTCACATTATCCCCAATGTCCGTAACACCGTACTGGGCAAACGATGCATTGATCAAGGTGACCAACTCGGCCGCCTCGGCTGCCGATAGCCCCGCCTGCTGAGCCTGGAATTCTAATATTTCTTGTGCGGCCAGGGATATCCCCGCATCAAGACCGACCAGCAAGCTCACCGGGGCTTGCGGCGCCCCGGAATTTTCGATGTCCTGCGAAAAATCGCCGCCATTGCCAACCCCAAGCCCGACGTTGGTCAGGTCAAGCTCATTGACGACGGCGCTGATCTGGCCCCAGCCGCGGACGCCCAGACCGAGATGGCCTAGGCGAATGCCGAAACCACTGTTCCCATCGACGCCAAGAGCATTGCCGGGATTATCAATGCTGGTCAAGGCGGTGGAAATACGGATCAGGGCGGCGACGTCCTCGGGCGTATTGACCCCATTCGCGCCCAGCGCGTCGATGGTATCCATCTCATCGGCAAGGGTGGTGAGGTAGTCACCAATTTCGCCGTATTGACGCAAACCCACCTGGACATCGACGATATTCAGCCCGAAGAATCCGCGCCGAGAAAGACCATTATTGTCGGCGCGCGGCCCACCTTCGGTATCGCTGCGGCCAAAAAATCCGAAGATGGCCGGATTGTAATAGGCAGCCGTGTAATCATCCGCGGTTGCGACGCCGGTGCCGCCGGTGGCCAGGCTACGCGGCCCGACGATTAAGGGTTCTTCAGCATATAAAGCGAGCGAACAGGCACAGGCGGCAAGGGTCACGGCAAGGGTCTTCATACGATGCTTTCTGTTCGGTCACTCTTGCCGTCAAAGGCCAATGTCGTGCCGAATCAGATCAACATACCCTCCGTTTTACGAGCCTGTCAAGACCGGATCGCCGGCTCTCCGCCCGAAGCGGGAATCAAAGCCACGGCGGCATCGGGACCCGGTGCCTCCGGCGGGCGTGGCGGCAGTTCGGAAGGCGCAGGAGTGGCCAAGCGGAAACTGGCAGCGATGGCGATCACCGTCGCCGCCGCGGCGATCCACCCCACCGTGCCATAGCCCTGCAATTCTCCGTTGGCGCCGGTGGTCACCAACAAGCCTGCGATCAGTACCGCCGCGCCCGAGGCCAGCGATTGCACCGCGGTGTGATAGGCCTGAAAGGCGCCACGCACATCCGGCCGGGCCGCCTGGGTGATCATCGCCATGGCGGGAACAAAGCGGCCGCTGACCAAAGTGATAAACAGCACCCCCGCGGCGAGAGCCGGCCCTTCGCCGACGCGCGGCAGATGGGTACAGACCAGGATCGGAATCAGCGACAGGGTGGCGACGGTGATGAAAACCCGCCGCTTGCCGAAGCGATCCGCGAGGCGACCGATCCATGGGCCGGTGACCACGGTCACCACACCGCCGAGACCATAAAACCAGCCCACATGCAATTCGGCGACCCCCGCATTGGTGACCAGATAGGTCGCCAATAATGGGATCACGGTGAATCCGGCAAAGGTCAGACTGATGGTCAGAACAAAGGCGTGGCGGTGGGCGGCCTCCGCAAAAACGGTGTGCACCGTGCGCAACAGGGATCGCGCGGGGCCGGTGCGGTGCTCGGCCATCGTCGGCAGGGTCACGGCAGCGATGAGCCACACCACCACTCCTAAGGTAGCCAGGACCAGGAATGGGGTCTGCCAGCGTCCCACTTCGGCCAAACCCATACCAATGGGGATGCCGATGATGCTGGCTAAAGAAAATGCCGACATCACCACGCCGGTAGCGCGCCCACGCTTTTCCCACGGCACCCGCTCGCCAATGATGGCAAAGGTCAACGCGCCGACCAAGCCGCCGCAGGCACCCGCGGCGATGCGCGCGAAGAGCAGGACCTCGTAGGTATTGGACCATCCGCACGCCGCGGTCGCCAGGGTCATGCCGCCAAAACAGGTCAGCAGAGCGGTCTTACGCCCGAAGCGATCCAGAACCGAACCCGCCAAGGCCGCGGCGATGCCCGATGCGATGGTGTAGGCCGCAACCAGACTGGAAAATTCACTCGGAGTGCAGGACAGATCCCGCATCAGCCGTGGCCCCAGCGGCATCATGATCACGAAGTCGACCAGATGGGTGAACTGCATGGCCGTGAGCACAGCGATAAGAAAGCGCAGGTTCATGGCGGGCCGCGCATGCTGGGCTGCGGAGCGGCCAGGAAACTGGAAAGTGCACGAAGCCGGAGGTCCCGCCGCGTCCGAAAAAGAAAACCGCGCATCCATCACGGTCCACGTCCGTCACTACAGGCGTCACCCCGACCAAACCTGGTCTGAACGGATCCCCCCATGCCCCCCTTGCGTATCGGTATCAATGGCTGCGGGCGCATGGGGCGCCTCGCCCTGCGTGCCGGCTGGCTCAGCAATGATCTGACCATCGTCCACTGCAACGAAGTCGCCGGAGACGCCGCCACCACGGCGCATTTGCTGACCTTTGATTCGGTACACGGGCGCTGGCCGCACGTGGTCGAAGGCGAGTCCGACCGTCTGCACATCGACGATCAGGTCGTTGGTTACAGCCGTCACGACAGCCCAGGGGCAGTGCCCTGGCGCGACCAGGGCGTCGACCTCGTTCTCGAATGCACCGGCGCATTCCGCACTCCGGATACGCTTGACGATTATTTCGCGGCGGGAGTCGGTACCGTCATCGTCGCCGCACCGGTCAAGACGGGCGCGCTCAATATCGTCATGGGGGTCAATCATCACCACTACGACCCGCGCCAGCACCGCTTACTGACCGCCGCCTCGTGCACCACCAATTGCTTGGCCCCCCTGGTCAAGGTAATCCATGAGCAGGTGGGCATTCGCCACGGCCAGATCACCACCCTGCATTCGAGCACCAATACCCAGTCGGTGGTCGACACGGCCCATAAAGATTTGCGCCGCGCCCGCGCCCATAGTCTGTCCCTGATTCCGACCACCACGGGATCGGCGACCGCGATCAGCCTGATCTATCCTGAATTGGCGGGGCGATTGCACGGGGTGGCGGTGCGAGTGCCGCTGCTGAATGCGTCGCTCACCGATGCGGTGTTCGAAGTCCAACGCCCAACCTCGATCGCCGAGGTCAATGCGCTGCTGAAAGCTGCTGCCGACGGGCCGCTGCACGGAATTCTTGGCTACGAAGAACGGCCGCTGGTTTCCGTCGATCATCGCGGCGATACCCGCTCCGCGATCGTCGACGCGCTGTCGACGATGGTGGTCCAGGGTACCAGCGTCAAAATTCTTGCCTGGTACGATAATGAAATCGGGTACGTGCATCGCCTCATCGACCTCGCCCGCCTCGTGAGCCGGATGCGTCAGCCGGTATGAGCGCCACCCCAGCGATTCGCGCCTACGCCCTGGTCACCGCCGTCTATTGGGTTTTTACTCTGACCGACGGCGCCCTGCGCATGCTGGTACTGCTGCATTTTCACGAGCGTGGCTTCCACGCCGTCGCCTTGGCATTGCTGTTCGTGCTCTATGAAAGCTGTGGCGTGGTCACCAACCTGTTTGGCGGCTGGCTGGCTGCCCGGCTGGGCCTGCACGTGACGTTATGGGCTGGGACCGCACTGCAGATCATTGCGCTGCTCACCCTGGTCTTCCTGCAACCCGATTGGGGCATCGTGCTCGCTTCGAGTTATGTCATGGTGGCGCAGGCGCTGTCCGGCATCGCCAAGGATCTGACCAAGATGAGCGCCAAAAGCGCGATCAAGACCCTGGTGCCCGCGGCCCAGGATTCGCGTCTGTTTCGTTGGGTAGCATTATTGACGGGCTCCAAGAATGCCCTGAAAGGCGTGGGGTTTTTTCTCGGCGGGCTCTTACTGAGCACTCTCGGCTTTCAGGTCACGCTGCTGACCATGGCTGGAGTGTTAGCGGTGATGCTGGTGATCAGCATCGTCTCTCTGCCGCGGCGACTGGGCGTCGCTAAGCGCAAAACCTCCTGGAAGACGCTGTTCGCCAAGACGCCGGCAATCAATCGCCTGTCGGCGGCGCGGTTTTTTTTGTTCGCTGCCCGCGATACGTGGTTCGTGGTCGGGGTGCCGATTTTTCTCGCCGAAACCCTAGGCTGGAATTTCACCGCCGTGGGCGGGTTCCTCGCCGCCTGGGTGATTGGCTATGGCATCATCCAGGCGGCGACACCGCTCGGCCTGGGCGTGCTCCTTCGCGGAGCAGCACCAGGACGGGGCACCGCCATCGCCCTGGTCATTGCCTTAGCGGCGGTCATGGCCGCAATTCCAATCGCGCGTCAATTCGCGGTGCCGGCCGCCCCCCTGCTCATTCTGGGTCTGGGTATTTTCGGGGTGGTCTTCGCGCTGAATTCCGCGGTACATTCCTACCTCATTCTCGCGTACGCGGATCATGACGAGGTCGCCACCGACGTTGGATTTTATTATATGGCCAACGCGGGTGGACGCCTGCTCGGCACGCTGTTATCGGGCGTGCTGTTCTTTTACGCGGGCCTGGACGGATGTTTGTGGGCGGCGGCGGTGTGTGCGGCTTGCGCCGGGTTGCTGACGTTGGGGCTGCCGCGATCGCTCCAGCCTATTCCGCTGACGGCGCTTGCTGACGGCGGCGAATGACGCTGGACGATGCCGGTCATGTCTAGTGAACGGGGGTCGTGGGCCCGCACCGTTCTTGCACGCAACCGACGGCAACGCAGAGCGTCGCCTACCGTGGGATCGCTAAGGTGCACGGGCATTTCTACGCGGGCGACCCTCCGGACTTATTCGCGCTTGGCCGTAATAGGGAAGGTGTCGATGCGCAGGGCCTGAAGCACGTTGAGAACGCGCACGACGTGGCCGGCATGCGCGTCACGGTCAGTTTTGATGATCACGTCGGTGACACCGGTGTTCCGTTTGATGGCGGCGACGCGGGCGGCCATCGATTCATGATCCGAGACGAAGACCTTATCGACCGCAAAGCGCCCTTCCATGGACACTTCGATCACCAGGGTCTGCAAGACCCTGGTGATGCGCGAGGTCCGACTGGGTCCATTCCAGAGGGAAAAGACTGTCAGCGTTATAGGTGGTGGTAACGATGAAAAACAACAACAGCAGAAAGAGCACGTCGATCATCGGGGTTACATCGGCGGCGGCGCCTTCACCGGACAAACGTTGGGTTAACTTTTCAAATCCCATACGAACGTCCTTTGCGCTTGCGCCGACGGGGCTCAATGCCGCCCGCGGCGTGATAGGCTTCATGTAAACGGCCGCGGTTTCGGCATCTTGACCAAACGCGAGAATGCGCGCGTGCAACCAACGGCATCTCCGGCATGGCTGGGCGCTGTATGAGCATTGCCTTGGCGCACACACCAGGAAATAGACGCAGAATACAAACATGCTCCATATTCCTGCCGCTTGCGGGGGGCAGGTGGTGCCCATTCCTGCAACGTGCACGACAACGGTCGTGAAAAACCCATCTTGGGCCCGCTCGCTTTGGCACTAATTCCGCTCCGGCGCAGACACACCCCTTATAGGACTCTTATGGGCGACCATACACTCGGCATTATTCTTCTGGTTATTCTTCTCCTGGCCGTGATTGGCTCATTGCCCACATGGTCCCATAGCCGCAGCTGGGGATATATGCCCACTGGCGGCCTGGGGCTGGTCCTAATCGTCGTCTTGATCCTGGTCCTGATGGGGCGCATCTGACCACGGTCCCGACCTCCCCGCCGCAAAACCATTGCGGCGGGTGGAAGGGGTAGCGCTGAAGCAACGGCGAAAAGAATAGCGGCAGCACTGCCAACGCTGATGCCAGCATGACGACCGGAGTGCGCCATAACTCCCTATCCTCACGACGTCGCCTATTCCGCCAAAATTCGCGCCGTGCAGGAACGCCTCGAATCCCGCACCATCGATGAACCGATGGCCGCCGATTGTGCTGACCACAACGCAGGAACGCCAGAGTTGACGCAGTTCCTCGCCACCATGGACATGTGCTACCTCGGTACCTGCTCCGCAGCAGGCAAGCCGTATATCCAATATCGCGGTGGACCGCTGGGATTTATCCAGGTCCTCGACCAACGCACCCTCGCCTTCGCCGGCAATCGTCAATATGTTTGCCTTAGGCAACCTCAGTGAGAATGCGCAAGCATTCCTCTTTCTCATCAATTACGTGCACGCACGGCGGGTGAAAATCTGGGACACCGCCCGGGTCATCAAGAATGACCCGGCTTTAATGAGCCGACTCAGCCATCCTAGCTACCGGGCGCAACCACAACGGGTCATCGCCTTCACCATCCTGGCCTGGGACCTTAACTGTCGGCGCCATATCCATCAACGTCTGCCCTCGACGGTGGTCACGCCGGTGGTGGAAAAGTTTCAGGCCCGCATTGCCGATCTCGAAGGCAGGCTCCGTGCTGCCGGGCTGGCCACCGGGGACGACGAAGCCTGAGCGGGCCGACTGGCTCATTCCTTGGGCTGCGGCACCGCGGCAAAACGGGAACGATCATAACCCTGGGCGACGGCGCGTACCATAATCCCCTCCACAATTTCCTGCACCAAGTGCCGGGTCCTGGACAGGATCCAAAAATAATCGCGCGATGGATGCCCGACCGCAACCCAGGCATAGTCAGGATCCATATCGATAATGATATAATCGACCGAGAAGGGCCAGACAAAGCGTACTTTCCAATGTGCATTGGTAGTCTTGTCGACCACCCAAGCGATGCCATGCCATTTCTTTTCCGGAGCGTCAAAGGACCCGCGCCGGAACACGTAGGTATTGTCCATTCGCCCATCACTGCGCAGTTTATAGACATCCGCGGTCGCCACTTTCCCTTTCTCGAGCCAGTAGGGGATGTGATGGGTTACATACCAGGTGCCTTCCATGCGGGTCAAATCGACCGACGCCACGGTACGCAGTGGCTCGCGTGATGGCCCGCAGCCAGAGAACACGCCCAAGGCAAGAAGGCTGAGACCGAGGATCAGGAACGATGACATCATACCTTCAGTACGACGGAAAGAGCCCCGCGGATGAAATCGGTTGAAGGATGCAGCAAGGCATCTCTATGATCGGTTTTGAGCGCCACGATCAAGACGAAGAGACGAGCAAAACTGATCCCCCCCCCGGGCGGACGTATCTCTTTAACCTCCACACCGATCCCCAAGAACTGCACCATCTCGCGGGCAAGGCCGCGCACGTCGCAGTGGAAGCGAGCCTACGCGCAACCTTGATCCGTGAACTGGACGGCCGCGAAGAAGGCTTCGTCCGCGATGGTGCCTTGGCCGTGCTCCGCGGGTCGACGCCGACCTAAAAACGGGCTGGGCATGTCCCGGCATGGAGGCAGTGCGGCACGTCTAACTCTACGCGCCACTGCGGCCTATATGGAAAATTCCACCGCCACAGCTAGCGCTCGCCCTGACCAATTCCCAGACGCCAACTTTTGCCGCCGGCGCCGCGATAGCTACTCAACGTGATACCCACCTCGCGGCGGAACAATTGGGGAAAGTGGCGCGCAGCCGTGGTGTGACGGACGTGGCTGGGTGCGATCACGACAGAGACTGAATGCGCCCGCGCTGATGGGGACAGGGTGGCAATGGTGCAGACCATCGCCACGCCAGCACCCGTGGTTCTGGTAGTCTGCGGCGGCTTAGCGACCTAACCGGCTCACCGATGATTTGAGTTGCCGCGCGCGTCCTTCAAGTTCGGTCTGACCTTGCAGGAGAAACCGTAACACTTTGGTCACTTCCTCGGGTGTCAGGGGCGTATCGTTGGCGAGTAAGGTGCGGACCTGATCAAGGGTCATCGGCGTCGGGTTAGACATACGGGGCTCCGGGGATGTTGCGGCCGAGTCTAGCATGCGGGCTGGGCTGGACGGGTATTTTCCTGGAATTTTTTCTGGGCGGGTATGAGTGTCGGCGTGCGCGAGGCCCCCCACTCGTCGTTTCGCTTAACGTGCCGAATACGCAGTTGTTTTTTCGTTTTGATAGGGTGGTCGGGGCCGCCGAGACGGCTCCGCGGTTTCACGAATAACGCCATCTCCCCCGCACGCTCAAGCCCATCGCCGACATCATGCACCCTTCAGCCCACGTGCCGCCAACGCAGGCCGGCAATCCGCGCGAAGCCGACATCGGAAGAGATCAGCACGCGGTCATAGGTCAGGGCCAGACTGGCGAGATGCAGATCGTAGACGGCATTCCCGGTCGCGGCATACGTTTCACATAAATCCGCAAAGCACTGCCACGTCGCGGCGGTATCCGCGAGCAAAACTTGCTGCGGACGTTGCTGCCACGCCGCCCACGCTTGCACTGCCACCGGCATCGGCGTGGGCGGACTGAACACCGTCGGATGCGTCACCAGACGCAAAAAACCATTACGAATATGCGCACAACTGGCGAAGCCCGCGCGCAATTCCCCATCAAGGACGTGCAAACACTGCGCATGCCGCGGATGGTCGGCGCGATGGGCGGCAACCAGAATATTGACATCGAGCAGGGCCATCGGATCAGGATTTAGGTGTCGAGCTTGCGCCGCAGTTCGGCGTCGTCGAGTTCAGCTGCTAGCGTTCGCAAGGTGGCATCATCGGGACCCAGCGGGTGCGGGTCGCCGTAGACCACGGTCGCCTCGGCAAACCGGCGCGGGGCTTCGGCCATCAGTCCGATGCGTAAAGCGCGATTGACCACCTGCCCCAGGGTCGCGTGACCCTCTACCGCGCGGCGTTTGGCGAGATCGAGGAGGTCGTCATCCACAGTGAGGGTGGTGCGCATGATAGAAGAAGCATCATGATGCGCATCGTGATGTCAATATGGCGGAATGGGGGCTGCGAGAGGCGGGTGGCGGGTGGCGCCGCTTCTACCCGGCATGCTCGCCGTCAACGCTGCCCCTGCTGGGATACCCTGCAGGGCGCATTGCCGGAACTGAGGCAAGGGTGCACCAGGGAAGCCCACGCTATTTCAGGGCGTCGTGCCCGCTGTTTTCGTGGGAACTTCCAATTTCAATAAAGGCATTGCGATCACCGATCAAGGGGGCCTTGGCCGCAGGTGTTCCCCATTTTTTTGATAAATCCGCTAGGCGGCCAGGGATAGCGATATTGGGCTCCGGCGAGGTTGGCGAAATACAGATACGCATGCGATGTGGGGCCAGCCGTTCGTAGGTCAGATGAAAAGCATCGCCAGCCGGCTCCATCAGATCGAGATATTCATTCTGTGTCCGCAAGGCCGCGACATCGGCGGGCAGATCAGTCGTGGGGTGGGCTTGGAGCAAAAGAACGGCTAGGCGAATGGCGCGCTGATCGGCATCAGAGGTGAGAGCGGTGACGACAGTCTCATTACTATTTGGCAGGAGCACTCTTGGGATCCGACCGCAGGAAGCCAACACCACCGCAATATCCGGTAATGGCGTGTGGGTTATCCCCATTATACGATCATGAACGTCGGCATGGTACGCCAGCATTTTGGCGGAATCAGCGGTGCCATTCCACCAGACATCCCAGGTTATCATCACCGAGCTACGTCCGAAAATGTCGCTGCCGAATGACCATCCATTTTCTGACATGATCGAATTGGCTGTGCCGACACTGTATAGAATTCCCTCATTGAGCATGGCCTGGCCCGTGAGACGGAGAATCGGCACCACATCCCGAATCCACGCCCTCGCCATATCCGCGGGCAAGGTTCCCCTCATGGCCGTTTCCACATAAGCTTGATCGCGAATGTGCAGGAGCCCCACCAGGACCATCGCATCAATCAGGGTCACGGGATGGCGACTAGCGTGGATCACCTCATCCAGATCGCGGAGGTACGGACGTGGATCGTCGGCCAGTACCGCGGCATGGCGCAACCACTCGGCAAGATCACGTTGCACCAACAAATTGGGCAAAGGCAGAGCGGCGTAACCGTTCGGTGACCCGATTACCCAAGAGCGGCGGGCATCATTTCACGTAATGCGGCCGGGGTCAGCGTGGCTGGATCTTCGCCGGCGTGGATGCCGGCGACGGCGCGGGCGAGGTAGGTGCG
>Ga0335395_10000011_pt1 | contig 203938 bp, 183 predicted proteins | sample MAT02_FD_205744 | JGI IMG/M metagenome (GOLD analysis project Ga0335395, IMG submission 205744) | Freshwater microbial communities from Lake Fryxell liftoff mats and glacier meltwater in Antarctica - MAT-02 (spades assembly) (version 2) ...
CCTGGTTGCAGGAGTCGGCTTCGTGGCCACTCACGTGCACCGAGCCCTTTCCATGCGCGGGCACGTCCGGCTGGCTTAAATGGCCGTCCGCCGGGTGGCTGGATTTTGAATTAATCGGCAAACCCTAAATAGTATCGCCCGCTTGGGCCGAGGTGATCTTCGCATCCAGATTTTCAAATAGCGGACCGCTGTTCAGATAGCGCTCGCCCGTATCAGGCAGAATCACCACGATGGTTTTGCCCGCGAATTCCGGCAGGCCGGCCAAACGCGCAGCCGCCGCAACCGCCGCTCCACAGGATACACCGCAGAGAATACCCTCTTCGGCAGCCAAGCGCCGCGCCATCGCGATGGCGTCGCTGCCCAGGACCTGTTCGGCGCGGTCGACCATCGTCATATCCAAATTGGCCGGGACAAACCCGGCGCCGATGCCCTGAATTGGATGCGGCCCGGGTTTAATTTCATGCTTGGCCAAGGTCTGACTAATAACCGGACTTTCGACCGGCTCGACCGCCACGGAAATAATCGCCTTGCCCTTGGTCTGTTTGATGAAGCGCGAGACGCCGGTTAAGGTTCCGCCGGTGCCAACCCCGGAGACCAAAACATCAATAGTGCCGTCGGTGTCATTCCAGATTTCCGGCCCCGTGGTGGTTTCATGAATCTTGGGATTCGAAGGATTCTCGAATTGCTGCGGCATCCAGTAGGTGCCGGGCTCGGCGTCGCGGATGGCGGTCGCGGCTTCGATGGCACCCTTCATGCCCTTGGCCTTTTCGGTCAGCACCACAGTGGCGCCCAGGGCCTTGAGGACCTTGCGCCGTTCCAGCGACATCGATTCCGGCATGGTGCAGGTCAGCGCGTACCCGCGCGCCGCCGCGACATACGCCAAGGCGATGCCGGTATTGCCCGAGGTCGGCTCAACGATGCGCATACCCTTTTTCAACGTCCCGCTGGCTTCGGCGTCCCAAATCATCGCCGCCCCGATGCGGCATTTCACCGAATAAGCAGGGTTGCGGCCTTCGATCTTGGCGTAGACGGTGGCACCTTTGGGCACCACCCGATTCAGGCGGACCAGCGGCGTGCCGCCAATAGAACGGGAATTGTCGGCGAAAACGCGCATACAGCCTCCAGGAAGGGCGGGGCCACAACGGGGCCCTCGCAGGGCCATGACCTTGCCCGCAGATCCCAGAGCAGGCAACCACCAACCCCCCGCCCTTGAGGTGGCCTGCGGTAAGGCTTATGACCGTGCGATGGAACTGCACTTGGTCCGGACGCTGGCGGCTAACGTGGAAGGCGTCGATGGATTTTTGGTTGATGTCGAAGTTAGCCGGGGCGAGGCGAAAGCGGGGTCTGGGCGCACCAGCATGGTCGGGCTGCCGGATGCGGCGGTGCGCGAGGCCATCGATCGCATCACGCCAGCTTTGATGCATAGCGGCTTGATCGTGCGACCGGGGGACCATTTGGTGGTCAACTTGGCGCCAGCAGATCGACGCAAAGAGGGCGCCGCGTTTGATCTCGCCATCGCGCTGGGCTTGGCGGCGTCGCTGCCCGACAATCGCCTGACCTTGCCGGCGGATGCAATGTTTCTCGCCGAGCTGGCTTTGGACGGGCGCCTGCGCCCGGTGCGCGGGGTTTTGCCGTGCGCGCTTGCGGCGCGCGCTGCGGGCATCACGCGCTTGATTGTCGCCACCGAAAATGGCGCCGAGGCAGCGGTGGTCGATGGCATTTCGGTGTATAGCGCGCCGGATCTGATCACGGTTGCGAAGTATATTCGCAGCGAATTTAAAGACCTGCAGCCCGTGCGCCCTGATCCGGCCACCGCGCCGGATATCGACGCGCCGGATCTCAGTGAAGTCCGTGGCCAAGAACACGCCAAGCGCGCCTTGGCGATCGCCGCGGCCGGCGGACATAATTTACTGATGATCGGGCCGCCGGGCTCGGGCAAGACCATGCTCGCGCGGCGGCTGCCGGGATTATTGCCGCCCTTGGAAAGCGATGAAGCGCTGGATGTCACCCGCGTGCACAGCGTCGCCGGGCTGTTGCAAAATGGCGGGCTTATTCGCGCCCGACCTTTTCGGGCACCGCATCATAATGTCAGCGGCGTCGGACTGATCGGCGGCGGCAGCATTCCGCGGCCGGGCGAAGTATCGTTGGCCCATCACGGGGTTTTATTCCTGGATGAATTACCGGAATTTCCGCGCCCAGTTTTGGAAACTTTGCGCCAGCCCTTGGAAGATGGTCATCTGACTATTAGTCGCGCCGGGGGTCGCCTACGTTTCCCCAGTCAGTGCATGTTGGTCGCGGCGATGAATCCGTGTCCGTGCGGCTATCTTGGCCATCCGACCCGGCGTTGTGTCGATAGTCGTGACGCGGTGCATCGCTATCGCAGCCGCATTTCCGGGCCCTTGTTGGATCGTATTGATTTACATCTCGAAGTGCCAGCGCAGCGACCGGATATTTTGGCCGCGGTCGCGCCCGGGCCCAGCACTGCGGTTATCCGGGCCACGGTCATTGCCGCGCGAGCCCGCATGCGTGCGCGCCAGGGTTGCGCCAATGCGAGATTGACGCCCAAGGGGGTTTCCGCCCATGTCAAATTGGATCCTGGCACCCGGCAATTATTGACTCAGGCCGTCGAGGACCTGGGGCTGTCCGCCCGGGCCTATGACCGGATCCTCAAGGTAGCCCGCACCATCGCCGATCTGGCCGAACGCGATGCAGTGCTGCTGGAAGACGTCTCGGAAGCGATCGGATACCGGATCTTAGATCGCCCCATGGGGTGAGTCGTGTTAGCCAGACGATATGCAAGTGAAGCACGGCCTTTCCCCCTTTCACAAAACGTTATGTCACAGGTCTTTTTTGTGGCGTTGACTGCGTCGACATCGGCCCCGGCCGCACTTCCGACACTTCATCCGATCGGATCCCCCATGCGCTTTACCCAGCTTGCCCTCCTCGCCTGTGCCTGTGCTAGTCTCTGGACTGCTGAGGAGCGCATTCACTTCCCGGACGATGCCGGGGTGATCGACCTGACCCAGGAGCCCTATTTGGCTAAGGGCGATGGCAAGACTGATTGCACCGATGCCATTCAGCGTGCTTTGGATGATTACGCGGCGAAGAACCGCATCCTCTATCTTCCGGCAGGGAAATACATGGTTTCGCACACCCTGGTCTGGGGGCCGTCCAAGCGCCTGAACCCCGATCTCGATGAGAATTGGGCCGCCTATAATCGTCATCGACTGACCATTCTGCAAGGCGAGCAGGAATCGAAGACCATCATCCAATTGATCGATAATGCCCCGGAATTCCAGGACACCGCCTGGCGCGACAAGGACGAACGTCCGGGTGGCACCGCGGTGATCTGGACCGGCGGTTGGCCGGCGCAGCGTTTCCGCAACGCGGTACGCAACCTGACCATCGACACGGGCAAGGGCAACCCCGGCGCGATCGGGATTCAATTCAATGCTTCAAACCAGGGCACCATGCATCGTCTCACCGTGCGCAGTGGTGACGGCGCCGGTCAGATTGGCATCGATCTCGGCTTTTGTGGCGATCACGGCCCTGGCGCCGGACGACATCTGACGGTGATGGGCTTCGATTATGGCATCTGGGCCTCCTCGATGAACTCGATGACCCTGTGGGATGTCGAGGTGAAAAAACAAAATAAAGCTGGCATCCGCGTCCTTGCGGAGGAATTGATGCTCGGCGACCTGCGCAGCGTCAATGCTGTTCCAGCCCTGGAAGTGGGCTCCCGTTGGAGCTCCTGGGCGACCGTGGTCACCGGTTCATTTACTGGCGGCGCCAAGGATCAGCCCGCGGTGCGTATTATGGGCGACGTCAAATCCCGCCACGTCTACTGTCGCGATGTCAAAGTGTCCGGCTATGGCACCACCGTTTCGGTTGAAAAAGACAGCTCACGCGATGTCGCCAGCGGCGATCTCACCGAATGGTCGCTGCACGGGATCAAAACTCTGTTCGACGGCGACACCAAGGCCAGTCTACGCCTGCCGATCAAATACGCTCCAGAAATCCCCCTACCTGCTCTTGGCAAGGCATGGGCCAACCCCCTCACCTTTGGCGCCACCGGCGATGGAAAAGCGGATGATACCGCCGGAATCCAGGCCGCTATCGATAGCGGGGCGAGCACCATCTATTTCCCCGGCGGCAAGGAATTCAATTTCACCACCCTCACCATCAGGGCCAACACCGAACGCCTAATCGGCTGCGAAACCTATTTGAACGGCGATGCCATAACCGTCGCCGAAGGAACCAAGCCGCTGATCTTTGAGCGTTTCCATCCGACCTGGAATAACGGTCGCAATGCCAAGCTGTCGATCGAATGCCCACGCACGGTCATCTTGCGCGATCTGGTCGGCATCGAAACCCATGCGCGCAGCTCCGGGGATGTCTTTATCGAAGATGTGTGCAGCACCTTATTTCTGCATGGCAAAGACAGTAAAGTCTGGTGCCGCTTCCTGAATTATGAACCGAACAAGAAAATTGGCTTGGTCAACGATGGCGGCCAACTGTGGATCCTGGGCTCCAAGGTCGAACACGCTGGCGGCAAAGCCATCTTCAAGAATGGCAGCCGCAGCGAATTATTCGGCGCTTTCTGGTATGCCAGCTTCGGCAGCAAAGAGCAAGAACCCGGCATTGAGATCATCGATAGTCAGGCCACCATCACTACCCACCGTCAGCATAGCTTCGGCAAGGGCGTCTGGACCAATTGGATCAAAGTCACCCGTGACGGTGAAACCAAGATCTGGGACGACTGGAATCTCGACATGCTGTGCATTGGCAAATAAGCCCGACTTGCTGACGAACCGGCAGTCATACGCTCTGCCATTCCGCGTAGGAGCCGGATACCCTTTGGGTTCAGTCGGCGCGTGCTGGCGGCGCTGCTAAGCGGCCCAGGCCGGTTTGCGCCAAATGCAAATATCCAGTCCCGGCGATGGCCAACCGTTCATAGCCCTGCGCCGCGTCACTTTGGTTACCCAGGGTCTCTGCCAGGGTCGCTGCTAAGGTGGCGATGGGCAAGAATACGTGATCGTTGCTGCCCTGCGACAAGGTGTCCCACACCAATTGCCACGGCAAAAAGCCGAGGCCGTAGCAGCCTAGACGCGCGGCATAGAGCACGTGCGGGTCCGAGCGATCGGTTTCCAGGACATCGGTCAGACGGAAGCAGGTGTCGAGGTCGTCTTGCGCGGCGGCGGCGACGCCGATGCGCTGCGCGACGATAGCTCGCAGGACCAGTTCCAGCGGGCGTAATTCCATGACGCTCATCGCGCGCAGCAGGAGCTGGCCGCAATCGCGGTCGAGCAGGCTGAGAATATCGCGGACTAGATCCCCCAATTCAATCGGATCGGTGGATCCAAAATGAAGGAAGAAACCGATCTCGGCCAGATCATCGCGCCCGCGTAGGCGCGCGGCCAGGCGATCGTATTCCGCCTGGGTGCGGCGCTGGCCCCCAGCCAAGTGAAAGCCGAGACCCGACAAGCGCTCGGAAGCGCGCCGATGCGCGTCGATTTCGACTTCAGCATCGAGGTCGAATTGCTGATTGGCCCAGCGCTGGGCATCGAAGCGTAATTCCTGCGACAAGGTGGCTAGGATCAGTTCTTCGTCCGGCGAGCCGCGGATGAGCAGACGCACCCGTTCGAGATCGCCCATCAGATTTGGAGTCAGACCTTTGCCGTGCACCCGTTCGCGCAGATGCGGCAGCAGCAGCAGACTGAAGCGTGAACGCACAAAATCCCCGGCTTCCTGATACGACAACACGACGCGGACCGCCTTGTCGATGCTGCCGCTCTGCTCCAGGACCAAGCGCGCTAATTCGAAAATTGCATCCTGAGCCAGCCCATGCTCAAGATTGTCGGACAGGAACAGGCGTAGTTCGCGCTCGGCCTGCGCGGTATGCCCGGCGCGCAAAAAAGCGAGGCAGAGCATGAAGTCGGCCTCGATGGCCAATTCCGATTCGGGATGATCGGCAAGGAAGGTGCGGTAGAGATCAATCGCCTGCGGAAACAGGTTCTGGCGCAGCAATTCGTTGGCCACAGTGAAGGCCGGGACCATCAAAGGCGCACTGCGCTGTTCGATGGTCAATTGCCGCACGACGGCGTGACTTTCGAAACTGCCCAGGGCCAATTGCCGCGACAAGGGGCCGGAAATGGGGCAGGTATCCTGCACTACCAAGGGTGGCTGGTCGTCGAGCGAGACCTGAAGACGGGACCCAACCACCTCGATGGTGATCCGTAAATGGTGCAGACGGACCTTGCGCAACTGGTCGATGGCGGTGGTGCTGCCTCGGCGCAGCGGGCGCAGGGTCAGCAGTTCAGGATCCAGCAATTCATCGTCCCCATTGCAGCGCGCGATGGCCAGCCAGCGACCCCCGAAAGAGCCGATGCGGAATTGATAGCACGGCGCCGGGGGCACCCCGCGCAGAAAAACCCAGAATTCGCTGCCGCGCACCACTTCAGCTTCGATAACGATGCGCAGGTCGTTGCCGACATCGAGGGACAGCGGATAGACTTGCAGGCCCCAGCCGCCGATCAAAAGACCGCCCAGCTCAGGATGCATGACCTGACCTACGGGTTCGGCTTCGTAGGCGCGCGGCGCTTCGCTGAAGGGTCCCAGGCCGGGGGTGGCGGCAAAATCCCAACTCCCGGCGGCGGTCCAGGCGCCTTCCCGTTCGCGTTCGAGGCGCTGGCGTTCCAATTCGCTGTACGAAGCTGACAACTGCGCGAGCAGATTGCGTAAGTCGCGCGCCATCGAATCGCAATCATTGTAACGATCCTGGATCTCGACGGCTAAGGCGCGTTCGCATAAATTGTGCAGGGCGATGGGTGCCTCTGGCCACAGGTCGCGCAGATTGCGCCGATCGCCGGCGAGGACGCGCTTAAGAAACTGCGGCAGTTTTTCGTCAGTGGCCATTTCAGCCGGCGTGCACAAAGTCAGCAATTCGAAGAGGATCACCCCCAGGCTGTAGATATCGGTGCGCCGATCCGCGGCATTGGCATCGCCGCGGGCCTGCTCCGGCGACATGTACGCAGGCGAACCTAGGACTTCACCGAGATGGGTGTGGCGATCAACCCGACTCTGCACCGAATTCAGGCGCCGCGACGAGCTGGCCAACAGGCTTGAGGTCCGCGCTCCGCGCCGGTCGGTGCGGATGACCCGTGAGGTATCACCGCGCCGCGCGGTGCGCTCTGACGATTTCCCCAAGGCCGTGGTCGATGGGCGATGTTCATCCACATCAATGGCATTGAGACGATTGGAGATCCGCGTCTGCGCTTCGGTGGCAGGCGGCTTGCGGCCCGCATGCGGACTGGTGGCTGATTCGACCGGAAGAACCAGCTCATCTGGCAAGGGCGTGCGCACGCGATGATTGCTGCTGGTACCGCTGACGTACGGCGTTTGCATACCGCTGACCGAACCGTGCGGCCGGGTCAGCCCAGATTGATTGGGTTCACTTGCCGTGCCTGGGTCCAGCTCGGTGCTGGTGCTGATGACGGTCTCTTCACCGGGCTTGGGTTGGCGCTCGGGGCTGCCGAAGAGATCGTCGTAGGCGGATTCGCTTTCGGGGCCGAGTTCACGTTCGTCCTTCAAATAGCGCGCCAAACCCCAGTCCAGGACCCATACCTCACCAAAGGAACCGACAAAGATATTCGCTGGCTTGAGATCGCGATGCATGACGTCTTCGCTGTGCGCGTAGGCCATGACGTCGAGCAGTTTCAGGAACAAGGTGATGCGATCGGTCAGCGAGAAGGTCCGCCAATGATCCTTGTCCTCACGCAGCCGGTCGATGATGACGTCCATCGGCTGCCCAGTGACCAGGGTCATCACGTAGCACGGCTGTTCGCCGGACACGGTGCCGCTTTCAAAGACGGTGACGATACCCGGATGCTGTAAGGTCGAGGTGACCCGAATCTCGCGCTCAAACCGGGTACGCAGGTCGCGTTCGCGGACCAGGCGGCGATCGAGCACTTTGATCGCCACCTCCCGATTCAGGTGGGTATCCAGCGCAGCGTAGACCTTACCGGTCGCGCCCCGCCCAACTTCACGCTGAAGCTGATAGCGGTCCAGGATGAGATCGTCCTGGTTGGGGGTGCCCATATACCCTCCGAAGGTAGGGGCGAGGGTCCACCTGGCAACTGCGCGACCGGTGTCGTGCCCAGTGTTGCAGGAGAATGCACCGTGATCGGTAGGCGTTGCGAGAGGTTGTCAGCGCTCGCCTGCACCCCCACAGACGCCCGCACCCCAGCTCAGGGTCTGGCCAGGATGTGCGGCCAGCGCACACTGCGACCATGCCCGGTGTGGAATGTCGTACCCGTCAGACGATGGCGGCCCTGGCCAGCGAATGGCAGCACTATGCCCTGCCAGGTGGAGCCACGCACTATCACCTTGCCAATGACGACCACCATCGCGGCTGCGCAATCGCCTTTCGCACCCCACCAGACAGCGATGCCGGGGCCCCGCACATCTTGGAGCACACCGTGCTCTGTGGCAGCCAGCGCTTCCCCGTACGCGATCCGTTTTTTGCCATGCTGCGTCGTTCGTTGGCGACCGAACTCAACGCGGTCACTTTTCCCGATCACACCGCCTTTATTTTTGCGACCCAGGTCCGCCGCGACTTCGACCACCTCTTGGCCGTCTATCTGGATGCGGTGTTCGCGCCTGTGCTTGATCCCCGTGACTTCGCCCAGGAAGGGCACCGCCTGGAATTGGAGGCCGACCAGCCACAGCGCAAAGGCGTGGTCTTTAATGAGATGAAGGGCGCCTATGGCAGCAGCGCCGCCCAGGTCGAAGCCGCCTTAGCCCGGCACCTGCTCAGCGGCACGCCCAACCGCTTCGATGCCGGCGGGCGGCCTGACCAGATCGCCGAACTTGATCACGCCGGCCTGCTGCAGTGTTATCAGCGCTGGTATGTGCCGGCGAATTGTTGCATCGCCACCTACGGCGATCTCGATGTCGCAGCTCTGCACACCGCGATCATCCCCTATTTAAAGCGGCAGGGATTAGCCCTGCCGCCGCCCGCAGTCCAAACCGATCATTCCAGCCCGCGCTGCCAGCAGGTCAGCGTGCCATTGGCCGTCGATGAGGACCCAGCCGATGTCGGCATCTGGAGCCGCGTGTGGACAGTTGGCGATGGCGCTGATTTCGCGCACGTGCTTGATCTCACCATGCTCGACGGATTACTGCTTGGCCATGCCGGCGCCCCGCTGCGCCAGGCCTTGGAATCCAGCGGCCTGGGGCGGTCCTTGGCCAACAGCGGAGTCGACACCCAGGTGCGCACGCTGCTGTGGCGCATTGAACTCGATGGCGTCGATCCGGGCGATTACGACGCCATCGGTCCGCTCGTCGACCGGACCCTGGCCGCGTGTAGACGGCGGGGATTTTCGCTCTCGGCGCGCCGAGCCACTCTCCACCAATTGGAACTCGCCGAGCGCGATCAGGAAAGCGAGGACGAACCGTTTGGTCTGGCTTTATGTCTGCGCCAGATCGAGGCCTGGAATCTCGGCCAGGATCCGCGCGAGCTGTTGGATGCCGGTCCTGCCCTGGCCGCTTTGCAACAGCGCTGGCAGGATCCGGCCTACGGGCCAGCCCTGCTCGAACGCTATCTGCTGCAGAATTCGTCCTCCGTCGAAATGCGCGCAATACCCGATGCGCAGTGTCTCTCCCGCGCTGAACGAGCCGAAGCGCAAAATTGCTGGAGCAGCCTCGCCCGCCTTGGCGCAGAGGGCCCAGCGCATCTGCGCCGCGAAGCCGAAAATCTGCGCGCACATCAGGAATCCAGTTCGGATTTCTCGGTTTTGCCCAGCTTGCATATTGCCGATATTCCGCTGGAGGTGCCCCGCCTACCGGTTCGCCAGCAGGCGCCGTGGATATTTACCCCGCGTTGCAATGGGCTGGTCACCCGCACCACGATGATCGACGTCGGCGATCTTGGCGACGACGTCGCTGTGCTGCCCTTTCTGCTCTCGACCCTCGGCGAATTGGGCGTTGGCCAACGTAGTTATGCGCAGCAGGCGCAACGCATCTTCCGTCGCTGCACCGGGGTGCAGGCGTGGTTTGATCTTGCTGCCGCGCCTGATTCTGCGCACGGCTGCGCGCTGGTGATGGGGATTGAGACCACCGGCTTGGCCAGCGACCACGCGGCGCTGGCGGATCTGCTCGACGAGACCCTCGCCGAACAACGTTTCGATGAGCACGAACGTCTTGGCGAATGTGTGGAGCAGGATTTGCAAGCCCTGCGCGATGATCTCACGGAAAATGGGCACGGCTACGCTGCCGCTGCTGCGCGCACGCGTCTCGGTGGGGTGGGGGCTTGGGAACACTCCTTAGAAGGCCTCGGTCATCTCGCTTGGCTGCGTCAGCTGGACCCTCACAACAGTGCCCAGCTCAGCGCCTTGGGTGCGCGCCTGCACGCCCTGCTCGCCAGGCTGCGTCGGCGCCCGCGCACCACGATTATTGTCGGCGATCATGCGCAGCGTTTCGCCCGTCGTTCCCCCCGAGATGCGATTCAGCGGGCAACTCTTTTTGCCGCGCCCCCGGCGCAGCCGGGCCCGGATCTCGCATTCACCCTGGCGAGCACGGTCAGCCATCACGCCCACGTGCTGCGGGTGCCAACCATCTCCCACGCGGACGCGCCCGCATTGCTGGTCGCCGCGCAGGTGCTGAGCCAGGATTATTTACTGCCACGGGTGCGCGAACAGGGCGGCGCGTATGGCGCTGCCGCTTCGTATCAGGCCTGGGGCGGCACCTTCACCTGCACCTCGTATCGTGATCCGCAGGTGAAAGACAGCTTGGCCATATTTGCCCAGGCAGCGACTTGGCTGCGCGAGACTGCGCACACCACGCCGTCCATTGCTGAGGCAATATTAGCCACCATTGCCGCCGGCGATGCACCCTTACCCCCCAGCGCCGCGGCGCGGGAACGTGTGCTGGACGCGGTGCATGGGCGCAGTGACAAAATGCAGGACGAATTCCGCCGCAAGATCCTGAGCGTCGATGTCAATGCCGTGCGGGATGCCGCAGCACGCTGGTTAGTCAACGCCGCACCGGCACGCGCCAGCCTGCTGGACCAGCAAGCGGCCACCACGCTGCCCGACTGGCTGCACGAGGCGGTATGATGATCGAGCCCGCGCCCACGACCGCCGTATCGGTTGCCGACTTGCAGGTATTACGCGGCGCCATCCAGGCGCCGACGCGCGGCGAGGAATGGGTCCCCCCTCCTCGTTTCGCCGCCAAATCATTCGCCAATTATCGCCTGGATCCGGCCATCGCCGGCCAAGCCGAAGCGGTGACGCAGGTGCAGGCCTTCGCCGCGCAGCGGCGGCGCTGGCGATTTCTGCCGCGCCGCCGCACGCCTCCAGGACTGTATCTCGATGGTGGCTTTGGCGTCGGCAAGACCCACCTGCTGGCGGCGGCCTTCCACGCCGCCCCCGGAACCCGGCGTTATGCCAGCTTTGCTGAGGCGATTAGCCTGATTATTCTCCTGGGTGGGCGTGCCGCCGCTGAATTGCTCGCCGCCGATCTGGTCTGCATTGATGAATTCGAATTGGATGACCCGGCCAACACGCGCCTGGCTGATCTGCTGCTCGAGGAACTCGTCGCTCGCGGCAGCCGGATCCTGACCACCTCCAACACGGTGTCTGGTGAATTGGGTCAGGGCCGCATGGCGGCCGATCAATTCCGTAATCAACTGGCGCGCATCGCCGACCGTTTCATCGATGTGCATGTCCCCGGCACTGATCATCGCCGCCGTGCAGACGCCAGTGCCAGCGGTCCGCACGGCTGGGGGCCTGATCCATCTGCGCATGCGGCTGGCGTCCACCCCCTGCTGATAAGCGTGGACGAACTTGATGCAGTCCTGCGCGGGATTCCAATTGCCAATCTGCGCCGCTTGGCGATGGCGCTGCCGACCCTGACGATCACCGGTATGCGGCCTTTCACCGACCAACTCAGCGCTCTGCGATTCGTCAATTTCATCGACCGCTGCTATGAACAAGAATGTTCGTTGCGGGTCGTCAGCGAAGCCGCCGACGTCGCCATCGACGCGATATTCCCCGACGAACACTGCCAACGAGCCTTCGCCAAGAAATACCGGCGCTGCCAATCGCGTTTGATGGAAATGTGCAGCACATGAAACCACCCCGCCTGACCATCACCCAGACGTGTGATGCCAAGATTGCCCGCCCACGGCTGGCGATGACTCGCCTGCGCCAGATTCTGGTGCAGGCCCTGGGCGAGCACGGCATCCGCGGGCGCTGCGCCCTGTCCATCCGCTATGTCGATGATGCCACCGCGCGCACATTGCATGCCGACCATTTCAATGATCCCACTACCACCGATGTGATGACGTTTCCCGACGGCGGCTCCGACCCCGCCAACGGCACCTTGTTGCTGGGCGATCTCGCGGTCTGCGTCGATGTCGCCCGCCGCGAAGCTTCGCTGCGCATGCGTCCCGTCGGTGATGAATTGACGCTCTATATTCTCCATGGCGTACTGCACCTGCTCGGCTACGACGATCGCACCGCGGCCAAACGTCGCGTCATGTGGCAACGTCAGCGTGAACTACTCGCCAGCGTGGGCATCACCCTGGAAGCGAAACCGTCATGAATCCATGGCTGTGGCTCGGTATCGCCAGCGTGGTGAGTGCCCTCGCCGTGGGTTTGTGCCGCACGACGGCACGACGCCTTTCTTTCTTGGACCGCCCCGGCGTCGAAGCGCACAAACAGCAAACCACCGCGGTTCCCTACGGCGGCGGCATCGGCATCGCCGCCGCGTTTAGTGCCTGTGTGGTAGCGGCATGGCTGCTCACGGCTGGTGAAGACCGTCACCAAGAATTGCAGGAGCACGGCATCGCTGCCTTGGTTGCCGTATCCGGCGCCGCCCTGCTGTTCGTGCTTGGCCTCTGGGATGATCTGCGTCATCTGCGCGTGCTGCCCAAAATGATTATTCAGGCGGCGGTGTGCGCAGCGGCGGTGTGGCTGGGCGATCTGGGCATCGATAGTCTGGCGGGATTTCCCGGTCTTGCTTTTATCGTCGCCTGGGCCTGGCTCCTACTGGTCACTAACGTCTATAATTTGCTCGATCACGCCGACGGCTTAGCGGCGTCGGTGGCCTTGGTATCCGCAGGGGTTTTATTGTATGGCAGTACTGCCAGCGGTGATGGAATGGGCGCAGTGTTGTGGGCCAGCCTCATCGGCAGCCTGGCAGGTTTTCTGGTGTGGAATCTCCCGCCCGCACGCATTTATATGGGCGATTCCGGTTCGCTGCCGTTGGGCTTTCTGATCGGCATCGGCACCTTGTCGGTAACCTTTTGGCCGTCGGGCGAAGGCGGCACCCCCTTGGCGATTCTCAGTCCTGTGCTGATCACCGCGATTCCACTGTTCGATACTGCGGTGGTGGTGTGGAAACGCATGCGTCGGGGCGCCTCGCCTTTTATTGGCGACCGCAATCACATCAGTCATCGGCTGCGCCGCTTAGGCATGGGACCCTTGACCAGTCTGGCGACGGTGGTCGCCTTGCAGATCGCCCTCGCGGCGGGAACCCTGCAATTGCGCACCCAGGATTGGCTCACTGCCAGCGTGGTGCTGGCGCAATCGGCAGCCGTGCTGCTGGCCTTGGTATTGCTGGAGACGAGCCGCGATGGCTCTCCCTAAACCATCCCTGTCCACCGATGCGCAGCGTCTGCTGACGCGGGTGCACGATGTGCTCGCGCTGCTGCTGATTGTGGTACGACCATCAATCTGGGACGGTGAAAGTGCGGCGTGGCCGACGCTGATCTGGTATGGCGTATTGACAGTCGCGCTGACCGTGTTCGCCAGCGAATGTCTGCTCGGCTGGCGCAGCCACCTGCGCTGGGGCAGGGCAGGTCTGCTCGCCGCTGTGCTCTTGGCGCTCCTTCTTCCCGCCGCTTGGCGAGGCCCGTCCGGCTATGAAGGCTTGGCCGTGTGGGGCCAATGGGCCGGTCATGCGTTACTGGCAGGATATCTCCTCCAGATCGCACCGGGACGCGAACGCCTGCTGTGGGCCGGTCTGGTCGGGGCGCTGACCCTGCAAGTGCTGTATGCTGCGGGTCAATATGCCTGGTCCCTGCCGTATCTTGCTGAGCAGGCTCGCGCAGGCGCCATTTCGGCAGGAAACATGCAGGCCGAATTGCAGGCACGGATTACCGAAGGTGGTATTTTTGGGTCGTTCACGGTGTCGAATGGACTCGCTGCCTTTTTGATTCTGACAATCCCTCCGCTGGTGGCCGGCCTGATCCAGCGCGGTACGCGCGTACGCTGGGCGCTGCTGCCACTGGTGCTCGCGGCCCTCAGCGTGCTCGTATTGACGCGCAGCAAGGGTGCTCTGGTCATGCTGGCTGCGGCGGTGGTGGTGATGATCCTGTGGTATGGCACGCGGCGCTGGCGCGTGGCCACGGTGGTCGCCGGCGTGGCGGGCATCATCCTGGTGGGGCTCAGTCCAGGTCTGCTGGAAGGTCTGCGGGCCAGCGCGAATGTGCGCTGGGGCTATTGGCAGGCCGCGCTGGAATTGATCGCGGCGCGACCGCTTAGCGGGCATGGCATCGGTGGTTTCGCCGCCCAGGCGGCGCCGCATCTGGCCATCGGCGCCGAATATAGTCGCTACGTACACAACGAGGTGCTGGAAGTTGCGGTCAGCGCCGGCATTGCCGCGGGCGTTCTGGCGCTGCTGTGGTTCGCCTTGCTGGTGCGTCCACCCAAGCTGCCCGCGACGACGCCAGACGCCGGTACCCCGTCGGCACTGGTGTTGCTGGTGCCTCTCATTGCGATCCCCTACCTGCATGTTTTCGGCGTGCTGCCCGCCGAAGGCTGGCCGACCGCCAGCAACGGCATGGCGCTGCTGCCCATGCTGATGATTTCCGCCGGCGCTGGGTCAATGATGGCTCTGATGCTGCGCCTGCCGCTGCCACCCGCATGGGCCGTGCATACCGGGCTCGCCGCAGGGCTCGGACATGCCCTGATCGATTTTGATTTCGCCGCGGGCGGCGTCGTCGCTGCGGTGGTCGTGCTGGCCGTGCTGGCCGGCAGTGGACGCGCGCGGGAAATGCATTTTTCCGGCTGGCGTCTGCTGCCCGCCGTCGCCGCCCTGGCTTTGATCACTGTGTTGATTGCTGGTGGCAGTCGTGGGCGTGCGTTGGCACAGGCCCAGGATCTGGTCAACGAAATCCAGGCCTTGCCGGCGGTTGCCCGCAGCGAACCCGAACGATTCGCGACATTATTGACCTATCGTCACGCCGATCTCGGCCTGCCAGCGCCGACCGCGCAGGATGCGTCGCCGCGCGCCTTGGCCGCCTTGCTGCAGCACACCGTTCACCAAGCCTGGAAGGTAAGTACGCTGTGGCCAGCCGCGGATCCCAGTAAACGCACCAGCCTGGTGAGTGTGCTGCCAGCTGGATCAGACCGCCTGCCGCTGAGCGCTGCTTTGGCGCAAGATTGCCCGTGGTTGGCGCAAGCGCATCGCCTGCACGCCGCCGATCTGCACGCCACCGGCGACACTGTCGCGGCCATCGCTAGTCTGCGCGCGGCGGTACGTTCCTCCCCGTGGCATTTGCCGCATCAACAATCCTTGGCCACGCTGCTCGCGGCCAGCGGACAAGCAGACGAAGCGGCGGTGATTCGTGCCCGCGTCGCAGAATTGGCAGCGCAGGTCTATTATCGCGACCGCCCCCTGTCAGAGGACCCCTGATGCCCCGCCTACTCGGTTTGGATTATGGGCGCAAACGCATCGGCGTCGCGGTCAGCGATGACCTCGGCTTGACCGCCAAGGCCCTGGGCCACGTGCCGCGCAGCGACGATGCCAGCGCCGCGCGCATCGTCGCTGCCCTGGCCAAACGCGAGACCGTGGCCGGCATCGTCATCGGCTTACCCCTGCACGCGCACGGTGCCGCCGGAGAAAACGTGCGCTGGGTCCGGCAATTCTGCGCGGCATTAAAGACTGTGTGCACCCTGCCGATCCACGAAGTCGACGAACGCTACAGCTCTGGCGAAGCCGAAGACCTCCTGCGCGAGCGCGGCGCCTGGCCGCCGAAACATCCCGGCGACATCGACGCTGAGTCCGCCGCAGTGGTTTTGCGCCGCTATTTGGCTGGGGAAACCTGACTGCCTCGAGAAATCACTGCCCTGTTGCTCAGCGGGTTTCCACCCTGGTCAGCCCGGGGCTGCACCTTACGCTGCGCGGGACTGCTGGGCGATCGCGTCCGTGGGCAACGTCATTGTTACCCACGACCGAGGAAAGTCCGGGCTCCACAGGACATGGTGGCTGGCAAATCCAGCCGTCTCGCGTCGCGGCGGGATAGGGAAAGTGCCACAGAAAACAAACCGCCTGCGGCGGGCAACCGCCGTCGGTAAGGGCGAAACGGTGGGGTAAGAGCCCACCGCGCGACCCGCAAGGGAAGCGGCACGGCAAACCCCACCAGGAGCAAGCCCAGATGCCGACGAGGTGCGGTTCGCACCGTCTGAGTCGCGAATGGGTGCCTGATGACGGCGGGCAACCGCCGCCACGAGAGAAATGATCACCTCCCCCGCTTGGGCAACCGGGCGGGGCAGACAGAACCCGGCTTATGGCAGCCCCGCGCACATGAATATCCCCGGCTCACGCCGGGGATATTTGTTGGCGTGGTTATCTGCCGCCAACAATCCCTCACCGCCGAATTGCTGGCCTCAGGAATCGACCAGCAGAATCACCGCATCATCCGCGGCCAGGGTCATTTGGGCGGTGCGCGACGGATTAAGGCGGATATGGCCACCCTCGTGTTCGCGAATTCCAAGCGCGACGGCGCCGAAGCCGGCAGCGACATCCTGACATTCAGAAAATGACACGCTGTGGCAGGAAAGGCCGAGATCGGCAGCTCGCCGGAAGGTCAATTCAGGGCCGCTGGAGCCGAACAGGGCGTCATAGACCACGCCGAGTTCGCGTCGCAGAGCGATCTGCCCCAGGAGATGGCTGATGATCACCCCGGTCGACAGAATTTCGGTGTCGGGATGAGTGAAATACCCGGCGTTGCCGGGATCGCGTAATTCCACCAACAGACGCGGGCGATGCGCCAGGCGAGCCGTCAGCGCACGCACCGCGAGATGGGTCGACAAAGTACGGGCGTCGGCGTCTTCAGCACTTTCCAAACGGTCCGAGCCCAGAATGATGATCGCATCGGCCTGGGCGACCGGCAGCCGTTCGAGTTCGGCGGGAATGGCAAAATCAGATTCGTGATGGCGCAGGACCACCGGTCCGGTTTCTACGCGCTGATGATCCAAGATACGCCGACGCTTCTCGGTCGAGACCGTGGAAACTAGGTCGATCTCGCGTGCTTCGCCAGCATGACATGCCAATTCTCGCAGCAGGGCCGGGACCAGATGACACCAGCCAAGGATGAGAATGCGCCGCCCAGTCAACGGAGCGGGCGGACATTTTTTGATCACGTCCGCTGCCGGCGCCAAAGCGACCGCTCTGGCTGGAATCAGCTCCTGATCCTGGGCCAGGACGATCAGCAGGTCATCCTTGGTCAATTTTTCATCCGCCGGCGGATTGAGATGCGGGATCAACCGATCAGGTCCGCGGCGCACAAAACCCAGCACCACCGCGTCGCGGAAAGCGTGCACCAATTCCCGCATCGGCTGACCGGCGCGCTGGGATTCTTGCCGCACGCGCAAGTTGCAGCCGCGTTCCTGGTCAAATATCTCGGCGACGACGACGGATAATCCCGGATGCCGCAACGTTTGCGCCAGCAAACGGCCCATGATCGCATCGATGGCGAATATTTCCGCGCGGCCGGCGGGGTAGGCACCGCGCACCAATTCAAGGCGCCGCGCATCGCGGACAGCGGCCACCACCAAGGGTGGATTTTCTGATGTCTGCGCCAAGGTGAGCAATGTTTTGATCAGGCGGGCGTCGACGTCGGCCTGGGTCGACGCGAAGGGCGTGTCCGGAGTGGCGATGACCACCGCTGCGGCCTGCCCCGCCGCGACGCGGTGCAGATGTTCGGCAGAGAGCATCGAGCCACTGCGCAAAATCACCTCGCTGCGCTGGTAACGACTGCCCAGACGTTCACGCAGGGCGACATCATGTTTCTGCTCCACCGCTTCGGCGAGGATGGCGATGCGTAGACGGCGGACGCGATGATAGCGCAGGAATCGCCGCAGGCGCCCTTCGGCAGCCATCATTTCCGCGACCAGTTCCGGCGTATGACCCGACCAACCCAGGACCACGACATGGCGGGTCAAGGCGACCGGAGTCAGACCCATTTCCAGATGGCGAATTTTATGATTGAGCCACTGGGTCATCACCGCGATCAGGGCACCCATGAACAGGACATAGCCTGAGATGGTGACCACGGTCGAGATCACCCGGCGCAATATGCCTTCGTCGTCGCCCAAATACCCGGGATCAGTTAAGCGCAGAAAAGCCCACCACACGGAGTGATGCCACGGTTCCTTGGCTGCATCGGCGTCGAATTGATGGAGTAGGGTTCCGCCAGCGACGCTGACCAGGCCGACGACGGCGATGAGGAAGAGCAGCCGATATTGGGGGCCGCCGAGCAGGAAGCGCTCGACCTGGAACTGCATCGCATTACGCCAGCGTCTGATCATGGCGGCATAATCGTCAGCGCAGTCAGCTCGACAAGCTGGGTTTACGCCTGTTTACGGCGGTAGAGTCCAGGGCTTGCACCGGTCTCTTTCCGAAAGACGCGGCAGAACACCGCTGACGAGGAAAAGCCGCATGCCCCGGCGATCTCCGCAACTCGTTGTTCGCTGGAGGCCAGCATATGCCGGGCAGCGCGCAGCCGACGTTCGGTCAGGTAGCGATGCGGGGTGGTATCGAGATGACGGCGAAATTCGGCGTGCAGATGCGCCGTGGACCAATTGGCCTGGGCGGCGAGGTCCTCTAAGGAAAGATCCTCAGCGTAGCGGGAATCGACACAGTCCAGCACCAGCATCAGGGCCGGCGGAAGATCGGGAATCCCGGCGCGGCGGATGGACAAACGGGCCTGAAACAGCAGGCGGCTATACACCCACGCCAATAAGGCCTGACGGTCGAATTGATCATCGACCGCCCACCGCACTGCTTGGCGGGTGAACCAGCGCACTTCATCAAGCTCGCTCCAGCGCGTCACCCGCGGGGCCGGGCGCAGCTGACTGGGGGTCACCGCAACCGACACCGCTAGGCAGCGGTAGGGATCAGTGAATTCACTGCGCGCGATGGTCAAATCCCCACTGCATTGCCAGATCAGGTCGCCGGGCAGCACCTCGCGCCAGCCGCCCGCATCTTCGATCCAGCCGCGACCACCGGTCACTAGTTCGATGTGTTCGCGATCAGCTGGAATCCGCCGCGGGACCGGGTGACGGCCCGGCGACTGATGATAATGGCTAATCGAAACCAGATCGCGGACATGGGCCAGAGCCTGCATTAAAAATGTCCCGAGAGCCGACCAAGCATACAGGGCAGCACTTCATGGGCTCGGTACCGCGGCGCAAGGCGTGAAGGCAGGTAACGCGTACCCCCGCTGACGACACGATTTTCTGCTGGGTTTCTCCCCTTTACAGTTTCTTGAAAGCGCTTCCACTGCTTCCCCTCACGGAGATACACATGCCCAAGAAGGCCCTGATGGTCTGGGGTGGCTGGGACGGCCACACCCCCAAACAAGCCATCGATCGTTTCCACCCCTTCCTGACCAAAAATGGCTACGAGGTCGTGGTCAAGGACACCCTCGACGCCTACGCGGACGCGGCACTGATGGGGTCGCTCGATCTGATCGTGCAGTGCTGGACCATGGGTCAGCTCAGCAAGGAAGCCTGGGAAGGCCTGGACAAGGCCGTGAGCGGCGGCGTGGGCCTAGCCGGCTGGCACGGTGGCCTGTGCGATAGTTTCCGCAGCCATTGCTCGTACCAGTGGATGACCGGCGGCCAGTTCGTGAGCCATCCCGGGAACATCAAGGATTACGAGGTCCACATCACCAACTGGGCCGATCCCATAACTGAGGGTCTTTCCGACTTCACCATCAAGTCCGAGCAATATTACATGCTCACGGACCCCGCCAACGTCGTCCTGGCCACCACCACCTTCGACGGCGTCCACGACGCCAACAGCAAAGGTGTGGTTATGCCCACGGTGTGGAAAAAGCGCTGGGGCAAAGGCAAAGTATTCTACAACGCCCTCGGCCACGTTGCCGCAGACTTCGACGTTCCTGAGGCACGCATTATGACAGAGCGTGGGATGTTGTGGGCTTCCAAGTAAACGTCTCAAAGTGAGAATTACGTTTAACTAGCATTTTCGTCCGGCGTCCTGCGTCCTGCGTCTCGATCATGCATTTGTATGCCGGGACGGTTCGTGGGTGATTAGGACAATGTCGTATTCGCGATCATGACTGAATACGACATGACGAGGACGCAGGACGACACCCGATAAGTGCGTAGTTACCCTCTTTCATAGTATCATCACCAAGAACCGGATAAAATGAGTCACAAACCCCTCTCCGTCGGTATCATCGGTTGCGGCAATATTGCTGAAAAAGCGTATGCCCCGGTGTGCCAAAAGTTTCCTCTGCTCCAACTGGCAGCGTGTGCGGACCTGGATGTCAGCCGGGCGCAGGCGATGGCCAAGACCTGCGCGATTCCGAAAGCGTGCAGCGTAGAGGACCTGCTCGCAGATCCGAGCATCGAATTGATCATCAATTTGACGATCCCTAAGGCGCATGCGGAAATCGACTGCAAGGCGCTCAATGCTGGCAAGCACGTCTTCAGCGAAAAGCCCTTTGCAGTGACTCGCGCCGAAGGCGAACAGGTCGTGGCCTTGGCCAAAAGTAAGAAACTGCGCGTTGGTTGCGCCCCCGATACGGTGATGGGCTGCGGGGTGCAGACTGCGCGCAAACTGCTCGACGATGGGGTGATTGGGAAAGTCGTGGCTGGACATTGCTTCATGCAGTGCGGCGGGCACGAAACCTGGCACCCTTCACCGGAATTCTATTACGAAGTCGGTGGCGGTCCAGTCTTCGACATGGGCCCTTATTACCTGCACGCTCTGATCACCTTGCTCGGCCCGATCAAACGCGTCAGCGGGGCCGCGACCATGACCTGGCCGACCCGTACTATCACCAGCCAACCCAAGCATGGCAAAATCGTGAAGGTCGAAATCCCCACCCACGTCTCTGGCGTATTGGAATTTGTTCAAGGCGCGGTGATCACCTTTACCATGTCTTTCGATATCAAGGGCGGCCACCACATGCCGAACATTGAATTGTACGGCACCGATGGGTCGATGCAGGTGCCCGATCCCAATGGCACCAACGGCCCGGTCCTGGTTCAACGGCGCGGCATTCATAATTGGACCGAATATCAGCGCACCCATCCCTACAAGGAAGGCGCCCGCGGGGTCGGTATCGCTGATATGGCCGTCGCCATCCGTACCGGCCGCGATCATCGCGCCAATGAACGCATCGCTATGCACGCGCTCGACGCCATGGTTGCGATGCACGACGCCGCAGCCAGCGGCCAGTACGTGACGCTAACCAGCACCTGCGAACGCCCCGCGCCGATGCGTGCGGATCTCAGCGACTGGACGCTCGAAGACTGAGTCGACTGATCAGGGTGCTGGCCGCCACAGCGCGGTGGCGCTCCAAGAGGGCAGGCACGATGGCTACGTGGAAGAATATCACGACAAGAGCTAGACGATTCTGCGTGTCGTCATTTCCTCCGATGAAATCGCCGATCTGCGCCGCAGTTTCGATCGCGCTTATACCGAAGGGATGACCCATCACGCAGCGTGGCGGCATCAGAACCGGGTTTTCTGGGTGTAAAATAACCCCACGGTTGCCCGTTTCGTGAATGGCTGCCATTGGCAGGCGTGGGCCGATCCACTGCTGAATCGCATCCGCACCGATCCGCGCATGGTTGCCATTCTCGAACCACTCATCGGCTACGATCTCAAGCAGATTATCAATAAAATGCATTCGCGGCCCGAGCCGCACTATGCCACCGATAAGGCGACCTTGCAGCAGCGGGATTGACCTGGATCGGATCGGGAGACGCTAGCCCGCATGCATGCGACTCCGTTTGCCGATCTGGTCCGTCGCTGGGATTTCCACGAGGCGCCCAGCGTGAGCCAAGCGGGGCCAGGCGCAGCCCCGGCGGCGTCCCGACGCGACGATGAAGCACACGTGACACCATTGGCGCCGAACTGATGGAGGCCCTCCTGCGCGCCGCACGGACCTTGCGTACCCAGGTCGAGGCTCTGCATTTCGCCGCGCCCGTCGACACCGTCTATAATCCGTTGCGCTATGCCTGGGACCTCCACGCCCAGTACCTGACGCGCTATGCCCGGCCAGGTATTGCCGCCTTGCTCGTGGGCATGAATCCCGGCCCGTTCGGCATGGCCCAGACCGGTGTCCCGTTTGGCGAAGTGCCGACCGTGCGGGATTGGCTGGGCCTGCACGGCAGCGTGCAGCAGCCCCCCCGCGTCCATCCGAAACGACCCATTGAGGGTCTGGACTGTCGCAAAAGCGAAGTGAGCGGTCGGCGCTTGTGGGGACTTTTTCAAGAGCATTACGACACAGCCGCGGCCTGCAGCGCCGAACTGTTTGTGGCCAATTACTGCCCGCTGGTGTTCATGTCCGCGACGGGAGCCAATCTGACTCCGGATAAACTCCCCGTTGATGAACGCATCGCGTTGCAAGCCGCTTGCGATACCCACCTAGTCGCGGTGGTGCGTACGCTGCGCCCACGCTTGGTGATCGGCGTCGGTGGCTTTGCCCAAAAACGTGCCGCTGCGGCTTTGGCGACAGCGGGCGACGCCACGCCGGTCGCTACCATTCTGCACCCCAGTCCTGCCAGTCCTGCCGCCAACCGCGGCTGGGCGCCGCAGGCGACGCGACAACTCATCGACCTCGGCATCTGGAGGACAGCATGATAGAACCCGCGCAGATTCGCCAGTATCTTAACCTTAAGCGCCGGCTCGCCGCGGTGGTGGCGGATCCGGGCAACAGCGGATTTGCCGGTACCCGTCGTGAATTATCGGAAGGTCTGGCTAAGACCTGTAACGTCGAAGGCGAAACCTGGACCTATAGCACTGAAAAAGGCGGCTATCGCTTCAGTAATGGCCGCCGCCGCCGCTGCAGCGTTTTCGTCGCCGAAGGCGGTGCCGCAGCAGATGCCTTCACCAGTCCCGAATTAGTCGGCTGGCTAGCGGCCTTCACCGGCTTACAGAATGTCAACCAAATGGTCGTCGACCTGTGGCTGGTGCGCGCGGCGATGAACGGCATGGTCCGCGAGGCGAATGATCTGCGCGGGCATTGGCGTCTCGTAGACTAATTCACCCTGCCCGAGCGACGCTGCCCAGAATCCGGCATAATACCGCGTTCACACCTCGCGAAAATGAACCATCGCCGTCGCCTGCTGGAATGATCCACAGGCGAATGCATCACCCTGCTCACGGGCCTCATTCCCGGTTCAAACAGTACCAGTGAGCCTTCCCACATACCGACAATACGGCACCCGCAGAGGCAGCCACGGCATGCGCACCTCATCTTCGATCAGCTCCACGTGTTCCGTCGCGGCCAGCACCGCATCCATGCGCGCATGACCAAGATGCACGCCATCGTGAGCGAACCACCGCCGCCAAAACCAAAGCCGAAACGGCCCCTGATAAGCCCTGCCTTCGCGCCGGTGCGGCGCCGAGAGATAAAAGTCGACGACGCCCAGCATGCCACCGGGTTTGTCCGAGGTCCGAGGTCCGAGGTCCGAGGTCCGAGGTCCGAGGTCCGAGGTCCGAGGTCCGAGGTCCGAGGTCCGAGGTCCGAGGTCCGAGGTCCGAGGTCCGAGGTCCGAGGTCCGAGGTCCGAGGTCGGGACCTCTGTTCGCTTTCTGCGTTTAGGTCACCAATCCGATATTCAACCCACGCCTGACGACGCCTATTCCACAGCCAACCCGCAGGCACGGTGACCATGCACAATTGACTTAGGACCTCGGACCTCGGACCTCGGACCAGTGGCAATCGCCTTTCACGACCTCGGACCTCGGACCAGTGACAATGACGTTTCGCGACGCAGGACGCCGGACGCAGGACGCAGGACGAAAATGACTATGCAAATCCATGTGTGGAAAATTCGAGAGGATACATCACTTGGTATGCCACCGTGTCCAGGCACCATTCCCGCATGATCCACGTTGTTGCCACCACTACCCTCAACCCCGGCACCCGGGCGGCCTTTTTGATTGAGTTCAAGCGCATGGTTCCCGATACCCTCGCCGAAGACGGCTGCATTCGCTATGAGCCGGTCTTCGACATCGCTGAAACCATCCATCCCCGCCAGATTACCGCGCGTCCGGATGTGGTCACCGTCCTGGAATCGTGGCGCGACCTGGATTGTCTGCGGGCCCATCTTGCCGCGCCGCACCTGGTCGCCTATCGCGAGCGGGTGCGCGACTATGTCGTTGCGGGTCAGCTCCAAATTCTGACTGGAGGCTGACCGTAAGCTGACGAAAAACCCTCAGCTTACCGTTCTATAGTGTTGCCAATTCCCGCATGCATTTCGGACGGAGGCTGGGTAACCTCGGGTAACCGCCATGCGCTTCCCCACCAGCCACCTTGCTTTTCCACTCCGTGTCCTGTCGCACGGTCTGCTCGGCGGCTTGGTGCTGGCTGCGGCCTTTGCCATGGCGGTTCCCGGGACTTCCGTCCGTGAAACCAACCCCGCTGCCGCAGCGGGGGCAATCAATCCCCTCACTGCCGCCGAGGTTGTCGCCGCCAGCGCCACCATTGATCAATTCGTGAACGCGCGCCTGGAACGCATGGGCGTCACCGCCCCTGGCCCGGCCAGCGACGCGGAATTATTGCGCCGCGCCTATCTTACCATTCTCGGACGCATTCCGACCGCCGACGAGGCCTTGGCCTTTTTAGGCTCGACCGCATCCACCAAACGCAGTGTGCTGATTGACCTCCTGATGCAAAATGAAGCCCGCGTGCATCGGGAATTCACCTGGTGGGCGGATCTGCTGCGGGTGCAGACTCAGATGAACAACCGTCCGGGCATCGCCTTCATCGACTGGCTCAAAGAGAGCAGTCGCAATAATGTCCCGTACGATAGTATGGTCCGTCAGATGCTGACCGCCGAAGGCGCCGCCCTGGCCGACGGCAACGGCGCCACTGGCTTTTGGCTGCGCGATGCCGGCATGCCCCTGGATCGTATGGCGAATGTATCTCAGGTTTTTCTCGGCACCCAGATCGGCTGTGCGCAGTGCCACGATCATCCTTTCGATGCGTGGAAGCGGCGCCAATTCTTCGAATTCGCCGCCTACCTTCATGGCTCAGACGCCCGTCGTGATCTCCCCGGGGGCCGCGAGACCAAACAACTGATCAAACAGCAAGAGGATTCGTTAACGCTGGAAGAGCGCAAAGTCCTGCGCCGTATCGGTGACAGTGTCGGCCTGCGCGTGAATAGCACGGTGCGCTCGAACATCGAGCTGCCGGAAGACTATCAATACGCGGATGCGAAGCCGAAAGATAAGGTCGAGGCCGCCGTCATTTTCGGACCAACCATTCCCTTGGCCAAGGGCCAGGATCCACGGGTGGCCTTTGCCGCCTGGATGACCTCGGCGGAAAACCCACGTTTTTCCGTGGTGATCGCCAACCGGATGTGGAAGCGGGCATTTGGCATCGGCCTGATCGAACCTATTGACGACCTGCGTGACGACACCGCGGCCAGTGACCCCGCGTTGATGGACTTCCTGACCCGACTTATGGTTTCGGTCAAATATGACCTCCGTGCCTTCCAGACCATTCTCTACCAGACCACGGCCTGGCAGCGTCAGGCTGATCGCAGTGAATATGACCCTGAGGCCACGCCGAGTTTCGCCAGTCCGCGGGTGACCAGACTCGGTGCCGAACAATTGTGGGATTCCCTGATGACCCTGGCGGTAGCAGATATCGACCGCAAAAAGGGCGAAGATGCCACCGCCCTGCATGTATTCTATAATGAACATAAATCCGTTGAGGGTGAACAACTATTGGGACTCGTGCGCACTACCGCCAGGGCGCTCGAAATGGGCCAGGCCATCCGCCAACAGCTGCAAAAAGAGCGGGGTTCCCTGCCTGGGGCCAAAGGCAAAGAGCTCGAGGACATCCGTAAGCGCATCGCCCAGTTGAATACCCAGCGCGACAGTTTGGCTGAACGCTTTGAACCGGTGCGCTATAAAGGCAAAGGTGGCGGAAATGACTGGCTGCGCGCGGCGGAATTGTCGCAACCGGTTGCTCCCGGGCATTTCCTGCGCGTATTCGGGCAAAGTGACCGCGAGTTAATTGAGAACGCGACTTCCAGTCCCGCGGTGACCCAGGCCTTGTTCCTGATGAATGGCCCCTTTGAAAACGCCATGTTTAAAGATGGCTCGCCTCTGCGTAGCACTCTGGCGAAAGCCACCGATGAGGCCAGTCGGGTCCGCGCCTGCTACCTGAGCATTCTCAGCCGTTCACCCGATCTCGATGAACTCAAGCTCGGGACCGCCTATCTCGTCCGCTACGGTGATGAAGGCCTGCACGATCTGGTGTGGTCCCTGGTCAACGCCAACGAATTCCTCTTCCTGCCCTGAAGCACTCGTAGAGCACTCCAATGGCCAATCCCTTCCATTCCCTTGACGAAGCGACGCGCCGGCAATTTCTTGCTCTCGGTGCCCGTTCTCTCCTCGGCGTCACCATCGCTGGTATGTTGCCAGGACGCTTGTTCGCAGGAGATCCTGGCGCTGCTCCGGCCTTGGCGTTGCGCTCACCCCGGCCCATGGCGCGGAATGTCATCTATCTGTATATGGCCGGCGGCATGAGCCATCTCGACACGTTGGATCCGAAACCGGGGCAGGCGGTAGCCGGACCGGTCAAGGCGATCCCAACCTCAGTCGATGGTATTCATTTGACGGAAAATCTTCCGCTCACGGCGCGGATGATGCATCGTTGTGCGTTGGTGCGTTCGCTCACCTCGACCCAGGGTGCGCATGAACAAGGGAATTATTATGTCCACACTGGCTATCGCCTAATTGGAACCACCCGCCATCCGGCCATGGGGGCGTGGCTTGGCAGCTTATCGGGACGCACCAATGATACGTTGCCCGCCAGTGTCCTCATCGGCGGCGATAGCCAACATCCCGGTGCTGGTTTTCTAGAATCGCGCTTTTCTCCCCTGCCCATCGGCAATCCGGAAACCGGCCTCGCCAATAGTCATAGTCCTGACAATGTTGATGAAGCCCGTTTCCAGCGCCGACTGCAACTTCTCGACCGTGTCAATAAACCATTTACCGCCGCCAACCAGCAAAAAGAAGCCCGGGCCTATCACGATCTCTATGACGAGGCGGTGACCCTGATGCGCTCGCGCGATCTTGCTGCCTTCGACATGAGTCAGGAAAGCCCAGCCATGCGCGCCGCCTATGGCAGTGACCGCTTTGGCCAAGGCTGTCTCCTGGCCCGACGACTTATCGAAAACGATGTTCGCTTCGTCGAAGTCACCCTGGGTGGCTGGGATACCCACGACGATAATTTCGATCGCGTCCAGGCCCGCTGCGAGGTGCTGGACCTGGGCTTGTCGACGCTGTTGGCGGATCTCGATGCACGTGGCTTGCTTGATGAGACTCTGGTGGTCCTGGCCACCGAATTCGGGCGCACCCCGCGGATTAATGGCAATCAAGGCCGCGATCACCATCCGCGTTGTTTTTCCATGCTTTTGGCGGGCGGCGGCATCCGCGGCGGCCAGGTGTACGGTACCAGTGATGAACAAGGCGAGGCCGTGGGTGAACGCCACGTCGCGGTGCCCGATTTCAATGCCACCATCGCCTACGCTCTGGGTCTGCCACTCGACAAGGTTATTACCGCTCCCAACGGCCGTCCATTTACGGTCGCCGATAAGGGCCAGCCGCTGGTGGATCTTTTCTGATGCTGCGCGTGTGCGCGGCTTTTCTGCTGAGCCTCGGTGAGCTCAGCGCCGAAGTTTCCTTCGCCAGGGACGTTGCACCGATTCTGGACGCGAATTGCGCGTCCTGCCACGGCGACAGCAAACAAAAAGCCGGGCTGCGGCTCGACAGTGGTTTGGCCACCCTGGCCGGAGGCGATGCCGGGCCGGTCATTGTAATCGGGCACCCCGAACGCAGCAAACTATTCGAATTGATCAGTCTGCCTGCAGGCGATGACGACATTATGCCGCCCAAGGGGAGTCCCCTGACCGCCGCAGAAATCGCCACCATCCAGGCCTGGATTACCGCGGGGGCTCCGCTGCCCGATGGAGCCGCCGCGGCACCTGCTGCGACGGTTGCACCACAGCGCCCCACTGCCTTTGCCGAGCTCGCCGCCACACTCCCTGAGCCCGACGCCGCCACCTTGGACAAACTCAAGCTAGCTCACGCGGTGGTCCGCCCTCTCGACCCCAGCGGGCGCACTCTGGAAATTAATTGTAGTCATATCAGCGTCGATGCCGAATTGTTGGAGAGCCTCAAACGTCTGGCCCCCAACCTGATCTGGCTGGACCTCGGTGAAACGGGTATCGGCGATGCCGAACTGATTTTTCTCAAACCCTTAATCCATCTCGAGAAATTGGATCTGCGTCAGACGCGGGTCACTGATCAGGGCCTGATCCACCTGATGGCCCTGACCAGACTGCGCCAGTTGGTCCTGGTGGGAACTCCGGTCAGTGATTCCGGACTCTACCGCTTGGGCGGCATCAAGAGCTTGGAGCGGGTCTACCTGTGGGGCAGCAAGGCGACTCCCGAAGGCGGCAAGCGTCTGGCCAACAGCATTCCTGGCTGCGTGGTCAACACCGGTCCCTGACGCCTCAGGCCCTCTGGCTGGAATCAGGCTGCCGGTGGGCCCATGATGGTGCCCGACCCGAGGCTGGCAGCAGCGCCGGATACACCCATAGTCTCCCCTGTCATGGCCATCGACCTCCCCAAACATCGTGAGAAGATGCGTGAAATGTTCGCGTTCTGGGGCTGGGACGTGCGCGATCAGGATGTTCGCCTGACCTGGCACGAAATGGGCGACCTGGAATTAGCGGTGTGGGTCATTTTCCGTCGTGATGGCGGCAAGATGCAACGCGAATGGGTTATTTCCGAGCCCACCGGCATCCTGCCCATCGATCACCTCAGCGCCGATAAGTTGCCCAACGCGCGCTCGGCCCTGAATGCCTTTGCCACCCAGTGGAAGCGCACCGCCAGCGAAAGCCTGGTCGCCAAGGTCGGCCCCTTACGGGCAGAGTGGCTGCGCGCCAACAAGCCCGACGTCTTGGCCCAGAATGAACAGATGCTGCAGATGATTGGTCTGGCCGCGGAATTGATGGCTGACTGCGCCAATGAAATGGAATAGGCACAGGGACCAGCCCCTCGCTTCTTTCGCCAGCGACCGACGGCCATAGCGTTGGACCCATGCGCATCCTCCTGATCCCCCTGATTCTGCTCTTAGTCCACGTCGCTACTCTCGCATGTGGTGCAGAAAATCGGCCCCAGGTCGATATTGTCACCGATAAGGGCACCATCCGCTGCACTCTTTTTGCGGATGAGGCGCCGAAGACCGTCGCCAATTTCATCGCCCTCGCCGACGGCACTAAAGAATGGACCGATCCCAAGACCGGCGAAAAGAAGACCGCGCCATTTTATGATGGGCTGACCTTTCACCGCGTTATTCCCGGTTTCATGATCCAGGGCGGCTGTCCCCTCGGCGATGGCAGCAGCGGTCCCGGTTATACCTTTCAGGATGAGATTAACGCCAAAAGCCTGGGCCTGGATACGGAGATGGCCTTGAAGGGGCAAGAATTGCATCCCTGGTGTCAGCATATGTCCGAGAAGTTTTTCAGAGCGATCATCCAGCCGCGTCTAGCTGCCAAGGGAATCACCCAAGCCACGCCGCCGCAGCAACATCAAGATGCGGTCATGGCCATGCTGCCCACCCTGCAGAACATTAGCTTGCAGGAATTCTATGAGGCTTTCGGCTTCGTGTACGATGCCACCCTATCACCTTCGCATCGCCCTTTGAAGGGCATGCTCGCCATGGCCAATTCTGGGCCCAACACCAATGGGTCGCAGTTCTTTATCAATCTTGACGACACTCCGCATCTGACCGGTCAACATACGGTTTTTGGCGAGATCACGTCCGGCCAGGAGGTCGTCGCCGCCATCGGTGCCAAACCGACCACGCCGGGTGGACCGACGGTGAAAATTCTGCGGATTCGTTCGGTACCGGCGTCTCCGTAAATCGTATCGCCTCGCCGATGAATCAGGCCGACGCCGTTGCGTCAGCCGCTGGCAACAACGCCGTCAGCGTATCGGGCAGACGCCGCGGGCGCCCGTCCGGGCCGACGCAGGCGACCACGACGCGGCCGGTTGAGCGAATGGTGTCTTCATTACGCAAACGGATTTCGCTGCTAAATGCCACCCGACTGCGGCCCAGCACCGCGGCCTGGGTGGTCAATTCTACTTCGTCATCAAAGCGCAGCGGCTTGCGGTAATTGAGGGCCAATTCGATGACCGGCATCAGCACGCCTTCGGTTTCGAGCTGGCGATAGGAGAACCCATGTTCGCGCAGCCATTCAATGCGGCCCGCTTCGAGCCAGGTCACATAGGCGCCATGATGGGCGAGGCCCATTTGGTCGCTCTCGGAATATCTGACGCGAAAAGTCCAGGTGACCGGGCCCGCACCACCGGGCATATTCACGGTCCCGCAGGGGCGGCCAGGGCGGATTTCACAGGGACCGGCGTTGGCGCACCTGTCGCACCAGGCGCAGCTTCGATCAGACGATATTCAACCGCCGCCGGCTGCTCAGGCGTGGCGATTCTATTTGCCTGCGTCAATGCCGGCTTCACCGTTCCGGTGCGGGGAACCAACCAGCCGGGTGCAGCGACCAACGCGATGACCGCTACTGCGGCGACGGCCAGCGTGCAACTGCTGAGTGCATGCGGCGCGACGCGGCGTTCTTCAACACGGCTGCCGGTCCACAGGGTAATCACCAAGCGCAGATAATAGGCGGCGCCGATCACGGCCATGAGCATGCCGAACGCAGCGGCGGCGACGTTTCCTTTGCCGACCAGATCCGAAAAGATCAGGTATTTGCCCATGAATCCGACCGTGGGCGGAATGCCGGCGATGGAAACCAAGAACACCGTGGCCATCAAGCCATGGAAAGGATGCGCCCGACCCTGGCCACTGAGGCCATCCAGGTCATCACCGAGATCGTCACGACTGCTGACCGCCGCCAAGGCTGCGAAAGCGCCCGCAGTCGCGATGGCGTAGCCGAGCAGATAATAGACGAAGCCCGTGAGCTGCACCGTTCCGCCCGCCTGGGCAGGCACCAAAGCTAGCAGCACATAGCCCGCATGGGCGACCGAGCTAAACGCGAGCATACGCCGCACTGAGGTCTGGCGCAGAGCCGAAAAATTGCCGACCATCAGGGACAGTAAGGCGATGATCAAGATCGCCACGCCCAGACGTTCATGGGTTTCCACCGCATGCGCGGTCAGCACCACGGCACTGTCCAAGGGCAAGGGGCCGACGACCGGATGCACGCCCGAAGCCTGCGCCAGCGAAGCGAGCACAAACGATCCCAGCCCCGCAAAAGCGCCGACCTTTATCACCGCTGCCATGAAACCGGTGACTACACTGGGCGCGCCAGTGTAGGCATCGGCAGTCCAGAAATGGAACGGCACCGCGCCGACTTTGAACAGTAGGCCGATCACCAGCAGGGTCGAACCCAGCTGGTACAGACCCGTGCGGCCGTCGAGCACCGCGGCCCCGAAATGGGTCGACCCCGTCGCACCATACGACAAGGCAGCGCCATAGAGGAAAATAGCACTGAAGATCGCGCCCATGACGAAATATTTGAACAGGGCCTCATTCGATTCCAGCCGGTGCCGACGCAGGCCTACCAGGGCGTATATTGCCAAGGACGCCAATTCAATGCCGACGAACAGGGCGATGGTGTCGACCGCCATGGCCATCAGCAGTGCGCCAACGGTGGCAAACGCAGTTAAAGCATACGGTTCGCCACCCGGAAATTTATCACGGCTCAACGTCTGCTGCAAACCACCAAAGGAAATCGCCGCCGCGGCGAGAATCCCCAGACACAGCCACTGCCGGGCCGGGTCCATGGCGAAGATATCATGGAAATGTGCCGGTGCGGCACTTTGACTGACCAGCGCAATCCCAGCCGCGACCATGGCCAAGCCGCCAATCCACGGCAATACGCTATGCTTACCAGATTTGCCCAGGAATGGCTCCAGCGCGAGGCAGATCAAACCGCCGATCGCAGCCAGCAGGGCCGGGGTAAACAGCGGGAAGACATCAGCGGGAAGCATGGGGAGCACCAGAAGGGGCTGTGGGAGAGGCAGCAGGAGCGGTTACGGCCGCGGCCTGCTGCGGCGGCTGCGGGCGGAGTTCCGCCGCTGCGCTGCCCAGTTCAATCGCAACCGCGCCAGCGCGATCGCTGATCGGACGGGGGTGGAAACCAAAATAAATGCTCAGCAGCAAAAGCGGCACCACCGCCAGTAATTCGCGCGGAGCCAAATCCGGCAGGACCCCCGCCGTGGCATTGGGCCGCCCATAACACCAGCGCTGCACCAGACGCAGCAAATACACCGCGGTAAGAATGGTGGACAGCCCGGCAATTGCCGCGATCCACCACTGCGCGCCCAGGAAGATGCCAAACAACAGCAGGAACTCGCCGGCAAAACCAGCCGTACCCGGCAGCGCTGCCGAAGCCAGGGCGGCAACGACAAAGCACGCGGCGAACAGGGGCATGCGCGTCGACAGGCCGCCGAAATCATCGAGTCCGCGTCGTTGGGCCCGGCTTTCGACTGCGCCGATGAGCAGAAACATGGCGGCGACAGAGAATCCATGCGCGACCATCTGGATGCTGGCGCCGCGCAGGGCGGTTTCGGTGCCGACGAAAATCCCGACCACGACCAAGGACAAATGGCTCAACGACGAAAACGCGATCAGCTTTTTGACATCGCTGGCCATCATCGCCAAAAGCGCGCCGCCAATCGTCCCGATCAGACCTAAGGTGATAAACACCGACGCGTATTCGACGCACTGGGCCGGGAACAGCGGCAGGACAAAGCGCAGCAAGCCGTAGGTGCCAATCTTGGCCATGGCCCCAGCCAGCAGCATCACCGCCCCGGTGGGACATTCGCTGTAGGTCCGCGCCTGCCAGGTATGGAAAGGAACCAGTGGAACTTTGACCGCAAAGGCGAGGGCAAAGGCAAAGAACACTGCCAGTTGTTCGGCGCTGTTGAGCAATTGCATTTCGCCCGGCAGATCAGCCAGACTGGTGGTGCCGAGGCGCTGGGCGAGATACCAGATCGCCACCAAGAGCAGGATCGAGCCGGCCATGGTATAAAGGAAGAATTGCAGGGCCGCGCCCCGGCGATCAGCGCCACCGAAAACGGCGATCAGGACCAGCATCGGCACCAACATGCCTTCGAAGAAAAGATAAAAGACCACCAAGTCACGAGCCAGCAGGGCCCCGATCATCAAGCCGGCGCAGGTGAAAATGGCACACGAGAATTCACGCATGCGCTCACCAACCTGATCGCGACTGGCAAGAATCGCCAGCGGAGTCAGCCAAGTCACCAACTGGATCAGCCAACCGCTGAGGCCATCGCTGGCCAAGCTGAATGAAATCGTCGCACTCGTTCCGGGCAGATTGAACCACGGCATCGACCACGCGATGTTGTCCATGGACGTCACCAGGGGCAGACCTAGTGCGGCCACGATGACGGCAAGGAACGTCGCTAGGCGCGTCGTCGCAGCGCTGTCACGGCCGCTGGCAAAAGCAGTGATCAGAGCAGCAGCGAAGGGAGCCGCCAGCAGAGCGAGCAAAAACATATCAGGCGCCCTTCCCGAGCATCGGTGCGAAGAGCGGCGCCATCAGATAGATAATCAAAATCATCGCCCCGGCCAACGACATCAGCACGGACACCCGCAAACGCCCGCGCTGAATGGCGGCGTAGCCTTCACCGAGAAAACCAGCGACGGAACCGACACTGCGAACCACGCCACCGATCACCACCTGATCGACGACCCGGGCCAGGATCCACGCGATACCGCGCACGGGTGCGACGATCACGGCGTCGTACACCGCATCTAAACCGTGGATCCAGGTCTTGGCAAAACCCTGCAAGGGTTTGACTTCCGGATCACGCGGACCACGGCGGTAGAACAACCGCGCAATGAGAATGCCCACCGGGGCCAAAATCACGCTGCTGAAAACCGCGAGTATGATCGGCGCCGCCGACCCATGTGCACCTACGACTCCGACTGGCGCATGGAGAACACTTTGCGCCTGCCCGAGGACCGGTGCCAAGTAGGTGCCGAGGAGATTCAGGTTGGGCACCAGATCAAACCACACGCAACCGGCAGCCATGGCACCGAAGCCAAGCAACAGCAACGGACCACTCATGATCAGTGGTTGTTCCTTGAGATGCGCCTTGGTTTCCGCCGGCACCCGGGATGGGCTCCAGAAGGTCAGATACATCATCCGCGACATATACACCGCGGTGAGCAGGGCCGCGAGCAGGGCGAGTAGGAAAATAATTATGCCGACATCGACGCCCGCGACCTCGACGCTGCCATGGAACAGGCGTTCAATGATCAGATCCTTAGACATGAAGCCCGAGCCCATGGGCAACCCGATGATCGCGAACCAGCCGAACCACATCGCCGAATAGGTGATCGGCAGGGCCTTGGCCAAACCGCCCATGCGGCGCATGTCCTGTTCGTGGTGCAGGGCGGTGATCACCGAGCCAGCACCCAAGAACAAGGTCGCCTTGAAGAAAGCATGGGTCACGACGTGGAAAATGGCGACGTCGAAGGCACCGACGCCGATCGCCATGAACATGAAGCCGTTTTGGCTAATCGTCGAATACGCCATGACCTTCTTGATGTTCCACTGCACCATACCAGCGATGGCGCCATAAAGCGCGGTCGCACAACCAATCAGGGCGATAGTGGGCATGACCCACCCGGAAAGCACGTAGACATCACATAGGCGTGCGCAGAGGTAGACACCGGAGGTCACCATGGTTGCAGCGTGGATCAGTGCCGACACCGGCGTCGGGCCGGCCATGGCGTCAGGCAACCACGTCAGCAACGGCAACTGCGCGCTCTTACCCGTACAACCGAAGAACAGCAGCGCAGCGGCGGCACATAGCAGGCCGCTACCGGCCAACGCCAGGCCCGGTTCGCCTCCGAAGAACTGCGCGATCTGGGCGTAGTTCAGGCTCGCTTGATCCCCCATGGCCGTGTACAGCGCAAAGGCGCCAAGCAGGAATCCGAGATCACCGATGCGGCTGATCACGAAAGCCTTGCGCGCGGCATCGCAGTTGGCGGTCTCTTCCTTCCAGAAGCCGATGAGCAGGTAGGAACACAGACCCACACCTTCCCAGCCCAAAAAGGTTACCGGCAGGCTCGCGCCAAGAACCAGCACGATCATGCTCGCCATGAACAGATTGAGGTAGGCCATGAACCGCGCGAAACCGCGGTCCTTGCCCATGTATCCGATCGAATAGATATGAATCAAGGTACCGATGCCGGTGATGAACAGCAGCATAACTGCAGTCAGCCGATCGAAGGCGAAATCGAAGCTCAGCCAGCCGTGCGGCAGCGGCAGCCAATCCCAGCCGCGCCAAAACAGGCTCGATGTAGGGCCCATATGCCCCATGGCGACGATGACGGTGATGAAACTCAAGGCGCAGGCCGTCACCGCGACAAAACCCGACAGGCCCACCGAGGGCCCCTTCGCGTTGCGGGCACTGAGCACACTGACCAGCCCGTTGGCGGCAAAGCCGAACAGAGGAAAAGCAACGATCAACCAGAGCGGAAACACCGGGTCACTCCTTGAGGTCGGCGTAGGCGTCGCCGTCGATGGAATCACGATTGCGGACAATGCATAAAACCATCGCTAAACCGACGCAGGCCTCGGCGGCGGCGATAGCGATGACGAATAACGGCGACAAGTGGCCACTGACCGCCGCGGCGGCGGCATGGGTGCGGGCAAAGCCGATGAAACTCAAATTGACGGCGTTCAGCATCAATTCGACGCCCATCAACAGGAAGAACAGATTGCGCCTCGAAGCCGCCACGGCGAGGCCAATGGCGAATAGGATCGCGGCAAGAATTTGCACATGAACAGGATCAACGTGGGACATGCATCAGACCTTGTCCGCTTGCGCGCTGGAGTCAGTTATCTGATTCGCATCGACCACGGTCGAGGATCCAGCCGCTGCGCGATCATGTACTGCGACGACGCTGGCGCCGCGATCAGCATGGCCGCCATGGCCGTGCCGGTTGCCGGGATCGGGGTCTTCCTCGGCGGTGCGCTCCAAACTGCGCTTGGCCAGCAGGACGGCGCCGACCACCGCCGTCAGCAGCAGCAGTCCGGCGATCTCGAACAAGATGTACCAGCCTTGGCCGCGAATATCGAACATATTGCTGGCGATGGTTTCAATGCCCATGCGCGGAGTCGTCGCCGCTTCGGTCAGTGCGGGCGCGGATTCGTGCAGGGTCGCCACCACGATCGCACCTAACCCGAGAGGCAGCAGCAGTCCTAAAATGGACAATTTATCGAAGCGAGGCAGACGATGATCTTCGCCATGATTCAAGATCATGATCACGAACACCAGCAACATCATGATCGCGCCGGCATAGACCAGGACTTGCAGCACCGCCAGAAAAGGCGAATGCAGCAGCGCGTAGATGCCAGCCAGGCTGAGCATGACCCCAATCAGGCTGACCGCGCCTTGGATCGGATGGCGCATGCACAAGACGCCGGTGGCACAGGCCACGGACACCACCGCGAACAGCCAAAAATAGATCGGGCCCAGGGTGGCAGAAAGTTCGGGAAACATCAGTGATGATCTCCGGCCTGGAATGCAGCCAGGGCCTCGGCATGGAGCGAACCGCCCGGAGCCTTTTGCGATTGGATGTCCGTGGCCGGATAATCCTGCGGCTGCCAGTCGAGCAGTTGGGTTTTATCGATCACAAACGCAGCCCGGCTATCGGCCGCGAGAATGGCGATCTTGGTGTCCATGCGAATGGCATCGCAGGGACAGGCCTCGACGCAAAAGCCACAAAAGACGCAGAGCAGCAAATCGATGTCGAATTGCTTCGGCCGCTTTTCGATATGACGATCGGTCGATTCTTCGGCAACAATATTAATGCAGAGAGCCGGACATGCGGTCGAACACATGAAACAGGCCACGCAGCGCGGGGCGCCATCGGGCCGCTTCATCAGGCGATGCCGCGAGCGATAGTCGCGCGGAATATCGGGCTGGACTTCTGGGTACATCAAGGTCGGTAGCGATTCCGGCTTGGTCAGCGTTTTGAAGGCATGCCGAAAGGTGGTGCCCAGACCCTTGAAGATCTCGACGAAATAAATGCTTTCCCAAAAGGTCAGCTCCGGACGAGGAACGATCTTAGGCATGGTTCTGGATTCCTCGGCAAGCGCTGGCATGCAGCGGAGAATAATTTCTGCGCGCGGAACAAATCATGAGCGCACCAGCTTGGCAATCACCGCGGTCAGCAAGAGATTGATCAACCCGATATTGAGCAGCCACTTCCAACCCAGGGCCATAATCTGGTCATAGCGGAAACGGGGCAGGGTCCAGCGCACCCAGACGAAGAGCCAGCAAAAGAACAAGGTCTTGGCCAGCACCACGCCGAACTGAATCAACGCCGCAATGATAGTCGGCAGTAGGGCATACACTTCCGGGTTGGTCTGCACCGGCTTCGGAGCAAGAAACATCCAGCTCGCCACGGCGCCGACGAGCAAGGCTAAACCACCGAGACCGAAGATAGCACGGAACACGCTGTATTCGCGCACCCGGGTCTTTTTATCGCTCGCTGCGAAGCTGGCATAGAGGCGCGAACGTTTTGCCAGCAACCATTGGAAGCCGAGGAAAAGCAGGCCTATAACCGCCAGCAAGATGCCCAAGACCGGACCCAGATGACCCAGAATAAACGCCTGATCATAGGGCCCGTGCGGCAGCCAGTCGACGCGACCAGCAAAGCTGAGGTCGAAAGGCAGCAGGTCATAGCCACCAAAGAACAGCACGGCGAGCAAAGCAGAAGCGATCACAATGTGGCAGTATTCGCCGAGCATGAACAAGGCGAATTTGGCGCCGCCATATTCGGTATGGAAACCGGCAACCAGTTCGGACTCGCCTTCGGCGACATCGAAGGGATTGCGGTTGGTCTCCGCAAACATCGCGACCAGAAAGAGGAAGAAGCCGATCGGTTGCACCACCACGCCCCAGGCATGGTTGCTCTGCCAATTCACCGCGTCGGTCAGGCTGAAGCTGCCGATCAGCAGGAACAGACCCAAAATCGATAAACCCATCGACACTTCATATGAAATCATCATCGCCGAGGCGCGCATGCCGCCGAGCAGACTATATTTCGAATTCGACGCCCAGGAACCCAGCACCACGCCATACACCGACAGGCTGCCCAATGCGAATAGCGCCAACAGGCCGCTATTCGCATCGAGCCACGAACCCGTCGTCGTGCGCACGATATCGCCAGCCTGATAGGTCACCGGGCCAAACCACGGAATCAAAGCCGGGGTCAACACCGCGGTCATCACCGGAATGGTCGGGGCCATGATAAAGAACCATTTATTCACGAACGGCGGCACCAAGCTCTGCTTGAAAAATACCTTTATGCCGTCAGTGAGATTATAAATCATGCCGAAACCACGAATGCGCAAGCCACCCGGCAGGGTAATCGCAGCACGATTCGGTCCCGGACGATCTTGGATCGCCGCGGCGCCGCGGCGTTCGAGCAAGACCAAGAACGGCATTATTATGAACGGAGTGAAGACCAGCAGGAGCTTGAGCGCCGAGATGATCAACGTTGCAGAATCCATATCAGGCGGCCCCTACCGGCTGTTCGCTGGTGATCATCGCACCCATGGGACCGATGCTGCGGTAACTGAGCCCGGCAAAGGCGGGCACGCGTTCGACGCAGGCTTTCCAGGCGTCCAGTTCGCTACTCCAGGGAATGGGCTTGCCCGCGTAGCTGGCGAGGCGAGCCAAGACCTGCCACGCCGGTTCGAGATCGCCGTTGGCGACCACGGGGCAGGCATGCATGACCTGCACGCGACCCTGGCAATTGACCATAGTGCCGCGCACTTCGGCCCAAGCGCGAATGCCAACAGCGATGGTGGCCTTGGCTGCAGTCGCATCCTGCCACGCGGCCAGGGCGATGCGCACGGGGATAACTTCCAAGGCCTTGGCCTTATCCGCATGGGCCGCCCACAGATCGTGGCCGACTGAAATCAGCACATCGAATTCACCTGCACGGGTCGGCAGCGAATCGAGATTGTCAGGCACACCGAGCAATTGTTGCCCTTTGCGGTTGGCGACCGGATCGCCCGAACGAGCGATGCCATCGGCCTTGCCAACCGTCAGCCACGAACCGCCGAACACCTCGACCCGACTGCCAAAGGCCTCGCCCAGGGCGAGCACGGCCGCGTTGTCTTCGTTGGTCATATGGCCCGAGGCCACCACCGCGATGCGCTTGCCCGCGGACAGCGCTTTTCCGGCGGCTTCCAGAGCGGCGCCGAGAGCCGCAGGCTGGCCGGCGATGGTGCCTTCGACCAAGCGATTCTCGTCGAGCTTTTGATAGAGCAGGCGGGTATCGTTATGAATCCAGCTTTTATTGACATCGGGATTACGCCGCGGCATCAAGCGCCAGATGTGATTATTGTTATACTCGATAGTGATATTCGCACCGAGGCTGTCATCGGGCGCGATCGATTCGACCCGCTTGAGCAGCCACACCCGCTGCTGAAAGCGGAAATGTTTGCCAGTCAGGGCGCCAACCGGACAGATGTCGGTGACGTTGAGATCGTACTCGTGCTGCAACGGCATGCCGGGGAAGGTGGTCAGATACGCCTGATCACCGCGGCCGGCGATGTGCAGTTGTTCTTCACCCGCGACATCGCGCATGAAGCGCACGCAGCGGTCACAGAGAATGCAGCGTTCTTGATCTAGAACCACGGTTTCGCCGAGATCGATATTCTTGCCACCGCGTTCTTCGCCCTTGGTGTCGATAAAGCGGTGGTCGCTGCCGCCTTTATACTGCTTGCCGACTTCATCGTGCAGGCGGCTGTGATGTTTGCCGCTGCCCATGTAGTGTTCTTGCAACGTACATTCGCCGGCCTTGTCGCAAATGGGGCAATCCAGGGGATGATTCACCAGCAGGAATTCCATCACGCCTTTGCGGGCAAGCTGGACGGTTTCGCTGGTCGCTGGCGTGCGCACTTCCATGCCTGGGGTCGGGCGCATATGGCAAGAGATGCCCAGGGCAAAACCACGCGGGCCCTTGGTCTCGACCAGACAGATGCGGCAATTCCCCGCAACCTGGAGGTCGGGGTGATAGCAGAACGTCGGCGTATTGACGCCCACACGATTCAATTCGTCGACCAATTGTTTGCTGGGATCGACCTGGTGGTCGATGCCGTCGACGATGATTTTGATCAGGTCAGGCATTTTATCTATTTCCTGTTTTGTCTTCAGCACAAACGTTCTGCGTCCTACACATGATCTTACGTCCTAGATCGTCCTGCGTCCTGCGTCCTGCGTCCTGCGTCGCGAATACAGTCCGAAGTCCGAGGTCCGAGGTCCGAGGTCCATTCGCAGTCCGAGGTCCGAGGTCCGAGGTCCGGGGTCCCGAGAATAGTCTGCGGGAGCTTTCGTGATTCGCGGTGCGGTTCGTCGGCGCGGGATGGAGAAGAATGGTGCAGCTCACCAGAAGGCTCCGGGGCGGGTGGTGACGAGGTCGCGGCCGGTGGTGTGGTCGGGATTTTTCGTCACGTAGGCGTCGAAGTGGCTGCGGAATTTTTGGATGAAACTTTTTACCGGCCAGGCGGCGCCGGGGGCGAAAGCGCAAATGGTGGTCCATTCGTAGCGCGAGGCGAGATCGAAGATGGTGTCGGGATCGCCGTCGATGCCTTTGCCGGCAACCAGGGCGCGCAACATGCGGTCGACGTAACCGGTGCCTTCGCGGCACGGGGTGCACTGGCCGCACGATTCATGGGCGTAGAAACGGGCAATGGATTCCAAGATCAGCACCGGATCGCGGGTCGTATTAAACGGCATCACCGCGCCCGAACCCAACATCGATTTCAAGCCGGCCAGACTTTCATAGTCCATGGTCGCTTTCATCGTCTCTTCCGCGGTCAGCACCGGGGCCGAGGAACCGCCGGGAATACATCCCAGCAATTCACCCTGGAGGCCACCCGCGAGTTCGAAGAATTCGCTGAACGGCATCGCCAACGGTACTTCGTACACGCCGGGCTTGCCGACATCGCCCGAAATGGTGAACAACTTCGAGCCGGGCGATTTATCGTTGCCCCACTGGCGGTACCACTTGATGCCATTTTTGAGGATCATCGGCACGGCCATGATCGTCTCGACATTATTGACCACGGTCGGCGAGGCGAATGCACCCGAGATCGCCGGGAACGGCGGCTTCAAGCGCGGCTGACCTTTGTAGCCCTCGAGCGAATTGATCAGCCCGGTTTCTTCGCCGCAGATATACGCGCCGGCACCACGATGAATGTAAATGTCGAGCGAATAACCGCTGCCCTGAATGTTTTCGCCAAGCAGGCCGGCGTTGTAAGCTTCTTTGAGGGCCTGATTCAGGCGCCGGATCTGCGGCAGCATTTCGCCGCGGACGTAAATATACGCCGTACGCACGCCGAGAGCGTAGCCGGTGCAGATGCAGCCTTCGATCAGCAAATGCGGATCTTGGGTCATGCACAGACGGTCTTTGAAGGTGCCCGGTTCGCCCTCGTCAGCATTGACGACGAGATATACCGGCTTGCCGCCCCGCGGCACAAACGACCATTTCATCCCGGTTGGGAAACCGGCGCCGCCGCGACCACGCAGGCCAGAATCCATGACGTCAGTAATGACTTCGAATTGGCTTTTATCAAACAGCATCGGCCCAATCGTCTCATAGGCGCCGTGTTTGCGCGCGACCGCCAAGGTGTGGCCGTTTTCGACATCGAACAGCCGCGAAATAACGCGCGGCAGCTCTTTGCCGTTCCAATGGGTCGGGATGGTCATGAGTGGGTTTCGCGGTTCAGGGAGCGATGGGCAGAGGTGCGAATAGGATTCACGCAGACACCGCTGCCACTGCCGGAACCGGTGGCTTCCCCGTGGCACTGACGACGGCACTGGGACGGGCGGCCCGTTCCTTCTCAAAGGCGATGACGCGGTAATGCGCCGTCGCGCCGATGGGCAGCGTATCCGCGGCCTTTTGATCCTTGGGGCCCACGCTGGCTAATTCGCGCCAGGTGGTGCCGCCATCATCTGAACGTTCGACCACCAATTTGGCACATTCGGGCGCATTTGCCCAGCTCAGGCCGACCGCGCCGCCATCGGCTGCGACGGCCGCGACTTTCAAAGCCGGCGGGGCCGGAGCATAGCCGGGCTTTTGCGCGACGCCCTGCGCCCCGACGGCGCCCGGATGGCCTTTGGTATTCAAGACGATGCCACCGAGGAAATCGCCGCGAACTGCGGTGGGCGTACCTTCGGCTTCTTTGCGCAGGCGCGCCAGCCAGCGATCAAGAATGTCCGGAGTCGGATGGAAACCATCCGGCAGCTGTTCGTATTCGTGCGGGCCGATGGCCTCGTCATCGATCATCACGCCGGGACCGGTGCCGCACAAAGCGAGGCATTCGACGCGAACCAAGGTGAACAGACCGTCTTTGGTGGTTTCGCCGCTATGCACGCCCAAGGATTTTTCTAAGTGCGCGATCAGATCTTCGCTACCTTGAATAAAGCAGCACATGGTCTGGCAAACTTGGATCAGATGCCGACCACGCGGGACCTGCTTATACATGGTGTAGAATTCAACTACGCCAAAAGCGTGCACCGGGCTGACTGCGCACACCCCAGCCGCCCATTGAATGGCGACGCGGGGAACCCAGGCGAATTCCTCCTGCACCAGCCACAAGACCTGCAGCAGCGCACCGCGCTTGACCGGATAGCGGCGCAGCAATTCATCGACCCGGACCTGATGCCGGGCCATACGCGCGGCGACTTTTTCCACGGTCAGGTCGGTGGGTTGCACCGCTGCCGGTTTGACACTGCAACTGCTCATCGATCCAGTTCCCCGGCAATGATGTTGATCGAACCCAAGGTGGCGAAGGCGTCAGCAATTAAGGTGCCTTCAATCATCGAACCAAAGGCGGCGAACTGGGTGAAGCACGGCGGGCGCACTTTGATCCGATACGGATTGGTGCCGCCATCTGAAATGATCAAGAAACCGAGTTCGCCATTGGCTGCCTCGGTGGCGTCATAGCACTGCCCGGCCGGCGGTCGCACGCCTTCGTAAATCAATTTGAAGCTGTTGATCAACGCTTCCATGTCGTGATAGACCGCGTCGTGCGATGGCAACGACAAACGCACATCGTCGGCGTTCAGAGGCCCGGGCTTGAGCCGGTCCAGGCCTTGGCGGGTGATCGAAATTGATTCCAGCATTTCGAACATGCGCACCATGATGCGATCGTACGTATCGCCGGTGGTACCGATGACAGTGTCGAACGTATAATTTTCGTAACCGTAATACGGATCCTGCTTGCGCAGATCGTGGTCCACGCCCGAGGCGCGCAGTGTTGGGCCGGTCCAGCCCCACGAAATGGCGTCTTCTTTCGACACCACGCAGACATCGCGAGTACGGTCGAGGAAAACCTTATTGTGTTCGATCAAGCCGCGCACGTCCTTGATCGCGCCTTCGATTTCGCTCAGGACCTTCCGCACATCGTCGCTGAAACCGGGATAGACATCGCGGTACATACCGCCGATGCGGGTCACGGTGTTGGTCAGCCGAGCGCCGCAGAGCTTTTCCCAGATCTTGTACACCGATTCGCGCGGATTGAAAAAGTACCAGAAATTGGTCAGCGCGCCAAGGTCGACGAGATTGGCGCCGATGCAGACCAGATGGTCGATGATCCGCGACAGCTCGTTGAGGATCACGCGGATGGTGACGCAGCGTTCGGGCACGGTGACGCCGAACATCTTTTCCGCAGCTTTGCAGAAGCCGATGTTATTCATCATCGCACTGCAATAATTCAAGCGGTCGGTGTAGGGCAGAACCTGAGTGTAGGTGCCCTGTTCGACCATCTTCTCAAAACCGCGATGCAGATAGCCCATCTCGCACATCGCCGCGGTGACGGTTTCACCGTCAAGCGCGCACAGGATACGCAGGGTACCGTGCGTCGCCGGATGCGACGGACCCATGTTGACCGTCAGCAGTTCGAGCTGCTCGCCCTTGGGAGAGAGCACTTTCATGTGGACTCCAACACGGTGTAGCCGTTTTGCCGCAGGCGCAGGACTAATTGATCCAGCATCGGATCATTAACTGACAGCTTCTGCCGTTTTTGGACCGGGTAGTCCTTGCGCAGCGGATGACCGACGAATTCGTGATGATTGAGCAGACGTTTGAGATTGGGATGACCGCTGAACACGATGCCAAACTGATCCCAGGTTTCGCGTTCGTGCCAGTCGGCGATCTTAAACAGATCGTGAATCGACGGCACCTGCGCGTCGGTTTCGTCGACCATGACCTTGAGGGCCAAGCGATGATTAAACGCCAAGCTCTTGAACAGATAGACGACCGCGAAGCGTTCTTCGCGGTGGTCGGGATAGCTGAGATAATCCACCCCGGCGATGTCGAGCAGCATGTCCATGCGCAGGCGCACATCATCGCGCAGGAATTGCACCACATCGCGCAGCTGATCGGCCGAACAACGAACGGTGAGATCCCAGCGGTCGGCCGGATCGCGGACGAGGCCGAACCGTGCGGCTACTATTTCCAGCAGAGCGTCTGCGGTTAAACGGACAGAAAGATCAACAGGAGTGGCCGCAACAGCGACCGGCTCAGCGCGGGACGGGGTGCTCATTAAACGCCGACCTTTTTCGCTTCTTTGACCGATTCACCATCGATCTTGGCCTGCAATTGGACGATGGCCTCAAGGAAGGCCTCGGGGCGCGGCGGGCAGCCGGCGATATAGATGTCGACCGGAATGATTTCATCGATGCCAGGCACGGTGCAATAGCAGTCGTAGAATCCACCGCTGGTCGCACAGGCACCGGCCGAGATCACCCACTTAGGATCCGCCATCTGTTCATAGATGCGGCGCAGCACCGGCGCCTGTTTATAGGTCACGGTGCCGGCGATGATCAACAAGTCGGCCTGACGCGGCGAAAAACGCACCAATTCAGCGCCAAAACGGCTGACGTCAAAGTGGCTTGAGACCATGCCCATGAATTCGATGGCGCAGCAGGCGGTACCGAAAGGAAACGGCCATAAACTGTTACGCCGACCCCAGTTCACCACCGCATCGACGGTGGTGGTGATATAAGCGTCGCCGAGGTTAACCTCAGCGGTGACGGGCAGCGGCGGAACGGGTTTGAACACCATGGATCATTCCTCCCAATCAAGGGCGCCTTTGCGGAACAGGTAGAGATACCCGACTTCCAGCATGACGAGGAAGGGCAGCAGCAACAGCACCATCGACCAGTCATCGACTTTGGAAAAATGTACCGCCCAGGGAAAGAGAAAGGCCACTTCCAGGTCGAAGGCCAAAAACAACATCGCGATCAGGTAGAATTTGACGCTGAAACGCTCACGCGAGGTGCCGATAGTGTTGGTCAGACCGGATTCGACTTGAGTATTCTGGCCGGGGGTGCCGCGCCGGCCCAGGACCAGGCGACTGAGCACGGTATTGGCGATCATCATTCCGGCTGGAATCGCGATGCCGATTAGGACTAAAATGGTCAGCGGGAAGACGATATCGAAGACGGAGGGCGCCGCCGCCTCAGCTGCGGCCTGGGCCACGGGCAGTGACAGCAACGGAGCCACCAGCGGGGCCAACATAGGGGTCAACAGCATCATCGCCTTGTCCTCAGCCGGGATTTCCGGCTGCTCCGTAAGTGCTCGATCCGGCAGCCATCGGGCAAGACGGGCACGCTAGAAGGCCATGCAGGGGTGTCAACGCAGGTAGAGCTGACGATACGGCTTATGCATGCGCGACCGCTCGGAACGAATGTGTTGTAAATGATTATCATCTAAATGAAGGCTGAGGCGATCCGGGCATGTTTAGGTTCTGGTCGGCAGCCATGGACCATTCTCCCGGTCCAGCTATCGTCTGGCCATGATCGGTATTGTCTGTCAGGTCTGCGCCAAGCGTCCCGCCACCAGCCATCTGACCGAGCTGGGTCCGGATGGCGGCGACCGCCAAGAATTGCATATCTGCGCCACCTGCATCTCCAATCTAGGCCTGGAGTTGGGCAGCACCCCCCTGCCCATTGCCGAGATCCTGGCCGCCGCCAAGGGTCAGATTGCCGAGCCCGCAGACGCCGACGCCGACAGCGAATCGCCCGGCGACGCCAGTTCGGATGCACAGACAGCCTGCCCCCTATGCGCATTGACTTTCGGCGAGTTTTCGGCCAATAATCGCTTTGGCTGCGCGCAATGCTACGATACCTTTCGCGAGCACGTCGAACCCCTGCTCGCCCGCTATCACGGAACCGCGGTCCACAGCGGTCGCCTGCCCACCCAAGGCCGCCATCCCTCGGGCACTGCCCGCCTGGCCCGCCGCACGCATCTGGATCAAGCCCTGAAACAGGCCTTGGCCAGCGAGGACTTCCGCCGTGCCGCGCAACTGCGCGATGAGCTGCGCAACCTCGACGAGGCCACCTCGTGATTTCGGTGGCCGACCTCGCCCGCCGTCCGGCGGCCTGGCTGCAAAGCCCCGGTGCGGCTGACGGCATTGTGGTATCGACCCGCATCCGCCTCGCCCGCAACAGCGCCGAACACGCGTTTCCGCGCCAACTCGACCGCACCCAGCAACAAGATCTGGTCAGTTTCCTGCTCGACCGCTTAAGCCGGGCCACGCAGTGGGAAGAGAGCCTGACCTATCACCTGCGTGACCTGGAAATCCCCGAACGGCAGGCCTTGGGCGAACGCCAATTGATCTCGCGCGATCTCGCCAACGGCAAGCGGGTGTCGGCCCTGTACGCCAGCGCCGATGAATCCATGGCGATGATGATCAATGAGGAAGATCACCTGCGCCTGCAAGTGATCACCCACGGTCTGGCCCTGGAAGAAAGCCTGACCCGCGCAGTGGCCTTGGACCAAGCGCTGGAATCGCAGGTCAACTGGGCCGTGCATCCTCGTTTCGGTTACCTCAGCGCCTGCCCGACCAACGCCGGCACAGGGCTGCGCGCCTCGGTGATGCTGCATCTGCCCGCTCTGGCCGAGACCCAGGATCTGCGCCAGGTCCTGCGCGGTCTCAGTAAATTGCACATGACCGTGCGCGGCTTGCATGGCGAAGGCAGCGAAGCCAGCGGACACTTCTATCAGATCAGCAATCAACGCAGCTTGGGCCATACCGAGGACGAGATCGTCGCTCACATCCACGAAGCGGTTGGCCGCATCATCGAATATGAGCGCCTTGCCCGCACCGCCCTGCTGACCCGACACCGCAATCGCATCGATGATCGGGTGTGGCGGGCCCTGGGCCTGCTGACCCATGCGCGCAGCGTCGCCTATGATGAAGTCATCGATCAGTTGTCGTGGGTGCGCCTAGGCGTTGCCCTCGAACTGCTGCCCTTGCGCGATTGGACGCTGCTTGACCGGATCTTGGTGCAGACGCAACCAGCGCATCTGGAACTGCACCACGCCGAAGCTGGCGCCCCGGCGGTGCGCGATCGCCTGCGCGCCGAACTGGTGCGCGGGTGGCTGACGGCCTGAACGCTTCCCGAATCGGCAGCCGGGCAAACCTTCGACCAAGGAGCATCCGGCTCCCCGTTGACCCTCCCCTCCCGATCCCTGGAATCGCCTGACCCAGGTAGGAACCGCTCTCATGTTCGACAAGTTTACCGACCGCGCCCGCAAGATCATCGCCTTGGCTCAAAAAGAGGCCGAGCGGTTCCGGCATGATTATATCGGCACCGAGCATCTGCTGTTGGGCCTGGTCAAAGAAGGCAGCGGCGTCGCGGTGACCGCGCTCAACAATCTCAATGTCGACGTCGAAAAAGTGCGCCGCGAAGTTGAAAAGCTGGTGGTGGTCAATGATAAAGACGCGCCCTCGGCCCCCCTGCCATTTACGCCGCAAGCCAAGCGCGTCTTGGAACTCGCCGCCGAAGAAGCCCGCGCTTTGGGCCATCCGTATATAGGCACCGAACATATTCTCCTCGGCCTGCTCGCCGAACACGATTCGGTCGCGGCCCAGGTCCTGATTAATCTTGATCTCAAGCTCGAAGACGTGCGCAGCGAAATCTTGGATTTGCTTGGCGCCACCGACACCACGGCGGTCGCGGAAAAAGGCGAAAAGCCCAGCAGCGATAAGCCCAAGTCTGGCGGCAAAAAAGGCGATGAAAGCAGCACCCCGGCCCTGGATGCCTTTGGTCGCGATTTGACCGCCGCCGCCGAAGCCGGCGAACTCGATCCCGTTATCGGTCGCTCCCGCGAAATCGAACGCCTGTGGCAGATTCTTTGCCGCCGCACCAAGAACAATCCGGTGCTGCTCGGGGAACCCGGCGTGGGCAAGACCGCCATCGCCGAAGGCTTGGCCCAGTCGATCGTCAAACAAGAGGTCCCGGATCTGCTCGCCAATCGCCGCATTATTAGCCTAGATCTGGCTTCGATGGTCGCCGGTACCAAATATCGCGGTCAATTTGAAGAACGCATCAAAGCGGTGATGAAAGAAGTGAAGACCGCCAAGAACATTATTCTGTTCATCGACGAATTGCACACCTTGGTCGGCGCCGGTGGGGCCGAAGGTGCGATCGACGCCAGCAACGTGCTCAAGCCCGCCTTATCGCGTGGCGAGATCCAATGTATCGGCGCCACGACTTTGGATGAATATCGCAAATACATCGAAAAAGATGGCGCATTAGAACGCCGTTTTCAGCCCATCACCGTCGACCCGCCCAGCATCGAAGACGCCATCGAAATTCTCAAAGGCTTGCGTGACCGCTATGAAGCGCACCACCGGGTCAAAATCACCGACGAGGCCGTCAGCGCCGCGGTCAAACTCAGTGATCGCTATCTGACCGGGCGTTTCTTGCCCGACAAGGCCATCGACGTTATCGACGAGGCCGGCGCCAAGCTGCGCTTAAAAGCGACCTCACGTGCGCCCGCTTACAAGGAATTAGAGACCACGATCAAATCCTTGGAAAAACAAAAGTCCGAGGCCGTGCTCAATCAGGACTACGAACGCGCCGCCGATTTCCGTGATCAGGCCGAAAAGAAAAAGAAAGAACTCGGCGATCTGAAAAAGCAGCATCAGGAAAAATCCAAGGAACTCTGCGGCGAGGTCGACGAGGCCCTGGTCGCCGAAATCATCGCCTCGATGACCGGCATTCCCCTCAAGCGCCTGGATAAGGGCGAGACCAAACGCCTGCTCGAACTCGAAGATCACCTGCACAAGCGGGTCATCTCCCAGGACGAAGCGATCAAATCCATCGCCCGCGCCATCCGCCGTTCGCGTTCGGGACTCAAAGATCCCAAGCGCCCGGTCGGTTGCTTTATGCTCGTCGGTCCGACTGGCGTCGGCAAAACCTTACTGTGTAAGGCCCTGGCCGAATTCCTCTTCGGCAGCGAAGATGCGCTGATCCAGATCGACATGTCCGAGTACGGCGAAAAACATAATGCGTCACGCTTGGTCGGCGCCCCTCCCGGCTATGTCGGCTACGAAGAAGGCGGTCAGCTCACCGAAAAAGTGCGTCGTCGTCCATATTCGGTTATCCTTTTCGACGAAATCGAAAAAGCGCATGGCGACATCTACAACATGCTCTTGCAGATCATGGAAGAGGGCCGCCTGACCGACAGCTACGGCCGCGCCATCGATTTCCGGAATACCATCCTGGTGATGACCTCCAACGTCGGCGCCCAGGGCGCCACCGAAGCCGGCACTCTTGGCTTCGATACCGATGTGGCCTCGACCACGGGCGAAACCTACGCCACCAAGTCGACCCAAAAAGCCTACGGCAAGGCGCTGGAAGAATATTTCCGTCCAGAATTCCTCAACCGCCTCGACGACATCGTCGTCTTCCGCCCCTTGGAACGCGAAGACCTGCGCCACGTCGTGCGCTTGGAATTCGCCGGCATCGCCAAGCGCGTCCAGGAACAGGGCCTGACCCTGACCCTGACCGACAAGGCTATAGATTTCCTGCTGAAATCTGGCTACAACCCCAAGTTCGGCGCCCGACCCATACGTCGCAGCATCGAACAGCAGGTCGAAAACCCCCTGTCCGAAGCCCTGCTGCGCGGCGAATTCCTCCCCGGCACCAAACTCGCCGTCGAAGTCGAAGACGACCACATCATCTTCATCCGCGCCCCCGGCGACAACGACGGCCTCGGCCTACCGTCACCGGAGCAGGTGGCGCCGGATAAGGAGAAGTAAGTGGGCGGGCGCCATTGAATCCACCTGCGGGAGAAGTTTATCCATAGGGGATATTGACCGCAGGTCTCCGGTTCATGGTTGGCGCAGACCGGTGCAACTTATTAATTCGGGGACGTATACCTCTTTTGCGAGCATAGGCTGCCAATTTAAATCGAGTGAATGTCTGCGTAAAAGATTGACTTTTTATGAAGGCCACTCTTCAGTTGCCTCCGAAGAAACCGCTATTTACTTCCTGCTAAATAGTATTTTTATTTAGCGGCCGCATATTGTAAATATTAAGGATCGTGATACTTCCTTTAGCCTCATGGAACACGACTCCTTTTACAATGAAGAACTCTTTCTAAATCATATCCGAGACTTGCGTGAACGGATTGCCCTTCCGACTGATGACTACCGACTTCTGATGTCGGTAATAATCTTAAGGAAATTACTCTATGACAGCAATCCATTAATAATTTTACTAAATAGAACTTATAGACTTAGGCTGCAATTTCAGTTGCCCATCCGAACCTACCCACTCGAGCCTTTGTGCGACATTCCCGGTTCACCACAAGTTTTCGAGGACCTCCCTGACATTTCTGACCATGCTTATCTAGCCGACCTTGACAGATTCCTAGGTCATGTCATTTTAAATTTAAATGATAAACCATGGACCGTAAAAGACTTCATAGACTACAGCGCATATTATTTGGGCGGCATACACCACGACAGGATACAGGCTCACTCGAAATTCGAAGAGCTTCAGGATTGGTCAGAATGTCGTTCCGGAATAATCGGCGAGCGCACTGTCCTATACGAGACTTCATTCCTTTATAATATTATAATGATAACTATACATGGCGTGCAGCCCCTATGCGATGCTATTCAAAATAGGAAATCACGGCTGTCCGGTTCGACGTAAGCTGGAGTCGCGCACTCGTCGAAACGTGGGACGAATCGTGCGAATCGTGCGTGCGAATCGTGGACATGCACTTCCCTCGGTAGGCCTACCCCTAGCAGGCCCTCCTCGCTAAACCATGTCCCACCCATGACTCCTAGGTTTCGCTTGAGGACATAACTCGTGGAAGGACATAACTCGTGGACAGGCACTTCAGACATAACTCGTGGACAGGCACTTCATGACCATGGACATAACTCGTGGACAGGCACTTCATGACCATTGTGATACCAAGATTTATGCCTGTCCCCACTCGCACGCCGAACGTTTCAATTCAATTGGTGCCTGTCCACGGATTCCACCACACGGATTCCTGCCTGTCCACGGATTCTGCACGGATTCTGCTTGAAGGGTGAAAATATCTCGCCGACCATGAGATTCTGCTCAATGAGCTTCCATTTCGATGCATGGGTGATGTGCCAATGCACCTCAAGGCCGCGTGGAAGCATTTTTGAGCATTTTTTAATTCGGTGCCTGTCCGCTATTCCTCCGTGTCCGCTATTCCTCCGCTATTCCGCTATTCCGATGCCGCTATTCCGATGAGCTTCCATTTCGATGCATGGGTGATGTGCCAATGCACGTCAAGGCCGCGTGGAAGCATTTTTGAATTCGGTGCCTGTCCGCTATTCCCTTTGAGACCAGGACCACTCAGGTGCCCTGGCCGGCGCTATACCCGGGCTTCCCGGCAAAGCGGAACAGGCCCTCGGTTTTGATGATGTCAAAGCCAGCGGCATCAAGGCGACCGATCAGGGCAAGAATCTGTGCAAAGGGGACCGCCGCCATCTCGGTGCTGAGAAAACGGCACCGCCAATGGTCGGTGCACAGGGTCTCGGGGTGGCCGTCTGGCCAGACTTTCACCCCACGATTGGTGATCATGGTCATGGCGAAGCCAGGCCCCATGACTTCCAGTAAGCGCGTAGCGAGGTCCTGCGGCTGAACAACCTGGTACAGAAAAATATCTATGCCGACTCGCTCCCGAAGCTCAACCGGCAGTGGTGCGATATCTGGCAGCGCGATGCGCGCGCTGGCGGCATACGCCACCGCGGCGCGTGTTTGCGGCACCTGGCCAAGTCGTGCCGCCACCGCTTCAGCAAAACCGAGGGTCGATACCGCGCCGCTGCTGGTGAGATCGGCGGTAAGCACGCCGTCTTCCAAAGTGCGCAGCCAAGCATTGTGAATGCGCTCAGCAGGAAGAGGGAGGCCGAGATGAACCAACATCTGTACCGCTGATTGCAGCATGCCCGATGGATTGGCCACCCCCCTGCCGGCCAAATCGGGAGCCGAGCCATGCACGGCCTCAAACATCGAGGCCCGGGCACCAATGTTGGCCGAGCCGCCCATGCCGACAGAACCGGCAACTTCGGCGGCGATATCAGAGATGATGTCGCCATAGAGGTTCATGGTGACGATCACGTCGTAGTGCTCTGGTCGGGTAGCGACCCGGGCTGCACCGATGTCGATGATGTGATGGTCAACGGCGATGCCTGGATGCTCAGCCGCGACTTGGTCAAAAATCCGATGGAATAAACCATCGGTCATTTTCATGATGTTGTCCTTGGTCATGCAGGTGACCCGCTGCCGGCCGTTGGCCAGGGCATAGGCAAAAGCGTAACGGACAATGCGTTCGCACCCTGATCTGGTCACCAGCTTCAAGCATTGGTAGGTTTCGGGAGTCTGGCGATGCTCAATGCCGGCATATAAATCCTCCTCATTTTCGCGCACCACCACCAGATCGATGCCTGGTCGACTGCCCGGTACACAGGCGTGGCTGGTACAGGGGCGCACGTTGGCAAACAGACCCAGGACCTTCCGGAGGGTGACATTCACCGACTTATAGCCGCCGCCCTGCGGGGTCGTGATGGGCCCTTTAAGCAGCACGCCCGCCGTGCGAATGGCCTGCCACGCATCCTCCGGAATCCCGGAAGAAACCCCACCGAGATACGCACGCTCGCCAATGGTCGCCTCCAGGAACTCCAACGGTGCAGCGGCCGCTTCGAGCACCAAACGCGTCGCTGCCGCGATCTCGGGGCCGATTCCATCCCCGACCGCGAGGGCGATGGGAATGCGATGGGCCGCAGCACGTGCTCCGGAACGGGCAGTGGGATCGGGGGTGTGCACGGGGCCTAGCATGCATTCTCCTTGGTTATACACGACAATAGTTTCGTGAATTGAAAAACGCAAGATGAAATTCGCGAAGATGAGAACAGTGTGCAGAATCGTGGATGCAGAATCGTGGTGCGAATCGTGTGCGAATCGTGTCGCGAATCGTGGATGCGCGAATCGTGGTGGCGAATCGTGGACATGCACTCCCCTCGATAGGCCTACGCTAGCAGACCCGACTCGCTAAGCCATGTCCCACCCAGGACTTCCAGGTTTCGCTTGATATGGGTTTTTATAGACCCATATTCTGAATATGCCCATCGCCCGTAAGCATCAGGTCGACGAAGCCCTCCCGAGCTGCTTCCACTGCATCTCGCGTTGTGTGCGCAGAGCGTACCTCTGCGGCGATGCCGCCGAACACCGGCGCGACTGGGTGCGGGATCGTATCCGTGCTGCGGCTGCCAGCTTCGCGGTGGACGTGCTGGCCTATGCGGTGATGAGCAATCATCTGCACATCGTGGTCAGCACGGAACCCAGCCGCGTCACCGCGTGGACAGCGCGCGAGGTCGCCGAGCGTTGGGCGGTCGCCCATCCGCGTACCGGCGCCGACGGCGCGCCGGTGCCGTGGAGCGATGCCGCGATCGCCGCCAATGCCAACGATGGCGCGTGGGTGGCCAAGGCGCGGCTACGCCTGCGCTCGCTGTCGTGGTTTATGAAATCCATCAAAGAGGGCCTCGCCCGCCGCGCCAATCGCGACGATGGCTGCACCGGGCACTTCTGGGAAGGGCGCTTCCGTTCAGTCCCCCTGCTCGATCAGGCCGCGGTTATTGCGTGTATGGCGTATGTCGACCTCAATCCCATGCGTGCGGCCTGTGCTGAGCGGCCAGAAACGTCCAACTTCACCAGTGTGCAGGATCGCATTCAGGCCCGCCAGGCGCACCAACGTGACCGCGTGCGGCGGACCGCACCGCCGCCGACCTCGCCGTCATCGGCAGAGCTGGTGCCGTTGGTGCACGCAGAAGGTCCCGCTGCCCATGAGGCCGGACCCGAAGCAGGCCTGTGGATCGCGCCTATCGCCGCCGCCACGGTGAGTCTTGGAAATATGCCGGTGATTACCCTTGATGAGTATCTGACCTTGGTCGACGAGACCGGGCGCGTCGTGCGTGGCGGCAAACGCGGCGTCATTCCGCAGCGATTGGCGCCGATCTTGGAGCGCCTGCACCTCGATCTCTCGGCATGGATGGAACTCATGCACCACGCCGGCGCCTTTCATGGCAGCGCATTTGGCAATGTCGCCGCCCGCGCCCGCGAAGCCGTGCGCCGCGGCGCGCGATGGATCGTTGATGTGACCTGCGGATTATACGGCACCACGCATCCTGCCACTTAGCGAATTGCCCCCCTCCATCTTTCTTACGAACCAACAGCCGCCGCAAGGAGGCCGCGCTCACGTAGACAGAAGACACATTCGGGTGGGTTTACGGGCGAATAATAGCTCGCCGACCATGAGATTCTGCTCAATGAGCTTCCATTTCGATGCATGGGTGATGTGCCAATGCACCTCAAGGCCGCGTGGAAGCATTTTTGAGCATTTTTGAATTCGGTGCCTGTCCGCTATTCATGTCTGTCCGCTATTCATGTCCCTATTCATGTCCCTATTCATCCGTGTGGAAGCATTTTTGAATTCGGTGCCTGTCCGCTATTCACGCTATTCATCCGTTCGGGTGGGTTTACGGGCGAATAATAGCTCGCCGACCATGAGATTCTGCTCAATGAGCTTCCATTTCGATGCATGGGTGATGTGCCAATGCACCTCAAGGCCGCGTGGAAGCATTTTTGAATTCGGTGCCTGTCCGCTATTCACGCTATTCACGCGCTCCGACCTCACGCGCAGAGGCATTGCGTATCTCATTCGACTACCGACGGGCACCCGAGGTGCATTTTCCGCCGCTCACGATTTTGCCGAGGATGACGCCGCCTGGGATACCGAAGTGCTCATCCATGAATCACACCCGGCGCGGGGAGAACCCACGCTGCCAGTGCGCTTGATCAAGCGGCGGCTCGAAAATGGAAGTATCGCAGTCTTTGCGACCAACCTGCTCTCGGTAACGGATCATCCAGCCGAAGGCTTGGCGGATCTCTATTGTTATCGCTGGGATATCGAAACGGCATTCCGTGAAATGAAGATCTGGCATGGCTTAGAGAATTTTCGCGCGCGTTATGCCAATGGGATCCATCAAGAAGTAGCCGCTCTGATGATTTTCATGCTGCTAACCGCCGAACTCGAAGCCAAGGCCAAAGAACATCACCACGTTCTGATGACGCAACGTCGCGAAAATGGGCCCGAAGAGCCGGAAATCCGTTTCAATCGCCGCCAAATAGGCGAAAGCGTCGGATATTTACTCATCGCTGCAAGCAAGGGACCTGCGGCGGTTGCGAAGGAATTTATCGTATGCATGGAAAGTCTGTGGCGATTTCGACAGAAACGAAAACCCGGACGAACTTTTCCACGGCAAGCGAAATCGGCCAACTCAAAATGGAAGCGCACCACGTATAATACCAATAAACATGATACTCGTTAACCGAATAGCATTGGGACACACCACCTTGTTTACATCAACCCCTCCCCAAACGCCCCGCACCGGCGAGTTTGCGCCGGGCCTGATGACTGCCGATGATATTTCCGGACATAATTCCACCCGCCCCTGGGCCTCGGCCCATGTGTCGCGACTGATGCCCAAGAAAAGCGTGGAAAGCGTGGACATGCATTCCCCTCGGTAGGCCTACCCTAGCAGGCCCTCCTCACTAAGCCATGTCCCAACCAAGACCTCCAAGTTTCGCTTGATATGAATTTTTATAAACCCGCATTCCGAGCAAGCTGATCGCCTGTAAGCATCAGGTCGACGAATCCCGTGCCAGCTCGGGGCCGACTTCACCACCAAGCGCTGGGTTATTATTGAATCGCAATTGGTGGCGGTCATGGTGGCGACCCCCTTCCCTTCGCCCTGTCTGGCGCTGCCGATACGCGGCGACCAAGTCCCGCGCCGGTTGCGACACGGTGGCGAAGAAATCCCGCAAGGAGGTTCGGGCAGCCATGCGCGGCACCAGGGGTTGGTCCGGCACTGGCGCCCCGCAGGCGATGCTCCAGTCGCCCATCTGAATCAGGTAGTCGCGGCGGCGTTCAGACGGGATAAGCACCGGCACTTCGCCGCGTTCAATAATGGGGATATTCGCCAATAAACGGGCCATGCGGCCATTGCCGTCGGCGTACGGGTGGATGGCGGTGAATCCGAGGTGCAGGTCGGTGTAATCGTCGAGTGGATCGGGAGCGCCAGCTTTTCGCATGCGGGCGAGTTGGTCTAGCCATTCTGCCATCAACGAGGCAACGTGCTCTGGGCGGGCATAATCATGCCATTGGCTGGCGCCGGATGACTGCAAGGCAGTGGTGCCGTTGGGCTCGACTTTCCAGCGACCGCTGGGATTGAACGCATCGACCACGTGTTCGGTCTGCATGGCGCGATGGAGCTGGTGCAGGTCCTCGGCGGTAACTGCGTGGCGCTGGTCAATAATCGCGTAAATCAGATCGATGGCGCGTGCGTGGCCGATGACTTCCTGATGGTCGCGCAGTGATTTACCACTGACGGTCAGGCCTTCTTGCAACACGAAGGCGGTATCACCCAGGGTAAGGGTGTTGCCTTCGAGGGCGGTTGAGGTGTGCGACCACAACGCGTGTATTTCGGCGGCCAATCCGGCGCGCAGATCGCGATCCAGACCGGCGAGAAACGTGATGCCAGCGGGCGGGTTCGGCAGGGTGGTGCTCATAGTCTGCCGATATGCGTTCCTACTTTGTCGCCACGGTCACCACCGATAACGCGTCACTGCTCCGTCATAACCCGTGAGCACACTCGCGTCGGGGCCGGCGTCGAAGGAACTGATCGAGCGTTGCTTAAAGGCTTTTTCCCATTTCCACACCTGGAGGACGACCGGGTTGGAGCCGGTGAAATCAACCAGCTGTACGTCCTGGCGACGTGGGTCGCACACGTAGAGATAGCCTAAGCGGTCGCAGGCCAGGCCGCTGACGTCGCGCAGCTGACCGGGGGCGTCGCCTTTGCCGCCCATGATGGCCTGGAAAACACCCGATTTGGTATTCTGGTCGAGGGTGAATTTTTTCACTTCGATGGTGTTACGGTCATAGACGTACAAGGCGTCGCCAGCCGGGGCGACCGCGATGCGGTTGGGGGTATCCAAGACCGATGGGCCCTTGCTGGCACCTGATACATTGAACAGAAAGCGGCCGTCGCGATCGAAAATGGCGATACGGCGCAGGCCGATGTCTAAGACGTAGACCCGACCGGCGGTATCGGTGGCTAGGGTCGACGGTTTATACAGTTGGCCGTCATTTTTGCCGCGGGCGCTGATGACGGTCGGTTTTTGTCCGGGCTCGCTGGGATCGAAACGACGCACATTTCCGGCATCGGTATCGAGTACGAATAAGGCGGTGCCGTCTGGCGTCACCACCGCGTCGCTGACATCTTTGGCGATATCGGCCAGGCGCGCGGTCTGGAAGCCGGCGGCATCAATTATCCGGATCATGCGATCGCGGGGTTGGATGGCGAAAACGCGACCGCGGCCATCCTGGCGAAACAGGGTCGCGCGCGCCGTCACCGATGCCGCGCGGACACCATCAATAATGCCATTGGCGTCGCGGCGGATCAGCACGCCGTTGCGCGCACAACAGGTGTAGATGCGGCCACCGCCATCGACCGCAAGCGTGTCAGGGGCGCCCGCTTCGATGTCCCAGGATTTCTCGGACAGCGCGGCGAAAGCCTCTTTAGCCAAGCCTTCAGCATTGACGACGAGAATACGGCCATCGGCCAAGAGGACCAAAAGCCCCTGGGGATGCCAAGCGATGTCGATGGGATTGGCGGCGTCACCATTCAGCGTCCACGTCGGCAAGCGTCGGTGGAAGCGGTCGAAACGCTGGATTTGGCGCGAGTCGGCGTCCAAAGCAGCAATGGTGCCGTCCAGCTTGAGATCGATGCGGGTCAGCCGGGTGAAAGCGTCTTTGGATTTCCCTTCACGGCCCAGGCGTAAACGAAATTGGCCATCCGCCTCAAAAACGAGAATTCCACCCGCACTTTGATCGGCGACATACGAGACGCCGTCGGTAGCCACGGCCAGATCGGTGGGCCGCAATAATTCGCCGTAGCTGCGTTTGCGTTTGCCGGTCTGGTCATAGACCTGGACCGTGCGCGAAGAGGCATCCAAGCAGTGGATCATTCCATGGGCAGCAACCAATTCGGTGATGTCGCCAGGAGCCTCCTCCCGCGCTGGGCTGATCACCGTGGCGGACTGCCAACCAGCATCAAAACGCAGCATGGTGCGGTCAACGGTGTCATGACCGAGCCACGTGCCGTCGGTCTGGCGCTGGACCATGCGCAGATGCCGCGAGGCGCTGACGTCGCCCATGGACTGGATCGAGCGGGTGCGTGGGTCGACGCCCGCCGTCACTTCGATGACCTGAGTGCTACGCACCGTCTGGCCATGCGGATCACGAGCCTCAGCGATCACCGTCACCGGACCGACCGTCAGAGGTGCCAGAAAATGCGTGCGCGGACCACTCGTTTCGGTGGCGAGCAAATACCCGGAATTGCCCTGATCCTTAGCGATGCTCCAGCTCACATGCAAAGGATCGCCGTCGGGATCGCTGAGGGGCACCGTCAATTCCAGACGTTCACCAGCAACGACGCTGAGCGACTTGGTCGCGCTCGCAACGGGCACCGCATTCGGCGCCGCGGTGGCAGGCAAGGGAACACAGTCAAAGCCGGGTGCCAACGCGACGCCCTCTACCTGCCAAGCCAAGCGGGTGGCGGCGATGGCATCGCGCATATCGACGACCTGGAGCTTGGCGACCAGGGTGCGTTCTTCGACAATGATTTCATTGGTCAGCGGATGGTGCTGGACCTTGCCGGGCGCGTACACCGCCAGCACGATTCCAGGCTGGATCTGCGCCGCCGCATCAAAGGCAACGGTCACGGAATTACCATCGACCGCGATGAGACGACCCAAGGATTGTTCTGCCGCGAACAACGCCCCCCACGGCGCCAGGACCGCCAAGCCGCAAAGGAGACCAGCACGGGAAAGCATCGACATGGAATGTATCACTGGGGATCAAGGGTGGCCGCGGTAATACGCCAGCCGCCATCTGCTTGACGCAGATCGACGGCATAGTGCAGCACGCGTTCGGGAAAGACACGCAAGGCATGACGAATATCCAACCGGGCCGTAGCCCCACCGGCTACCGGGGTCAAGTCGGCCAGGGACGACACAAAAATCAAGCCATCCCAGTCATGCAATTGGCTGAGCTGACTGGCAAAGGAGCGGTCGGCAACCAACGCGGCAATCGCAGTGGCATCACCGCCGACCACGGCGGCATCGAGACGACTAAGCAAGGCTGCGACCTGCTGACGCGCTGTGCGATGGGCCAATGCGGCGGTCAGACGACCACGCCGCGCATCGTCACCCGGTAAGTCCGCAGAGACGGTTTCCACGGCAGCGGCCAGTTCGGCATTTGCAGCCGTCGGATCATCTATGCGTTTCAGCAGACCATCGACCCGGGCCTGCATGGCAGCTTCGGCCTCGCGGCGGACTTTATCGGTGGCGTCTTGTTCCAGGCGCGATTGCTGGAATTCATTTTCCGCGAGGATTACGGTCGCGCTCCCAGGAGCGAGCTTGCGCATAGTCGCCAAAGAAGCCTTGGCCGCGTCGAGGTCACGCGCAACCAGCGCGGCCTCGAATTGTTTGCGTTCACTGGCCAAAGCGTCTTTTAGCTCGGTCACCTGGGCCAAGCCTGCGCGGGCCGCCTGCGATCCGGGATCGTGCTGCAAGGCGGCGGTGTAGGCCAGCAAGGCGCTATCGTAATCGCGCCGTTGGACAGCGCGTTGACCATTATTGATCTGTTCCGCGGCGGCTCGGCTGCGCTCTTCCACTTCCTGACGACGCGCCCGCACCGTGCGCAATTCGCGTTCGATCAGGCCGTCATCGGGGTGGGCAGCGAGGTAGGCCGCGAGAATCGATTCCGCACGCGCCGTATCGCCCTCGCTAAGAGAGCTCCGCGATTGGGTCAAGGCGACTTCGCGAGCATTAGCATTGGTGAGCTGGGCATCGAAACGCAGCGCCAGGGCCAGGGTTTCGGCGGTCTCGCCTAAGGTTTTCTGCGCCACTGCCAGAGCGGCGCGGGCCTGATCCAGGTTCCCGGCAGCGATGGCTGCTTCGGCGGCGGCCAATTGTTCGGCCCCCTGCTGCGCGTCGACCTGGGCACGCAAGGCTAGCCAACCTTCGTCCTGGGGAAAATCCGTCAGGGCGCTTTGGATGAACACGCGCGCTTCATTCCAGCGTTGGGCATCGAGGTGGGCCTGGGCCGGGGTCAAGTCGGGCAGCGTGCGAGTTGGATCACGAATGGCTGGAACGGTTGGCTGGTCGGATAGGGACTGGGCCAGCGGCGCCGGGGCAACAGCAAGGCGATGCCTCCCATCGATAAACCACCATCCTGCACCCGCCCCCAGAATTCCGATCACGACCACCGCAGCGATCAAGCCACCCCGGCCGCGGCGCTCACCCGCGAACGGCTGCGAACGCACCATCGCGCCGCCCGCGCGCAAGGCCGCCGGATCCAGGAATGCAGTTTGCGGCATTCTGCCAGCAGCGATGGCTTCCAGATCAGAAACCAGTTCCTGGGCGGTTTGATAGCGATTCTCGGGCTTCTTTTGCAGGCTTTTCAGCACCACGGCCTGATAGGGCTCGGGAATCTGCGGGTCGATCTCGCGCGGCGCCCGCGGTTCTTGATGAATGTGCTGATAGATGATCGAGGTCGCGTCTTGCCCAGTAAACGGCAGGCGGCCGGTCAGCAATTCGTAGAACACCACGCCTAGGGCATACAGATCGGTGCGACAATCGCAGATTTCACCGCGGCCCTGTTCTGGGCTGAAATAATTGACCGTGCCCATGATGGTGCCGGCCATGGTCAAGCCGGTCTCGCCCTTAGCGAGCTTGGCGAGGCCAAAATCCATCAGTTTTAACACGCCCTTGCCGGTCAGCATCATGTTCGCCGGCTTGATGTCGCGATGGATAATGCTGTGTTCGCCGGCGGCGACTAAGCCGCGCGCGGCCTGGGTGACGAGGTTCAACACCTCGGTATGGCCGGGTTTCCAGCCTTTCTTCATCCGTCCGGCAAGGTCATCGCCTTCGACGTATTCCATCGCGAAGAAATGGTTGCCATCGTGCTGACCCGCGGCGTAGACCTGGATGACGTGTTCGGAACGGATCCGCGCCACTGCTTTGGCTTCGACCTGGAAGCGGACGCGAAAATCTTCGTTGCTGCTTAGATGCGGCGGCAGGACCTTGATCGCCACTTCGCGATCAAGACTGAGCTGACGTCCGCGATAGACCGCACCCATGCCGCCCTTGCCTAACAGATCACCGAGCTGGAAGTCGCCCCAGATCTTGCCGTGATGGGTGCCAGAGCCGTGCTGGCCGCTGGCCCCGGACACATGCAGGTGAGTGACCCCGGTCGCTGGGCGGATGCCACCAGCCGGCATGGTCGCCTGGGTCATCGCCGGCGAGCCCTGCGGATTCGTCACTTGGGTCATCGCGTCGGCCGAAGAGATCGCCGGCTTGGTGACCTGGGTATCCAGGCTCTTCTCAGGGGTGGCTGGAGTTGGGGGATTCTTCGCGGGATTACCCGGCGTCGCCGCCCCCCAGCCGATCTGGGTCGGTTGGTCGGGTGGCTGGTCGGGTGGCTGGTCGGGTTGGTGACCAGGTGAAGCAGGCTGCGAAGGGCGGGGAGCGTCAGTCACGAGTGGTACGTTCTCCGCGTAGGCGGCCAGGGTCAACTACGACCGGCGGGCATTTGGTATCGTGCGCGGCGGGGGTATAGACCCCCGATTCCCTTGCATTGACCACCCGAGAGACCGGCGTACCATGCGTCCCCCCATCGGGAGCCCACTCCATGGCGAAGACCGCCACCGCCTCGCACGACTCGTCCACCAAAGCCCTCATGAAGGTCTGCGAAGCCCTGGAGGAGCGCTATGGCCAGCGGCGCACCACCAAGACCGAAGACTTTATCGAAGCGCTTGTCTATCAGATCCTTGAGGTCGGTACGACGGAGAAGCTCTCTCGCGATGCGCTCAAGCGTATACGCGATGAATTCGTCGACTGGAATGACATGCGGGTCTCGACCGTCCGCGAGATCGAGGACATCCTCGGCGATAAATATTATCGCCGCCGCGAAAAGGCCGAGGATCTTAAGCACCTGCTCGCCGACCTCTATACCGCGTATAGGAAGATGGATCTGAGCGAGCTGCTCAGCGCTGAGGGCATCGAAACCCTGCGCGCCCTGCCCGAAACGACCCTGATCCGCCGCGACATGGTCGAACGCGCCCTGTTGCTGGTGCTCGACGTCAAGATCTTCCCCAGCGATGAAGAACAGATCCGTCTGTTGAAATACCTCGGCGGTCTGCCCAAACAGCTCACCACCCAACAGTGCGTGAAGAAGATCGAAGAATCCCTCGACGCCGAAAGCATGCTGCGGCTGTCGCGCGGTCTGCGCGAGCATTGCCATATGCTCGAAATCGAGGACGAGATGGATCCGCAGCCGGTCGGCTTCAAGTGGAACAAGCCCGATCCGCTCGGTATGGGCGGCAAAAAGGCCGGTAAAAAGAAGGACTGACGCTGTGGCTGGCCATTCGCACTGGGCGAACATCAAGCACAAGAAAAAGGTCAACGACAAGGCCAAGGCCAAGGTCCTGGCCCGCATGGGTAAGCTGATTGCCATCGCCTGCCAGATGGGTGCGCCCAAGCTGGATGAAAATCCCCGTCTGCGTCTGGCGGTGCAAAAGGCCCGGGCGCAGAACATGAATAATGACGCCATCGACCGGGCGATCAAAAAGGCCGCCGGTATTGCTGCCGGCGGCAAGCAGATGGTCGACGTGACCTACGAAGGTTACGGTCCCGGGGGCGCCGCCCTGGTGATCACCGCCGCCACCGATAATCGCAATCGCACCGCAGCCGAAGTGAAATTATTGCTCGATCATGGCGGCGGTTCCTTTGGCAGCATGGGATGCGTGTCGTGGCAATTCACCGACACTGCGGTTTTTCTGGCCAGCGGCACCGACGAGGACGCGGTGCTCGAAGCGCTGCTCGCGGGCGAGGCCGATGCGCGCGACATCAGCGCCAACAGCGACGGCCAGGTCGAGATCACCGCCGCGCCGAATCAGTACGACGCGGTGCTCAAGGCTTTGGCTGCTGCTGGGATCACCGTCGAAGAATCTGACCTGACGAAGATTCCTGAAAATCTGGTTAGCATCGATGATGCGGGTACGCGCGAGCTGCTGCAGACGCTGATTGATGATCTGGAAGACAATGAGGACGTGCAGGACGTCTATCATAATGCGGTGTTGGAGTAGCTCGCGGGATTGGTTTTTGGGGTGGTGGATGAGTGCTGGTTCCCACTGTCTTTTCAGGTGTTTTTCAGGTTTTTTCAGGTGTTTTTCAATGCTCGGTCTTGGGGTGCACGGCGGTATTCGGGGGGCGACGCAGAGCGTCGCGTACCGGGTGGGAGAGCTGCCGGGCACGACGGTATTCGGCCTGCGACCCATGGGGTCGCAGGCCGGGTGGGCGCAGTCCGGGGACGCGGTCCGGACGGTGAGTTCGGACCGCGATAAAGCCCTCTTGCGCCGGGCTCCGGACCGCCATACTCCGCCGCTCACGTCGAACAGGGAGTTTCGTCATGGCTCGTGGCGTCCATCGTCATCGCATGCTGCGCTTAAGCAGCCTCGCACGTATGAAGCAAGAAACCCGCGAAGCCCACGCGCCGGTCAAGCGCGCTGAAACCGCTCGTCGCGATGTGCGCATGCGGACCGCCCTCAAGGCTGGCAATGGCAAGGATCTCAATCCTGCCGTTATTTCGTGGGCCTGCCGCCTCCTGAACAAGGAATGGCGCCAGGTTACCGACCAGGATCTCAAAGCCCTCGCGGGCTGAGTGAACGCAAACGACTGCGGGCTCTGTCCGCAGGGCTTAACGTGTATACAGGCGACCCTTTTTGGGGTCGCCTGTATTCGTTGGTGGCAAGCAGCTTTACCTGCAAAATCATCGCAGCCCGTTCGAGCGACGCCGAGCGTCGCGTACCGGGTGGGGGAATCCAGGCTCGTCGTTGGGGGATGGCGCGTTAGCCGACGTGGGGGCTGCGGCCGGGGGCGGTGGGTAGGCTTGCCCACACGATGGGCTGGCCGGCGCGTAAGGCGTGCCAGAGGGCGATCAATTCGGCGACACTGAGCACGTAGCGCACGGCGTCGTCGGACAGGTGTAGACGCAGCGATTGGCCGGCAGCGCCGTCATCCCAGACGATACGCAGGGACGAGCGATCGAAGTAGGTGACGATGCGGCGCAGGGCGTCGACCTGTTCCGGCTGCAAGCCGTGCTCGCCACGCGCGAGGATGCGGGCCAGGATTGCCTCGTTCATGGTCGCAGGGTGCAGCCATTTCCGCAGGTGAAAAGCCCGGCATTCGCGTGATCTTCATGCGAACACCGCGATCACGCCCATGCTGGTCTTTACAGCGTTGGCAGCCCGCAGATGCTGCCGCGGCACCTCAGTACTCTTTTCAGCACCCTCTCGGAGATCTCATGTACATCGAAGACGTCAAGGCCCGCCAGATCATCGATTCCCGCGGTAATCCCACCATCGAAGTGGATGTCGCCCTGGATGACGGCAGCCTCGGCCGCGCCGCGGTGCCCTCGGGCGCCAGCACCGGTATTTACGAAGCCGTCGAACTCCGTGACGGCGATAAAACGAAATATCTCGGCAAGGGCGTGCTCAAAGCCGTCGCCAACGTCAACGATAAGATCGGTCCGGAATTAGTCGGCCTGGAAGCCAGCAACCAACGCATCATCGACAGCTTGATGATCGAGATGGATGGCACCGAAAATAAAGCCAATTTTGGCGCCAATGCGATCCTGGGCGTGTCCCTGGCGGTCGCCAAAGCCGCCGCGATTGCGCACGGTCTGTCGCTGTACCGCTACATCGGCGGCTCGAATGCGCGTCAGTTGCCGGTACCGATGGCCAACATCATCAACGGCGGCAAACACGCCGACAATAAAGTCGACATCCAGGAATTCATGGTCATGCCCGTTGGCGCCAAATCCTGGTCCGAAGCGATCCGTCAGGTCTGCGAAGTATTCCACGCCCTGAAAGGCGTGCTGAAAAAGGCCGGCCACAATACCAATGTCGGCGATGAAGGCGGCTTTGCCCCCAACATCGACAACGAAGAAGCGCTGAAGTACATCATGGACGCCATCGTCAAAGCCGGCTATCAGCCCGGCCGCGACAAAGATTTCGCCATCGCCATGGACTGCGCCTCCAGTGAATTGTTCGATGAAGGCGGCAAAAAGGGCTACAAGTTCTGGAAGTCCAATCCCGACAAACTGTTCTCGGCTGACGACATGGTCGAATTGTTCTCGGGCTGGGCCGCGAAGTACCCGATCATCTCGATCGAAGATCCCCTCGATCAAGACGACTGGGCCGGCTACGTGAAGATGACCGAAAAGATGGGCAAGAATGTGCAGATCGTTGGCGACGATTTCTTCGTCACCAACCCCAAGCGCCTCGCCGAAGGCATCACCAAGGGCGCCTGCAATTCGATCCTGATCAAGGTCAACCAGATCGGTACCCTGTCCGAGACTCTGGACGCGGTGCAGATGGCGCAAAAGGCCGGCTACACCGCGGTGCTCTCGCATCGTTCGGGTGAAACCGAAGACGCGACCATCGCCGACATCGCCGTCGCCACCAACTGCGGCCAGATCAAGACCGGTTCGGCCAGCCGCACCGATCGCGTCGCTAAGTACAACCAGCTGATCCGCATCGAAGAGGAACTGGGCAACCAGGCTCAGTACCTTGGCTTGAAGACGTTCACCAATCTGTACCGCTAAGCTTGCACCAGCGGCTTCAGCGGGCTGGGCCGGGTCTCAACCGGCTCCGCCGAGAAGTGCCCGCGCTTTGCCTCGCTGGAACCGCTCTATAGCATCGACCACCTCGCCGGGATTCCTCGGCGAGGTGCGTCATTTCTGGAGATACCCCATGCGCCTGCTTCGCCTCAGCTTTGCCCTGTTCCTTGGTCTGGCCCTAATCGCCTGTGGCGTCCGCAAAGACTTAGCGTTCACCTTCCATCGCGCCGACACCAGCGAAGCGCAAATGATCGCTGACCAACAGACCATGCGAAACACCCCCGGCGTGCAACGCGTGCACGGCCAAATGGGCGAACAAGGCCGCGCCACCATCGAAGTCGGGGTCAAAGAAGGCTACGACCTGCTCATTCAGGAAAAATTAATCGGCATGGGCTGGACTCAGGGCAAGCACTGAGCTCTCAGTGCGCCATGGCGGATAATCAAAGCCATTGAAGACGCACTGCGATGCTGATGCTTACTCTGCTTATCTCATTTATTGGTTACTGTGTAATTTTTACACTATAAATAAATATTTGGGAAATAAAAAAATGGGAATGCGTTCTGGGAAGACTAGTGAAACGGATCCCAGGCGAAGGGATGAGGAAAGCGCACACTTACAATTTATATGAGATTCAGAAAGATGGGCGCCTCATTGAAATCAGAGGCTCTATTGGGTCACAGCCACCCAGCGGAATAGTGGGCAGTTCCTACCCTATGCTATTCGATGGGTCAGAAACTCTTATTCCAAATTGGTGGATAGTTCGAAATCCACGTGCGATTTGCATTACGTTTTGTCTCAGTTTTTGGCCGGTCTGGTTAGTGCTGGATCGCGCATTCTCACTTGGGATCTTCAATGCCTATTAATGTAGATTCCCAGACAAGCAATTCAGGGGGATGCCTAAGTCGCCGCGTTAAAATATAGGCAACAACTGCTCGTTCACCCAAAAACGCGGTCAACCTTGGCCGCCCCAGCAGTCAGCACAAAGATCGCTGCCGCCAGAGCCACCGCACCGGCGATATATTTATAGATGATCCATCCGAGCACCATCTTCCGGCTGCCGTGGACCACTTCCGGGGCCGGGGCGACGTCGTTGCGTTGACGCAGCCAGGCTTCGGTGCCGACGGAAAATTTGAGTAACGCAAACGCCAGCAGCAGGCTGCCGAGCAGGAGGTGGAACGGGATGTTCCAGCCGGCGAGGCGATCAATCGCGACGACGAGCAGGATCACCACGAACGCGGCGATGGCGCCGCGGATCGACCATTGCGCCGCTCCGAGCGCGCTCATCCGACCAATGCTTTCGCTGCAGCGACGATGCCGGCGGTGCCGATGCCGTGCTTGTCGTACAGCTCATCGGCAGAATAGGCGCTTTGGCCAAAGGCGCCGTCGACGCCGAGGATGCGCACTTTGGCCGCGATTCCGGCTTCGGTCAGGGCTGCGGTCAGCATCGCCCCGGCGCCGCCGATTTTCTGGTGATCTTCGGCGGTGACTAAGCGGCCGTCGCAGCGGGCCAAGGCAGCCTTGTGCGCAGCCAGATCCGGCGCGTTCGGGGTGGCGTTGTTGAGCACGATCGCGCCGATGCCGTCGGCAGCCAATTTCGCGGCAGCCTTTAAGGCGTGATGCACCTGCGGGCCGGTGGCCGAGATGACCACGTTGGTCTTTTTATCGGCGGTGGTGTCGGCGACGATCATCGCGCCGCCCCAGACGTATTCAGATCCGGCGGGTTTGATCGTTACCGGGAAATTTTCGCGGCCGCAGAAGAACAACACCGAGTCGGCGTGCGTGCCGGCTTTGCGTTCCTCGGCCATATTTTTCAGCGCGTAGCCCATGGCCCATTCCGCCTCTTCGGCGCTGGCTGGGCAATACTGGCGCAGGTAGGGAATCGCCCCTGACATCGCCAAGTACATCAGACCCTGATGCGAGGCGCCGTCAGCGGCGTCTTGGAAACCGGCGTGGCTGAATACGGCGATGATCGGCGACTGGGAAATATTGGCCATGCACAAGGGCAAGGCGCCCTTGGTCACGCCGAATTGCACAAAGGTGTCGACCACGGGCAGGTAGCCGAGACGCGAATAGCCAGCAGCAGACGAAATCATGTTCGATTCGGCGACGCCGACTTCGATCGATAATTGCGGAAACTTGCTGCGGAACGGCGCAACGCCGGTCGAACCTTGCAGGTCAGCGCTGATCGACACCACCGGCAGACCGGCCGTCGCGGCGGTAATCATCGCCTTGGGGAAACCGCCCTGGACCTTGTCTTTTTTCGGGGCGTTGGGATCGGCAGGCTTGGCGCCGGCCAATTTTGCCGCGGCTTTGGCTTCGATATCCTTGGCCCAGGCGTCGAGATCGCCGGACAGGGATTTGCCGAACGCTTCTTCGGCAAAAGCGCGCACTTCACAGCCTTTGCTGAGCGGATACCCGTGGCCGCCGGAGCTGCTCTTGACCGTGCTCGCAACGCCGAAACCCTTAACGGTCGTAGCCCACACCACGACCGGCTTGGTGCGATCCAAGCTGACTTTGGTCAGCGCCGATTCCACCGCGGCGAAGGCGGCTTGCAGGTCGTTGCCTTGTTCGCATTTCACCACCGTCCAACCCTGGGCGGCAAGCGAACTGAAATATGGCTGCATCGAAAAACTGTCGGCGTCGATACGACCCGAAAGTTTGGTGTTATTGTCAGAGATAACCAAGACGAAGGGATTCAGCAAATCCTTGCTGGCCAGACCGGGCACGGCGGCGACCGCTTCCTTGGCTTCGCCTTCCATCATCGCGCCGTCGGAAATCACGCAAATCGTGGTGCGCTCATTGCCAGCCAAACGATCGGCCATGGCCAAACCCTGGGCCACCGGCAGCGACGAGCCCAGCGGGCCGTTGGAGACCATCACGCCTTCGGGAAATAAATGCGATTCGCCGTGACCGGTGAGCTTGGAACTAATCGAGCGGAAGCCGCGCAGATCCTTAACCGTGACCCCGGCAAAACCGTAATTCGCTTTCAGGGCGTACAGACCGTTTTCGGTGTGCCCGGCGTCATTGAGAAAATTAAACGATTGGCGCCAGTCCTTGGCCGCGAACATCAAGCCATGAATGGATGACATCAGTTCGGCCAGACCAGCCGGACCACCCCAATGGCAGGCGGCGCCGCCCATGGTCGCGTCCATATCCATCAGCGCGAGCAACGTCCGCGTCATCGCCGGATCGGCGACATCCAGGCTGCTGCCGTCACTGCGACGCACGGTCTTGGCCCACTGCGGCTTGCCCGGATTCCCGGCCAGGGGCTCGGGAATGGCCAGCGGCTTGCAATGGCGGAGATGGGCGGGGATTTCAGCGGCTGGAGCGAGTTCTGCGCCCATGGATGACCTCGATGCGATAATGGGGGGTAGGCAGTGTTCGGGAGGCCCCTGATCACGCAAGACACAAGCTCAGACACTCCTGCTCGCCTTGGCCTAGGTGGCGGTTTCCCCGCGTCTGCCAGAACGTATCACCAGCCCATGCGCAATCTCTGCCTGCTCGTGACCCTGGGTCTGCTGACTTCGCTTGCCGCCGAAACGACGTCGACGCGACCGGCATTTACCAATTTCAAGGTCAGCAGTCGGACCATCGCGCTGAATCAAACCCTGCGGGTTGAATTCACCACCCTGCCACGCCAGGTCGAGGGCGTCGACATTGCTCGCGTCGTCACCCAGGCGGTGGACGCAAGCCGCTTGGACGGACAGTGGCGGCCGCTCGGTGCGCCCACGGTCAGCGAACATGAAAAGACCCACACCATCACCGTCACCTTCGCTGTGCTCCCTCGTAAGGTCGGGGAATTGCCATTGCCGCGCATACCGCTGACGTGGATTGCCGACAATCAGGTGGCCGAGTTCGGCCTGGTCACGGTGCAGCCGCAATTGGTGATCGGTGGCAACACCGCCGAGCTGCCAGGTGAAGTCAGCGGGATCGCCGGGCATCTGTGGGGCGAACGACTGGATGCAGCGCAAGAGACGTTGCCGAAGGACAGCCTGACCCGTGGCGAGAATGCGATCATCGCCAAACCCATGCCAGGTCTGGAATTGTTCTATCGCGATGGCGCGCTTGGCGAAGCCACCTTGACCATTGCCGATCTGCCGCTGGCCCGCGCCCGCGACAGTTTTCTCAGCCGCTGGGGCGCGCCGCAGCTGGAAGAAGGTGACAGTCTGACCTGGATTCTGGGCTGGACCCGGATCACCGCGACCGCGAATGCCGAGGGCGGCGGCACCGTGCTGCGCTTCGTGCGCGAAGACATCCAAGGCATTCTCGACCGCGCCCGCGTCGGTCGCGATGTCTTTGGCATTTTGGATGGCCGTCAGGGGAGCGCGCCCGCCCTCGATCCCAAAGAACAACGCCAGCAGGACGCCGAACGCGAACTCAAACGTCTGACCGGCGAGAACCCTGGGAAATAAGCCCAGCACCGACATCCGCGCCCAACGGTGGGATGGGCCGCCCGCCGCCGTTTGACGGAGGCCAGGCATTTGGCACGGCGCTGGCGTTATCCGGGCATGCAGTCCCTGCCCCTCCCCCCACCCCAATTGCTGGCCAAGCCGACGAATTCCGTGCGCGAGCGCGATGACGCGAGCCCTGTCGGCCCCCCTGCGGACGACAGCTTTGCGCAGCGCTTGCAGCAGCGGAAACCCCCGCAAGAGACCGATCAAAGCGGTGCCGACGACCGGGAAACGGCTGCGCCTCGCCGCGCATCGCCGGATGCCGCGCGGGATGCGGAGACGGTTGCCTCGGAAAGTGCCGCCCCCGTGCCCGTGGTGGCGACGGATGAACCAGCACCGCTGACTCCTGCCTTGGCCGACACCCTGCTGGCTCTGATCGGCACCACCAGTACCGCCCTGGCCGGGATTCCCAGCGCTGAAATGACCGAGCGGGATCCACTTTTGGCGGCACTGAATGCCCTGCTCGCCGGCCTGCCCGCAGCACCGACGGTAACGGTGGCGGCGCCGACGGTCATCGTGGCAGCGCCGACGAATGGCCTGGAGGCCGTTCCCCTTCCCCTTGACCCAAGCCTGAAAAAACCCGCCCAAGGTGATCTTGCCCTGACCGCAGCGCTCGCTGCCCAGGCAGCTCTGGCCGAGGGTTCGGCCGGTCAGACCTCCGTGTCAGCGCACAGCATGGATACCGCTCCTGCGGCCGCGCGTCCCACCGTCGGATCATCTCCGACTCAGCCCGGCGAAGTGACAACCGCCACAGCTCTTACCAGCGCGAGCACCAGCACCGCCACCGCGCTTGCTGCCCAGACGGCAGCCGCCGACGACGATGCCAACCGCGAGGCCGATCTCCCGCCGCCGCCCGCCGTCTTCAGCGAAGCGCTGAGCGCGGTGACGGATGACGCGGGCGACGATGACGCCAGCTTCGCCGCCAAATTGCAGCCGGCAGGCCCAGCAGCAGCGAATGCCAAGGCCGAGGCAGCGCCGGTTGCCAGTCGGGCTCCCGCCGATGCCGGCAATCCCATGGAACGCGTCGTCGCACAACAGGTTTCGCGCGCGCTGATCCGTGAATCCGCTGACGGCAATCGGATGATTTCCTTGCGCCTGACCCCGCCAGAACTGGGCACCGTGCGCATCGATATCGTTGAACGCGCAGGCGTCCTGACCGCGCGCATTCATGCCGAAGATGCTGCGGTTCGCACTGCGCTCGAACGCTATCTACCGCAATTACGTCAGGAATTGCAAGCCCACAATGCGCCCGTGCGCGAATTACAACTCGCCGATGCCTGGGCCGGTGATCTGACCCGCCAGCAGCGGGACCATTCCCAGAACGGTAAATCCAGCAATCGCCGGAATGCTTCCGGCTCCCGTTTCAGCGTCGAGGGAACCGCTCCGCTCGCCGCAGCCCCCACCCACCCCACCAGCCTGGGTGGCAGCATCGCTGCCGACCGGGTCGACGCCCGCGCCTAATCGGCACGGCCTTCGCGTACTCATCTCTTTAGAGGAACCATCCCATGCAACGTGCGCTCTCCAGCGGTGTCTCCGGCATGCTCAATCAGCAGCTCGTGCTCGACACGACCGCGAACAACCTTGCCAACGTCACCACCCCGGGTTTCAAAGCATCGCGGGTGAGTTTCTCGACCGCGCTCATCCAAAGCCAATATAATGGTTCGGCGCCGGGCAGTTCGGTTGGTGGGCAAAATCCACGCCAAGTCGGCTTAGGCATGACCACTGCCTCGATCGACATGGATATGCGCCAAGGCGCTATTCAGACCACCGGCCGCACCCTGGATTTGGCCATTCAAGGGGACGGTTTCTTTGAGGTCACCAACGGCACTTTGTCCCTGTTCTCGCGGGTCGGTAACTTTGGCTTTGACGCTGATGACAACCTAGTCGATCTCGGCAGCGGCTATCGCGCCGTCGGCAATACCTATAATCTGCTACCCAATCCCGATGGCACCCAAAGCATCACCCAGGTCGGCGTGCCCCTGATCATCGACCGCAGCGAAACCTTTCCGCCCAAGCAGACCGAATCGGTGTCATTCCAAGGTAATCTCAGTTCTGTTTCCGGCGCACTGCAGGGATTTTCGCTGCAATCGGTATTTCCGCTAACAAATGCCAATACCGGCGAGGTCGCCCTGGAATCAACACCTTTGACCTCGCTGTCGATGTTCAATGGCGCCAGCGGCACCGCGGGCACCCCGCTGACGATGCATGTGTTCGGCACTAAGCCCAACGGGGAAGCCTTCGGCTCGACTTTCGACATCCATCCGTGGGATCCGGCCACGCCGCAGCGGGGCTCAGTCGGTGAATTGCTGGAGTCACTCAATAAATCGCTGGCGCAAGGAAGCGACCGTTTCGCCACCGTCCGTCTGGATCGCGGCAATCTCCTCTTTAGCGGGGTTGGTTCGGGAGACGGCTTTTCGCTGTTCCTCGGCGAACAGAACCCTTTCCCGACCCAGCAAGCCATCGCCGCGCTCTCCCCCGGAGCAGGCTTTTCGTACGCCGGGGTCCCTGCTACCGGCGTGGCCACCACCACCATAACCGCGCTTAACGCCGGTCTGGTCAACGGCCAATTCACCGTCCCCGCCTATGATTACAGCGGGCAACTGGGTGCGGTCATGCGGGTGTCTATGCAGATCAACGGGGTTGAGCACGGCACGGTGGCGATCCCGGCGGCAAATTATTCCCTGCCTGGAGCGACGACGACCTTCTCCTTCCCAAGTTTCCCCAAGATCAACAGCGGCGACATCGTGACCTTCGATCTCAGCGGCAATCTGGACCTCACCGACGGCGGCGCAGCACCGGGCAATACCCTGGCTGCGAACACCCGCTCCATTCTCGACAGCTCCAATCTGAATCAGACCGCCGATCTCGACGCCAACGGGCGGCCGGATATGTTCCAGGAAAACTCCTCGACGGATGCTAATGCCTGGCAGTACAGCAATTCCACTAACAACACTTTCAATTGGTACCGCAGCCGCTTAGTGCCCGAAACGGTGGCCAACTCGATCCAGGTCTATGACGCCCAAGGCGGCAAACATACCATCACCACCCAATTTTTCCGCACCGGTACCCGTACCGATCCCCTGTCTGGGGCTCGCATCAATAGCTGGGATATGATGGTCGATATTCCGCCCGGCGACGGAGTGCTGACAGCCGACGTGGTTGCCGGTATCGAATTCGATCAGAATGGTCGCTTCACTGGCGGCGTGGGTAGCACGGTACACGGAACCACCTTCAACGACTCGCTCTATGTCGGCAACCCGTCATCGCAGTCGCTTGAGATCCAGTGGGGCACCACCGGGCCCACCCAGCCTGCGAATATCCAACTCAATTTCGGTACCGCCAACGGGGTCGACGGCTTAACCGGTTTTGGCAGCAACAGCACCGCCAGCGCGGTGAACCAGGATGGGTACTCCGATGGCACGCTGGAAAATATGTCGGTATCGGCCGAAGGCGACATCGTCGGTCTCTACAGTAACGGCGTTAGTCGCAAATTGGCGCAGTTGCAGCTCACGACCTTCCGCAATCCCTCAGGTCTGACCCAGCTCGGTAGCAATCTGTTCGGCGAATCGGTGAACTCAGGTGTCGCCAATCGCCGCGTTGCCGGCGAAGGCGCTGGCTTTATCACCTCGGGCGCTTTGGAAGGTGGCAACGTCGATATCGCCACCGAGTTCACCCGCATCATCACCGCCCAACGCGGTTTCCAGGTCAACGCCCGCGTCATCCAGACCACCGACGATTTGCTGGAAGAACTGGCGAATCTAATCCGGTAAGGCTGACGCTTGATCGTCATTCCCCCAGGCTTGCGCTACCGCCAAGCCTGGGGGTTGTCGTTTGGGGATACGGACATCTGTCCGCCCCAATGAAGTACGTCAGAAAAACATTTCGCGTTTCATCGCCCGCTCAGCACCGTCCGCTGAAAGTGGGGAAGATAACGAATCAATGAAGGAGCGTGCCCGTTTGTCCGGCTCTCCTTTGCCCGGCTCTGGTTGGCTCATCGTTTCATCACCATGAGCGCGAGTAGCCACGACACCAGCGCGTCAATGTCGGAGAACGTTGGGTCACGCTGGCGAAAACCCCAATTTACTGAGCTGAGCCGTGAGCTTCACCCGGTCGATGGGTTTGACCAGATACCCTTCGCACTGGCTGCGAAACGCGGCAAGAATATTTTCCGGCGAGTCCAGCGCGGTGGTCATCAGAATTTTGGACCCGGCGCCGCCGACCCGGCCAAAACCCTGCTCTATTGCACGGATGCAGCGCAGGCAGGCCTGGCCATCAAGGCCGGGCATCATGATGTCGAGACAAATCAGATCGAAGGGCTGTTGATTCACCAGTTCGGTGGTGACGGCACGGATCACTGCCTCACCATCCGCGGCTACCACGGACGTGCCGTAGGGCTTGAGCATGGACCCCAGAATCAGGGAACAGGTTTCATCATCTTCAGCAATCAGGGTTCGCATGGGTCACTCCGTAGGGGTTTTGATAGTCAGGTTATCCACCAGCGAGGCAGATGACATCGTGATCGACAAAGCGTGACTGGCCTGCTCCAGAACGATCACCAAATGCGGGCACCGCTCAATGTCCGCAGCCAAAGCTGCGGCCTCCAGATCACTGGCGGCGGCTTGCAAGGCCAACGCACCGATGGAACCGCTGCTGCCCTTGATCTTGTGCGCGGTCCGGTTGAGGACGCCGAAATCCAGGGGGCGCAGGCTGGAGGTAATAGTGGCTATATCCCGGATCAGCTTGGCCAGGAAGACCTTCACGATCGCGGGCGCCATGCCAGGATCACTGCGCTCGATCTCGCGCAACGCAGCGAAATCGATGAGCGGCAGCTCGCCGCGCGGAATCGGCACCATCACTTCCTCGGCTTTGCTCGGTCGGGGCGCCGCCGCCGTGAAGCGCGTGGGAGCGAACCATTGCCGAATCTTCTCCTCCAAGTGCTGGATCTTGAACGGCTTGCCGAGGTAGTCGTCCATACCGGCAGCGAGGCAGCGTTCGCGTGAGCCGGGCATGACGTTCGCCGTCATGGCGATGATCGGCAGACGCGGCGTGCCGGTACGGCGCTCATGGACTCGGATGGCCTGGGTTGCCTCGTAACCATCCATATCCGGCATCTGGCAGTCCATCAGCACGAGGTCGTAGCGATGTTCGAGGACCATCGCCACCGCTACGCGGCCATTGTCCGCGATCGCCACCCGGGCTCCCAGTTTTCTCAGCGCCACGGTGGCGATCTTCACATTCACTTCATGATCTTCGACCAGCAACACGTCGGCATCGATGGGGGCGATCGCGCGTTTGTTGCCGGTTGAGCTTTTTTCCAGGTCATAGCGGGTCACGATCCCTGGCTTGCCGGCACGGCAGCGCGCAATGGTGGTCGCGAGTACCGCATGAAAGACCTGCGAGCGCACAGGTTTCACCAGGTAGCCATTGAAGCCGGCCTGTTCCATTTTCGCGGCTTCATCCGGCAGGCCTGAACCCGTCACCATCAGCAACGGCAGGGATGCCAACGTCGCTTCACGACGGATCGTCTGGGCGATCTCCGTACCACTCATCCCACGCAAACGCAGATCGATAACCGCCGCCGCAAACGGATCGCTGCCGTTGGCAGCGATCAAACACTCTAACGCACACTCTCCCTCGGCACAGGATTCCGCACGTACTCCCACCGCCGCCAATAACGCACAGACAATCTGTGAACTCTCCTCGTTATCATCGACGACCAGGATCCGCAAACCCGCCAGATCGATCTCGGTGGCGGTTGGGATCACGCTGGCTGGGGCACTGGAATCTGCTTCGGCAAGGTCGAGCGGCACGGTCAAGGTGAAAGTGGAACCACGATTTTTCACGCTGGTGACGGTGAGGGTGCCAGCCATTAACCCGGCGAACCGTCGACTGATGACCAAGCCCAGCCCGGTTCCGCCGTACTTGCGCGAATACGATGCATCCACCTGAGTGAACGGAGTGAACAAGCGGTCGAGGTGTTCCGCAGGAATGCCGATGCCGGTGTCATGGACTGCGATGGCGAATGCATGCTTCGACCAGCTCACCGCGATGCGCACGTGTCCCGTGTGGGTGAACTTGACTGCGTTGCTGACCAGATTGGAGAGAATCTGCCGAATCCGCCCCGGGTCACCGATCGCCATCCGTGGAACATCCGCGGCGACCCCCACCAGCATCTCCACCGGACGGCCGGTCAACTGCGTGCGGAACAGTTCCGCCACTTGAAAGGTCAACTCGTGCACATCGAACGGGATGCACTCAAGCGTGAGGCGGTTGGCTTCTAGTTTGGAGAAATCCAGGATGCCGCTGATGATCGTCATCAGCGCTTCCGTCGACCGGTAGGCGGTGCGGACATAATCTTCCTGCTCAGCGCTCAGCGCGGTGCCCAACAGCACCTCTAGCATGCCCATGATGCCGTTCATGGGCGTGCGGATCTCATGGCTCATATTCGCCACGAAGGAGCTCTTGACCTTATTCGCGCGTTCGGCCCTGAGCGTTAATTCGTTGGCCTGGGCGATGCGCGTCTGCAGTTCCAGGTTCAGTGTTTCAACGCCCTCCTTGGCCTCCACCAGGCGCTGCTCGGCCTGCTTGCGCTGGGTGATATCGGTGCGGATGGCCATGTAGGCGTGCGCTTCGCCCGACGCGTCGCATAGCGACAACGCGGTGGTGCTCACCCAATACAGCGTGCCCTGCTTCGCCCGGTTGCAGACCTCGCCATGCCACACCTGGCCCGCGCGGATGGTGGTCCACAGGTCACGGAAGAACTCGGGTGGATGGGTTCCGGAGTTGATCAGACGGTGGTCCTGTCCGAGCAGTTCCTCTCGGGTGTACCCACTGATGGAGCAGAACAGGTCATTCACCTTGGTGATGCGACCACGCAAATCGGTGACCGCTACGATCGCATGCTGGTCTATGGCGAACTGACGATTTTCGATTTCGCGTAGGGCTGAACGCATGCCAAGATCCGCTAGCTTGTGCGCGGTGATGTCGGCGTGGCTGATCACGACACCATGGCGTCCAACGAGCATCGGCGAGACCCGCAGGCGGAACCAACGGGGCTGCGCAGGTGCGTCGCAGGGGTACTCCATCTCAAAGCACGCGCTCTGACCGGACAGCACTGCTCGGATTCCGGCAAGCGCTCGGCTCGCGTGATCGTCAGCGGTCGCCAGCACCGCGGACTGACAGACCGTGAGGTAGTTCATCCCCAGCGCACTGGCCTCCGAATTCTTGGCGCCATTGCAGACGGCGAACTCGCGCCAGGCGCGGTTGACCGCAATGATCTCCCCGTCCTCGTCGATCACGGCGATCTGGTTGGGCAATGAATCTAACACCGAAACGTGGATCTCCTCCAGCGTGCGCAGGCTGGCCGCAGATGCCCGGGCCTCGGTAATGTCTTGAAAGGTACCGATCAATCGTACGGGCTGGCCGTTCTCGCGAATGGCATACCCCTGGGTACGTACCCACTTCTGCCGGCCATGGGCAGTGATGATCGGAAGTTCAAGGTCGTACGGGGTGCCGTGGTCGATTGCCGCCTTGACGGCGGCGGCGATCAGCGGACGCGCCGCTGGTGCATACAGCTCGATGGCGTGTTCCAGATCCGGCTCGACTGGTGAATCGATCTCACTGATGCGGAAAGTCTCCCGCGTCCACATCAATTTCGTCGTGCGCAAGTCCACCTGCCAACCACCCAACTTCGTCTGTTCACCAGTGAGATCGAGCAGGCTGATCGCGCCCGAGAGGTGCTGGTCCGCTTCGGTGCGCTCGGCCAACAGCTCGGCATTGCGCTGCTCCAAGACACGCTGACGGGCCAACAGGTCAGCAATCACCTGCTGGGCCTGCGCCAGCGAGGTCACCTGCGAAAGCGACGTGGTCGAATCAGCCGTCATGGCATCACGCGTTGCTCATCCGTTTTCATCCCATGCCCATATTCGCTAGGATTCCAACCGACGTAAAGCGTGGACGATGCGGTCCGACATCGTGGTCAGGGACGCGACCTCGACCGCCGCTCCGCAGTCGATCGCCGCCTTGGGCATACCGAACACGACACAGCTTGCCTCGTCCTGGGCGATAGTGTGGGCCCCAGCGGCACGCATGGCCTTGAGCCCCGCCGCCCCGTCATGCCCCATGCCAGTGAGGAGCACGCCGACCGCGTTGGCGCCTACCGCTTTGGCCACGCTCATAAAAGTAATGTCGACCGCCGGACGTTGATAATGGACTTCCGGCCCATCGCGTAATTCCACGTGATAATGTGCACCGCTGCGTACCACCGCTAAGTGATGGCCCCCTGGGGCCACGTAGGCGAGTCCGGGCAGCAACGGCTCGCCGCCCTTGGCCTCACTGACGTGCAGGCGGCTGGTGCGATTCAGACTCTGCGCAAAGGAAGCCGTGAACATCGGTGGCATGTGCTGGACGATGACGGTGCCCGGTGTGTCGCCCGGCAAGGCAGCCAGAACCTCGCGCAACGCCTCGGTACCGCCGGTGGAAGCACCGAGCGCCAGCACTTTGTCCGAAGTGCGCGCCAAGCTGGCGATCGGTAGCGGTGCTTTGCTCACCGCCGGCAACGGGGCTAGGCGTTGACCACGACAGCGCGACACGGCGGCCGCGCGGATCGCGCGCGCCAGACGTGGGATCGCATCGCCGACATCGTACGCCGAGCCGGGTTTGCACAGCACTTCGACCGCACCGAGTTCGAACGCGCGCATAGCTTCCTGGCTGCCAGCCGGGGTCAGGCTGGAAATCACCACCACTGGCATCGGGAGATGCTGCATGAGCTTAGCTAGGAAGCTGATGCCATCCATGCGTGGCATTTCCACGTCGAGGGTGATGACATCGGGCTTCAATTCGACGATGCGCTCACGCGCGACGTAGGGATCCGGCGCGCTGCCCACCACGCGAATATCGGCGGTCCGGTTGAGGCCCTCGGTGAGTACCCGCCGCACCGTGGCACTGTCGTCAACCACCAGCACCGAGATCATAGGTGCTGACCCGGCGACACGCGCACCGCCTTGAGGATGCGGGAATTGTCCGCATCGCCGTCGATGGCCACGCCAATCACGCCTTCGACCAGCGCCAGGCGTACCACCGTACGCCCCGCCAAGGGAGCGACGGCTACCAGTTGCGGCGGGTGGAGATGGAATTCGTGGTCATCACCGTACTTCACCGGCAGCAGGTTACCGGCGATGACGTTGGCGAGTTCACCGCAGGCCTCGTTGACATCCTGATTGCTGGGCGGATCGCCTGGCGGCAGGCCCAGCAAATTAGCTGCGGTGGCTTCGGCAGCGCCCTGATCGAGGGCAACGATGATGCGTCCGCGCGTACCGTCAGGTCCGACCCACTGCACCTGCACCTGCACCAGCCACGGCTCCGCATCCCCCTCTGCCGCACCGGTGGGCATGAGGAACGCCAGGTTTTCTGCGACCCCGGCGATCGCCAGCAGGTAGTCATCGTCACTCATGGGGCACCTCCGATTTTGCCGGCCATGAGGTCGTTCACCGCGGCGACCAACTGCTCTGGACGGAATGGTTTGTGGATGAAGCCGGCACCCATCAGCTTGAGCCGAGCGATGCGTGGCTGGGATGATTCTGTCGACACCACGATCACCATGGTCGCACGCAGAACCGGGTCAGCGCGCACTTGGCTGAGGAATTCCTCGCCATCCATCACCGGCATATTGATGTCGAGCAGGACCAGGTCGACCCACTCCGCACGCATCGCAACCAACGCCTGTTTGCCGTCACCGGCCTCAAGCATGGTGCTGATCAACAGTCCAGACATACCCACGGCGCGCGAGACCATGCCTCGCATCATCCGGTTGTCATCGACCACAAGCACAGTGAACGCCATAGATGTGTCCTTACAGAAGAGATTTGCGACCCTGCGACTCAATCACCGTTTCACCGGTATCGAAGCGCAGTGACATGGTCCGCGGACTGGTGCCGCCAGTATCCTCGCCGGCCAACAGGACTCCCTGCTGCCAGAATATCTTGCGCATGACCGTGAGGTTGCGGGTGGCAATGTTGAAGAGGTCGTTGGTGGTGGCGATCATGTTGGCGGCGCCAGCAACCGTGACCCGCAACAAGCGCCGATTCGCACCCAGATTCACCGCCGCCTGGAACAACAACGGGATGCCAAGATCGACAAAGCGGGCGGGACTCTGGCGCGCGAGGTCGGCACTGAGTTGGCTCAAAGGCAACTGCGCATGCAGCATGGCGCCGACCTTGGCGTGGGGGTCATAGACGACGATCCCCAGGCAGCTGCCGAGGGCGTGGGTGATGATCATGCCGCGCTCGGCGCGCCGAGCTTCGAGCACACCGATGCCGACGGTCACCCGACCCGCGTCTTGGAGGGTATCAGGCGACATACGTGGCTGGTCCGAGGGCACGCAGGGGATGGGTGATGGCCGAGAGACTTTCTGAATGACCGACGTAGAGGGTGCCGCCCTTGGTCAGTAGCGCTGCCAGGCGATTAACCAACCGTTCCTGCGTCGCTTGGTCAAAATAGATCATGACGTTACGGCAGAAGATGCAGTCGAAGGGACCTTTTATGGGCCAGGGTTCCATCAGGTTTAGACGCGCGAAATTCACCAGGGCACGCAGCTGCGGCTTCACAGCATACAGTGCCGGTGGCCCAGAGTCGACCTGTTCAACCGCGAGCGCACGATCAGCCGCCGACAACGCCTCGATGCGACCTTCGTCGTAGCGCCCGGCCTTGGCCTTTTCCAACGCACGAGTGGAGATGTCCGTCGCGAGCATCGCCACATCCCACTTGGCGATGTCGGGCAGCGCGCGCACTAGACTCAAGGCGATGGTCCACGGTTCTTCACCGGTGGCCGCTGCCGCACACCACAGCCGCAGTCGCGGTCGGCTGAGTTTTCCCTGCGCCTTCATCAGCGCCGGCAGGACACGCTGCTCCAAATCCGTGAAATGCGCAGGTTCGCGGCGCCAGGCCGTGTGGTTGGTGGTCAGCAGATCGAGCATCGCCGTCAGCTCTTTGGGATCCTTGCGCACCCGCGCGACATAGTCGCTCAATCCACAATCCAACTGCCGCAGCCGCTTGCCCAGCCGCCCCTCGACCATCGAGCGCTTGTTGTCGCTGAGGCTGATGCCCGCCACCTCGTAAGCGATGGCCATGATGTCGGCAATCGGATCACTCATCTGTGTGTTTACCATGAATGTTTACCATGAATAAAGGGGTCCGTGATCAGGGCAGTTGTTTGATGGTACCGTCATCAAGTTCGTAACGCGCAGCGACGACCGTGAGCGTGCCCGCCGCCACCAGGCCTTTCATCTGTTGAAATATTTCGGTGCCGATTTTCTTGGTCCAACCGGGAAGGTCAGACACATTCCAACAACACCGCCAGTGATTCGGGAAACCGTAGATGAAGCCATGTTATATTCCGACGTGGAAGTACGATACAGGTTGATGATGGTACCACGAAAAGATGACCTCAGATGTCCTGCTGTTCATCATCGTCTTTCGCCTTGGGCTTGTCCCTCCGGTTCAGAATGCAAACTGGACGCGGGTCTGAATGACCTTTTCGGATTCACGGTCATTACCCAGGGCCGCGGTGGCGCCATCCTTGAAGGTGGTATGATCGTAATTCAGTTGAAGCTTGACGTTGCGGTTGAGGAACCAGTTCACGCCGATGCCGAAGGCGGTCGCGGAACTGGCTTGGGCCGTGCGCGCGGCGAAGCCATTATCGTAGACGGCATTGTCGATCGTGATCGCACCCGCGCGCGCTACCACCTGGAGCGCACCCCAGCCACCCGGGCCCATGTTGTTGGTCGGCACCACACCCTTCATCGTGGCCTTCTCACCGGTCAGGATGTAGCCGACCTCAATCTGCCAGGCACGGTTGCTGACGTCCTCCGACACGGCGGCTTCCTGAATGCGCTGGGTGGTGATGATGTACTCGGCCATGACATCGAAGCTCGCGATTGGCCAGTAGAGCTGCGGTGAATAGCGCGTGCGATTGCCCTTGGCGAACGCCGTCGCGTCATAGGTGAAGAAGGTGTTGTTGCCCGGTGTCTTGTAGGTCGGAAGGTTGTTGGTCGCCACCGCCCCGGTGCCCTTTTCGTAACCGTAGCTGGCGGCGAAGCCCAGGTTTAAGGTATTGAGCCCGTCGATGCCAGAATCCTTGAACGGCGTCGCCCACACGCGGGCGATGCCATCCTTGTCGTCATTGGTATCGGTGGCTTTGTTGCCGCCATCGACCGCGCCGTTGAAGATGCCGACGGCATAGTTCAGCGCTCCATTCAGGACGTCGCCACTGACCTGGAAGCCCGCATCGCGCGTCGGACTCAGTCCGCTCGGCAGGCCACGGGCGACAAAGGCGGTGTTGGTGTCGCCTTGCAGCATCTCAAGTCCGAACGGCACCTTGAAGCGGCCGGCGGTGATTTTGAACGCCGGATCGATGTTCGCGGTAAGGTAGGCATCGACCAGCGCCGGCGTGGCGGTGAGTTCGAACATGATGCGGAAGTCGAAGTACTTGGCCAAGGTGCCCTCGATGATCGGGCGTACTTTGGAAAGCGTAAAAGTATTGGAGAAGGGCAGCACATCATCTTTGAAAAAGTACGTGCCGTCGAACTGGGCATAGCCGCCCAGGCGCAGGCGATAGGCGCCGTCCGCCGAAACCAGCGAGAACCCATCCTTGGCGTTGGCGGTAAGCCTGGGCGCATCGCCGGCCGACGCGCTCGACGCCCCACTTGCCGCGGTGTTCTTGCCTGCCGCTTCATTGAGCAGCTTCACCTCCTGGGCCAGCGCCTGCAGGCGTTGTTCGATATTCCACCCTTCATCTGCCCCCGGCAGCAGGGCGATGCTGAACATACAGGCGGCGAAGGTGGACAGCGTCGGGGTTAGGTAGCGATGCATGGAGAAATCTCCTGATAAAAGTGGTGGTTTCCGACGCGGTCAGGGCAGTTGTGTGACGGTGCCGTCATCAAGATCGTAACGCACAGCGACGACCGTGAGCTTCCCCGCCGCCACCAGGTCTTTCAGCAGCGGCGCTGAGGAAGCGATCGTACGAGCGACGGCGCTGGCATTGATGCACACCGCCTGATCGACGGCATCGCCCGGCGCAGGTGTGGTACCTACCAAATTCTGCTGAATCAGGTCGGTGATCGCCAGCACATGGGCCGGCGCTGGCTTTCCTGAAATCGCAGCGGTAACCACGCCGCAGCGTTCATGGCCCATCACCACTACCAGCGGCACATGCAGGTGCATGGCGGCATACTCGATCGAACCGAGTCCGATGGCATCGACCACGTTGCCGGCCACGCGGATGACGAAGATGTCGCCCAGACCAACATCAAAAAGTTGTTCCGGTGGCACGCGCGAGTCCGAACAACACACGACGATAGCAATTGGATTCTGACCCTTCGCCACGGCGATCCGACGTTCGCTGTCTCTGTTACCTGTATTCGTCAAGTCGCCGACGAAACGTTTATTGCCCCGTATCAGGCGCTCAAGCGCTTGCTGGGCATTGAGTCCCTGTGCTGCCGCTTCCGCAGGGACGGCGGTAGGCGCATCGGCCGCGTGGGCCGACGCGGGCTGCGCTGCCGGAGCCGCATGGACGTGCTCTTCTCCTTGGCACACGCCAAAGATTAGGAACGGCAGCAGGAATAGATAAGGTGAGCGCATGGTAATTTTCTAGGTAATGGTGGGGTAAACGGGGTGAATTAAAACTTACTGAGCGTTTGATTATCGCTGACGCCGTCATCGTCGAATGGGATGGCCATGCGGGCCGTGCTTGCCGCAGCCTTCGCCGCCGGTTTGCTGGAGACGGACAGCACCGGCCGGTGCTGGGCGGCCGGTTGGTGCGCTGACGCCTTGGGCTTGCGCTCCTGGTGCGCGCCCGCCTGCTGGCGTTCAGCCGACAATCCGCGCACCATGACATCGAGCCCAACCACCAAACCGTTGAGTGTTTGGCTCTGGGCCGAGAGCTCTTCGCCCACGGCGCTGTTCTCTTCCGCACCCGCAGCATTGCCTTGGGTAACCTGATCCATCTGCCGTACGGCAATGCTGACCTGATCAATTCCCTGCGAGACTTCCTTGGCCGAGGCGGCGATTTCCGCCACCAGATCGTTAATCTTGCGACTGGCGGTGGTGCTTTGACCGACGATCTCATTGACGTTCTTGGCAAGAATCACGCCATTGTCCGCCGCCTTGACCGAGTTCTCGATCAACGTCGCGGTATTGCGTGCCGCCTCGCCGGCGCGCTGGGCCAAGTTGCGCACTTCTTCAGCAACCACCGCGAAGCCTTTGCCGGCGTCGCCAGCACGAGCTGCTTCGACTGCCGCATTGAGCGCCAGCAGATTGGTCTGAAAGGCGATCTCATCGATGGTCTTAACGATCTTGGCGGTCTGATCGGCGTTGGCCTTGATGTCCTGGATCGCCTTGGCGAGTTCGACCATCGCTAGAGACCCGCGTTCACCAGCTAGCCGACCTTCGCTGGCCAAGGTCGCCGCTGAACTGGAACTGGCCGCGGTCTGTTTGACCATCGAGCCCATTTCTTCCAAGCTGGCGCTGGTTTCTTCGAGTGCCGCTGCGGTTTTCGAGGTGCCGTCCGCCAGCGATTGGGCTCCACCGGCGACCTGTTCAGCGGCGCTGGCGGTTTCATTCGAACACGCTGCCAGATCGGTAATCATGCGCATCAAAGCGATCGTGATGCCGCGGGTAATAAAAAATGCCAAGAGCACACCAGAAATGATCATGACCGCTAGACCGACCAACATGGTCTGAGATGAGCCTTGCAAACTGGTCATGCTGTCAGTGGCTTCTTTCAACGACAGTTTCACGCCTTCTTGGGCAGCGCCCTGAGCCACTTGCGATAATGCTTCGCCGGCCGTGGCACGCTTGACGCCGACGGCGCTCAGTTCCTTATAGATGATCGCCATTTCCGTGACGTCGCGCTTGTACTCTCCCGTACCTTTGATCACCACGTCCAACGCCTGGATGTCTGCCGGTTGAAGAATGATCTCCTTCAAGCGCTTGAACGCCTGCTCGGTTTTCTCAAATTCTGGAAAGACCTCGGTGACGAACGTCATGTCACGCAGGGCCTGCCCCTTCCAGGCGGCGACTCGAATCTTGCCCATGCGCTCGATGACCTCGTTGATCAGCGAGACCTTCTCGAAACGCCCCAGGAGTTTTTCGGAACTGTTGGCTGGCACCGGAGCCGCCACTGGCTTGGCTTCAGCGCCGGGCGCGATTGATGCGCCGGGTGTCGCCCAGCCCTTGGTTGCGACCGCCTCGTTGGCAGCGGCTGATGGAGCGGCTGTTCCGGATTCGTCTGCTATCTCACGGCGCATCTTCACGGACTGCCCATCCTGGAGCTCGATCGCGCTCTTCATCAGCTCTGCTGCGCTGACATTCATGGACTCATAGACTTTGGCCAATTTTCCGGTGTAGTCCTCGGTTTCTTTGACCAGGGAGGTGAATTCCGCACCATACGTTCGCACCTTCTCGATGTCGGCGGCAAAGAGCGGCAGGTCCTGGTCTTTGGCCAACGCCGCAGCGTCTTTGATGTGCTCATCCATTTCGACCAGCGATTTGCGTGTTGCGATCAGAAACTTTTCATTGCTGGTCAAGCCATACGTTCTGGCCGAAATCATGGCACTCGCCGTTGCCCGTTCGATGTTTACCGCCATTTCCACCTCGGGCACATAACGCGTGCTGAGCGCTACCGACCGCTCCACAGATGCGTTCATGGTGTAGACCGCAACGCTGCCCAAAGTCACGCCCGTGGCCAACACGGCGGTGAAGCCAAGAGCGATTTTAGTACCGAGTTTCATAAGATAAGTTCCAGTGGTGAGTGGGTAAAGAGAAAGGGATAAAAGGGGCGATCAGGCCGTGGCGCTTAACGAAGCGCTGGTATCGCCCAAAACTCGGGCGATATCGAGCAGGATGCGGATACGGCCCTGCGATTTTCCGATCGCCGCGACACATGTGGTGTCGATGGCCAAGCCATAGGCTGGAGGCGCTTCGGTTTCTGCCTCGGTGAAGCGCGCGACTTCGGCCACTCTGTCGACCGCCAGCCCGATCTCGCCGCGTGCATTCTCGACCACGATGATCACGTTGTGAGGATGGGCTTCGACTGGTGCCATGCCGAAGCGGGTGCGGATACTGATCACCGGGATGACCTTCCCGCGCAGGTTAATCACCCCGATCATTTCGGGCGGAGATCCCGGGACGGGGGTGATCGGCAGCATGCCGATGATTTCCCGGACCTTGAAGATCTCGATGCCGTATTCCTCCTGTCCCACCTGGAAGGTCAGGTAGGTGCCGGTCACGCGACCGGCGGTGGTGGGGGCTGCAGTGGATGAGGCCATGGATAACTCCGGATAATAAGAAGGGGAGTGTGGTCGCTTGAAGCGCGAGCAGGTGTAAGAAGCATTCAGCTGTGCGACTACCGAGAGCCGGTCTTGCCGCCGGGTTTAGGGTTGGACTTGTGCTGCAGAGCAACTGCTCCGCGCACCATCACATCGAGCCCAACCAGCAGTCCGTTGAGGGTCTGACTCTGGGCCGAGAGTTCTTCGCCCACGGCGCTGTTCTCCTCGGCGGCGGCCGCATTCGACTGGGTCACCTGGTCCATCTGACGGACCGCCTTGCTGACCTGGTCGATGCCCTGCGCCACTTCCTTGGCCGACGCGGCGATCTCGGCCACCAGATCATTGATCTTGCGGCTAGAGACCGTGCCCTGGCCGACGATTTCGTTCACGTGCTTGGCCAAGGTGACGCCGTTGTCTGCCGCCTTGACCGAGCTTTCGATCAGCGACGCGGTATTGCGAGCGGCTTCACCCGCACGCTGCGCCAGGTTGCGCACTTCCTCGGCGACTACCGCGAAACCTTTGCCCGCATCGCCCGCACGGGCGGCTTCAACCGCCGCGTTGAGGGCCAGCAGGTTGGTCTGAAAGGCGATCTCATCGATGGTCTTGACGATCTTCGCCGTCTGATCGGCATTGGCTTTTATGTCCTCGATGGCGGCGGCGAGTTCGCTCATCGCCTGTGAACCGCGTTCACCGGCCTGACGGCCTTCGCCTGCCAGCGTTGCAGCGGAGCTGGAACTGGCGGCGGTCTGTTTGACCATCGAGCCCATCTCTTCCAAGCTGGCACTGGTTTCTTCAAGCGCCGCGGCGGTCTTCGACGTGCCATCCGCGAGCGACTGAGCTCCGCCCGCTACTTGATTGGCGGCGCTGGCAGTCTCGTTGGAACAGGCGGTCAGGTCGGTCACCGCACGCTGCAGCGAGCGCGTGATGCCGCGAGTGATGAAGAAGAAACCAAACACTACGCCCGCAAGGATCAGCAGGCCCACCAAACTGACCCGCATCGCGGCGGCGTTGGCTTCGCTGTAGTCGATCGGCTTGGACAGCACGAAGGCGCCCTTGAGGTCGCCGACCTTCATGTTTTCCATTGGCAAGCCGACAAAGTCCAAGCCGTTCTTCGTCGGACTGTTGGCTGGGTTGCCGTGGCAGGTCAGGCAGCTCTCAGTGAGTCTGACCGGACGGGCGAAGGTGATGAAGCCTTTCTCGGTGGAGAAATATTCCTCTTTGTTGCTATCGAAGGCATCAAAGACCGGCTTGAACTCTGCGGTGAATTCGTTCGCCGGATTGCGCGCCTTGATCTTCGGCGTGGTGGGCGTCTGGAACGTGAAGCCGGCCGAGTCAGCCACCGGCGCGATCGACTGCCACGCCGCCACCACCGGTATGGTCTGATAGAGATCGGACTTGTGCAGTGATGTAGTCTTCATCTGGTCTAACATCTTCTGGATGTCGAAGGCGCCCGCCGTATGCAGGCGATCAAAGTTCTCACGCACGGTTTCAGCCTGTTTGATCATCGATTCCATCACATCATGGGTCTGCTTGATCTGCTTTTCCCGCAGGATCATGAAGGTGACAATAATGCTACCGATGGTGGCGATCATCACTGCGATGGCCGCGGATGACATGATTTTGGTGCCGAGTTTCATGGTCGATTCTTTCTTACTGACTTTGCGAAATCGATTAGGCGTTCTGCAGGTCCGCGTGCTGGCGCACGAGGTATGTCGGATTGAGGATCAGGGCGACACGCCCGTCTCCGAGGATGGTGGTGCCGCTGGTGCCAAGGTGGTGGGCCACGCCCTCATCGAACGGTTTGATCACCACTTGGCGTTGTCCCAGGATCGCATCGACCTGAATGACGAAATCCGCGCCGCGGTTTTCGATCACTACCAGGATCGCATCGCCGGGATCCATGATGCATCCGGATATGCCCAAGGCCTGGCCCAGGTGGACCAGCGGCAACATGCGTTCGCGGTGCTGGATCACGTGCCCGCGATCTAAAATAGTCTGTACCTGGCCCGCCTTGGGCCGCAGCATCTCGACGATGCTGCTGATCGGCATCAAGAGATTCTCTGATCCGACTTTCAGCTGCATCGCATCGAGGATCGCCGTGGTCATCGGCAGGCGGATGGTGAAGGTCGTGCCCTGGCCGACTTCCGAGGTAATAAAAACGGTGCCATTGGCCTCTTCGACTTGGCGCCGCACCACATCCATGCCCACACCGCGGCCGCTGACATCGGTGACCTTGGCGGCGGTGGAAAAGCCAGGCAGGAAGATCAACTGAAAGCAGGCCTGCTCGTCCATTGCCTGCTCCGAATCGATCAGGCCTTTTTCGATCGCCTTGGCCCGCAGCCGCTTCGCGTCCATGCCCGCGCCATCATCCTTGAGGCAGATCACGACGTCGTCGCCGGCCTGGTATGCCTCCAGTCTGATGTTGCCAGCTTCGGACTTCCCGTTGGCGACCCGTACCTCGGGGGACTCGATGCCGTGATCGATGGCGTTTCGCACCATGTGCATCAGCGGGTCGCTCATGGTTTCGGCCAGGGTGCGATCGATTTCGGTCTCTTCGCCACCCAGGCTGAAATCCACTTTCTTGCCGATCTTTTTGGCGGTGTCATAGACGACCCGCGCCATCTTCTGGAAGGTTCCGCGCAGGGGCACCATCCGCAGACTGAGCGACAGGACTTGCAGGCTGCGCAGGATCCGACCCTGCCGCACCACCGCCTGGGCGAGGTGGGAATTCGCCTGCAGATCGGGGTGATGCTGCACCATGGCCTGGGCAATGAGCAATTCTCCGACCTGGTTCATCAGGTCTTCCAGCTTCCCTGTGGCAACCCGCGAGAATGCATCGGCGGCTTTGGCTGGTGGCGCGCTGGTAGCCACCTTGTCCGCGGCTTTCGCCGGCGCCTTCGACGCTCCGTCACTCGGATTCACCACTGCGGGATTCGCGGGATTCGCAGGATTCGCGGGATTGGCGCTGACGGATTGCGGCGTAGGTGCTGTCGCCTCCGGTTCAGGCACCGCCTCTGCAGGAGACGCACTCGCCTCCGGCATGGCGCAAACCGCCAAACGCTGCGTGACCGCCTGCATCAGCTCCCGCAAGGCGTCGACGCCGCTCAGCACGGTCGACGCGAACGATTCATCGGCCTTGACCGCCCCATCCCGCACCGGCTGGATCCGCGCCTCGTAGTGGTGCGCCGAACGCTCGATGTCCGTCTGTCCGAGATAGGACGCCATGCCTTTAACAGTATGGAACGAGCGGAATATCGCGTTGACCTCCTCGGCGGTAAACTGCGTGCGGCCCAGCACGCCAGCTTCGGCCTGATTGAGCAGTTCGGTGGCTTCTGCCAGGAATTCAGCGATGACCGACGCACTCTGATCGGTGACCGGTTCGTCGGCGATGGTCACCTGAGCAGAACCGTCGGTGGCCGTGGCGACCGCCATCGGCAAGCGCTGCAGCGACTCCAGCTGCTCGCAGTGCTTGAGGATATTCAGATACTGGTCCTTGGCCGCAGCGCCTGTCATAGCATCGACCAGTTGGCGCATTCGCGTGATCACCACACGCGCCTCGGGATTCCATGATCCGCGAAGCATGGCATTGGCCAGACCGTCGATGATGGCGCCGACCCCGGCTTTGTCGCCCGAACCGGCGATGATCAATTCGGCGATGGCGGTCGAAATGGTGTCGAGCGGATCCTCGAGGTTGCTTGATGAGGGAACCTGCACTGCGGGACCGGCTGTCGGTGTGACCGCAGCAGGCGCCGTCGACGGTGGAGCATTGCGGACGGATTCGAGTACATGAAAGCAGTCATCATCGGTGTCCGGCAGCGACACGTCCTGGCCGCCCAGATGGGCGAGATGATCACGCAGACGGTAGACCGTGGTGAGCAGCGCATCGAAGACTGCGCTTGATCCGCCGAGTTCATAGGTGCGCAACGCATCCAGGATTTGTTCGCCGGCATGGGACAGCTTCATGACCCGAGGAATGTCGAGAAAGCCCGAGCATCCCTTGATCGTATGCAGCGAACGAAAACAGGCATTGACCGCCTCGGGATCGTCTTTTTCGGGCTGGGCCCCGAAGGCGAGGAGGATCTCCTCTGCCCGGGTCAGGTGGTCAGAGGATTCGGCAATAAATTCCGACAATAGATCATCGCTCATGGAGTGTCATCCTTGGTGCGGCTCGCTGGGGAGGCCCGGTCGTAACCTGGCCTCCGAGTCGGACGTGCCAGGCCGGGATCCGGTCGTGGCAGCGGTGCTGGTCATAGCGGCCCATGGTCGCGTGTTTGGTTAGGCACTTCAGGTCACGGATCAGCGTGCAAACATCCCGCTCGAGGACGGCAACCGCGGTGTTTTCGGACAGGCCCTGTACCAGCTCGATGAGCCGATGGACGGCGATCTGAACTGCCTCGATGCGGGCCGCCGAACGGAATTGCCGATTCCTGCGCATGTCTTCTAGGACGTGTTCGACGGTTTGGGCCAATGCCTGGATCGAGGCCAGCCCGAGATGGCCCGCCAGGCCGGACAGCGTATGGAGCAGGCGATAGCAGGCGCCGAGCTGCTGCACATCGGCCCGGCCAAGACCGCGGTCGAGTTCCGACAGCACCCGACCAACCTGCGCCAAGTCGGCGTAGGCTTCATCGATGAAGGCGATTCGGAGCGGATTGGCCATGGAAGTCGCTAACCATACCCTATGAACAAATGACCGCGCAAGTATTTTTTTGCTGGCGCATCCCGGTCAGGGAGCCAAATAACGATTGGCGCGGTACCGAGAAGCCTCCTAAGTACTTACCTTAACAATGATTATATCCATGTATTCCGCTGTCACCCACACCCCCGCAAGCTCCTGCCGGCCACACCAGCCTCGCGGAAGCCCGGGCGACGGGCGACCGTAGACCGAATCGGGAGAGTCATCACCGAACATTGCCACGATATGCGTTACGCGAATGTGCCGAGTGGCCGCAACCGTCATCATTCCTACCTCCTGTTGCGAACCGCGAATTTCAGGGGTAGCTTCACCCGTCTGCATTCCCACCACCCGTAGGTTCCAGTTCATGGACTCCCCCCGACGCATCGATATCCCTGCCTTAAATGCCCTCGCCGAGAACGCGTGGTCAACGGTCATAAATCTTCCCATCCAACCGAGTAACGACGAACTGGTAGATCCGTTCATCAAAGCATGCATCCAGATCACCATCGATCCGCAAATCTATGTCGTGGTCTTGTCGACCGGCAAGCAACTGGCGTTAGAAATTGCCGCTGGAATGCTGGGCCTTACTCCCGAGGAAGTAAGTGATCAGGATCGCAATGACGCCCTCGGTGAGGTCATCAACATCCTCGCTGGTGGCGTCAAATCGATGATCCCCGGAGCCTCCACGCTATCGATACCGATGGTCGTCGCAGGCGCCGAGATCTCGATCGTCTTCCCGCGCGGATGCCAACTCCTCCTCTCTGCGAACTTCATCAGCGCCGACAAACAACTCTCCCTCAGCCTCTACCATCAGGAGTGATTCATGAAGAAAATTCTCATTGTCGATGACAGTAAGGTCATGCGCAGCATCATCATCCGAAACATCAAGCAGGCCGGCTTTGCGGATGCCGTCTTCGCCGAGGCCGGCAATGGCATCGAGGCGCTCAAGGCACTCCGGGAGGGTACTCCGGACATTATGCTGCTTGACTGGAACATGCCAGATTTGAACGGAATTGATCTGGCGGAAAAGCTGAAGGCCGCGAATATTCGCATTAAATTTGGCTTCGTGACCACCGAGACCAGCGACGCCATGCGCCAGCGTGCCATGGATGCGGGGGCCCTTTTCCTGGTCGCCAAGCCTTTCACCCCCGAAGCGATGGCGGCGGCGCTCACCAAAGCGCTCGGATAAGCCATCACCATCTTGACGTGGTCGTTGTCCTAGTCACCCATGAGCCCATTCTCATGCCCACCATTGAAATTCGTAAATGGCCGTAAACCAGGCCGCCGATCCGCGCGATGCGCTGGTGCATCTGTTCGGCCAACAATGGAGCATCCTGCTCGGAATTCCCACCACCGCAACTCGATTGGTGAACGCTCCGGTGTTCTCCGGAAAATCGTGTCTCGTCGGCCTGTTCAGCTTTCCCGATGGCACTCCGGCGGCCATTGCTCAGATGGACCTGCCACTGGCATCCCGAATCGGGCATCTCCTCAGCGGTGAGAAGATCCCGAACATCTGCGACATCGAAGCGGCCGGGCACATGCCCATCGGTATGCAGGATGCTCTCAACGAGTTCTTCAATGTCCTCGCTGGCATGATCAATTCGGCTTGGGACCGCCGCGTCAAATTCACCGGGGTCGCCTTGCTTCCCCTCCCGCAGGACTTCAGTGAAATCGGTGGGATTCACCTCCCCTGTCAGATCCAGTTCCCCAAGGTGGCTGGCGGCAGACTGGATTTCTGTGGTCGGGCGATTGCCGAGCTTACGACAGCGGCGAAGGCCCAAACCGACGAATCAAATTCAGATGGATTGGACAAGCTTGCTCAGGTGTTTTCCAATATTCTCAACGCTTTCTGCGGTCGCAAAGTAACGATCACGACTGGCGGACTCCTGGTGCTGAGGCCCGATTTCATTGGTTCACTGGCCACCTTTGCCCCGCATGGCAGCGGGTTGACGTCCATGCTCATCATCACTGAAATCCCACTGTCGGCCTATCTCGGTGCGGCACCCATGATGATACCCAAGGGCGGCATTCGCGATCAGATCGTCAAGGGTCGGTTCGACGGCATGCTCAACGACGGTTTGCACGAGGTCTACAACATCCTCGCTGCACCATTCGCCAATCGCAAAATCAAGCTAGAGGATATGCTATGGTTACCGGGAACTCTGCCCGAGCCAGTACGCAAGCTCATGCCGCCGAATGCGCGCGTCCCAGCGCTGACCATCGACATCGATGGCTACGGCAGCGGGGTCATGGCCCTGCTGGGCGATCGGGCTCTCTAGTCCCGGTCGCACCACCCGGTTTTGGGTGATGGAGTCAGCATGCCCGTGAACGGACAGCTTGACGGACCTGTGGTTTGCTAGATTGAATGGCCAATTCCGGTAATTTTCGGCTACTGGATCGAAAAGCGAAAGCAGAAAACCGAGAGCAGGAAAGCGAAAGCCATGTCCCCCATTGCTTTCGCCAATCGGTGCCATTGATAATTTCTGGGCTTATTGTTTTAACAAAAGCATGAGTTCCTGCCACTATTCCAGTTTGGGTGCGGTGGCTGACCAATCCGCATCCCAGGATATGTCCAGAATAGTCTGAACGACCGGGCATGCGATTTCCGGAGAAGCATCGGGTACCAGGGCTCACCTTGGCAATTTCCGAGATAATTTCCACGCTCATCCAGATCTTTCACTTGGAGGAACTGCCTGGCCGCTGGCCCACTTTTTATTCTTGCGCGGAATCCCCTGTGCCATCGCCTGCTAGGGTCCGAGCCCAGCCGCGCAGGATGTTGCCCAGATCCGGCAGCTCGGCGGGACGCGGGACCGGCGGCGTGCGCACATTGGGCAACCGCGTTGACGACGTCGTCTCTGGCCCGGGCATGCCGAAGATATCCTGGAGAATGCGCAGGGTCAGGGTCTGCCGATCGGTCAATTGGGTGTTCGTTGGATTCGCGGGAGTGGTCACGGACGTGCTTCTGGTCCGAGCAAGATGGGCATAGGTGGTATCTAGCCCTAAAAATGCAGCAGGTCGCGCGGAGGCCATGGATGGGGCTGCCGTACGCACCCCGACTCCGCGGTCATTCGTGCTGATCCGGGTGACCGCGCGTTGCACCTCGTTAGACCAGGAGGTGCTCATGAGCCGCATTAGCCCAGTATCGGCTGGTGCGTCATGGACTTGAGGCCGGACGTCAGGGCAAGGCTTGAGGGCAAGGCTTGAGGGCAAGGCTTTTTGCGGGCAGTGCCTATTTGCGGGCTGGCGTGCTCAGGGCCATTTCCTGCACCGCCACTGCTCCGCCAGCAACCACGAGGCCCAGGCTGACCGGTTCGGTCGTCAGCACGACGCTGCCCTCGCGTTCGCCCACCGTCCAGGTCAGCTCACTCGCGTTCCGGGTCACGACGAAATCCCACGGCGGAGGCTGATCCAAGGCTCCGAAGTGCAGACGTTCACTGGGTTTGCCGTCAGCGCCAAGACGCTCCACGGCGAGGAATTGGGTGGGACCCAGATTGCGCACCACCGCCTGGATACTGCTGGAATCGGTGCAGGTGATCAGGATCCCTGCTTCCTGATAATCGGCGGCTCCGACGGGGCCGAAGCGACCGCGCACTCGCCACGCCTGCGCAGGGAGCGAGCGCCGCAGGACCGTGCGCTCGCGGCTGAAACCGACCAACCCCGGGTTTTCCTCGGCCAATCCCCAACCTGCCGCGGCCTCCCAGTCCGCCAAGCCGGTCGAGGGTTCTTCGCCGTGCAGCGGACCCCAGGGGCTCCAACGCGCGATAGGGTCAGGCGACGCGGTACGTGCGAGCGGCACATCCGCCACAGGCGGAGCCAGTTCAGGAAGCGCTGGCTGCGTAAGCGAATTGGGCGAATTGGGCGAATTGGGCGATGGAGTTTCTGGAGTCACCACCGTCGCCAGCGGGGTAACCGCACGGGGCGCTGCAGCTTCTGGTGGGCCTGCCTGCCCTGGTCGCCACGCAAACCATCCGCCGACGGCAAGAACGACCAGCACTGCCATTCCGGCAACGAGTCCGACATGACCAACCGCCGGCGTCCGTGGCGTCGACGCCATGGCGACCGTCGGGGCCACCCCCAGTTCGGTCTCGCACGCAATAATCAATGCGTCGTAGGTCGCGTAACGATCTTCACGGCGGCGCGCGAGCAAACGGCGGATGATTGCAGTGATCCCTTTCGGACAACTGGGGCGCATCGCACTGGGATCGGGCACCACATCGCTGGCCTTGGCGCTGACGATTTCGATCAGCGAGGTGCCGCGGAAAGCCGGTTCTCCGGTCAGGGCCTGGAATCCGACGCAGCCGAGACCGTACATATCGGCGCGATGATCGACGGCTTCCGGATCATCGAATTGTTCCGGCGCCATCGTTGACGGGGTGCCCAGAATGACCCCCTGCTGAGTCAGCCCCGCCGCGCCGATAGCCGCCACCGGCCGAGCGAGGCCGAGGTCGACCAGCTTGGCAATAAACGGAAAATCTGCGGGCGGACCCGCGGGTCCGCCAGGGGCGAGAAGAATATTCTCGGGTTTGACATCGCGGTGGATGATGCCCTTGACCTGGGCATAGCGCAAAGCCGAGGCGATATCGCGGATAATCTGCACCACCGCCAGCGGCGAAAGCGTGCCATGCGCACGAATGTGATGCCACAGATTCGGACCATCAATAAATTCCATGACCAGAAAACAAGAGCCATCAGCCAAGGCCCCGGCATGGTGGCAGGCGACGATATGCGGATGGGCAAGTCCGGCGAGCAAGGTTGCCTCACGCCGGAAGCGCGCGGTGAATTCGGCGCCGCCGACGCCGGGTTTCAGCACTTTTACCGCCACCGCGCGATCTAGATAGGTCTGGCGCCCGCGATAGACCACGCCCATACCGCCCCGACCGAGTTCCGCATCCAGGGACACTTCGGGAATATGGGGACGCAGGTCGGAGCCGGTGGAGATATCCGCCGGAATTTCCGTGGTGGTAAATGCCTGCGTCGCCCGCTGGCTGCGCACCGGGCCGGTGGCTTCGGTATCGGCCATGCGCCGGGTCGGATCCTGGCTATGAGAATTATGCGCCGGACCGTCGCTCACGGCGCCGCCTCGACCCGGGTGAGAATTTCTTCGATCCCCGGACGATCATCTTTGCTGCGCCCAACATAGGCCCAATTGACGGTGCCACTGCGGTTGACCACCAAGGTGGTCGGGCGCGCCAGCATGTGCTCAATGCCCATCGCCTTGACGAAGGCAAGATCAGGATCGATAGCGACGGTGAGATCCGCCGGAACGTCACGACCCAGGGTTTGGACTGCCTGGAGGAAAACCGGCACCGATTCTGAGGACCCCGGATACAGCAAGATGACCCGACATTTCTGGGCGCGGAAGCGTTCCATCGCATCGACCAAGGCTGCGGTCTGGCTGGCGCAATAAATACACACCTGTCCCGAGAATCCACGCATCACGATGACCGCGGTGGCCGCGTCCGACGACGACAGGCTGAGCACCGAGCCATCCGCAGCGAGCACGCGCACCGGCGGTAATTGCCGTCCTTCGATGCCTGCCGCCAAACGCCGATCACCGCCCGGAGGTTCAGAGAAACCATAATCGCCGGGCTGTGAGGTGCGGCCGCGGGTGTACGCGCGTACCAAGCCATCCACCGAGGCCTCTTCCGCAGCCGTCCATAATCCCGGCAGCACCGCCAGCGGTGACAGCGATACGCCGTGCAGCACTTCGGGTACCGGCGCGGGTGATTCTTCCGCAGGCAACGCTTCCGCGACGGTGGCGGTCAGGCTCGCCGTCAGGGCAGCGATAGCCGCGTTCAGACGTTCTTCCAGCGGACCCTCCGCCTGCGGCGGGGCCGCAGCCGGATCCGCGACCGGCTGACCCTCGGCGTAGACCGTCAGGCTGCGGACACCGTCAGGTGACCACGTCACCCAGGCTTCGGGCAGACCATCGGGACGATAGAGCAGCATGCGCTCCAAACGCTCACCCCGTTCCGCGGCCGCCAGCATGCTGCCGTCACTGCGGTAGACAGTCCATACGCCCACCGGACGTTGATCGCGGAGCAGGCCCCAGCGCTTCGGCGCACCGGCCTGGGGTTCGCGATAAACACCGTAGTCAGCAGGGACCCCGCGATCGATCCATTGATCGCCTTCGTGCCAGGGACCGACACGATGACCCAGGAAATAGGCACCTTGCGTGGCGGGCTGTTCAGCAGTGGCATGGGTGGTCCACGCCAGGGCGCGACTGGCATTGCTGAACGCACCGCTGGCGGTGACGCTGCCATCCGCGCGCCACCAGGTCCACGGCCCGTGCTGGCGATCCAAGGCCCCATCCAGGCCATCACCATAGCCGCCCGCAGCCTGCAGGCTGCCGTCGCTGGTATGGAAGGTCCACCAGCCGGTGCGCAAACCCATCCCGGCATAGGTGCCGCGCTGACGAATTTGGCCGTTGAGATGCCACCACGTCCATTGGCCGATTTGTTTATCGTTCTGCCAGGTGCCAGCGGCTTCCCGCGCACCGCTGGCATCGAAATAGGTCCACGTACCCGCCTGGCGGCGACCCTGCATCTCTCCCTCGCGACGGACGACACCAGCGTCGTCGACGGTGGAAACTTTGCGCGGGGCGCAACTGACGCCGACGAGGGCAATACAGGCAATCAACAACGCCGATTGAAGCGGCGATTTGCACAACAATGTGCACGACGATTGGAAAGACATAGCGGCTCCCATGGCGGAATAGTAGAGCGATGCTTGCGCCTGACTACGACGAAAAAGCGGGGCTCAAGGCAGGAATCAGGAGCCTGTCCACGGTCCAGCCGTGCTCCTGGTGGCGCGTCAGCGGGCTAAAACCCGCGGCAGCCACAGGGCCAGATCCGGCCACAAAGCGACCACACCGATCACCGCGATCTGAATCAGCACAAAGGGCCACGCGCCGCGATAGATGTCGACCGAGCGCACTTCGGGGGGAGCGCAGCCCTTGAGATAGAACAGGCTGAAACCAAACGGCGGCGTCAGGAAGGAGGTCTGCAGATTCAAGCCCATCAACACCCCGATCAGGACCAGCGACTGGTTATCCGCCCAGCCCACATGGCGCAAGATCGGCACCACCAACGGCACCACGATGAAACAAATCTCCAGAAAATCGAGAAAGAAGCCAAGGATGAACATTAACACCATGATCGCGAATACCGTGGTCACCGGCCCCGCGTCCAAACCGGTGACCAGACCGGCCAGCCAGGCTTCGCCACCCATGCCGCGGAAGGCGAGAATGAAGACCTGCGCTCCGGCCAAAATAGTGAAGACCATCGCGGTCATCACCGCCGTTTCCATTCCTGCACTGCGCAACAGTTTCCACCCCAGGCGGCCCTTGCAGGCCGCAATCACCGCGGCGCCTATCGCCCCACAGGCGGCCGCTTCGGTGGGAGTCGCCACCCCGGCGAGAATAGAACCCAGCACCACCAGCATGAGCGCGGCGGCGGGCAGCAGACTGCTGACGATCGCCCGCACCAACACGCGCAGCGGCACTGGCATTTCCGCACGCGGCGGCAAGGGCGCCAAAGCTGGCTGCACATGGACGCGAATAACGATGTAGACCAGATAGGTCGCGACCAGGATCAGGCCGGGAATCAGCGCCCCCTTGAACAGATCGCCCACCGGCACGCCCAACAGATCACCGAGCAGGATCAGCACGATCGACGGCGGAATAATCTGCCCCAGGGTCCCCGACGCGACGATAGTCCCGCAGGCCAAGCGGGGATCATACCCACTGCGCAGCATCACCGGCAACGACAGCACGCCGAGGGTGACCACGGTGGCGCCGACAATACCGGTGCAGGCAGCGATCAAAGCCCCCACGATCACCACGGAGATCGCCAAGCCACCGCGCAAGCGGCCGAGGCAGCGTTCAGCCGTCGCCAATAATTCCGCAGCGATCTGCGCCCGCTCCAGGATAAGCCCCATGAGAATAAACAAGGGCACCGCCATCAACGACACATTTTGCACCGCATCAAGCAGCCGCGGGGGCAGTAAGGCCAGATCGCCGACCTGCATCACCCCAGCCCAACTCCCCACGCTGATAAATAAAAGCCCCGCGCCAGCCAGAGCGAACGCGACCGGGAAACCGCTGGCCAGGAGCAAGAGCAGGGTCAGGAAAAGCAGAGGTGGCAGAAAAGAGGTCATGGCGCCTCGGGGTCCTGATCCCGATCCCGCGGATCAGGCCACAGAATCAGCACCTGGCGGCCGCAATGGGCCAGGGCTTGCAGGCCAAGGAGCAAAAAACCCAGCGGAATCAGCGCCTTGACCAGCCATCGGGCTTCCAGCCCGCCTTCGTTGGCGGAGCGTTCGCCGCGCAACACCGTCGCCCGCAAGACCCCCTCCACCGGCGCCACCACCCGGTAGGTCAGACTGGTGGGCGCACCGCCGCTCCAGGTCTGGGCCCAATGATCCGCAGCCCGGCCACTGGGCAGCCGCCAAGAACTCCGCGCAAAAGCGGTACCGTACATGAGCACGATCACGCACAACGGAATCACCATCAGCAGCGTCAAAACGAGATCGATGCCGGCGCGCACGCGCGGCGAAAAGCGTTGCTGGAACACATCGACGCGGACATGCCCGCCGCGCTGGAGACAGCCCGCCATGGCCAACAGAAAAATAGCTCCAAACAGATACCAACGTAATTCATCCAGGCCGTTGGAGGTCCATCCCCAGCAATAGCGCGCGATGACCAGCCCGACCGTCACCGCGGCCAGCACCAGGACGAGAATACCCGCCAGGCCCAGGGCGGCCCGCGCGCACCATTCCCCGGCGCGGCACATCCCCGTGACCAATCCCCTCCATTCGGCCATGGTTAATTTTCCAGCAGGCGCGTGAACGGCCATTCCCCTACTGCCTGATAGGCATTGAACTGCTTTTGAAAGGCGAAATACGCATCATGCACCTTGGCAGACGCCGGGGTGGCCGCACGGACTTCGGCGAGGACTTCTTGGGCCAAGGGCCGCAACGCACGGATGACCGCATCCGGATAGGGCGCGACTGTCAGCTTGGGCATTTTTAACAAGGCGGCGTAGGCCTCGGCATCGCGGGCCATCCATTGCGCATACATCAAACGATCGGTGTTGCTGGCGCAGATGCGCACGATGGCGCGCAATTCGTCATCGAGCGAATCCCACGCTGCCTTATTGATCAGCAATTCCAAGGTCGAGCCCGGCTCCTGCCAGCCGCAGGTATAATAATGCGACGCGATCTGAGGAAATCCGCGTAGGGTATCATGATACGGTCCGATCCATTCGGTGGCATCGATTACCCCCCGTTCGAGCGACGTGAATATCTCATCGCCCGCCAGGGTCATTGCACTGGCGCCAGCGCGGGTGATCACCTTGCCGCCCAACCCCGGCATGCGCATTTTCAAACCGGCGAAATCCGCAACGCTGGCGATCGGCCGGTTGAACCAACCGCCCGCCTGAATGCCAGTATTGCCGCAGGGCAACGCCTTCAACCCGTAGGGCGCATAGAATTCGTCCCACAATTCCTGGCCTCCGCCGGCCACCAGCCACGTGGTCATGCCACTCGCAGTCAGCCCGAAAGGGACTGAGGTGAAAAATGACGCGCCAGGCAGTTTGCCTTCCCAATAATAGGCCGCGCTATGTCCCATCTCGATGGTGCCATCTTTGACCGCATCGAAGACCTGCATCGCGCCAACCAATTCGCCGGCACCCTGCACGTGAATGTCGAGCCGGCCCTGCGACAAGGCTTTGACCTCGGCCGCAAACGTCTCGACCGCGGGCGCCCATAATTGGAAGGTGCGCGGCACAACCATCGCCAGCCGCCAGCGGAAATGCTTGCCGGTCTGCACTGCCGAAGCGCCGGCGGGCGCAGAGGCCTCGCCCCCGCATCCCGCAAGGGCTCCCAACGCCGCCAAAGAGCCGAATTTCACCAGATCGCGCCGACGCATGCAGGGACCTCCGTAGCTGGCGGTGCATCCTGGACCACCCCCCGCAGTGGACAATACCCTTGCGAGGAGCCCGACCGAGGGTTGCGTGATGGGGTTTTCGCTGCCATCTTCCCGGCATGAAGCCGCCTCGCCTCAATGCCGTCGATCTCGCCACCGTGATGACGAAAGGAGAATACAAGCGACGGACCCTCGCCAATCAGGTGATCCTGGTCCGCTTGTTGTCCGAGGTCATCGCCCGCAAGCTGCCGATTCTGGTGGCGATGGAGGGCTGGGACGCCGCAGGCAAGGGCGGGACTATCAGTCGCTTAATCAAGAATCTTGATCCGCGCCGCTACAGTGTCTATTCGATCAGCAAACCTACGGAAGAAGAGCTCGCGCGCCCGTACCTGTGGCGCTTCTGGCGCCGCATTCCCCCTGCTGGACATATCGCCATCTTTGACCGGACTTGGTATGGACGCGTCCTGGTCGAACGCATCGAACAGTTCGCCACGGTGCCCGAGTGGCGGCGGGCGTATCGCGAGATTAATGACTTTGAGAGCTACCTGATCGACAACGACGTCATCCTGGTCAAATGTTTCCTGCATATCGACAAAGAGGAACAGCGCCGCCGCTTTGCCAAGCGCGAAAAGGATCCGCTGAAGCAGTGGAAGATGAATCCAGAGGATTATCGCAACCGCAAGAAATGGGAGGCGTACGCGGGGGCGATCGACGACATGTTCGCCAAGTCGCATACGCCCAAAGCACCCTGGCACCTGATTCCTGCCAACGATAAGAAGACCGCCCGCTTGGCAGTGCAGGATGCATTCATCGCCGCGGTCGAACGGGCTTTGAAGAAGTCGCGAACCGCTCCTGCCAGCTGAGGCCAGTCGCCCCTCCCCTCCGGCTCGCCTCCACCGTGGGTCGATAGAAGGGGCATGCCGCACGCAGTCTGTAGCGGCCCAGTCGCCTGGATCGTTGTCCCTGCATGGGGCCGACCTAAGGTGATGGCATGCCCCTGCCCACCACGCTGCGCGAGCTGCGCGCCACCGGCCACCATCTTCCCCAGGGAATCAAGGCCGAGATCCGCCGGAATCTGGTCACCGCCCTGCGCGCGGGCTCAGACGGCGAAGAACTCTTTCCCGGTTTGGTCGGCTATGGGGAAACCGTCATTCCGCAGGTAGTCAACGCCGTGCTCGCCGGGCACGATCTGTTATTGCTTGGATTGCGCGGTCAGGCCAAGACCCGACTTGCGCGCGCCTTGGCCCGATTCCTGGATGAGGCGGTGCCCGCCCTTGCGGGTGATCCGTTGCGCTCACATCCCTTGGATCCCGTCGGTGCGATCGCCCATGATATTATCGCCCGCGACGGTGACAAAGCCGCGATCACCTGGCTCGACCGCGATGAGCGTTATGGCGAGAAATTGGCGACGCCGGACGTGTCCGTCGCTGATCTGATCGGTGATATCGATCCGATCCGCGCCAGTCGTGAAGGTTTTGATCTCGGCGATCTGCGCGCGGTGACTTTTGGTATCGTGCCGCGCACCAATCGCGGCATCTTCTGCATCAATGAATTGCCAGATTTGGCGCCGCGGATTCAGGTCGCCTTATTCAATATTCTCGAAGAACAGGACGTGCAGATCCGCGGCATCCCTCTGCGCCTGCCCCTGGATCTGATGCTGGTATTCACAGCCAATCCCGAGGACTACACCGCCCGTGGCCAGATCATCACCCCGCTCAAGGATCGCATCGGCGCCCAGGTCTTGACCCATTATCCGAAAGAACGCGCAGATGGCGTCGCGGTCATGGTCCAGGAGGCGCATTGCGTCGCCGAAGAGACCTGCGTACCGGCGATACCGGTGCTGTTTCACGACCTGATCGAAGAAACCGCCCGCGCCGCGCGCACCAGCGAATATGTCGACCAGTCCTCGGGGGTTTCGGCCCGCTTGACCATCGCCGCCCTGGAAGCGCTGCATGCCAACGTTTTGCAACGCGGCTTACGTCACGGTGAAAAAGCGCCACGGGCGCGCATGGTCGATCTTGCGGCCTGCTTGGCGGCGATGACGGGGAAAATTGAATTGGCCTACGAAGGCGAACAGGAAGGCCCTTTGAAAGTCGGCTGGCATGTCCTGGCCGAAGGCATCAAGCGAGTCTGGGGCGACACCTTTCCCGCGGTGATCGAGGATGAAAAAGACGAACGCAATGCCGGCCCCTGGAAACAGGTGCTCAAATGGTTTGCCAGCGGCAACACCGTCGATCTCAGCGATCGCATGCCGACGGCGGAATATATCGCGGCCTTGAAGAAAGTCCCCGAGCTGGAAACTCTGGCGGTCCGCTATGCCAAACCGGCGCCAGCCGATGTGCCCCTGTGGATGGAATACATTTTAGAAGGGCTCTTCGCCGGCGGAGTAATCGCGCGCACCCAGACCGATCGCGGTCTGGTCTATAGCGATCTGTTAGCACATCTCATGACCGGCAAAGGCAAAGCGTAAGGACAGACCAGCGTGGACTATTCCTACCAGCATCTGGACTGGCGCGAACGCGCCAACCAACTCGCCCGCGAAGGGCGCATGGATGATCTATTCCGCGAATTGATGCTGGCGGCGAATGGCGATATCGAAGCCGCTTTCAAACATCTCGACCGGCTCAGCGAATCCATGCGCCAGACGGTGGGTTTTTCGCCCAAGGATTTCGAGAATCGGCTGCGCGAACAGGGCCTGATCCAAGGCCGCACGGGTGATCGTCGGCTATCCCGGCGCGGCGAACAGCGCGTGCGCGCGTCGTCACTGGAAAGCGTTTTCGGCCCGCTGAAGGCCGGCGCCAAGGGCGAACATGCCACGCGCCGTCCGGGAGCGATCGGCGATCTCACCGGCATGCAGCGGCCCTGGGCTCCTGGGGATGAAAGTCGCGATATCGCCTACCGCGACAGTATGTTGAACCAGCTGCGTTCCGGGCGCGGTGAATTGGCGCACGACGACCTAGTCGTTGATGAACGCGAAGCAAACACCAGCGCGGCCACGGTGATGTGCCTGGACGTTTCGCATTCGATGACCTTGTATGGCGAAGATCGCATCACTCCCGCCAAGCGGGTCGCATTGGCGTTTGCCGAATTGCAGCAACGGCAATATCCCCGCGATGCGTTTCATGTCCTGTTATTCGGCGATGACGTCAGCGAAGTCGCGGTCAGCGAGCTGCCCTACGTCAGCAACGGACCGTTTCACACCAACACTTGTGAAGTGCTGCGGCGAGCGGCCGACATCCTGGTCAAGCGCCGCCAACCCAACAAACGGGTGGTGCTGATCACCGACGGCAAACCCACCGCCCTGTTCACGCCCAAGGGCCTGATGATCAATTCATCGCCCGGCCTGGATCCCCGCATCGTCACCGCGACCTTAAACCAGGCGGCGCGCTATCCGCGCCTGGGCATCGAGTTGACCGTGTTCATGGTCGCCAGCGACCCCTACCTCGACCGCTTCGTCAACCGCTTGGTCGAGGTCTCACGTGGGACGGCTTTCCGCGCCACTTTGGACCAATTGGGGGCCCAAGTGCTGGCGCATCTCAACGGCAAACGACGACGCTGACCCTAGTCGATCCGGCCCGCGTGTCACTCACGCATGGGGATCGTCGGTCCCCCGGCAGCAGCATCAGCCAACAGAACTCGCCAAGGTCCGTTCTCGCTGTGTCCATTTCGGACCGTCGAACCGAGCTGAACCCAGCTAAAACCCCCCTACCAAGGAACCCATACATGGATCTCAAGAACGCTCTCATGATCGCCGCTATGACCGGCATGCTTGCCGGCGCTGCCGCCCACACCCAGCTCTCGGCCGCCGACGCTGCCGGCGACGGCGCTGCCAAGCCGGTCGCTGATGCGGCTGACAAGAATGCCTGCAAAGGTCTGAACGCCTGCAAGGGCAAGGGCGGCTGCAAGGTCGAAGGCAAGAATGAATGCAAAGGCCACAATGCGTGCAAAGGCAAGGGCGGCTGCGCCACCGTCAAGCACGAGTGCAAAGGCCACAATGACTGCAAGGGCCTGGGCGGCGGCGACACCAAGGGCAAGAATGAATGCAAGGGCAAGGGCGGCTGCAAAGTCGGTATGTGATCCATCCACCTGCCGCCGTCCCCCCCCGGGGGTGGCGGCAGGTGCCTCGTTGCCGCCGTGACGACTGACGGTCTGCGTCAGCAGTCTTTTTTATCTCTGTAATTCAGTTACTTCACATTTTCCTTTCTATCGGTCGCCCCGGGAATATTTGCGCATGACATTGCCCGCTGGCAACCGCTGGAAGCTGCCCAATTTGGGCATTGGTCTGGGACTCCGGACCACCCACTACCGCGACATTCTCGATAGCTGGCCCGAGGTCGGCTGGTTCGAAGTGATCAGCGAAAATTATCTTGAGACCGCTGGCCGCCCCCTCCACATCCTCGACCGGATCGCCGAACGCTATCCCGTGGTGTTGCATGGCGTGGCGATGTCCATCGGTTCAACCGATCCGCTGAATATCGATTATCTGAGCAAACTTAAAAACCTGAAAAATCGGGTCAAGGCGCCCTGGGTTTCGGACCACCTGTGCTGGACCGGCGTTGCAGGCAAGAATAGCCACGACCTTTTGCCGATGCCACTGACGGCCGAGGCGCTTGAGCACACCGTCGCCCGCGTGCGCGCAGTGCAAGATATCCTAGAATGCCCACTGATGCTCGAGAATCCCTCGACCTATGTCGCCTTTGCGGCCGACCAGATGAGTGAGTGGGAATTCCTCAGCCAGCTGTGCGAACAGGCCGATTGCGGCCTGTTGCTGGACGTCAATAATATTTATGTCTCCAGCCGTAATCACGGCTTTAATCCAGGCGATTACCTCGCTGGAATCCCCTGGGATCGGGTCGTGCAATTCCACACGGCTGGCCATACCGACAATGGCACCCATTGCGTCGATACCCATATCGGCCCGGTGCGTGCCGAAGTCTGGGCCCTCCTTGGCGAGGCTTGGCATCGCGCCGGCGGCGCCAGCGTCTTGCTGGAATGGGACGCCGAAATCCCCGATTTCGCGACCACCTGGCACGAGGCCCTGCGCGCCGAAGACGCCATCGCCGCGTGGAATGGGCGCGTATGAGCGGCACCCCAACTCCTGTCCTTGCCCGGCCCGCGCCCAATGCCGGCGGCGACGAGGAATTATTCGAGCGCGAACGCGCCAGTGCGACGCCCCGGGCGACATCTCCGGTATCCGCGATCTCTCCAGTTCCGGCAGGCGCATCTCGCGCAGCCCCAGCAACCGATGCCACTTTGGCGGCGATGCAGCGCTGGTTCATGACCGTGATCACCGATCCGGATTCCGTCGCCCACGGTCTCGCGCGAGCTCAGCGGACCTTGGCAGGCCAAGTGGTAGTCGATGGGCCTTCTCTGCACGCAGCCGGCTGTTTAAGTGTTTATCATTTTGCCTATCACGCCCGCTTGGTCGAATGTCTGCTCGACGATTTTCCGTGCGTGAATTATCTGTGCGGAGAGCTGGGCGGCGAAGACAGTTTTGAACAACTCGCGCGCGCCTACATCCACGCGCATCCGTCGCGTCACCCCAATCTCAATGGGTATGGCGCCGGCTTTGCGCCCTGGCTGCGGCGCTTACGCCGCCCGCTGCTGCATCGCGCGCTGCTTGCCGATATCGCCAGCCTGGAATGGGCTTTGGTTGAGGTCCTCCATGCCGAAGCCGCCCCGATTTTGGATCCGCAAGCCCTGGCCGCCATTCCGATGGAAAAGTGGGGCGGCCTGCGTCTGCAACCCGCGGCCACCGTGCGCCTGCTGACGACTGCGTATGCGGTAAATCCCCTGTACCAAGCTTGGCGCACCGATGAGCCATTGGTTATTCCGCCGGCCGCTGTTGCGACGGTAGCTGTCTACCGCGAAGGCTATTCCCTGTGGCGGATGGACTGTTCGCCCCTGACTGCTGGCCTGCTGCGCGATCTGTTCGCCGGCCGTCCCTTAGAGGTAGCCCTGGCCCGCTGCGCGCGCGCAGGCAGCGATGTCCCCGATCTCGTGCCACGGGTGATGGAATGGTTCCGCACCTGGGTCGCCAGCGGCTTTTTTGCCCGTATCGGGTGAGTTCGCCCTCCTCCGGTGCGGTGAAAGCGTTGGCGAGCGCGACGTGCGGGATAGCCTGCGCGGCCATGCCCATCATTGACGCCATCGGCACCGGCGGTCTGCCGTGTCTGGATCTCCGCAACGCCCACGGCCACGCCCGTATCTACCTGCATGGGGCCCAGGTGACGGCGTGGACGCCGACCGACGGCAGCGAGGTCCTATGGTTGTCGACGCGCTCGCACTTCGCCGCCGGCAAGCCGATTCGCGGCGGCATCCCGATCTGTTTTCCCTGGTTCGGCGGGAATCCCAATAATGCCAAGCTCCCTGCGCACGGCTTTGCGCGCAGTCTGCCGTGGTTGGTGCAGGCGCGGACTGACCGTGCCGATGGCAGCACCCAGGTCATCTTGGCCCTGGCCGACGATGCCGACACGCGTGCGCAATGGCCGCATCCATTCCGGGCAGAATTAATTCTGACCCTGGCAAATACCCTGGAAGTTGCGTTGACGGTGACCAACACCGGCAACGCCGACTGCACTTTCGAGCAGGCCCTACACAGTTATTTCGCGGTCAGCGATATCGAAAAAACCACGGTAGATGGCTGCCAGGGACGAAAATATTTTGACAAGACTGGCGGCGGTATGGTTGAACGTACCGATGATCAACCCGCTATTACTTTTCGCAGCGAAACCGACCGCGTTTATCCGGGCACCCCCGGCCCGCACCTGATTAGCGATGCTGTCAGTGGGCGAAAAATTCGCGTCGCCAAGCGCGGCGCAGCGACGTCGGTGATCTGGAATCCGTGGATCGCCAAGGCCGCGGCCATGGCCGATTACGGCGATCACGAATGGCCGGGCATGGTCTGCGTCGAAGCCGCCAATGCGGGCAGTGACCGCATCACCCTGCGCCCCGGTGCCCAGGCGACCTGCGCGACGACCCTGGAATGCGTGCGCTGATTCCCTTCGCTCTGAGCGTGGCGGCCCTTGGCTGGCCTGTCCCAGGTCCACAATCGGCGCGCTGATGCCCCGCCGTAAATTCCTTTCGCCCGCCCGCGCCATCGTTCTCGGCTTTCTCGCCGCGATGGTGCTGGGGGCCCTTGCCCTGATGCTGCCGGGCGTGGTCGCCCCAGGCCATGCCCATCACAATTCGCTCGATGCCTTGTTCCAGGCGACCTCCGCCGTCTGCGTCACCGGATTGGCGGTACGGGACCTCGCTGACTATACGTGGTTCGGGCAATTCCTGATTCTGCTCCTGATCCAGGTGGGCGGCCTGGGCATCCTGACCACGACCAAACTCCTGCTGCTCACCCAAGGGCGCGATTTGCGTCTGGGTGATCGCGATCTGGTCGATGCCACGTTCGGAAGTGTTCGGCAAATCACCCCGCGGGAAGTATTACGGCAGACCATGCTGTTTACCCTCGGCTGTGAAGTATTGGGTATTCTCGCGCTCGCCCCGGTCTTCATCGCTGATCATGGCTGGAGTGCTGGCCTGTGGGCGGCGGTGTTCCATAGCATCTCAGCTTTTTGTAATGCCGGATTTTCGCTGTGGAGCGACAACCTGGGTGCGTATCGCGCCCACGGCTGGGTGAACGGGGTCATTTGCGCCCTGGTCATTGCCGGCGGTCTGGGCTTCGTGGTGGTCGCTGAATTGGTGCGCTATTGGCGCAGCCGCCGCGCCAAGCCGCATGGACGCCGCGAACGGCTCAGTCTGCACAGCCGCACCGTGCTGGTCACCAGCCTGCTCCTCATCGTCGGCGGTACTGCGGTGATCCTGGTCTTAGAAGTCTTCAATTCCGATACCAACACGTTTGCCGGCGATGGCTTGGCTGCTTTTTTCCTTTCGACCAGCAGCCGCACCGCCGGGTTCACCACCGCACCCATCGACGCGCTCAGTCAACCCAGCCTGCTGATTCTGATGATACTGATGTTCATCGGTGGCTCGCCCGGATCGACCGCCGGCGGGGTCAAGACCACGACCCTGGCCACCTTGGTCGCCCTGGTCTTCGCGCGCACACGTGGGCGCAGCGAACCGGAATTGAGCGGACGCACGATTGGCAGCGGCGCAGTCGGCAAAGCTCTGGCCACCACGGCTTTCATGGTCAGTGCGGTCATCGTTGGCACCATCTCTTTGGAGATCGTCGAAGTCGGTGGGTCGGCGCACCGCGCCGAAGCCGGGCCGATTCTCGATCACGCTTTTGAAGTCGTCAGCGCGTTATGCACGGTGGGTCTGTCGACCGGCATCACCACCGAGTTGTCGCCTGCCGGACGTTTCATCATTATCTGCTGCATGATCGTCGGACGTTTGGGGCCACCGCTTATTGCCGGCGCTATTCTCGCCCGTAATCGTCCGCACGCGTATGTCCTGCCCCACGAAGATCTGGTCATCGGTTGAGGAGAACCCCTATGTCCGCGCCTACTCCCTTTCTGGTTATCGGTCTCGGCACCCTGGGACATCAGAGTGCCATCGCACTCGCCGAACGCGGCGCCACGGTCATCGCCATCGACCGCAATTTGGAACGCGTCGAACGGATCGCGCATTACGTCACCAAAGCAGTTGCTCTCGACGCTACGGACGAGGACGCCATGACCACCATCGGGGCGTTTACGGCGCACACGGCCTTGGTGTGTCTGGGTGATTTCTTCGACAGCACCGTGCTGGTCACGCATTTATTGCGGCGCCGGGGCATCAAAGAAGTGGTCGCCCAGGTCGATACCCAGCGCCAGGCCGAGGCCATCCGCGCCGTCGGAGCGACCCAGGTGGTCTTCCCGGAACGCGACATGGCGCAGGAATTGGTCGATCGTTTTCTCGCTGCCCCGCTGCCCTTTGAACGCATCGCGATCGGCAAGGATGCCGGCATCATCGAAATGCCGGTGGGCGAAGCTGCTGGGCGCAATCTACGCCAACTGGAATTGCGCGCACGGTATCACGTCAACGTGATCGGGGTCAAATCGCCTGCCCCAGCCGAAGGCCAAGAGGAACCGATCTCGCTGACTCCCGACGCCGATGAGCCGCTGACCGCCGAGCAGATTTTGGTCGTCCTCGGCCATAACCAGCACCTGCAGCGCTTCCGCGAAATATTTCCGCGCAAGGGCTGAGCGCAGTGATTCGGACTTGTTCGCCTGCAACGGCGATCCACCCTGGCGCCATGCCCGTCCGTTCCCGCCGTTCTGATCAGCGCGAGGCCATCCGCCAGACCTTTGTCACCCTGGATCGACCGCTGTCGCCGCAGGAAGTTCTCGCCGAGGCCCGGCGGCAGCACCCGGCTCTGGGCCAGGCGACCGTCTATCGCGCCCTCAAAACCCTGCTTGCCGAAGGCTGGCTTGCCGTGGTCGATCTGCCGGGTGAATGGGCGCGTTACGAAATGGCCGGGCACGGACACCATCATCACTTCGCCTGCACCACCTGCCGCAAGGTTTTTGATCTCCCCGGCTGTGCGGGACATTTACCCCACGCGCTGCCGCCTGGGTTTGCCGCCGAATCGCATGTCGTGGTGATTTATGGCCGCTGCCATGCTTGCGCCCCGAAACCTCAGTCGCCGAAACCTCAGCCGCGCGCGCGGGCAGCTCGCTCCAAACAATAGGCCCGCCAGCCGCCGTAGGCACTGATGTCGGTCGCATTACTGACCGCCCACGCTTCGCAGAGAAATCCCTGCGCCGTTGTCCCATCGCTCAATTCGATACGCCCTATCCCCAACGGCGCCGGTATGGTTGCGACGAATGCGCCATATGTCGCCAACGGCATTCGCCATACCTCGCATGGAATGGCAACCCCATCCTGCGCCACCCGCACCATTCCAGGCTTGGCTGGGACGGTGTCCGTCAGGGCATACAGGCGATAGCTCGGCGCTGTTTCGGTCGCAGCCAATAAACATGCGCCTGCGCTTATTAATTGTCCATTTAACGGCATGCCGGTGAGATGAGCGCCGATCACCACGACATCCACGGTGGTTGGCGCGGGTGTCAGCAGCGTGGCCGCCGGCACCGGGACCGAAGTATGGCCCGTGTTACCCCCGATCTGCGCATGCAGGCTCCCGCCCACATCCGCAAGGGCGGCATCCGCCCAGGCCGGAGCCGCCAAGGTAATTCCCACCGGCAGCCCGTCGGCGCGCCAACCCGCTGGCACGGCCAAGCCACAGCAGTCGAGCAGGTTCATCCAATTGGTGTAGGTGCCCAGGCGACGATTCCGGCCGACCGGATCGGCCGCGACTTCGGCCAGGGTGGCGATGCCGGGTGTGGTTGGCAGACAGAGGGCATCGCAATCCGCCCAGATCCGCTCGGCTTGGCGACGGAGCACCGCAAGACGATGCTGATCGGCGACCAGGTCGACCGCGGTCGGCGCCGTCCCTCCGGCGACAATTCCCGCCACCACCGCATCGGCACCCGCTGGGTCGGTGGCGAGAAATGCTCCCACCGCATGCGCGCGTTCGGCAACAAAAGCGCCCCCGTACAATAATGCTGCGGCTTCGCGCAATGGTGCGGTATCGATGGGCACCGTGCGGTAGCCCAGTTCAATCAGTCGCGCACAGACCGCGCGATAGCAGCGACGGTCATCCTCATGATCGAATTGCTCATCCGCCTCGAGCAGAATTCCGATGCGACGAACTCCACCGCCTGGCGCAACCAGCCTGCGACAGTACGGATCCTCGACATCGAAACCGCTGGCGCATGCAGCCACTGTCCAGGCATCCGCGCAGGTCAGCGCGAATATCGAAACGCAATCGCAGGTCCGCGCCGCCGGCACCACTCCGCGGGTCGACAACCAGCCGCGGGTCGGCTTCAGCCCGACCAGATTCTGACATGCCGCTGGCACCCGTCCGGACCCGGCGGTGTCCGTGCCGAAAGCAAAACTGACCAGACCGGCCGCCACCGCGCTCGCCGAACCAGAGCTGGATCCCCCCGGAACATGCGCGGCACTGCACGCATTGCGCGGAGTTCCATACGGAGATCGTGTTCCGACCAGACCCGTGGCGAATTGATCCAGATTGGTTTTGCCGATCGGGATGGCCCCGGCAGCACACAGCCGTTCGACCACGGTGGCCGAGCGTTCCGGCACGTACGCGAACGACGGACACCCAGCCGTGGTCGGCACTCCAGCGAGATCAATATTGTCCTTGATGGCAAAGGGGATGCCGAACAAAGGCCGCTCGCGACTACCGCGGTCGGCGCGAACCGCGGCGATGACCTCGTCGCGCGGGCGCAGATGGATAAAGCACGCCGGGTCGTTCCACGCGGTGATGGCGGCATACACCGCTTCGATCACCGCCACCGGATCACCGCCTGCCGCGTAAAACGCACGCAACGTGGGCAGATCGAAGGTCATCGGCTGCTCGCTGTTCATCGCCGTCCCCAACGTTCCCGTTCGGCAGCAAAGGCCGCTTGGCGCTGCGCCGTGAAAGTGGCGATGCTGTCTTGTTCGCTGTGCAACAGGTCTTCATGCGCAGCGAAGTCAAAAAGTCCATCGTCGATGCGCAGGTCATAGCGACCGCGCGGGAAGTCCTCGCGCAGGTCGAGCAATTCGTCCGCACCAACGGGGAAGAACCGGATGCGATCGAATTGACGCAGCAACCACGGTGTGCCCGCCTGAAAGGCCGCGGTCTGTCGCCAGCTGTTCCACACCTGCACCGTGCGCCCAACAAATTGGTAACCGCCGGGGCCTTCCATGCCGTAGATGCACATATACGCCCCGCCGATACCGACCGAATTTTCCGCAGTCCAGGTGCGGGCAGGATTATATTTGGTGGTAACCAGACGGTGGCGCGGGTCGATCGGCGTCGCCACCGGGGCGCCGAGATAGACATCGCCCAAACCCAGCACCAGATAGTCGGCCGCGAAAACAATCCGCTGCACGTCCTCAACGCTGTCCAGGCCATTGATGCGGCGGATGAATTCCAAGTTCCATGGACACCACGGCGCATCCGGATTGACCGTGCGCATATAAATGTCGGTGGCCTTGCGGGTCGCGGGGTCATCCCACGACAGAGGCAGATGCACGGTGCGCGACGGGATCCGCAGGGCACCGCTGGCGAGGTCCGCATCGAGGGCCAGCACCTGCGCAACCACGGCGTCTTCGCTGATCCGGGCTGGGTCAAAATGAATTTGCAGCGAGCGGATGCCGGGTGTCACATCACGAATGCCCTCCATCGCCAGCGCGAGCACCGCATCGTGCAGGGCCTGCACGCGCAGACGCAGCGCCAGATCCAAGGTCATCACACCATATTCCACCAGCACATTGGCATCACCGGCGCGACGCACGCACAGGGCCGGGTGGGCGTGCGTCGCTGCGTGACGATGAATAATACCATCGTCGGCCCGGCGCACGGCTTGCGGAGACTGTTGCGGAGACTGTTGCGGAGACTGTTGCGGTTGCTGACGCAGGCGTGCCGCTTCGGCCGCATCGACGGGCACAAAGCGCAGGCGGTCGCCGGGCCGCAACTGGCCGAGCTTCCAGCGTTGGCCCTCGACCACGACGACCGGGCAGACGAATCCGCCCAAGCTCGGACCATCCGGCCCGAGAATAACCGGCATATCACCGGTAAAATCAACGCTGCCCAAGGCGTAGGCATTATCGTGAATATTGGAGGGATGCAGGCCGGCCTCACCGCCGTCCGACCGGGCCCAGGTTGGCTTCGGCCCAAGCAAACGGATACCGGTGCGATTCGACTGCGGACTTACCGTCCATTCCGCGGAAAAAAAAGTAGTCATATCCGCCGGGGTAAAATAATCCGGCGCGCTGTGCGGACCGATGCGCACGCCCAAGGTCCAAGGCGAACCCAAAGCTGGTTTGTCAGCAGGTGAAATTGCCGCCGGCGATGCCGCCGCGTCTGCACCCCAGATCAATTCATCGCCAGCAGCAAGGGCGCGACCGCCATACCCACCGAATCCACCCAAGGTGAACGTCGCCCGACTGCCGAGATACGGCACCACCTCGATGCCGCCACGAATAGCGAGATAACTGCGCAGCCCCGTTGCGCCGATACCACCACAGCGTAGCACGCTGCCCGCCGTCACCGCGACAGGCTGCCACCACGGCAGCGGAACCCCATCCAGCGTCGCGGTGGTCGGCGCCCCGGTCAGGGCAATCGTGGTCGCGGCGGCAAATTGGCAGGTAAAACCGCCGAAGGTAATTTCCAGTCCGGCAGCCGACAGTGCATTGCCGACACAGCGCTGACCAAGCGCGAATGAACACCCATCCATGGGTCCCGACGGCGGGACCCCGACAGCCCAATACCCGCTGCGGCCCGCATCTTGGACCGTGGTCTGCATGCCTCCTTCGAGAACGGTGAGCGCATTACCCAGCGCGGGCGGCAAAATACTGTCTTGCGGCAGCGGCGCGCGCTCTGTCAGGGTCAACAGACGTGCCGTGACCCGGCGATGATCGCTGCGGAGGCCGTCGACGTGAATCTTCGCCAGCGCTGCGACCAGGGCCGCGACGGCGGTCGGCTGATCGACGCCGCGCTGCCAACAGGCGATCCCACTGGGCGAATCCGTTGCCCCGAGATGGAGATCGGAGAGGCACCCTTCAGCGAGTACCAGACCACTGCATATGCCGGTACCGGAAACACGCACGTGCGTCCACACTCCGTACTCCGAATCTGGCGGTGGTAACGCGACCGCGGGATCAGCCTGCAAAGCCACCGCCCAGGCAAAAAGATCAATTCCTAAAACATCATGGTCCGGCGTGGGTCCCCAGGCAAGATGACTGATCAGCAGATCGCCGTCACGGTTGAGACGGACGACGACATCGCAAATGCCGCGCAAGGTGTGGCCAACGAATACGTGGCTAACCAGTTCGAGCATCGCCGCACGATACCCATCTTCCAGGTCCGGTGCGGGTGCTAGGGCGATGCGCACCTGCGATCCATGCCGAATACTGACATCGCGATCACCGATAACCGCCCAGCGCTGACCATTGCCGACCACGGTACAAGCGATGAGGCGACCTGGATCGCCCGGTGCCGCGAGATCCAATTCGTGGTGGGCCAGCCACGCCCGCAACCGATGGCGGGCGCCCAGTTCCGCCAGCAACGCCGCATCGACCCCATAACGGGACTGCCCATCACCGGGTGGGCCCAGATGCTGGGAATCGGCCAGCGTGCCGCTGCCGTCATCACGCAAGACCTGCCGCCAGCGCAGACCGGTCAGTCCATTCGCCACTATGCGCGGCATCAGACCTCCCAAACCAGCATGCGCACCGGAGTGGGATTCCAGCCATTGCAGGGATTATTGAGCTGAGGGCAATTCGACACCAAGACCAGACAATCGGCTTCCGCGATTAATTCGACATAGCGACCCGGCGCGCTGAGGCCGTCGGCGAAATTCAGCCCACCCTCGGGCGTCACCGGCACATTCATGAAAAAATTAATATTATGGGTTATATCCCGTTTGCTCAGGCGCACACCCCAACGCGGCACCTGGCGCTGCAATTGCAGCAGAAACGTATCGCGACACGAATGCATCGGCAGAGTATCCAGTTGGTACCGCACCTGATTCGATTCGCAGGAACACGCGCCACCCAGGGTATCGTGCCGGCCACAGGTATCATCGCTGATGCGCAACAAGGGTTTCCCGCTGGTCGCATACAGCACCGAACCCGTGGTCAAATACACGCGCTGCTGCCGACGCATGGTCTGCACCGCATCATAGCGATCGCTGGGATCGTGCAGATCATAAAACAGCGTGTCGACGGCTTGGTTGCCTTCGAGATCGACGATGCGCAGCACTTGGCCCCGATGTAAGGCATGGGTCCAGCCATCGCCGGGAGCAACGATCTGATCGACGACGGCAAGCGCGGGGTCACGTAAAGAAGTGGTGTTGGTGGTCATGGCTTAGACCGTCGGGAAAAGGGCTTCGGTGAGCTGATAAGCACGGCCGTTTTCGGCGCGCATGGTGCGACACGGATCGTCCGGCCCTGGCGGCGGCGTCTGAGTAATAGTCAATTCTACTGCCGCTGGTGCCCACTCCGTCGCCGTATCGAGCGGATGCGGTGTATTGGACAACACCACCAGAACTTCCATTTCTGCACGCAGGGTGACCGCCATACCGGCCTTGGCGTGGTGGGGATCCCAGTGCAGGCTGCCATCTTCGGCGGCGGTCACCCGGGTGAAGAAATTGACGTTGGCGTGCAGATCGCGCAAACCCAGCTCATGTTTAGCCAATTCGATGAGGAAATTATCGCGGGTATTACGGAAACACTGGTTGCGCAAGGTCGCATAGGTGCCGACCCCAAATTGCTCACGCGCCTCCGCGGCATCTTGGTGCCCGGTGATGGTGTCATGCCACCCACAGGAATCGGCGGTGATTGCCATCAGGACATGACCCATGTCCGACAGCAATACTCGTCCCGCCCCAAGAAAGGCGGTGTGCTGCGCTTTCAGTGTATCTGGCATATTGTAGCGCTCGATCGGGGCATCGGCGCGGTAGAACAAGCCCGCCACGCTGGCACCGTCGCCCTGCGCGGTCAGGGTCAGGGTCTGGTGCCGATGCAGCACTCGCGACCAGGCTTGGCCGGGGGCCAAGATCTCGGTCCAGACGGCTGGAGTCGCAGGCGACATGACGCAATCACGTTTCCGGGCCGTCCCGCAGGGTTACGCCGACACGGTCGTCCGTGCCGGGATGATCGACGTGAAGCTGGTGCACATAGCGTGCCGATACAAAGCCTGCTCCTCGCCACCGCTGACGATCCATTGCTGCACACTTTTCCAAAAGTGCGTGCGCAGAAATTGATCGAATGCTCGGCCATGGTTGCATGACGAAACAGCCTGATGGGCACAAAGCGTGATTCAGCAGCACTCTGAGCCTTGGATGACCAGTGGATCAGCATTGGCATGCCCATTGCACAGAGCATCCGTCGACACCCCCGCTCACGGGATGGCGCCGACCTACCTCCGGGACGACCCGGAGATAGTTCCCCGCTCCGGGACGGCCCGGACTCGCAGGAGTGGCCATGGCCACCACAGCCGGTCGGACCCAGGTCCGGAGCATCCCGTCCGATCCATCCCTATTGAACCGACTCGGCCTGACCGACGTCGCCTGGAGTCATTGCATGTCCCTGATCCGTCTGCTCGCCATCGCTTTCCTCGCGGCTGGGGCCGCACTCACCGGGCTGCGCGCCGCTGAGCCACTCAAAGTCGCTTATAGCGATTGGCCAGGTTGGGTCGCCTGGGAAGTCGCCATCCAAAAAGGTTGGTTCAAGGAGGCCGGCGTCGACGTAGATTTCGTGTGGTTCGAATACGTGCCGTCGATGGAAGCCCTGGCAGCCGGTCAGGTCGATGCGTGCTGCATGACCAATGGTGATGCGTTGGTCACCGGCGCTACCGGGAAACGCAGCATCGGCATCGTGCTCAATGATTATTCCAATGGCAACGACATGATCGTCGCCAAACCCGGCATCGCCTCGATGAAGGATCTCAAGGGCAAGAAAATCGGCGTCGAGGTCGGCTTCGTCGACCATCTGTTAGTGCTCAAGGCCTTGGAAGCCAACGGCATGAGCGAAGCCGATGTCGAGATCATCAATATTGTCACCACCGACACCCCGCAAGCCCTGGCTTCGGGCCAAGTCGATGCCATCGCCGCTTGGCAACCGTCCTCGGGCCAAGCCCTAGCGCAGGTGCCCGGATCCAAAGCGATCTTTTCCAGTGCCGATGTCAAAGGAGTGATTTATGACGCGCTCTATGTTACTCCGGAAAGCCTCAACACCCGCCGGGCTGATTGGGCCAAGGTCGTATCCGTATGGCCCCGCATCGTCGCTTTCATTCAAGATCCTGCGACGCAGCCGGAAGCCTTGCAGATCATGGCCGCACGGGTCGGCCTGGATGCAGCGACCTACAAGCCCCTCTTGGCAGGAACTTTCCTGCTTGATGCCGCAGGCAATAAAAAACACAGCATGCCCGGTGATGGCCTGGAATCAGTGTTCGGATCAACGGTCATCGTCAATGCCTTCAACGAGAAAAATGCGGTCTACGATGCTGGTGCCGCTGGCGATCTTAGCAGCTATTTCGATGCCAGTCTGGTGAACGAGCTCAAATGAGAAAACGGGCCGCGCCGACTCTCGCGTCCACAGGTCATTGCTGGAATAAGTCCGGAGGTCCGGGAGTCCGGGAGTCCGGAAGTCGTCGACCTGTGGGCGCTGATTCCGCGAGCGCCGCATGACCCGCTGGTTTGCGGTGCGGCGCGAGTTGCCGCTGGGGCGGCAACTCGCGCTGATGGTCATGGCTTTTGTGTTGCCGGTGGTGGCGTGGTCGCTGGTCAGTTATGTGCCCTGGATCTGGCATCCGCAGATCCTGGTCACCGATACCGGCGGTTCGACCTGGCTGCGCGTCGATCAGCAGATCGATCGCACCCCGTTTCAGGCCGAAAATATACGTCTCGCCGCGGCCGGAAAAAATCCGGCGCGCGGCGATCCAGCGAATCCGATATTTTTACCCGCGCCACACGAAGTGGCGACCGCTCTGGTCACGGCATATAGCACTCCGCCACGCCGGGGCGACAAATGGCTGCACGAAGCGCTGTGGCATTCGATTACCATCATCGCCCGGGGTTTCTTCTGGGCAGCGCTGATTGGCGTGCCTCTAGGCATTCTGTGCGGCACCTACGGATTTTTCGCTCGTCTGGTCGAGCCCTTCATCGATTTCGTGCGCTATATGCCGGCCCCCGCATTTGGCGCCCTGATGGTGGCCATTTTCGGTATCTATGATGCGCCAAAGATCGCCATCATCTTCATTGGTACTTTTTTCCAAATGGTCCTGGTCATCGCCAACACGACGCGACGTATCGACGGATCGCTCTTGGAGGCGGCGCAGACCCTGGGCGCGGGCGACCGTCAATTGCTGACCCGGGTCGTAGTGCCGGGCATTATGCCCAATCTCTATAGTGATCTGCGTGTTCTTTTGGGCTGGGCCTGGACCTACCTGATTATTGCCGAACTGATCGGCGCCAGTTCGGGAATCAGCTATTTCATCAATCAACAAGGCAAGTATCGCGCCTACGATAATGTCTTCGCCGGGATCATCACCATCGGGATCATCGGCCTGGTCAGCGATCAGATCCTAGCTTGGCTGGGTCGCGTGGTATTTCCCTGGCATGGCACGCCGCCTTCACGTGCCTCGACGATCTGCTTTCGCGTGCTGTCCTGGCCCGTACGCGCGCCATGGATTTTTCTGACCTGGGTCACCAGCGGACGCATGGATGCCATGACGGTCGCTGCCGAAGGCAGGCTGCAAGGACAGGAAAAACAATCATGAGCGGTCGCAGCCACATGGACCCCGCGATGCAGGAGCGCTTTGCGCGCATTGATGCCCGACCCGTGGTGCTGGAAGTCAAGAATCTGGGTAAGATTTTCCCCTCGCCTGGGGGCGACGTCGTCGCCTTGCAAAACATTAGCTTTTCCGTGCGTCGCCGCGAATTCATCACCATCATTGGTCCGTCGGGCTGTGGCAAATCGACCTTGGCTCGGATCATCGCCGGACTGGAGCCGCACAGCAGCGGTGAGATGCTCTTAGATGGAAGACCGGTGACCGGCCCCGACCGCGATCGCGGCATGGTCTTCCAAGGCTATACCCTGTTCCCGTGGTTGAGCGTGGTGCGCAATGTGATGTTTGGGCCCAGCCTGGCCGGACATACCAACGCGGCGGCCGAAAGCGAAGCCCGCCAATGGCTGGAGGTCGTCGGGCTAAGCGCCTTCGCCGACGCGTATCCGCATCAATTATCAGGAGGCATGAAGCAACGCGTGGCGATCGCACGCGCCTTGGCCAATCGGCCCCGCATCCTGCTGATGGATGAGCCGTTCGGAGCCCTCGATGCGCAGACGCGGGTTGCGCTGCAACAGCACCTCCTGCAAATCTGGATGAACGTCAATGTCACGGTGATCTTCATCACCCATGACCTGGACGAAGCGGCCCTCCTCGCGGATCGGGTCATCGTCTTGGCAGCGCGACCGGGACGGATCCAGGAGATCGTCGAAGTGCCTTTGCCCATCCCCCGCGGACCGCAGACGCTGCACGACCCGCTCTTCCTGGCGACCCGCCGACATCTGGAAGAACTTATCCACGGGCCGGCAGCAACTGCGGTCGAGCCGCTCCCCGTGACGCGCATGACCCCGGTCGGCGACGATGTGTGGTAGGCCAGCGCACAGCCATCTGGCCGGCCCACACCGAACCACTCCCCGTTAATCTCTCATCCCCCTCTCATCGAAGGCGTGGAACCTCATCAGCATGCAGCGGATCCAGGCCGCCTCTTGTCCGACCGTGCCCCCAACCAGACTACGATCACCCATGGCAGCCTTCCGATACTTGGTGATTCTGCTGCTCGGCACTACACTCGCGCTCGCGCAAGAGAGCGGCGCCGTGGTGCCTTTGCAGAATACCAAATGCATCGACGGCAAACCGGTTGATCCCCAACTGGAATCGGTTTTGGTCCGTGTTGATGGCGTGACCTATGGGGTTCGCGTCTCCTCACGCGAAAATGCCGAAGCGATTCGCAAGATGCGGCCCGAGGCGGCCCTGCGTGCCGTTGTTGCGTTCAATGATCAGGAAGTCGCGGGGCGCATCATCCCCAATGCGAAGTAATCTCGCCCGTTGTGGCTCGAATCGGCCCACATAGCTTCCTCAGCCTAGGAAACCCCCATGGCTGATGTTGATACCGTTGTTGTCGCCACCACTCCCGAGGCCAGTACTGCCGCGGTCGATGCCGCCACCATGCGGATGATCATCGATTACGGTTCGCAGGCATTGTTGGCCATCTTGGTTCTGGTGGTCGGCTGGATCCTGTCGCGTTGGCTGGGAGCATTTGTCGCCAAACGCATGGAAAGAATCACCCATGGCGATGTGACCTTGGCCAGTGTCTTCGGCCGCGTCATCCGCGTCACCGGCTTGATCCTGACCATTCTCGTGGTCCTCAGTCAATTCGGCGTGCAGACCACCACGTTGGTCGCCGTTCTCGGTGCCGCCGGTTTGACCATCGGCTTGGCCTTGCAAGGCACCTTGTCCAACGTCGCTGCGGGGGTGATGTTGATAATTTTCCGTCCGTTCAAAGTTGGTGATGTGATCGATGCCGGCGGTGCCCTGGGCAAGGTTCTCGATATCGGCTTGTTCATTACCCAGCTGAATACCCCCGACAACGTGCGTATCTATCTGCCCAACAGCACTATCTGGGGTAATCAGATCAAGAATATCGTCGCCAATGATACGCGCCGCCTGGATTTGATCTTCTCGATCTCCTACGGCGATGACATGGACAAAGCCAAAGCCATTGCCAAGGACATCCTTGCCGCCGACGCGCGTATTCTGGCCGATCCCGCACCGACCATCGTCATCGGCGAACTCGGCGACAGCTCGGTCAATCTCTTCGTCCGTCCCTGGGTGAAAACCGCCGAGTACTGGGACGTCAAATGGACGATGATCCAGGCGATCAAGAAAGCCTTCGACGAACGCGGCATCACCATTCCGTTCCCGCAACGGGATGTGCATCTTTTTCAGGCATCGAAATAAATTCCCTTATTTGGTTTAGATTCGGCACAGGAATCTGATCGGCTTGGGAATGTCCTAAGTCCTAGGTCCTAGGTCGGGGACTTTGGGGGATTTGTGCGTTGAGGCAGGAATGCGCACTCCAGTAAATTCCCTTATTTCGTTTAGGTTGGGCACGGGAATCTGATCGGTTTGGGGAATGTCCTAAGTCCTAGGTCATAAGTCCTAGGTCCTAGGTCCTAGGTCGGGGACTTTGGGGGATTTGTGCGTTGAGGCAGGAATGCGCACTCCAGTAAATTCCCTTATTTCGTTTAGAATCGGCACAGGAATCTCATCGGTTTGAGGAGTGTCCTAAGTCCTAGGTCCGAGGTCGGGGCCCTTGGTAGTGTTTTGCGTATAGGTATGATTTTCGATGCGAGAAGTACGCTTTCGTGCTTTAACGCATACATCGCTCAGGGGCCCCGACCTCGGACCTCGGACGAACCACGACCAAGAACGATAGGGGAAATAGAACGACACTGCTATAAAATAGCATGTTATCACAACGATAAAGGTGTCTCCCCTTCCGTACGCGCAATAATAACTGCTCCACACGAATCACTGAAGACGTTGACGCTGGTGCGGCACATATCGAGCATCCGGTCGACGATCATGATCACAGCTAAACCTTCCATGGGGACGCCGACGGCGTCCAGGATGACGACGATGGCGACCAGGCTGGCGGCGGGGACGCCGGCGACGCCGATCGAGGTGACCAGGGCGATGATGACTACCAACAGTTGCTGCACGAAACTGAGGTCGATGCCGTACAACTGGGCGATAAACATCACCGCGACGCATTCATAGAGCGCGGTGCCATCCATGTTCACCGTCGAACCCAGGGGCAGGACGAAACTGCCGACTCGGTTCGATACCCCGGCGCGTTTTTCGACACATTCGATGGTCATCGGCAACGTTGCTGATGACGAGGCAGAAGAAAACGCGGTGAGCAGGGCCGGGGCCATAGCGCGGGCGTGGCGCCAGGGTTTGACTCGACCGATCACCAGCAGCAGCACGGGCAGAATAATCAGGCTGTGGACCGCCAGCCCCCCAGCCACGGTGACCGTAAACCACGCCACCGCTTGACCGAGTTCGTCGAGACGATTATTGCCGGCCATGGCCAACCATTGTTCGGCGACCGTACATGCGATCAGGGCGAATATGCCGGGGCCCGCAAAGCGCAGAATCAGATCCGTAATGCCGAGCATGACCGCGTACGCACCGGCAAAAAACCGGCGTAGGGTATCACCCGTAGCTCCTTCCAGACGAGCGGTGAAAAATCCGACCAGCAAGCTGAATACGATCAGGCCCAACATGCTGCCTTCGGCGGCGGCCTGGATAATATTGTCTGGGACTAACTTGCGGAAGACGTCGAGGAAGCTCACCAGACCCTTGTCGGCGGTCTTGATTTTTATCTTCGCCAGTTCATCGCTAAAAGCGGCGTTGGCACTGATCGCATCGGCACCGCCGACAGTCATCAATGGGATGCCGCTGCTGCTGACTCCCGGCGCGATCCAGCGCACCAACAGCAGACCGACCAGGACCGCGATCGCGCTGGTGGTGAGATAAAACAGCAGGGTTTTCCCGCCCAGGCGGGCGAAGCCTTTTTCACGGCCGATGCCGGCCACCGCACTGACGATCGCAGTGGCAACCAGCGGGACCACCAGCATGCGCAGGCCATTCATGAACAAGTCGGCGATCAAGTCCAGGCCCAGAAACCCGACCCCGGTCATCAACGCGCGACTGGCGGTGACATCAGTTGCGGCGGCAGCGGCGGTTTGCGCGTGCTGCGCCAAAAGCACACCGACGCCAACCCCTAGCACCACTGCCAATGCGATTTGCCAATGCAGGGCCCAGCGCCAGATCTGCCACCACTGTTTCGGGGAAGCGGGGGGATCCATGCTCATCGGGGTGTCCTCAGCAAAAAATAGGAGCACCGCCCGTTGATTGCGCGGGCGGCGGGAATGGCGATAGCGATAATCAACGTCCCGTCCTATACCCAGATGAGCACGGGTGAAGGCACCTCCGGCTCTGCGCTAAAACAAGCCGAACCAGCCATACGGATCAAAGACGATCAAGGCACCCAGCGCAGCAACCAGGAATACCAACAGCACCAAGGCCACCATGGGCCCGCGGCGATGGGGAGCAGCTGCAACATAGGTGCGCTTTTTGCCCGGCAGGACAGCAAGCATGACATTGACCTGCTTCAAGCCCCGACTGACCAGACGATCCTTGGCGCGGGCCAGGTCCTCGGCATCGACCACACCATTGGCGGGTTTGCCCTCAGCAGTGATAGCTTTGTAACGAAAGGTCGGCATGGCCGGCGCATCGTGCCGGCCGCGGAGTCAGGTCAACGCTTGAGGCCTGACAGGGCCGCAACCTGTTCGGACAGGGTCTTCACCTGTTTGCTCAGCTCCTTGACCTGCTCGTTGAGCTCCTTCTGCCGTTGTTCCATGCTGGCGACGCGTTTTTCGGCATCAGCGAGGGCTTGGTCCTTGGCGGTCAACGCTTGGCGCTGCTGGTCGATGACTCCGCGCAGGGCGGTGGTCTGCAACTCCGTCGCCTCCATCAGCTTAGCCACGGTCTGTTCGGCTCTGGCGGCTTCTTCGGCGGCGATGGCCTGGGCGCGGGTGGTGAATTCAGCGCTAGTCTGGGTGATTTTCTCCTGCAGGCGGGCCGCTTCTTCGCGGGCTGCCGTGGCTTGGTCATCCAACTGTTTGCGCGCATCCGTGAATTCGCTTTGCAGGCGTGCGGCTTCAGAGCTGAGGCGCTTTTCGAAGTCGACCGCCTTGCCCTTCCAATCCTCCACTTGGCCGCGGGTAGTGGCGAGCTCCAGTTCGAGACGGGTTGCCTGCTCGTTCTTCGCGGATTGGGTCTGTTGCCAGTAGAGCCCTGCGCCGAGGGCGGCGCCAAGGAGGAGGCAGACGAGGGCGGTGATCAGGAGACGCTTCATGCCGGCAAGCATACGGGCCCACGCGCTGGGAAAAGGGGCGGGTCGCTGAGGGCTGTTCCTGCACATCATCCTCAGTTGCTGCACGGGTCGGAGGTTAACCTGATCTGAACCAGGCCGTCCATGCAGCAGAATTTTGGGCGGGGTTCTTGCGTGGGGTGCCCCGCAACCAGACCGCCTCGGTTCGGTCATCACCTGTATTGCCCTCAAGAAGAAGCCATATCCGGGACCACCACCGCCACTGCCTACAACAAAGACGAACTCAACACGCCTGAGGTCGCCAAAAATATGCTCTTTCTGCGCGCCCTGGAACAAGAGGTGCGCAATTTATCGGTCTTCGACCATCCCTTTCTGGTACGCTTTCCAAAGGTGCCCATTCCGTCAAAGGCATGCGTTGGGCACTGGTCCAATTCGGGAAGCATGTCCGCTTATTTACGTCCTGTTTGGCACATCTACTCGGCACGGCTCCGGATATCCGAAACCGTGTGGTCCGCTTCGACAACGTGAATGAAGAATTGGGCAAGGGCGATCTCAAAGGCACCCATTTCATGCTCTACCAACGCATGCTCTATTCGTTGCAGGTGACCCGTGAAGAATTTGATCGCACCGAGACTTATACGGCGATGTCCCTGCTCAACGACGGCTTGATGCATGCGGTGCGTCATACCTTTATCGACGGCCTGTCCTGGCTAGGTTTGGGTGGTGAAATCACCATCCCCAGTAATTTCCCCTATCTGGCCCAGGGGATCCGCCATGCATTCCCAGCCGCTGAGCTGGCATTCTTCGAGCGCCATGGCGAGGTCGATCAGTGCCATAGCGATGACAGCAATGTGCTGTTGGCGCTACATCTGCACTGCGATGCCGACCGGCAACGGGTACGTGCCGAGATCCTGAAATCGCTCTATCTGCGCGGGGCAGTCTGGGATGAAATCGCCGATAAGGCCTCACGTTTGTAAGCCCCTGTGCGACCGCTCGTGCCAGCCCGTAGAAGGCCAAGACGGCGGTATTCGTTGAAAAAGCTGCGTAATCTGGTCGACCGCTGAGCTGATCAGACTGCGCTATTCACCAAGCAAGCGTTGCACCGCGGCTGGAATGGGGATACATTCGTGCTCAATCCTTTCGCTTTCCGTCCCCTCTGGTGCATCCACGGTCTCTCTGAGAACTCCCCCATGACCTCAGTCGATAGTACTCTGCGCACGCTTGCCAACAATCGGGATACACCCGCTGAAGATGATCGCCGGCCGCTGCGCATCCTTATTGCGGCGTCACGGAAAACCCTCAAGGCGGCCATGGCCTGTCTGGCGAGCAGCCGGCACAATTCCTGGTACGATCTGCATACTGCCGATCACCAGGGGATTCTCGCCGCTCTGGCGGGGGACCGTTTTGACGTCCATCTACTTGATCCCGATGCTTTTCATCGCCTGGGTGACCTCCCGGCGGAATTGCGCCAGCGTGTCCAGCGTGCAACTATTTTATTGACTGATCTCGAAGCGCCGGGTCGTGAAGTCCTGTCCTGTTTCGGCCATCTGCCACGCCCGCGATTGAACACCCATTCCTTGGATCATCTGGTCTGGCAACTCGCGCGTCAGCATCGTCTCGACACCGAGCGCCCGCCCGCGCTCCCGGTCTTTGAAGTCCTGCTCAATCTCGCCCGCATGCGCATGGATGCCGAAGGTGATCTCAGCGCTGCCCTGCGCCCGCTGGTCGAGGCCTCCTCGGAAGCGATCGGTTCGGGACGGGTAACTATTTGGGCCTTTCGTGATGGTCCCAAACGCCTGCTGAGCCTCAATCTCTATGACCGTGGGCCGGCCGCACACAGTAGCGGTCTCGAATTTCCCGCCGCGCTGTGTCCGAAATATTGCATGGCCCTGGAAGGCCACCGTATTCTCGCTATTGATGATGCCCTGAACGACCCGCGCTGTGCCGAATTGGTCCCGCCCTACCTGTCCAAGGTCGGCATCGGCGCCCTGCTGGATGCGCCTATCTATCTTGATGGCCAGGTTGTCGGCCTGCTCTGCAACGCACATTTCGGTGGACCACGGCAATGGACCGAGCAGGAAAAAACCCTGGCCGCGACCTTCGCTGATTATGTTCAGCTCACTTTCATGGCCCACCGGCGACACCAGGCCGAACAAGCCCTGCGCGTCAATCAACAGGCCCTGGCCGCCGGGCAAAAGATGGAGGCCCTGGGTCGCCTGGCCAGCGGCCTGTTCCACGATTTCAATAATCTTCTATTGGTCATCGGCGGCAACGCGCAGATCCTCGAACGCCGTCAGCAGCAACCGACTCCCGCCCTCCCTGACGCAGGCAAGGACGGGCGTAACCTCCGTAATATTCTCGATGCGTGCAGCCGCGCCGAACACCTCACGCGCCGCCTGCGCAGCCTGAGTCGGCAAGGGACGGATCACCGACAATGGGTCGAGCTCGGCGCTTTGCTCGAAGAATCGGAACGCCTGATCACGTCTTCGGTCGGCCCGCACATCCGCGTCACCGTTGAACGGAACACCCTGCCGGTGTGGGTGCACATCGAACCCGCCGATCTGCAAAGCGCACTCATCAATCTCGCCAGCGATGCCCGCGATGCGATGGCAGCCGGTGGCAATCTTGATCTCTCGCTGCGGGTTGAACCAATGCCCCAAGCAAAGCGCGGCGAGGCGCGGGCGATCATTGCCGTGCGCGACAACGGCCCTGGCATGCCGCCGGAAGTCCGCGAGCGCGCCTTTGAACCATTCTTCACCACCAAGGGCCCGGAACAGGGCACCGGGCTGGGATTGTGGAATGTCTATAATTGCCTGCTCGCCTACGGCGGCAGCACTGAAATCGACTCGGTCGCGGGAAAGGGAACCCAGGTCAGCCTGATCCTACCGGCGACTACCGAACCCCCCGCCATTGAGCAAGCGCCGCCGCGGCTAGTGCAGGCCGCTGTCGGCACCGGCAATATTCTGGTTGTCGACGATGACCCGGAAGTCCGGCGCACCGTGCAGGACATGCTGGAATTTCTCGGCTATCAGGTCCACGCCGTCGGCGATGCGGAATCCGCCATCGCCACCTGGCGGGCCACCGCGCCGACCTTTGACCTGATTTTGCTCGATCTGGGCCTACCCGGCATGTCCGGCCTGGACTGTTTCCGCGCCCTGCGCGCCCATGATCCGGGAGTGGTCTGCGTCGTCATGTCCGCGGGCGCCGACGATCGTTTAGTCGCCACCTGCCTCGCCGAAGGCGCCGCCGCCATGCTCGCCAAGCCCTTTTCACTGACCGTCTGCGCCCAAACCGTGCAAGGCCTGCTCACCGGCACCCATCCGACCGCGCCCAGCCGCTGAACCGCTCTTCGAGCCGACTGCAGTCGGCGGTACGGAGAGCAGCCCTACCCCCGGATCCTGCGAAGACACCCGGTGGAAGTGACGGCACTCCCCCGGCAACCCCACACACACCTGCGGTGCGGGACCTCGGACAGAGGACAATCGAAGACGCAGGACCCAGGACCACGTGGCAATGAACGCAGGATGACGTGGCAATGGTCACATTCACTCCCCCCTTCCGAACCCCGCAGCGATTATACGATGGGCCCATCGCCTGGGAGCCGCCTGTATGGGTCTGACTGGAATCTTCACCCGCAATAGTCCCATTCCCCGGCGCCCCGTCACCGCCGAGGAGATTGTCCAGGACAAGATCGACCCCAAGGTCGAACGCGAAGTGGTCAGCAATCTGACCCTGACCCTGTGGCTGGGTGTCATCAGCAATTTTCGCAGCGATGAAGAATCGCATGAAGGGCAACGCTTCCGTAACGCTGCTCCCGGGGCCGTCGCCGGGGCCGAACGCCTGCCGCCGGATCGCGCTCCAGAAGGCATTTTACTGCGGCAGCTTCTGGCCGCGCTGGCGCACGCCGTCCCCGAACGCGTCGCGGCATTACACGAACGCATCGAAGACCTGCTTGGTACCTGTCGCAATCGCGACCGCGAATTGAATACCCTTAAGCTCAGCACCAGTTGGCAGACCGACGAATTAGAACGCTGCCGCACCATGATTAAGGCTGCCCTGCGCGGGCGCGAGACCATGTTGCCGCCAGGGGGCGTGCAGCCGTTGATAAGTGAATTATTAGCGACCTTGCTCAACGTGCAGCGCCCGGCCCCACGGGTGGAAGTCCACGAAGGCCGCCGCCGCGACAAGACCACCGGCGCCGATCCCACCCCGGCATCGGGCACGCGCACCATCACCGATGAAGCTGAGGACAGCGAGATCGCCGGCCTGCGCCGCATTCTGCGCGAAGTCGTTAAAGGCGAGGCCAGCGCCGGCAAGCTCGGCCGCGTGTTGGGTGATCTCGATCTCGCCCGCCGCCTTGCCGACATGGCCGCGGAAAACCGCACCTATCGCCATACCTTGAAACGCATCGGCCTGTTGCCGCCGGAAACCTGAGCAGCGAGTGTACGAAGGAGGCCGGCGCTATTCCGTCGTTTCCGGTACCCCGATATACGCGTTGTAGACGGGCTGCCCCGCAGCAAAGGCGATCCAGCGGTCTGCGACCAGTTCGCACAAGGCGCTGACGACCATCTCGCCGCGCACGCCGACCTCGACCGCCATCGCCGCCACGGTGGCGAACCCGTCGCACGCGCGCAGAAAATGACAGGCCGTCGGCGACAGCGCGGCTGGGTTGATACCCTGCCGCGATTCCGAGCCCAAACGCACGGGGATCAATTCCTGCAACCACGCGTCATTGGCTTCGCCGCGGACGACACCCCAAGCGTAGAGACCATACAAAATCTCGGCGACCTCAGCGGTGCCTCCGGCGAGCTCGACCACCCGCCGGCAGGAACGGCGACCATCAACCAAGCACAGAATCCGCCATTGGCGCACATTCAGGCGAATTCCCGTGAGTACGTGCGGGTCGCGCTCGAGGTGCAGCACCACCTCAGCGGCAGGTAAGCGGCGCAAAGACGCCTGCAATTCATCGTGGCAGCGCAGGGCCTCAAGCAGGACCGCCTGAAAGGGCCCATGGATGGTGCGCAGGGTGGTGGTGGCGCTGGCGACAAACGCATAACGCCCAATGCGCCAGCCAAGCAAATGCGCGAGCGCGTCCATGCCCTGATACGGCGGACACACCGCATGCATCAATTCGCCGCGGCTCAGATAAATGCCGGCTGACAAGTGCGGCTGCAGATGCTCCAACAGCAGTTGCCCATCGCGATGCAGTCCACGTAAAAATTGCAGAACCTCAGCAGATTACTGTCATGGAGATCCCCACGCAGCAGATCCCGGGCCGTACCCCGACGGTTTAGTCTGGCCGTGCGCTGGCGATCAGTCACTAGTTCCGAGGGGACGGTCACTGCTGCCGTTGGACCCAACGGTCGGCGAGCACGGCAAAACCGGCCGCGTCGGCGGCGAGGGTACGATCTTGGTCCAACCAGTGTTCACGCCGACTGCCGGCGCTATGGGCCTGCTCCAGCAAGGCCAAACGGTCCTGTTGCGCCTGCTTCAGGATCGCCTGCCGCCGTTGCTGTAAGGCCCTGGCATCTCTGCCCTGTTCGGCTTCGGCAATCAATTGTCCGCACCACGTTGCCACGCCCTCGCCCAGACCTTGCGCGGCCTGGCGAAATTCCTGATAGCGATCCGCATCCGGAATACCGCCGGTCGCAATCGTCGCCGGCCGAACCGTCGGGGACGAAGACTGCGCCTGGCGCACTGGTTCGGCGACCACGGGCGCCATCAGCGCCACGGCCATTTTATGCCAGACACGGCTGTGTTCATTCATGGCGTGCGGCTCGCCTGCGACGATGTCAGTCGCTAGGATTCTGAGCCGCGCGTTTCGGTGCCCGGGTAGGTGCGGCCGCAGGCACCGCCTTCTCGCGTACAGCATGCACTAATTGACGCACTAAACGCCGACGTGCTGGCGTCGGCGCAGCAGCCAGCACGCGCTTGTCCCCGACAGCCAGGCGTTTCAAACGGTATTCCAAACGGTGCGCCGCCACCTTGGTCAGCGGCGGGCTGCGCCACGCTAGCGCTACCGGCCGCCGCGCCCGCGTATAGCGCGCACCCTGGCCGGCATTATGCGCGGCGACCCGCGCCGGGACATCGGTGCTGACGCCCGCGTACAGACTGCCATCCGTGCAACGCACCAGATACGCGCGCCAGGTGGCCGTTGCCGTCGGGGTCAGCACACTCGTCGTGGTCACGGCGAGGGAATAACCACATCCAGCTCGGCACCGCTCAGACCCGTGGCGGTGATCTGGGTTGCAGCCCCGGCGATCTGCACCGCGGCTCCGTCACGTTCGACAGTCAGGTTTTCGGCGACACGTTCACCCCAGAAATCATAGACCGGGACCGACCACGAATCGCCTTCGACCAAAACAGCCAACAGCGGCGCGATTTCGAGCGGCCAGCCCTTGGGCACCGCCAAAGTGCGACGGAGCAATTTGACCGTATCGTTATCGGGTTCCTTTTGTTCGCGCACCACGCGATAATTTTTTTCCTCATCCAGATAGCGCACGCCGGTCGCGCCATCGCGATTATCCCACTGCACGACGCGGAGATTTTCGTCGAGGAGAAAGATCGGGCTATCATGCAACAGCGACCCTAGGGCTTTTTCCGGAGCCGTCGGAGTGAACACCAGTTCCAATTTGCGCAGGCCAGCGAACGCCGGATCGGGCGCGGACAGGCGCAACCAGAACGGCTCGCCCCGATACGTGCCGTGGCGTTCGACCTGCCCCGCCGGGGCCTGCGGCAACGCTACGCCTGTGGCGGTCTCCGACGAGTCCTGACCAGCCGGATGAGACGGCGCCGATTCGCCCTTCGGCGCGGTAACACTCGACGCTGCCGGCGGCACCACAGGTTCCGATTTTTGCGGTGGACGCTGCAAGAACCACCAGATCAGCGGCGGCAATACCAGCGCATCGATCAGCAAAAAAGTGAAAATGATGCGGCGACGGCTAGTCATGGACGAATCCTTGTTCGGCGGCGTTCCCACAAGGGCAGAGGCAGGCTCAGCAACAACGAGAGTGTCACCCAGACCACCGCCAGTTTCAGCCCCCAGGCAGGAATGCCGGCGTCGAACAGGATCAACGCGGTTCCCGCCGGATCGTTCGGATCAAAAAGCACGCGGTAAACCGGGCGATGCATCCCGTCCAAGGTTGCGCGCAGGGCGGCGACGCGATTCACCGCCTCGGCCAGGGGCATGATCGGATCCGCTTGGCGCTGCCACCAGGCATTGCCTTGGCCCCAGGCCATCCACGTACCACGCGGGGTGTCGACGTCATAAATCACTGATACCTGGGCTTGAGTCGGGCCCACCGGGGTCAGAAAGGCTTCGCGCACCTGCACGCCGACTGCTTCCCGGCCACGCAGAGACAGCACCGCCGGCAACGCGCAGATGACGCCGAGAACGAATAATCCACGCACCAGCCAGCGCCGGGCACGGCTACGCTGAAATCCAGATGCCGCGGTATTTCCAGGGGCCGAACGCCGCGTCATCGCGCAACAACGCGATTACGCAATTCGCCCACCCCGGCAATCGCGCACACCACTTCGTCGCCGGCCTTGAGAGCCACCGGTGGCTTCAGAAAAGCCCCGACCCCGCACGGCGTGCCGGTGCTGATAAGATCACCTGGTTCCAAGGTGATATCAGCACTGATATGCGCGATCAAAGCGGGAATATCGTGAATCAACAAGGATGCCTTGGCATCCTGGCGCACCACCCCATTGACCGTCGTGGTCAGATGCAATTCGCTCAGCGGGCCCAATTCATCCAAGGTCACCAAGGCCGGCCCGCAGGGGAAAAATCCGTCGCAACTTTTGCCGCGATACCACTGCCCATCGCCACGTTGCCAGCGCCGCGCGCTGACATCGTTGCCGACCATTACTCCGGCCACGTAGTCCAGCGCATCGGCCTTTTTCACGGCGCGCGCCTGTTTGCCGATGCACACTACCAGTTCGACTTCATAATCCAAAAATACCTCGGCCCGCGGATGTGGAATCGGATCGTGCGGCCCGCTCAAGGTATTTCCGGTTTTGCAAAACAGCAGCGGTTCCAACGGGTGTTCTTTGCCCTGCTCGGCGGCGTGATCGGCATAATTTAAGCCAATACAAATAATCTTCCCCGCCTGCGGCACCGGCGCGCCCAGGCGCACCGTCGCCGGATCGACCCGCGTCGCCACCCCGGTGGCCCGCGCCGCGGCCTCTTCCAAACGCCCGCTGGCAATCAAACCGACCGCCGTGCGCGGCCACTCCGGCCCCAGCGCCGTGATCGGCACCAGCCCCGACGTCAGCAGAACCGCCGGCAGTTCAAGACCCCGTTCTCCGTAACTGACCAAGCGCATGGCCGCCGATGGTGGTCCGCTCGCCGCCCCTGACCAGTCCCCAGCCCCCCTCCCCTGGACTTGACACCCCGCCTGAATGCCCAAGATCCGCCCTCCCACCACGATCCTCGGTGGCGCAGCGGTAGCGCAGGTGACTGTTAATCACTTGGTCGTAGGTTCGAATCCTACCCGGGGAGCCAAAGCAAAACCAGTCCGAATGGACTGGTTTTTTGCTTTACCGACCGCCAAGGTAAGAACCTCGCCCGAAGCCCTTACCGTTACCATCGGAGGCAGGGGGACCCAGGTGTTAGTGGCAGGGGATATAACCCAGGACAGCTCCACCTCGGAGGTCCGGCTTTCTACGTCTCGGCGAAAGAGCCGATACAATCCTGAAGCCCGTTAAAATGGCACTGTGGCCAAGCAGTCCCTGGCTGCGAAATGACTCGGGGTCCAGCAAAGGGGCGCTTGGGTCCTGGGCACGAACCTTAGACTGCACATCTTGATACCCACCGTGATGATGCCCTCCCCCTCTCACTCTCCACGAGCAATTATCCTCGCCGGCCCGAACGGTGCCGGCAAGACGACCTTCGGTCGCGAGTTTCTCGACGCAGAAGGACGTTGCCCGACATTTATAAATGCTGACCTAATTGCCGCGGGACTTTCACCGTTCAGACCCGATAGCATGGCCGGGAAGGCGATGCGGCTGATGATGGAGCAGGTCGAAGAGTCCGTCGCCGCACGCCAGGATTTTGCCGTCGAATCGACCCTTTCAGGCCGCGCTTCTATGCGACATATCCCGCAGTGGCAAAGTCTGGGCTATCACGTACGGATCATTTCCCTCTGGCTCCCCCTGGTCGAACTGGCATTTGAGCGGGTTGCGCAGCGGGTTGCGCAGCGGGTGACGCAGGGTGGCCACCATATTCCTGAAGATGTCATCCGACGCCGCTTCGACCGTGGGCGGCACCTCTTCGTTCGGGACCATCTATGCACCAATGGTCGATTCCTGGCAAGTATACGACGCCAGTGTGTGGCCACCGGCACTCCTCCAATCGGAAGGCGCAACATGATCAATCGCAACGACGAGATCGCTGGCTCCGACCACGCCATTATTCGCGCCGCGCGGCGCGCGGCGGAAAGCGCACGACAACATGGCCAAGCCCTGATCCTGTGGCAGGACGGAAAGATCGTCCGGATCAAACCAGAGGACCTGCCCCACTACCAGAAAAGGCTCCGCACATTCACGACCAATGAATCGTGGACACTGAATCGTGGACATGTACTCGGTTCACCTACGTCCATGCAATTGGATATGAATTGGATTGAATCGTGGACATGCACTCCGTTCACCTACGTCCATGCATGCAAATCATTTTACAGCAATGACTTATGCCGTCAGTAATTCATGCGCCCATCGTTTCAATTGGTGCCTGTCCAGGGATGATGTCCGTCGTCGAAGAGTTCACCGGCCGCCGCGAACGCTCCTCCATCGTCCGCGACCTGGGCACGATGCGAAAGGATGGATTGATCGAGAGCGGCCTGCGATCGATGATTGTGGCCGTGATCAACACGCGAAGGGCTACGCCATGACCATTGATATCCTCAGGATATCTCGTCTTTCCAGGTGCAGCGAAGTCGATTTCCCTTGGGTTTATCTGCACGTTACTAGTCACGTCGGCAATCACAGGTGCACCAAGCATCGTATGCCCGCTCGTGTACGGTCTCGTTTTCAACGAGACCGAGACGGAATGCCAGTCGAACACATATTGATCAAGGACGCACTTTCATGACCCCAAAAGATACCAGCCTTACCATTTCTCCGGAATGCCTCGAAAAAGTCCGAGGAGAACTTGTTGATTTCAAACGGGAGTCCAAGGAGTGGTTTGGCAGCGCCAAACGCTCTTTTATCCATGATTTCCATACATTTTTCAAAGAGTTTTTTACTGAGGATAACCTTGCCCGCGCAGAATGGACCGACATTAAAAAAATCGGGGATCGCATTCACGCCATGAATCAGGTTGCGCTCGCCAAAGCCCGCGCATTTGGCAATCCCAATTACCCAATCGAGCAGTATCGAGAGACCTTCCATTATCTAGCATTTGGGGACGGAAGCGTTGAAGATCGAATGCGCTGGTTCATGACCTCCGATGAATCGGCGTCCAAGTACCTGCGCGGCAGCGGTGGTGCGATCAGCGAGATCATGGCGCAACTCAATGCCGACCAATACATCTTATGGAATCGCCGCGACCAAGAGGCCTGCAAATACCTCGGTCTTGATCCAAACCCGCCGCGCGGTCTTGATGTTGCCGCCAGCTTCGAGCGGGCGAACACTGTTGTTCGCCAGATATTCCCGCTCTACAAAGAGATTGTTGGTCGCCAAACAGATCTACCGATTGGTCTGGAGGTTGACCAATTCTTGAGTTGGATCTACGAGACCAAGCTCTCGCACAACGAACATCCCGTTCCTCCAGCGGATGCCCAGCGCGCTTGGGTTTTTTCTCCCGGGCGTAATGCCGATCAGATGGAAATGCTCTACCGAGACGGCGACATGGGCATTAACTGGGTCGATCTTGCCGACCTCACGACCTACCATAACGCTGAAGAGGTGATGCGCGCTCTCCAGCAGGCTTACCCCAGAGACAGCGAACGGCGGCCAACGAACAACGCCCGTACCTGCTTCGATTTCGGTCATTCCATCCAGGAAGGCGACTTGGTTTTTGCGAAGAAGGGTCGTCGCGAGATCGTAGCCTGGGGCATCGTGCGGGGGCCTTATCGCTTTGAAGCCGGCCGCGACATGCGGCATCGTAGGAAGATTGATTGGAAGGCTTTAGGCCACTGGATCCTTCCTGTTGGCGTTAATCTGGGTCTGAAAACTCTGACTGACATCACCGGTGATGTTGAGCAGGTGCAGATGTTGGTGGAACTGGTCCAGGCTGGTGGCGTGAATGCAGCGCCTCAAAAAGCAGGTTCTCTACCTAGTCCGATTGCCACAATGGTTGTCCCCTACGATCTTGACCAGGCTTGCCAAGATGTGTTCATCCCCCGAGAAACCATCGCTGGGATTGTCGACCGGTTGACTCGAAAACTGAACGTCGTCCTGCAGGGCCCACCTGGTGTCGGCAAGACCTACGTGGCTCGCCGATTGGCCTGGCTGCTGATGGAGGAAAAGGATGACTCCCGAATTGGGCTTGTTCAATTCCATCAGTCGATGGGCTATGAAGACTTTGTGCAGGGCTTCAGGCCGCAGTCGGGAGGCGCCGGATTCAGGAGGAAAGATGGCGCTTTCCTCGACTTCTGTAGACGAGCCAGCCAGGATCCGGGGCGGAAGTGGGTCTTCATCATCGACGAGATCAATCGCGGAAACATCAGCAAGATTTTCGGCGAGCTGCTGATGCTGATCGAACACGACAAGCGGTCTGCGCGATATGCCGCACGGTTGGCACTCCATGAAGATGGCGAGGCGCCATTTTTTGTTCCCAAGAACGTCCACATCATGGGCCTCATGAACACCGCCGACCGTTCACTTGCGGTGGTGGATCATGCTCTGCGTCGACGATTTTCCTTTATGGACATCACTCCGGCTTTTGGTCAGTCAGCATTTCGAACCTGGCTTGGACGCTACTGGGAAGACGATGTGGCCGAGGCCATCGACGCGCGGCTGCAGGAACTCAACCGCCTCATTGCTGCCGACCGCGATCTCGGCGAGGGTTTCCGGATCGGTCATAGTCATTTCTGCGACCATCAACCCGATATCAAGCAGAACTGGGATGACTATCGAACCATCATCGAGGCAGACCTCGCTCCATTGCTGAAAGAATATTGGTTTGATCGCCCGACCGATGTGGCCAGTCGTATTGATGCGCTTCTTGACGGGATGGATGCGTGAGCATCCCTGTCGCCAACCTTTATTATCTTTACTGCTATGCTTGGCGGCGTTTCTCTGCCGTAGATGATTGCAGCGTATTGGAAAATCATGCACCGAAGACCACGGCGGATCTCTGGGCACTTGTCCTGACCGAAGCCTTTTCACGGCAAATTCGACGTGGCGTGGATCATGGATATCGACTCCACCACGGGCGACTCAGCCTGCCACGCGGTCGCCTGCATCCACTCCAAAGTACCGTTTCAGGCGCCCTTGCAGTCGGTCAGATGGAATGCTCCTGGGATGAGTTTGTGCCGGACACAGATCCGAACAGGGTCATCAAATATATCATGCGTCGCTTGGCTAACTGCCGTGATGTTGATCAACAGTATGCCCATCGCCTCCGCAGACTGGTGCAGATGCTGCCTCAGGTGGCCGATGTCACCCCGACTAATCGTGAGGTGCGATCGGTCCAACTGAACCGGAATAACTCAAGTTATGGAATCATGCTCGACGTGTGCCGACATGTGATGGATTTTCTGATGCCTGCCGATGGCGACGGTGTATCTACATTCCGTGACCCACGCCGCGACGACCAGCACATGGCGAGAGTTTTTGAAGATTTTCTGATGGCTTGGTATCAGCGCCATGTCGATCCAAGGGAGTTCTCTTGGGTTGGCCGCCGCGAATTATCCTGGCCGGTGCGTGCCTTGGGTGAGCCATCTGACCTGAAATTCATACCCAGCATGGTCACCGACATAACCCTGCGTGGCCCACATCGCACACTTATTATCGACGCCAAATATTATCACCAAACCCTTGTCGCCCGCCGGGAGGATGCCGCACCCAAGGTGATCAGCAGCCACATGTACCAACTTCACGCATATCTGAGTGCATGGTCAGCTCACTACCCATCTGGCCCCAGTCCCGAGGGCATGCTTCTCTACCCTACGGTCCAGGACCCCGTTGATCTCAAGTTGGAGGTTCACGGCTACCCCGTCCGCGTCGCCACGGTGAACCTGAATCAGGCTTGGCCCAAGATAGCCACTCAGTTGGAATCACTCATACGACCACTGCAAAGCAAGTGAAAGGCAGTCTAACCGGGTCGTATTGACGGGATTTTCCAGCGGAGAACGGTCTAACGCTTGTCCAGCCTGGTGAGCCCCAAAAAGCCCTTACGTCGTCTGACGTGGGGGCTTTATTGTTTTTTCTTTCCCGTAGATTGCGCGCTGCGTGCAAAGACCTCCCCGCAAAGCCAGCCCTAGTCTCGCATCCTCTGACAGGTTCGCATGCACTGCACCTGCGAATCCTCGAACCTGGGAACCGCAGGACGGCGACCTGCCAGCGACGACGGAACCCATTCACAGCGTGTGAATCGTGGACTGTGAATCGTGGACTGTGAATCGTGGACATGCACTCCGTTCACCTACGTCCATGCATGCAAATAATATTACAACAATGACTTACGCCGTCAGTCATTCATGCGCCCATCGTTTCAATTCGTGCCTGTCCAGGGATGATTGCCCCGCCAGAGATGGCTGTCCAGAACACCGTCGCACACCAACCGCGACCATCGGGTCGGCGCAGCGCAGCGAGCACGAGAGCCACCGACGTCGCAGACTAGACCAAGGCCGCCAACGAGTCGGACGCCGGTTCACAACCGCTCCTGTCGCGCTTCGCTTGACTCCCCGGTTCGCCGCTCGTTTTTCCACGGAGCGTGGAAAAACGAGCGGCGAACCGGGGTTGTTTTCAGAGTAACAACTACCTAAACAATATCGGCCAATCTCGTTGTCGCTGGCCTGGTTCGAAACCGGCAAAGCTAGTTGTCGGCGACCGGCAAAGCTAGTTGTCGGTAGACACCTTTCCGCGCGAGACAGCCGGGCACGGCTGGACAGTCCCGTCCAAGCCGCTCGGACGAGTGAGCTGCAAACCGATCAAACTGACTATGTGTTCCTAAAGAGTACACTTGAACCTAATTTAATCTATTGATTTGACTTATTTGCCTTGTATTTTATCAATATCCATGCTGAGAATCCGATCGCGCGACCTGTCGAACTGGGCACTCACTCGCCCACGCAAACCGTTGGTGCTCCGTGGGGCTCGGCAAGTGGGCAAGTCGTGGCTGGTACGGAATTGGGGTGCCGAGCACTTCAGCCAGGTGGTAGAGGTCAACCTCGAGCGGCGGACGGAAGCCGCCGATGCCTTTGTCAGCAATGATCCGCGTGAGGTGCTGCAGCGCCTGGAGATTCTTCTGGGCCAACGCATTCCTGCCGATGGGTCTGCGCTCCTATTTCTGGATGAGATTCAGGCTGTGCCTGCGGTGCTCGCCAAACTGCGCTGGTTTGCCGAAGAGCTGCCCCAAGTCCCCGTCATTGCGGCGGGTTCGCTGCTCGATTTTGCGCTGCGTGAGCAACGCTTCTCGATGCCGGTGGGCCGCATCACGTATGTCCATTTGGAGCCGATGGGATTCCTCGAGTTTTGTCACGCCTGCGGCGAAGCCCCCCTGGCCGAGTGGCTGACCGAGAAATTCGATCTCGCAATTATTCGCACGGGCATTCCCAAGGCGATTCACCAGAAAGCGATGGCGCTGTTTCGCACCTGGGTCCTGGTGGGCGGCATGCCGGCAGCGGTGGCTGCCTTTGTACAAGACCGCTCGTATCTGCCCGTAAGTGACGTGCATCGGGACCTGCTCGCCACGATGCGTGATGACTTTGCCAAATATGCCAATTTCGTTCATCATCGTCGTCTCGCTGCCACCCTAGACAGTGTGCCGCGACAACTCGGGCAGAAATTTACCTACGCAAAGGTTGACCGCGATGAGCGCGCCGCCGCCCTGCGGCAAGCGCTGGACCTGCTTTGTGCGGCGCGGGTCTGTCATCGCGTGGTCGCCACCGATGGCCGAGGCCTGCCCTTGGGGGCGGGGGCAGACGACAAAACGACCAAGGTCATCTTGCTCGATAGTGGGCTCGCCAGTTCGGCTTTGCGCCTGGATCTGACGGTACTCGAACATGCCGACGACCTGACCTTGGTGAATCAAGGTGCCATCGCCGAACAGGCCGTCGGGCAATTACTGCGGCTCATCGGGCACGCCAACGAAGATCCCGCGCTGTGGTACTGGTCGCGGGCAGCGAAGTCGTCTTCGGCAGAAGTTGATTACCTCACGGCACCCACCAGCCAGGTACTTCCCGTCGAAGTCAAAGCCGGTCTTGGTGGCGCCATGCGCAGCCTCCATCTTTTTATGGCCGAACGCGATCTGCCCTGGGCCGTGCGCTTCAACAGCGCGCCGCCCATGATCCAGAACATCGACACCACCACTGCCATCGGTAAACCAGCCCGCTATCAATTATTGTCGCTGCCCGCGTACGCGGTGGAGTGCCTGCCGCGCCTGGCGCGGGACATGTATGCGAATACATGAACCCCTTCACCGTGGTCTTGGACGCGTGCGTCCTCGAATCCCTGGACAGGCACTCAGGGAAACGACGGGCGCATGAATGCAAATGGGCGTAAAAGTTTGCACAGGCATGGCGATGGGGTGCCTGTCCACGGGTCGTTCCTATATACCACATATTTCGGTGAAATCCCATCAAATGATCGGCCAGAGAAATCCAACCGCTGGAGAAGATTGCTGTCCATGATTGACCCCGAACGACCGGCCTGCGATCACGCGGCATACGCTAATTCTCCGACCCGACTTCAACGCGGTGGGTTAAGGTGGGCATTCGTGGATGATCATCACGTCGCACCTAACAGGCAACACAGCGGCGCAGCTCAAGTGCATTGTCTACCTGTGAGCTAAGCCGAGGGTCCCGGGTCGACTGCATTATATCCTGATCGAGTTTGGATAACCATTCGCCAAGGGTGACGGCTGGCAGGTATTGGATCCAGATATTTTCTTCATTGTCGTAATCCGCAATTGGGAACGGCGGACAAGACCCATCGACGTAGCTCCACAAGAAATGCTGTTCTTCCCGAAAGTTAAAAGACTCCGACAAGCCGACGGGGAGTTCTGGCCTGGAAAATGCAAAAAGCTCGCCTATCGCTATTATCCTTGCGGCATTGTCCTCACCGCACACTAGCTCGAGCTCATCCCGATCGCAGTTTATCAATATTTCCAATTGGGCATGCACTGGCAGCCACGACCGAAAATTATCTCCGAGCGGCGCCGCCGCCCAGATCCGTTGCAGTAGAACGGCGGAATGGCACCCCAGCCAGCGCTCTGTGACTGCCAAATCGCCACCGAGCACAATCAGACCTGAGTCGTATCCACCGCCCATGATGTCAAGGTATCCTCATGAATATATTGCGCGGACGGCACCAAACTCCGCCGCGAAGATCAAAATATTAGCTGTGTTCTTACGCAAAGCCAGAGTTGGATCTCAATCGACTGATTCGTCAACATCCGGAAAGACGACTGAACCTGGGATGAACTTGGGACAGGCCAGCCTTGATGAACTTGGGACAGTCTAGTTTTCAAGCGGCCTAAAACAGGTCTGTAGCGATGAAATTGGTCAACTTGTGCAAATCCAGGATTGAATCCTGGATTTGCATGGATCTGATGCTGGGCTCCTCATTATTGATTCGTGGGCATGACTCGTGGACATACACGTCCGTGGCAAAGCGAAGCATAGCTGCCATTCCCCCTGCTCCCCAAAAAAGGCATGGGCCGCCTGCGAGATCTTTGGCCAAGGGGTAGCCGACCATTTCGTTGACGTCAGCAAAATGGTCGACCTCGGCTCTGGTTCCACGCGTGAGATCGACGATCGCATGCTCACCCATTACGCGCCTCGACCCCGTTCATCGCCTTCATGCTCAAGGTCATCCACGACGCCTTGGCTGAATTGGCAGGCCGGCGCACGGGCACTACCCCAAAGACTACCCAAAAAACTACCCCAAGGACTACCCTAAAGACCGGCCGCAATCCTATCCCAAGGGTTGGTGACCAGTTCGTCGTTCTGCTGCGGGGCCACCCCCAGGCCAGCCGCTGTGCCATTGCCGCCCTGTCGAACAGACCGAGGCTGCGCCGATGCCTGCGATCTACATTGATGCTGATGCCTGTCCGGTGCGCGACGAGGTGTACCGCGTGGCCAAGCGCCATGCGCTGATGACCTGGGTGGTGGCGAATCAGTGGATGAATATGCCCAACGATCCGACCGTACGCCTGGAAGTGGTCGATGATGGATTTGATGCCGCCGATCATTGGATCGCGGAGCGGGTCGGCAGCGGTGACGTGGTGGTCAGCGATGACATTCCCTTAGCCGCCCGCTGCATCGCCGCCGGTGCCCGGGTGATCAATAATCGCGGTGATGTTCGCGATGCCGGCAATATTGGTGAGGCCCTGGCGATGCGCGAATTAATGCAGTACGCCCGCGAATCTGGCACTGCCGGCCGCGGTCAAAAGCCGATTGATGACCAGGACCGCCGCTATTTCTCGCAACGCCTGGAAATCGTGGTGCAGGCGGCGCTGAAGAATGGCTGAGCATGCGGGGGATACCCTTGCACCGTTTGGTGCTGGAAATCAGTGCCTGAAACTGGTACATCGGGCGCCTGCGGATAGGCCGATCCGCACCTGTATCCAGGCGCGACCGCGCCCAACCTTACACAAGATTGCACCGGAGTTTGTATGCCTAATCGCGATCGTCGTGCTCAGCGCAAGCGCAAGAAACGTGCGGAGCGCATTCGTCAGGATAAGCATGTGGCCAAGTCCAGCCCGGCGTCATCTGGACCTGATCCGATGTTACCTTTGCAAGGAATGCCGATCGACGTCCATCACGTCCCTGGTGGCGCCTCGATCGTGGCCGAACGTGCACGCAGGACCTTTGATTTCTTTCAGCGTGATCTGCCCGCAAAAAATAGGCAGGAGCTCAAAAAGCTCATCGGCACGCACATGATTGGCGACGCGTGGCTCGAGGACCACCATCGCATGTTGGCCACCAGTGTCCTTGAACAAGCGCAAGAACTCGCATTTACCGCTCTGCAAGAGGAAGATCCAGGTGCCGCCGTGAAATGGGCAAACCAAGCCATGACCCTGGATCCTTTATGCTGTGATGCCCAGGTCATTCTCGCCACCCATGGGACCATCGACCATGATACCCGTATCGATATTTTTACCCGTATCATCGATACCGAATTTGAGCGGCTTGGTGGCGAAACATTTCTAGCAGAAAATAGCGACCATTTTTGGGGGATTCCCCACACGCGACCCCTTATGCGCGCCCAGTTCGCGTGCGCGCTCGCCCTCAAAGCTGGCGGAGAATTCGGTGTCGCAGCAGAGGATTTCAATGAACTGATTTCGCTCTCTCCCCGCGATGTCCAGGGAGCGCGTTTTCACTATCTCGCTTGCGTGATGGCGGGCGAGCTGTTCGATGAATTGAAGACAGACATTATCGATTTTCGCGACGACCATAACGCCGCCTGGTTATGGGCGCGGGTCTTGGAGCGGCTGCTTCTGAACGATTTCGATGGTGCGCACCTCGCCCTCACGAATGCCCGCCGAGCAAATTCCCTGGTCGCGGCGGTCCTTCGTCGACCGAAATCCAAACGGCCTCCATGCCCCCCGCGCTACGAGCGCGGAGAAGCTACCGAGGCCGTCTATATCGTCGATGTATTCGCCTGCGCCTGGGATAGCTATCCCGAGGCATCAGCCTGGTTGCGAGAGCATGCCTGAGGCCTGCGGGCATAACTGCGCCGGCTATCGATCCGATACGAACCAATGGAGCGCAAAAAACAAATAGTACCCGGTAGAGTCCAGCGCCAGCAAGCTCACAAAATCGGAATTTTATTTTTTCTTAAAAAACTTCACGCCGGGCCTGCCTGCAAAGTCAGCGTCCTGCGTCCACACAATTGCCTGATAGCGTTGCGCCGTAGCGAGAACGATTGCATCGGCAGTGGGCATCTTCAAGGCGGTCGCCAATTGACCGGCCTCGACTGCGAGACTGTCATCGAGGGCGACCACCTTGGCTTGGCGCATGGCAGCGAGGGCCGTGACAATGCCATCAATCGGGTAGGACCGTGCCAGCACCTTGGTGACTTCAAGAATGCAAATCGTGGGCACCACCAAATGCTTCACATCCAGGATCGCTGGGAGAAATAAACTCGCACGATCAGAACCTGCGAAAAATTCGAGCCAGCCGCAGGAATCAACCAGATTCACGGCAAGGCTCGGTCATCCCGGTCCACTTCGGTGGAGATACCAGGGAACGCACCACGCAGATTGGCGATGGGCGTGACGGGCACGATGTGGATCGTCCCCCCCAGAGCGATGACCTCCACTTTTTGACCTGGCTTCAGGCCAATTTGAGCGCGGATATCTTTAGGGATGACTACTTGATATTTAGGGGATACGGCGACGGCAGTCATGGCGGACCTCCTGGGGGCGGCAATAGCCAATCGTACAACGAGATGTCGATCGATCAATGGCCACGTGAATCCTCGCTTAAAAAGGCTCGGGGGCCTCGGTTCGCGGCAATGAACCGAGGCAACCGACCCTTTCTAAGAACAGACTCACCCGGTCGCGGTGTGATAATCCAATTTTCCGGTCACGTAGGCGACGCGGTTGATCGCGTCGAGATAGGCGATGGCCGAGGCGTGGACAATATCCGTGGACAGGCCTTTGCCGCCGACAATCACCGGGGCTTGATCGGTGACGGTGAAGCGGGCGCGGATCGAGACTTCGCCTTGAGCGTCGCCGCCGCGGCTCACGGCGCGCAGGCGATAATCTTCGACCACGCCATCGACCTCGGTGATGCGGTTCAGGGCTTTGACCACGGCATCGACGGGGCCGTCGCCGGTGGCGGCGTCGGTAACCACCTGATCGCCTTTTTTCAGAGTGACCGTGGCGGTAGCGATCGCGCTGGTGCCGGCTGAGGTCTGCAAGTATTCCAAAGCCCAGACGCTTCGCGTCGCCCCGCGCAGGTTTTCTTCGACCAGGGCAATCAGGTCGCCGTCGTAGATTTCCTTTTTACGGTCGGCCAGGGTCTTAAAGGCGACGAAGACTTTCGCTATCTCTTCCTCGTTGACGACGATGCCCAGGCCTTCCAGGCGTTGGATCAGGGCGGCGCGCCCTGAATGTTTGCCCAGGACCATATTCGTGGATGGGACGCCCACCGATTTCGGGGTCATGATTTCATAGCATTCGGGATTTTTGATCATCCCGTGCTGATGAATACCGCTTTCATGGGCGAATGCATTATCGCCAACAATGGCTTTATTGCGCTGCAAAGGCAGGCCGGTGATCGACTGGACCAGGCGCGAGGCGCCATACAGTTTGGTCGCGTCGATACCGGTAACGATGCCGGGGAATTGGTCTTTGCGCACCCGCATCGCCATGACCACTTCTTCCAAGGCGCAATTGCCGGCGCGTTCGCCAATGCCGTTGATGGTGCATTCAACTTGGCGGGCGCCGGCACGCACCGCGGCCAGGGAATTGGCGACGGCCAGCCCCAAGTCGTTGTGGCAATGCACGGAAATGACCGCTTGGTCGATATTTTTCACATGCGTGCGCAGGTACTCAATCAACGCGGCGTAGTCTTCCGGGTAGGCATAGCCGACGGTGTCGGGAATGTTGACCGTGCGTGCGCCAGCGGCGATGACCGCTTCGACGACTTCGGCGACGAATTCCGGTTCGGTCCGGGACGCATCCTCGGGTGAGAATTCGACGTCATCGACCAAGGTCCGCGCATAGGCGACCGCTTCGCGGGCCTGCTTGACGATTTCGTCCTTGGCCTTGCCCAGCTTGAATTCGCGATGGATGGCCGAGGTGGCCAGAAAGACATGCACGCGGGCCCGGCTGCCGGCCGGTTTCACCGCTTCGGCAGCGCGATCGATGTCGCCTTTCAGGCTGCGGGCCAGGCCACAGATAATGGCGCGGGTCGATTTTTCGGCGATGGCCTTGACCGCCGCGAAGTCGTCGGGTGAGGCGATCGGGAAGCCAGCCTCGATCACGTCGACGCCCAGGCTTTCCAGGGTCTTGGCGATCTCCAGCTTTTCCTGCAGGTTCATCGAGGCGCCCGGCGATTGCTCACCGTCGCGCAGGGTGGTGTCGAAGATGATGACCCGGTTGGGGTCACGGGCGGTGGGGGTGGTGGGAGTGGTCGAAGTGGGAGACGCAGAAGTCATGGCAGTAGATGCCCCGGAAACGGGACAATCCTTGGGAGTTGGTCAGTGATTCAGGATCCTGCGGGGAGCGGCATGCTCAACCCGCCACATAGCAGCGGGGCTCTCGGTTACGACCGGAACCCCAGGATAAGTCGACCAAGCACAAGTCCGGAGCACGACATGATCATGGGAGGCTAATCCCCCTGCTTCGATTGCAAGCCTGGGCGCTGGACACCTTTCGACCCCTCTGATTCTCTGGACCACTGTTTCCGGGCCAGCTGGGCAAAGCCCGGTTTGCTACTAGACCTGGACCCCCAAACCGCCGACCCTAGGCCCCCTCATGAAAGCCATCATCACCACGCCGCACGGCCCGATCAACATCACCCTCTTCGAGAAGACAGCCCCCAAAACGGTGGCGAACTTCGCCAAGTTGGCGAAGTCGGGCTTTTACGACAAGCTCACCTTCCATCGCGTGATCAACGATTTCATGGTCCAGGGCGGCTGCCCCCATTCCAAGGCCGGCGATGGCGGCCGTCCCGGAACCGGCGGCCCCGGCTACCAGATCAAATGTGAACTCGGCCCGACGAATCCAGAAAAACACCAGCCCGGCACCCTGAGCATGGCCCATGCGGGCCGTGACACCGGCGGCAGCCAGTTCTTTGTCACCCATCGCGCGACCCCGCATCTCGATGGCGTGCACACCGTCTTTGGCCGCATCGAAAGCAAAGCCGATCTCGATATCGTCAATAAGGTCAAACAGGGCGACGAGTTCTCCATCGCCATTGTCGACTGAACCGTCGACTGAAGCGTTGACTCAACACCTGCTGCGAAAATTGCTGTATGCCGCTCACTGCCACCCAATCCGACTTCGTTGCGTTATTGCATCGCCGGGGCGCCCTGCGCTTCGGTGAATTCACCCTGAAGTCGGGGCGGGCCAGTCCGTATTTCATCAATACCGGCTGCCTGCACGAAGGTGGCGACATTGAACGTCTTGGTCAGGCCTACGCTGCAACCATCCAGGCGTGCTTTGGCAACGACGTCGCGGTGATTTTTGGACCTGCGTATAAGGGCATCCCCTTAGCGCTGGCGGCGGCATTGGGCTATGAACGCTTGGTCGGTCGCCCCGTCGGCTGGGCCTATGATCGCAAAGAAGCCAAAGATCACGGCGATGGTGGTTCATTCGTCGGCGCCCCGCTAAAGCCCGGCACCAGCGTGGTGATCGTCGATGATGTGCTGACTGCGGGCACTGCTCTGCGCGAGAGCATTGCGAAATTGGCACCGACCGGAGTGAATCTGTTAGGCGCGATTGTTTCCGTGGATCGCCAGGAACGTGGGTTGAGTGACCGCCCGGCCATTGCGGAATTGACCGAGCAGTGCGGCTTGCCGGTTACTGCCATTGTGACTATTGTTGAGGCCGTCGAGCATTTGGTGGCGAGTGGAAAATTGCCTGTGGAGCAGGCGCAGCGGGTACAGGCGCACGTGGCGCAGGCGCGCTAAAGCCCCTGAACGGGCCTCGCGTTTCGCAACGACGCATCCATCACAGATCAGGTCCATTTTTTCGCCGCTCGAGCGACCCATGGGGTCGCGGTCCGGGGGGAATTCAGGCTCGTTTCTGGAGGTTTCTGGAGGATGCTGGCGCGCCAGTGTCCTGGGATTTCAGGTCGTGTGTTCGAAGCCGGTGTGCGTGAGTGGCGCCACGCGGCCCTGGCTGTCCTCGGCCTCGATGCGACCGGAATCGGTGAGCCAACCAACGCAGCACAGGGGACCCGCAAAGGGCCACGCCAATTGTACATGCGGCCACTGGTCCGCCGCTACGGCGACCAATAATTCATAATCTTCGCCGTCATCCATTGCCGCGGTAATGGTGTCGGACATGACCGGCACATCGTCGTGGACCGGAATTTGTTTGGGCAGCAATAAAGCGCCGCAGTGGCTGGCGGCGGCGAAACGCCGCACGTCGGCGGCCAACCCGTCGGAGATATCCATCGCCGCATGCACCGCCGGGTGGCCGGCGAGCCAGGCGCCCTCGGCCAGGCGCGGCTGCGGACGCAGATGGCGACCGCTGCGCAGCGATCCGCCCAAGGGTCCGGTGACGACCAACAAATCCCCGGGGTGGCCACCGTCGCGATAGAGAAAGCGGCCTTTGGCGGCTTCGCCCCACACCGTCACCGTGATCACCAGGGCGGGACCAGCAGTGGTGTCGCCGCCCAGCAGCGGACAGCCCCAAGTCGCGCAGGCGTCGATGACGCCGTCCATCACCGCAGTCGCGTCCCAGCTCGACGAACAGGTCAAAGCCACCACCACACCGCGGGGCAGCGCGCCCATGGCGGCAAGATCAGAGAGAGCGGCGCCGATGGCTTTTCCACCGACCACGCGCGGATCATCGTCCGCGCGAAAATGGCGACCTTCGACCACCGTATCGGTGCTCAGGCAGGTAGGTCCCTGCGGCGTCCACACACAGGCATCATCGCCAATACCGCGCACGCCGGCAGGATCCGTCAGGCGCGCGCGTAGGTCCGCGATCAGGTCATTTTCGCGCACGGCGATCAGGCTTTCGTCGCTTGCGGCGAGGCCGATGGCCCCGGTTGCATTGCGTGTTCAACGCGCGTGGTGCTGGGCGCTGGCTGCGGCCCGACGGCGCTGGCCGGCGTGAGCGTTGCCCGACGGGCGGAAATAGCCCCGCGCAATTCGGCAATGATCGCTTCGAACTCGGCGATGCGCTTGGGATTGGACGGGTAGACCGGATGGTGCAATTCGTTCAACGCGACCATCTGCGCGCGCAGGTTCTCGCGCAGCGATTGCAGGATGGGGTCGTGATCGATTATTTTTGCCATACGGTTTGTGCTTGTCGTTCCGGGGGAGAATTCTGCTGAATTATTCAGCAGGATTGAGCAGTCAGATCAATGCGGAAAGGGCTGGGCCTGACCATCGGGCAGGGTCAATATCTCGACCCCGCGTTCAGTGACCAGGATGGTGTGTTCAAATTGCGCACTGCGCTTGCCATCAGCGGTAACCGCCGTCCATTGATCGTCCCAGGTTACGTGGGCCCAGGTGCCGACGTTGATCATCGGCTCAATGGTGAACGTCATTCCCGCCACGCATACGCCACGCGTCGAAGCATCGTAATAATGCGGCACCTGCGGATCCATGTGGAATTGCTCGCCGATGCCGTGCCCAACAAAGGCGCGTACGACGCTAAATCCGGCGGGTTCCGCGCGGGCCTGGATGGCGCGGCCGATATCGGCCATGGCCGAACCGGGGCGCACGGTGCCGATGGCGTCCATCAGGCACTGGTGGGTCACAGTGACCAGGCGTTGCGAGTCGACATCAACGTTGCCAACCAACACGGTCTCGGATAGATCGCCGTGCATACCATCCAAATAAATAGTGACATCGATATTCACGATATCGCCATCTTCCAAAGGCCGCTCATCGGGAATGCCGTGACAGATAACTTCGTTGACCGAGGTGCACAGCGATTTCTTGAAGCTGTGATAATTCAAGGTCGACGGATACCCACCGCGAGCAATGTACGCCTCGTGCCCGATGGCGTCGATTGCATCAGTGGTGATGCCTGGGCGCACAGCGGCCTTGCAGGCCTCCAACACTTCGCGGGCGGCGCGGCAAGCCTTGCGCATGCGCACGATCTGTTCGGGACCTTTGACCAGATCACGCGAGCGCGGGCGGGCCGGGCGCCCGGTGAGGGCGTAGTCCGGACGTGGAATATGCGCGGGTACCGCGCGGCGGGCACTGATCGGGTACGGGCGGACGCTCTTGCTGGAACGCGGCACCACGACCGGCGACGGGTCGCCGCTGAGCTGGGCGACGAGATCCCGCGACTGGTGGCACTTTTTGTACTTCTTGCCGCTGAGGCACCAGCAAGGGTCGTTCGGGCCTGGTTTCACCGCTCCTCCGAGGGCTCAGAACCTACGTTCCTGGGCCGACAGAGCCAGCGTGCTTCCGCGGAGGTGCTACGGGTACTGGGCTGAGTCTTCGTGGGGACATGTTGAGGTGCTGGCGTGCCGGGTCGCCCATGCGACGCAGAGCGTCGCGTACCGGGTTTTTCTGCGACTCCCGGCGCGTTGATGCGGGGTGCTGAACATGACAGCGATGGGGAACAGAGCGTGCACAGCGGACAGCCCACCCGGTGCGCGATGCTCTGCGTCGCCGGGGCGGACTGCAGACAAGGCGCGATCACCTGCACTGCCATCCCCAATGAATCCCAAGCCCGTTCCGGGATTGCCGCAACCTGATCGCCGCCAAGCTGGCCCATCATGCGCACCACGGTCAATACTTCCGACGCCCCGGCCGCCATCGGTCCCTACAGCCAGGCCGTGCGCCACGACGGGCTGCTGTGGTGTTCGGGGCAACTCGGTCTGGACCCGACCAAGGGCACCCTGGTCGCCGGCGATACCGCCGCACAGGCGGAACAGGCCCTGCGCAATCTCGAGGCCGTATGCCGCGAAGCGGGCACCTCGCTGACCAAAGCCCTGCGCCTGACTATCTACTTGCTGGACATGGCTGATTTTCAAGCGGTCAATACCGTCTACGCCACGTTTTTCGAAGCCCCCTATCCGGCCCGGGCCTGCGTGCAGGTCGCGGGCTTGCCCAAGGGCGGTCGGGTGGAAATCGACGCCGTCGTCGCCGGGTGAGCGTCGGGTGACGCCCATCGCAACCATTCCCGCATCTGCGCTTGCGCCGTACCGCGATTTGCCCAGCAGCGACGCGCCACAGCGCGAGGGTCTGCTGATCGCGGAAGGCGCGGAAAATGTCCGCTGGCTATTACATAGCGGTCTCGACGTAGTGAGCGTGCTCGGCAAACCCACGTTTGGCGACGCCCTGGCCGCCGACGTGGCGGCGCGGCCAATCCCACCACCTTTTTATGCCGCGACCCCGGCAGAGATCAGCGCGGTGGTCGGCTACCCGTTTACGCGCGGCGTCCTGGCTTGTGCCCGCCGCCCGCAATTACCGACTCTGTCCGAGCTCATTGCGAAGTGGCCCAATGGACCGCTGCACATGGTCCTCATGGATGGGGTGCACGATCACGCGAATGTCGGCGCCACGATTCGCAACGCGCGCTGTTTTGGATTGGACGCAGCCATTCTTGCGGGCGGCAGCGCTGATCCGTGGTTCCGCAAAACCGTGCGGGTTTCGGTTGGCCACGTTTTTCATCTGCCGCTCAATCAACACCCCGACGCCGCCGAAGCGGTGCGCCAGCTGCGCGAAGCGGGCATCCACTGCCTCGCCGCCCATCGCGGCCCGCTGTCTATTTCCCTGCGTGATCTGCAAGAAATTCCCGAGCGCTGGTGCCTGGTCCTGGGCAACGAAGACCGCGGCCCCCTACCCGCAACCCTGGCAGCCTGCAATTCGTGCCTCAGCATTCCTATGGCCACCGGCGTCGATTCGCTCAACGTTGCTGCTGCTGGGGCGGTGATGATGTATGGACTTTCGTCATTGCCTCTGTCATTGCCTCTATCATTGCCTCTGTCCTAGGTCCGAGGTCCGAGGTCCGAGGTCCGAGGTCCGAGGTCCGAGGTCCGAGGTCCGAGGTCCTGAAGTCCTGAAGTCCTGAAGTCTTCGAATTCCGTTGGTTTGGGACGCTTTTGGCAATGCCGTCGTCCTGCGTCCTGCGTCCTGCGTCCTGCGTCTTCGATAGGGTTTTGCGGCGTTCATTGCGCGAGATATGTCGCGGTCCAGAGTATTTTCTCCTGGTCTGTCTTCGACTTCGGACTTCGGACTTCGGACTTCGGACTTCGGACTTCGGACTTCGGACCTCGGACCTAGGACAGAGGCAATGACCGAGGACAGAGGCAATGACCCTTTACCCGCCAAACGTATCCGGAATCGCGTTCCCTGACAACTTCAGCCAGAACAACACCCCGGCGACGATCGCGATCATTATAATCATTCCGCGCAGCAGGAAGACCGGGAAGATCGGAATGTGTTCTTTTTTGATCGCGCCCATTTTCGCCAGCAGGCGATACAATCCCAGCTGCACAAACGCGAAGAAAATTCCACCCACCAACGGCCCCAAGATCAACAACCCGATCCCAAAAAGCCCGCGCAAAACACTCGGCGCCCCGCGATCATCTTCGGCCACCAAGGCCACCACCGGCATCGCCGCCACCACCAGCGTCCGCACCCCAACCGCGCGACGCCGGACGCAGGACGCAGGACGCCGGACCAAAGTGGCAATCCTCAAAAAACGTCGCGCAAGAAAAAATAATTTCATGCGTAAACCCACGCATAAACGACCTAGGACCTCGGACCTAGGACTTCGGACCAGCGTGCGCAGACGCAGGACGCAGGACGCAGGACGCAGGACCAAAGTGGCAATCCTCAAAAAACGTCGCGCAAGAAAAAATAATTTCATGCGTAAACCCACGCATAAACGACCTAGGACCTCGGACCTAGGACTTCGGACCAGCGTGCGCAGGACGCCGGACGCAGGACGCCGGACCAAAGTGGCAATGCGATTACACAAACGATCATGAATGCCCCTGCGAAGACGCAGGACGCAGGACGCAGGACGCAGGACGATCGCCTGTATACGGAAAAGAATCCTGTTTAAAAAGTTCATGCTTTTGACTTCAACAAGGGACTCCACCGCCCTTGATCCGGAAGAATATCCTGAATCGGTCGCACCTGATAGGACTTCTGCGCCTGTTGTTTTAAGGCGGTGACCAAGGCGGTCGCCCCATTCAAGGTGGTGAAATACGGTGTCGCGCTGACCGCACAGGCGCTGCGGATCTTCGATTCGTCGCTGCCACCGCCGCGCAGGATCGGGGTGGTGATGACAAAGGCCATCTGCTTGAGATGTTTCAACACGTGATCGCCGCCGTCACGGACCTTGCCCAGAATGGTGCAGGGAATGCCGTTGCGGCTGAGCACCTGCCCGGTGCCGCGCGTGGTCAAGATCTCGTAACCAAGGGCGGCGATGCCCTGGGCCAGCGGGATGACCGCCCGCTTGTCGTGGTCGCGCACCGAAATGAAGACTTTGCCGGTCGGCTTTAACGCATTGCCGGCGCCGAGCTGAGCTTTGTAAAAGGCCTCACCAAAGGTCGGCGCAATGCCCATGACTTCGCCGGTCGAGCGCATCTCGGGGCCAAGCACGGTGTCGACGCCGGGGAATTTATTGAAGGGAAATACCGATTCCTTCACGCAGAAATGCTCGGGTTCGCCGCGTTCAACGACGCCCAGTTCGGCAAAGGTTTTTCCGGTCTGGACCAGGGCGGCGATTTTCGCCAAGGGCAAGCCGGTGGCCTTGCTGACAAAGGGCACCGTGCGCGAAGCGCGCGGGTTGACCTCGATCAGATAGACCTCTTCGTTGCGAATCGCAAATTGCACGTTCATCAAGCCGCGCACGTTCAGGGCCTCGGCCAGACCCTTGGCGATGTCGCGCATCGACTGGCGCAGGCGTTCGGAAATGGAATAGGTCGGGATGACACAGGCGGCGTCGCCCGAATGCACGCCGGCTTCTTCGATATGTTCCAGGATACCGCCAATAATGGTCTCCTTACCGTCGCAGATCGCGTCGAGATCGACCTCGATCGCATTTTCCAAATATTTATCGACTAGGATCGGCGCGCCTGGGAAGGCCTCGACGGCGCGTTGTACGTAAATACGCAGATGGGCTTCATCGGTAACGATTTCCATCGCGCGACCGCCCAGCACAAAGCTTGGCCGCACGACCACCGGATACCCCAGACGGGCGGCGTCATGAATAGCCTCATCGACCGAACGGGCGATGGCATTCGCCGGCTGCTTGAAGCCAAGTTGTTCCAAAATCGCTTTGAACTGTTCGCGATCATTGGCCTTGTCGATATCACGCGGTGAAGTACCGATGATCGGCACGCCCGCTTGCTCCAAACCGATGCTGAGATTCAGCGGCGTCTGGCCGCCGAATTGGACGATGACGCCCTGCGGCTTCATGACCGCGTTGATCTCAAGCACGTCTTCTTTGGTCAGCGGTTCGAAGAACAGGTAATCCGAGGTGTCGTAATCGGTCGATACGGTTTCGGGATTCGAATTGACCATGATAGTCTCGTAGCCCGCCTCTTTCAGGGCAAAGGCGGCGTGACAGCAGCAATAATCGAATTCAATGCCCTGGCCGATACGGTTGGGCCCGCCACCGAGGATCATGATCGTCGGCTTGGTCGGCTTCGGGGCTTCGGTTTCCTGCTCGTAGGTCGAATAATAATACGGCGTGAACGCGGTGAATTCCGCGGCGCAGGTATCGACCAGTTTATAGACCGGACGGATCTGCTTTTCCCAACGATGGGTGCGCACAGCGTCTTCGCTCGTATTCCACAAGACGGCCAACTGACGGTCGCTGAAACCGGCGCGCTTTGCCCGGCGCAGATTATCGACGGTGGTGCCGTGCATGCCCTGGGCGAGCAGGGTCCGTTCTTGTTCGACAATGGCACGCAGTTCGCGCACGAACCACGGATCAATAAACGTCGCCGTGCAGATCTCATCATCGGTGGCGCCCGCGAGCATCGCGTAGCGCACTTGGAACAAGCGGTTCTGATTCGGCCGGGCAATTTCGACCAGGTAATCGGCCTTGCGGGCCTGATCGGGATAATCGGTGGGACTGCGCGGACCTAAGCCAGTGGCGCCGTTTTCCAGACCGCGCAGGGCTTTTTGAAAGGACTCACGGAAGGTGCGCCCGATGGCCATGACCTCGCCGACGGATTTCATCTGGTAGCCAAGCGTATCGTCCGCTTCGCTGAATTTCTCGAAGGTAAAGCGCGGGATCTTGGTGACCACGTAATCGATGGTCGGCTCGAAACAGGCGGGCGTCTCGCGAGTAATGTCGTTGCGCAGTTCGTCCAACGTATACCCGACCGCGAGCTTGGCCGCGATCTTGGCGATCGGGAAACCCGTGGCTTTTGAGGCCAACGCCGACGACCGCGACACGCGCGGATTCATCTCGATGACCACGACCCGTCCGGTCTTGGGATCGGATGCGAATTGAATGTTCGAACCGCCGGTTTCAACGCCGACCGCGCGAATGATCGCCAACGAGGCATCGCGCAAGCGTTGATATTCACGATCAGTCAAGGTCTGGATCGGCGCCACGGTGATTGAGTCGCCGGTATGCACGCCCATCGGGTCCAGATTTTCGATCGAACAGACGATGACCACGTTGTCCTTGCGGTCGCGCATGACTTCGAGTTCGTATTCTTTCCACCCGAACAGCGATTCTTCGATCGACAATTCGCCCGACCGGGACGCAGCCAAGCCGCGCCGGCAGATGCTTTCGAATTGTTCTTCGCTGGTCGCTAAGCCGCCGCCGGTGCCACCCATGGTAAACGACGGCCGGATCATGCAGGGCAGCCCGATGCGGGTCTTCGTGTCCAGGCATTCCTCCCACGAGGTCGCCTTTTCGGCGCGGGCCATGTTCAGGCCGAGCTTTTTAATAATCGCGGCGAAATCTTCGCGGCTTTCGGCATTTTTAATCGCGCGTTCATCGGCGCCGATCATCTGCACGCCGAATTCCTTTAAGGTGCCATTTTCATGCAGCGACATTGCTGTGTTCAGCGCGGTCTGACCACCCAGGGTGGGCAGAATCGCATCCGGGCGTTCGCGTTCGATGATCTTGCGCACCGCCTCGGGGGTGATCGGCTCGATATAGGTGGCGTCGGCCATTTCCGGATCGGTCATGATCGTCGCCGGATTGGAGTTCACCAAAACGATGCGATAGCCTTCTTCGCGCAGGGCTTTGCAGGCCTGCGTTCCCGAGTAATCGAACTCACAGGCCTGGCCAATGACGATGGGCCCCGAACCAATGATCAAGATGCTCTTTATGTCCGTACGTTTGGGCATGAGATCGACTCCGTAAAAGTGCCAGGGCAAAACTTGGCGCAGGCTAGCTCTGACCTTGGGATCGCAAGGGGGCATTGCCTGGCATACGTTCTCGCTTCGCTTGCGCGTATGCCGTCCTATGTCCGAGGTCCTATGTCCTAGGTCTCGAATTGCGGCAGGAGACTAACTGCTGATGAGCAGTCGTCCTTAGCACACGTACTTCGCCATCGCACAATTAGTTCTTCATTTATCACATGCCTCCAAGCATAGGAGACCTAGGACCTCGGACCTCGGACGTGAAACCAAGCGTCTCCATCCAATGCCCAAAATACTTAACTAAATAACCCCGGCTCTTGTCTGCGTAACGACGTAAACCGTCCCCCGTCGCCGATGATCAGGTGGTCGACTAAGGGGAGATCAAGGAGGCGGCCGGCGGCGACCAGGCGGCGGGTGACGGCGCGGTCGGCGGAGCTGGGTTCGACGTGGCCGGTGGGGTGGTTGTGCACGGCGATGCACGAGGTCGCCCCGGCGGCGAGGGCGGCGCGGAAGACCACGCGCGGGCCGGCCTCGGTGCCGTCGACGTCGCCGCGTGAGATGCGCCGGGGTTCGCCGATCAGGCAACTGTGCACGTCTAATGGCAGCAGCCAGAATTCTTCGTGGCGCAGAGCAACCAGGTCGGCGGCGATCGCGGCGACGACCTCGTCGGGGGTTTTCATGGTGGGGCGCGCTCGCCGCGCGGCTTGGCGCAGGCGGCGGCCCACTTCAAAAGCGGCGGCCAATTCGCTGGCTTTGGCCTCACCGATGCCATGCGAAGAGGTCAGTGCTAGAATGTCGCTACCGGCCATGCCGACGAGCCCATCGTGTTCGCTGAGCAGGCGCCGCGCCAAGCCCAGCACCCCCTCCTCACTGGGGCCGGTGCGCAGCAACAGGGCGAGCAGTTCCGCATCGTCGAGGGCCTCTATTCCGCTGCGCAGGGCTTTTTCGCGGGGGCGCTCGCTGGCGGGTAGGTCATCGACACGGCGGCTGGCAGCCGCTTTGGTGCTGGGCGCCTCCGGCACGACGATCAAGGCGCGATAGGCATTGCGCGCCTCGCCGGTCCAGGCCCCGCCAGGCGCTTCCCCGGCTTGGTCGAGACGACGCAGATATTCGGTCACTTCGTAGTGGGGAATCCCCGCGGCGACCAGGACCTCTGGGCTCATTGCTTCACATTCGACGGCTAGGCGCAGAAAGCGTTTCACCGCCTCGCCGCGCACGTTCAGCAGGGATTCCAGACACCACGGCATCTTTAGCAACGCACTATCAGAGCCGCACGGTCAGCAGGAGCATGGCCAGCGCCCACACCGCCAACAAAATACCGAGCATCAACAACAGACGTTTGCGGCGCGCGGGCTCCGCGCCCTGCTGATCAGCCATCAGCGTGCGAGCCTCACGGCGGGCGACCAGAGTTTGCCGCAGCGCGGTGCGCACCACGGCGTGGTCGATGGGGTCTGCTTTGCGCGCGGTATCCGCGGTTTCCGCGGCGGTTTTGGCCTGTTGCGCCAAACGCTCCAGAGCAGGACGCCGTTCGGCCGGGGCCGCACCGACAAAGTCCATGCAGGCGACTGCTGCGCGCTGAGCCAGGTGGGCGGCGTGGGCAGCGTGCCAGCGCAAGGCGGTCGCGGCCGCGCGCGCGCGCGCTTCCGCGGGGCTCAGCACGTCGGCGATGGGCGGCGCAGACGGGCTGAAATACGCGCCTTCGGGAAGATCCTGGGGTAATTTCAACAAGCGCACGATCGCGAGCCCTAAAAATAAGAGAGCGGAAAATGCCAACAGGGCGCCGACCACGGCAATCAGACCAAGATAGGGTTCGAAAGGCACGCTACGCATGGTAGACCGCCTGCGCAGGGCGCCAAGACCGATCATCGCCTTGCCCAGCCCGGTGAACTTCACAGAATCCCCGCCCAGCCCACAAGGTAGATCCGATGGCCGTCTCCGTCCGCATTCCCAGTGTCCTCCGCAACCTGACCGCCGGCAAAGAGACCATCGTGGTCCAGGCCAGCACGGTTGACGAGGCCATGAATGCGGTTGAGGCCCTGCACCCCGGCATCAAAGGCCGCCTGTGCGATGACACCGGCAAGTTGCGTCGCTTCGTCAACGTGTTCGTCGGCGAAGAGGACATCCGCTTTCTCGACGGGCAGAGCACCGTGGTCAAAGAGGGCGAATTGATCGACATCGTTCCGGCGATTGCCGGCGGATAAGCCCGCTTGGACGTCGCCGAACTCGCCCGTTTGCGGCTGGACCTGGCCAATCAGGGCGTGCGCCTAGGCGATGACCTGATTGCCGAGGGCTTCGCCTTGGCCTTCGGTCCCGATCAGGGCAGCGAAGGCCTGGATCTGCTTTTACCCGGCGGCTGGTGGACCAACGTCTGCATCGCGCCTGATTACGCGCGGACATCGCCCTGGGAATTGGTCGCTGTCGATGACGGCTTGGTTCTGCGTCATCGTGCGCGCAATGACCTGCCCGTGGAATTGGCCGACACCACCCGCTTCCGCCGCCAACGCACGCTCAGTGGTATCCCCTGTGGCGATATTGGTGCGGTGCATGGGCGCTGGCTGGTGGTCGCCCCGTTTGCACCGCGCGAAGGCTTAGGGCTGGACCGGCCGCGCCGCTTTCTGGGGGTGCCTGCGCAACGGCTGCTCGGCAAAGGCCAATGGTCGGTCGACGAAGTGGTCACCTGCTGTGAAGCCGCTTGGCGCCACGCGGGGATCCGCCTGGTCCATTTCGAGGCGGGCCATGTTCTGCGCGATGATGGCGGCGTCGAAGACCTGAGCCCGTATATCGCCGCCTTGCGCCGGGCGCTGCCAGTTTTGATTTCGGTCAATATTCTGCCGCCATCTCAGCCCGCGGATGTGCTGGGTTTATATGCCGCGGGCTGTGACGCGATCAGCTATCACCTGTTGGCCTGGGACGAAGCCAGTGCCGCCGCAGTGGCGCCGATTCGTGCGCGCTTTGTCGATCATCAGCGCATTCTGGCTGCCCTGGATGCCGCGGCGCGGATCTACCCACCCGGCGCGGTCAGCACCGATCTCCTCGTCGGCCTGGAACCGCTCAGCCATGTTGAAACTGCTTTGGAAGCCCTGATCGCCACCGGCGTGGTCCCCAACCTGGCCGTCTTCCGTCCGTTGCCCGGCGCGGAAGAAGATGCCCCGCACGGCGAACTGGTGCCGACCGAACCCCTGTTGGCACTCATGGAATCGCGCTTGGCGCAATTACGCGCAACCCCGATGTGGCGCAGCCGCGTGCGCGGCTTTCCGCGCACGTTGGCAGGCTTCGATCGCTATTCGCCATCGCGGGGTGATCGCTGGTACGCCGGCCTGCGCCGGCGTTTGCGTGTGGTCGAGGTCGTATGATGACTCCCGACATTCCACCCCGCTTGCGCTTTGATGGGCGCGCCTGGCCGGCAGTGGTCTGGGCGCGGATCTGGCGCAGCGTGGTGACCCTGGCGGTCATCGCCGGAGTCACTTCCGTTATCTTGACCGCCGGCAAGGACACGGGAGCCATTGGTCTGTCCGCCACCGGGATCAAGGTCTTGGTGGTATTTGCGGGCGCCTTGACGTTATGGATTACTGCGGCAGTGCCCTTGGTGGTCACCGCATTAGCGGTGTTCCTCGGCCTATGTGCGACCGGCATCGACACGCCGGCTATTATCGCGACTTGGTTCTGGCGCGATATCGTGTTCTTTCTGCTCGGCGCTTTTTTAATCGCGGGCAGTTTATCGGCCGCGCATGTGGTCGATCACGCGGCGCTGCGCTTAGTCGGCACCTGGGGCACCACTCCGCGGCGCCTGCGCTTCATCCTGTTTGGCTGCGCGTTCTTTTCGTCATTCCTGATGAGCGAGCACGCGGTGATGGCGTTATTCTTTCCGCTCGCCTGCCGCATCCGTGATGCGATCCAGCGCCCGCGTGGCACCAGTCGTTATGTCACATCCTTGTATTTCGCCCTCGCCTGGGGTGCGACCATCGGCGGTATCGTCACCTATCTCGGTGGCGCACGCAACGCGCTGGCGATGGGATTCCTCGCTGAATCGGGGACCGCCCCACTGGGCTTTTTTGCGCTGATGGCGCACAGCCTGCCGGTGGCGATTCCCCTCGCGGCCGTGGCCTTGGTGGTCCTCGAATGGGCTTTTCCCATCGACATTGAGCGCTTTGATCAGGCCCGCGCCACTCTGGCCGAACGACGGCGCGAACTCGGTCGCTTCGGGGCCCGGCAATGCGCGGTCACTGGCATTCTCTTCGCCACCATCATCACCTGGGCCGTCACCGGCCCCAAGGCCATCGCCGTGGTGGCGTTGGCCTCGGCGGTCATCCTCCTCGGCAGCGGCCTAGTGCGCTGGCGCGAACTGGCCCGCGAAGTGCCGTGGGATTTGTTACTATTGTACGGTTCCGCCCTGGCCCTGGCCAAAGCGCTCGAGACCACTGGTGCGCATCGCATCGCCGCCGAAAGCCTGATCCCCGTCTTGTCGGTCTCGCCCCTGCTGACCATCACCTTGCTGACCGTGACAGCCATCTTACTCACCGAAGCAATCAGCAACGCCGCCGTGGTCAGCGTGCTGGTGCCGCTGGTGCTGGGCCTCGCCACGCAAATTGGCGTCAGCCCCCTGCATGCCACTTTGGCCGTGGCCTTGTCGTCAGGCTTGTCGTTTATGCTCCCGATGGGCTCGCCGCCCATGGCCATCGCCTTTGCCAGTGGGGAATTTTCCGTGCGCACCATGGCCGTGTGGGGTGGCGTGCTGAATCTGGCCGCCATCCCGATCGTGGTCGGGGCGGCGTGGCTGGTGTGGGCGCATTTATAAAGCATCGCTGGTGGCTTGGATGCGAAGCTTCGACATGCAACCAGCCCGGCACTTGCGGGGGAATACCATATTTTCTAGAGTGCTGCGGCTCGTCCAACCGTAACGGAAAATGTCATGCCCCTCCTTGATCCCGCGCCCCTGCCGCCCGAACCCACCCGCACCCTCGACGACGTCCAGCTCGCTGCGACCAATGGCAGCATCCCGAAAGCAGTGATCGCTGGCTGTGTCGCCGCCGTCATCGGCGGACTGATCTGGGGCGGGATATCGAAAGCCACGGGCTACGAAATCGGCTGGATCGCTATCGGCATCGGTTTTTTATGCGGCATCGCCGTGCGTTCGATCGGCAAAGGTGAAGGGCCCCAATTTCAGATCACTGCCGCGGCCACTGCTTTAGGCGGCATCGCGGTAGGCAAAATATTTGCCATCATGCTCTACGCCCAGGCCGATAATATTGACCTCAGCTTGGGCCAGGCCATCCAGTTCCTGCCCCGGGTCCTCAGTCCCATCGACGCGCTCTTCGTCGCGATCGCCGTGTGGCAGGCGTGGAAAGTGGCGGTTCCCGCAGAATAATCTGGGTTAAGCGCTGATAGCTCCTCCTCCGGATGCGGCTTACTCAGTACCCTCAGCTCACAGCGCCCCCTGCGCCGGCGTCACCACCACCCGGTCGATACTGGCATGACTGGGCAATTCGCACATCGCAAGGATGGTCGTCGCCATGTCTTCGACGCGGCATAAACGCGCGGGGTCGACGGGCATATTACCGGGGAAGGATTCGGTGGCGGTGGCGCCGGGGGCGATGATGCCGACGCGAACACCGACGGGGCGCAATTCTTCGCGCAGGATGCGGCTCCAGGCTTCGATGGCGGCCTTGGTGGCGCTGTAGATGCCGCAGCCGGGAAAGGTGGCCTCGGCGGCGACACTGGAGACGTTGACGATGGTGCCTTTGGCGGCGGTCAGGGCAGGCAGACAGGCGCGTGTGGTCAGGATGACGGCGCGTACGTTAATGTCGAACAGCGCATCGAGATGGGTGTGATCCTGATCTGCGGGCGCGGCGGTGGCGAAGACGCCAGCATTATTGATCAGGGCATCTAAGCGGCCGCCTGCATGGCGATTGATCTCATCGTGGAGAACAGCCGAGACCTCTGGAGCAGTGAGATCCAGGACCACCGGGTGGCAGTCATCGCCGGTTTCCTGAGCCAGGGCGTGCAGGCGGTCTGCGCGGCGCGCGACAGCGAGGACGCGCCAGCCGGCCATGGCCAAGGCCCGCGCGGTCGCGAGGCCGATGCCAGAGGATGCGCCGGTAACAAGAGCGGTTTTCATGGCATTATTCTGTCTGTGCCGCTACGCAGGCCAAGGTCGATCTGGCTGAACAACCGGCACTGGCCCTGCCGTGATCACGGTTGGCGCTGCCATCACCGCGGTGAAGATGTCGCGCATGGTTCAGCCCGTCGTTGTCATCTGTGCCGTTGGCCTCACCCCAGGGCATCTGGGTCCGGATACGCCGCATCTGCAACGCTTGGCGGCGGATGGCTTCGCGGCGCCGCTGACCAGCGTCATTCCGGCGGTGACGACCACGGCGCAGACCTCTCTGCTGACCGGGGTCTTGCCGCAGGAACACGGCATCGTCGCCAACGGTTGGCATTTCCGCGATCAGGGAGAGATCTGGTTCTGGCGCCAGTCGCAGGCCTTGGTGCAAGCACCGTTGTGTTGGCAGACCATTCGCGAAAGCCGACCCGAGCTGCGCGTGCTGAAACATTTTTGGTGGTACGCGATGAACACCGATGTCAGCGCCACGGTGACGCCGCGTCCGATTTATCATCATGATGGGCGCAAGGGGCCGGATATTTACGCGTGGCCATACTCGCTCAAAGATGAGCTGATTCAGGCGCATGGTCAGTTCCCCCTCTTTCATTTCTGGGGCCCGACCGCCAGCATTCGCTCGACGCGGTGGATTGCCGACAGTTTCGTCACGGCCTTTGCCCGCACCCAGGCCGATCTGGCCTTCTGCTATCTGCCGCATCTGGATTACGATCTGCAGCGCCTTGGCCCGACGGGCGCGCATCTGGGCCAGAATCTGCGCGATCTCGATACCTGCGTGGGCATCGTGGTCGAAGCCGCGCGGGCCCGTGGTGCTCGCATCGTGGTGGTCAGCGAATATGGCATCGAGCGCGTCGATCAGGCAGTTTTTATTAATCGCGCCCTGCGCGAAGCCGGCCTGCTGAGCGCGGTCGATAATGCTGCGGGCGAATTACTGGATGTCGGTGTGTCGCGGGCATTTGCGGTGTGCGACCATCAAATTGCCCACGTCTCATGCCGCGATGCGCAGGCGCTGACCGAAGCGCAGCAGGTGCTGTCCCGCCTGCCCGGCATTGAACGGGTCTATGCGGGTGCGCAGCGCAGCGAGCTGGGTCTGGACCATCCACGCAGCGGCGAGCTGGTCGCCCTGGCGGCTCCGGGTGCGTGGTTCGCCTACGATTATTGGCTCGATCCGGCGCGGCGGCCGGATTTCGCCGACTGCGTCGAAATCCATAAAAAGCCCGGTTATGATCCGCGCGAATTGGCCTTTGCCCCTGGTGGCAAGCGCCGCGCGGGATTGGCCCTGTTGCGCAAAAAGCTTGGCCTGCGTTACCGTATGGCCGCGGTCGGCAGCGACCCCAGCGTGGTCCGCGGCAGCCACGGTCGCCCCGCCAGCAGCCCCGCGGTTGGTCCGGTCATCATCGGTTCCGACCGTGCCTGGAATCAGGAACAGTGGAGCCAACTCGATGTGGCTCCACTGCTGGTCGGACTTCTGCGCTGAATGCTCAGCGCGCCGCGGCGGCAGCCACCAGCGGCTTCGGCTTCACGTTCAGCGCCAGTTTACCGAGCAGGGCGATTTCGGCGCACTGCACGGCATTCAAGGCCGCGCCCTTGAGCAGCTGGTCGCCGACGACCCAGAAATCCAAGGTATTGGCCTGGGTGCTGTCCTGGCGGATCCGGCCGACGTACACGTCATCAGCTCCGGCGACATCGGTGGGCATGGCCCAGCGATTATTGGCACGGTCTTCGAAGACACTCACGCCGACGGCGCGGCTGAGGATTTCATACGCCTGGGCGACGGTCATCGCCTTGGTGAATTCCACGTTCAGCGCTTCGGCGTGGGTGCGCAGCACCGGCACGCGCACACAGGTCGCGGAGAAACGCACCGAGGGATCTTCCAATATTTTCACGCCTTCGCGGGCCATCTTGGCTTCTTCTTCGCAGTAGCCGTTAGGATACATGCCCGAATTGTGCGGGAATAAATTGAAGGCGTAGGGATGCGGCAGGACCTTGGGTGTGAATTCACGGCCATCGAGACGAGCACGGGTGCTTTCTTCGAGTTCTACCATGGCCGCATGGCCAGCGCCGGAAGCCGCCTGATACGTGGCTGCCACCACGCGACGGATCGGCACCACGCGATGCAGCGGCGCCAGGACCATCAAGGCAATTATGGTGGTGCAATTCGGATTGGCGATCACCCCCTGGTGCGCCGCGGCGGCCTGCGGATTCACTTCCGGAACGACCAACGGCACCGTCGGATCCATGCGGAAAGCTGAGGAATTATCGACCATCAGGCAGCCGGCTTTAACACAGGCCTCGCGGTATTGCTTGGAGATGCCCGAACCCGCCGAGAACAGGGCCAGATCCTGGCCAGCAAAGGACTCAGCGGTCAATTCCTGCACGGTATGCGGTTCGCCCTTAAAGGTCATCACGGTGCCCGCGCTGCGCTTCGAGGCCAACAGCAACAGTTTATCGACAGGGAAATTCCGCCGTTCGAGCACCTTGAGGAATTCGACGCCGACCGCTCCGGTCGCACCGACCACGCATACCTTATAACCCATATGATCTCCAGGGTGAGCGACGCATGGTAGTTGGCATGGGGCGAATTCAACCAGGGGACCGGGGAACGTGCGTATCGATGCGGGGAAATTCATCGAATCTTAGCGGAAAGATCTGGGTTTTCACTCGCGTCGATCTCATCCCGCACCGACGTACACCCGAACTGCGCCGACCAACAAAGAACCCCTGGGATGACCCAGGGGTTCTTTGTTGGCGGAGCCAGCTGGATTTGAACCAGCGGACCGGAATGACCCGGTCGAGTCATTAGCAATGACTTGGTTTAAACCGCTCACCCATGGCTCCTGGTGAGGGTTGGGCATCGTAGAGCCGACAGCGGAGGGTCAAGGTGGCAGCTCTGGCACGCCCCTACAGCAGCAGGTCCGGGTGCCGCGGTCAGACGTGAACCGGCGGCCCGGCAACCGGTTTGACCCAGCTCCCACCCAGAATCACCCCAGCGCAGGGATGATCATGGGGTTCGAGCGGCAGGTCATCGCAGCGCTGGCAGGAAAAGCCGACGCCGATGACGGTGATGGGAACGGTGACCTGGGCCAGCCAGCGATCGAAATAGCCGCCGCCTTGGCCCAAGCGCCGTCCGTCGGCACCAAAGCCGACGCCAGGAACCAGAGCGACCAGACCGGGTGGCGGAATGGCGGCATGCACCCGGCGCGCATCGGGCTCAGGGATATGATAGGCCCCGGGATGTAATTCGGCGACAGAACGCACCGGATGCCACACCAGTTCTTCGGCAACGATGCGCGGCAGGAAAACCCGTTCGTGCGCGGCCCAGCGCGCGGCCAGCACCGGCATCAAATCGAGCTCGTTGCGGATGGCGACATACGCGGCCAATGCCACCGGCGGGTGCGCTGCCAACCAAGCGAGCACGGCGGTGGTGGTCGCCGCGGTTTCCTCTTGCCGCTGCGCATCGCTCAGGGTCGCCCGCGCCGCGCGCAGGCGCGCGCGCAGCGCGGCCTTTTTCGAATGCGCGTCAATCACCAGGACACCACTTGGCACGAACCCGGGTGAATGGTCAAGCCCATGCGGGTCCCGGTGTCCGGGCCATACAGAAAACCGGCGACGGGAATATCGAGGTGCGAAATCACCAAGGCATGCGCCGGCCAGATATATAAACGCAGGCCCGCGGCGGCCTGCAAGCGCACCCCGAAACGACGGTGTATCCAGGTCCGCACTGGTTTAATGCCCAAGGCCGAACACTCCGCGAGGGCATCGTGATTGGGCATGATCAGCACTCCGTCTTCGATATGGGGGCGATCGCAGTGCGGGTCGCAGCGCAGATCCAGCGGCCAGCGCAACGTCCCCTTGCGGGCAAAGGGCACCCCGGCCCAGGACAAGGTGGAGCGCCATAGCGGATCGAGTCCATCCAGGGATACGCCTACCGGTTCGCCCGCCATTTTAGCGAGCAAGTCATCGCGCCAGCGTTGCAGCTTTTCCGCTGCCGCCGTGGGAACCGACGCCGGCAGATCCAGAAGGGCCGCTTCCAAAATTGCGCTGCGCAGCGCCCCCTCTGCGCCCGTCCCCGGAGCCGGGGGCGCGTCCGCAACCAATCGGATCAGATCCATGCTGCCCAGTCTCGCCCGCGGGAAGCGATGGGGCAAGACCGGCCCGGGTCGGCAGGATCGCTGCGTTCAGCACGACACCACGCGTCCACCGCGCCCGTATGCGCTGGCGGTAGGCGGGCCTGGGCGGGGCCACCGCCCGCGTTACCGTGCCCGCAGTGTTGCCCATCGTCCCCTTTCTGATCGCTTTCATTATCGCCAAACGCGGCAGTCACTTGCCGCATACGGAATGGGAATGGTCCGCGTTCGCGGGTATCATCGGCGGCGGCGCGGTCCTGTGGCTAATGGTCGCCATCATCGCGAATGCCAGCATCGCCCGGCGGCGGAATCATCGTCTGTTGATCTGGTGGGATATTTTCGCCCAAGGTTTCTGCCTGGGCTGGCTGGCGTGGCTGTGTCTGAATCTCGGGTGGGCTGCGCGCCTGCCCGGCGTCATGCTCGCCCTGGGGCCATATTTTTTGATGCTGGGCATCCATTGGGCGACCTATGCCATCGGCGTGCGTGGGGTGTCGCGACGACCGTGGACGTGGCGCAGCATGTTGCTGCATCAAGTTCGCTTTAGCGCGCTGCCGTTGGTTATTGGTATCGGCGCCATCGTGGATATCTCCGAATATTGGACAGTGCATACGCTTGGCAGCGTGCCGCCAGCGCTCGAATGGACGGGCTTTGCCGTCCTCGCTCTGTTCGCGTATGCGACGATGCCGTTTCTACTGGAAAAGTTGTGGGGCGGTCTGCCGCTGCCGGCCAACGCACGCACCTTGGTGCTCCAGGCGGCATGCGCCCGCATGGGGTACCCGCGCGTCCGCCTGCGCCGCTGGCCGATGCCGCATGCCCGCCATCATAATGCAGTGGTGATCGGCGTGCTTCCAGGCCTGCGGGTCGTCATGTTATCCGATGGTCTGCTCGCTGATCTCAGCGACGAACAATTGATCGCCGTGATCGGTCATGAATTGGGTCATACCCGGCATCGCCATCTGCTGACCTACCTGCTGTTCTTCCTGACCATCAGCAGTCTCGCCAGTCTGGCCATGACCCTGGGCTGGCTCCCCGACCTGGATGCGGTGACCACCCGGCCATGGTCCGAAACCGCCATTGCCCTCGTCGCCGGATTCATCGCCATTCGCATGGGATTCGGCTGGTGGAGCCGCAAGTGCGAACGCCAGGCGGATCTGGCCGGAGCGCAACTGGTCGGGTCTCCACAGATCATGGCCGGGGCCCTCAAAGTGGTTGCACGCCTTTCCGGCGAACCCGAGGATGCGCCCAACTGGAGCCACTCCAGCACCGGCCAACGGGTCGCTTTCTTGGCCGCGGTCGCGGCTGATCCCACCCTGGCCCATCGGCACCACCGCACCATGCGTTTCAGTCTTGTCATCCTGGTCGTCGTCATGCTCCTGTCTCTGGCCCTCAACCTGTGGCTGAGCCCGGTCAGCAAGGCGTTGCAGAGCGGTAATCCGCAAGCCGCTTTGAAAGGCATGGCCGACAAGGATAGCGACCTCGGCAATGCCCTGGTCGAGGCAGACAACGGCGATCCGTCGCCGTTGGCGAAATGGTATCAGCGTACCGATCGCGAATCCCGCTTAGCGGTGGCAATTCTGCTCGTCAATCAGGGTGGCAACGATGCTGATCTCTATCGCATGCGCTATCGGCTGATGGCCTTATCAGGCATCGATAGCGGCAATCCGGCCACCAATGTCGACATCGATAATGCCTTGGCCTACAGTTTGGTGGCCGGGACCGCGATCCCGACTGCGAATGATCTTATCGTGGCAAAACGCCTGCTGCCCAATCTTGAACGCGCGTTGCTGGAGCGTCCGCAGCACACCATTTTCGACACCGTCGGGTGCATCCATTTCCGCCTCGGAGCCTGGGCCCCGGCCATCGATGCTTTTCAGAATGCGCTGAGCCAATTGGACCAGGACAAGAAAACCCCCACCGCGCTGCGCGATCAAGTGCGTCCGCTCTATCAAGCGCGCCTGACTGCCGCAAAAAACAGCCGGACTGGCGAACCGCTGCCCTTGCCACTTGAGTCAAACACCACCAGCGTTCCTGCCGTCAGTGCGCCGGCTGCAGAGACTCCTGCGCCGAGCACCCCATGAAAGCCGATCGCCTCGACCAGCTGACTAACGGTTTATTAGCAGCGTATCGCCAAGGCGGGGCCGTGAATGACGGCGACGAAGCCGCCCTACCCGACCGTGCCAGCGCCAGCGAATTGTGCCGTCAGGTCTTGGCCCTGCTGTTTCCTGGTTTTTTCACCGCTGAACGCGTCACCCGTGAACATCTTGGTGTCACCACCCAGCGCGCCCTGCTGGAATTGGAAACCTTGCTGTGCGCCCAGGTCGATCGCGCTCTGCGCTTTGAGCACCGCGTCAACGGCAGCGGCAATCCAGATAAACTCACCGCGCAGGCGCACGAATGCGTGCACGGTTGCCTAGATGAATTGGTCGAGGTGCGTGGCCTCATCGCCACCGATGTCGACGCCGCCTACGCGAGTGATCCCGCCGCCAGCAATCGCGAAATGATCGTGGTCAGCTATCCGTGCATCGAAGCCCTGGCCGTCCAGCGCTTCGCGCATCGGCTCTACCTGCACCAGGTCCCGCTCATTCCGCGGATGATGACCGAAGTCGCGCACGGGCGCACCGGCATCGACATTAATCCCGGCGCCCGCATTGGCGAATCGTGTTTCATTGACCACGGCACCGGTGTCGTCATCGGCGAAACCACCGAGATCGGCAAGAACTGCGTGCTCTATCAAGGCGTGGGCCTGATCGCGTGGAATCCGTTGCAGCGCGACGAAAAAGGCGAACTCAATCGCGGCCAGTCCAATAAGCGCCACCCGACGCTGCAGGATAACGTCACCGTCTACGCCGGGGCCTCAATCCTGGGCGGCGACACCGTGATCGGTCATCACAGCGTCATCGGCGGCAGCGTGTGGCTGACCCATTCCGTCGACCCCTACAGTGTGGTGTCAATCAAGGATCCGGAATTAAATATTCGTCAGCGCCAACGGCGCTGAGTGCGATTGCTCCCCTGCAAGCCCCCTGTGCGAAATGACGCTGGTGATCCCGGTCAGGTCATGAAAACGAGTCTGGGCCGGGCGGGGATCGGCACATGTTATTTACTTCTTATCATAACGTAACGTCTCTGCGGGGTTTTTACGTGGCCACGCGGATGTTCACGAATCTGCCTTGCGGGCAGCAAAAGTCGCGACGCGCTCAGCGCGCGCTGTGCGCTTGGCCCGTTCCCAAGGCAGGTCCTTGGCGTGTTGGCGAGGCACCGGCGGAATACCTCCGGTAAAGATCCAGGCCCGGCGTGGCTCTGGGCTGGTATTGGGCGTGGTGTGATGCAGCAGACGCTGGTGGTGAATGGTGCATCCACCAGCTAATAACGGACACGGCACTGCCTTGGTGAAGAGGTGCGGATAGTCGCCGTCAATTTCCAGGCCATGCACAGTGGGGTCGCCGCCATGACTGCGATGTGGCAACACTTCACCCCAGTGACTGCGTGGAATGAAATGCATACACCCGGAATGTTCATCCACGTCCTGTAAGGGCACCCACACGGAAGCACCGCAATAATCACTGCCTGCATCCCAGTATGCTTCATCCTGATGCCAAGGCGTCGCTAACAGGCAATGCGGCGGTTTGCAAATTGCGTGGTCGCCGAGACTGCTGTGCGGAATACCGAACAGCTGACTGAGCACCGCCGCGACATTACGGTACAGCAGAGTGTCTTTAACTTCGGGGGCAAAGCGCGACAGCCCGAGAATCTGCGGGACGTTGGCCTTTTGATCATCGTTGTCGCGCCCGAAAAGATCAAATTGAGCGCCCTGTTCGCGACCACTACGAACGTGGAAATGATGATCGTAGATGGCACGCAAGCGCGCAATCTCGCTGGGTGTCGACAGAGCCGGCAGGACCAGGAAGCCTTCGCGGTGGTATTCGGCCACCTGGCTGGCGCTGAGGATCAAAGCAGTGACTTGGGTTTTTTGGGCAGGGTCGGTCGCCATCGGGAGTCTCCGCCCGTATGCTGCCAGGGTTGCCTGTGATTGCGTCCGTGCCGACCCGCAGGAGATTTACGAACATGACGATATGCCGGAGTACAGACCGACAGACCTGGTCGGACGCCGACTGCCTGCTCAGCGAAATGCGGCATGTCGGCTGGACGGCGCCGCGAGCGGCGACCACGTACGGACTCAGTGCGCACCGCCACGCGGGCTGGGAGATCTGCTGGCTGCGCCGCGGTACCGTCGACTGGTGGGCGGGCGAAGATTGGCATCACGTCCCCGCTGGATCCGTGTATGTCACCCGGCCCGGGGAAATGCATGGCGGCCTGCATGATCTACTGACGCCGTGTGACCTGTTCTGGCTCGAATTGACGCCACCGAAAAACGGCCGCTGGCCCGGTCTTACTGCGCTGCAGACCACTGATCTGGTGCGCGATCTGCGCGAATTGCCGCACCGGGTTTTCTCCGGCGCAATGGGTTTGACGAAATTATGGAATGACCTTTTGGCCCTGCATCATTCGCCGCCGGCACAGACCGCAGCGGATCCACACCGTGCCCTCGCTGCGCGCGCCACCCTCCATCTGATTCTAGCCAGCATATTGGACTGCTCGCGGCGGTATGCGGCCCAGGTGGCGACCCCATCGCCCGCTATCACCCAAGCGCTACATTTTGCGGCGACTTCGCAGGCACCCGGAGTTACTGCGCTGGCCCGGCAAGCCGGTTTGAGCCCCAGTCGATTCCATGCCCGATTTTTGGCCGAAGTGGGCGAGCCGCCAGCGGACTGGCTCCGTCGACGTCGCATCGAACGCGCCAAAATCCGCCTCGCGACCACCGACCAAGCGATCACCACCATCGCCTTGGACCTGGGTTTCCCCAGTAGCCAACATTTCGCCACCGTGTTCAAACGCTACGTGGGATTGACTCCCGGACGCTATCGCGTGACTGTTCGCGCCGCAGCGACCTGAGCGGCTCTCCCAACCCAGCTGCTCAGCCAGCCGGATGTCCGGTTTCGTCCGTACGCGCAGGGGTGCCCTGGGCTCGCAGAGTCGACACCGCCCAGGCGGCATCGGGATCCGTCACCGCGATCGCCCGCACACCGGCAGGAAAATGCTGTTGCAGACGTTCGTATTCCGCGCGCTTAGCGCTGTCGGGATAGCGCCAGTCATGCAAATAGCAGACTTCGCGGATCCCGGCTTGCAGGGCCTCTTTGGTGCAGCCGAAACATGGACGCATGGTGCTATATAAACTCGCTCCCGCGACGGCAATCCCGAAACGGGCTGCCGCCAACAGCGCGTTTTGTTCGGCATGCACGCAGATGCACAGGTCATAGCCAGTTCCAGCCGGATAATCCTCGCGATGGGCGCAGCGGTGGCAGCCACCATCCAGGCAATTCACAAAACCCTGGGGCGTGCCGTTGTAGCCGGTAGAGATGATACGTCCGTCGAGGACGATGATCGCGCCAACCCGGTTGCCATGGCAATTTGCCCGGCGCCGCACCGCCAAGGCGATGCCCATGAAATAATCTTCCGGAGTGACGCGCGGCGGGTTGAGCATGACGGAGGATGGTGCGCAGCAGTGCGGCAACGACAATATCGGGGGCCCTGATTCAACCGCTCGACACTGCCGCAAGCCGCTGCGCCACATGCTGAGTCAGGTCATCCAGGAGGAAGGGCTTGGTGATGATCGAAAGATGGGCCGACAACGGATGGACCTCATCGAGGGCAGTTGGTCCATGCCCGGTGCAGATGATGATGGGTAAGGTGGGGGAAAGTTCGACCAGGCCGCTGATAATCTGGGTTCCGCTCAGCCCTGGCATGTGCAGATCGACAATCGCTAGGCGATAGCCCTCGGGATGGCTGCGACACCAGTTCAATAATTCGGCACCATCCGTAAAGGCCTGCACGTCGTGGCCCTGTCCGACCAGAGTCTGGCGGATCATTTCGCGAATCGCCATTTCATCATCGACGATGACGATGCAGCCGGCGGCTGGCCCCGATGGTGGCGTGGACGGCAGGAGCGGCACGGGCCCTGACACATCAGCGGCGATCGTGGGCAAAGCCATGGTGAACGTCGTACCGCTATCCTCCACCGAGGTCACCGTGATGGCGCCGTGGTGCTCTTGCACCGTACCATAGACTGCAGCGAGGCCGAGGCCGGTCCCTTTGCCGATCGGTTTGGTGGTGAAAAATGGCTCAAAGATTCGCGCCAACACCGCAGACGACATACCTGAGCCAGTATCACGAATGCGGATGAGCGCACAGGGACCGGGCGGCAGGTTGAATCCTTGCGCGGCGTGGTCCTCGCCCGCACCCATACCCGTGCTGAGGGAAATCGTCCCACCATCGGGCATCGCATCGCGGGCGTTGAAAATCATGTTGATGAGCGCGCTCTGCAGACTGGCCGCGTCGCCGAGAATAGTTCCCACCGCTGGGTTGAAATCGGTGGTGATAGCGATGCGACTGCCCAAGCCGGCTTGGACCAACGTTGCCACCGCGTGGACCAATTCATTGACCTGCACCGGCGCGCGACGCACCGTCGCCTTGCGCGAAAACGCCAGCAGCTTGGCAGTCAGGTCGCCGGCCTGGGCACACGAATGCAGCACCACGTCGAGCATGGGTTGCCGCTGCGATTCCGGGACGCCATCCTGAAGCATGTGCACATAGCCGGAAATGATCTGCAGGTGATTATTGAAGTCATGGGCGATGCCGCCGGCCAATTGCCCGATAGCCTGCATTTTATCCGCTTGGCGCAGACGTTCTTCCAGGGCGCGCTGTTCAGAAACATCAATGCCGACGGCGATGATGCGTAGATCGCTGCCGGAATCTGCGACCACGCTGCAGCGCCAGTCCATCACCGCGTGGCTGGCAGACGTGGTCGCAACCGGGCCTTCGATGCTGCGCGGGTGCCCGGTTTTCAGTAAGGATGTAAAGTCAGCGTGAGTAGCCGCGAAACGGTCCGCCGGCACCACGTCATCCAACCACGAGCAGCCGATTATCGCGCTGGATTCCCGTTGGCACAATTGCGCAAGGGTTGGATTACACAGGACAATACGACCTGCGCTATCCAGGCCGACGATCGCCGCTGCCGCCGTGCGCACGATATGACCCGTCAATTCGGTCGCTGCAGCCAGGGCCTTTTCCGCCTGCTCGCGTTCGCGCAAATCGCGGAAGAAACCGACCAGAACCTGACGACCGCTCAGGTCCATCGCCTGGGCGACGACTTCGACCGGGATTTCTATCCCGCCTTTGGTTATTACCCGCGCGGGCAGTGCCGTTGAATGCGAGCCCACGCGGCTTTCTTCGCGATGACGATGAAATTTCTCGCGCACTGAATCCGCTTCCACCACCGGATGCAGATCGGCCTGGTGCAACGTAATCACTTCGGCATGTGGACGATCAATGAGGGCACAGGCGCGTGGATTGGCGTCCAGGATTCGGCCATTGTCGGCATCGGCGATAAAAATCGCATCCGGAGCATGGGCGAAAAGAGCTCGAAAACGCTGTTCACTGGCACGTAAATCGCCTCCCAGACGATGCTGGGATTCCACCTGCAATAAAAGTCCCGCCACCAGCACCGTACCAATCGGGTACATAATCGCGACCGGGAGGGCCATGCGTTTCAGCAATGCCACGGGGTGGATCTCCGCCGGTAGGATCAAGGCCCAGGGTAGCGTCACTGCGACCAGAATAGCACCCAGGATTGCGGCCTGCGACAGGCGAAAAGTCCCGCTGCGCACGGACCACCCGCGGCTTGCAATCATCCCCACCACTGCCGCACTGGTGAGCGCCGCCAGACCTGCCATTTCACCGACTCCGCCGATGGCATGTCGACCGTACCCGACCACCACCAGCGCGATAACCGCTGCGTAGGGACCGCCAAAAAGCGCAGCCAATACCAAGGGCGCCATGCGATTATCAATGGTGACGCCGGCTCGCACTTCCAGGGGTATGAGCATGCACAGCGCCGAACCACTCCCAAAGAGCACGCCGATGATGGCGGCCCATTCCCCATGCGAGCACTTGGCGCGAAAACGGACGATCAACCCATACGTGTACACCAGGGCCAACGGCAAGAGCAGATTTTGCAGAAAACCTACGAAGAGGGGCGGCATAGACGGAGGTATCCGTACTCACCATACCCTTCCCGTTCCACCTCCCAAGCACGAAGACGGAGAAATCGGCTATCGTATTCGGCGAGATTGCGGCTGTAGGCGCTCGACCCGCTCAGCGCCCAAGGGCGTTCAACAAGGTCTGACCCAACACGGTCGGCGATTCGGCGATGTGCACGCCGGCGTCACGCATGGCCTGCCACTTGGCTTCGGCGGTGCCGGTATTACCCGAGACGATGGCGCCAGCGTGGCCCATGCGCTTGCCCTTGGGGGCCTTGGAGCCGGCAATAAAGCCGACCACCGGCTTGGTCACGTGGGCTTTGATCCAGGCGCAGGCGCGCTCTTCGGAGTCGCCGCCGATTTCGCCGATCATGATGATCTGTTCGGTCTCGGGATCGTTCTGAAACAATTCCAGGCAGTCGATGAAATCGGTGCCTTTGATCGGGTCGCCGCCGATGCCGATGCAGGTCGACTGGCCGAGTTTGACCTGGGTGGTCTGGAACACGGCTTCATAGGTCAAGGTGCCCGAACGGCTGACGATGCCGGTCGAGCCGCGTTGATGAATATACCCCGGCATGATGCCGATCTTGCATTCGCCGGGCGTTATTACACCGGGACAATTCGGGCCGACCAGGCGGCTCTTGGAGCCGACCAGGGCTTTTTTGACTGCGAACATATCGCGCGCGGGAATACCTTCTGTGATGGCGACGATCAGGCCGATGCCAGCTTCGATGGCTTCGAGAATGGCATCCGCAGCGGCGGGCGGCGGCACGAAGATCATCGACGCCGTGGCGCCACCTTCACGCACGGACTGGGCGACGGTATTCCACACCGGGTAGCCCTTGCCCGTATCGCTTTTCCAGATCTGACCGCCCTTGCCGGGGGTCACGCCGCCGACGAATTGGGTGCCGTATTCGATGGCGCCGTTGGAATGGAAGGTGCCGACTTTGCCGGTAATTCCCTGGCAAATTAATTTGGTGTTTTTATTAACGAGAACGGCCATGGTGAGTTCGCTTTGGTGCTATGAAGGAATAGGGTTCAGGCCTTGGCGCCGCGGTTCGCGCGGTAGACCAGGGCGGCCTTGGCCGCTTTTTCGCAGCCATCTTTGAGATCATCAGCAGCGATGACCTTGAGGCCGCTTTCATTGATCAGCTTCTTGCCCTGTTCGACATTGGTGCCTTCGAGACGGACGATGAGCGGACGATCCAAACCGACTTCCTTCACCGCTTGCAAGACGCCGGTGGCGATGGTGTCGCACTTCATGATGCCGCCGAAGATATTGACCAGGATCGCTTCGACGTTGGCGTCGCTGAGAATGATCTTGAACGCGGTGGTAACTTTTTCAGCGGTGGCGCCGCCGCCCACGTCGAGGAAGTTCGCGGGAAAGGCGCCTTCGGCAGCGCCATAGGTAGCGATCGCATCCATGGTCGCCATCGCCAAGCCAGCACCGTTGACCATGCAGCCGATATTGCCGTTCAATTTAACGAACGACATATCGTGCTTTTTGGCTTCCAACTCCGAGGCGTCCTCTTCGTTCGGATCGAGCATCGCCAAAATTTCCGGATGACGGAACATAGCGTTGTCGTCAAAAGACATCTTACTGTCGAGGGCGACGCAGGCGTCATCGGCGGTGATGACCAACGGATTGACCTCGACCATATCGGCGTCGGTCTCCAAGAAGCAGGTGGCCAGAGCCTGGGCGGTCTTGATGAACTGGGTGACCTGGGCCGGGGTCAGGCCGATTTCGAAACCGATGCGGCGAGCCTGATAGGCACCCAGACCGATATGCGGATCGAAATGCACGCGATGAATGCGCTCGGGAGTATTGTGCGCGACTTCTTCGATATCCATGCCGCCTTCGCTCGAGGCGATCATTACCGGCGCGCCGGCTGAACGATCAAGCAGAATCGACAGGTACAATTCCTTGGCGATATTGCAGCCTTCTTCGATGTAGAGGACCTTGACCTGTTTGGGCTCGTCGCCGGTCTGGATGGTGTGCAGATAATTGCCGAGCAACTTGGCAGCCATGGCCTTGGCTTCGGCGGGGCTCTTTACCACCTTGACCCCACCATCCATGACCTTGGTTTTGCGCGCTGCATCGGCGTAGACCGTGCCCTTGCCGCGGCCGCCGGCGTGGATCTGCGATTTCACGACGACCACCGGCGAACCGAGCTCTTTGGCGGCCTGTTCGGCGGCGTCGGCACTGTGTACCGCAATGCCACGCAACACGGGGACGCCATAGGTACGGAATAGCTGCTTGCCTTGGTATTCGTGGATCTTCATCAGTGCCTCGGGGGAGGTCGTACCTTGGCCAAGAAGGCTAGTGAGTCCAGGGGCTGCAAGCGACTGCAAGTCGCGGTTATCAGGACCGGGCACGGTGCTGCACCTGCGAACACGGCTGGGGTTCCCTGCGGGGTGCCGGGGCGACGGGCACGGCGCGGATGCCCCCCTTCTCCTCGACCCAGGCAGCGCACAATCCTCTCGCCATGACTGCCATCGTTGTTCCCATCGCGGCTGCCGACCCGGCCGAACTGATCCTGATGTCCGAAGCCGCCCGCGATCAGGGCGCTGATGTGGTCGAACTGCGCCTGGACACCTGCGCCGAAATGGCGGACGGCCTGCTGGACTTCACCGCCTTCATCGCGGACCTGCCCTGCCTGGCCCTGCCCGCCATGGTCACCCTGCGGCATGTCGATGAAGGCGGTTCCTGGGCGGGCGCGGCGGACGAGCGCGAAAGGCTGTACGCCCTGGCTGATGCAGCGGGCGCCCAGTATATCGACATGGAACTCGCGCATGATCGTGGCTGGCGGCCCGAGCATGCGCAGCTGGTGCTCAGTTTTCACGACTTCAGCGGTATGGGCGGCGATCTCCAAGGCACGATCGCCAGCATGCATGCCGCCGGCGCCGCCATCGCCAAGGTCGCGGTTACGCCGGATGACGCCGCCGATCTCGCCAGCATTGAGCGCCTGTATCGCCATGCAAAAGGGCCGGTGTGCGCCATCGCCATGGGCGAGGTCGGCCTGCCGTCGCGCCTACTTGCGGGGTGCTGGGGCGCGGCCTTTACGTTTGCCCGGCTCGATGATGCCGTGGGCAGCGCGCCAGGTCAGCCCACCGTGCGCGAACTGGCACAATTATATCGCCTGAAAGCGCAAGGGCACGACACCCGCATCTTCGGGGTGATCGGCAATCCCATTCGTCACAGTTTATCACCGCTGATTCATAACACCGCCTTGGCGGCGCAGGGCATCGACGCGGTCTATGTGCCCTTTCTGGTCCGCGATGCGCTCGCGTTTTGGCACGCCTGCGGGCGCTTTATTGACGGCCTGTCGATCACCATTCCCCACAAACATGATCTGCTGCCCGCGATGGAACGTTGCGATCCTCTGGTTCAGCGCATCGGTGCGATGAACACGATCTGGCGCGACGAAGACGGACACACCGTCGGCACCAATACCGATGCCGTTGCCGCCATTGCCTGCATCGAATCGCAGCTCGGAAAACTGGCGGGGCGACGAGCCATTTTGTTGGGAGCCGGCGGAGTTGCCCGTGCTATTGCCTTTGCCCTCGCTGATCGCGGCGTCGCGGTCGCAATCGTCAATCGCAGTCGGGAACGCGCCGAGGCGTTGGCCCAGGAAATGGGTGGGACGGTGGTTGATATGGATCAGGCAATCCACCAGCCCTGGGATGTGCTGATCAATGGCACCTCGGTCGGCATGGAAGCTCCGACGATAAGCCCGTGGCCCGCAGACGCCCATCACGCTCATCGCGTGGTCTTTGATACCGTCTACACGCCACTGGAAACCAGATTGCTTCGCGATGCGCTTGCCGCCGATGCCCGCACCGTCGGCGGTCTGGATATGTTTATTCGCCAAGCCGCCGAACAATATTCGCGATTCACCCAGCACGAGGCCCCGGTCGACATCATGCACCGCGTCGCCTTAGAACAATTGCAGCTCCGCGCCCGCAAAGCGACCGGCGGCGGGGCCACCGAGGTCTATCGCGCCAAGTGAGCCCCGCGAGCCTCGTCCGCAGCCGTTCCGCGGTCTCGTTAGCTCCGACAGACTCCTACGGGGGAATGCTATACGTCTTGCCCTGACCGACGGCCTTGAGCTCCTGATTCATCAGTTTAGTCCCCTCTTCCGAGGTTTCGAGCACCCAATTGCCACCGCTGACGGCGCGAACCAGACGCACGGGCGGCATCATCCCCGCACCATCTTGAACATCACCGCTGGCCTGTGCTTCGAGTTGGTCCTTGATCTCGGATGGATATTTCATCAGAAAGACAACTTCCTTGTCGTCGCCAGATGCAAGCACCATGGCCTGGACCCCGGCCGGAGTGCCATCGGGCAGAGGACCGGAAGGAGCCTCAATGGGTGGCACCAAATCACCCGGAGCAGCAAAAAGTTCTTGCGTGTTAAGATCGTAAAACCAGGTTTTCCCAGGCTGATAGCCGGGATCACCGAATACCCAAAAGGCACTAGTGATGGCCGCGATAGCCGCCACCGCACACAGGGCTGCGGCAAAGACAATGGATATACCAGCAGTAGATGGACGACGCATAAAGGCACCCTCGGCGGCAAAGCTTAGGCCCTTCATCCGGTGGCCACAATAGATGATCCCCCCACGGGGATGCACGGTGTGCTCCACAAACTCACGCTAAGAATGGTGACCCGTCGTCGCCCGGCGCCTGCCAGGCGGTGAAATGGGCGAGATATTCCGCCAGAGCCGGATTGCTGGTGCTGGCGGTTTCGATCCACGCCTTGGCCTGCTGTACACGCTCCGATTCCTTGGCCACATCGATTCGGCCCAGCAAAACCTGGAGCCGCAGAAAGACGAAATAGGTGTCGAGAGCATCGCAGATACAGTAGTCGTCGATGCGCTGATGTTCACCCTGTTCCCACAGGGTCTGCACCATGTCGCCTTTGGTGCCCATCTTGCCCGGCTTGCCTAAGAGCTGCGCGCACAGATTCAGGCCGCCGTTGACATGGCCAGCGCCAAAATTGGTGATCACGTCCTGAACATCGAAATGGGCGTGCTGGTTATAGCGGTTGCGCGGTTGGGTATAACTGGGGCCGTCGAGCTTGAACCAATCCGGCACTGCCAAACCGTAGCGGAAACAGGCCAGTTCCATCACCGGCAGATCGAAAAAACGCCCGTTGAACGTCACGAAGGTCGGTTGGCCGTAGGCCTGCCACCCTTTCCAGAATTGCTTGGCAATAACCTGGGGCCGGAACTTCGGCCGGTCCAAGGTCACCACTTCGTGCAAGCTGAGATCCTTGCCGACCTTGGCGATCGCTACTGACACCGGCAAATGAAAGGTATGCGGAATGAAATCGCTCTTGCCGCCGGTCTGTTCGGAAATCTGCTTGCGATAGAGCGCAACCGCTTCGGCCGGGGTCAGCTCAGGCTGATCGGGAAAGCGCACACGCTGGACAAGACGACCGTCCACCACGGTTTCGATATCGAAGACGAGAAAGGCGATTTGGTCTGACATGGGTGGTGATGGTGGTTTCAGGGCGGCGAGACGGAAGGGGTTTGTGTTTCGTTCACTTTTCATTCTGTATTCTGCTTCCTATTGCCTATTGCCTATTGCCACATGGTCCTGCGTCCTGCGTCGCGAAGATCATTGCCACTGGTCCGAAGTCCGAGGTCCTAAGTCTTCTTTGCGTGGGCGTGGTGGAAAATGGGATTGAATGGGTACTGCGGTTGGGTTTGGTTTGGTTTGGTTTGGTTAGGTTTGGTTTGGTGACACTGGGGGCACAGAAAGCGGGTTGATCGGCATTGATCTGAACCACGACGCGCCCCTGCCGACTGAAGTCGGCGGGGCCAACCTCTGAGCCTTCCTGCCACGCCATGACGAAGTGACGACCCGCGGCACGTAGCACCGCGCAGACCTGCGGTGCGAAGACTTCGGACCTCGGACCTCGGACCTCGGACGAGTGGCAATGGTTTCCGCAATGCAGGACCAAGTGGCAATTTGCCGGACGTTGATAGCCTTCGCCACGCATGGATGTGCCGCATTTTGTCGTAGCCAGTTGGGGGCGATTGCTGGTCGGCTTTGCCCTGGCGATAGTGGCGGGACTGTTGATGCAGTTAGGTCGCGGGCTGGACTGGGGGCTGGCGGCAATCTGCTGGGTGCCCGCGATTATTTTGCTGTTGCCAGCGCTGCATCTGGCGCGGCGGACGCGGTTGGTCGCCGAAGTCGATGGCATTACTTTAGAGACCGGCTGGCTGTTTCAGCGCGGGTGGACCTTTCGTTTAAGCGAAGCCGAACTGGAATTCGTACCCACCGCGGGCTGGTGGGCGGTGGTGCTGCGGCGGGGAGGCAATCGCGTCACGTTGGCGACCTGGCTGAGCCGGCGTCGGGCCGAGGCCCTGGGCCAATGGCTGGATGCGGTGAGCGGTTCGCCGTTGCCGCGGGTCGAAGGCGAACGCCCCGCGGGGGATCGATGATCAGTGCTGCGGCGTCTGCTCCAGCGTCAGCGTCGAGCTTGGATCTGGATGCAATTAGCGCCGTATTCACCGCGTGTTTTGCCGATCATGCCGACCCCCTCAGCCGGGCCCGGCTGGTGCGCGGCGGCGACGAACCGCTGTACCGACCGGCGACGCGAGCGCGGCCGTGGGCGGAAATCATCTATGCGCGCGGTCTGGCAGCCTCGTCCTTGCATGAGGCCGCGCATTGGCTGCGGGCCGGGCCCGAGCGGCGCCTGCTCAGCGATTATGGCTATTGGTACGAACCCGACGGCCGTGACGACGTGGCGCAGGCTCTTTTCGAACAATCCGAGATCGAGATCCAAGCGATCGAATGGATTTTGGCCCAGGCGGCCGGGGTGCGCTTCCACATTTCTGCCGATAATCTGCGCTCCCCCGAGCCGAGCGACACGTTTCGCGCCGCCATCGCCGTAGCGATTGAGCGTCGCCTGGCGCAACCGCTGCGGGGCCGATTCCGCTTGCTGGCGACCGCTCTGGCGACCGCCAGCGGGCGCACGCTGCCGACGGCCCTGGCCCACCAGCCCCTGTTCGCGAGCGCGGGCGTCTAGACCGGTCAGACTGGACTTGCGTCCAGGGCCGCTGGCGCGACGTTCCCGCCCATGTCTGAGCTCCATCCTCCGATTGATGCCCGCGCTGCGGGTTTGATCCTGCGCCGTCAGGTCGGCTCGACGTGGCACTGGCTCCTGCTGCGCGGACGCTCGCATGGCGAATGGGGCTTCCCCAAAGGCCACCTCGATCCGGGTGAAGGTCTCTTTGCCGCGGCCCTACGCGAATGTGCCGAAGAGACCGGCATCGGCTTAGTCGCAATAGACGCGGCAAGCTATGAATTGATTTACGAATTACCCGACCATCGGCGCAAGATCGTGACCTATATCGGTGCGACCACGGCGCAAGAAACAGTGACCCTGAGCAAGGAACATCAGGACAGCGCCTGGTGTCACCATGATGAGGTGCTCAAGCGCCTGGCGCATGCCAACCTGCGTACCGTCTTTTCCAATCATGTCCGCCAGGACTGCGGCCCCCGCGCATGAGCACGTTTTTATTCTACGAGGAGGACGCCGGCGCGCCCACTCATCGTGATGATATTGAACAGGCGCTGAGCAATCTCGGCATCGCCTTTTCCGCTCCGGCTGGCGCTCGCTATCGCCCCGGCACCTGGGACGATGCCGCTACCGGCGCCCGCGCGATTATTGATGTCGGCGAACCGGCGATGGAACGCGATGAGATGCATCCGCCTACCGCCTATGCCGGGTGGCGACCAGTAGCGGTACATATCCAGATTCCCCTGCTGGCGGCGCACTGGCAAGCCGTGGAAGGGCTGCGTCTGCTCGAAAGATTTCTGGCCGCGCTGCCGCACCTGGTGCCGTTGGACTGCGAAGACACCCGCCGCAATGACGACGCCGACACTGGGCCGTTCCCGTTTGATCGTCTGCGCGCTTTAGCATCGTGGGAACGCCAGCATGCGGCGCATCTCCAGGGTCGCATCGACATCGCTGTGCTCGACCGCCGGGCCAGCCTCGCCCTGTGGCGCTATCGGCGCGAACGTGCCGCTGGTCAGGTAGCACGGCCCGACCTGTACTGGCCGGAAGCCCTGGTGCTCGCCGACGGCAACCAGGCGGTCAGCGTCGCAGTGTGGGCCAATCCCAGCCGCGCCCTGGCGCTACCGCCGGTGGGCTATGTGGTTATCCCTCGTGTTGAGGGTTCCGGGTTGCTGCCCAGCGACGAAGTGCTCACCGCCGCCGGTGAGCCTGCCTGGCTGACCCAGGGACTCGCACGGGACCTGCCAGTCAGCCCGGAATTAAGCGCTTTGCATCAGGGGGCCAGGATGGTTCCAGCCGCTCGTTTTGCCACCGTTCGTGATGGGGATTGGGTCGACTGAGCTCGCCTGACCGGCGGTACTGAACCGCTGGTCCACTGACGATTCTGCGGCTGGCTGCCCAAGGCCACCGGCACGCAAATCCTTGCTGCAACACGCACGCCTTCCGCCAACTCCGGGAAGTGCCCTTGCGTGTCTCCGCTGCGTGAGGCACCATGCCCACGATGGCCGGAACCTTCGCCTGTCCGCACTGCGGTGCCCAGTATCCGATCAAGCCAGTCCTGGTCGGCCGGGCGGTCCGCTGCACCACCTGCAAGAACCCGTTTCGGTTGCGCGAAGACGGCATCGCCGAGCGCGTGAGCGAAGCCGCACCCGAACCGGCAGCAACCCGAGCGACCGCGCCGAACTCACCGCCAATCCCTGCGACCTCAGCCCCGGCCCCCGCCGCGCCGGTATCGCCCCCTGCGCAGCCAGCGCGAGCCGAACCGGTCGCTGCGCCGACCCGCACCTCGACGCCGCCACCAACGGTACGAGCGACTCGCGGTGCGCGCACCGAACGGTTCGACAAGGAAAAGATCGAAGAACAACGCCGGGCGATGGCGGCATCGCTGTCCACGGCGGCCAGCGCAGCCCTCGAATCCGAGGTGATGAAACGCGAAAAGCCCACCCTGCCGACCCGGAAATCCGCGGGCAGCCGGCCCGCCGTCGAAGGCCGGGTCGGGGATATCGGCCCGGTCGTGCTATCCGGATACGGAGCGCACGAACATCGCAACAACATGTTGTGGCTGGTCGGCAGCATCGCCGCCATCGCCTTGGTCGTGACCGTGATTGCGTTGCTCACCATGCGCAGCGAACAGCGCCAAGCCCTGGATGCGTTCACCGCCAACGTGGAAGGCGAGCGCGCTCGCTATGGCGAAAAACTGCTCACCATTCAAGAGCGTGCCTGGATGAGTGGGGTCGCCCCGGTGGTCACCCTGGGCCGGGTGCAGATCCAGTCGGTGCGTTCGTTGTCACTGGCCAGTGTGCGTGAGCTCCTGGTCAGCTTGCAAGGTAAAACGCATCTCGCCCAGCATGACCTATGGGTCGACCCAGCTCAGGTCGTCCAGCTTGAATCCCTGTGGGATGCCCGTCGCGATCGGACTGCGAATCTGGCGAAGTTGAACCAGGCCGGAGTGACCGTCGTCGCAGACACGGCCATCACCTCCGCCCTGACCAATGCGGCCTGGAGCGAAGTGGACGCTGCCGTTTTGCAGCAATTGCTAACCGGCCAGACCAGTCGCTCTGGCGAGAATGTTATCGCCAAAAAGATCCTGGGTGGTGCCATTCCCGATGCCATCGAACTGTGCCCTTTCCGTGGCACCAAGGGAGAATTGTTGATCGATCTCGGTCGCTCCTATCGGCAGCGCGATGTCGATTACGACGGCTTGTTGTTGCGCATGGTTGGCGATGGCTGGCCGAGCGAATGGAAGGTATTTTCGATCACGACCTCCTCCCTGGAGTGAGCGTCCATGCGCGGCGAGCTCAACTTCCACCAGTTGCGCTCCTTCCAGGCCGTTGCTCGGCACGGGTCCATCAGCGCCGCCTGTAAGCACCTGCACCTCGCCCAACCGACCATTAGCGGGCAATTGCGTGATCTCGAACGCCAGCTCGGTGAGCAATTATTCACTCGCGTCGGGCGTCGTCTGCAATTGACTGACACCGGGCGTCTAGTCCTGCGGTCCTGCGATGAAATTTTCGCCATTGGCGATGATCTCGTGGATTCTTTGGCCGGGCGCGGCAACCAGCGCATGGCCACCCTGCACGTCGGTATTGTCGACGCCCTGCCGAAATTGATTGCCCATCAATTATTGGCCCCGGCCTTGCTCATCGACGCTGACCTACGGATGGATTGCCATGAAGATCCGCCTGAGCGGCTCTTTGTTGAACTCGGCGCGCTAAACCTGGACGTCGTGCTCAGCGATCGCCCGCTTGATGAACGTTTTCCGATCAAAGGCCACAACCATCGTCTGGGCAGCAGCGGCATCGGTTTTTTTGGCTGCGGTCCGACCTATCGCAAACTCCACCGCGGATTTCCCGCCAGCTTGAATGGCCAGGCATTAGTCATGCCCGCTGCTTCCAGCGACATGCACCGCTTAGTCCGTCATTATCTCAGCGAACGCGACCTCTCCCCACGCATCGCCGTGTCGTGCGAGGACAACGCCCTGCTCCTGGCCTTTGGCCGCGCCGGCGCCGGCCTGGTCCCTGCCGCTCTCAGTTTGGCGACCGAGCTCAAGCACATGTACGGCCTGGAATGCATCGGCGAAATGGCCGGCATCCGCCAACATTTCTACGCCGTCACCGTCGACCGCCGCATTCGCCATCCTGCTGTTCTCGCGATGACCGCTGCCGCACGAAAAGCGTTTGATCAATAAATTTTTTATGCATAATGCATAATGCATTATGCATTATGCATCGAGCGATCGACGCAATTCAATGGGCGATATGAAATGTGCGGTCAACATTTCGTCCTAAGTCCTAGGTCCTAGGTCTTCGATAGCGTCATTTCATGTTTCCATCGAAGTAGGTCCAAAGTGGTCATGGGTCTAGGACGCAGCACGAGAGCGAGCTCGTTCACCACGTTCCCTCTGTCCTACGCACCGCCTTCGGGACATAGGACATAGGACATAGGACATAGGACATTTCGTCACAAACCGAACGAATAAAAAAATTTACTCGTAGCAAACACCCATGCACAAGAAAACCTTACCGTGAATCCCAAAAAACGGATGATCGGCGTCCACTGGCGTGGCCGGGAGTTCCGCCAGCGAGTAAGGCGGTGCAATCCTCGATGAGGTCGGCGACGGTGGCGTAGCGATTTTTGGCCTGCGGCTGCAGGGCTTTCATCACCACGGCGGCTAATTTCTTGTCGACGGTTTTACGCTCTTGACGGGGATCTGGGGCGATGGTTTCGTTTTCGGCCCAGACGAGGAGATCCTCGGTGGCGACCTGATAGGGTGGGCGACCGGTGAGGGCGTAATACATTGTCGCGCCAAGGGCGTAGATGTCGGTGGCCTCGTTCGACATGCCGTGCCGGATATGTTCGGGCGCGACGTAGCCTGAACTGCCCACGAACAGACCGGGACGGGGCGGCAAGCCTTTCGGGGTGGCGGCGCTGAAATCAGTGATGCGCGGGGTCCAATCGGTTTCGATGAGGACATTACCCGGCTTAAGATCCCGATGCAGGAATCCCGCCCGATGCACGGCATGCAAGCCGTGGGCACAGCCGGCAAGCAGCACCAGGGCAGCATCATTTTCGACCGGCCCATGCCGGGACACCCAATTGCTGAGGTCTCCATTCGCCACCAGGCGCAAGCACAAATAGGGCACTTCGACCACCATGTCGCCGCCACGAGCGAAACCGGCGTCGAATATGGTCACCACGTTGGGATGGTCTATGGCACCCAGTACGCGGGCTTCATGCAGGAATTGCTCCGTCAGTTCGCGAACGCCCATGCCGGTGCGTTCGAAGCCTTTGGGGTTGATCGTCTTCAGGGCGACTTTGCGGCCGATGGTGTAGTGTTCAGCTTCCAGGACCACGCCGGTGGCGCCTTCGGAGAGAATGCACAGCAGGCGGTACATGCCTAAGCTGCGGCGAACTCCTTCGATGCGTTCGTTGATATGCTCGGCGGTGGACATGGGTTGAAGGTCGATTGTGAAGGGCTGACCCGGGCCGTCGAGTGTTTTTGGTCCGCTTGGATTCGGGTGTCAGGGTCAAGGAGTCAGGACTAGTTCCCCCAAAACCAACGGAGCCGGGTCGTCGCTCGGCGCCGAAACGGCCAAAGACCAGGTACCAATGCGTTCACCTACCGCAACTGTGGTCCGATCCAGGACACTGCGAACCTCCCACCAGCCGGCATGCGGTGGCGAAACCTCTTCGCGCAACAACAGGGCCCCATTTTCAGCCGTCCAAATGACGGTCACGCCCGTAATCCCCACTGCCGTCCACACCTGGGCGACCGCGCGCCGGGCCGCGCGAAAGCCAACGTCATCACGACGGAGGGTCAGATACCAGTGGGGGCCAGCGCTGACCGACGCTTCTCGATCGACCAAGTCATCACCAGCGGGCCCAAGGGAAACGGACGGATCCAGGACCGCTGCTAATCCCCGGGTGCGTCCGGGGTGTGCAACGACCGGCACGACGACGCCGTGATACCATCCCTGCATCGGCGGGGATACGGCATCGGCTTCGACGTCCAAGGCCACCCCCTCACCGCTGGGATCCACGGCGCGGTGGGCGATGCGGTCAGCGCGGATGAGCACGTGTTGATCCGCGCCGGTGGACACGGGCGGGCTGCCGACGGTGATCTGACCGCGTTCGACCTCGACAGCGGTGGCCTCGGGGCCGACCTGAAACGTAGCCCGCGTGCCGGGACGAATAGTGAGAACTTCCGCGGTCGTGGTCACCCGGAGGCCAAGCGCGATCGTGGTGGTCAGCGCAGCCGTGCCCCCGACCAGACGCCAGGCGGCGGGCGCATTGTGGATAATCTCCGCGCCCGGGCGCAGCTCCCAGCGCAGGCCCTCGGCGAGAATCACCGCATCACTTTCCGCCCGCAAGCGAGTTCCGGCGGGAGCAGGATGGGGGCCGCGTGGCCAGGGCGCCGCATCGGCGGCCTCTGGATTGGCGATGACGTCGCCGAAATCGACGTTCAGGACGGCGACCTGTTGGTGCTGCCACACCTTCCATCCAGCAGCTGCTGCTGCCAGACCCAGCCCGATCAGTGCAACCACCATCCACCGCATGGTGGGCAGGGTGGCAGGACCCGAGGCGACGACAATGCACGCTTGCGATCTCCGACTCACTTCGCGGTCTCCGCGGCGCAGCCGTGCCACTCAAAGCGCCGAGCGTGTGTGCTCGGCCCTTGGCGCGGTCCAGGCGCGTTCCAAACATGCACCGCATGTCCGGACTCGTCGATGTCGTCCGCCGCGCCCAGGTCAGCAAGGCGACCGCCAGCCGAGTCCTCAATGGCCTGCACCGGCCAACCGGATCAGCCCCCAGACTATCAAAGCGGTCGCAGAGGCGGCGCGGGTTCAGCTCACATCAGCAACATCTGTGCCGGCATCCATCAGCAGGTCCGCCAGGGCGACCATCATCTGCTGCTGAACCAGCATCGTCACCAATAGGAATCGTTGGCCTTGGATCTGCTCCTCGATCAGATGGAATATTCCTGATCCCCGTCGCGGTAGACGACTTTATACAGGTCCGTGCGGCGATCGTCCCAGGTGCGCACCGCGCCCGAGGCACGGGTGCGTCGCAGCAGATCGAGATCGAGATCGTGGATGACCAGGGTCTCGACATTCGGCGTCGCTTCCGCGGCGATGCCATCACGCGAAAAGGGGATGTCCGACGGCGTCAAAATGCACGACTGCGCATAGTGGACATCGGCCCCTTCGACATGCGGCAGGTTGCCGCAGGCCCCGCTGAGCACGCAATAGACGTGGTTTTCAATACACCGCGCCTGGGCGCACGAACGCACGCGCAGATAGCCCGAGCGAATGTCAGTGTTGAAGGGGATGAAAATAATATTCGCACCCTTGTCGGCTTGAATGCGGGTCTGCTCCGGAAATTCGATGTCGTAGCAAATGCTGATGCCCACTGGACCACAATCAGTTTCGATGACGTCGATCGAATTTCCGGCGGAAACACCCCACCAGCGCGCCTCGGCGGGGGTGATATGGATTTTTTTCTGTTTGGAAATGCCGCCATCACGATGGAAGAGATAGGCGATGTTATACAGGACATCGTCTTCCACCGTTAGAATCGTGCCGCCGATGATATTGATATTGTAGGCGATCGCCAGTCGGTTGAACAGTTCGATGTAGGCAGGGGTAAATTCACTCATCCGTCGCGCCGTCAGCCCGGGCCTGATTTCGGTGACCAGGACCTGGAGCTGGTTGGTCAAGAGCTCGGGGAAGATGACGAAATCGGAATGATATTCGGCCGCGGTATCGACAAAGAATTCGACCTGGCGAGCGAACTCGTCAAAGGATGCTAGGCTGCGCATCTGGTACTGCACCGAAGCTACCCGCGCCGTCCCCGTCGCTTGGTCGCCAACCGGAACAAATTCAGGATTCAACCATTCCATCAGCACCGCATGGCCGCGACTTTCGTGATCGCTGGGCAGATAGCCCGACAGAACTGAACGCACCACAAAACCATTGGCGAGTTGGATGGTCAGCACCGGGTCTTTTTGCTCCTTGGCAATGACACTGCGGACATACTCCTTGGCGGTCTGGGTGCCGGCCACTTTGTGGTAACCAGGGATGCGACCGGCGATCAGGAAACGGCGCAGATTGCGCTCAATGATGATCTGTTTGCGTGCTTCGTAAATGCGTCGGGCCAAGCGCAGGCCGCGGAATTCCTCGTCCACCGCGATGTCTATGCCGTACAGTGCATCACCGCGCAGATTGTGGGTGGTGATGTGGCCATCACCCGAGACATCCTTCAAGGTGTGTTGGCGATCATACGATTCGGTCGCGACGATCAGGCTGCTCGAGGTAGCCGCGATGCGCCCATCGAAATCGATGACGATCTGCCCTTCCGGAAAACGCGCGATCTGGCTGAGAAAGTGCGCATCGCCCCACGGTTCGATGCCGGGAAAACAGCGGCGTTGCAATGCTTGGATTTGCGGAATATCAGCTGCACGCATAGGGCGGACATCGATACGGTGGCCTTCGGGCTTGGTCGCTTTGGTCGCTTTGGTCGCTTTGGTCGGCATAGGCGCACCCTATGGACACGCCCGATCAATCCATGCGTATTGCCCGACCGATCCACACGAACAGCGGATAGAGCATCACAATGGCCAAACCCGCCACCGGATGCGCCGAGGTCGCAATCAACGCATCGAACAGAATCATGCCTCCCAACGTCGCGCCCACTGCGGGCCCGACCAGCCCTCGCCGACCGATGCGTACCGCGGCAAAAAGCGGACGCCCTGCCCGCCACCACCACAACGCGGCTATCGCCAGACCTAAGAACAATGCCGAAACCAGTTGCAGATAGCTGCCCTGTTGCTGCCAATGGCCGATCCAGCTTGCCGTCGCCACCATTCCCATAGCGATCAGCACCGGCACAACGATGCACAGCGCGGCGAACGATAATTCCCAGCGCCGGCCGCTGCGGCTTTCCAATTCGGAGACGAGGGTCACGCCAAATACGTAGCATCCAAGCAACAGCGGATAAATGGCCGCGCCCAGGCTGAGCTGGACCTCGGTGGCGAAACCACACCACCCCAGCAGGCCAGCCGTCGCGCGCAGAAAATGATCGCCCCCGAGCAGAAACAAAGCGAACAACGCGTGCGTAGCCCGCACCGACCCCATCACCAACGAGCCGATCCACGGCACGTGCTTGGCCGCGAAGTCGTAGAGCAGGGCCAAGCTCAGGACCAAGCCCGCAGCAAGGAAAGCCAAGCCGCCGCCAGCGAGCATCGAACAGACCAGCACCCCCGCGACGAGCGCTGAACCGACGCCATAGGCCGCTGCCAAACCAATCGTGCCGCTGACCAAGGGCCGACGCGGATGCAGCGTGCGATCCCGTTCCAGATCCGCGAGGTCATTCCACAGCATGCCGCAAAGAAAAATGCAGGCGCTGGCCGCAATGACCCACAGGAAGCTTGCCCCGCGACCCTGGATCAGTAACCCAAAAATGACCTTGAGATCATAATTGCCGCCCGTCGCATAGGTCGCGATCGCGGCAGCAGCGGCCAGATTGGCAAGGATCGTGAATAAGCCCGAAACCCGGCCCAGGCGCAACCACTCAAGCATGGTCGGACCATAGCCGAGTCCGGCCGTCTGGGTAGGCCCTGTCGGGGTGCCTAGGATGAGAAGACTGGAGCTGGAAGACTGGTGCTGAAACACTGGAGCTGGGAGCCTGCCTTGACCCCTGGGCCGAGACGATCCAGGCTCACCCGCCGTGATCACCATTCGCCCCTACAACTTGGCTGATTTCGACGCCCTGATCGCACTGCAACGGGCCTGCTTTCCGCCGCCTTTCCCCAGTGAGCTGTGGTGGAATGCGGCCCAGATCGCCAACCATGTCCGCGTGTTCCCCGCCGGCGCCTTGTGCGCCTGCGTCGATGGTGAACTGATCGGTTCAGCAACTGCCCACATCCTGCGCTTCGATCCCACCCATCCCGACCACACCTGGGACCAAGCCGCTGATCGCGGCTACCTCGGCAACCACGATCCGCACGGCGATACGCTCTATGGTGTCGATATCGCCGTGCATCCGGCTTGGCGCGGGCGCGGCGTCGCGCGGGAACTCTATCAGGCGCGGTACGCCGTGGTGCGCGCACATGGCCTGATCCGCTTCCTCGCCGGCAGTCGCATCAGCGGTTACCACCACCACCGCGATTCCCTGAGCCCCGAGAGCTATGTCGCTGAAGTCCTGGCTGGCCGGCTCCGCGATCCTGTGATCACGCCGCAGCTCCGCGCCGGTTTACAGCCGGTGCATCTGGTGCACGGCTATTTACGGGATGAAGAGGCCGCAGACTGCGCCCTTTTGATGGAGTGGAAACCGGGTTGAAGCTGCGGTTTCCCAAAATAAACTGCGGGTTTTCCAGAGATCCTCACGTCAGTCGCGCCAGCGTTTCTGCAAATCGCCATACGCATCGATGCGCCGATCGCGGAAGTACGGCCAGATCCGCCGCACACTATCGGTGCGCTTGCGCGAGATGGCCACCACGAGGTTCTCTTCGTCGGTGTGCCCGGTGCGTCCCAGAATTTCTCCTTGCGGGCCGACGACGAAACTGGTGCCCCAGAATTGAATGCCTTTGCCACCCGCGGGATCCTCTTCGAGGCCGACTCGGTTGACCGCGACCACAGGAATGCCATTCGCCACCGCGTGCGCACGTTGGATGGTCACCCACGCATCGCGTTGGCGCGCCTGTTCTTCGGTATCGTCGGCAGGATCCCAGCCGATGGCGGTGGGATAGATCAAAAGTTCGGCGCCAGCCAGGGCCATCAACCGGGCAGCTTCCGGATACCACTGATCCCAGCACACCAAAACGCCAAGTCGACCCAGCGAGGTGTCGATCGGGGTAAAGCCCAGATCACCGGGGGTGAAATAGAATTTTTCATAGAATCCAGGATCATCAGGGATATGCATCTTGCGATACTTGCCGGCAATACTGCCATCCGTATCCAAAACCACCGCGGTATTGTGATGTAAACCGGGGGCACGGCGCTCGAAGAGCGATATAACCAGGACGATTTTCAATTCCTTGGCGATAGCGCCAAAGGCCTCGGTCGACGGCCCGGGGATGGTTTCCGCCTGGTCAAAGACCGAGACATCTTCGGTCTGGCAGAAATAACTGCCAACGTGCAACTCTTGCAAGATGACGAGCTCGGCACCTTTGCTGACGACATCTCGGATGCCCGCCACGCTGGCAGCCACCATGCTTTTGGCATCGCCGGTCCATTTCTGCTGGACGAGGCCAATCTGAAGGTCAGTGCTCACGAAAATATCTCCTGCGGGATCTGCATGGTCATGCAGTGTAGGGAGCCATGCTGCTCGACCAACACCGTACAGTCGATGGCTATTATCGCGAACCCCGGACATGCCTGCGCCACCGCCGCCAGGGCGTCGGCATCGCGGTCCGGATCAGCATAGGTGGGCACCAGCACGGCGCCGTTTATGAACAGAAAATTGGCGTAGGTCGCCGGCAAGCGATGGCCGTCCGCCGCGCGGCGCTCCCGGGCCCAGGGTAGCGGCACCAGACGATAGGGCTGCCCGGCAGCGGTACGCAGCGCCGCGAGCTCGGCAGCCATCAGGGCGAAGTCGGCGAAATGGGAATCGTTGGGGTCGTCGCACGCGACATACGCGATGGTGTCATCGGGGCACATGCGCGCGATGGTGTCGATATGGGCGTCGGTGTCGTCACCTTCGAGATGGCCGTGGTCCAGCCACAGCACGCGCTCGGCGCCAAGCCACTCTCGTAACGCACCGTCGATTGCCGCGCGATCGAAATGGGGATTACGGTTGGGTGATAATAAACAAGCACTGGTGGTCAGCAGCGTCCCCTTGCCGTCACTTTCAATCGAACCGCCTTCGAGCCACAAGCCGGGAATCAGGCGAGCCACTTGGCCCAGATGGCCCTCGGCATGGAGGAAGGCGGTCACGAGATTATCGCGGTCTGCCGGAAATTTCAGCCCCCACCCATTAAAACCAAAATCGAGCAGGCACGGCTGCTGATTTCGCAGAATGGTGATCGGCCCATAGTCGCGGATCCAGGTATCGTTCAGCGGCACTGCAATCACCGTCACGTGCTCGGACAGATCGGCGAGAAGATCGTGTGAAGATTGCGGGTCAGCGCTGACCACCAGGACCCGCGCGCGTGGAGCGATTGCCCGCGCCATCGCCACTACCGTCGCCCGCGCACGATCCAACCACGGCGCCCAATCGCTGTCTGCGGATGGCCAGGCGAGAAGAACAGCGCCAACCGGCTCCCATTCCGCCGGCAGGCGGATGACGTCGGCGGTGTTGGTCCTTGTGTGCATGGCGCGGAAGGCTAACGAAAGGGACCACGCATCCAGTCCAAGTCCGTACTGGCCGCGCAGACGCTTCCAACTGCCACCTGGCCCATCCATCAAGGGCGCCCCATGAATCAACCCGAGACTCTCGAACGCTGGAATGTCCAGCAGTCCGTCGAACTCTATGGCATCCGCAACTGGGGCAGCGGCTTCTTTGACGTGAATGCCAGCGGTGAGGTCATAGTCAAATTGGCCAACGGTGAAGCGACGGTCGACGTCAGTCTCAAGGAAGTGGTCGCCGGGTTGGAAGATCGCGCCATCGGCATGCCGGTACTCTTACGTTTCCGCGATATTCTCGACCGCACGATTCAACGCATCAACGAAGGCTTCAACGAAGCCATCGCCGCAGTCGGGTACAAAGGAATTTTTCGCGGCGTCTTTCCGATCAAGGTCAACCAGCAGCAACAGGTCATCGATGAGATCGCCACCTTCGGCAAACGGTATCACCACGGCCTAGAAGCTGGCAGTAAAGCCGAGCTGATGATCGCCCTCGCGTATCTGCGTGACAACGAGGCGTATGTGGTCTGCAACGGCTATAAAGATGCCGAATTCATCGACCTGGCATTGTTTGGGCAGAAAATGGGCGCCCAAACGTTGATCGTGCTGGAGATGCCCAGCGAACTCGACCTGGTCCTAGAGCGCGCCAAACTGATGGGAATTCGCCCGAAGATCGGCGTACGCTTGAAATTGTCGTCGCGCGTCAATGGTAAGTGGAGCGAATCCAGCGGCGACCGCTCGACCTTCGGCCTGACCATGTCGGACACCATCCGCACCGTCGACGTCCTGCGTGAACAGGGCATGCTCGACTGTTTGGTCATGGTGCATTACCACATGGGCAGCCAAATTCCCAATATCGGTTCAATTCGCGCTGCGGTAACCGAAGCGGTGCGCGTGTATGTCGACCTGGTCAAAGAGGGCGCCGCCATGGGCATCCTCGATATCGGTGGCGGCCTGGCCGTCGACTACGATGGATCGCACACCAATTTCGCCGCCAGCCGCAATTACGATATCAAAGAATATTGCGCCGACGTAGTCGAGACGGTCATGGCCGCCTGCGACAAAGAGAACGTCCCGCATCCGACCATCATTAGCGAAGCAGGCCGCTTTTTGGTCAGCTATTCCTCGGTGCTGCTGTTCAATATTCTCGACGTCCTGCGCTTTGATTCCGCCACCGTTCCCGATGAACTGCCAGAAGGTTCTCCGCACATCATCAAGTCGCTGTTCGATATCTATAAATCGATCACGCCCAAAAATGTTCAGGAAAGCTTTAACGACGCGGTCTATTTCCGCGACGAAGTTCGCACCGCGTTTACGCATGGCGTCATCAATCTGCGTCAGCGCGCCTTAGGCGAACAATTGTTCTGGCGCTGTGCGCGCCGCGTCTCGCAGGAATGTCTGACCCTGAAACAGATCCCGGAAGAGCTGACCAATCTCGACAACGTCTTGTGCGATATCTATTACGGCAACTTCAGCGTCTTCCAATCGCTGCCCGACTCCTGGGCCATCGGCCAATTGTTCCCGATCATGCCGATCCATCGCCTGAACGAGCGCCCAGGGCGCAATGCGACCTTTTCCGACATCACCTGTGATTGCGACGGCAAGATCGATACCTTCATCGACCTGCATGATGTTCGCAAAACCCTGCCGGTCCACGAACTGCGCAAGGGCGAAACGTACCTTATGGGCGTCTTCCTGGTCGGGGCTTACCAAGAAACCCTGGGTGATTTGCACAATCTCTTCGGCGATACCAATATCGTTTCGGTCAAGCTGGATGCCGATGGCCACATCGATTATACCAGCGAAGTCAAAGGTGACTCGGTCGAAGACGTGCTGACGTATGTCGAGTATGATCCCAAGGATCTGATCGCTATGTTGCGTGACCGCGCTGAACGCGCAGTCCGCGAAAAGCGCATCACCCCGCAAGAGCGTCGCCAGATCGTCGAAGCCTATGCCAGCGGCATGGACGGTTATACCTACTTCGAACATTAATCGTTCGTTGGTCCAGAGTCGGTTAGCTTTCCGTCGACCCTCTTCCCTGCCTCCTTTCTCCATCGGGATCCAGTATGTCCAAAGTTCTTATCATCGGCGCCGGCGGAGTCGGCGGCGTGGTCGCCCACAAATGTGCTCAGGTCAAGGAGGTCTTCACCGACATTCTGCTCGCCAGCCGCACTAAATCGAAATGCGATGCGATCGCGGCTGACATCAAAAAGTTACGCAAGCGCACCATCCAAACCGCGACCCTCGATGCCGACGACGCCAAGAACACGGTCAAGCTGATCAATCAATTCAAACCCGATTTGGTCATCAATGTCGCCCTGCCCTACCAGGATCTGGCGATCATGGATGCGTGTCTGGAAACCGGGGTGCACTATTTGGACACCGCGAATTACGAGCCCAAGGACAAGGCCAAATTCGAATACAAATGGCAGTGGGCGTATAAAAAGAAATTCGAGCAGGCCGGCCTAACCGCCATCCTTGGCTGCGGTTTCGACCCCGGTCAGACCAACATCTATTGCGCCTACGCGCAAAAGCATCACTTCGACGAGATCCACACCGTCGACATCATGGATTGCAACGCTGGCAGCCACGGCAAAGCCTTTGCCACTAATTTCAATCCCGAGATCAATATCCGCGAGATCACCCAACGCGGTAAGTTCTGGGAAAACGGCAAGTGGAAGGAAACTGAGCCCTTATCCGTGCACGCCCCCTTTGACTTCGCGGAATGCGGCGTCAAAGACATGTACCTCATGTACCATGAGGAACTCGAGAGCTTGGCCAAGAATCTCAAAGGCCTGCAACGCATCCGTTTCTGGATGACCTTCGGCCAGGAATACCTGACCCATCTGCGCGTGCTGGGCAATGTCGGCATGACCTCGATCGTACCGATCGACTACGAAGGCAAGCAGATCGTCCCTCTGCAATTCCTAAAAGCCGTCCTGCCCAAGCCCGAATCGCTGGGCAAAGGCTATTCCGGCAAGACCAATATCGGCTGCTGGATCGAAGGCGTCAAGAACGGCAAGAAGCGCCGCTATTATATCTACAACATCTGCGACCACGCCGCCTGCTACAAAGAAGTTCACTCGCAGGCGATTTCGTACACCACCGCCGTCCCCGCCATGCTCGGCGCCAAGCTGCTGCTGGACGGGGTGTGGAAAAAGCCCGGTGTGTGGAACGTCGAACAGATGGATCCCGATCCGTTCATGGAACAGATCGGTGGCTATGGTCTGCCGTGGGTGGAGACGTGGCCGAAGAAGGGGCATCCAGTTCCATAAAATCGGTCCTACTTGCGTAGGCCCTCTGTCTGTGTTGCCTCTGTCCGAGGTCCGAAGTCCTAGGTCGGGGCCATTGATCGGTTCTTGCGTTTAAGCACGGTGATTAAGAAAAAACGAAGTCTCGATCATTGAGATACAATCTCGCACAGTCGACCTAGGACTTCGGACCTAGGACAGAAGCCATGCCTAGGACTTCGGACCTCTCAGCGCGTCTCCTTCTCTTTGGAATAATGAATGCCTATCCCCGAAACCGCCATTACCGATCTTGATTGGACGACTGTTCCCAGTCCGGCGTTTATTGTCGATACCCGCTTGGTTGAGGCCAATGCGAAATTGCATGCGTACGTGGCGGAACAGAGCGGGGCCAAGATCCTGCTCGCGCTCAAAGGGTTTGCGATGTGGAGTGTGTTTCCGCTGATGCGGCCGTATCTGAGCGGTTGCTGTGCTTCGGGGCCGATCGAGGCGGAATTGGCGCGAGAGAAGTTCAATAAAGAGGTTCACACCTACGCGGTCGCCTTCAACGAGGCCGACATACGTGAGTCGATTCCGTTCAGCGACCATATGGTCTTCAATTCACCCGCGCAATTGCGCCGGTTTTTACCCCTGGTGCGGGAATCCGGGCGACCCATCGAAATCGGGCTGCGGGTCAATCCGCAATATTCCGAGGTCGAAGTCGATCTGTACAATCCGTGCGCCCTGGGTTCACGTCTGGGCACCCGGCGTGACCAGCTCGGTGATGATATCCCCCCGCTGTTGGACGGACTCAATTTCCACGTCATGTGCGAACAGGGCGCCGATACCTTGGAACGGGTACTGGCCGCGGTAGAAGAACGCTTCGGCGATCTGCTTCCCGGCTTGAAATGGATTAACTTCGGCGGCGGTCATCATATCACCAAAGCCGAGTACGATGTCGACTATCTGATCGAAGTGATCCGCGGTTTCCGCAGTCGTCATCCGCATCTGCAAGTGTATCTCGAACCCGGTGAGGCCCACGGCCTGAACACCGGCGTTCTCGTCGGCACGGTCCTGGACATCGTCCACAATGGCATGCCGGTGGCGATTTTGGATGTCTCAGCAACCGCGCACATGCCCGACACCTTGGAGATGCCGTATCGGCCGACGATCCACGGCGCCGGTGAACCCGGCGCGACGCCGCACACCTACCGCCTCGGCGGTCCGACCTGCTTGGCCGGCGATGTCATCGGTGACTGGTCATTTCCCAAACCCCTGTCCGTGGGCGACCGCATCGTCTTCGCCGACATGGCCCATTACACCATGGTCAAAACCACCATGTTCAATGGTGTCAAACACCCGACGATAACGACCTGGGATGGGTCACGATTGAAGATTATTCGTACGTTTGGATATGCTGACTATGCGGGGCGATTGTCGTAAACATTATTTTATTTTTGTCCGAGGTCCGAACTCCTAGTGGTCCTGGTCTGATATTTCGTGTCGTAAGCGCAGGCCCCGTCGGCCAGATGCACGGCGCGAAAGGCGCAGTGGGAGCAGGGCTACCACAAGCGTTCCGCAACGCAGCAGATGGCTGGCGCGGTCACGTGTACGGCATGAAATATCAGACCAGGACCACGAAATCGCTTCCCTATCGTCAAGCTCGTCAGTGACGAATCCGTGGACAGGCACCAGTTGCATTGAAACGTTCGGCGTGCGAGTGGGGACGTGGACGAATCCGTGGACAGGCACCAATTGTGGACACACCAATTGTGGACCACCAATTGCGGACCACCAATTGCGGACAGGCACCAATTGAATTGAAACGTTCGGCGTGCGAGTGGGGACGGGCATAAATCTAGGTATCACAATGGTTAGAAAGTGCCCGTCAACGAGTTGCCTAATAACCTCGTCCTTGGGGCCGGGGGCGAAGATGCTGACCGTTTGCTCCAGAATAGCTTCGATTTTACTTCGCAACGCTGAGGATACGCCGCGCTCCCACCTTTTCCCTTCACAAAGGAGCACAACACTGTGCCCATCCCGGTGCTGGTCACCGTGAACTCACGTATGCCACAGATCTCGTCTGCATGCCGTTTGACTTCAATGGAAATATCCCGGTCGAGATTTATCCGCATCTAAACTCGCGACTCAGTCACCCGCGGCCCGACCGTGCTCATATCAATCGGCACAAATCCACGCCAACGCGGGACTATTCGCCGCCAGGGTGAAATCCCCATGTTCCGGATCCGCGAACAGCGGATCGGCAACCTGCGAATGGATATCGCGGCCGCTGGCCTGCCATTGGGCCATGGTCAGGGCGGCTTCGCCGACTTTGGCGGTGCCGCCTTTTTTTGCGCCGGCGATGGTTAGGGGACCGGCGAGGTCCCAGAATAGATTGCTGTCGGCTTGAAAAGTGCCGGGTTGGGCCATGTCGATGCCATAACCGCCGATGTAGATTGGTTCGCCTTTGCTGAGGACGATGTTGCGCCAGAAGGTGAACGATACATGCGGCTCGCCCTTGCTGATGGCGATGCTGCCTTCGCCGCCGTAGGCGAAGATATTGTTGCGGAAGGTGCTTTATTGTGGCATGGCCTTGGCCTTTTTTATCGCCTGATCATGCTAATGACCGGCACTGAAAGCATCCGCGACGTGATTGCCTTCCTCAAGAATCAGAAGGCCAGCGACGAAATGCTCTATTGCCCAACGCCGTTGGCGGAGCGCCAGTTCAAAGAGCGAGCATTGGTCGTGGCGGCACGGGCGATAGCTTAAGAGTTCTACAAGAGAAAGGCCGACGAGGCACCGGATGAACTACGCTCGCCCGCGCCTGACCATCACTGCCCTGGCAGCCCGTCTTAGGGTGTCGAAGGCCACGGTCTCAAAGGCGCTCAGTCCGCACCCCGACCGGAGTGACCTCGCAGAAGACACCAGATCACGCATCCGGGCAGCGGCGGCGCGCCTGGGCTGGACACCCGATGCCCGCCGAGCCGCACGAGCCAGGCGACACCTCGGCAACATCGGGCTGGTCTCGCAGCGGGCCGCTCCCCATGCCAGTGGCGTGTATGCCGACATGCTCGATGGGTTGGCCAATGCCCTGGAATCCACCGGCCGGCGCTTGCTGTTCGTCCCGGCCCTGCGTACCGCCGATTGGAATCGGCTCCTCACGGATCAGCGCATTGATGGCGCCGTCTTGATGGAGCCACTCGGCGACGAACTGGTGGGTCGGATCGTCCGCGAACGCTTCCCGGCAGTGGTGCTCAATCTCGCTAGCCCCCTGGCTCTTCCGCAAGTCTGCTGCGACGAAGCCGCCAACCTGGTATTGGCGGTGACCCATTTGGCTCACGCTGGCCACCGCATCATCGCCTTCCAGCATTCGCCCGGTCGGCAGCCGCATTACAGCGTCGGTGAACGGCAAACCGCATTCGCCATCGCCTGCGCCGCAGCTGGCATCCAGGGTGTCGATGCCCCATTGGAGGGGATTCCATTCTATCGTGCATGGAGTGCCCAATCTGTGGCCAGCCGAGCCACCGCGGTGATCGCCTACAATCACGGCGACGCCTGCGAATTGGCCCACATCGCCCGCGCTGACATCCCGCATCGGCTGTCGCTGGTGAGCTGCGACGACACCGAAACGCTGGCCTGGCTCACCCCGGCGATCACGGCGCTCTCCGTGCCGATGGCCAAAATGGCCACGATTGCGAGCGGACTTTTAATTGACGAGATCGAAGGCCGTGCGCTGCGCAATCTGGGCGTTACCCGGGTTGCCGGCAAACTGATCATCCGGCATTCAGTGGCCGCTCCCCTGACCTGATTCGGAGGTGGCTCGAGCTGGCTCCACCACATCGCTGCGACGAGCCGCCGCGAGCGCCACCTGACCCGCTTCGTCGCCTATTCTCGGAGCCGCCGGCAGGTGCCGAGCAACCAACTCGGGCGAGCAACCGTGTGTTTCGATGACGTCGCGATAAAAAGCTGCACTGGCCTTGGGCGTGCGGACCTGAGTCGCAAAATCGACATGCACTAAACCGAAACGCGGCGCCTTGGAATACCATTCGTAATTATCGAACGTCGTCCAATGCAGGTAGCCGCGCACGTCGACGCCACGTTCAATCGCCTCAGCGATGGCGGCGAGATGCAGCGCCAGATAGGGGATGCGCAGGCGATCGTCGGCGCTGGCGAGACCGTTCTCGGTGATCACTACTGGCCGATCGCGTAGCCGGTCGAGCTCGTGCACCAGACCTTCGGGGTACCATTCCTCGGTATAGAAACCGTCGAAAGGCAGGCAGCGGGTGCGCAAAAAGGCCGGCTTGGCACCGTCGCCGGGATTGCTGCGCCGAGCGTCGGCCAGGGTTCGGGTATAATAATTCACGGCCCAAAAATCACAGGTGCCCTTGACCTCAGGCGCTAATTCAGAGTCGGTATAGGGACAGACGAGTTCACCGGTACGGATAGCATGAAAAAAGAAGCCGTTGGTGAGCTGGTCGAGCAGGGTGCAGGCCGCGCGATCAAACGGATCCTCTGCCCGCCGCGGCATCCAATGGGTCAGCGCATGAGCAGTGCTGACCGGCGCCTGCGACCACCGCTTGATCGTATGATAACCCGCAGCGTGTGCCCGCAGATTTGCGAACTTGCTTGCGCCATCGCGGGTAAACCGACCGCCATTAAATTCATTCAGCACATTCCACCAGCTGACGAGGTCGGTCAGGCGCGGGACGACCTTGGCCGCATAGCGCTCGAAACAGGAAATGTTCTCTCGTCGATCGAATCCCCCCTTCACCATGAACCACGTCGGCAGAGAAATATGACTCAGCGTCAGGAAAATCTGGATGCCATGGGCCTGCAGCCGTTCGAGGACCTGGCGATACCAGTCGATCTCGCCCTCATCGAAGCGACCCTCCTCGGGTTCAATCCGGCTCCATTCCAGAGATATGCGCCAAGCGCGATGACCAAGCGCGGCGATCATGTCGACATCGGCCTGCCAGCGATTACGGAAATCGATGGTCGCTCCACTGGGATGCGTGATGCGTGGGTTATCGACCCAATATTTTCCAGCCTGTTCATCGCGCCACAGATACGAATGACGGTTGCCGCCTTCGATTTGGTACGACGCGGCGCCGCTACCGAACAGGAAGCCTGGTGGAAAAGTGAAGGTGGGAATCTGATGGACATCGAACATAGCGGGCCTCGCAGGACGGTGGAGACGACCAGCATCGGATTCCCGAATGGTTTCGCGCAGTTTCGCCGGCGGCCGTACGGTTCATTGCCCACAGGGGTCGCCCAGAACCCACGGTGGCTCCCGGTGCCGCTGGTGCTGCGCGTCTCCAACGGCGTCAGCACCTGTTTTCACTGCGATGCCCATGAGTACCGATCGATTTCCGAAACCATTGCGAAACCATCCGGGCCGACCCACGATAGGCGGCTATGCGTCTCGCTTTCACGCTGATCGAGCTGTTGGTGGTTATCAGCATTATCGCCATTCTCGCAGCCCTGCTCCTGCCCAGCGTGGCCACTGCGCGGGAGAGCGCCTATCGGTTGCAATGCGCATCGCAGCATCGCCAGCTCGGGATCGGGGTCATGGCCTATGCTGGCGACTGGAACGACCGCCTGATATCGCCCTGGAATGAATCCGAAGAACCCCGCAGCTGGGGTGCCCGCATCAGCGCCCTCCTCCAACTCGCCAGCCCATCCATCTGGCAGTGCCCCAGCAACCGGAGTCGTCGTCGCGGAAGCGCGGTGACTCAAGATGCCATGTTCCCCCAAGGCGGAACCTTGGTCCCGCTCAAGGAATCCGCCGACACCTCGCTGGTGGTCAGCAATCGCGCGCAAAACGGCTGGAACCCATTTCTTCGCAGTGGTGAGGCCATGGCCTGGATCGGCGATTGGAATCCGTGGAATGGCAACGGCTCCGAGATGCTGAGCTTGGCCGCTGCTGATACGGCCATCCTGATGGAAACCCGCGACGCACCTTGGAACCGACGCGATCTCTGCGGCGGGATCTTCTCCCTCATCGACTCCCCGGCCACCCTGATTGGAGGACATCGCGGTCGTCAGCTCATCGTCTTCGCCGACGGTCATGTCGAGGCCATGACCCAATCGCAAACCTGGGGTAGCGGCTCTGCCACCGATCTCCGTGGCGCCTGGACGCGCCGTGGGGGCGATTGAAACTGATGCGTTTCCTGCGGATAACCATCCTGGTCCTCGTTGCAATTCTGGCTTGGGTATGGGCCTGGTCGGTCATGCGCCCAGACCCGCCAGCCGATATGCAAGGGCGATGGACACCCCTCACGCCGAAACTCCCGCACGCCGCAGGCATCCCTGCCGGACGGTCTCTCGTTATCGATAAACAGACCATCTCTTGGGATGGGGATGGCAGCGCAGTTCGGCGGCCCTATCGCCGGGAACGGCGCGACGACATCACCGTGATAATTGTCGATATCGACGGCGACGGGGTCGACGATGAATTGCCCCTGTCCTGGCCAGGTGACGGCACCTTCGGCGTGGGGCAGATCACCTGGACAGCGTGGTGGCGCCGCGACGACGGCTGAGCGCCGTGCGACCCGCAGTCAGGGCGACATTCGCCCGCAACACCAGCTACCCGGCGGTACCATTGCAGCCTTTCCGGGCCCCGGCTTCTGCGCAGTCGTATCCGAATTATCTGGCGGGAAGCCGCAGTGATGGCGTGGAGCGAAGCACTCTCTTAAACAAGCATCCAGGTATGCGTCTCATCTCATTCCTGTGGCCACGGCCACTGAATCGTCAACTGGATTTTCAGAACTCATAAAAACAATTACTGGCGCCGCCTGGCCGCTGTCCGAGGTGAGCTGCGCCTCCACCGCCAGGCTGCCTCCGGCAAGGATGGGAGCAGTGGAGCGGATCCGGACCGCGTAGCTAGAGCCTGTCCCCATCCAGAATCCGCCGAAATATGCCCTGAAATCAACAGCGTCTGAGTGATTCAGGTCCCACTAAAAAAGGCTGAATTCAGCATATATGGCCAAATTGGCACCGTTTACGGTTCATGCCTTCGTCAACAAGGCTCTTTCCGCCGCTGCATCACCCAGCAGATCAGGCGCATCAAACGATGATCCGGCTGCCCTTGC